>Ga0310125_10000008_pt1 | contig 82360 bp, 74 predicted proteins | sample CB11b_Tmax_Bot8__FD_203508 | JGI IMG/M metagenome (GOLD analysis project Ga0310125, IMG submission 203508) | Marine microbial communities from Western Arctic Ocean, Canada - CB11b_Tmax_Bot8 | ecosystem: Environmental > Aquatic > Marine > Oceanic | place: Canada: Western Arctic Ocean | collected... | reverse complement strand
CATCGGGACGACTCCCCCTCGACGCCGAAGAACAATGGGCCCGATTGGCGTGTACCACAAAGTTTCTTTATGACCAGGCTTTGCAAGATCTAGCTCAGTTAGGACCTCTAGTAGTTCTTGGAAACCAGGACCGCTGATCAATATCTACCTGGGCTTTTCTCCAGCCACGGTGATGGGATACATCTCGCGCCGACTTCCCGAGTAATCGTTGATCGCAAAGTGTTGTGTTACGCGGTTATCCCACATGGTCAGTGTGCCGGGCCTCCAACGAACACTCCAGCGAGTGGATTTTATACGCATCCTCAAAAACTAGCGGTGCATCGTTCACTGCGGTGCGCTAGGCAAGAGGGCATGAAGGTTTCCATTGCATATGGCGGACCAGCCTCCGGCAAAAAACGAGACTGGGACCAACAAGTTGAATTTCTGCGGGAAGCAGAACAGATGGGCGTCGACATCATCTGGTCAGCCGAAGCATGGGGTATGGATGGGGTAAGCACCCTGGCCTACCTCGCAGCCGTAACAAAAAGGGTGCAGTTAGGAACAGGCATACTTCAAATTTCAGCACGCACCCCTGTAATGACTGCGATGACAGCACTTTCTCTAGCGGCGATAAGTGATGACCGATTTATCTTGGGACTAGGGGTGAGCGGCCCACAAGTTGTCGAAGGTCTCCACGGAGTGCGGTTCAAACAACCGCTCACTCGCCTGCGTGAAACCGTGGACATAGTGAAACAAGCATTTGCTGGAGAAAAAATCTCGTACGAAGGTTCCCATCACGTTCTGCCACTCCCAGGGGGCGAAGGTAAAGCTCTCCGCCTAGCCCAACCAGTAAACGAACAAATTCCAATATGGCTAGCCACCCTGGGACCAAAGTCTCTTGAATACACAGGCGAAGTTGCAGATGGCTGGGTGGGGACTTCATTTGTTCCATCAGCTTCACACGCCACAATTGGGTACATAAAGGCGGGGGCCGACGGGGCAGGGCGAGATCCCAACAGCCTTGAGTATCAAGCCGGGGGTGCAGTCCAATTTGGAGAAGATATCGATCAGCTCGTCGCTCCTAGGCGCTCCGGGGTGGCATTCACCTTGGGTGCTATGGGTTCGTCGACCACCAACTTCTATAACGACGCATATAGACGAGGCGGATTTGAGGAAGAAGCACTAGAGGTTCAAAGATTGTGGATTAGTGGAGACCGTGAGAGAGCAGCTCAGCTAGTGCCTACCGAGCTCATACTCCAAACCAACTTTCTTGGCTCGACCGTGCAAGTGACCGAACGAGTTCGCTCCTACAGCGACGCCGGAGTAACAGTTCTACGCGTTCAACCCGAAGGTGCCGACGCCCAAGAACGACTCGACAGCCTCGGTGGAATCGTTGACATCGTCAGAGCCGTCAACCAAGAAAAAGGCAATCTTTAAACCAAAACGTTTCGCTGACTCCATTCATCCGTACGCCACATGTTCAGGAACATCAAGTCGGCGAACACGCGCGACATCTATAGTCCGAAAGCTGGCGACCCTTGACGACCAAGAGTCGACATATCGGCGGCCCTCGGAATGAAAGAACGTCGTCATTGGCCCTTCCTGCTCGTAAGTGTCAACACCTGCAATGATTTCGGCACGTCCATCAATGAAAGTCAGTTCAAAGGTCATGCACAAAAAAATAGATCACCTCCCCTGTGGGTAACTAGTGCCCAAAAGTTGTGAATTTGCGGTGGGTAAGCCAATCAATGTCCACAGCGGAGATTTCCGCGGGCTGCCTGCAATACCCTGTCTATTGTCCACAAGCGTTATCAAACATCAACTGAAGGTTGACCCATGAGCGAACATTCGAAAACCTTTAGTGAGGACGAGCTACGCGAGCGACTGAGCCCTCTGCAGTACCAAATCACCCAGGAATCAGGGACTGAGCAAGCCTTCACTGGAGAAACCTGGGATCAGAAGAAGAGTGGCACCTATTACTGCGTAGTTTGTAGTGCCGCTCTTTTCTCAAGCGAGAGCAAGTTCGAATCAGGTTCAGGTTGGCCAAGTTTTTGGCAACCACTCTCTGGTGAAGCGGTAGATACCGAAATCGACAACTCTCATGGAATGGTGCGAGTCGAAGCCTTGTGTCACACATGCGGTGCACATTTGGGACATATCTTTCCCGATGGGCCTCAACCCACGGGCGATCGCTACTGCATGAATTCAGCTTCCATGCACTTCAATTCACAGAATCCCTCAGATTAGAGACAGCTGGGCGACAGGTTCAGCCCGTCAGCCTCACCCGGTCCTCAGCTGATGGGAACAGGTCGATAATTGCGTCATCCAGCTCTTGTTTGACTCCAGCTAATGGCAGCACATTCAAGACACCCTGACCTTGGCGAATTAGATCGATGATCTCCTCGCCCGAAACAAGCAATGGGGAAGCGCCGCTGATGACCAGATTCGCGGAAGCGACATCTGTTCCGAGGTTCTCTCGCAGATACGAAAAAACATTACGCACCATCTCAAGCCGTATTCCCGCATCGAGCAGCGTCTTAACGACCTTCAATTCCAACAAATCTTGGTAGGAGTAACTGCGCCTGCTGCCACTTCCTTGTGCGTCTGCTAGGGACGGACGAATGAGGTCAGTTCGCGCCCAATAATCCAACTGTCGATAGGTAATACCCACCAACTCTGCCGTTCGTTTACCGGAGAAGCCCGATTCCACTACGCGCTCAGTCACCACTTCCGCCTCCGTCCTAGTTCGTCAACGATGCGATTACATCGATGGAACTACGTCCGTGTCATGCAACAATAGGACCTAAACCAACACTCAGCAACCACCCTACGCGCGATACTTCGCGCGCTATGCGCGAAAACCGTCGTGGATGGTGACTGGTCAGCCTTGAAAATCGTCAGGACTCACATCGTCCAAGAACTGTTTGAACTCGTCAAGTAGTTCGTCAGGGTCATTCTCCGAAGATTCGTCTGCTGGGTGTGCCGCGAGAATTTGGCCCGCTTCAGTTAGGACTTCTTCGGAGGCGTAGATAGGGGTGGCTGTGCGCACAGCAAGAGCAATGGCATCACTTGGCCGAGCCGAAATTGTGTGATTTTTGCCTGCCAAGCTCACTTCAATTTCGGCGAAGAATGTCCGTTCGCGCAGTTCCGTCACCACCACTCTGGCGATCGTTGCCTGAAACTCTTCCAGCATCTGCACCAGCAGATCATGAGTCAAGGGCCGAGCTAGCCGTATGCCCTCCATTCCGCGATGGATAGCGTGAGCTTCGGGAGTGTCTATGACAACAGGCAGAACTCGGCCCTGTCCCGATGTCTCTCTCAAGAGAAGAAGCGGACTATTTGAGGGCAGTTCCACTTGCACCCCGAGCAACTCCATCTCAATCATGAACCGACCCTAGCCGGGCTCAGCAGCAAACAGCGACCTTCAACTCGTCCACGAAACGAGATATAACAACTTGAACTTCCCGATCTGTAGATCATCTCCGTTGGTCAGAATCGCCTCAGTCGCTTCTAAGCGCTCGCCGTTCAAATAAGTACCGTTCAAAGAACCGACATCACTGAGGACATATCCGGTACTGCCAATCTTTAACTCCACGTGACGTCGGGAAACTGTTATGTCATCAAGAAATATGTCGCTATCTGGATGTCGACCGACAGTAAGTTGCTCCCCAGTTATCGCGTACCTAGTCCCCGCTTGGTGTCCACTAGTAACAACTAGAACAGCGCCACTCGACGGCGCGTGCACACCGACTGTTCCCTCGATACCTCCAAGCGTCTCAAGGGCTTCGGTACTGACTTCAGTCTCTCGACTCAACTGTCCCCCACAACTCGAACAGAACCTTGAACCTACGAGATTGCCATGCCCACACTCGGTACATGATTCAGTCATCCGCTACTCCGAACTTTCGTCGGCAACAAAAGACTCGTATCCCTCTGCATCCATCAGGTTTGCAAGCTCAGAGCTATCAGTTGGTCTGATTACACATATCCAACCGTCGCCATAAGGATCTTCATTCACGAGTTCTGGCTGGTCTTCGAGCATGTCGTTAGCCTCCAACACTTCACCAGAGACGGGCGCAAAGACATCTGAAACTGACTTCGTTGACTCGATCTCGGCGAAGGCCGAGTTTGCCAACACTTTCAACCCAATCTCAGGTAGTTCCACGTACACAACGTCGCCAAGGGCATCCTGCGCAAAGTCACTAATCCCTACCCGCACTAAGGCATCTTCCAGGCGCACCCACTCGTGGTCAGTTGAATATCGAAGCTCAGCGGGGGTGTTCATATCCCAAACCTATCCCACAGCATCCGTAACCGAACCTACCCATGAGCGCCAGCATCTCTTCCCGCCCTGCCCTCACGTAACGCATCCCGAGCAGCAGGCACGTAACTCAGAGCAGACCAGTAGTGGATTGGTAGTCCCACAAGAGCACACACCCAAGCGCCAACAGCAAAAAATGACGCGACCACCACCTCGCTCTCGCCCGCGAGGAAGAACGGGAAAGCGAACATCATCAAAAAGGTTCCGGTTTTCCCCCACCATGTCACTTCGATTTTGCGTGCACCCAAAGCCCCGAGAACTAATGCGATCACAGCGACTAGACCCTCTCGTATTAAAGCCAACCACGCGACCCAACCAGGCACCGAGCCGTCAAGCCAAATAGCAAATACACCCACCAACAGCATCAGTCGATCCGCCGTCGGGTCAAGGATTTTTCCTAATTCGCTGATTTGATTGAAGCGTCGTGCGATATAGCCATCTAGCCAATCGCTCGCTCCAAGAGCTCCAAGCAAAAGCGCTGCGCCCCAACGGTCATCTTTAGAGAACAGAAGCCAAAGAAACAGAGGGATGCATCCCAACCGAAGGAGACTAATCAAATTAGGCACCGTGAAGGGTCGCCAACCAAGCTGCTGTTCAGACATCAATTGCATCGTAGGCTCCAACTCATGCCATCCGTTTTCACGATGATCATCCGAGGTGATTTACCCGGGACTTTTGTCTGGCGAGATGACTGGTGCGCGGCTTTCATGTCGATCAATCCCATTGCCCACGGACACACCTTGGTCGTTCCGATAGATGAGATCGATCACTGGCTCGACGTGCCCCCAGACCTACAACAACATCTATTCGGAATAGCGAGCCGCGTGGGGCAAGCGCAGCAGCGAGCCTTCGAAACAGACAGAGTGGGACTGATCGTTGCCGGGTTCGAAGTTCCTCACATGCACATCCACGTAATCCCAGCACAAGAAATGTCCGACCTGGATTTCGCGAACGCAGCGACTTCAGTAGAACAATCTGAACTTCAGGATGCAGCTACTGCCATTAAAGCTGAACTGAACTCACTGTGAACGCCAGTTAGAACATCGAGTCCTGGACCAATGGAGCCATGAGCTCCGGTCCCTTATGGCGCGCATTTCCAACTTTGGGATTAACACGGTGAGCTTCGAAAAGCGCGCTGGGCGCTGGGCGCAGTAAATGTTTCAAACCTGCGATATCTGAATTCTGAGGGTCCAACCATTCATTCCAGGTGGATTTCGGCAAAACCACAGGCATCCGGTGATGGATGTTTGATAAGAACCCGTTTGCTTCTGTGGTCAAAATCGTAAATGAAAGCTCGTCTCTTTCACTGCCCTCAACGCGTCGGCTCTCCCACACGCCAGCCAGGCACAAAAGCTCTTGATCTGAACGGGAGATGAACATCGGCTGCTTCTTACGCTTCTTCGCTCCCGGTGAGTTCAGAACTTTCCACTCATAAAAACCGTTCGCAGGAATAATGCATCTGCGAGATGCAAAAGCGTCGGCAAAGCTCACTTTGGTGTCAACCGTCTCGGCTCGAGCGTTAATCAATCGCTTCTGGCGAGATTTCGAATGTGTCCATTTAGGCAAAAAGCCCCAGGAAAAGACCTCAATACTGAGCCCGTCCTTTCGGTCGGTATCCCTACCATCGAAAAAAGTCGCATAAACCTCGGCGGAAGGCGCCACGTTGTAATTCGGAGCGAGGTTCGCATCTACGATGTCGGCCTCAAATAAACCAGCTAATTCGCGGGCGGAAGCCGCAGCGACAAATCGGCCACACACCTCTTAGACGCCCTGATTTTCGTCAGACATAGGTTGACCCCTTCATTTCGCCGCGATCTTGACGAATCTCAACATTCACTAAAGCTGGTTTGCCTGATGCGAACGCTCGAGCGATAGCTGGCGCTATTTCCCCAGGTTCAGTGACATGTTCTCCATGACCGCCGAGTGCTTCTACCACTTTGTCGTATCGGGTTCGATTCAATTCAACTGCAATTAAGCGATCCGCCCCGTACAGCATTCCTTGTGGTCTCATCATCTGGCCCCAAGCTGCGTCATTTCCAACGACTCCCACGATTGGAAGACCGAAACGCACCGCAGTGTCGTATTCGAATCCGTTAAGCCCAAAGGATCCATCCCCATACACAATGAGCACACGCTTATCTGGGTGCGCCTTCTGAGCCGCTAACGCAAAGGGCATGCCGACTCCAAGAGTCCCCAGAGGGCCAGGATCCATCCACGCGCCTTCTCGCGGAACGTTGATGACCTTTGACGCCTGCGCGACGATATCTCCCCCATCGCCAATCACAATCATGTCATCGGTGACCGCATTTGCGATTTCTTTACACAAACGAAGGGGATCAATCGGCACCTCTTCACTGTCCATTCGAGAGCGCCGCTCGGCGTCAAGTTCTTCCTCTCTTTCGCGCAACTGATCGCGATACGAAAAGACATCAATAGTGACGTCGCGTTCTTTTACGTCAACGCACATCGATTCGAAGTTCAAGCCGAGATTACCCGTGAGACCTATATCGACGGCACGGTTGTTACCGATCAACGTTTCTTCCATATCCATTTGCACGATGGATGCTGAAGCTGGAATGGAACGCCCAAATTTCATGCGAAAGTCCAGAGGAGTGCCAGCGAGGATCACCAGATCCGCTTTCTCAAGGGCTTCTTTTCTGGTTAGAGACAAGAACGATGGGTGATCCCACGAAATTTCGCCTCGTGCCATTCCGTTAACGAAACAAGGAATCCCAGTTATGTCGAGGAACTCGGCAAGTTGGTCACCACCTTCACTCCACTTAAGCGAAGTTCCCGCCATCACCATCGGTCGTTCAGCCTGAGCGACGAGGTCGATCGCTGCTGAGACGAGTGCTGCGGGTGCGACAGAGGCAACTCGGTAATCTCTGAACTCAGGAATGGTGACTTCAGCGAGGTCGACCTTGCCCCCGAGAACATCCATGGGAATTTCCAAAAATGCTGGTCCTGGAACGCCGCTCAGCGCTGAACGTATGCCGGATTCAATGTATTCAGCAATGCGCGAAGTTTGGTAACACGCATCAGCCCATTTCGAGATCGGCTTCATAAATGAAACATGATCCATTTCTTGTAATGAACCCCTGCGCGTATGTCGAAATGGGCCTTGCCCACCTATCACAAGGATCGGCGAGTTGGCTCGCCAGGCGTTTGCGACACCTGTTGCTCCGTCGGTCACACCGGGTCCTGCGGTCAAGATAGCAACGCCTACCTTTCCCGGATGTAGTCGAGCCCATGCATCGGCGGCATGGACAGCGGCTTGTTCGTGACGCACATCAACAACTTCGATGTTCTCGTCCAGGCATCCGTCGTATATCGCCATCACATGGCCACCCGAAAGAGTGAACACACAGTCCACTCCGGCGGCTTTCAGGGCCTTCGCCGCCAACTTTCCTCCATGCGTCACGGTGCTCACACTCCCCTGGCCGCGTCCGCAGCCAACGGCACGACTGTACGCTGCGTTGAGTGCGCGTGACTGTTCCTGCCTCCTCAGCGAATATTGGGCCGGGCTTCGACTGCCTCGGAGTGGCTATCGATCTCCCGTTTCATCTGGACATAGGGGAGCCTCAGAAACCCGCAACCGAGCTCGATCACCGCCATCCCGCCACGACTGCGTTTAGGGATGCTGGGGGTTTAGGGCCGCTTTTTGCAGAAACCCAAATCCCACCCGGAAAAGGCCTCGGGTTTTCTGGAGCAGCTCGGGTAGCTGGGCTCGCCGCAGCTTCTCTCCAACAGTCCGGCGCTATTCAATACCCAAAGTTGTTGATCGAAGCTGGGACCCTCGAGGGCCACTACGACAATGTTGCAGCGTCGATCTACGGCAGTATCACTGCCACAAACAACCGCTCAGTCGTGCGCCTTCATTGTCCCGCCGACCTGAGCATTGTGATCTGGGTCCCAGACAGCAAAACTTCAACCAACGTCTCTAGAAATCGTCTGCCCTCGTCTATCTCTTTCGATGCCGCCGTGAATGCCGTTGGAAGAAGTTCCGTGCTAGTTGCTGCGATCGCTACCGGTGATTTCAATGCTATGCGCGCTGCCTGCCGCGACGATTTGCATCAACCAACACGACTCGCCGACGCGCCGGAATCAGCGAAAGCCATCACTTCTGCGCTCGAGCACGGCGCAGCCGCAGCTTGGTTGAGCGGCTCAGGTCCCACCGTCGCTGCATTCGTAGAGCGCGATCTCACCCAGGCGGTATCAATGTCCTTTCCTGAGTCCGGGCACAGCAAAATTCTGGAGGTGGCCCCTTACGGAATCTCAGTTAGCTAGCAACTATGTTCACAAGCCTGTCTCGAATCACTATGACTTTGCGGATTTCTTTGCCCCGAAGTAGCTCTTCTATTCGCGGATCAGACAGAGCTGCTCCTCGTAACGCTTCCTCCTCAAGGCCGCTCTCCACAACTATTCGACTGCGCACCTTGCCATTGACCTGAACCGGAAGCTCCACCGATTCGTCGACCAGAAAATCAGGCTGCGCCGCAGGAAATTGTTCGTGGACTATCGAATTCGAGTTCCCTAAACGCTTCCAGAGTTCTTCCGCTATGTGGGGCACCAACGGTCCGAGCATTAGAACAAGGGCTTGGGCAACTTCGCGTGACACAGGCTCAGCACGTCGACTCAGCTCATTATTCAACTCGGTTATACGCGCAATGGCCGAATTAAACCGAAGACCCTCCATGGCTTCCCCGACCGCCGCAATGGTTCGATGCAGCATTCTTTTGAGGGAGTCCGAAGGAGCGGTATCAACAACTGTTACGACGCCGGTATTTTCATCAATGAGGTTTCGCCACACACGCTGAAGAAGCCTGTGCGAGCCGATGACCGACTTGGTTTCCCATGGGCGATCTTGGTCAAGCGGACCCATGAACATCTCATAGAGACGCAGTGTGTCGGCACCATAGGCTGAGTACATGTCATCTGGTGTGACTGAATTCTTCAGCGACTTACCCATCTTGCCGAAAGTTCGCGTTACCGGAGATTCTTGGTAAAAGTACTCGCCCTCTGATTCAACGACGTCTTCCGCGTCGACGTAGATACCTCTTTGGTCTTGATAGGCGGCCGCTTGGATATAACCCTGGTTGTAGAGCCGTTGAAAAGGTTCTGGACCTGACACGTGCCCTAGGTCGAAAAGAACCTTGTGCCAGAAACGGGCGTAAAGGAGATGAAGCACAGCGTGTTCCACTCCGCCCACGTACAGGTCAACCCCGCCGACTCCCCCGTCGGAATCAGTCATCCAATATCTCTCAACCATCGGGTCAACGAACCGTTCTTCGTTACTCGGGTCCAGATATCTCAGGTAGTACCAGCAGGAACCAGCCCACTGCGGCATCGTATTGAGTTCGCGTTTATAGGGGAGTTCTCCGTCGCCGAGGTCGTAAGTCGCTACTGCCCAATCAGTAGCCCGGCCGAGCGGCGGTTCCGGATCCGACTCTTCATCTAATGCTCGTGGAGCCCAGTCGATTAGTTCCGGGAGTTCGACAGGCAGTTGGTTCTCAGGAACAGCTAACGCCAACCCAGTGTCGTCGTAAATGATTGGGAAAGGTTCACCCCAATAACGTTGTCGAGAAAAAAGCCAATCACGTAACTTATAGGTGACCGTTCTTGACCCGTGCCCCTCGCGTTCCAACCAGTCAATGATCGCTCGTTTCGCATCATCAATTTGCAGGCCGTTTAAGAAACCACTGTTGATAGCAGCGCCATCACCGGCGTACGCGTCCCCTTCAAAAGTCGACGGGGGTTCAACAGTTCGGATGATTTCTATTTCGAACGCTTTTGCGAATTCCCAGTCTCTCTGATCTTGGCCGGGCACACTCATCACTGCACCCGTCCCGTATGCCATTAAGACGTAATCAGCAATAAATATTGGGACCCGGTGCCCGTTAACTGGGACAGCACAGTGTGCGCCAATGTAGACACCAGTTTTCTCCTGGTTTTCTTGCCGCTCCAAATCCGTCAACTCAGATACTTTTCGACGGTAATTTTCTACGGCTTCGCTGGGTGTTTCAGCGTTCCCTCTCCAGAGACGTGGCGTATCTTCAGGCCAAGTTGTCGCCGTAAGGGCATCCACCAAAGGATGTTCTGGGGCCAACACCATCGCGGTAGTCCCGAACAACGTATCTGGCCTTGTGGTAAAGACTTCGATCTTTGATCCCGACGATGTTTCAAAACCGATTTGCGCCCCCTCGGAGCGCCCGATCCAATTTCTTTGCATCGTTTTAATGGAATCGGTCCAATCGAGACGTTCCAGATCCTCAAGTAATCGGTCGGCATATGCGGTAATCCGCATCATCCATTGCCTCATCGGTCGACGAAACACAGGGTGGTTACCGCGTTCGCTGCGTCCTTCCGATGTCACTTCCTCGTTAGCTAAAACCGTTCCCAGAGCAGGACACCAGTTCACAGGCGCGTCGCCAAGATATGCAAGGCGCCAGTGGTCTAACTCACGTCGTTTCTCTGTTTCGCCCATTTCCGTCCATGGCCGGCCATCTGAGGTGGCACGAGCACCCGATGAAAATAAATCCTCTAGTTCCGATATAGGGCGAGCACGGTCAGCCTCGGTGTCGTACCAACTCTGGAAGATTTGAAGGAAAATCCATTGCGTCCAGCGGTAGTAAGAAACATCTGTTGTCGCAATTGAGCGCCTCTTATCGTGACCCAACCCCAGGCGGTCAAGCTGACGTTGCATGTTGGCAATGTTGTTCTCGGTATTAGACCGGGGATGCTCCCCTGTCTGGCGTGCATGCTCTTCCGCTGGCAACCCAAAAGCGTCATATCCCATCGTATGTAGGACGTTGTAGCCAACCATTCTCTTGTAGCGCGCAAAAACATCCGTGCCGATGTAACCGAGCGGATGACCGACGTGTAGACCTGAACCGGACGGGTACGGAAACATATCCATCACAAACAGCTTCGGGCGGGCGTCAACTTCTTGGCCGGAGAGCGGTCCTGAAGGGTTAGCCGCTTGATACGTTCCCTCGTCCAGCCATCTGCGCTGCCATTCAACTTCAATCTGATCAGCTAACGAAGCGTCGTATCGAAACGCGGGCAAGGAATCCTCTGCTTCACTACCGGGACTAAGAGACGACTCGTTCACGGGGCTCAAGGATGCCACGAGATGACCTCAGTAGCGCAGTTAGATGCCGAGTATTACTCGGGTCGCGGGCGTCAAGGCGACGCGTGCAATACCCTGCTCACATGCCCGGCAACGATTCTCAGTCCAATCTTGTCGACGGAGATAATCTTCGCTTAACTGATCCAAATTATGCCTCTTGGGAAGCCGCTGCCAATGCCGCACTGAGAGGGCAAGACCTTGGGTCCCTCACCACCAAAACTTTGGACGGAATTGCGAGAGAACCGCTTTACACGCGTGAAGTGCACGCAGCGGATCAAAACGATGCAGGTCTTCCCGGAAGTTCGCCATTCACTCGCGGCAGTAGCGCCGCCGGCAACGTGTTTGGGTGGGAAATTCGCCAAAGCCACTTTGCACAGAGCCAAGGCGTCAACAAACGCATTCTTTCTGATCTTGAGAATGGTGTCGCTGGCATCACTCTTATTGCGGCACCCACAGAGCTCGAATTGTTCGATTCGCTTCTCGATGGTGTTCACCTTGACTTGGCTCCGATTCATCTGGCTCCTGGAAGCTCATTAGCGCAAATACATGCTCTCCTTGCTCTTTGCGATCGTCGATGCGGTGACGCGTCGCTACTACGCAACCGCCTGGGGCTCGATCCGGTTGGACGGATGGCGCGGAGTGGTCGGTCCGTCTCCGAACTCGGGAACGAAATCGCAGCATGCGCAGATGCTGTGTCTCAAATATCGAAGTCGCATCCCAACATGCGGTCGATCGCCGTGGACGGCTCCACATGGGCAGATGCCGGTGCTTCTGATGGACAAGAGATCGGAGCCGCTCTTTCAACCGGGGTCATGTGGTTGCGCGCTCTTACAACAGCGGGACTTTCAGTAGACGAAGCATCACAACAACTCGAATTAACACTTGCAGCTGGTCCAGATCAGTTTCTAACAACCGCCAAGTTCCGAGCGGCACGAATTTGTTGGACCAGGATCATTGGTGCCTCCGGTGGCGATCCCGCTCGTGCTCCACTCAGCATCCATGCTACGACGGCACGGTCGATGATGACTCGCAATGACTCGTGGGTAAACATGCTGCGCACCACCACAGCCTGTTTCGCCGCTGCCTTAGGTGGAGCTGACGCCATAACGGTCGAGCCGTTCGACAGCGCTTCAGGTCTCCCCGACGACACCGCTTTGCGATTAGCACGAAATACTCAACTCATACTTCGAGAAGAATCGAACGTGGCTTCCGTAATCGACCCCGCAGGTGGAAGTTGGTATCTCGAGGCACTGACCAACGAACTCGCCCGTTCGGCGTGGAAGGTTCTACAACGGCTAGAGGAAAACGGCGGTGTCGGGGAAGCCCTTCTGTCTGGATCCTGGCAAGCTGCGATAGCGGAGACACGCGAGGCTCGCTTGGCCGCCATCGCTGACCGCTCTACCTCGATCACAGGAACCAATGAATTCCCGGACATAAACGAGACCAAAGTCGAGCGCCAAGCTATCCCCAGTGACTCGATACAAACATTTGGGGAAAAAAGATGTGAAGCTCTGCCTCTCTTTCGGTGGTCTGCTCCTTTCGAACAGTTTCGAGAAGCTGCGGACTCTGCCGCTACTCGACCAAGTGTTTTTCTCGCGAACCTTGGCGATGTCATTACACACACCACTAGGTCGACATTTGCAAAGAACCTCTTCGAAACAGGCGGAGTAGAAGCTATAAGTCAGGATGGCTTCGAAAATTCAGCTAGAGCCGCAGAAGCATTCGCCTCGAGCGGTTGCAGAATCGCTTGTATATGTTCAACGGACACCGTTTATTCGGAGTCTGCAGCCGAAGCCGCTACTGCGCTTCGGGGTGCAGGGGCGGAGCTCATCTACCTCGCAGGATCCCCCGATACCCCCGGAATCGGCACCGCGGATATCGATGGTTTTGTTTATCGTGGATGCAATGTGCTTGACGTACTCGCAACAGTGCACACAACTTTGGTTAGGTGAGTTCAAACAATGAACCAAATCCCTAACTTTTCCACAATTAACCTCGACTCTACGAACCAGTCAACGTCTGATCTCGACCACTGGAAGCGCGATCTCGTAGCCCAAACAGGAACCTCTGCAGAAGACTTGACCTGGCACACACCCGAAGGAATCGACATCAAGTGTCTTTATACCGCTGCGGACCTTCGGGGCGACATGACACATCTGGACAGCTTCCCGGGTTTCGCCCCGTTCTTACGCGGCCCCTATCCAACGATGTACACGAACCAACCTTGGACGGTTCGACAGTACGCGGGATTTTCAACGGCTGAAGATTCCAACGCCTTTTACAGACGAAATCTCGCTGCCGGTCAGAAGGGTCTTTCAGTCGCCTTCGACCTCGCCACCCATCGCGGCTACGACAGCGACCATGAGCGAGTCAGCGGCGATGTGGGCATGGCAGGCGTCGCCATCGACTCCATCTACGACATGCGGACGCTCTTCGACGGCATCCCTCTTGACCAGATGAGCGTCTCAATGACAATGAACGGGGCTGTGCTACCCATTCTTGCGCTCTATATCGTCGCCGCTGAGGAACAGGGAGTACCGGCTAACAGGCTTGCGGGCACCATCCAAAATGACATCCTAAAAGAGTTCATGGTGCGCAACACCTACATCTACCCACCCCAGCCCTCAATGCGCATTATTGCGGATATTTTAGAGTTCACAAGCCAGAACATGCCTCGCTTTAACTCCATTTCCATATCGGGATACCACCTACAAGAAGCGGGAGCGACGGCCGATTTGGAACTCGCCTACACCCTCGCAGACGGTCTTGAATATCTCCGTACAGGCAAAAGAGCCGGGCTAAGCGTCGATGAATTTGCGCCTCGCCTCAGCTTCTTCTGGGCGATCGGCATGAATTTCTTTATGGAAGTAGCCAAACTCAGAGCTGCACGCATTATTTGGGCTGATTTGGTGCAGGGTTTTTCTCCGGCAAATCCCAAGTCCATGTCCTTGCGAACCCATAGCCAAACATCGGGATGGAGCCTCACTGCGCAAGACGTCTACAACAACGTTGTTCGGACTTGTGTTGAGGCCATGGCAGCTACTCAAGGTCATACCCAAAGTCTTCATACGAACGCTTTCGACGAGGCACTCGCACTGCCAACTGACTTCAGCGCGCGCATCGCCCGTAATACCCAGCTGTTCCTCCAACAAGAGTCGGGAACAACCAAAGTTATTGATCCTTGGGGTGGGAGTTACTACGTCGAACGATTGACCCGAGAATTAGCCGATCGGGCACTTGGCCATATCGGCGAGATCGAGCAAATGGGTGGCATGGCTCAAGCCATAGAGGCAGGCATCCCAAAGATGCGGATTGAGGAAGCAGCTGCACGCACACAGGCGCGCATCGATTCGGGGCGACAAACAGTTGTCGGAGTTAACAAGTACCGGACGGACGTTAACGAAAAGGTCGATGTCCTCAGAATCGATAATGCTGCGGTCAAGTCAACTCAAATAGCAAAGCTCAACCGTCTTCGAGCCGAGAGAGATGACAAACAGGTAGATAAAGCTCTTGCAGCATTAACTAAAGCAGCGGACACTGGAGAGGGAAACCTCTTAGCCTTAGCAATAGAAGCAGGACGAGCGAAAGCAACTGTCGGAGAGATCAGTCTCGCCCTTGAACTCGTCTACGGCCGTCACAAGGCAGAAATTCGATCAATTAGCGGGGTGTACAGCAGCGAAGTGGGAGAAGAAACCGACGCAGTGAGTTCTGTACGAGAGCTGGTTGAGCAATTCTCCGAACGCGAAGGTCGACGACCGCGTATTCTCGTCGCCAAAATGGGGCAAGACGGCCACGACCGGGGCCAGAAAGTCATCGCCACTGCATTTGCAGACCTTGGATTCGACGTAGATATCGGACCTCTTTTTTCAACCCCTAGAGAAGCGGCTCGACAAGCGGTAGAGAATGATGTGCATATCGTCGGAGCGTCTTCACTTGCTGCTGGTCATCTGACACTCATACCGGAACTTAGCGACGCCTTAGCTGCCGAGGGTCGAGACGACATCATGATCGTCGTCGGCGGAGTCATTCCGCCCCAAGATTTCGAGGCCTTGACCGAGGCCGGAGCTACAGCGATATTTCCTCCAGGAACAGTCATCGCCGAAGCCGCTACTGAGCTGCTCACAAAACTTAACGCCTAGAACTCATCATTTACGGCGAACGTTTTTTACTTTCTTTTTTGCACGGTTAGCGCGATAGACCGAGCTAGGCGCAGCTTTGCTGGTCCGGCGCCCGAGCGACGAGTCTGCCTCGTCGAGCCTCGCCTGAAAGCGTTTGTGAACCCATAGTTTCTCTCCCGCAACCCCTATTTGAGACCAAAACTGGCTACGCACTTCGAACTTGGTGGTTCGCGGACTTCTGTCGAGTAACTCGACTGGTTTCGCCGGCCGCCATCCCCGCGCTCTCAGCAGCAGAACGTCGTCAGATGTGATGGCGATCACTCGGTAACGAGCAGTAGTCAAAACCGCAATTATTGCGAACACCACCGTCGAGATCGTGACTCCCATCACCCATGAACGAGGGTCCAAGACGAGAACTGCCAATAGAACGACTAATGCGAATGCCAACATCGTAAAAGGGTGAAGTCCCCCCTGGGCGGGAAGGATCCATTTCACCGTCTCATCTGGTTCGAGGAACTTTTCCACCGGGTGAGGACGACTCCCACCACGCTCAGCTATCCGTTTTGCAATACCCATATGTTCCTACTTTTACAGGTGCTGTCAGTCAAATCATCAATAGCAGCCGATTATTCACAACTAACACCCACAAATCACCCCTAAATCAGTCGCTTGACGGCCTGTACCCTCAACAGTTGTGGCATTCGTTCCTTCGATCACAGATCTCGTGGAAGGCGTCCGCTCCGCGGATCGCGCCTCCTTGGGGCGCGCCATAACTCTTATAGAAAGCAGCCTCCCTGACCATCGCGCATCAGCTCAAGAATTACTTTCCCAACTCCTGACTAACCCCGGCTCGGCTCATCGTGTTGGAATCACAGGGGTACCTGGTGTCGGGAAAAGCACTTTTATTGAAACTCTCGGTAAAACACTGACAAGCAAAGGTCACCGGGTCGCAGTTCTCGCGGTAGACCCAACCTCAACCCGTACCGGGGGCTCCATCTTGGGGGACAAGACCCGAATGTTGTCGTTAGCAAATGATGACGCGGCCTTTGTGCGTCCCTCACCAACAGCCGGTGAGCTAGGCGGCGTAACCCGGATGACCAGAGAAACCATACTCCTATGTGAGGCGGCTGGTTTCGATGTCGTACTAGTGGAAACAGTCGGAGTGGGTCAGAGCGAGACGGTGGTCGCTGACATGGTCGATTTCTTCCTCGTGTTAATGCTTGCCGGGGCCGGCGACGAACTTCAAGGGATAAAAAAGGGAATTCTCGAATTAGCCGACATGGTCGCCGTCAACAAAGCTGACGGCGACAACGCTCAAAGAGCTGCTGCAGCTGCGCGCGAATACCAAATTGCTCTGCACCTCACAGCGCCAGCCTCACCCCACTGGACGCCTCCAGTTCTCACCTGTGCTGGTCTAACAGGCGAGGGCGTTGAGACCCTGTGGAGTCAAGTTGAACAGCACCGCCGCCTTCTGAGCGAGTCTGGCGACCTTGAGCGTCGTCGGGAGGAGCAACGCGTTCGTTGGATGTGGTCAATGCTTGATGATCGTCTGTTGGAGGCTCTGCGAACCCATCCAGCGGTGGGGAAACTTCTACCTGAGTTGGAGTCTCAAGTTCGTTCGGACAGAACGACGCCAGTAAGCGCTGTCAATACACTCATCAAAGCCTTTTTGCAGGATTAGACCAGTTCGCTTTGACAGGGCGACTCCCCTAATCACCGGCTCACCTTTGCCCGGAGAGTTAGAAGTCTTCGTCGAAGGCCACATCACCTTCGACACCGACCTGATACGCCACGACGGTACGTTCGAAAAAGTTTGTCAGCTCTTGAACATCCTGTAGCTCCATGAAATCAAATGGGTTTTTAGATCCGTAGCGTTTGGGAAGTCCCAGTTGCATTAACCGTTGATCAGCGACGAACTCTAAATAGACGCGGGTATCGGCAGTTGACATTCCAGCCACCCCGCCCGAGAGGACGTCCGCCGCGAACTGGCTCTCTACTTCGATCGCTTCCTCAAGCATCTCCACGATGCGGGCAGACAGATCGTCATCAAATAAATCGGGCTCTTCGTCTCTAATCGTGTTCACGACTTTGAATGCGAAGTTCATATGACAGGACTCATCGCGAAACACCCAGTTGGTGCCTGCCGCTAGCCCGTTAAGGAGGCCTTTACTGCGAAGAAAATAGACGTACGCGAACGCGGCGAAGAAAAAGAGTCCCTCGATGCACGCAGCGAAGCAGATCAAGTTCAGCAAAAATTGCTTGCGCTCATCACGCGAACGTAACTCTGTGACGTCGCCGATGCTGCTCATCCATTTGAAACAGAACTCAGCTTTTCGACGAATCGACGGAATGTTCTCGATGGCGGCAAACGCTTCAGCCCTCTCGTCAATATCAGGTATGTAGTTATCAAGGAGGGTTAAATAAAACTGGACGTGCAGGGCTTCTTCGTATAGCTGCCTGCTCAAGTACATGCGAGCTTCGGGACTGTTGATGTGTTGGTACAAATTCAACACAAGGTTGTTTGCAACAATCGAGTCGCCAGTTGCAAAGAAAGCGACCAGTCGATTTATCAAATGGCGTTCAGCGGGCAGCAGTTTTCGATCAAGATCCACGACATCGTCAGAAAAATCTATTTCTTCAACCGTCCAAGTGTTCTTAATGGCATCTCGGTACATGTCATAAAAGACCGGGTATTGCATCGGACGCAACGTGAGGTTGAATCCAGGGTCAAGGATGTTGCCTGTGGCTCCAACCTCTCGCCCTATAACGGACTCCCCTTGATCAAGCTGATCAAGCTGATCAAGGTTTGCGTAATTGTCGTCTGGTTCGGTAAGTGCCATTCCGGTGTCGTTTCTCGGTGATCAATCAGGACAGGGAAGCGAAGCGAGTGTCAGTCACAAGCTTCACAAGTTTCGGGGTTTTCCAATGAGCACGCGATGGCTTCTTCCTCAGTGAAAGAGCGAGCATCGGCTGACTCTTCGTCCGGCGGCGAACCTGTCGGTTCACCATCGGCTCCGGAAGTGGTTTGGTTGATTCGAGTAGCTGGCCTCGAACGCAGGTAATAGGTGGTCTTTAGGCCGCTCTTCCATGCGTGCATATACATAGAAGACAACTTGCCGATGCTGGGACTCTCCATAAACAAATTCAGAGACTGACTCTGGTCAATGTATGCGCCCCTGCTAGCCGCTAAATCAATTAATGCTCGTTGTGGTAACTCCCAAGCCGTTCGATAGATCTCGCGCAACTCCTCGGGAATTTCCTCGATGGCCTGAATCGAGCCCTCTGCTCGCTTGATTCGTTGAGCCATGTCCTCACCCCAGAGACCGCGTTCCTGAAGCTCGGTCACTAGGTAACGGTTGATTTGCAAAAACTCGCCTGAAAGGGTTTCTCTCTTAAAGAGATTCGATACCTGAGGTTCGATGCATTCATAGCACCCAGCGATAGAGGCAATAGTCGCAGTCGGAGCGATCGCAACCATCAACGAGTTACGCAGACCGTGCTGGCTTATGCGGTCCTTCAACGCCTCCCATCGTGCAGCGTCGCTCGGGACGATCCCCCACAGATCAAACTGGAGGTCACCGCGAGCTGCCCTCGTTTCAGAGAATCCCTCATGAGGTCCGTCTTCTGCAGCTAAATCACAACTCGCCGAAAGAGCGCAGTAATAGATCTCTTCACTTATCCGCGTCGACAGGTCGAGAGCTTCGGGACTATCGAATGTTAGGCCGGTCTGGAAGAACACGTCTTGGAGCCCCATCAAGCCCAACCCCACGGGACGCCACTTGCTATTCGAAGAGCCCGCTTCGTCAGTCGGATAGAAATTGATGTCGATTACCCGATCTAGGAACGGCACCGCTGTTCGCACGACCTCACCAAGGCGGTCGAAATCGAATGCCCCGTCGCGCACCAGGCGTCCGAGGTTCACCGAGCCTAGGTTGCAAACAGCAGTCTCTTGTTGATTCGTAACTTCCAGAATCTCAGTACAGAGGTTCGAAAGATGCACGACGTTGCCGGGTTCTCCTGTCTGATTGCATTTCAGATTGGATGCGTCTTTGAAAGTAATCCAACCGTTTCCCGTCTGAGCCAAAGTTCTCATCATGCGGCTATACAACTGTCGGGCTGAAACTTGCCGTTCGTAAAGTCCCGCCTGTTCCGCTGCGAGATAGGCCTGGCGAAACTCGTCTCCGTAAAGGTCCGTCAGGTGCGGCACAACCTTTGGGTCGAAGAGCGACCACTGCCAGTCGTTTTCCACTCGTTCCATGAACAAGTCTGGGATCCAATTCGCGAGGTTTAAGTTGTGAGCTCGACGAGCGGAATCACCTGTGTTGTCCTTAAGCTCGAGGAAGTCGTCTAAGTCAGCGTGCCACGTTTCCAAATAAACGCAGGCGGCACCTTTGCGTCTACCACCCTGGTTCACAGCAGCAACAGAAGAGTCCAACGTCTTTAACCACGGAACGATGCCGTTAGAAAGGCCGTTCGTGCCACCGATCAGTGAACCCTTAGCTCGAACTCGATGCCAGGCAACCCCAATCCCGCCCGCAAATTTTGAGAGCTTCGCGATATCGGTATATCGCTTGTATATGCCTTCCAAGGAGTCCTCGGGGCTGTCCAACAAGTAACACGACGACATTTGAGGGTGTGCTGTTCCGGAATTAAACAGGGTTGGGCTTGAGGTCAGGTACTCAAGGCTCGACATCAATTCATAAAGAGTGATGGCTTCTTCAGGCGTCCGAGCAAGGCCACATGCGACTCGAAGAAGAAAATACTGAGGGGTTTCTATGACCGTCCTCTTAGTCGGGTGGCGGAGGAGGTAGCGGTCGTAAACGGTACGCAAACCAAAAAATTCGAACAGATTATTTCGCTCGTTCAAGACCGAGTTGTTCAGTTTGCGCGCATGCACTTGGACAAACTCGAGTACGCCTTGATGGATCAACCCACACTCAGCTCCCAACTCGATGGATTGACTAAACGAGTAAACGTTTTGATTCTGGACTTCTTTGTCAATAAACGTTCCTAGTAGGCGAGCAGCAAGGCGGGAGTAGTTCGGTTCTTCAATAATCAACGCTGCTGCTGTCCGAATCGACAGTTCGTCAAGTTCGGTGGTGGTTGCACCATCGTGCAAGCCCGAGATAGTTCTCGTGGCAATGCGCATCGGGTCTACCCCAGGTAGCTCCGTCGCACATCGTTCGACAGCCTTGACGATCTTGTTGACGTCTACAGACTGCAAGCTCCCATCACGCTTCTGGACCTGCATCCCCGTTGCCGAAGTGCCTTCTATCGTATCTTCGGTTATGCCAGTCCCCGCCTGGTCTGTGATCGCCACTTTCGCTCCTCGTCTGTCGCACCCGAACTCAACAACCGTCCCCCTCCACCGGGAATCGATATCTCCTCCTCAAGTCACCTGGCCCATATGGGGGCCTGTGGTTCGCTGAGTCGGGGGGATCAATCCCTCGGTCTTAGTTCGTTTAAGTTCCGGACTTGTGATTACACCCGTGTAGTTACAACCTTGTCAAGCATATGTACCGGTCTCTTTGGCCGCGCGCAAGCACAAATCAGTCGTCTTTTAAGTTCACGTGGTCAAAAAGTTTCTCAACCTCACCACCCTGCGTGGCGCATATTTATTCGTCAGGATTTGGTGCCACTTGGTCTTCCGAGCGAGATAGCGTTCAGGAACGAGGTGGAACACGTGGATCAAATCGTAGTCGTAGGCGCTTCTCTTGCAGGGATACGAGCCTGCCAGAATCTGCGCCGAGAGGGTTTCGAAGGCACGTTGACCCTTATAGGTGGCGAGAAACATCGCCCCTATGACAGGCCGCCTCTCTCCAAAACGATGTTATCTACCGACCAAGATCCTGAAGAGTTACTACTCGTGTCTGAGGACGCGTTATCTGATCTCGACCTGAACCTCATGTTGGGCGAATCGGCAACCAGTCTCGACGTCCGCCGACAAGTGGTCACCGTGGGTGATGACCAGATTCGCTACGAGGGTCTCATAATTGCCACTGGCGCGGCACCAAGAAAACTTCCAAAAACTGACACTATCGAGGGAGTTCACGTCCTTCGCACCGTCGATGACGCGTTAGCGATTCGCAAGCGATTGGTACCTGGAGCGTCTGTTGTAATAGTGGGTGCCGGTTTCGTCGGCTCCGAAGTCGCGGCTGCCGCCAGCAACCGCGGCTGTGCCGTAACAGTCGTCGAAGCCGCAGCGGCGCCGCTCATCCGAGGCCTGGGGGTTGAGATGGGAGAAGCTTGCGGCGACCTACACCAAGTGCACGCAGTCAATTTGCGACTGGGGGTCGGCGTTGCTTCCATTATTGGCCGCGACGAAGTAGAGGGCGTCGAATTGACCGACGGGACTCAGCTTTTAGCGGATCTTGTGGTCGTCGGAATTGGGGCTGTTCCCAACACGGACTGGCTGGCAAGCTCCGGGCTCAAGATTGATGATGGAGTTGTGTGTGACGGAACGATGAGTACGGGGGTTCCAGGTGTCTATGCCGTTGGCGACGTCGCCAAGGCTCCCAACGCTTGGCTGGGACCGTCACCTGTTCGAGTAGAACACTGGACAGCGGCCACGGAACAAGCGATGTTGGTCGCCGGGAATCTATTGCACCCCGAACACAGCCGCGTCTACGACTCTGTGCCCTTCGTATGGTCCGACCAATACAACGACCGAATTCAAGTTGCGGGTGATACTGATAGTTCTGAGCATGTAGAAGTCTTGGTTGGCTCGGTCGAAGAACAAGCTTTTGTTACCGGCTACCGCCGCGATGGTGCGCTAGCAGGGGTAATGGCCTTGAACAGCATCAGACCATTCGTTCAATACCGGCGACTTCTGATGGGTCACGGCAGTTGGGACGATGCCCTCGCGTTGGCAGCCGAACTCTCTTAATACGGCAATCTCTTATAGCGATGAAAACGCTTTGGGGAATTCCGTCAACCCTGGGAAGCTGCTTTAGACAGGGCTAGCTAGAGAGAACGATGACAACCGGGCGGGGTGCATTTACCTACCACCTGCGCTCTATTGTGAACGTGGGGGTGTCTCTGGTGAACGCCGGCAATCACAAAATAAACACAGTCGCTGTCTTCTGCGCTTCGTCTTTGAGTAATGACCCAGCCTTTATTGAGTTAGCCACCGACCTTGGCAAACACCTCGCTCTGGAAGACGTGACGGTCGTCTTCGGCGGCAGTGACGCTGGCCTCATGGGGGCCGTCGCTGACGGGGCAATTTCAAAAGACGGTCACGTAGTTGGCATCTACCCCGAAGACACCTTCTCTCATGATGTACGCCATCGCGGAGACATCGATTTGCGTCTGGTGTCATCAATGCATGAACGAAAAGCCGTGATGTACCAGTTGAGCGATGGTGTTATAGCGCTTCCCGGTGGCTATGGAACTCTCGACGAACTCGCTGAAGTCCTGGCTTGGACGCAACTCGGTCTGCACTATCTCCCCGTTGTCCTGTTAGATACCGGTAAGTTCTGGGGAAAATTTGTCGAGTTCCTCGACGACGCCACCTCCGTCGGAGTGCTGAACAGCAGCAGCCGCCAGTTCTTGGGTAGGGCAATCAATCCCGAGTCGGCATTACGACTTCTGCGCACACTGCCATTAAGCACGACCCGCTAACAGTAAGGCAGTCCACACTACGGACGCGAGCCGTGGAGAAAGTGGCTGTGCTGGCCAGACACTCGGAGGTGTCTGGCCGCACTCACGTCGGGCTGAGAGGATTTGAACCTCCGACCCCTGGTCCCCCAGACCAGTGCGCTAACCAAACTGCGCCACAGCCCGCAGCGAAGCCACGATATCTGGGATGGCGCTCCGATCCGCACGCCGAACAGAGTCAGATAATTTGTTGTACCACCCAGATAATTCCTTGCAGGGCTCGCCACCCTAGGTATAGGACAGCACCAGCGGCCACCACCCAAAAATGCCACGGAACAGAACCACCGCGCGATGGCTTAGCAAGCCACTGACCGCACACGGGGCAACCACCATCTTCTCCAAGGAGACCGATATCAAAGTCGCGATCACATTGTCCACACCAGGTCACGATCCAAATACCAAGTGCTTTTTTCTGTACGAGACAGAACCCTGCATCGAGACTTCCTTAGCCACGCCGCCGAAGCCGCACCTTTATCGGCGTTGCACCAAGATCGAATTCCTCGCGCAAACGGCGTTCGAGGTACCGAACATAACTTGCAGGTAAATCTTTATTGGTAAACAACGTGAAGGTGGGTGGATGAGTTGCACCTTGGGTTGCGTAGAGAACTCGACCTCCATGGGGTGCGGCTTGAGCTGACTGGGCCAACTGAATCACTTCGTTCACGCGACGAGTTGGCACTCTTGTTTCATACGCGTCTATAGCTGCCTCCAATGCTGGAGCAAGGCGCTGTACACCCCGGCCGGTTAGGGCGCTTATACGCAAGACCGGCGATTCTCCAAGGAAGTGAAGCCGTTGACCTAGCTGATACATCAGTTCGTCTTTTTCTTCTTGGTTAACGACTTCCCATTTGTTCATCAATATGACAATCGGGCATCCGGCGGCATCCACCCGTTCTGCAAGGCGTTGATCTTGTGAAGTCACACCTTCAGATGCGTCAATTACAAGCAGCGCGACGTCGGCCTTGTCTATCGCCCGCAACGCCCGGAGGCTGGAGTAGTACTCCGTGTCGTCATCGACTCGAGCTTTTCGCCTCATGCCCGCTGTATCGATAAAACGCAAGAGACCTAGCTCAGTCTCGACCACCGTGTCGATAGCGTCGCGTGTGGTACCAGGCATGTCGTGAACAACTGAACGCTCGTCACCAATTAGTCGATTGAATAGCGTTGATTTCCCGACATTTGGGCGACCCACAATGGCAACTCCGCGGACCCCTTCATCCGATTCCAGTTCACTATTTTGTTGAGGACTTTCCTCTGTCAGCTGTCCAGAAGTCGGAAGCATTTCAATAACTCGATCAAGTAAATCACCAGTGTTGCGACTATGTAGAGCCGACACTCCGAGAGGTTCCCCAAGACCTAGAGACATGAACTCCCAGATATCTTGATCTCGGAGCGAGGTATCGATTTTGTTTACGGCCAGAATTATCTGAGCCTTCGAACGTTGAAGGATTGATGCAACACGACTGTCTTCTTCGGTGACCCCTGTGGTGCCGTCAACCACCATGATGATCAGGTCCGAGTCATTGATCGCCTTTTCGCTCTGAGCGGAAACTTTGCCATCTAGGCCGGACCCCGTGGGCATCCAGCCGCCAGTGTCGACAAGCAAGAAAACGTGTCCTAGCCATTCGGCTTCCAGGACTTTGCGGTCCCGAGTCACACCTGGTCTTTCTTCGACGATTGCTTCGCGTCTGCCAAGGATTCGATTGAATAACGTCGACTTCCCGACGTTGGGTCGACCGATCACAGAAACTACGGGCAACGACTCCGGCGCTGTCACATTGCACCTTCTTGCGGCAAACCTTCAGAACGAGTCCCACGTTTGAGGGCGGCGCGCAGGGCAACCCCGTCAGTGGGAATTACTTCTACCTCGCGCGGTAAATCATCTATGCGCAGTCCATCCAAGAATTTCCCGTTGTTGAGGCACACGTCCGGCAACAGATAGCGATGACCTTCGGGTTCAGAGGAGAGTGTTCGACGCAGATCCTCGCCAACCATTAGTCCACTCACCTTCACATTGCCACCAAAAAAGAGGTTCTCGACTTCTACGATGCGAATGCCTCCTCGGCCAAGAGAATCAATTAACGGCGAGAGGACTTTCGCTCCGTACGCTCCTGTAAGTATGGCGACGGGCGCGTCGTCTCGAACACTTATTCCTACCGGAATCGCCGCTATACCTTTCGAAAAATCGGGGCTCACGAGCTCTCCTGCGCGATTCGATCCGCCACCCATGCGGGGCGCTCGGTATCCCTCGGCAGGGGCGCCGTCTACCCATTGAAAAAAACCCGCCCGGGGCCCGATACCCGAGGATAGTTTGCCACTGAATTCCACTTCAAAAGCTCTGGCCATTCCAATTCCATCTTCGTGCATCGCAAAATCTTCATATGTATCAGCTTCTGGGAATGTCTTGTCTGCCAACAGGTAATACTCATCTGCCGCGTAAACGAGCCTGTGTCCAACTGCCTCGAGGAACAGATCCTGCCAACCTTCGACCGTCTCAATGACCGCGATGGCCTCACCCTTGGTGTGGGGCCGCATTGATGGTTCGCGGTTGTGGGCGCTGACCCCTAGGGGAACTACGGCCAACGAGCTGAGTTCTGGAAAGCGATCAAGTACTCCGAGCAAGCTGTCGTCTAACACTTCTCCATCGTTTACTCCAGGACACACGACGATCTGTCCGTGTACCTCGATCTTGAAATCGAGCAGTGCCCTCAACCAGCGCAAGCTGTATCCCCCCCGCGGATTACGGAGCATTCGAGCGCGGACCTCCGGATCGGTGGCGTGGATCGAGACGTAAAGGGGGGAGAGTCGTTCAGTCACGACTCTTTCTAAATCGGCCTCGGTAAACCGCGTCAATGTCGTGAAGTTTCCGTAAAGAAACGAAAGGCGATAGTCATCGTCTTTTAGATAAAGGCTTCGACGCATCCCTTTGGGCAACTGATAGATGAAGCAAAACTCGCAGTGGTTGTCACAGGTTCTGACTCGGTCGAATATCGACGAATCCACTTCAGCACCCAATGGCTCTCCGGCGGCCTTAACTACTTTGACGTCTAGCTCTAGACCTCCGCGCTGAACAGTCAAAACCGGGTCGGCTTCATCAACTAACAACTGCCAGCGAATAACATCCGTTGGCACCTCGCCATCGATAGCAACGATTTCATCGCCGGGGCCGAGGCCTGCTGACTCAGCAGCACTTTCAGACGCGACGTTGATGACAACGGGCAAGGTCATGGAGTTCAGGATACGGGCGACCTTGTCCGACACTCAGCACGGGGAGGAAAGCTGTCAAGCGGTAGCCTCAACTTGGTGAGTGTGGATCAGGTCTTATTGGCGTCACCCCGAGGTTTTTGTGCCGGGGTAGAGATGGCGATAAAGGCGCTGGCCTGGATGGTGCGTTCGTTTGATCCGCCGGTCTACTGCTACCACGAGATCGTTCACAACCAACTTGTAGTCGATCGATTCCGAAGCCTCGGGGTGGTGTTTGTTGATGACGTCAGTCAAGTACCCGAAGGACGTCCGATAATGCTGTCTGCTCACGGGTCTGCGCCTGAAGTTGTCAAGGAAGCACGCGAACGAGGTGGGTACGTAGTCGATGCCGTTTGTCCTCTCGTAACCAAGGTCCATCACGAAGTGCGCGTTCGCTCGAAAAAGGGTTACCGAATTATTTACGTAGGGCACCGAGGCCACGAAGAGGCGGTTGGAACAATGGCAGTTGCTCCCGATGCAATCCATCTGGTTGAAGATTCTGCCCAGGTAGCTAATTTGCCCGAATTCCAGGAGCCACTTGCAATGTTGGCGCAAACTACCCTCAGCCATCGAGATTGGGAAGGAGTGTTGCAAGCGACCAAGGAAAGGTTCCCTGATGTTTGGATGCCAGGTCGTAGCGATCTTTGCTTCGCTACGACTAACCGACAGTCCGCTTTAGCTTCGATAGCTCAACGATGTGATGCAGTCATTGTTATTGGTTCCGCCAATTCATCCAACACCATGGCTCTCGCCAAACTGGCAAAGGAATCCGGTTGCGAACAAGTCTTTCGAATTAATTCTGGCTCCGAGCTACCTGAGGGGCTACAGGGCACAGTTGGGGTGACAGCAGGGGCGTCGGCCCCTGAGGAACTGGTCGCGGCAGTGATTCGACATCTTGCACCGAAATTTGGTGTTGAAGAGGTGAGTATCACCGACGAAGATGAATATTTTCCACCGCCGAGAGAAATCCGGGAGCTTCTTTCGGCCCTCGAGACAGCCGTGCACGCGACTCTTGCGGTTCCGGCTGACGCACGGGTCGTGCCGCTTGACCGAGAGATTGCCGCTAGTGAGGTTCTCGCTTCTCTTGCCGATTAAAGCGCGAACATTTAGAGCTGCTTATAGGTCGGTCTGGGGTTCGCTTCCGGGCTCATAAATGTTTGGCGTGCCGCAAATAATTTGGGCTCGGTCAAATAAGTCTTGAATTTCTTCTCGTAGGTGTGCAGAGGTTTCGCGTACCTCTTGTCGAACCAAGCGGCCAGTGGGGCTGAGAGGGGGTGCCGGGATTGGTTTGCCAATGATGACGTGTACTCGTTTTGGGTACAAAAATTTGGAACCTCTCGGCATGGCGGTTGCGGTGCCGCCAATTCCTACGGGCACAATCGCTACTTGCGCCTTAGCCGCCAAATAAGCCGCTCCGTCGAATAACGGAAAGATCCGAGGACCGTCTTTGCGTTCTCCTTCAGGGAAAGCCACCACAGGGTCCTCGCCGTTCTGCAGGACTGCTAACGCGGTCATAAGAGCGGCTCGATCGGCGCTTCCTCTGCTGACCGGGAAACATCCGATAGTGGTAAAAAGCCAAGCAAAGAAGGCGTTGTCCCAAACCGACTCTTTACCCATGAACCGAAGCCGCCTTGGGACGCATGATTGCAGTGGCGTGTCGATGTAACTCCGATGGTTCGGCGCCCAAACGCACGCTCCCTCCGGGATATTCTCTTGGCCCTCAATAGTTATGCGGTTCCAGAACTTGAAGACTCCCCAAATAAGGTATTTGAGCGCCCGATACGTTGCTCGGTTGTACCAACGTGCGTTGGGATTAGTCACCGGCAGTTCTTTGTCCATCAATCCTCCACGACGGAACGGAACATACTCGCAAGGTCCGATACGACTTCTTGAATGGTGAGTTCGCTGGTATCAACTACTACCGCACCAGATGCCACTTGAAGCGGGGAATCGACGCGAGTTGAGTCAATTCGATCTCGCCGTTGTAGATCTTCTTGTACATCTCCCAGTGTTTGAACCGAAGATTCCTCATATCGACGTCGCGCCCGAACTTCGGGTTGAGCAGTCAGAAAGGCCTTGAATATTGCGTCCGGGAATACTTCGGTACCAATGTCACGGCCTTCCATCACTCCGCCACCTATTTCAGTCGCCCATTTCCTCTGTCGGGCTACTAGCTCACGGCGTACACCTGGGTTTGCCGCTACGACGCTCACCCACTGATTGATTTCCGGAGTTCTGATTTCATCTGTGGCGTCAACGCCATCAATAAAAGTTAGCTCGCTGATGGAGATCTCCGTTTTCTCGGCGAGATCAGTTATCGCGTCTTGATTTTCGGGATCAATTCCCGCGCGCAATGCCGCTACTACCACTGCCCGGTACATGGCCCCAGTATCAAAATGTGGAAGATCTAATTCGCTTGCGAGGAGACGAGCGACCGTCGACTTGCCAGACCCTGCCGGGCCGTCGATAGCAGCGACGGCAACCACCTTGCTCCTAGGTTTGACTTTCGGGCGGAGCTGCTCAAGACATGAAAAAAAGTCCGGAAACGTCTTCGCCACACAATCGTGATCGTTGATCACTATTCGGGGGATTCGAAGCGAAAGCAAAGCCATGGACATAGCCATCCGGTGGTCGCCGTGAGTATCAATACTTGCTCCCCTAAGCGACCACAAATCCGGTCGCACGATAAGCCCATCTTCGCTTTCTACGGCTTCAACACCGCATTTGGCTAGCTCTGCAACCATGCCAGCGATTCGGTCCGTCTCTTTGCGTCGAATGAAACCAATACCTGTAATTTCAATATCGCCTTCAGCAAAGGCTGCCAAAGCCGCCAACGTCTGCGCAGTGTCTGAGAAATCGCGAAGATCGAACGTGCCTCCGCGAATTCGATCACCTTCGACCTCGATGAAATTCTCACCCCAGACAACTTTGGCTCCAAGTTGTTCCATCACATCAACGAATTGGACATCTCCCTGGTAACTCTCTCGGTGAAGACCAACTATCTTCACTCGTCCTTGAGTGATCGAGGCGGCGGCAAAAAAATATGAGGCAGCCGAAGCGTCTGGCTCAATTCGAGCTTCGGTAGCTCGGTACCGGCCTGGGGGCACAACGTACGTGAATTCGTCTGGTTTCTCGACTGATACGCCAAAATCACGCATGACCTTGACGGTGAGTTCTAGATAGGGTCGACTGACCGGCAGGCCCGTCAACCTAATTTTTAGTCCGTTTGTGTAAAGCGGTGCAGCCAACATCAGACCGCTAATGAACTGGCTACTAGTTTCCGCGAAAATTTCGACCTCACCCCCTTCTAGGCCCTGAGAAGAAATTTTGACAGGTAGCTGGCCGGGAGCACCTAACTCTTCGAGATCACATCCCAGATCGCGCAATGCCTCGATTTGTTCAGCAAAGGGACGCGACCGCAATTGCTGCGCTCCATCCAGCGTCACTACGCCGGTGCCTCCCGCCAGCGTCGGCAAAAGAAATCGAGAGGTCGTTCCCGACGATCTCGCGTCGATAACGAGGTCTCGAAAGTTTGGTGCGCCAGCTAACCCGGTGACCTCAATCTCAAGGTTCCTGCGATCCACTTCAACCGTTGCTCCTAACAAAACAATTGCTTCCAACATCGCTTCGGTATCATCGGCGAAGAGAACTCCAGATAGCCGGCTCCTGCCTTCAGAGAGAGCAGCGCAGAGCAATGCCCGGTTCATGTGACTCTTTGACCCAGGAAGCGACACATCTCCTACAGCCGGGCCAGCAAACGGAGTCATCAACCGCGAATTGTTCATGCCAGTTCCCTTGTGGTGGGCCGGTAACCCTGCCCTGCCAACACGGCCAGGAACCTCTGCACCTCAGCTTGAGCCACGACAAGGACAAGAACGCCTCGCGCTCCCTCAGCTGAGTGAGCGACCTCTATGTCGGCGACATTGACCTCACAATCAGCAGCCAACATGGTGATATTCGCAATCTGTCCCTTCCGATCCGGGATAGGAATTCGCACCTCCACGAGTTCCTGAGGTCTTACATACCGAGAGGGCAAATTAGTGCGGGCTTTTCTTGCCTGAGAAAGCAAATTCGTTAATCCCGTTCGATCTGACTGGGCAACGATTTCGCGGATATTACTAATTCGAGCAGAAAACTCATCCAAGACCGAGACGATGGCATCCTTGTTCTCTTCACAAATATCTAGCCATATTTCAGGGTGGCCTGCGGCGACGCGGGTCATATCCCGAAAGCCGCCGGCAGCCAGACGCAGCAAAGGAGCATCGTCTAGTGCGCGATCATCTGCGAGACACATCAAGCTGGCGGCAGTTAGATGCGGTACATGAGAGACGATCGCAACCAACGCGTCGTGGCGTTCAGGAGTCATGGTTACGACGTCGCACCCCATAGAGGCAAGGACCATTTGGAGGTCCCGAAGGCCAAAATCATCGCTGCCCAACGTCGGAGTGAGAACCCAGACAGCACCATCAAAGATTTCTTGGTTAGCGCCGTCAACGCCTTCTTGCTCTGAGCCTGCCATCGGGTGTCCCGGTATAAATCGAGGGTCGTCAATGCTCCGGGCAACTGTGGTTTTCACACTGCCAGTGTCTGTCACGATGCCATTCGTTTCGCGAAGGGTTTTGCGAATCTCTGCCTCGAGAGCGCTCGCGGGCACCGCAACGAAGGCCAACTCGGCCTCCGCATCGCTACCAACTACGTCCAGCACTCCTAGTTCTAATGCTCGCTCGGCTCGCTTAGCATCGATATCCCTACCCGTTATGTGCCATCCCCTCGCTCGGAGGGCAAGCGCGATGGAGCCCCCAATCAGTCCCGTTCCTACGATCTGAGCGCGACGCTCGTTCTTGGTCATTGGGAAACTAAACCCGTCTGCTGGGAGCCATGTCTCACGATTGGCATGGTACCGAAGGCATTGTCCAAGCTCTGTGCGAGATTATTAATTGGTTGCAGCAGCGTACAAAGAACGCACCTCTTCCATGGTAAGAGTTCGCCAAGCTCCAGCAGCCAAGTCTTTGTCGCTAATTGGCCCGATTCTTACTCGGACCAAGCGAATTACAGGATGGCCGATGGCAGCGCACATTCGGCGGACCTGACGGTTGCGCCCTTCATGAATGACAAGCTTAAGCAGACTCTCTTGTGGCATCGAAACTTCTGCCGGCGCGGTGGGGCCATCATCGAGTTCTACACCCTCGCGCAGTCGTCGAAGAGCAAGCCTTGTAGGGGAACCCTCCACATGTGCTAGATATTCTTTCGGCACTCCGAAACTGGGATGCGTCAGCCTGTGGGTTAAGTCCCCATCGTTAGTTAGAACGATCAGACCCTCGCTATCAGTGTCCAGTCGCCCAACGGGGAACACTCTGGATTCGGAGGGTACGAGATCAACAACGGTTGGCCTTCCCTCTGGGTCTTTAGCCGTCGATACGACGTTACGGGGCTTGTGTAACAAGTAGTGCCGAAGAGTCGGGTCTCGAAGAATGGGAACGCCATCGAGGTCTATGCGATCCTCGGCTCCAACTTTGTCTCCAAGTGTCGCCAGGTGACCGTTTATCGTGACCCGCCCTGCTCCAATTAGATCTTCACTCGCGCGCCTGCTCGCTACTCCAGACCGGGCTAGTACCTTCTGGAGTCGTTCCGGCGACTCCTCCACAGTCACGTGGGAGGGCTCAAATCAAGAGCACTTCCGCCGGTGTCTCGGAACTCCCCTGCTTCGCCAGCGCCACGTAGCACTACTTCAAGTGTTTCTGCCACTTCAGCATCGGGGACGAAATCGCTGAGGTTGGGGAGATCTCGAAGGCTGTCCAAACCTATGCGTTCCAAGAACCGGGTTGTCGTGCCGTACATTGCGGCGTTGCCGGGACCTTGGTCACGACCAACTTCTTCAATGTAGCCACGTTGCTGCAGTGTTCGCGCGACGCTGTCCACGTTGACTCCGCGAATCGACGAAATTTGTGCTCGTGAAACAGGTTGCTTGTATGCCACTATCGCCAACGTTTCCAGGGCGGCAGCAGACAACCGCGTCGCTTGACCTTCAAGCACGAATCTCTCAACATAGGGGGCTTGAGCGTCCGAGGTTTGATATCGATAACCACCTGCCACGCGATTAATGGTGAATCCTCGCTCTTCTTGCGCGTAGCTATCGGTCAAATATTCACAGAGGGCATCAACGGTTTCAACGCTGACTTCTAGTAGTTGAGCAAGGACAGTGGGAGCTACGGGGTCTGACGCCACCAACAAGATCGCCTCTAGAGCAGCGCGCACATCAGCGGGAACAACATTGGGGTCAAGTTCGCGAAGTTCGTCATCTGAAGGTGATGGGGTCGAAAGGGAACCCTCATTCTCTAGTTGCGCTGCCAATACTTGAAAAACCTCGGCATCATCCTCAGCCGTCATATGAAACACCACCCATGGGCAACAACAACTCGTTTTCTTCATTACCGGTCCACACGAGGGTTATGTCCCCGAATCGTTCAGGTTGGTCTAGGTCGATATGGCCCTGTTTGAAGAGCTCCAGTACAGCCAGAAATCGAACTACTACCTGAATTCGATCAACCAAGCCCCCAGTTAATTGCCTGAAAGTAGTTTTTCCCAGTCTTGGAAGTTCGTCTATCAACTCGAACATCGCGTCCGTCACCGACGCAGTGATAGGAGCGATATGGCCAAGGTCGACTCGGATAACAGGTTTCGGGGCCGTTGCCCGCAAGAAAGCCTCAGAGATGTCCTGAATTGATAGCCCTTTGAGAAGGTCAGGTGCGAGGGACAAATATTTTTCATCAGGTCCGACGGCTCGCGGGTAGCCAAACGATGCACGGTGAGCCAACTGGCGCATCGCCACGGCAGCTCCCTTGAAGGTCTTGCACTCCAGCAGGCGAGCAAGTAAGAGGTCTCGTTCCTCCCATATGCCCAGTTCATCGTCAAGGTCTCCATCCGCTTCGTCTGGAAGCAGCCGCCGAGTTTTCAACTCAACAAGGGTCGCCGCGATCAACAGGAACTCTGTCGCTAACTCGAGGTTGACACGGGTGGCAGGGGAACTCTCCCCTTCCGTTACCGCAATGATCCGGTCCATCTCCGCTAAATAAGCATCAACGATATGACTCAAGGACACTTCATAAATGTCGACCTCTTGTTGAAGAATAAGACGCAAGAGAAGGTCGAATGGGCCCTCAAAAACGTCGGTTTGTACGTCGTAGGGCATTGCCTAAAGATAGCGGAGTAAATCACATCTATGTAACACGCTTGATGAGTCTTTCGAGGCATTTCTTCGGTGTCTTCGCTTCTTTTTCGGATGGTTTGCGCTGATACCTGCGGTACCGTCAATCCGTATGACAAGAGTGTTGTCAGGCATTCAACCCACCGGGGACATACACCTGGGAAATTTTTTGGGTGCCCTTCGCCAGTGGGCTATTGATCAGCATGAGCATGACAGCTTCTATTGCGCCGTCGACCTCCACGCCATCACTGTTCAGCAAGATCCTGTGGAGCTTCGTTCAAAGACTCTCGAGACAATGGCAACTTTGGTGGCGGTGGGTCTCGATCCTGAGGTGTGCACTCTCTTCGTTCAAAGCCATGTTCCCTTTCACACTGAGTTGTCATGGCTTCTTGAGTGCACTGTTTCTTTTGGGGAGCTCCGTCGAATGACGCAGTTCAAAGACAAATCGGTGAAACAAGGCGACGCTGGTCAAGAACATGTGTCTGCTGGCCTATTCACATATCCAGCTTTGATGGCAGCCGACATCCTGATTTACGATGCGGACCGGGTTCCTGTGGGCGATGATCAGCGTCAGCACTTGGAGTTAACGCGTGACGTGGCTGAGCGGTTCAACTCACGTTACGGCGAAACTTTTGTGTTACCGGCAGCTGCGATTCCAAAGATCGCAGCGAGAGTTATGGATCTTCAAGAGCCGACGAACAAAATGTCTAAATCCTCGGAGTCGCCCATGGGTACCGTCGGTATTTTCGAAGACACGACCTCCATCGCGAAGAAGTTGAAACGGGCGGTAACGGATTCAGAAAATGAGGTCCGATTCGACTTTGACACGAAACCTGGTGTCTCCAATTTGTTGTCGATACTTGGAGCCGCCACTGGGCGCAATCCTGAAACGCTCGCTGACGAGTACCACCAGTACGGTCCTTTGAAGAACGACACTGCCGAAGCGATCATTAATGTGCTCCAACCGGTGCAACATCGCCGAGCAGAGCTTCTCGCTGATCCAGCGGAGTTAGATCGAATTATTGCGCGCGGTGCAGGAAAAGCATCTGAAGTCGCAGCTGTGACCGTTCAGCGAGCTAAGGATGCAATGGGTTTTCTGCCATCATCGTGATCTAACGCTCCGATGAAGTCAGAACTGGCTTTTTCCCTCATTACTGATTTTCCCTCCGCGAAAGACTGATACCTCGGGGATATTTGAGGTCACGTTGCCTGATCGCCATTTTCTGAATCCGAAAACAAAGATCGCTGCTCCCGCTATGGTCACGAGAGTGCCTGCCTCTGTCGCCACCCCTGCTAAGCCTGAACCGAGGAAGATCACTGCGAACCCGCATGCCATGGTTCGAACATGTCGATTCGACAGTTTTAGGGGGGGACGTTTTATTCCGTTGCGTTCTTCAACCGTTTCAACGCGTCCGTTCTGCAGACGACCAGTCAGTAACGCTTTCTCTTCGTCCGTTAGGTCGGGCGCGATGCTCGCTAGGGCATAATCTTCCGCTGCGCGAACCGCTGTCTCTATGTCTTGTGGCGGCGGTATTCTTTTTTTCACTCGTTCGGCCGCTTCTGGGTCTCGATTGATTAACCAATCCCGAAAAGGCACTAGAGCCCGATCAATTACCTGTCGTTGCTCTTTGGAAAGTTGGGAGCGAACTTTTTGGCGGGCTTTCGAGGTCGCTTCATCAATTGGCTGCAGCTTGAACGTCCCAACTCGATCTCCGTATGCGTGGAGGATCGTCTCCTTTAGAGATGCTGTGATCTCAATCGCTTCCATGTACTTCTCCTTAAACCGCGACGCTATCTGCTCGTAGCAACACTCTGGCCCGCACGCTGTCGACAGTCCACTCTTCGGGTCGCAGATGATGTTGGGCGGCCCACCTCACCACGAATTCCTCGCTGCCCGCCTCCGCGAGCAGGGTCGCTCCGGCTGTCGGGTATTCGATCAAAGTTGCTAATCGCGATAATGCTCCGCCCTTCGATGTCCATTGATGACGCCGTTGTGTGCTCACCAGAGGTTGCGTACACCCAGCCAGAACTCTAAGCAAGATTCCAGAGCGAACCGATACTTTCCCGATGTCATGCAATAGGGCAGCGACCACAGCCGTTCTGTCTTTCGGCAGTTGCTTGTCAACCATTTTCGCAACAGCAATCGAATGCCTTTGATCAGAGTGGCTCATTACAGACCAAAGGGCGAGTTCTTTCGCTGAGAGGTACTCCGCCGCCCAGTCTCCATCCAACGAACTCGGGGCTTTTCGATCAAGAGAGGAAAAAAATCTTCGCACTAGATGACGGAGGTGTCTGATCGGCACAACAGTGAAACTACTTGTCTTGCAACGCCACCTCTGCGCGAGGGTGGCACCGGTTGTAGATCTTCTGAATTTCTTTGTCTCTCAGTGCTGTGTAGCGCTGTGTGCTGCTGATCGATCTATGCCCTAAAAGTTCTTGTACGTAGCGGATGTCGGCTCCGTTGACCAACATGTGGGTAGCACATGAGTGGCGCAGGACATGGGGCGTCAGTTCAGCACCGAGGCCGACCCTGTTCCCATGACCTCGAACGATCATCCATGCCCCTTTCCGACTGATCCGAGAACCCCGCTGGTTGAGAAACAAAGCATCTTCTGCTTGGGTGACACCTGTTCGACGACTCAACACAGCATCTCGTCCCAATCCGCTCATCCACTGAGAGACCGCTGCGTGCGCAGGCCGACCGAGGGGGACGTTACGAGGTCGGCCGCCCTTGCCAAAGACCCGCAGAAGTTCGCCGTCGAGGTCGACGTCAACCAGCGACAGCGCGACCAACTCCCCTATGCGTAGACCACACCCATAAAGAACTTCCAAAATGGCTCGGTCACGGTGCGAAGCGGGATCGTCTCCTACTGGAGAAGCGAGCAAGGACTTGACCTGCTGGAGAGTCAGCGCCTTTGGTAAACCTCGAGGCACCTTGGGCACTTCGATAGTCCTCTTTCGTTGATTCTTGCCTCCCCCGTTCTACGATCAACCATTCCTTAAGTTTGTTGTCGATACTGCGAGTCGTGTTCATTGGATCACGACATCAACTTTTGTTGGACAAGTAAAAGACCAGCAACGGTTTTGGCGTCAGTGATTTCTCCGTTCCTAATCATTGCGCCAACTTCAGCCAAGGGAACCTTTTCTACTGTCATTGACTTTTCTTCTGCGCCGTCGGCTTGACGGTTAGTCCAAGTAAGGTCTCGAGCCAAAAAAATTGATATCGCTTCATCAGTGAATCCCACGGCTGTTACCAGTGTGACCAGGTGTTCAACCGTCTCCGCGACACATCCGACTTCCTCTTCCAATTCACGTCGAGCCGTTTCGATCTCTGCTTCGCCTTCTTTGTCTCTAAGCCCTGCCGGTAATTCTAAAAGCCACGCGTTTAATGGTGTTCGAAACTGGCGCACAAGGACGACGTGCTCTTGGTCATCTGTTAATGGCACAACCGCCACTGCGCCGCGGTGGCGAACAATGTCTCGTTCGAACACTTCACCAGAAGCATCGACCCAAGTAGTCGCGTAAAGATCAAAGGCGTATCCAGCGTGTAATAGCCGTTCGTTGACCAGAGAGAACTCAGGGTCGGATCGGCCGACCACGCCTCAATCCACCGACTCGGTACGCGACTCCAGGAGCTTTGGATTCCGTCCTTCAGACCTAGCCAGAGCTGCTCCTACAAGACCTCGAAACAGCGGTGCGGGCCGGTCTGGTCGGCTCTTGAACTCTGGATGTGCCTGTGTGCCTACCCAGAACGGGTGCGCGTCAAGTTCTATGAACTCCACCAGTCTTCCGTCAGGTGACAACCCGCTGCATCTAAGGCCTTGTTCTTCCATCGGAATCCGGTAGTCGTTGTTCACCTCATAACGGTGGCGGTGACGCTCGTAAACCAAGGAATCTCCGTACATCGCCGCCACGCGGCTGTCCTCAGTTAGGCGAGCTGGATACAGACCCAGGCGCATGGTGCCACCCATGTCTGTCACGTCACGCTGCGAATCCATTAAATCGACTACAGGGTGAGACGTAGTGGGGTCAAACTCTCGACTATTGGCACCAACCAGGCCCAGTTCGTTGCGACAGAATTCCGTCACCATGACCTGAAGTCCCAGACAAATACCCAAGCAAGGGACCTCGTTTTCTCTCGCGTATCGAGCGGCAGCAATCTTCCCTTCGATTCCACGTTCTCCGAAGCCACCGGGGATGACCATGCCATCGAGGTGTGCGAGTCTGCCGCTCGCCAGAAGGCCTTCGACGTCTTCAGCCTGAATCCAATCAATTTCTATCTCAGCGCCATGGTGATAGCCGCCGTGGCGTAATGATTCGACTACCGACAGGTACGCATCTGGAAGGCTCACGTACTTGCCAATCACCCCTATCTGCACCTTCGAGGTCGCCTCCTCTATGCGATCCACAAGTGCCGACCACGACCCCAGATCGGGTTCCAAGTCCCCTAGACCCAATATTTCGCAGACGTATCTATCAAGGCCCTCGTCGTGGAGTATGAGCGGAATTTCGTAAAGATTGGACGCGTCGGGGGCATTGACAACGCCCGAAAGTTCGACGTCGCAGAGACGCGAAATCTTTTCGCGCAACGCTGTGTCAATTGGCTCTTCACTTCGAAGAACCACTGCGTCCGGTTGGATTCCTCTGCTTCGTAGCTCCGTCACAGAGTGTTGAGTGGGCTTAGTTTTTTGTTCACCAGACGGCCCTATAAACGGGACGAGAGTGACGTGCACGTAACAAACATTTCCGCGACCGGCGTCTAATCGCATCTGCCGTATTGCCTCAAGAAAAGGAAGAATTTCGATGTCGCCGGCGGTACCGCCGACTTCAGTAATCACTACGTCTGTATCAGCCGTGGCGAGACGCCGGATGCGACGCTTAATCTCATCGGTTATGTGAGGGATTACCTGAACCGTTTTCCCTAAGTAATCCCCGTGACGTTCAGCCGCGAGAACAGCTTGGTAGATCGAGCCCGTTGTCGCGTTTGAGTCCTTTGTAAGCGGCTCATCGATGAAACGCTCATAATGGCCCAAATCGAGATCAGTTTCGCCTCCGTCATCGGTCACAAAAACTTCACCATGTTCGAAAGGGTTCATAGTTCCTGGGTCGACATTTATGTACGGGTCGAACTTTTGCATCGTCACGCGAAGGCCTCTCGCTTTCAAGAGGCGCCCAAGGGAGGATCCTGTTATGCCCTTGCCAAGTCCACTCGCAACCCCACCAGTTACGAAAATGTGTTTAGTCATGGTTGAGGTCCCGCTCCACTTTCAGAGAATTTAGCGGGTCAGTTCTCCGATGGTGTTGACCTTCAACGACACTTTTTGAGATATTCAAGATTTCCAATCCCACCAACTTGTGTCGTTTCATTTTTTTCGGTGCTGCGCACCCAAGCGATCAAGCCGGTCCAAGGTCGCGTTTCCAGCAATCACCTGACTAAAAGACGTTCGTTCGCTCGCTAAGTTCAGAACAGCGAGAACGCCAAGAGCGATCCACTCGGCGACAGAAGAGCCAACCAAAACGGTCGAGAACCCCAACACCGCGCCAGTCGCGTTGACTCCGGTATCTCCCTGCATGTGGCGTTCCATCAACTCTGACGGAACCAACCCGACGCTCGCACCCACCACTCCGGAGGCCCAAATCAGATGCACCACCGAAGAGGAGTCACCCAACGCAGCGGTCAAGACTAAAAGCGTTAAGAACCAAAGCAGAGCGACTTTTGACGAGCGTGCAGGTGCTCTGTCAAGAAGGTTCAACAGATTTGCGCCCAAGGCAACAATCGCGGCACTGCGAGCAAGACCGACCAGTCCGTCGCCTACATCGGCGATTATTACCGCCCCAAACGAGACCAAGATGCCACCGACTAATTTCAACATACCTGTAGAGAATGTGCCGTCGGAGATAGCTGTTTCAAGATGCCCTTGAAGACCTCCTCCTGTTTTTTCGGCACGAGTGTCGTCAATCCAACCCAATAACCCGAATGCTAAAACCAGAATTAGGGCGGCTAAGGCATGGGCGCCGTACAACGCTCCGCTAAATCCCCAATAGAGATTCCCAATTACAAGGACCTCGATCAGTACGACGAACACACCTGATACTCCAACTATCACTCTCCCGCGATAATTTTCTTTCTGCCATTGGGGCCGCGACAACGAAGATCCAAGCCGCCCCCATGCAAACAAGGCGCCTACCAGGGCCACCAAAAACGTCCCGATCGTGAGGATCACTTGGTTCTCTTCCTCCATAATCCACTTGCCATTGTCTCCAGAGTGGACCACCAGCCGAGTCGGCCCGCGGACGCTTTCACAACATCTCTACATTGACGGGCCCGGTGAGCGACGCCTCTCGGTCCTTTGCCTGAAGGTCGGTGAGAAAACGGGGCCGGAATTTCTTGAATTCGAGCGCCGGCAATATGCGCATCGATAGAGAGCGCTACTTCCAACCCGAATCCGTCGGCCAGATCAAACGAGCGCATCAGTGGGCCATTCACCCCTCGTTGACCTGAAAGTGGCTCAACAAATCGTCGGCCTGTTGCCTCCTCGATTAACCGAGCTGCTGTTCGCTTCACAATGCCAAAGCCTCGCGATCGTCCAGTTTTCGGGAAGATCCCTATGGTCATGTCTGCCTGATCGTCTGCCAAGGGTTGGAGGAGAATGTTTGCATGCGCAGCTGATGCTCCGAGGTCAGCGTCTATGAGTAAGTAGCTTTCTGGGGCTCCTGAAGCTGCAACACCAGCAGCCACCGCTCCTCCTTTGCCTAGGTTCCGTTCGAGCGTAACAACGCGGGCCCCGGCCTTTCGAGCCATCTCGCCGGTGCCATCGATAGAACAATCGTCAACCACCACCACTTCGCCAATCATGTCAAGTTCGACAAGTGCCGTCACCGTCGCTGCGATCGAATCGACTCGGTCTTTGGCGGGCACGATGGCTACGACATGCGTCATTGAGAAAATTGACCTTCGGATGTAGACAAATCACCGTAATGACCAACATCTGGAAGACGGGCCAACCCGAGCAGAAGAGAGAGTCGGCCTTCGAACGAGACAACATCATCAAAGGTCGACAAGCTCTGCGCAAGCAAGGAGTCGTTGCGAACTCTGTTGACTATTTGTCCTCGAGATCTTTCTTCAAGGGCAACTTCCACTAACGCAGCGGTGCCCACGTCGGCGGTTTGTGAAATTTGTTGAAGAAGAGGAATAAAAAATCCCTCGTGGAGATCAAGGTGTTCCGAGTCGTTGATGACCAGGAGACGGTTAGCGGAATTCGAGATGCTCTCCAGATCACGCGTTGATAAATAACGATCAAACCGCAATAGACCCAAATCTCTAAGTTCGCTTATGAGCAGCGGAGTGGTGTCCATATCCGAGTTGGTAAGCGCGTCTTGGGTCAAAAGTGAGGCCGCTATACCTGAGACCGTCAAGTCAGCGATATCCATTTCACCTTCATCATTGCCGTAGAGCCGATTTAATGCATCAAGCGTTTCTGGGTTTTCAAAGTTCATGGTCGGTTCGATCCACAGCGTTCCTAGATATTCTCCGTCCGAACGGGTCAGGAGATCTCGAATTTTCCAAGCTAGGGCGCTATCGATGCCCGTTGGAGCCAAGAGAATCCAAGACGTCTCTACTAAATGGGCCCTTGGTATCAGCGTTTCAATGGTGTTGAGCAAAGAATTGTGTGCTGCCGTATCTATTTCGAATTGTTCAATAAGCGCGTCTTTTTGGATTTTTACGGCGTCGCGTTCCGCTGTTACTTCCGCTCGATGCCGTTCAGCCTGGGCTGCGGCTTCCAATTGGATTTCTTTCTTGGCTTCTAACACCAGATCTTTCGCTGCGAGGGCCGTGTCCCTAGCCGCGAGGGCCGCATCTTTTTGAGTGATGGCTTCTCGGCGGTCGGCCTCAAACTCGTCTACCTGATCTTCTAACTCGTTTACGAGGATGGAGTCAACAAAGGTAGAACCCAGGGCAAGACCGATTCCGAGGGCCAAGAACACGGCCACGATACTGATGATGTGGTACCGCAGATTGATCACTTCGAAATCACATTCCTAGGTTCAGCCATAAAGTGCGGAGCAGCAGGCGAACGGGTTCTGTTACGACCGCAATGACCACAAGCGTGAAGAGTGCCGAGAGAATCAGTAGAGCCAGGTCACGTTTACGGACTTGGGTGCGGTACAGACGACTAACTCCCTTCGCGTCGACGAGAATGGCGGAAACTTTCATCCTGGTAAGAAACGTTGAGGCCATGCCTCTACGGCCCTTGTCAAAGAAATCTGCCATAGAAGTATGCGATCCAACGAGAACGATGAGTTCTGCCCGTTTTTCAAAAGCCATTCGCATCGCTATGTCTTCGCTCGTGCCCACCCCCTCTACCACCGAATAGTCAAAACCGAGACGTTCCAACCTCGCTGCCCCAGGGGCAAGCCCACCCGGATAGGCGTGGACCAACAACTGTGCTCCGCAGTTAAGCGCGTCTCTCGATACAGAGTCGAAGTCGCCAAGTATCAAATCAGGTGTTAGCCCTACTGCGAGCAGCGCGTCAGCACCGCCGTCGACTCCAATGAGGACTGGCCGCATGTCGCGCATATATCCCGACCTTCGAAGCGCAGCTAAGTCCTCTCGGTAATCGATTCCGCGAACAACCACCAGAATTTGTCTTTTAGAAAGTTCGACTGAAAGTTCCGGGAGCTCTAGATCATCTGTAATGAGTTCAGGCTCTGTCGCCAAATATTGGAGCGTGTTAGTGGCGAACTGACCTAGTTCGCCCCGCACCGCATCTCGCGCCGATTCGAGCCTTTGTTCCAACTCTTTTATCGTCGGCCGGTTTCCGCGACAGACGGCCTGGTCGTTCGCGTACACGCGATCATTGACGATCGAGAGCCTGTCTCCTTCTCGAATCCGGTTGAAAGCACCCACCCCAATACCGTCTATTAAGGGTACTCCTGCCTGAAGGAGTACCAGGGCACCGAGAGCCGGGTAGCGGCCGGACATACTTTGAGACGCATTGAGGACAGCTGACACCTTCGCTGCCACCAGACCATCCGCCGCCAACCGGTCAAGATCTTCATGGTTAATAACGGCTATTTCCCCGGGTTGTAGCCGCGGAATTAGATTTTTAGTCCGGCGGTCTACGCGCGCTGAGGCGCCGAGCTTTTTTTCTTCCGCCAAGCCCTCCCTGCGTCGGAGTCTCATACTTGACTCCGGTCGAGTTCAGCCTGTGTAAGGAGTTCCGTGGCATGTTCTCTGCCACTCTTGGAGTCTGGCTGCCCAGCCAACATGCGTGCGAGTTCGCGGACACGGTGCTCTTCGGTTACTTCTGTAACGGTCGATACAACAGTCCGTCCGTCATCTGTTTTGTCAACCACAAGGTGCTGGTTTGCGAAGGCAGCGACCTGTGGTAGGTGTGTAACAACGAGTACCTGATGGGACGCTCCTAATCGCCCTAGGGCTCTTCCCACCGCGACAGCTGCAGCTCCGCCGACTCCAGCATCGACTTCATCGAAGATCAGAGTCGGCGGACCGGCAGTTAAGACCAATCGAAGAGAAAGCATGACTCGGGCGAGTTCTCCTCCAGAAACTACTTTCGCTAGACCGTGTCGTCCGGCACCACTATTGGCTTGAAACATGATTTCGACGTCGTCTGCAGGGTCGTCCCCTCGAACTTCAACAGACAAACTGGCGTGTTCGAGTGCCAGCTCTGGGAGGTAGTGGTTCACCGCGTTAGCGAAGGCCGGTGCCGCTGAACGCCGAGCATTTGCCACAGCTCCGGCAGCAACCGCAAGCTCGCCTTGCGCTTTTGTTAGAGCTATCTCTAGTTCGGCCGCTACCGCTTCATGATTTTGGAGTCGTTCGAGGCGATCAGACACCTCACTTCTGTATTCAATGACGTCTTCCAGGCTGTCGCCGTATTTTCTTAATAAGTCCACAAGTAGCTGCCGCCGGGATCGAACCTCGGCGAGGCGTTCGGGCTCCTCGTCGATGCTGTCAACCAATTCGCGCATTTCATCTGTCACATCGAAAAGTTCAGCTTGAAGACCCCTCAAACGCTCGGCGATTTCGTGGTAGGGAGCCCGACCAGCGACAGTCGCGATGGCTTGACCTAAAAGATCTAGGACCCCATCGTCCTCGCTGATCGCGACGCGAGCACGATTTCCGTGTTCTATATGCGCTGCAGCGTCGGCCAGCAGTTCTTCTAGATCTTTAAGAGCGTCAGTTTCGCGTGGATCGTCCAGCTCGGCTTGTTCGAGTTCGTTGACTTGGAACTGCAGAAGGTCAATTTCACGGGCGCGAGTTCTTGCATCGCCTCCCATGCCTTCGATTTCTTGTAAAAGCCGCCGTTCCTCGCCGCGAGCAGCGTGTAGGTCGCCAAGATCGATCTGGCCATGTCGGTCGAGGGCTGCTCGTTGGACTTTTTGATGCAAGAGGGACTGGTGCTGATGCTGACCATGTAGATCAACCAAATTTGAACCTAGCTCTGCAAGTTGCGATGCCGGAGCTAAGGCACCGTTGAGATATGCCCGACTGCGACCTTCAGCTGGTATCACGCGTCGCAGCACCACCTCTTCACCTGTCGGCATTTCGAATCGGCCTTCCACGGATGCATGTTCGGCTCCGTTTCGTACCATCGAAGGGTCAGCTCGCCCGCCCGTGAGTAGTTCGATGGCTTGGACCACCATGGTTTTGCCAGCACCGGTCTCGCCAGTTAGCACGCTAACCCCAGGTCGGAGGACCAACGTCGAAGCCTCAATCACACCGAGATTCTGGACTGAGAGTTCCAGAAGCATCAGCGGTCCTTAAGTCCAAACTTTTGCTTTAAGACTTGTTGGAAGCCACCTGTTCCTGAAGTCACTAGACGAGCGATGGTGTCTGCTCGCGTCGCGATCATTGCATCACCATCTGACAGGGCTGCGACGCTGCGGCCATCGATGGATAGGTTGGCTTCTCGTTCGCCGACAACCGAAATGCGAATCTCAGTGTCGGGCCTCAGCACCAACGAACGGTCGAACAACATATGGGGGGCCACTGGTGTGAGTTGGAGCGACGAATGGGTTGGTGCCACGATCGAACCGCGTGCCGAAAGGTTGTATGCAGTGGAGCCGGTGGGCGTGGAAACGATTAATCCATCACCTGCATAGGTTGCAAATGCAGAGCCATCGATAGTGACTTCAAGTCGTACCGTATGGCCTTGAGCCTTCTTCTCCATGACTACCTCGTTGAGACCTATCCAATGGCCATCGGCGCCGCCGTCTGACCGTTGTATTCGCCCCTGCACCATTAGTCGGTCTTCGATGGGTAGTTGTCCTGACAATGCGAGGGCAACAGCACTTTGAGCTTCGTTGGCTTCAAATTCGGTTAAGTAGCCCAGATGCCCTACGTTGATCCCAAGGACAGGAACGTCGGATGAAGCGACTAATTCAAATGTGCGCAGCATCGTGCCATCTCCGCCGATGCTCACTGCAAGGTCCGCTCCCGTTGCGAAATCATCTTCGGCGCATCCAGATTCGGCGCGATTGATCGCAACCGCTTCTTTGTCAAGCAGCCGAACGGAGTGCCCTGATTCGGTCAGATAGCTGACGATCTGAGCCGCCAACTCAGCTGCTTCAGCACGGTCGGGATGCAACATCATTGAAACCACGCTCATGACATCGCTTCTCCCTTGGCATCATTAACTGCTCGGTTTATTGCCTCGGTGACGCGAATGCCATCAGTAGCTCCCGCTCGAGAGTGCATAAAGAATTCTGTGTTTCCGCCGGTACCGCGAAGTGGTGAAACCATTAGACCCATGATGCCAAGGCCCGCTTCGGAAACACATTTGGATATTTTTTCGAGGACTCTAAGCCACACGTCAGGACTGCGAATGATTCCTTGAGAGCGAGATGCCTCCTCACGAGCAGCTTCGAATTGAGGCTTTACCAGCATCAGTAGTTCGCCCTTATCCCCGCAAAGAGTGGTCAACCGAGGTAAGACAGTTCCCAAGGATATAAACGACAGATCAGCAACAACTAGATCTCCCGGTCCTCCTATGTCTGAAAGTTCGAGGTACCGCACATTGGTTCGTTCGAATACATCCACCCGCGGATCATCACGGAGGTGCTGGTCCAGCTGTCCGTAGCCGACGTCAATGGCCACGACTTCTCGAGCTCCGCGTTGGATCACGCAGTCGGAGAATCCGCCGGTTGACGCACCGACGTCCACAACACGTTTGCCCTTGGGGTCAATCCCAAATGTAGTGAGCGCAACGTCGAGTTTGTCGCCGCCTCGCGAAACGAACTGTGGACCGGATCCGGTAACTACGACGGGGTCACCCGGAGCGACCATACGCGTGGGTTTACTTGCTATAGCTCCTCCTACCAATACCTGGCCGGCTTCAATAAGTTCGCGTGCCCGGGTGGGAGTCGCTGCCAAATCGCGTCGCATCAACTCGGTGTCGAGCCTGCGTCGTGTCATCGCAAAGGGCTCCGTTGGTTTAGCGTCGCCTTCCACACATAGATTGAAGCTACCAGCAGAGCCACTGCACTGGATCAGACTTGTATTGGCCTTGGTAGCGGCTCACCGAAACACCTCATCAACGAGAGCCTCCAGGTCATCAGCAACGATGTACGGGCTCGGGTCGCAAGTGGCTGCTTCTTCAGCTCCGGTAACTCCAGATAAAACGAGACCGAACTCGAATCCAAGTTCAACCGCTAACAGACCGTCGGTAGCCGGAAGGTCCCCAACAACCAAGTTTCCCTTCGTTCCGCGTTGAGTTTCGAGCCGCTCTAACGCGAGATCAGCAATCGCTCGGTTCGGCTTTCCCGCGATAGTCGGTTGCACTTGCCCTGCCGTAGCGAGTGCAGAAGTTAAGGAGCCGTTGCCAGGAAGTAACCCGTCAGGAGTTGGGTAGGTCGGATCGTTGTTGGTTGAGATCAAGCGCGCACCTTGGTGAAGAGCGCGGGTCGATGCTGCGAGACGCGTGAAGTCAAAATGAGGGTGAAACCCGACAATGACAGCATCGATATCGCCATGCGCGTCAACTCCATCGCTGGGGTCGAGGGCAATCGCCCCTCGATGTTCAACTGCCTCGGTTACTCCACTTCCAGCGCATACAAGGACGTTCTCGTTAGGTTGCACAAGAGATGCTGCAGCCATAGCTGAGGTCAGCACTCTTCCGGCTGCGTCAATACCGCAGGCTTTGAGTTTGCCTTCTACCTGTCCTTTGGTAAGCGCAGAAAAGTTAGTTACAAAGAGAAGTTGTTCGCCTAGACCGTCGAGGCGTTCGATTGCTCGGGCTGCTCCAGGGATCGGCTGCTCCGCTAGCCAGACAACCCCGTCGAGATCGAGTATCCAAGCGATATCGCTTAGACCTGCCAAGTCCCGCGTGAGCGGAGTAAAGATTTGAGGTCCCCTGAACCTTTTTCGTTATGGGCCATCGCTAACTGAGAAGTAGACGAAGTAGCGTATTCGGTCCTGTCCACAGCGCGGAACACGCCAACTGGAGTGGGTTCGAACGGGCCGCGCGCCAAACGACTAAGCATGAATGCTGTCGAGGGATCGGTCTTACCTTCGTCATGGACAAGTACAGCCGCTTCCCCAACATCTGCTATCGATGCCACTTTTGCCACACCATTGTCGATGATAACGCCGAGCTCATCGTCGGCACCAAAGCGAATCGGCTTACCGTGCTCAAGAGAGATCAGGTTCGCGTTCCGGTTCTGCTTCTTTGTGATTCCTTCCCAAGCACCGTCGTTGAAGACGTTGCAGTTCTGGAACACTTCGACAATAGATGTGCCCTTGTGCGCATGTGCTCGCCGGAACATCTCCATCATGTGTTCACGGTCCATGTCGTGGGTGCGGGCAACAAAGGAGGCTTCGGCCCCCAGGGCAACCGAAACGGGGTTGAACGGAGCGTCCAGAGATCCCATCGGTGAACTCTTAGTAACTTTGCCAACCTCACTGGTCGGGGAAAACTGGCCCTTGGTCAAACCGTAAATCATGTTGTTGAAAAGCAGAATTTTGATGTTCACGTTTCTGCGCAAAGCATGGATGAGGTGGTTACCGCCGATCGACATCATGTCCCCATCGCCACCGACAACCCAGATGTCTAGGTCAGGTCTGGCCATAGCGAGGCCTGTTGCAATCGCGGGAGCGCGACCATGTATGCCATGCATGCCGTAGGTATTCATGTAGTAGGGGAAACGTGCAGCACACCCAATCCCTGATATGAAGACCGTGTTTTCACGGTCAACGTCCAGTTCGGGCATGAGCATGCGCATGGCCGTGAGGATGGAGTAATCACCGCATCCCGGGCACCATCGAACTTCTTGGTCTGTAGCCCAATCTGCTGGTTTCGTGCGCATCGGAGTGTCAGTCATAAGAATTGATCCTGTAGTCCTGTTAGGGAGCTTCGATAGCAGCGAGTGCCGCTGCCTCAATTTCGCCTGTGGTGAACGGCACGCCGTTCATTTTATTTACAGCCTTGACATCGAGGAGGAACTTCGCCCTGATTAAGTTGACCAATTGACCGTCGTTCATTTCCGGACAAATGATTTTCTCGAATCCGGCCAAGACCTCGCCTAGATCCTTCGGCATTGGGTTCAAGTTCCTCAGATGTACATGGGCAACTTTGTGGCCGGCCTCTTGTAATCGAGCAACGGTGGCATCGATGGCCCCCCAAGTTGAGCCCCAGCCCAAAATGCAGAAACTTGCATCAGTATCGCCCGCTACTTCGGTGTCAGGGACTTCTATCGCGTCAATTTTCGCGGCCCGCAGCCCCACCATTTTCTGATGATTTTCTGGGTCATAGCTGATATTGCCTGTTTCATCTTCTTTTTCAATGCCCCCTACGCGGTGCATTAGGTCGGGAGTGCCGGGTATCGCCCACGGCCGGGCCAACGTCTCCGGGTCGCGAAGATAAGGCAAAAATATTCCTTCGCCGTCTTCATTCGTCCCATTGAAACCTCTTTGGAAATCAACCCCGATATCAGGAAGCGAATCGATATCCGGTAGGAGCCAAGGTTCCGAGCTCGTGGCCAAGTAACCGTCGCTGAGCAGCATCACTGGAGTGCGATATCGAAGCGCTATACGGCAGGCTTCTATCGCAGCGTCAAAGCAGTCAGCTGGGCTGCGGGGCGCCACGATAGGCATCGGAGACTCCGAATGGCGGCCGTACATAGCCATCATCAAGTCTGCCTGCTCCGGCTTAGTCGGCAAGCCGGTAGAAGGGCCACCACGCTGAATGTCGATGACCACCATCGGTAATTCGAGACTCACAGCGAGGCCGAGAGTTTCTCCTTTGAGGGCAACTCCAGGACCTGAAGTCGTCGTAAAAGCAAGCGCTCCGCCAAAAGCCGCACCGACGGCCGAAGCGGCTGCCGCTATTTCATCTTCTGCTTGGAACGTACGCACACCAAAATGTTTCAGTGCAGACAGGTCATGAAGGATGTCCGACGCCGGTGTAATCGGGTACGAACCTAAGAAGATAGGCAAACGAGCCAATTGGCCCGCCGCCACGCATCCCCATGCGAGGGCTGTGTTTCCCGTGACGTTGGTGTACTCACCAGATGGCAGCGGTGCTGGCTTGATCTCGTAGTGCGACTCAAAAAGCTCAGCTGTTTCGCCGAAGTTATAACCCGCGTGGAAAGCCGCTTCGTTTGCTTTGATGACCTGGTCTCGACCGCGAAACTTTGTACTAATAAATTCTATTGTTGGCTCAACGGGCCGCGTGTACATCCACGAGATCAGCCCCAAGGCGAAGAAATTTTTTGATCGTTCCGCATCTCGAGGCTTCACCCCGTGCACTGCTACTGCGTCGCGGGTGATCTGACTCATGGCTACTGGATACGAGCGATAACTGTCGAGACTACCGTCTTCGAGCGGGTTGCTTTCATACCCGGCTTTTTCAAGGTTGCGTTCTGTAAACGCGTCCGAGTTAAGGATGATTGCTCCGCCTTGCACGACGTTGTGTAGTTGGGCCTTAAGAGCTGCGGGGTTCATCGCCACGAGCACTGTCGGTGCGTCGCCGGGAGTTGTAATGGCGAAATCGGAGATCCGAACTTGGAAGGCTGACACTCCTGCGAGTGTTCCTTGCGGGGCTCGAATTTCAGCTGGGAATTCAGGCAACGTTGCGAGGTCATTCCCTAAGGCCGCCGAAATGCTCGTGAATTGGTCGCCTGTCAGTTGCATGCCATCGCCAGAGTCACCAGCGAATCGAATGACGACCTCGGCAAGTTCTTGGAGTGGGAGCTCTCGAGGTGCTGTATCGGTCACGGACCCTCCCGGGGGATGGTGGTTGTCCGAAACCGAACCTTATACGCGCGAAGGGCGAAATACTCGTTAAAAACGATGGAGTTCATAGAGACGAGCTAGGCGACGGTAATCGACGTATCGAGGTAGACGTCCTGTATGGCGTTGAGAAGCGCAACACCTTCTTCCATTGGCCGTTGGAAAGCCTTACGACCCGAGATCAGTCCCAAACCTCCCGCTCGTTTATTTATCACTGCGGTCATCACTGCTTCGGCCATATCCGTGGCCCCTGAACTGGCGCCACCACTATTAATCAAGCCGATTCTTCCCATATAACAATTAGCCACCTGCCAGCGACAGAGGTCAATTGGATGATCCGAGGTCAGCTTTTCATAGACGTCAGGGTGGGTCTTGCCGAATCCTTTTACGGTGTTGAAAGCCCCATTGGTCTCGGGGAGTTTCTGTTTAATGATGTCGGCTTCAATGGTCACACCAATGTGATTGGCCTGACCGGTTGCATCTGCCGCCACGTGATTGTCTTGGCCATCGATGTCAATCAGGCTGTTGCGGAGGTAGCACCAGAGCACGGTAAACATTCCAAGCTGGTGCGCTTTTTCGAAAGCCTCAGCGGTTTCTTGGATCTGACGTCCGCTTTCCTCGCTGCCAAAGTAGATCGTGGCCCCGACTCCAGCGGCGCCCAGGTCATACGCCTGCTCGACGGAGCCAAACATGATCTGGTCATAGGTGGCGGGATAGGTAAGTAATTCGTTGTGATTGAGTTTTGCGATGAATGGAATCCGGTGAGCGTATTTCCGAGTCACTGCGCCAAGAACGCCAAAGGTGGTGGCGACCGCATTGCAGCCGCCTTCAATCGCGAGTTCAATAATATTTACCGGGTCCAAGTAAATGGGGTTTGGGGCAAAAGAGGCAGCCGCTGAGTGCTCGATTCCCTGGTCCACAGGAAGAATCGATACATAGCCGGAGTCCGCTAAACGACCACTAGCAAATAGCGACTGCATGTTCCTCATGACCTGAGGTGACCGATCCGTAACTGAAAGTACGTCGGTAACAAAGTCAGGGCCTGGAAGAGTGAGTAAGGCCTGGGGAATGGTCTCGCACTCGTGCTCGAGTAGGTAGCTGGCCTGATCTCCGAGTAGACCTTCGATGTCGACGCTCACGCCACGACTCCTTAGGTGTCTGATAGGTGGATGGGATACAACCCTGCGGGGCGAAGCCGATCGTAGTCGCGCGCTTCAAAGAAAAGGTTGAGGCAGAACTGACAATCCGTGGCTTTCAGTTCTCGAGGTTCATGACAGCGACGTAAGTCGATAGGCCACGTCCGCGTAGTCAGGCTCTACTGTCTGGATTCGCTCGAATCCTCGGCTAGCACGCTGATGGTCGCCCGCTCTCTCATACAAATCCGATAATGCGTACCAAAGTCGCAGGTGATAGTCACGCGCTTTTTTTGTCTGAATCGGCCCCTTTTCAAGGAGACGTATCCCGCCAACTAAATCACCTACATCTGCCAGGGCTCCCGCCATCACGATTCGACCCTCAGTCATGACCGACGCTTCGGGCCCAGCCACCCGCAGTTCATCCCAAAGCCTACGCACTGCGTCATATTCGCCAAGGGCCCGATGGCAGTCCGCCATCACCGGCAACTGTTCGACAGCGCCGGTCATGTAGGTGAAACGTTCCAACCGATCTAGAGCCTGACGCCATAGGCCCAGGCGGTAAAGAGTAAGTCCGTAAAGCTCCTGTAGGTCCGGCACTCGAGGATGCTTTTTGACCAACGGCCGAAGTATGTCCTCAACTGCACCAAATCGTTCTGACAGGAACTGTTCTCCGGCTTCACGAAGTTGCTTTAAAAGTCGGTCTCGATCTCTTTCTGATAAACCCCGGGTGTGTACGGCGTCAAGCTCGGGAAGTGGTAGTCGCGGCTGCGGATGTCGCGTTTGTTGGCTACGCGAACTGTCGTTAACTCGTTCCCATCGGTCGTCATCCCTGCGAGGAGGACGCGTTACGTCATCATTAGCCGGCCGTGGCCCACCAGGATCGATGCTGGCGTTGTGCGCTCCCCTCCGAGCTACACCACCCCACTTGGAACCGCGCGCGTTATTACCAAAGTGCCGTTCGGGCTTCTCTACTCCTGGGCCGCGTTGCGGCGAATCAGAACGACGACCATCAGAACGACGACCATCAGAACGACGACCATCCGAACGACGACCATCCGAACGACGACCATCCGAACGGCCACCATCCGAACGACGACCATCAGAACGACGACCATCAGGCCCGGAACTTGAACCGCGTCCATCGCGTCCCTTTGGCGGTTCTCGACGCGAACTCTTTTCTTTTCGCTGAGGTCCACCCGACCGCTTCTGATTATCACGGCCGTTGTTATTACGGCGTCCAGTTCGGTCGTTCACGGCTCTCCATGCTACGGGCGGTGACGCCACAATCCGGTCGGTACGTAGCTCACGGGTCAATGCGTTAATCGGAAAGGCCCCGCTGCGCCAACCGGTCCAAACTTTGGACTGGTCACACGAGCGGGGCTCTCCATAGAAGGATTCTGGCGGTGACCTACTCTCCCAGGGGGTCTTCCCCCAAGTACCATCGGCGCTGGCAGGCTTAACTTCCGTGTTCGGAATGGAAACGGGTGTATCCCTGCCGCCATAACCACCAGAAATATGTAGCGCTCAATCTGAAACGAGAGAGCACGTTCTTGAGTCGATCCGATTGCGTCGGAGTCGACATGTGCGAGGGACCAGCGGCCCCTGAGCACTCCATAGCGATGCACGATTCCCTTTGATAGGGATGTCTTTGTTTTCTCGAAACTGAGTATCGAGCCCAAGCCCTCGGCCGATTAGTACCGGTCTGCTGAACGCGTCGCCGCGCTTACACATCCGGCCTATCAACGTGGTGTTCTGCCACGGGCCTTACCTGGTTATCCAGTGGGAGATCTCATCTCGAAACAGGTTTCGCGCTTAGATGCTTTCAGCGCTTATCCTTTCCGCAGGTCGCCAACCAGCCATGCTCCTGGCGGAACAACTGGCACACGAGAGCTGCGTCCATCCCGGTCCTCTCGTACTAGGGACAGCTTTTCTCAAATCTCCTACGGCTACAGAGGATAGGGACCGAACTGTCTCACGACGTTCTAAACCCAGCTCGCGTACCGCTTTAATGGGCGAACAGCCCAACCCTTGGGACCTGCTTCAGCCCCAGGATGCGATGAGCCGACATCGAGGTGCCAAACCTTCCCGTCGATATGGACTCTTGGGGAAGATGAGCCTGTTATCCCCGGGGTACCTTTTATCCGTTGAGCAACGACGCTTCCACACGCAATCGCTGGATCACTATGCCCTACTTTCGTACCTGCTCGACCTGTAAGTCTCACAGTCAAGCTCCCTTGTGCCATTGCACTCGACGACTGATTGCCAACCAGTCTGAGGGAACCTTTGGGCGCCTCCGTTACTTTTTGGGAGGCGACCGCCCCAGTCAAACTACCCGCCTGGCACTGTTCCCGAACCCGATCAGGGTCCAAAGTTAGAGTTTCAACATGGGCAGGGTCGTATTTCAAGGTTGACTCCACGCACGCTAGCGCGCACGCTTCCTAGTCTCCGACCTATCCTACACAACCCATGCCGAAACCCAATACCAAGTTATAGTAAAGGTCCACGGGGTCTTTCCGTCCTTCTGTAGCTAACGAGCATCTTTACTCGTACTTCAATTTCGCCGGGTCTGTGGTTGAGACAGCGGGAAAGTCGTTACGCCATTCGTGCAGGTCGGAACTTACCCGACAAGGAATTTCGCTACCTTAGGACCGTTATAGTTACGGCCGCCGTTTACCGGGGCTTAGGTTCACAGCTTCGCCCTAGGGCTAACCGTTCCCCGTAACCTTCCGGCACCGGGCAGGCGTCACAGCGTATACATCGTCTTTCGACTTAGCACGCTGCTGTGTTTTTAGTAAACAGTCGCTTTCCCCTGGTTTGTGCCACCTCTTCGAGCTCGAGTCGTAAGACTTTCACCCTAATGAGGTCATCCTTCTCCCGAAGTTACGGATGCAATTTGCCGAGTTCCTTAACCACAGTTCTCCCGATCGCCTGAGTATTCTCTACTTGCCCACCTGTGTTGGTTTGGGGTACGGGCACCACGTGAACTAGCTAGAGGCTTTTCTCGGCAGCATGGAATCAGTGACTTCGCCTGTAGCGGCTCGGCGTCGCGTCTCGGACTTAATGGGGCCCGGATTTACCTAGTCCCCGTCCTACTCGCTTGCCCCAGGACAACCATCGCCTGGGTTCACCTATCCTCCTGCGTCCCCTCTTTGCTTTCGTCATCAAGGTGGGTCGGTTCGTCGTTCCCCGAAGGGAGGACAGCCCCTTAGCAACCAAGAATCAAAATGGACGCGCACGTGGTGGTACCGGAATATCAACCGGTTGTGCATCGACTACGCCTTTCGGCCTCGCCTTAGCGCCCGACTAACCCTGGGAGGACGAGCCTTCCCCAGGAACCCTTGGGCTTTCGGCGGAGGGGATTCTCACCCCTCTCTCGCTACTCATGCCAGCATTCTCACTCGTGACCGCTCCACCGAAGTTCACACTCCGACTTCATTGCAGACACGACGCTCCGCTACCCCTCGATTACTCGAAGGCGCGGCTTCGGCGGTGTGTTTAGCCCCGTTACATTATCCGCGCAGGACCACTCGACCAGTGAGCTGTTACGCACTCTTTCAAGGGTGGCTGCTTCTAAGCCAACCTCCTGGCTGTCTGTGCAATCCCACATCGTTTGCCACTTAACACACACTTAGGGGCCTTAGCCGGCGCTCTGGGCTGTTTCCCTCTCGTCCAACGAAGCTCATCCCCCGTGGACTCACTGCCGCACTCTGGAGCCATGGCATTCGGAGTTTGACTGGGGTTGGTAAGCTTGTAGGCCCCCTGACCCAATCAGTGCTCTACCTCCATGGCTGAACGTGCGACGCTGCACCAAAATGCATTTCGCGGAGAACCAGATATCACCGGGTTTGATTGGCCTTTCACCCCTATCCACAGGTCATCCGCCCAGTTTTCAACCTAGGTCGGTTCGGGCCTCCACGGAGTCTTACCTCCGCTTCACCCTGCCCATGGATAGATCACCCGGCTTCGGGTCTACAGCATGCGACTATACGCCCTATTCAGACTCGCTTTCGCTCCGGCTTCCCATCGCTGGTTAACCTTGCCACACACCGTAACTCGCTGGCTCATTCTTCAAAAGGCACGCTGTCGAGGCCACCATAAATGGTGACTACTCTTCAACTGCTTGTAAACCAATGGTTTCAGGTACTATTTCACTCCCCTCCCGGGGTACTTTTCACCTTTCCCTCACGGTACTAGTTCGCTATCGGTCGCCGACTCATACTTAGCCTTACGAGGTGGTCCTCGCAGATTCACGCCGGCCTTCACGGAACCGGCGCTACTCGGGAACACTCACAGGAGGTCAGTACGTTTCGTGTACGGGGCCATTACCCTCTGCGGCCGGCCTTTCCAGAGCCGTTCCACTACACACTGACTTTGTAACTCCTCGACCGATCTGGTGCTCGGTCAGTGAGGTCCCACAACCCCGAACAGGCAACGCCACCAGGCTGTTCCACCAGTTCGGTTTGGGCTCTTCCCGTTTCGCTCGCCGCTACTCAGGGAGTCGCTATTGCTTTCCTTTCCTCAGGGTACTGAGATGTTTCAGTTCCCCTCGTTCCCTCTACCCGCCCTATGTGTTCAGGCGGGAGTGACACCACATTAAAGGTGCCGGGTTTCCCCATTCGGACATCCACGGATCAAGGCCTACTCGGCGGCTCCCCGTGGCTTATCGCAGCCAGTCGCGTCCTTCTTCGGTGTTCGGCGCCAAGGCATTCACCATTGGCTCTTCGTAGCTTGGGTATATCGATACTCAGATTCGAAAAAACAAAACCGTCGTTCCACACGGACTCAGACTCGGCTCGAGGTGAGGTCGTGTTGAAATGGAACGAACGGTAGATTCGCCAACTTATACAGGGTCGAAACCCTATGAAAGTCAACGAATCAAAAGATTCATCGTCCTTTAAGGCTGGTGCCCGCAAGGATCAATAAATCAAGATGCTCGTGCATCGCTATGCAGTTCTCAAAGTGCAGCCGAAGTCCCATAATTAAACGGGCCGCTTCAACGTAGCGCAGCCACGTCGTGGGTCGCCTTTTTACGGGCGGCACCAGACGCGCACAGCGCTCCTCGGCAGCAGAACAGAGAACGAGCTACGTTCAGAACTATCGAGCGAGTCTCCGGCCCAAGTCCCGAAGGATTGGGTGGTATCTACAAACTCTTTAGTCGAGCTGAACGACAGCACCAGTGCTCCAACTGGGAATCTCCGTCTGACTCATGAAACCGTGATGGCTTCATGGTCGGAGGTGACTCCTTAGAAAGGAGGTGATCCAGCCGCACCTTCCGGTACGGCTACCTTGTTACGACTTCACCCCAATCGCTAACCCCACCTTCGACAGCTCCCCCCCAAAAGGGTTGGGCCACTGGCTTCGGGTGTTGCCAACTTTCGTGGTGTGACGGGCGGTGTGTACAAGGCCCGGGAACGTATTCACCCCGGCGTTGCTGATCCGGGATTACTAGCGACTCCAGCTTCATGGAGTCGAGTTGCAGACTCCAATCCGAACTGAGACCGGCTTTATGGGATTCGCTTGACCTCGCGGTTTCGCAGCCCTTTGTACCGGCCATTGTAGCATGTTTGCAGCCCTGGATATAAGGGGCATGATGACTTGACGTCGTCCCCACCTTCCTCCGACTTGACGCCGGCAGTCTCCCACGAGTCCCCGCCATTACGCGCTGGCAACATAGGATAAGGGTTGCGCTCGTTGCGGGACTTAACCCAACATCTCACGACACGAGCTGACGACAGCCATGCACCACCTGTGTAGAGCCCAAAAGGACACCATATCTCTATAGCTTTTCTCTACATGTCAAACCCAGGTAAGGTTCTTCGCGTTGCCTCGAATTAAGCAACATGCTCCGCCGCTTGTGCGGGCCCCCGTCAATTCCTTTGAGTTTTAGCCTTGCGGCCGTACTCCCCAGGCGGGGCACTTAATGCGTTAGCTGCGGCACGGATCCCGTTGGATGGGACCCACACCTAGTGCCCAACGTTTACGGCGTGGACTACCAGGGTATCTAATCCTGTTTGCTCCCCACGCTTTCGCTCCTCAGCGTCAGTACCGGCCCAGAGTGCTGCCTTCGCTGTCGGTGTTCCTCCTGATATCTGCGCATTTCACCGCTACACCAGGAATTCCGCACTCCTCTACCGGACTCTAGTCATGGCAGTATCGAGTGGCGTCTCAGGGTTGAGCCCTGAGTTTTCACACCCGACTTACCGAACCGCCTACGAGCCCTTTACGCCCAATAAATCCGGACAACGCTTGCGCCCTACGTATTACCGCGGCTGCTGGCACGTAGTTGGCCGGCGCTTCTTCTGCAGGTACCGTCAATTTCGTCCCTGCTGAAAGGGGTTTACGACCCGAAGGCCTTCATCCCCCACGCGGCGTTGCTGCGTCAGGCTTTCGCCCATTGCGCAAGATTCCCTACTGCTGCCTCCCGTAGGAGTCTGGGCCGTGTCTCAGTCCCAGTGTGGCTGATCGTCCTCTCAGACCAGCTACCCGTCGATGCCTTGGTGAGCCTTTACCTCACCAACAAGCTGATAGGCCGCGAGACCCTCCCAAAGCGCCGGAACCTTTCCTGAATGCGCCATGCGGCGCTCTCAGGGTATTGGGCATTAATCCAGGTTTCCCTGGGCTATTCCCATCTCCGGGATAGGTTTCTCACGTGTTACGCACCCGTTCGCCACTCTCCCATTGGGACCGAAGTCCCGGGATCGTTCGACTTGCATGTATTAAGCACGCCGCCAGCGTTCGTCCTGAGCCAGGATCAAACTCTCCGTCAAGATCTCGCCAGGCTGACCAAAGGCCTACCTGACACGATCGGAAAGCCCCTACTACGCTTCAAAGGGGTGGAATTACCCCCAAACGCAGCAGCTGGCTGGAATTGATGCAGCATCATTGCTTGGCGAACCAATCAACAACGCTGCGGGTATTGATGCAGCATCATTGCTTGGCGAACCAATCAACGACGCTGCGAATGATGTGTCAGACCATGAATGATCTGACACGATTGTGTGGTTCGACCAGCGGTCACCGAAGTGACAGCCGATCGCCCGCACTGGCGTTTATCGTCCTCTGTTCTGTTGTCAAGGAGCGCTGCGACCACGAATAGCGGCAGCATCCCGGCACACGCTCAGCCCCTTTTAGAGGGATGAGAACGGAGGTGCCGAATCCCCTCAACGTTGTTTGACCAGCGCTAAGAGGCGAAGGGCTACCCTACAGGCGGCGATGGGGTCGAAACAACCTTTAGCCTAGAAATTAGGGATATTTGACACCCTGTCAGTTCTCAGCCCACAACCAGTAAATGCCACAGTTTCTTGCCCCGCCTCAGAAGCAGATATCTGCCATGAAGAAGGTCTTCACGTGTCGGTGACAGCTCGGCATCGGTCACTCGATCGCCGTTGAGGTAAACCCCACCCTCGGAAATAGCCCGTTTCGCTTCTTTACGACTCTGGGAGAGCTGGGTTTCTACGAGTAAATCGACAATTCCGTTGTTGAGCTTTGGACGCCGAGTTGAGGGAATCTCTCCGCTCACAAACTCCAATGCTGACTCCGAGACTGAGGTGAGGTCTGCGCCGAGTTCGAACAACACTTCCGATGCCTCAACAGCGGTCATCGCAGCGGATTCCCCGTGAACTACCGCTGTCAGCTCGCTAGCTAGCCTTCGTTGACCCAATCGAAGATGGGGCTCGCGTTCATGTTGAGTAACCACTTCTTCGACTTCTTCAGGAGATAGGAACGTGAGTTGGAGAAGTAGTTTGCGCACCTCGGAATCGTCCACCCCGATCCACGCTTGATAGAAGCGATAAGGGCTCATCTTTTCCGCGCTAAGCCAAATAGTTTCACCGCCCGCTGTTTTGCCGTATTTGGATCCATCGGGCTTAGTAAGAAGCGGCCAGGTCAAAGCATGGGCTGACCGGCCAAGCTTTCTGCGTATCAGGTCAACTCCCAGCACAATGTTGCCCCATTGGTCCGAGCCTCCGACCTGCAACTCGCAATGTTCATTTTCTGCGAGCCACAAATAGTCATACCCTTGCAACAGCATGTAGCTGAACTCCGTGTAGGAAATACCGTCTCCCTCGGCCATGCGATTACGAACAGACTCTTTTGCCATCATCTGGTTCACAGTCACGTGCTTGCCTACATCGCGAAGAAAGTCCAAAACTCCAATGCCTACCGTCCACGCTCGGTTGTCGAGCAGCTTCGCTTGAGAGTCGCCTTCAAAATCCAGAAACTGACGTAGCTGGGGAAGAATCCCTGTCAAATTACGGGCGAGACCTTCGTCGTCCAGGAGGTTTCTTTCGGCGCTTCGGCCGCTGGGATCTCCCACCATGCCGGTTGCGCCACCCGCGAGGCTGATAGGGCGATGGCCGGCGAGCTGAAATCGTCGGAGAGTCAACAGTCCAATGAGGTTTCCGACATGGAGACTGTCAGCCGTTGGGTCAAAGCCACAGTAAAGGACTATCGGTCCTTTATCGAGCTGAGCGGCCAAGGCGTCGCGGTCAGTCGTGTCATGGATGAGCCCGCGGGCCTCGAGATCAGAAAGAATGTCCACACCGACAGTGTGCCAAGACATGAGGTCAAGGGTGAAGAACTTTTATGTGTTATCGATCCGCTTCGGCCACACCGTCAATAACTTCATAACGTTCGGGGTGCACGAGGTGTTGTCTTACGGTGCCAAAAAAGAGCAGTACTGCCAATGGCCCAAAGAGCAGCATCAGCCAGATCCAATGACTTCGGCGTCGACTTAGCTCAGTCCAGGCAGAGCGCGGAACAGCAAACACAGAGGCAATTCCGTAGAGAACAACAACGGCTGCAACGACCAGCGATATCCATACGACAGGGCCTGAGCGCACGATCAGAATCTACCGGCAATATTCAGCGAATCACCTCATGGATCAGGAGCGTTGCGGCAGCTGAACTGGACAACATAAGCCCAATTCCCAAGGCCTGAAATGTGCCATCGAAAACAAACCGTCCGCCAAGTGCCAGGAGCACTGTTGCTAGAGCGACTGCTGGCAGCCAACGCGGACAAGAAGCGACAGTTATCTGACCCGGCAGTGACGCTACTAGGTACCAGCCGAGGGCGAACCCCATTGCAAGCAACAACAAATTTTCTAGCTGAGTCACCACAAAGCGCATCATGTTGAAGCTACATGAGGATCAAGCTAAGACCTGTTCGGCCAGAGCGAAACCGCAATGGGCGAGTCTTTGAGTGCTTTCATCGAGAGAGAGTTCAGAATCTGTTAGCTCCGTTTTCTTGATCCATCTAAGTGCCTGGGATTCTTCATTGCCGCGGACTACTGCTTCTCGTGGAGCTTTGACGAGATATCGAATATCTAAATGTAAATGCGAAGGTTCCGATGCCGATCGATTGACAAAAAGATGAACGTCAATATCGATGGGGTCAGTCCATATTTCGAGATCAGCTATTCCTGTCTCCTCCGCCGCCTCACGAAGAGCTACTGATCCGAGGCAACCATTGCCATCTGCATGACCTCCAGGTTGTAGCCATCTATCAACCTTCGTATGCAATAGGACAAGCCCCGAACTGCCACTGTGATCAACAACCCAGCTTGAACCGGTGAAGTGACCATCTAGGCACGACCGATGCAGAGCGTCTTGATGCTTTGCCGCAAAATCGAGGACGGTCTGTTGCGCTCGCCTCTGGATGTCGTCTTTTGGTACGAAGTTTTCAACAGTTGCTACAGCTAGTGCTAAGCGGTCGTCGGGAGCGATGGTTTGGTCTTTAGCGCTGCACCAACGAGCGGCGTCGTGGGTCACGGCAAGGCGTCCACTAATTCACGCAAGTTATTGAGTTGCGCCGCAACGGCAATCGCCCCGCTGCCGCCGTGGCTATTTCTTCGGTTTCGACCAATCCCGGGTTGAAGAAGCTCAGCAGCTTCCGGGCCCAAATCACTATGCGCCTGCACTAGTTCAGTGAATTTGGTTCCATCGGCAAGAGATTGGCGGACCAAACTTGCGATGGTGGCGTGGGCCTGTCGAAAGGCCACTCCTCGCTCAACAAGAAAGTCGGCAAGGTCGGTCGCCGCTGCATATGGCGAATTAGCGCTGGATTGCATTGACTCGATGTTGAAACGAAGCGTGTTGATCATGCCGGTTAAAGCTAGAAGTGTGAGCCGTACCGTGTCGCAACTATCGAACAACGGTTCTTTGTCTTCTTGCAGGTCTTTATTGTAGGTAAGCGGAAGGCCTTTTTGGGTCGTTAGAAAACCGGTCAGATTCCCGATGAGCCGGCCAGCTTTGCCTCGAGCTAGCTCAGCAATGTCTGGGTTTTTCTTCTGCGGCATCATCGAAGAACCAGTCGAAAATGCGTCGTCAAGTTCGATGAAATTAAACTCGCTGGAGGCCCACAAGCACAGTTCTTCGCCCATTCTCGACATGTGTACTCCGACTGCGCTTAATGAGTAGAGCAAATCTGCGACAAAGTCCCGGTCTGAAACTGCATCGAGAGAATTATCGAATAGTTTTGAGAAACCGAGCTCATCGGCAACCATTTTTGGGTCGATCGGTAGAGAAGAACCTGCTAATGCACCGGCCCCTAACACCGAAACATCGGCTCGTCTACGCGCATCGTTCAGTCGGTCTATGTCTCTCAAAAACATCCAACAATAGGCAGCTAGGTGGTGTGCAAGATCGACGGGTTGGGCTCGTTGTAAATGGGTGTAACCCGGGAGATAGATCTCCTGTTCGAGGGCCTCGTCCGCTCTGTCTAGTAGCGCTTTGATAAGCGACGCGAGCACTGCTTTGAGTGAATCGATTTCGCCTATAGCGACAAGCCGAACATCATTGGCTACCTGATCATTTCGACTTCGGCCAGTGTGCATTTTTGCGGCAGCGGGAGTTAGTTCTGTCGCACGCCGTTCGACAGCGGTGTGAATATCTTCGTCAGATTCCGACCAATCGAACGTTTCTTGTTCCATCTCCTCCTCAACCGTGTCGAGCGCTTCAAGAATCTCGGAAAGTTCTGCATCGTCTAGGAGCCCAACCGCCTGGAGCATCCGAACGTGGGCCCTAGAACCCGCTATGTCTTCTCGAAACATGCGCTGATCGAAAGGCAGGGAGTCGTTAAGGGCCCGAAGGGCCTCGCTGGGGCCGCCAACAAAGCGACCGTGCCAAAGGGTGTTGCCATCCGCCATAAGTAAGTCCTGTCAGAAAGTTTGGTGAAGTCGGTTCGAATTAACGGGCCTCAAAGCCCTGCTAAATCACGGAAATGTTTGGCCACTGCCTCGCCGCTCGTGTGTCGAGCAGCAATCACAAGAATGGTGTCGTCGCCGGCGACGGTACCAATGACATCGGTACTGTCGCTGCGGTCGATCGCTGATGCGACAACATGAGCGGAGCCTGGAGGAGTGGTCAGAACCACCAGATTGTCAGAATGTTCAGCTCCTACAACCCAATCGCCGCAGACTCGGCGAAGAGTTTCAATGGGAATAGCCCTTTGGGTCGCTATCTCGGGTATGGCATAGACCGTGCGGCCCCCTGCTCGAAGTTTCACTGCGCCAAGTTCGTCAAGGTCTCGGCTTACACTTGCCTGCGATGCTTCCACTCCTTCCGCAGCCAGAAACTCCACCAGTTCGCTGTGGTCACCGACGGAACGTTCCACCAAAAGCCGCTCAATCAAGTGTTGTCGCTGAGATTTACTAGTCATCCTTCCATCGCCTCCCCAACCAGCCACGAAAGCAGGCCGCGCGCGCTGTGCATGCGATTGTGTGCCTGAAGGAACACCTTGCTTCGCGAGCTTTCCATTACTTCATTAGTGACTTCTTCACCACGATGGGCGGGAAGACAGTGCATGAAGATCCCCCGCTCACTTGCATCAGCCATCAGCGTCGAATCAACTCTGAATCTTTCGAACGCGTCTATCCTCTCTTCCTTCTGGCTTTCTTGCCCCATGGATGTCCACACATCGGTGTAAATCACATCGGCGCCATTTACCGCCTCTTGTGGATCAGAGGTCACCAATAAGGAACCTCCCAACGCTAAGACATGGTCGGTATCCATTTCAGTAGGACCATGATCAGGCGGAGACGCGACTGCGGTGTCAATCCCAAGCATCGAGCAACCAATGGCCAGAGAGCGCCAGACGTTGTTCGCATCTCCGACGTAGGCGACTCGGCCTACATCGGCAAGGCCAATTTCTTGTTCGATTGTGAGTAAATCCGCTAGGGCTTGCATCGGATGTGCGACATCAGAAAGCAAATTGATGATGGGCATGGCGTCGGTAGCGGCCATGCGTTCAAGACGATCGTGGTCAAAGACCCGCGCTGCTAACACGGCGTGATAGCCAGCCATGACGCGAACCACATCTTCTGCTGTTTCGCGGCTATCGATGCCTAGTTCTTCGGGTTTGATGTACATGGGATGGCCACCGAGTTGAAAAATCGCCATTTCCATCGAGTTGCGAGTTCTACCTGATGGTTTTTCAAATATCAGCGCCACTCCTTGACCCTCGAGCACCTTGGGCGGAACCAGGTCTCTCGAGAGTTGAAGAATTCGCCGAAGTTCATCGACGCTGAGGTCGTCAACCTCAAGAAAATGCCGCATCAGTTTCCTCCGAGAACAGCCGACAATATTTCCATTGCTTCGTCGATCTCTTCAGAGGAAACAGTCAACGGTGGCGCGAGACGAATGGCTGTCGGGCTTATCCCATTGACCACTAGACCCGCGTCTAAGCATCCGAGCGCGATTTCAGGCCCAGTCATACCCACTACCTCGGTATCAATTTCAGCAGCAATAAGAAGTCCGAGACCTCGCGTGTCGATGACATTGGGGACTTCCAATAGCTTGCCCATCAGATCATCGCCCGCAGCGCGCGCACGGCTGGGGGCGTCAATGGCTTCCATGACTCGAAGGACTGCGCGAGCCGCTGACGTCGCTAAAGGTTGACCTCCGTAGGTCGTTGCGTGGTCACCGGGCTCGAACGCCGCAGCAACTTCTCGCTTCGCCCAGATTGCACCGATGGGAACTCCATTCCCCAGTGCTTTTGCCATTGTGACGACGTCTGGTCGTGTGTCACTGGTCGAATCGAAGTGGTGTTGCCACGCGAACCACTCCCCTGTGCGGGCGAACCCTGTTTGGACCTCGTCGAACATCAGCAGCATGTCTCGCTCGTCACACAATTGACGAACCTGCTTCAGGTACTCACCATCTGCGACATTTACCCCACCTTCTCCCTGGACGACTTCCAGCAACACCGCGGCGCAAGAAGGATCGATCATCGCTTCTAAAGCATCGAAATCGTTGTATGGGACGTGTCTGAAACCTTCGGGCAAAGGTTGGAACGTCTCATGTTTTTCGATTTGTCCGGTTGCATGAAGAGTGGCAAGGGTTCTTCCGTGGAATGACCTAAGCGCGCTCACGACCACATGCTTTCCCCGGCCGCCGTTTTTTCGGGCGAGCTTGATGGCTCCTTCTAGTGACTCGGCTCCGCTATTACAGAAAAAGACCTGTCCACCTCCGCCTTGAAGTCTGTCGATCGTCGCCGCTACTTCTAAACCCGGCACGGTTTCATACAAGTTCGAAACATGCAGAAGAGTCCGTGCTTGTTCGGCGAGAGCTTCGGCTACCGCCGGATGTGAATGGCCAAGAGAGGTCACTGCTAAGCCGCAAAGAAAATCGAGATACCTTTTACCGTCGCGGTCATAAAGCTCAGTGCCTGAACCCCTGACGAACTGCACGGGGGGTTGCCCGTAAGTCGGCATAAGTGGGTAGGTCTCTGGATCTTCAGCTGCGATTGTTGATTTATTCATTGGGAAAAGGTCCTGGTTAGTTGGGGATTCTTGGATCAGAATTCAGTCGGTAATCATTGTCCCGATGCCTGCGTCGGTGAAAATTTCGAGCAGAGCTACATGGGGAATTCTTCCGTCGAGCAGGTGAGCGCTAGTGACGCCGTTGTTTACTGCGTGGACACACGCCTCGATTTTGGGGATCATCCCGTCGGTGATTTGTCCAGATTCAAGCTTGGTCTGAAGCTCATCTGCGCTGATTTCGCCGATGAGTGAATCTTTGTTGTCTAAATCTTCGTAGAGACCTTCGACGTCGGTGAGGTACATCACCTTTTCAGCGCCTATCGCCTCAGCTACGGCGCCCGCGACTGTGTCCGCATTTATGTTGTACGCCTGACCTGAGGCATCAGTTCCGATGGTGGACATTACGGGAATAAGACCTTCGGTGAAAAGCTTAGTAAGGAGTGTCGGATCGACGGAATCGACGTCACCAACGAAGCCGAGTTCGGGGTTGCGAGCGGCTGCGGTAATAAGTCCGCCATCCTCACCACTGACTCCGACGGCTAACGGCCCGTGGACATTGATTGATCCAACGATGTCTCGGTTGACTTTGCCAACGAGAACCATTCGGGCGATGTCGAGGGTCTCGGCGTCAGTGACTCTCAGGCCGTCAAGAAATTCCGGTTCCTTTCCTAGCCGTTGCATTAAATCACCTATTTGAGGGCCGCCTCCATGGACCACGAGCGGCAATATGCCTACTTGGTGCATGAGCACAACATCTTCGGCGAAACGTCTACCCAACGCGCCGTCGGTCATAGCACTTCCGCCGTATTTGATGACAACGACCTTGCCCTGCCAGCGTTGGATGTAAGGCAATATCTCTACTAAAAGCTCAGCGTTGTGTAAATGGTCCCCCACTGAGCGAGGCTCCATCAAGTTGGTATCTCGTTCTACAAGAGTTTCGTCAGGAGCTACGAGTCGAAGCGGTGGATTGTTGTCGTCCATTGGGTTTCTCCGATCAGGGCATCAAGCCACTGGTCGGTAAACCAGCAGTCTCGTCAAGCCCTAAAGCGATGTTGGCGCATTGGATGGCACCACCAGCGGCGCCCTTGACTAAATTGTCAAGTGCGCTAATGGTGAGAAGCCATCCTGTTCGTTCGTCAACTCGAGCGGTCATATGCACCGTGTTTGCGCCCAGAGTTGCTTTAGTCGACGGTGATGCTTCGTCGACGACAACGAATGGTTCGTCCTCGTAGGTTTGCGCTAACAATTCGAGCGCTTGAGCGGTGGAGAAAGAGGGGTCACTAGGTCGCGCGTAGCAAGTCGCGAGAATGCCGCGAACCATGGGCGCAAGATGAGGAGTGAACAGAATCTCGCATCCTGTTACCTGTTCAATTTCGGGGGTATGTCGGTGAGTTAGCAAGCCATAGGCGGTGAAGTTTTCATCTACCGCCGCGAATGATGTGGTCGGTTTTAGCCCTCTACCCGCGCCGCTCACCCCTGACGCTGCGTCCACAATTACTCCCGTTGTCTCAATCTTCTTAGAGCGAACAAACGGACTCAGTGCTAACGATGCTGACGTCGGATAGCAACCGGGCACTGCTATTGCACGGGCACCTTTGAGATCTTTTCGATACAACTCAGGCAAGCCGTAGACGAATTCATTCAATAATTCGGGCATCGTGTGTTCGGCCCCGTACCACTGGGGGTATAGCGCTGGATCCTTGAGCCGGAAGTCCGACCCAAGGTCAAGAATGCAACCAACCTCTTTAAATAAGTCCCCAACCACCGGTTGACTCGCCATATGGGGCAGCCCCAAGAAAACCGCGTCTAATCCCAGAAAATCCAACGGATCGTAGGTGGAATAAACCATTTCGCCAAAGTCCGAAGCCAAACTGGGGTACAAGGAGCGAATGCTGGTACCTGCTTGTGTGTCTCCAGTGGCGACCGTAAGCGACATGTTGGGATGGTTGGCTATTAACCTCATGAGTTCGGCACCCGTATAGCCCGAGGCACCCACGATGCCGACTCGAAGTGTTGCGTTGCTGGCCATCCAGTTAAGGGTACAGCCCACAGCCATTAATGCATAAATATTCATTAGATTGAATATTTATGCAAACAGGTACGTTGCTGTCAGCGGTCTTCTATAAGGCAGACATAAGGTGGCGAGGTGGTGAACACGACAGGATTAACCCGAGGTTGGAGTCCTGTCATTTCCCTAGGCGTGATGACATGCACGTGTTACGGCGCGGCTTTTTATGCCTTTGGGATACTTATAGATCCCATTCACAATGAACTCGGATGGTCTTTAACATTTTTAGGAGCTGTTTTCGCTGTCGCCCAACTCTTGACTGGATTTGGTGCTTCGATCGCTGGCCGACTACTCGACCGGTGGGGCGGCAAGCTTCTTTTCAACATCCAAGGACTCGCCTCACTGCTTCTATTCGCAGGAAGTTGGGCAAACTCTCAAGCGTTATTTGCGATCCTTATTTCAAGCTCTCTTGGGATAATGGCGACCACAGGCTTTTACCACGTGTCAACCGCCATAGCGGGTCGTGTGGGGCCCTCCAGTCCCGCCAAATCCATCACCGTATTGACAGTAATCGGAGCATTTTGCAGTCCGATCTACCTTCCGGTAGGTGCTCTCCTGGTCAACTCCGCCGGATGGCGAGTCACAGTTCGAGTATTTGCCGTGTTGGCACTTTTCGGAGCACTCCAAGCAGCATATTTTGCCCGTAACGGAGCTTCAGAACAGACCAACGGGCCCTCACCTAGGGCCCTCAAAGCCCTAAAAGTTGCGATAGGACGGCCGGCGGTTCGGAGAATGTTGTTGGCGTACGCATTCGCTGGCTTCTCATTTAGCACCCTGCTCGTATACCAAGTCCCAATCATGATCGATCAAGGCCTTACGTTAAGCACCGCGGCCGCCGTCGCTGGGTTCCGCGGCTTTTGTCAGCTATTTGGGCGGGTGGGTGTTATCGCAGCCCTAGCCAGACAAGAGGCGGCTCGCGCATTACGGATCGGATACCTGATGGCGGCTTCGGGCTCGTTGTTTATTTTAGGCGGAAACATCGGGCTGGGAATCGTGTACGGCGTATTAGTGGGCGCCAGCTTGGGGGCCTCTACTCCACTTCAAGCAATTCACGCACAGGAGACTTTTGAGCCTGAAGACCTCGGATTATTGATGGGGCTTCAACATTCGGTTTTTGCGTTGGCAGGCGCTGTCGGGCCAGTCGCTGCGGGGGTCGCGGCTGACCTTTCCGACAGTCAGTCTCCCACGGTCTGGATGACGGTGTGTAGCCTGCTCGTCGCTTCGATGCTCCTACAGAGCAAACCTCGCACTCACTGAGTCGGAAATCGGTAGTTAGTTACCTCAAGGGTTGTGATGGCGAGCGCGTTGAGTACTCTTAGGGTCGTTCTGCTTGGGCCAACGACGTCCCTTCAGCGCCAATAGTCACCCAAACGCTCGAAACTTCCGGACGTCACCCATGCATGAAATTTCCCTTAATCAACGAGGGCTACCCGTAGTTCAGGGCCTCTACGACCCCAAATATGAGCATGACGCTTGTGGTGTGGCATTCGTCGTTGACATGCACGGTCGCGCTTCGCACAAAATGGTGGAACGCGGTCTCGACTGCTTGCACAAATTAGACCACCGCGGTGCCACAGGAGCCGAAGAAAACGTCGGAGACGGAGCAGGGATTCTTATTCAGCTTCCCGACCCTTTTTTCCGCCAAGTATGCGATCTTGACCTTCCCGATGCGGGCTACTACGCAGCCGGTATGGCTTTTCTCCCTCGTGAAGACCCCGAAGCTGCAGTGTCATCAATCGAATCGTTGGTACAAGAGGAGGGACTCCGAACTATCGGCTGGAGAAATGTTCCGACAGTCAGTTCCTCGCTAGGAACATTCGCCACCGACGCTATGCCCGATTTTCGAATCCTCTTTATCGCCGGCCCAAAAGACAAGCAAGTAGCGGGCTTAGAACTCGAACGCATGACCTTTGTTCTACGCAAACGCATCGAACACGAAATTCAACCTTCGGTATATTTCCCTTCGCTTTCGTCTCGCACGTTCGTGTACAAGGGAATGCTGACATGCGATCAACTTCCAGTTTTCTTTCCCGATCTCACAGACGAAAGATTGACGAGTGCGCTCGCGCTAGTTCACTCTCGATTCAGCACAAACACCTTTCCCTCCTGGCCTCTGGCTCACCCTTATCGACTGATCGCACACAACGGCGAAATCAACACGGTGATGGGGAATCGAAACTGGATGCACGCTCGCGAAGGGACGCTAGCCACTGACGCATTTGGTGAATCTCTGGGGCGCGCTCTTCCGATAATGACACCTGACGCGTCCGATACTGCCAGCTTTGACGAAGCGCTCGAACTGATCCAACTGGGCGGGCGCAGTCTCCCCCATGCGGTACTCATGATGGTGCCCGAAGCGTGGGAGAACCACGAACGCCTACCCCAGTGGAAGCGTGATTTTTACGAATTTCATGCGTCACTAATCGAACCCTGGGATGGACCAGCGTCAATTGCTTTCACTGATGGGACCGTTATCGGTGCCGTCCTTGACCGGAACGGGCTTCGACCATCCCGTTTTTGGGTGACCGAGGAAGGTCTCGTTGTCATGGCATCCGAGGTTGGGGTGCTCGATCTTGACCAAAGCACCGTGATTCAAAAAGGGCGACTTCAACCCGGCAAAATGTTTCTTGTTGACACTGCCGAAGGAAGAATCGTCGGCGACGAGGAAATTAAGCAAACGCTCGCTGACGCTGAGCCCTACGGAGAGTGGCTCCAAGAAGGACTCGTGCATTTGGATGACCTTCCGGACCGTTACCTCCTGACGCCACAACATTCATCTGTCGTAAAGAGGCAACGCACCTTTGGTTTCACTGAAGAGGAGCTCAGAATTCTCCTGGCACCGATGGCTCGCACCGCAGCCGAACCAATCGGCTCCATGGGCACCGACACTCCTATCGCCGTGCTCTCCAAACGATCACGTTTGATATTTGACTACTTCTCCCAATTGTTCGCACAAGTCACGAACCCCCCTCTTGACGCGATCCGCGAAGAACTGGTGACGTCGACCTCCTCGTTTTTGGGGCCAGAAAGCAACTTGCTTGAACCGGGTCCGGAATCGTGTAAGCAAATCGTGGTTCCCCACCCTGTACTTTCCAACGAAGACCTTGCCAAAATCCTGTACCTCAACGAGGGCGGCGATTACCCCCAATTCAAATCTTTCGCTATAGATGGCCTTTACCCGATCGCCGAAGGCGGCGATGGCATGCGCAGTGCCATAGAAGACATTAGAACCAAGGTCTCTGACGCAATAGCCAACGGCGCCAAAATTATTGTCTTATCGGATCGATACAGCAATGAGCAAAACGCCCCCATTCCTTCACTTCTGTTGACCGGTGCAGTCCACCACCACTTAGTGAGGGAACGGACTCGCACCAAGGTCGGCCTCATCGTCGAATGCGGCGATGCTCGAGAGGTCCATCACATGGCCTTACTTCTCGGCTACGGCGCCGGCGCAATCAATCCCTATCTCGCTATCGAATCCATTGAGGATTTCGTCGAGCAGGGAGTCATCAACGAAGTTGACGCAAAGGCCGCCGTTCGTAACTACATCAAAGCCTGCTCAAAAGGCGTCCTCAAGATTATGTCCAAAATGGGCATCTCCACCGTGGCCAGCTATACCGGAGCGCAGGTCTTTGAATGCGTTGGGCTGTCTAACCAAGTAATTGATGATTACTTCACCGGTACGTCATCGAAACTCGGAGGAATCGGGCTCGACATCATTGCTGAAGAGGTCGCTCTTCGACACCGCTTTGCCTACTTAAAAAACCCCGAAGGAGCGGCGCATCGAGATCTGTGGTCGGGGGGTGAGTACCAATGGAGACGCGAGGGCGAATACCACCTGTTCAATCCAGAAACCGTGTACAAGCTGCAGCACGCCACACGAACCGGCCAATACGAGGTCTTCAAGGAATACACGAAGCTAGTCAACGACCATTCCGAACAACTAGCCACGATCCGCGGACTCTTCAACCTCACTCCCTCCGAAACTGGCTCTATCGCTCTTGACGAAGTTGAACCTGTTACCGAAATAGTGAAGCGTTTCTCCACGGGGGCGATGAGCTATGGCTCCATTTCCGCTGAAGCACATGAAACTCTGGCCATAGCGATGAACCGTCTCGGCGGTAAATCAAATACCGGCGAGGGAGGCGAAGACCCAGAGCGCTTTATCCCAGATAGCAACGGTGACTCCCGACGGTCAGCGATTAAACAAGTGGCGTCTGGCCGCTTTGGGGTCACCTCGGAGTACCTAGTGAACTCCGACGACATCCAAATCAAAATGGCCCAAGGTGCCAAACCGGGCGAAGGCGGCCAGCTACCAGGCCCAAAGGTCTGGCCGTGGATCGCTAAGACCCGCCATTCCACGCCTGGAGTTGGATTGATCTCTCCTCCTCCACATCACGACATTTACTCAATCGAAGACCTCAAACAACTGATACACGATCTCAAGAATTCAAACCCTGAAGCTCGTATCCACGTCAAACTTGTTGCCGAGGTAGGCGTAGGCACCGTTGCCGCAGGGGTATCCAAAGCAAAAGCAGATGTTGTTCTTATCTCGGGGCATGATGGAGGAACAGGCGCCTCACCACTTACGTCGCTCAAACATGCGGGCGGCCCTTGGGAACTTGGATTAGCTGAGACCCAACAAACTCTTCTGATCAATGGGCTGAGAGACCGGATCGTCGTGCAGACTGACGGTCAACTTAAGACCGGTCGCGATGTCATGGTCGCCATGCTCTTAGGCGCCGAAGAGTTCGGATTTGCGACAGCTCCCCTAGTTGTATCTGGATGCATCATGATGCGGGTGTGCCATCTAGACACGTGCCCCGTCGGAGTCGCTACCCAAAATAAGGAGTTGCGCTCTCGCTACGCCGGCAAAGCAGAGTTCGTGATCAACTTCTTTGAATACATCGCCCACGAAGTCCGTGAATACCTCGCTGAGCTTGGCTTCCGATCGATTGAAGAAGCCATTGGCCGTGTCGATTGCTTGGACATAGATCAAGCCGTCGACCACTGGAAGGCCGACGGTCTGGATCTCAGTCCCATCCTCCATATACCCACTTCACCCTGGGAACAAGACCGCTTCTGTTCCAAACAACAAGAGCACGGCCTACAAAAAGCCCTTGATCAGCAGTTAATAGAACAAGCCCAGGAGGCCATCAAAAGCGGATCTCCGGTAGAGATAACGTCCCCTATCTCCAACGTGAACCGCACTGTCGGCACTCTCCTTGGTCATCACGTGACTAAAGCTCATGGGGGTCAGGGGCTGCCAAAAGACACCATCACAGTTATCCTGACCGGTTCCGCAGGTCAGAGTTTTGGTGCTTTCGTTCCGAGTGGAATTACGTTGCGCTTGTCTGGAGACGCGAACGACTATCTCGGCAAAGGCCTCTCGGGCGGACGGATCGTGGTTCGCCCGCCAATTGATTCAGCAACCGAGTTCGTTGCAGAGGAAAACGTGATCGCCGGCAACGTGATCCTCTATGGAGCAACAAGTGGCGAGGTTTTTATAAGAGGGACGGTTGGGGAACGCTTCTGCGTTCGTAACTCTGGGGCAACAGCTGTTGTCGAGGGAGTCGGGGACCATGCTTGCGAATACATGACTGGGGGCGAGGTTGTTGTTCTGGGACCGACAGGCAGGAACTTTGGAGCTGGTATGTCTGGAGGCGTTGCGTTCATCTATGACCCCGAAGATGAATTTCATCGAAGTTTAAATACAGAAATGGTGGATTTAGAGACCTCTATAGATGACGAAGATGCCGACTTTCTTCGTGACGTCATTCGTCGTCACGATGACGAAACGGGGTCCGAAGTCGCTTCAGCAATTCTCGATCGCTGGCATCAACAGGTGAGGTATTTCAAGAAGGTCATGCCCAAGGACTACAAACGTGTCATCGAGGCCATCGCGGCCGCTGAAGAACACGGACAAGATGTCGAAGAGGCCGTGATGGCTGCGGCGAAGGGATGACCACTATGTTCCAGTGGGCGATGGTTGGCCGATTCGCGACAAAAACGTTGTGTGAGCAGAGGGACCAAATCCGATATGACTGATATCCGAGGGTTCCTAAAACATGGCCGAGAAACACCCTCCCGAAGACCAATTCCTGTGCGTCTCTTGGATTGGCATGAGGTGTATGAAGAGTTTGACCAGGACAGTTTGCGGAACCAGGCAAGCAGATGCATGGACTGTGGAATTCCATTTTGCAACAACGGATGTCCTCTCGGAAATATCATCCCGGATTGGAATGACCTCGTGTACCGGGACCGCTGGCGAGACGCAATCGACCGCCTACACGCCACAAACAATTTCCCCGAGTTCACCGGACGGCTTTGTCCGGCTCCCTGCGAGGGTGCATGCGTACTCGGAATCAATCAAGATCCGGTGGCTATAAAACAAATTGAAGTGACAATTATTGATCATGCCTTTGAAATGGGTTGGGTGGAACCAGTTCTTCCGACTGTTCTCTCCGATAAGTCTGTCGCCGTTGTCGGCAGCGGGCCAGCCGGACTGGCAGCTGCGCAACAGTTGACACGCGCAGGTCACACGGTTGTCGTTTTCGAAAGAGCCGACCGAATTGGTGGTTTACTTCGTTACGGCATCCCAGAATTCAAGATGGAAAAACGTCACATCGATCGCAGAATCGAACAGATGGAACAGGAAGGGACAGAATTTCGGACGGGGATCAACGTCGGTGTCGATATAAGCGCCAGTGAACTTCGCGAACAATTTGATGCCGTTGTACTCGCCGGTGGTGCAACCCAATGGCGAGATCTCCCGATCGAAGGCAGAGAACTCAACGGAGTTCACCAGGCAATGGAATACCTTCCTTGGGCTAATCGCGCTCAGCAAGGCGACTTCACGGTTGAAGAGGCGCCTATCTCAGCGGCCGGAAAGAAAGTGGTCATCATTGGAGGAGGCGACACCGGTGCCGACTGCCTAGGCACAGCGCATCGGCAAGGCGCGACTTCGGTTCACCAATTCGAAATTATGCCCTGCCCCCCTGATGAGCGGTCTGTAGGAAATCCTTGGCCAACATTCCCAATGACATTCAAAACCACGTCAGCTCACGAGGAGGGTGGAGAACGGGTTTACTCGGTCAATACTGACAAATTTCTCGGTAATGAAGTTGGTAATTTACGCGGACTGGCAGCTCATGAAGTGGCGATGACGGATGGTCGTTTCCAAAAGGTCGAGGGCACAGATTTTGAACTAGCGGTTGACTTGGTCTTTTTAGCGATGGGTTTCACTGGTCCCGAACAGGACGGTTTACTCGAACAGCTAGACGTCGAGTTAGACGAACGCGCCAATGTCGCTCGAGACCATAATTTCGCCACGAATAAAGACAACGTGTGGGTGTGCGGCGATATGGGACGAGGACAGAGCCTCATCGTTTGGGCCATAGCCGAGGGCCGGTCATGCGCTGCCGCGGTTGATGCTTCACTGACAGGTTCGACTTCATTAATGTCTCCGGTGACGCCCACAGACCGACCGTTACTTTGATGAAAAAGAATTCATGAACGACTTACACGTTGACGGAGAGCGCCTTTGGAGGACCCTTCACCAGCTCGCTGAGATCGGTGCAACAGAAGCCGGTGGTGTCGCTCGGGTTGCGTTAACAGACCTAGATAAGTTAGGACGCGACCAGTTCGTGGAGTGGGTGACTGAAGTCGGATGCAGCGTGCATGTAGATCAAATGGGCAACCTGTTCGCCCGACGCGAGGGGGCAGACGTCGACCGAAAACCCGTGATCATTGGGAGTCATCTTGACACCCAACCTACGGGTGGAAAATTTGACGGCGCCTACGGGGTTATGGTCGGTTTAGAGGTGCTACGAGTCCTGCACGAGGCTGGCCATCGAACGCTTACACCGATTGAAGTGGTGTCGTGGACTAATGAGGAGGGCGCACGCTTTCCACCAGCAATGTTGGGATCGGGTGTATTTGGCGGTGCATTTTCACTGGAAAGTGGCTTAGGGGCTGCGGACCCAGATGGCACCACCCTCGGCGATGAACTGCTACGAATTGGCTATTCGGGCCCCCAACTTTGCGGTGGTAGACCCGTCGGCTATTACCTTGAGCCTCACATAGAACAGGGACCCATCCTGGAAGCTTCAGACCGCTCAATCGGTGTCGTGACTGGCGTTCAAGGCATCAGATGGTACGACGTGTCGATCAACGGCACGGAGGCGCACGCCGGCACAACTCCAATGGACCGGCGGTCTGATGCCATGTTGAGTGCCGCTGAGCTAGTGACGGAGATAAACCAAATTGCGAAACGTCGCGCCGATGGTCGCTCAACCGTTGGTGTTCTTACCTCCACCCCGGGTTCGCGTAACACCGTGGCGGGCTCGGTCAATTTATCCGTCGACCTTCGCCACCCCGATGCCGATGAGCTACGCCAGATGAGCAACGAGTTACTTGATGCTGCTGGGACTCTCAGTCCGGCTGCCTTAGTTGAAGAAATCTGGTACTCGCCGCCCATCAGGTTTGATGAGCGGATCGTCACAAAAATTCGTGAGAGCGCTTCTGCAGCGGGTCACCAGCCGGTAGATATTGTTTCCGGCGCAGGTCACGATGCTGTGTACCTAAGCGCAGTGGCTCCCACAGGAATGCTATTTATTCCTTGCAAGGAAGGTCTGTCACATAACGAAGCTGAGAGTATCTCTCAAGCACATTCGACGGCTGGAGCAGAAGTAACTCTTCAGACCGTCCTCCTCCTAGCAGACGAGAATACGGGTGCTGCTCACTGACGACGCACAAGTGTTTTTCTCAGTTGACTTTTCTGCCTTCATCTAAATAGGCCGCGAGTTTTTCGAGTGCGCTGGGAGTCACTTCGCGGATCCGTCCCAACAAATCATCGCCGCTAGCGCCAGCGCTTTGGCGGGGTGCCCCCCCACCCGAGAAGCCATCCAGCCGAGCATTAGAAAGCCAGGTCTTAAGTCCCGGATCGGCATTCCACTTAATCGAGTTGAGCGCATTTTCCATAGTGGTTCGCACCCAGTCCAACGTGTCATCAGGATGTGGCACAACTGTGCATAGTTCATTCTTAATGGTTTCGCCGTCATAGGTCGCCTCAACATGGGCGATGAACGCGGCACTAAAAACTTGTTGGCAAGTGCGCACCGTTTGCAGGGTCAAAAGACCATCTTCAAAGACTGGCCGAATGGGCCGCCGGGCCAAACCATCGGCGGTGCAATCCACATGGACAGTATTAGGGCTCGTGGAGACAGTTGCATCGTCAAGGTCGATGTCGTGCAACCCGATTTGCCGCACGCGGCCAAGACGAACGACGTTGGATATTCGTTGTAGTTCATTCAGCTCGACCGATGTAACTGTGCAGCATCGGTACATTGTCGGACGCACAGCAGGATCCAGCTGCAGTAGGGCGCCATTTTCGAGTAATCGATCAAACATTTGATCCAACGATGTAGAGGCTGCAACAATCTCCATCGTTTCGACCTGGCGGAGCATGACACGGTCCGCGAACTCAGGTCCAGGTTGAATATATGCCCGATCTAACATCCACTGGTCGCGAGGTAACACCCATCGAATTATCTCTGGGTTCACATCGTTGCTGAGTAACCAAAGGCACGAATCGATGGCTGTTTTCCCTCCGCCAATAACGACGTAGCCATCCGGGGTAGTTGTGATGCTCGGAAGTTCATTGGGAGGAATACATTGAACTCCCTCCATAACGTCATAGCTCGGGGTGGTAACGGCGGGAACAGTCACATTCATATACGTAGCATTGACGGTCTTTCGCGCGTCTACCACGACCTCGATGCCCGAAATGAGGTCCCGAATTAGCCCATCTCCGAGGTATTCGGATGTTGGTAAGTAACGGACTCGACCGCTTGGCAAGAACTGTTGGTTCATCACTTGGTCGAAATAGGTGACTACCTCGGTCCCCGACGCCAGTTCGTATAAACCCGCGTTTCCACCCACGAGGTCTTTAGTGTCGTTTCCGAGCTCCCGCGAATTAACACCGTAGAACGACGAGGGTTGGTGAAGTCGCACGAATGGGTAGGAATCATTCCAGTGGCCACCAGGATGAGAGTGTCGATCAACGATGGTGACAGTTGCCTCGGTTTCAGTCATAAGAACGTCAGTGAATGCCATGCCCATGGCACCTGCACCAACCACTAAGTAGTCGCTAAGGACCTTTTCGATCATGTTTCGCTAACCGTGGAAGTCTGGTCCAGCCGCTTCGATCTCGAACCGCAGGACACACCTCTGATCTTCGTTCATCGCACGCTTGTAGTCATCCCAATCCGGATGTTCCCCACTCAAGGTCCGGTAGTACTCGACAAGATGGTCAAATGCCTCAGGCAGACTTACTACCTCACCCCGGCATTGCAATTGCACCCATCGGCCCAGCCACTTGTCAGGGAACACACAGATCCAAGCAATCGAGTCACGCCGTAGGTTCCGAGTCTTCACGGCCGTCTCGCGAGTGCTCATAATGATCGTGTCGTGAACCACCGCCAACGTCACCGGCGACATTTGCGGAGATCCGTCTCTACTTCGCGTAGCCAGAACGGCCCGCGAGTTGTCACGCACGTAGTCGAGTCCCTTACCTATTTCCATCTCGTCATCCTGTCACGAACACCATCTCAGATAATAGATACTGCCCTATGGTGAGTTGATGTCCGGCAAGCACCAAGTAGATAGCGGTCGAGGCTGGGTCGTAGCATTTGCAGGTTGCGCGATTAACACATGGACATTTGGGGTTTTCTACGCCTTCGCAACCGCTCTGGAACAAATGGCTGACGAGTTCGACGCTGGCCTATCGGGCATCGCTGCGTTCTTTTCGGTCACCACGTTTCTGTTTTTCGCGGTTGGGATCGTCGCTGGTCCTTTAGCCGATCGTTTCGGTGCTCGCCGGCTCGTCGCTCTCGGCGCGTTCCTAATGGGTGGTGGATTGTGGTTCACCGCTCAGGTCGAGTCGCTGTTTACCGGCATTGTGGTCTATGGGCTCGGCGTCGGTTTGGGAATCGGGTGCTACCTAGTTCCACTCAGCGTTGCGACCGGTGCCTGGTTCGAGAAACATCGGACCGTCGCTCTGGGCGTTAACACTGTAGGAATTGGGCTTGGGACTCTGATCTTGGTTCCAGTAGCAGAGTGGCTCATCCGAACTGCTGGATGGCGGAATGCTTTCGAGTTGATGGGAATTGGCAGCGTAATTGTTTACGGGGTTGTGTCCTTAGCTTGCTTCAAGCCTCCTACCCCTCCCGCATCAGTCGCAGCAAGCATCTTGGCCGCACGACAAGCGGTACGAAGATCCGAATTTTGGCGCCTTTACCTAGCCGGGTTCTTGATGTCAGTTGCCTTATTCGTTCCTTTTGTCTTCTTGGTGCAATACGCCAAGGAACAAGGCATCGCGTCCAGCACTGCCGCATTCCTCATCACTTCGCTCGGGTTGGGAAGCGTTATCGGTCGACTTGGGCTTGGCGTCCTTGGGATGCGTTTTGGCGTGCTGCCATTAGTCATCATGTCATTCGCTATTCAACCCGTCTCCTACATAGTTTGGCTCGTCGCCGGATCGAATTACTTTCTGCTGCTTGTCTTCGCCGCCTTGTTGGGTGTGGGCTACGGAGGCTTTGTTGCACTAAGCCCAGTTGCGTCAGCAGGCATCTTCGGTCTAGAAGGTTTAGGCGGAATTCTCGGGGTTCAATACACCTCGGCTGGTGTCGGTGCCCTCATAGGGCCAATAAGCGCCGGCGCAATAATCGATGCCACTGGCTCTTACACCGTCGCCATAGTCGCAGCGATCCTTGTGTCGTCAGCGGCAACCCTCGCTGTTCTTCCACTCTGGCGACTTGGTGATGGCACACCATCCGAAATAGTCGCTCGTTCCTTCCTATCTCAACCAACTGTTTGGCTGGTCTCTCGCCGTTAAGGCATCTGTGTGAGCGAATACACTTCATACGTAACGCCGCCCCCGGGATGCAACGTTCCCACCCCAACTCCCTGAACGTTGTTCACCCAGCCGTAGCGGTCATCACCGGTTTCGAATTGAGGGGCCGAGCGAGCAACTCCGAGATTGGGGTCTCCTATGCCTTTGTACTGCATCAAGATGACTGCGTCGTCGTCGGTTACTAAAGTCAGCCGAACATCAAGCTGGAGGCTCCGGTCACTTCGGGCGGTCACCCAGTCACCGCCGGGAGATACCACGCGTCCGCTCATTCGCTCGCCAGTAAAGGAGCCCCCCTCAACCTCCGCAATGATGCGGGTACCGTGCGGCCCGCCCTTTACAACTTGTACCCCTTCTGCGACCTGTAGATCCAACGTAAAGAGGTGTTCCACCTCAAGATGTTCAGTTGCCATAGTGCAAGCCTGACACATTCATGGTCCAGTTAGCCGAGATTGAAGAATTCAACGAGATTCGCTGGCATATCGTCGATGTCGACTTCAAAGAGCTCCAGCAGCACGTGGTCAGGAGCGGCGCACATTAAGTATCGCCAATTACCGAACTCTCTAATGTCGGATCTGAACTCAACTCCGTTAGAAGCCATTCGGTCGCGCAAATCTTTGAGATTATCTACCCGTATTCCTATGTGGTGGTAGGCGCCGATGGAGTCACCGCGCGGTGGTTGGTCATAAATATTGAGGCGTCCCTGCCCGACTTTCATGAAGATGTTTCGCGATCCGCCAAAATCACCGTCGTGGCTCACTACTGCCCCGAGGTTTCTTTCCCACCAATCAACAGTGACGGATGCATCGGAAGCGAAAATATGAATGTGATGGAGGTCAAGCATCACAAATACCTACAGGGTTCGCCTGTCAGTACCCGAGCCTTTGTAAATGATTTCTCTCATCGCATCAGAGGCACGTTTATGGAAATCCACGGCATTTGGCTCTAAGTCAGCCGAGGGCTGTGGGCAATGCTCAAAATGTCGGTATTGATCTGTGCCACGCACCAACGAGGCACTGTCCCACTCGCTAAGTGTTTGTTCTGTATGTGGCGGCATGTAGTGAAAGGAGAGCCCAATCCGCCGATCATTTGTTTTGTTTGGTCCCGACCCATGAGCTGTTCGAACGTTATGGAATGAAACCTGTCCGGCTTTCAGCGCCATTGGAACCGTCTTACGTTGCGAAATGTCGATCTCAAGTTCTTGACCTCTACTCAGGAGATTGTTCTTCGCGTAGGTCTCTGCGTGCTCAATGATCTCCTTGTGACTGCCAGGAATTACGTTCATACATCCTGCGTCCTCGCCCGCATTACTGAGCGCTATCCAGATCGACACCACATCCGAATTAGACAAGCCCCAATACTGGAGGTCTTGATGCCAGCCCACATAGCTAGAGCTTTCCGCTTCTTTTATCCAGAACACTGAGTTCCAACAGAGAATGTTTGGGCCGATCAGATCCTCGACTGCATCCAAGATTTTGTCAGCGCGCATCAGTTGGTCAATCCACGGGAACAAGATATGTGCCCCTGACCGTTCATGCGAAGGTAAGGAACCACCACGAAGTAGCTCCCAAGCCTCTAGCTGGCTCCGACACTCATCAGCCTGCTCTGAGGTGAGGAGGTCAACTGGAGACACCCACCCATCGGCCTCGTATTGCTTGATCTGCTCTTCAGTAAAGACCTTTCCCATGCCATTAGGGTATTCGCAGATCGGCATCGGTGATGCCCTTCCAGCTACCGTCAAGAGCAGTGACGGATATAGACCTGAACGACCCGGCGAGTATTGACGACCCACATAGCTATTGGTCTCGTTATCGCGACATGGGACCAGTGCAATGGAGCGATGCTCACCGCGCTTGGGTCGTGCTCGGTCACGCCGAGCTCAGCGAAGCTTTCCGCGAGGGGCATCTTCTTTCAGCCGATCGGGTCACACCTTTGGAGCGGGTCGCCGCGCACCGTCCTTTGAGCTTCGCCAAGGTTGTAGAACTATTGGGTGGGTGGATGGTTTTTCGCGATCCACCTTTACACACTCATCTTCGAGACCCTATGCGCAACGTGTTTACGCCTAGGCGAGTCGCGACGCTTGAGGAGATGGTTTCTCAAGTGGTTGACGAAATCGTTGACGGATTAGGTGAAGTAATCGACGTCCGGGAGGACTTTGCTGGTCCACTGCCAGCGTGGGCAATCGCGGCGGTCCTCGGAGTGGGGTCCAGCGACAGAGATCGTTTTCAAGGTTGGTCGGATGATTTGGCGACGATTGTGTTTGCAACCGACCCGCACACCACGGCGCCAGAGCAAGCCACTGCGGCCGCTGGGGAGTTCAGCGATTTTTTTCAGCGTCTAATTGACCGCGAACGTGTTGAACCCTCAGAAACTCTGATGACTGCATTAGTAAATGGCGCCGGTGATCAACTATCTGACCTTGAGCTGGTCGGAGCATGCACTCTCATTTTGTTCGCAGGCCACGAAACCACAACTTCTTTACTCATGAACACAATGGGCTTGTTGGCCACTCGCCCTGACCTGGTCGAAGAATTACGTGTTCGGGAATTAGATACCGCTCTTGAGGAACTTCTTCGCGTTCTCGGACCCACGCGGAGCATGTACCGAAAGGTAGCGGTTGCCCATGAGCGAGGCGGACAAGCGCTCGCTGTGGACGACAACGTCTTACTTTGTGTGGCAGCCGCCAATCACGACCCTGATGTTTTCGATGAACCGGGCCGCCTAAAGTTGGACCGCAATCCGAATCCACATTTGACCTTTGGATGGGGCCTGCATCACTGCCTGGGAGCTCACCTAGCGCGCCTCGAGGCCCGCTTGGCTCTCAAGGCCTTACTCAGGAGATACCGGACTTTCGAACCAGTCGGGTTCGTGCCACCAATCGAAGGGACTGTTATTTCGTCGATCCAACAGCCTTTACGAATCAAGCTCTCCTGAGATCGATGAGAACAAGGTTGGAATGTTCCCGCAATAAATTCCCCGCTCTAAGCTCTCATATCCGACGGGGGGTTTAGGTGTTAGAGCACATTCGAGTAGTTGATCTCTGTGATGGCATAAGTCAGTTCGCTGGTCACATTCTGGTGCATCTGGGTGCAGAGGTGATAGCGGTGGAACCCACTATTGGCGTAGCTACACGGCATATGGGTCCATTTGTTGACGATGAACCCGACTTAGACGCCAGTCTTACTCATTGGGCGTATAACAGAGGAAAGCGTTCTCTGGCTTTAAACGTCGAGTCGTCTGAAGATCGCGACAAGTTCCGTACCTTGATCGCTGGTGCTGACATCCTCTTCGAAGACTGCCATCCGGGTTATCTCTCGTCGCTTGGCCTATCGCACGCGGACCTAGCTGAAATCAACCCGGGCCTCATTCATGCTTCGATTACTCCCTACGGATCAGAGGGGCCGAGATCACGTTGGCTTGGGACTGACCTCACAGCGGTAGCTGGTAGTGCTTTCATGTATGCGAGTGGCGACGCGGATAGAGCTCCTCTTCGTATCGGCTTGCCGCACAGCTTTTTGCACGCGTCCGCCGATGCGGCGGCAGCAAGTCTGATCGCCTTACAAGAGCGGGACCGAAGCGGCGTTGG
>Ga0310125_10000005_pt1 | contig 93661 bp, 84 predicted proteins | sample CB11b_Tmax_Bot8__FD_203508 | JGI IMG/M metagenome (GOLD analysis project Ga0310125, IMG submission 203508) | Marine microbial communities from Western Arctic Ocean, Canada - CB11b_Tmax_Bot8 | ecosystem: Environmental > Aquatic > Marine > Oceanic | place: Canada: Western Arctic Ocean | collected... | reverse complement strand
GCGTAATCGCGACGACGACCTGCGTGCGTCGCTCGCCATCCCCGGCCATGGACTGCGGGTCGCCGTGCATCGCGTGGCGGCAGTCCGCGCCGGCTATAACGGTGGCGCCGCGCGTTCAGCGGCTGAAAATCATGTCGTCGCTGGCGAACGCCTTGAACTCCAGCGCGTTGCCAGCCGGGTCGCGGAAGAACATCGTCGCCTGCTCGCCCGGCTCGCCGCGAAAGCGGACGCGCGGCGCAACTAGGAATTCGACCCCGGCCGCCTCGAGCCGTTCCGCCAGCGCCTGCCACTGCGCCATTTCGAGGATGACTCCGAAATGGCGCGCCGGTACCTCGTCGCCATCGACCGGGTTGGTCGGCGCCCCATCGATTTTTTCGACGAGGTGCGCCACGACCTGGTGACCGTAGAGGTCGAAATCACTCCAGCGTTCCGACGAGCGCCCTTCGCGGCAGCCGAGCAGCCCGCAGTAGAACTCGCGCGCCGCCGCGAGGTCATCGACCGGGAACGCGACGTGGAACGGCTGCAACGCCATGGGGTGGCAGCGCTGCGCGCTATTATTGGCTTGCGAGGAAGTCGCGGATGTGCCCTTCCAGTTCCGGCGCCGCGACCGGCGGCGCGACCCCGACGCGCCGCAGCCGGCCCGCCATCTCGGGCGAGGCGATGGCGTAGATGATGCGCCGGCCGTCGCGCCGCCGCCGCAGGATGCCGGCCTCGACCAGTACCCGCAAGTGGCGCGACACCGTCGAGGAATCGCGCCCCGCGACGGTCGCCAGCTGCCCCGCGTCGAGTTCGCCCTCTAGCAGCGCGCCGGCGATGCGCAGCCGGCGCGCGTCGCCCAAAGCTTTGAAGAACTTCGCCTGCCTGGTCATATAGTTGTATAATTGCGCAATTATAAAACTATAGCCCTGCCCCGACGATGAACGCCGCCATCGCGACCCACATCCCCTGTTTCAGCAGCTTCTGCCCGGCGCGCGCGTCGCCCCGCCACGCCTGCCAGAGGCCGTAGAGCATCACCGCGTCGGCCGTCGCAACCAATGCGAGGTAGCCGCTGCGCGCGTCGCCGTCGAAGCCCGCGGCCGCGTAGAAACTCAGGGCCACGGCCGCCAGCAGCGCGACTGCCGCCAGCGCCAGCGCGCGCCCGGTCCCGACGGTGGCCGGCAGCGTGCGTCGGTCGGCGTCGCCCGCCAGGTCCTGGACGTCCTTGACTATTTCTCGCGCGACCGAGGCGACCGCCGCCAGCGTGAAGAGCCACAGTGCAGGGCCGGGGTCGCCGGTGAGCGCGCCGCCGTAGAGGAACACGGCGCCCGAGAGCAATCCAATCAGTGCGTTGCCGGGCAGCCCGGTTGCCTTGAGGCTGGTTTCGTAGCCGCCGAGGAGCAGGCAGCCGCCGCCGGCAATCGCCAGCGGCAGCGCTCCGAGCAGGTCGACCAGCCAGCCGGCCGCCAGCGCCCCGAGCCCGGCCATCAGCAGCACCAGCGCCCAGCGCCGCGCCGCCGCCGGCTGCAGCCGTCCGGAGGGGAGCGGCCGCTGCGGGTGGTTGGCGCGGTCGGAGTCGCGGTCGAACCAGTCGTTGAGCGCGTTACCGCCGGCGACGCACGCCATCGCCGCGCCGCATCCAAGCGCCAGCTGCACCGCCAGTCCTGCCAGCTCCGGGCCGACGGCGACGAACGCGCCGACCGCCACGGCGACCGCGGTCAGCACGCAGTTGGCGGGGCGCGTGATTTCCAGGTAGGGGTTCATTTGCACTCCTCGGCCCAGCCGACGGCGCCAGAAAATGGTCGCGGAGGCGTCGCTGCGCTCATCATATTTACGTGTTTGCGAATGGCAGTAAATAGGCCCCTCGCCTATAACAAGTTCCCGCGCTGGGATATTCTTGTCCGAAGGGATGAGGTAACCCGCAAGGCGAGGGACCGACCGGGAAACCGGCGGAAGCCAAGGACCGAAGTCGCAAGGCGGAGGACCGGGGCGGAAGCTGGGGGAACTGGCCGGACGCCGACCGGAAACTCCGGAAGAAGCCGAGGGTGGAGGCCGCAAGGCCAAGACCCGAAGCAGGGGACGGAGGGACCGGAAGGCAACAGGGACCGGGGAGCCCCGCAAGGGGAAACCCGGCGCCCGAACCCGGGCCCCGGGAGCCAGAACCCCGCAAGGGGGACTGGCCGTTCGGGACCCACCCTTCTGGACAAAGCCGGTGTTGCACCGGCCCCATAAAACTGTAACTGACTCAGCTTTTGCTTTCGAGGTCCTGGATAGCGCTGCGCAGTTCGTCGCTGAGCGGGACGCTGCGGCTGGTCGCATAATTCACCATCACCACTACCGAGTCGCCCTCCGCCGCGAGGCCGCCGTGCGCTTTCGAGTGGAGGCGGTACGCCATGCGGTATGACGAGTTCCCCAAGCTGGTGACGGTCGCTTCGCAGCGGACCGTGTCGGGAAACTTGACCGGCAGGCGATAGTCGATTTCCATGCGCGCCAGAATCGGGCCGACGCCATTTGGGGTCACGAATTCCTGCCGGATTTCCCGGAAGTAGGCGATGCGCGCCGACTCGAACCAGCGCAGGTAGACTGCGTTGTTGACGTGCCCGAACGAGTCCATGTCGCCCCAGTGGACCGGGAATTCCACGCTGACCGGCCAGCTGCCAGACGCCATGCGGGGTCACCCGCCGAACCGTATTAAGCCGCGCCGGCATGGCCGCAGCATGAGTGCCGCGACCGCCCGCAAGGCCGCGCTCGCCTACTGGGGCTTCGCCCCCAAGGCGGCTGCGCGCGCTTCCCGGGGAGTTGACTTGCAGGTGCTCGGCGAGTGCGGGACCGCCGGCCTCGACGAGGTGGCCGCGCCGTTGAAGCGCTTCGCGGCGCTGGTCGCTCGTGAATGGCCTGAGCACGTCGGCGCGGTCGGCGGCCACGCGCGCATACCGCTGCCGCTGCTGGAGCGGCTGGCGGGACTCGCGAAGGGGACCGACGAGAAGCCCGGCGAATCCTCACCCGACGAGGCCGAGGCGTGGGCGCGGCACCTCGTGGACGCCGAACGCAAATGTTTCCTGGCGGTCTCCGAGCATCGTGGCGTGCGTCGGGTACTGCTCCTCAAGGTTGCCGTGTGAAGATTAATTAGCGCCAGCCGCTGCGCACGCGTGAAAATATATACTCGCCGCGGCGACGACGGCTCGACCGCCCTCGGAAGCGGCGCACGTGTCAGCAAGGATTCGCCGCTGCCGGAGGCGTACGGTGCCGTGGACGAGGCACAGGCGGTGCTGGGGCTGGTGCGCGCCGAAGCTGGGGGCGAACTGGCGGAGCTGGTCGAGCAGCTCGAGCGCGACCTGTGGCGGGTGATGGGCGAGCTGGCGGGCGCCGCGCGCGGCGACGGCGTCACGCCCGAAATGGTCACGCAGCTTGAGGCGCAGATTGACTCGCTCAGCGTCCGCTTCGAGATGCCGCAGGAGTTCGTCGTCCCTGGCGAGAACCGGGTGGCGGCGTTGCTCGACCATGCGCGTACCGTCGCGCGGCGCGCCGAGCGCCGCGCGCTGGCGGCTGGCGTCGGGGGCGACGCACTGGCGTACCTGAATCGCCTTTCGGATTTGCTGTGGGTGATGGCGCGCTGGCAGGCGGGCGAGTCGCTGCCGTCGCGCGACTGATGCAGCTCCCCGACGGGCTGGCGAAGCACCTGCGCGAGCAGCTGGAGGACCAGCGCGGTAGAGAGGATGCCCGCGTCGCCCGCGGAAACTCCCTCGGCTTCGGCATACTGGGCGAGCGGCGCGCCCGCGACGACGAGCTGCGTCGCAGCCTCGAGCTGCCGGCGGCCGCCAGCGGCGGCATTCTGGGCGCACGCGAGGAGGAGTCACGCGGCGCCGTCTGCGTCCTGCTGCGGCTCTCCCCCCGGGAGAACCTGCGTGAAGCGCGCGAGCTGTTCGAACAGGTACTGGCGGAGGCGATGCCCGACCTGCCGGACGACCCCGACGGCGACGTGGCGACCGAGCCGCTGCGGCTTGCGCGGCAGGCGCGCGCCGGCCTCTCGGAAGTGGCGTTCCTCGCCGGGGAGTATGGCCGTTGCCGCAACGAGGCGGAGCTGGCGCGCGAGCTGATTCCGGCCTACCTACTCTACCAACCGCATCGCAAGGGTTACCCGCATGAACTGATGGCGCGCGGGATGGCCGAGGCGGACGCCGAGCAGGTCGCGCGCGGCACGGTGATGCAGGAAGAATTCCTGCAGTATGCGCTTGACGTGAGCTACCTGCGGCCGTGGGAAGACACCTACTTCGTGGCGTACACGCTGGCGCGCGCCGGAAGGCGCTGGCTCGACGAGCGCGGCGGCTGAAACACGGCTGAACAGTTTTAAGTATACTGCAGTGCGGTGGCCGCCGAGGTAACTCATGTTCAGCAACAAAATGGCAGCTTGGGCTATCCTGGCTGCATTCCTGCTAAGCTTCGTACCTACCGCGACTGCGGGCGGCGACTACGACGAGTGGTTCTACTGGATTGAGGGCGACACCACCGATGAGGATGGTGACGGCTACAACGATACCGCCACGGTCGGCTACGACCCCGATACCACCTGTGAATGTGATGTTGACATCTACGTCTACATCACCGTATATGACAACGATACCGGTGACGAGGTGGATTCCGGCAGCTTCGAGTACACAATCAACAATGGCGAGGGCGACTGGTTCGAGGAGGACTGGACCCCCGACTACAATGGTACCTTTGACTTCAACATCACGCTCTACGATGACGAGGGGTACTTCGAGGACTACGCCGACTGGTATGGCGTCGAGTTGTGGGCCATGACAGGTTCAACGGACGAGACCATCAACGTCGAGAACGGCGTCTTTGACGAGGACGAAGACCAGTTGATGAACGACCTCGGCTTCTACGTACACGTCAAGGACGACGAAGTCGAGGGTGTTAACATCACGGTATTGAAGAAAAACATCCTGGGAACTTGGACCTTCTTCGACAACGGCACCACCGACGAGGAGGGTGAGCTGACTTTCAAGAACATTACCAGTGGCGAATACATGTGGAACGCCTCGGTTGGCGGCGAGCAGTTGGCGAACGAGGGCGGCTATGCGGTCGTCGACGCCACCTACGCCATTGGCCATGTCGGCACAATCGAGGATTGGGACGGAGCCGACGACTGGGACGACTTTATGGCATTCGTACCGGAGGGCAATGGCACCAAGGATGACGCGTACGTTGAAGTATTCGACGAAAACGGCACCATGGTCGATAACGGCACCACCGATGACGAGAATTGGGGCGACGACCACTTCTTCATCTCCGACGACCTTGCGCAGGGTAACTACACCCACTACATCTACGAGGAACAGGGCGGCGACCTGTTGCAGAACGGCAGCTTCTACTCCTACGGCAGTACCAGCACAAACTACGACGAGTGGTTCGAGGACTGGGACTACGAAACCGAAGATACGAACGGCGATTTCGAAGACGACACCATCAACATCTCCTTTGACCCCGATACCGAGTGCGATTGTGAAGTCGACATCAACGTCATGATTGAAGTTTTCGAGAATGAGACTGGCGACGGGGTCGACTGGGCCTTCGGCGAGTTCACGATAAACGGGACCGCCGACGACTGGTTCAGCATGAACTGGACCGCGACCGACAACGGCAGCTACGACTTCAACGTCACCCTCTTTGACGACGACTGGAACTTCGAGGACCAGTTCCGGATTGAGGACGTCTACCTCACCAACGGCGGTGGCGGAGGCGGTGGCCAGGGTGACGAGGACGAGTGGTTCTACGACTGGGATTATTCTACCGAGGACACCAATGAGGATGACGAGGACGACACCATCGTAATCGGCTACGACCCCGACACCACCTGTGATTGCGAGGTCAACATCACGGTCGACGTCGACGTCTACGATAACGAAACTGGTGACTGGGTTGACTATACCTATGCCGAGCACACGATTTACGACGAGGAGAGCGACTGGTTCGAGCAGGACTGGACCGCCACCGACAACGGCAGCTACGACTTCTTTGTCGTCATGTACGACGAGGACTGGAATCAGGAGGACGATTTCTGGCTTTACAACGTATCCCTCACCTCCGGCAGCGGCGGTAACGGTACTGGAGACGAGGATGAGTGGTTCTACGACTGGGATTACTCTACCGAGGACACCAACGATGACGACGAGGATGACACCATCGTAATCGGCTACGACCCCGATACCACCTGTGATTGCGAGGTCGACATCACGGTCTACATCGACGTCTACGATAACGAGACCGGCGACTGGGTTGACGGAATCGACGCCGAGCACACGATTTACGACGGGGAGGGCGACTGGTTCGAGCAGGACTGGACTCCCTACGAGAATGGTAGCTATGACTTCAACGCCGTAATGTATGATGAGGACTGGAACCAGGAGGACGAATTCTGGATTTATGATGTCTACCTAAGCTCTGACGATGGCGGTGGTGGAGGCAATGGAACTGGTGATGACAATGGCGTTGGACATGTAGGTATCATCGATGATTGGGAAGAAGATGGCTTTGTCAATGATTACATTGGTGGAGTTTTAGAAGATGATGAATTTAAGGAAGATGCCTACTTCGAGATTTACGACGAGGATGGTAATTTGGTAGATAGCGGTAATCCAAATTATTTTGACGTGCTTTTCGTTTCATATAACTTGACTGAAGGATGGTATTACCAACATGTTTATTATGAAGAAAATGACGTAATTTTACAGGAAGGACCTTTCTATTCGTACGGTAATTCAAGTAACCCAGAAACGTCCGATACCGTCAATGTGGATAACCTTGTAGTTGATGAAGATGAATACGCAGTCTATGATGATGTAGGATTCATAGCTCACCGAGGTAATACTTCAACTGGAGAGTCAGGAGTCGAAATTGATATCTACAAGTATAACGAAACATCTGACGATTATGAGTATCACGCTTATGTGGAAACTAACGAGACTGGTGAAGCCTGGCTCTATAATGAGACCTGTGGTGAATACGAATGGTATGTCTCAGAGGACGAAAATGGATACTACGAAGTCTGGGCCCACTGTGATGACAATGGTGGTGGCGGAGGCAATGGAGACGAGGATGAGTGGTTCTACGACTGGGACTACGAAACTGAAGACATGAGATTCGTGGTCGGCTATGACCCCGATACCACCTGTGATTGCGAAGTCGACATCACGGTCTACGTCGACGTCTACGACAATGAAAATGGTGACTACGTTGACTATACCTGGGCCGCCCACGCTATCAATGATGGCGAGATGGACTGGTTCGAGCAGGACTGGACTGCCGACGAGGATGGCCTCTACGATTTCAACGTTTCACTCTACGACGAGGATTACAACTTGGAGGACTGGTTCTGGATCTACAACGTATCCCTCAGTGAAGGCGGTGGCGGCGGTGACGAAGATGAGTGGTTCGCGGAAAAGGACCACTACATCGACAACCTGACCATCGAGATTGGCTACGACCCCGATACCAGCTGTGACTGCAATGTCGGCATCGAGGTCTATGTTGACGTCTTCGACAACGAGACCGGTGACTACGTTGGTTCTCTCTACGACGATCATACCATTTACAATGAAGAAGAAGACTGGTTCGAGCAGGAGTGGACTGCGGATTACGCAGGCAAATATGATTTCTATGTTGAGTTGTACGATCAGGAATACGGACACGAAGAAGACAACTTCTGGATCTACGACGTCGAGCTGGCTGAGGCGGAACAGAACGCGGCCCCCGTCATCGACGGGCTCAACGTTGCCGACGGTGACGAAGGCGAGGAGCTATCACTCAGCGTTGACGCGCACGATGACGACAACGATACGCTGACCTACAGTTGGGACTTTGGCGACGGCAAGACTGCCAGCGGCGAGAACGTCAAGCACACCTGGGCCGACGATGGTGACTACACAGTGACGGTCACTGTGAGCGATGGCGAGGCGGAGGACAGCGAAAGCGCAACCGTCTACGTCACAAACGTTGCACCCTCGCTCTCGGTCGATGGCGCCAGCTCCGGTCAGGAGGCGCAGGCGCGCTCCTTCGCGGCCGACACGAGCGACGTCGAGGCCGACACCGTCAGCGTGGCGTGGGATTTCGGCGACGGTGAGACTGGCAGCGGCGACGAGGTGACCCACACCTGGACCGATGACGGCACCTACACCGTAACAGTCACCGCCTCTGACGAGGATGGTGGCGAGACGACCGAGACATTCAATATCAGCATCAGCAACCGCGCACCGACCCTGCAGGTCTCCGCTTCACCCACAAGCGGCGACGAGGGCGACACGTTCGCATTCAGCGCTGCCGCGAGCGACGTCACCGATGACACCGTCAGCGTGACGTGGGACTTCGGCGACGGCCAGACTGCGAATGGCCTGGCGGTGACGCACACCTTTACCGACGACGGCACCTTCGTGGTCGAGGTCATTGCCTCCGACGAGGATGGCGGCGTCACGAGCGAGAAGCTCTTCATCACCATTGCCAACGTCGCGCCGACGCTGACCAACCTGCAGCTGCCCTCAAGCGTCAAGCAGGGCGAACCCGTCACCGTCAGCATCGAGGCAACCGACCCCGGTGACGACGAGGTCACCATCATCTGGAACTGGGGCGACGACACCACCGACGAGGGCGGGACCGTAACCCACACCTACGACAAGGTCGGCACCTACACCGTCACAGTCTGCGCGACCGATGACGATGGCGGAGAGGACTGCCAGCAGGCGACCATACCCATCGAGCTGCTCCAACAGCTGGAAGACGATGGCGGGCTGCTGCCCGGCTTCGGCCTGCTGAGTGCGCTAGCGATGCTTGGCCTGCTGGCGATTTTCCGCCGTCGCTAAGCCTCGAATCCCTGCTCGCGCAGCGCCTTCCGCACCAGCTCCAGCGTGTGCTCGACGTCGCGCGCTGGCTGCACTGACGGCAGGTCGTGCGTCCCGAGCCCGATGACGGGGCGGCCGTAAATGGCTGCAAAACCCAGCTCGGTGAGCGTTCCCGCGCCGCCCCGGATGGCGACCACCACGTCACCATTGAGTGGCACTAGCGCGTTGCGCGCGGGGCCGAGACCGGTCGCGACTGGTACATCGATCCACGCGTTCGCTGCTTCGCGCTCACCGTCAGGCAGGATGCCGATGGTGCGGCCTCCCGCGCCCTGCGCGCCGCGGCAGGCGGCGGCCATTACTCCGCCGCGGCCGCCGCAGACCAGCTCCGCCCCCAGCGCGGCGATGCCAGCGCCGAGTGCCTCCGCCTCGGTCGCTACTTCGTTGTCGCAGTCGCCGCTGCCGATGACTGCCACCCGCGGGACGTGCATGTTGCGTCAGTGTCGTGGTGGTATTAACGGCGCGGCGACCCCCAGTCTTCATAACCGCGCCAGCGACTGCCCCGGCATGCTCGCGCGACTGCCGACCGGGTGCCCTAGCCTTGATGAACTGCTCGGCGGGGGGGTCGAAGCGGGCGCGCTGACGCTGGTCTACGGCGAGCCGGGGAGTGGCAAGACCAGCCTGACGCTGCAATTGTCGCGTGAAGTGCTCGCCAGTGGCGGCAAGTCGGTGCTGTTCATCGACACCGAAGGGCTCTCGGCGGAACGGCTGGAGCAGGTGTGCGGCGGCGAAGCGCCTGACGGTCTGTCCATTGCGGCGCCGGTCGACCAGGCCGAACTGCTCGAACTGCTCAAAAGCCTGGATGAGCCGCCGGCACTGCTTATCATCGATACCGTAAACGCATACGCGCGGCTGGAGTATGCGCTCGACAGGGAGAAGTGCGAGTGGGTCTTCACGCGCATGATGATTAATCTGCACAACCTTGCGACGCAGCATGAGCTGCCCATCCTGCTGACGGGGCAGGTCTACGAGCGGGACGGCGAAGTCGCCCCCTACTACGGTAAGTCGCTAGTGCACATGGCCAAGACGCTGCTGCAGCTGGAGAAGGCGCACGCGCCCGGTCTGCGGCACGCCCGCCTCAAGAAGCACCGCTCGCTCCCTGAAGGTGTCGCCGATTTCTTGCTCACCGGCAACGGGCTCGAGTAGTCAGCGCCGTCGCCGTGCGGCGATTGCCATCGCGCCGAGCGCGACCGGCAGGCCGGGGCCGGGCAGCTCCTCGAGTTTCTGCTGCCATCCCGCCTTCGAGTCACTGGCGTTGCCGTCGGAGTCGGTCGAGTTGTCGCCGTCCCCGTCGCCGCTGCCCGGACCGGGCGACGGCGCCTTCGAAATCCAGAACTGGTCGGCGACCGCGCCGTCGGAGTTGCGGATGAAGCTGAAGTGCAGCTCGCCTTGCGGGGTAACTTCGAAGACCGAGTAACCGTAGGATGCCTCGCGGTAGGCGGACCAGGCGGGCTGTGGTTCGTCGAACTCGTCGTAGAGCGAGCGGCCACCGGTGCCGACGACGACATGGATGGGTGCACCGAGGTTGCGGTACGGTTCCGTCGCGCTGGAAGTAGAATTTGAGAGAGGTTCTTCCTGGAAGACGGGGTAGCTGCGCTCGTAGCTGTGGTCGTGCCCCCAGACGGCGAGGTCGACGCTGTAATCGTAGAGCAGTTCCTCCATCGCGTCACGGAAATCGACTTCGCTGCCGTGCGCCGAGTTGGAGCTGTACATTGGCCGGTGCGCGAACACCACCAGCCACGGCGTCGCTTGGCGGTTCACCTCCTGGAGCTCGCTCTCCAGCCAGTTGTACTGCTGGCTGCCGGGCCCGTAGTCGTGCTCCGACGACAGGGATATAAAGTGAATCCCCTCGAAACTGAAGCTGTACCAGAACGGGTTCGACCCTGACGTGTAGAACCGCGTTTCATACGCGTCGAACTCGTAGTAGGCCTCATCCTCGTGGTTGCCGGGAGCATACATGTGTGGCACCGTTGCCGCCAGCGGCTGGATCTGGTTCTGGTAGTCATCCCAGAGGGACTGGTCCGCTACGCCCCCCGAGCCGACGTCGTTAGCGTACGATATGTCGCCGGCGTGGATGACCAGGTCCAAGCTCGCGGCGCGCATTTTCTGCGTTGTCGCTTCGGCGTCAGAGGAAATACCATGGTCGGCGATGGCACCGACACGTACCGGACGGCTGCCTTGCGGTGCTGTCACGAAACTGGCGACGTCGCTCCACTCGCCGTCGCCGCCGACACGGTAGTGGTAGGTACTGTTGGGAGCGAGGCCAGCCAGCTCGACGGTATGGATACAGGTGGTCCAGTCATACATCTCCCACGAGCCCGACGCAGTCTGGTTGAGGCTGTCCGGTCCGAGGCCGTATTCGATGTCGCTGGACGAGGTACAGAGCAGCGTCGTGGCTTCAGCGGTGCCCCACTGCACAATCATTCCGTCGCCCAGGGCATTCGTCGTCAGATGCACCTGCTCGGGCGGCTCGCCCGCCGTGGCTGGCGCCAGCCAGAGCAACAGCGTAGCCAGCAAAATCAACTGCCGCATCGCACCCCACCAGCCGCGGGCGCAAATACGGTTTCCCGCGTCAAACCCTTTATCTCCGGGCCAATAGCGGGAGCATGTCGGACTACGACGATTTCATCGCTCGCGTGAAGGAGCTCTCGACTATCGAGAGCATCGGTGGGCTGCTCGGCTGGGACCAGGAAACCATGATGCCGCCGAAGGGTGGCGCGCTGCGCGCCGAGTCGCTGGCGTTTCTCTCGGGGCTGGCGCACGCGCGGCTGGTCGACCCGGTGATGGGCGAGCTGCTCGCAAAGCTCGGGGACGCCGATCTCGACGAGGGAGAGGCAGCCAATGTGCGCGAGGTGCGCCATGCGTGGGAAAAGGCGACGAAGCTGCCGGCCGAGCTGGTCGAGGAAATCGCGCGGCACAAGTCGCTGGCGCTGCAGGTGTGGCAGGAGGCGCGCGCGGAGGACGACTTCGCGAAATTCCAGCCGGCGCTTGAGAAGATGGTCGAGCTGCAATGCCGGGCGGCAGAGCACTATGGCTACGATGACAACATCTACGACGCGATGCTCGACAATTACGAGCCGGGGATGACGGTCGCGCAGCTCGACCCGCTCTTCGCCGGGCTGCGCGAGGAAATTGTCCCGCTGGTGAAGGTCATTGGCCGCTGCGACCAGCCCGACATGTCGTTCATGGAGCGCGGGCCATTCCCCGAGGCGGGGCAGCGCGAGTTCTCGCTGCGTGTCGCCGCTGCCATCGGGTTCGACTTCGATGCGGGGCGCATGGATACGTCGACGCACCCCTTCTGCTCCGGCGCCGGCCCGCGCGACGTGCGGTTCACGACGCGCTACGACGAATCGTTCCCCTTCGGCTGCCTTTACGGCGTGATGCACGAGACTGGCCACGGGCTCTACGAGCAGGGGCTGCTGGCGGAGAACGAGGGCACCCCGCTCGGCAAGGCCGTCTCGCTCGGAGTGCACGAATCGCAGTCACGGCTGTGGGAGAACCTGGTCGGCCGCAGCCGCGAGTTCTGGGAACACTGGCTGCCTGATTTCCGCGAGACGTTCCCCCACGTCGGCGACCTTGACCTCGACACACTTCACCGTGCGGTGAACTGCGTCCACCCGTCGCTGATTCGGGTCGAGGCGGATGAAGCCACGTACAATCTGCACATCATGCTGCGCTACGAAGTCGAGAAGGCGCTGGTGAACGGCGAAGTCGCAGTGGGCGACCTGCCGCAGTTCTGGAACTCGCGCATGGAGAAATACCTCGGCATCACCCCGCCCAACGACGCGCAGGGCGTCCTGCAGGACATCCACTGGTCAATGGGCGCTATCGGCTACTTCCCGACCTATACCCTCGGGAATCTCTACGCGGCGCAGCTGTGGGAAGCGACGCTGCGCGATATCCCGGACCTCCCACGGCAGATTGCGCGGGGCGAAACTGCACCGCTGCTGGAATGGATGCGCAGCCACATCCACGTCCACGGCAGCCGCTGGGAGCCGGAGGAGCTGGTGCAGCGCGCCAGCGGCGTGGAGCCCGGTGCAGAGGCTTTCGTGCGCTACCTGAAGGGGAAGTTCGGGGCGCTCTACGGGCTGGCCTGACGCCCCTGCCGCCAGCGCGCCAGCGCCGCCACCCCGGCGATCGCTACAGTGATGACGAGCAGCGCCAGCACGGTCCCGGCCGCCCCGTTGCCCTCTTCGCTGGCGACGGGCGCCGGGGGGTCACCATACGCCAGCTCCGTTACCAGCCCTGACGCGATATCCAGTCCGGTCTGGAATCCCGCCAGCAGGTTGGCGTGCGAGCCGGCGATGAGCTCGAGCGACTCGAGCCGGTCGGTCGAGAAGTGTTTGAAGGTCTGCTCGCACGCGTCGCCCTCCTCCCAGGCGTACTCGTGCATGCCGCGGAACCAGATGGCGGGGATGCCGGCGCGGATGAACGAGCGCTGGTCGGAGTTGGTCTCGGTGTCATCGACAGCCAGTACCCACTCGGGCGGGAGCGCCAGCTCATCGTAGGCAACCTGCTCCAGCGCCTTGCGCAGCATCGAGAAGTTGGCCCTAGTCTGGTTGTCGTATTCGTAGTCCGTGTAGCCGGAGAAGTCCTCGATTGGAGAGGTGTAGAGGTAGAGCTTGAAAAATTCTTCATCGCAGAGCGGCGAGAGGCTGGCGCGGTTCGGGATGGGGTAGGAGAGTCCGAACATGTCGAAATTCAGGTTCGCCAGCACCGTCGCGTTGCCTCCGGCCGACTCGACGAAAAGCTGCGAACCCTGCCCGCCCTCTTCTTCCGAGTCCCAGGCGCCGAAGACCAGTGAGATTTCCGGCTGCGTCTCGACTTCCTGCGTGAAGTAGCGCGCCAGCTCCAGTACGGTGGCGGTGCCGACGGCGTTGTCGTAGGCGCCCGAGTCGCTGGTGATGGTGGCGTCGTAGTGCCCGCCTAGGACCAGCCACGTATTCGGGTCCTTGCCCTCGTAGTAGCCGACGACGTTGACGGCGTCCAGCTGCTGCCCGCCCTGGTTGACGGTGAATTCCTGGCGGTACACCTCCAGGCCGTAGCCTTCCATGGTTTCGGCGATGAACGCTTCCGCCGCATGGTGGCCGGGGGTGTCGAGGTAGCGGTACCAGTCGGAGATGGTGTCGACGAGCTCGTAGACCCGCTCGTCCGAAGGCTCCGCCGCTGCACTGTTTCCCGGCGAGGCGACCGGCAGCGCTGCCAGCACCAGTAGCAGGGCGAGCGACAGTGTGACAGCGGCAGCCTTCACGGATTTTGAAGAGGGGGTGCGCTATAGAACTTTTCACGAGCAAGGCTGGTTTAGTCGTCTTTGCCCGTATATGGTAGCCCCGCCAGGATTCGAACCTGGGTCACAGGCTCCAAAGGCCTGCATGCTGGACCGCTACACCACGGGGCTGCCTGCCGTCGAGCAGGCGCGGGTTATAGAAGCGCCCCCGCGCAACCATTAAAACTCGCAGTCTGCGTGCGCGCAGCAGTCAACATGAGCGAAGCAGTCTCAAAGAGTCCGGTCCAGAAATTCATGGATGCGATTTCCAGCCATTACGAAGGGCTGGGCTATCCGCTGTCCTGGAGCGACGACGAGGATGAGGGCAAGGTGCTAGAAATCCAGTTCAAGTCCGAGTCCGGCTACTTCGTCTCGGCGCGCTTCGTCCCGCGCAAGGACTACGTTATCCTGAAGGATGAATGGGGCCGTGAACTGAAGTTGCGCCCGACGCGCGGCAACCTGAAGCATGTCAAGGCCTGGTCAGAGTCGCGCGAGTGAGTCGCGCCCGCCAGTAGCCTGCTGCGACCCGCTACTGCGGTAGCCGGCTCATGCTTTCGACACCGGGGTGTGGGATGACCTGCAGGTCCACCACCGCCCCGTCGTCGCCAAAGCTGAAGACCCACGGCTCGCACCAGCCGATTTCGGTCTGCAGGATTTGCGCCGGGCTGTAGTCGAGCAGATGCATCACGATGGCGCGAATCGAGTTTCCGTGCGCGCTCACCAGCACGTTGCGCCCCGCCATGACTTCCGGCAGGATGCGGTCGCGCAGGTAGGGAATCGCGCGGTCGCCCGTCTCCTTCAGCGACTCGCCGCCCGGTGGCGCGACGTCGAAGCTGCGGCGCCACTGGTGCACCTGCTCCGCCCCGAAGCGCTCCGCCGCCTCGGCCTTGTTCTGCCCGATAAGGTCGCCGTAGTTGCGCTCGTTGAGCGCCAGGTCGCGCTCGACCGGGATGTCCTCCTGCCCGAGGCCGGTGAGCATGATGTCGAGCGTGTGCTGCGCGCGCACCAGCATCGATGTGAATGCGATGCCGAATTGCGTATCGTGCAGCAGCGCTGCCGCTTGCTCCGCCTCGGTGATGCCCTGCGCGTTGAGCGGCACGTCCTTCCAGCCGGTAAACCGGTTCTCGTAGTTGTAGGTCGAGAGCCCGTGGCGCACCAGCACCAGCTTGCCTTCGCTCACGTAAATTCCTCCAACGTCGTTTCCCCCCGCTCGGGGAGTGGCTGTGCAGGTATCCCCAGCCGCTTGCGGATTTCGCGCGCCAGCTCGCTCTGCGCGCCGTGGACCGTGTAGACCTGTTGCGGTGCGCACGCCTCGACAAAGTTGAGCAGCCCGGCGAAGTCGGCGTGGTCGCTCATCGGGAACCCTGCGTCGACGCCGCGCAGCGCCCACGGCGCGAAGGCGCACCAGCCGGAGACGCGCGCGGTGTGCGCGCCGCGCTGCCGCAGCTCGAGCACGACCGCGTCGGGGCGGCGGCCGCTGGTTGCGGTCGATGACGTCACGAGCATCCCCGGCGCGGCGCGCTGCTCGGGCGAGAGCGCCGTGAAGCGGTCGTATTCCAGCGGTACGTCGTGCGCGATGTAGATATCGCACACCTCGCCCACCTCGTCGGAGACCGCGGGGCGCAGTCCGACGGCGTTGGCGGCCGCGACCACCTCCTGCGCCTTGCCGAGCGTGTATGCGCCGACGATGCCGCCGCCGTTGGCCGCGACCGCCAGCATCCACCCCTGTAGGTCGCGCAGCACGCGCTGGCGCGGCGGCAGCACCTGCTCCGGCTTGCCGTAAGTCGCCTCGATTACCAGCGTCTCGCACCGTTGTGGCTCGGCGCGGCCGGCGGTGATGCTGCCGTAGGGATTGAAGTCGCCGGTGTAGAGCACGCGTCCGCCGTCGACCGTGACCATTGCGCTGCCGATGACGTGGCCGGCGTCGTAGAATTCGACCTCGATGCCGCGCACGGTGAACGGCTCGCGGTAGCCGTGCAGCTGAGCCTTGCGGCTGCCGGTGCGCGCGTGCATCACCTCGGCTGTCGCCGGTGTCATGTGCGTCCGCGGCCGCAGGTGGTCGGAGTGCGCGTGCGTCACCACCCCGTCGGGGCGGCCGCGCGACGGGTCAAGGTAGACCGCCCCCTTGCCGTCGGAGACGCAGATGCCGCCGTGCGCGAAAACCTGCATCACCCCTCCCGCAGCGAGAAGCCGTAGCGCGCCGGCTCGCGCCAGCGGTGTCCCGTCATGTAGCGGCAGAGCGGGCAGCGGAAGCCGATGGCGACGCGGCCGCCCGAGAGCGTCGCGTTGTGCACCTTCGCCAGTGGCTTGCGGCAGACCGGGCACGGGACGCCGGGGGCGGCGAACTCGCCGCGGTGGTGGTGGTGCCCCGTAAGGTCATCCCCTTCGCGGACGCGGCGCCAGCGCTTGACGACCGGGTCGTAGCGCATGCCCATCCGCCGCAGGTCGGTATCGTCAGGCTCGGGCGCCGCGCCGACTGAGCGGGTGCGGATGTCGAGCTTGACGCGGCCGGAGTGCACCAGCACCCGCCGCATCCGTTCGGCGCCGAGCCGGAACTCGCCATCCTCTTCGTGGAGCCGCGCCAGCACCCGCCGCAGCATTTCGCCCTGTGTCCCGACGTGGCCCGAAGCTTCGAGCGTCGCGACCGCGCCGGCGACGATTTCGCTGTCGGTCGCCTTGCGGAACTCCATCGTGCCCACAGGCTCCGCCGCCGCTTAAGCGTGGCGGGCGGTGAAGCCCAGCGCGACGCCGTCGACCTCGAAGCGCTCCGCGCGCTTCGGCGCCGCCTTGCGGTGCAGCTTTGCGTCGGCGGTGCGGGTCTCCGATTGCACCCATCCCCAGTCGACGGCGGCCAGTTTAGGCGCGCCGTCGGGCAGCCACACCTCGAGCGCGATGCGGTCCTCGATTGCCAAATCGAGCGCCTTGCGCTGCGCCTGCACGTGGCGGGTGATTTCGCGCGCCAGCCCCTTCGAGAGCAGCGCGTCGTCGACCGCCATGTCGAACACCAGGGAAACGCCTGAATCGAGCGTCGCGGCGGCGAAGCCGGGACGCTCGACACGCAGCAGCTCGACGTCCTCCGGTGCAATAGCGTGGCCGGCCAGCTCTAGCTGGCCCGCCTCGAGCGCCGCGGCGCCCTCCTCGGGGTCGAGCGCTTCGAGCGCCGCCTTGACGGCGTGCAGGTCGCCCTTGACCTTCGCGCCGAGCGTGCCGAAATTGGGGCGCAGCTCGACCTGCTGGAACTTCCCCAGCTCCGGCTCGACCGCCAGTGATTCGACGTTCAGCTCCTCCGCCAGCAGCGAATGGAACTGCGCGATGTCGGGGCCGCCCACAATCCAGCCGGCGCGGCACGGCAGCCGCTGCCGCCGCTGCGACTCGGCGCGCACGCGGCGCCCCGCTTCGGCCAGCGCGCGCACCAGCGCCATCTGCTCCTCGAGCGCGACGTCGCGCTCCGCGGGCGCCGGCCAGTCGGCGAGATGGACGCTGCTGCCCGCCAGCGCGTGGTGGATGTGGTCGCTCATGTAGGGCGCAATCGGCGCCATCAGCCGGCAAACGGTCGCGAGTAGCGTGTGCAGCGTGTGCTGGCAGGCCGCTTTATCTTCCGATGCGGCGTCGCTCCAGAGCCGCCGCCGCGACCGCCGCACATACCAGTTGCTGACGTCGTCGACGACAAACTCCTCCAGCAGCCGCGCCGCGCGGTGGAAGCGCCACCGCTCGAAAAGCGCCGTGTATTCCTCGACCACGGAGGAGAGCCGCGAGAGCGCCCAGCGGTCAAGCGGCGCCAGCGGGGGCGGCTCTGCGCCCGGGTCGAAGTCGTCGAGCGCGGCGTAGTCGGCGTGGAAGCGGTAGGTGTTCCACAACGTCAGGAAGTAGCGCGCGAAGGTTTCCCGCAGTCCCTGCGGGTCGAAGCGCAGCTCGGCCCACGGGGCGCCCGCCGTCACCATATACCAGCGCACGGTATCGGCACCCTCGCAGTCGAAATGGTCCCACGGGTTGACGATGTTGCCGCGCGACTTGGACATTTTCTTGCCTTCGTGGTCCAGAATCAGCCCCAGCGATAGGCAGCTGCGGTAGCTGGGCGAGTCGAAGACCACGGTCGCGACCGCCAGCAGCGAGTAGAACCAGCCGCGCGTCTGGTCGACCCCCTCGCAGATGTAGTCGACCGGGAAATTCGCCTCGAATTTCCCGTCCTCCGCGAAGGGATAGTGCCATTGCGCGAAGCTGGCGCAGCCCGAGTCGAACCAGCAATCCATCACGAACGGCTCGCGCGTCATCTCGCCGCCGCACTCGCCGCACCGCAACTTCACCGCATCGATGTAGGGGCGGTGCAAATCTTTGGGAACGGTAGCAGGGTCAAGCGCCAGCTCGCGCAGCTCGGCGCGCGAGCCGATGCAGTGCTGGTGGCCGCACTCGCAGCGCCAGACCGGCAGCGGCGTGCCCCAGAACCGCTCGCGGCTGATGGCCCAGTCCTTGACGTTCTCAATCCACTCGCCAAATCGCTTCTCGCCGACCCACGCCGGCGCCCATTCGACCTGCGCGTTGTGCTCCAGCAGCCGCTCCCGCACGGCGGTCATCCGCACGAACCACGAGTCCATCGCGTAGTAGAGCAGCGGTTGGTCGGTGCGCCAGCAATGGGGGTAATCGTGGGTGTATTCCTCGGTGCGGTAGAGCCGCCCCGCGTCGTCGAGCAGGCCGATAATATCGCCATCGCACTCCTTGACGTAGCGGCCGTCAAGGTCGGGATGCACGCCCGCCACGAAGCGGCCGTCGGCGTCGACGGTGTGCACCTCGGGCAGGCCGACAGCGCGCCCCAGATTGAAGTCGTCCTCGCCATACATGACGGCAGTGTGGACGACGCCGGTCCCCTCGGTGGTGGTGACGAAGTCGGCCGCGACGACGGTCCACGCCGTGTCGGAGCCGTCGGCGTCAATCGCGCCGGGGAATAGCGGCTCGTAGCGCCGGCTCACGAGCTCAGAGCCGGGGAATTCCTCCAGCACCTCGGCCTGGTGGCGCAGCGTCGCCTTCAGCAACTCCTTGGCGAGAATAAGCTCGTCGCCCACCGCGGCGCCGCCGGGACCGGTCCAGCCCTCGGGCGGCGCGGTGACGCGCACGCGGCAGTAGGTGACGTCCGGCCCGACCGCCAGGCCGACGTTGCCCGGCAGCGTCCACGGTGTCGTGGTCCACGCCAGGATGGACGCATCGTCGTCGACCAGCTGGAAGCGGGCGTAGAGCGAAGGCTCGCTGACTTCCTTGTAGCCCAGCGCAACCTCGTGGCTGCTGTAACTCGTGCCGGTCTGCGGGCAGTAGGGCAGCACCTTGTAGTCGCGGTAGAGCAGCCCCTTGTCGAACATCTGCTTCAGCGACCACCACGCCGACTCGATGTAGTCGTCGTGGAGTGTGACGTAGGGGTTGTCCATGTCGACCCAAAATCCCATGCGCTCGGTCATCTCGCGCCACGCCGACTCGTAGGTCCAGACGCTTTCGCGGCAGGCGGTGTTGAACTTCTCGATGCCGTAGGCCTCGATTTCGCTACTCGTCCCCAGCCCGAGCGCTTTCTGCACCTCGATTTCGACCGGCAGCCCGTGGGTGTCCCAGCCCCCCTTGCGCTCGACGTAGCGCCCCTGCATCGCACGCCAGCGGCAGACTAGGTCCTTGTAGGTCCGCGAGACGACGTGGTGGATACCCGGGCGGCCATTGGCAGTCGGTGGCCCCTCCAGGAATACGAACGGCGGTTCCCCCCTGCGCTGCGCCACCTGCCGCGCGAACGTGCCGTCGGCCGCCCAGCGTGCGGCGACCGCCTGTTCGAGCGCTACCGGGTCGTAATCCCCGACGGAGTCGTCTGCCATTGCGTGCGGCAGTTGGCGCCCGCTAAAAAGCCCGCCCGAGTCTTAATCCTTTTATGGCGCCCGCCGTCCGCCGCACCGCGTGCCGGGGTGGCGTAGTTGGTAGCGCGCCGGACTCATAATCCGGAGGTCGCGGGTTCAATCCCCGCCCCCGGCACCATGATTTTTTACAAAAAAGAGAATTATGAATAAAAGTTCTCAAAATATCTTTGTCTTTCGTCTTTCATCATACCGGCAGTTTCATTCACGAATCTATTTCTATCTTTTCTTTTCTTAAACACCCAAATACAAACACTATCTTTGCTGTGATAAATTGCCTTTAACTCATCATCAATATCACATATTTCTTGAGGTATTTCGGCTTTAATACAAAACATATTCATTCCCACTCTATAGTTCCAGGCGGTTTGTCTGTGACGTCGTAAACCACTCGGTTGATGTCTTCCTTGAGTTCGTTGGTGATGCGGCGCGAGATGCGCTGCTGCACTCCCCACGGCATCGCTGACGCCTGCGCAGTCATCGCATCGTAGCTCTGGACCGCCCGCACGGCAATCGTATGGCCGTAGGCGCGGACGTCGCCCTGCACGCCGACGGTGCGCACCGGCAGCAGCACCGCGAAATACTGCCACGGCAGCTCCATCTCGCCCGCCTCCGCGGCAGCCTCGAGTTCCTGCTCGACGATATAGCACGCCTGCCGCACCAGCGCGGTGCGCTCTCGGGTCGCCTCGCCCATCACCCGTACCGCCAGCCCGGGGCCGGGGAACGGCTGACGCTGCGCGACCGCAACGCCGAGGTGTTCCGCCAGCGCGCGCACCTCGTCCTTGTAGAGCTCGCGCAGCGGCTCGCAGAGTTCCATTTCCATGTCCTCCGGCAGGCCGCCGACGTTGTGGTGCGACTTGATGGTGTCGCGCAGCCCGCCGCCCGACTCAATCCAGTCGGGCGCGATGGTCCCCTGCACCAGCCATTTCGCGTCGAAACCGCGCGCCTCTTCCTCGAAGACGCGTATAAAAAGCTCGCCGATGCGCGTGCGCTTCAGCTCGGGGTCGGTCACTCCCTCCAGCGCCGTGTAGAAACGGTCACTGGCATCGACCACGCGATGTTTTACCTTCATGCCGGCGAGCATCTGGCCGACCGCCTGTGACTCGTCCTGCCGCATGTAGCCGGTGTCGACGTGCACCGCCAGCAGTCGCTCGCCCAGCGTGCGGGATGCAAGCACCGCGGCCGCCATGGAATCAACGCCGCCCGAGGCGGCAATAATCGCCTTGCCAGCGACCTGCTTTTCGATAGCAGCGACCGCCTCCTTCGCAAAGCTGGCAGGGTTGAAGAGGCCCATGCGCGCGCAGGCGGGCATCCGCTTTAAGGCTGGCTTGCGGCGGCGCCGGTAGCAGGTTTTATATATTCCTAGTGTAACTAGGTACCTAGCGTAACTACGTTGGAGACCAAAAATGTCAAAAATCATGGCCCTGTTCGCCGCCCTGCTCTTTGTCGGCACCCTTGCCGGCGCAGTCGTGGCGGAGGAAGAGACCGAAGGCGAGCGGCCAGACCGGTTGGCGAGGTTGCAGGAACACATCGAGAAGCGGCTGGCGCGATTGACCGACTTCCGCGAACATATGCCGGATGACGCCGACACGTCGCGGCTCGACGCGCTCGAAGCGAAGCTCGAGGCGCGCCAGGCGAAGCTGGCCGAGTGCGCCGCTGACCGCGAGGCGTGCAGGGCCGAACGCGACGCGAAGCGCGAGGAGCACCGCGAGGCGCTGCTCGAGAAGGTGACCGCGCGTACGCAGGCGGCGCTGGACCGCATCGCCGAGTGTCGCGCCTCCGAGGATTGCCCGGCGGACGAGGAGAAGCTGGCAGCCCTTGAAGAGCGGCTCGAAAACCGGCTCGCCAAGTTGGAAGCGTGCAGCTCCGGTGAGGGTGAGTGCGACATGCCCAAGAAGCCGCACGGCCGCAATTCGCACCTGAAGGACAAGCTGCGTGAGCGGTTCCAGAAAGCCTGAAGATGTTCCGTGCATTCCTAGTTGCCCTGACGGTGGCGCTCAGCTCGCTGGGCGCCACCACGTTTGCGAACGGTGAGGAAATCTTCGCGCGCGACGAGTTCGAGGTGCATGTCGGCACCGTTGCCGATCATGACGCGGCGCGCGATAAGCTGGGCGAGCAGGGCGACTTCATCGCCATCCAGCTCGGCGCCGACACCTGGTTCGCCGTCGTATACGGTACCGAGGAATATCCCAACGCCATTCACATGCGTTCGTGGCAGCTGCGCTACCTGGGCGGCGCGACCGTCGTCGGCCCCGAAGGCGGCGTAATCACTCCAGAGGCTCCGCTGCCGGTCGTCCGCGTGAGCGGTCAGGCGCTGCCGCTGCTGCTCGAATTCAACGACAGCGGCTACACCAGCACCGGGCCGTTCGGGATGCACCACGAGAACGTGGGCGGCGGCAACGGGCTCTTCGACTTCCAGCCGCGCCCCGGCTTCCACGGCGTCGGCATCCTGAATGGGGGACTGGGCCAGCACGAGCCGGTGATGAAGATGGTCGACCTGAATACCGCCTGGACCCCGGTATTTGACCCTGAAAGTGACGTCAGCATTGACGAAGCCAACCGCACGGCGCAGGTCAGCTTCGCGCTAACCGCGCGCGACCTGCCTTATATCTACGTCGATGAGGACCAGCCCGAGACTCCGGAAGTGCTGGAGGAGGTCACGATTACCTTCCGGCTGAGCGTCAGCCTGATCGAGAAATCGATTGATGTGCCGTGGTATCGCGTCACCGTTTCGCGCGATGGCGTTGAGGCGAGCGAGCGCGATGGCGAACGCACTTTCAGTGGTCGCGCGGTTGAGTCGCACCTGAAGTACGACCACTACCTTGAGGGGTGGGATTACCGCGAGCGGAGCGAGGACAGCCGGCTGATGCTGCTCACCTTCACCATCGTCGCGACTTTCGTCCCCAACCAGGTCGCGCAGTGGATGAACCAGCAGTTTATCGAACAACACCTGACTGACGGCGGTGGCCGCACCGAGTTCGAGACTGACTACGAGATTGACCAGCAGACCGGCGAGGAGCGGCATTTTGCGCCCGGGCCGGATGACGAGGATGGCGAGGACGGCCGCCCCGACAAGCATGGCAAGGTCAAGTATCGCGCCCGCGAGGCGTTCGAGAACCGGGTCCAGCGGCTGCGCACCAACTCAATCGAGTTCCACGACAACTGGGACCGTGCCGGGAAGCTGACCTGGGTCAGCAACGTCAGCGTTACGGTTGACGGCAACGTGACCGAGGAACCACTCTACCACCAGCTCCACGCCATGGAAGGCGTCCAGTCGTTTATGGCCAAGGAGAACCCGGACCGGTTGCGGGGGCTCCGCACCAACGGCCACGTCAGCGGCATGGTGCTGCTGGGCGGCTACGTCTACCCGGCCGGCGACGCGCTGCTCCACGACCCGACCTTCGAAGTCTCGGCGCTGCTGGCTGAAATCGGCACCGGGCTGCAAACGCTGCTCGCCAAGCTCGGCTTGCTGCAGCTGGCCGAGCTGGCCGCCGTAGCCGTTCTGGCGATTGCACTCACCGTCCGCGGTCGCCGCCGTGCGGCGCTGCTGAAGTGAACCGGCGCCACCTTCCCGGCAGCGAGCGAACTACGCTCTGCGGCCACCCCGCCACTGAGCAGGAATGGCAGTGGATGCAGCGCTTCCGGCATCGGCAGGTGAACTGCCGCAGCTGTTTGACGCGCGCCTAGCGCCGACGTACTTTCTTCACGCGCCGCACCACCCGCCGGGGCGGTGTGTTTGGCATACTCTCGTCATTCTCGCCCCAGACGTTGTCGGGCGCGCCGCTGGCGCCCACGTCGGCACGCGGCGGAAAGGCGGGCGGGGCGCGGTATTCGGCGACGGTCAGCACGACTGCCGGCAGTACCAGCAGCGTCGCCGCGAGCGCGTAGAGTATCATCGCCGCGGTCAGGATTCCGAACTGGCTGAAGACGGTCATCGACGAGAATGAGAGCATGCCGAAGCCGGCTGCGGTCGTCAGCGCAGCGCCGGTGATGGGCGTCCCGGCGTGCTGCACTGCCGTGACCATCGCCACTTCGGGCGGATCGCCCTCTGCCAGCGCCTCGCGGTAGCGATGGAGCAGGTGCACCGCGAAGTCGACCCCGACACCGACGGTGATGGCAGCAATCGAGACGGTGATAAGATTCAGGCTCCAGCCGAGCGCCCAGATGGTGCCGTAGACCCACGCCGTCACCAGCAGCACCGGCACAATCGCCTCGACGCCCTCGACCCACGAGCGGCGCAGCACAATCAGCAGGCCAAGGCAAATGACGATGGAGAGCGCCAGTGACTTGAGCATCCCGTCGGTCATGGTGCTCATCATCTGGTAGCGCTCAATCGGCTGGCCATACGGGGTCGCCTCGAGCCCGAGCGCCTCGAGCGGCGCGGCGTCCTCCACCAGCTCCTCCAGCAGCACCTCGCCGCCCATGGTCCCGATGTCGGCGCTGGAGACGCGGATGAGCATCCCGTCAGCGCTGCCGTTGGCGTCGGGCCGCACGAACGCCCTGACCTCGGTCGGTGTCAGGTCGCCGGCGCCCTGCGCCAGTAGGATTCCGAGCAGCTGCCGCGTCTCCGTCGCGCTGTCGGGCAGCCCGTCGCCGTCGCTGTCGGCCAGGCCGAGCTGCGGCGCCATCAGCGGGAACGCCTGTTGCATTACGGTCGCGATGGACCAGACGCGTGGCTGGCCGCCCAGCTGCGCTACCTTGGAATCGTTGGCCATGGCGGCCTGCGTTTTGAGCAGCGCGCGCATGACCTCAGGCCGCATCAGGTCGTCGCCCTCGACGAGCAATCCCGCCTCCTCGCCCGACGTGGTCGCGAAGTCGCGCTCGTAGATGACCCACGCGCGATACATCTCGGAAGTGGGGTCAATCAGGTCCTGCATCTCCAGCTCCTGGTCAAGCTGGACCGCCGCCCAGAGCGAGCCACCCGTGAGCAGCAGCGCGACCGCAATCACCAGCAGCGGTCGCGCCTGCGAAGCAGTTGCCAGCGCGCCGAGCGCCGGCGCCAGCGCCGAGTTCTCCTCGAGCGGCTCCAGCTCCGGGTCGAGCCAGCGGTCGAGCAGCAGCCGCGCCGCCGGCAGGAAGGTGGTGGTCAGGATGAACGCAGCGCCGATGCCGAGCGCGACGTGGACGCCGAAATCGCGAATCGCCGGCACTTCGGAAACGCGGTTGGCGCCGAAGGCAGCCATGGTCGTCAGCGTTGTCAGCAGCAGTGCCGTCCCGACGAGCCGCACCGAGATGCGCATCGCCCGCTCCGGCCCCTGATAGTGGTCGGCGCGGTAGCGGTGCAGGATGTGGATGGCGTCGTCAACGCCCAGCGCCAGCACCAGTATTGGCGCGATGAAGGTATATTGCGAGAAGTGCAGGCCGAGCAGTTCACCGGCGGCGAACATCCAGAGCAATGCCATCATCACCGTGCCGAGACTCAGCACGACGTCGGTGGGGCGGCGCAGCGAGAACCAGAGCAGCACCGCCATCGCGCCCAGCGTCAGCGGCAGCAGCGTCGAGAGCGTCGCCTGCGACGCTTCCTGTATCGCCTGGTTGGGGGCTGCCATCGAGTTCAGCACCAGTGTTTCGCTCTCGAAGGCGTGGAACGTGTCGCGCACCGCAAGTTCCGACTCTTCGTCGTTGTAGGCGCCCTGTTTGTCCACGGTCACGGTGACGAAGACCGATCGCGCCTGCCACGCCCCGTCCACCTGCGTTGGCGCGCCGAACATGCCGCCCGCCTGCGGGTCTTCGATGAGTGCGCCCAGCGCAGCTTGCAGCGCCGGGTCGGGGGCGCTGTCGAGCGCCAGCCCCTGCAACGCCAGTGCGGTCGCCACGGCCGAGCCGGGCGACCGCACGACAGCGTTGGTGTCGTAGGCCCACGCTTGCACTTCGGGCGACACCCGCAGGTGCGTTTCGAGTCGCAGCAGTTCCTGCAGCGACTCGCGCGAGAGTGGGTTCCCGCCCGGCGTTTCGATCACGGCCGAGACGTAGAACGGCAGCGGGAAGTCTCCGTAGGCGACCTGCCCCGCGCTCACCTCGTCCGACGGCGGCAGGTAATCCTCGAGCGACGTCTCGGTATCCATCGCCTGCAGCGGCTGCAGCGCCAGCCCGCTCACCAGCAGCGCCAGTAGCACGGTCGCCCACGGCCGTGCGGCGACGAGCCGTGAAAGCTCCTCCATGCGTGGTGACGCAACACGGGCGGACATCGGCCGGCGACCGACAGGTGGATAATAACTAGTGGGCAGGCTGGTTTTCCGTAGTTCCCGCAGAGATGAGGCAAGACTAAATAAGCCTCTAAAATAGCCCTGAGATAGTGTTCGAATTTCTGGAAGGATGGCATCCGGTTCAACAAGCGTTCGCTGCCGGACTTTTCACCTGGGGCATGACTGCCGCTGGTGCCGGACTAGTCTTCTTTTTCAAGGAGGTAGACAGGAAGATTCTGGACGCGATGCTGGGTTTTGCGGCAGGCGTAATGATTGCGGCCAGTTTCTGGTCATTGCTGGCGCCGGCGATTGAACACTCGGACAGCCAGTTTCTGAATGGTATCCTTCCCGTACTGATTGGTTTCCTGCTTGGAGGCGTTGGCATGCGAATAATCGACAAGTTTCTTCCCCACCTTCATCCAGGGGCGCCTCCTGAAGAAACTGAGGGAATTAAGACCTCATGGCACAGGAGCATGCTTCTTGTTTCAGCAATTACGCTTCACAATATACCGGAGGGACTGGCAGTTGGCGTTGCATTTGGTGCAGCAGCCACAGGAGACAGTTTTGGTGCCGCCGTTGCCTTGGCAATAGGCATAGGCTTACAGAACTTTCCAGAGGGAGCTGCAGTTTCCCTACCTCTAAGGAGAGAGGGTCTTTCAAGGCAAAAGAGCTTCTGGTGGGGCCAGCTATCTGCTCTGGTGGAACCAATTGCCGCAGTTCTGGGTGCTGCCGTGGTGGTGTATATGGACCCCCTCCTCCCATACGCACTCGCATTTGCTGCTGGCGCGATGATTTTTGTGGTGGTCGAAGAAATAGTGCCTGAGGCACATCGAGGAGGTCATGGAGACATAGCCACAATGGGTGTGATGTTCGGTTTCTCTGTTATGATGGTACTTGATGTCGCGTTTAGTGGCTAGAATTTAGGTTGGATATGGCCGGAGAACTTTTGTGGCTGGATTTGGAAATGACGGGGCTCGATTCAAGTTACCACGATATCGTCGAGATTGCGACTGTCATCACTGATGCACATCTAGAGGTAATAGCGGAGGGGCCGGACCTGGTAGTGCATGCGCACGAGGGGTGGTTGGAGCGTATGGGAGACTACGTCCACGAGATGCATCAGCGCTCGGGACTGCTCGACGAAATTCGCGCTTCGGAGCTTACACTGGCGGAAGCGGAGGAACAGACACTGAGTTTCATCGATTCGCACCTGCCACAAGATTACCGGCCGCCAATGTGCGGCAACTCTATTGGCACAGATCGGCGATTCCTGGAAGTGCAGATGCCAAAGCTGGAGAACCGCTGTCACTATCGTGTCGTTGACGTTTCGAGTGTCAAGGAGCTGGCGTGGCGCTGGTATCCAGAGGCGATGAAGCAGGCGCTGCCTAAGCTCGAGACTCACCGCGCACGGGGTGACATCCTGGAGTCAATTGCCGAGCTGAAGTTCTACCGCGCACAGTTCATGCAAGCGCCAGAGGTAGAATGAAGCGCGTAGTCGTCACTGGTGCTAATGGCCATGTTGGATACTCAATCGTGAAGCTGCTGGTCGCGCGCGGTTACGACGTGCGCGCGACGGTGCGCGACGCCAGCGACCCCGCTAAAACGGCACATCTCGAGGCGCTCGGCGTCGAAATCGCGCAGGCGGACCTGATGCATTCGGAGACGCTCGCGCCGGTGATGGAGGGGCGCGACGGGCTGTTCCAGGTCGCCGCAGTCTACCGCAGCTGGGCGCGCGACCCGCAGAGCGAAATCATTGAGCCTTCGATAACCGGCGGCATCAATGCGCTGCGCGCTGCGCACGCGGCGGGCGTCGGGCGCGTGATCTTCACGTCGTCGACCGCCGCCGTCGGCCGGGCGGGACCGGATGGCGCGCCGCTTAGCGAAGCGGACTGGAACGACGCGTCGCGCCATCCCTACTCCTACGCTAAAACGGAGGCGGAGCACCGTGCCTGGGCCTTCGCCGAGGAGAGCGGGCTCGACCTGCTGGTCATCAACCCGACGGCAGTCATCGGCCCCGACTTCCACCGTCACACGCCTTCGACCGCGCCGTATCGCATGCTGCTGCGCGGCGAGCTGCGCCGCATTCCGCCCATCACCTACGGGCTGGTCGACGCGCGCGACGTCGCGCTGGGGCACGTGCTCGCCTACGAAACGCGGCAGGCGCGTGGCCGCCACATTCTCTGCACTGAGTGCCTGCCGGCCGCCGAGCTGGTCGCGCTGGTGTGCGACATCGACCCCACAATTGCGGTGCCGACCCGCCAAGCGGCGCTCTGGCAGGTGCGCGCGCTGGCGCGGCTCGAGCAGTTCCGCAGCTGGTTTGGGCGCGAGCCGCGGCTGACGCCGGAAACCGTGCGCGAATACCTGGGCAAGCCGACCAGTTACGATACGAGCAAGGCTCGCCGCGAGCTGGGATGGCGCCCGCGCCCCATCCGGCAGACCGTTCGCGACACGCTGGAATGGGTGCGTGACCACCCCGAACTTCTCTGATGACCGATATTTAAGGCAGGCGTGGCATCATAACCCGCTTCCAGACCGGTGGCAGCAGCGCCAGCCAGAAGCAGCCGAAGTAGCCGGTTGGCAGCTGCGGCGCGTCGGGCAGCGACCGCAACTGGTGGTAGGGCCGCGAGGCAGTGAGGTGGTGCTCGGGGTGCCGTGTAAGCTCGACCAGCACCCAGCGGCTGAGGCGGGCGTCCGACTGCCACGAGTGGTGCGCCGCGACACGCTCGCCCGGCTGCCGCCGCAGCCCCCAGTGGCGGACGTAGTTGACGTATTCGAGCAGCTCGATGGCGACGAGCGACTGCGCGGCGAAGAGCGCGGCGGCAACCGGCCCGAGCAGTGCCCCGATGGCTGCGAGCGTCGCGACGCTCACCAGCAGCCCCGCCGCGGCCGTGTGTCGCCAGCCGGAGCCGCTGCGCTGCGCGGCAATCCGCCAGGCGCTCGCGAACTGCCCCGGGACGGTGCGCAGCACGAACCACCAGAGCCCCATCGCGGCGGGCGCCGAGGCGGGGTCGGCGTCAGTGCCGACAGTGCGGTGGTGCCCGTGGACATGCTCGGTCTCGAAGTGCAGGTAACTGACGCTCCAGAGCAGCGCCCGCGCGAGCGCGCGCTCCCAGCGACGCGGCCGGTGGACCAGCTCGTGCGCGACGACGATGCCCGAAATGCCCGAGCTGATGCCGGTCGAGCCGGTCGCCAGCGCCAGCTCGAGGGTCAGCGCCCCCGTGCCGCTGGCGAGCCAGAGCAGGCTGCCGACTGCGGCGAACTGGAGCGCGACGTGCGCGTAAAGTATCGCGTCGAAGAAATGCGGTGACGCCGCCGTGGGCGGCGGCGCCTTGCTCTCGCCCAGCAGCAGGTCGAGCAGCGGATAGGCGACCAGCGCCAGCACGATTCCGGCGCCCGGCCACGCGTAGCCGAGGTTGCCGGCGATGGCGACCAGCGGCAGCAGCAGGCTCAGGAGATACTGCGGCCGCATCAGCGGTCCAGGATAATGCGCTGCGCGAGTTGCTCGTCGACCGACAGCTCGCCTTGCGGGGTCGCCAGCGACCAGCCGCCGTCGCTGGTTGCGACCACTTTTACCGTCGCGCCGGGCTTGAGTCCGGCGCCCGCCAGCGAGACCGTCATGTCGGCCGAGTCGAGGATGGCGCGCACACGTGCTTCGTCGCCCGCGCCGAGTCGCGAGAGCGGCGTCACCGACGGGTGCGCGCAGCCTTCGCAGTCGCGGTTCAGTTTCTGGCAGACTGCCGCTTCGGGGTCGTGAGGCGAGATGCCGAGCAGGTTGCAGAGTCGCGTCTCGATGTCGCGCGTCAGGATGTGCTCCATGCGGCACGCGACCGTATCGGCTTCGCCCTGCTCAACCCCCAGCACTTCGACCAGGAAGCGTTGCAGCAGGTCAAAGCGGTGCTCCATCTCGGCCGCAACCTGCAAGCCATCGTTGGTCAGCAGCACGCCGTGGTAGGGCTGGTAGTCGAGAAATCCTTCGCTGCCGAGCCGCTGCACCATCTCGGTGACGGTCGCGGGCGTCAGCCCGGTTTGTTGCGCCAGGTCGGTGGTGCGCACGCGGTCGCCCGTGGCGGATAGCGAGTGGATGTGCTTGAGCATCATCTCGGCACTCTCGGAAACCATCGCCATCCCCTTGCGTGCTGCGTATAAGCGGATTGCGCTTATTAGCGCGCCACGCTGGCGCCTCGTGCAATTTCCCTCCAGCCTCGAGACGACGCGCGGCCGCATTATCGCGGTAGCGCTGGTGCTGCTGCTGCTCGTCAGCGGCGCGGCCGCCTGGGTTTGGTGGCCGTTCGGGGAGCCGGAGGTGGAGTTCATCGCCTTCGACTACCAGCGCGCCTACAAGGATATCGAGGCGCTGACTGCCAACGGTCCGCGCTTCGCCGGCGGCGAGGGGGAACGGCTGGGCGCCGAATATGTCGCCAGCCAGTTTACCGCGGCGGGGCTGTCGCGCGTCACGGTGCACCCCGTACCGTGGACGCTCTACGAGCCGGTCGGGACGCAGGAGCTGACCATCGCCCGCGAGGAGCGCGACCCGTTGCTGGGAGCCACGATTGACCGCGACGAGCAGCAGCTGTCGCACCTCGAGGATTTCACCGTGCTCGCTTTCTCGGGCTCGCTCGACGACTCCGACATAGAGGCGGTCTTCGTCGGCAACGGCGACGACGCCAACTACTCCGCCGCCGGCGCGGTCTCCGGCCGGGCGGTGCTGGTTGCTAACGACGGGGCGCTCAGCTACAGCGAGCTCTACCTGCAGGCGCTCGACAACGGCGCGGCGGCCTCGCTTATTTACGACGCAGGGCGCGACTGGCCGATTGGCAAGGCGTCCTACGGGGCTGACGCGCGCGGCCACATGATCCCATTTCCCGAAGCGTATCCAGAATATGCCGACCAGTTAATCCCGCACCTGATGCTCTCCCAGACGGCAGGCCAGCAATTGCAGGACTGGATTAACGCTGCCGAAGGGGACGACGACGAGTCGGCGCTCGTCGATTTGGACATCAATGTCGTAATCGAGCTGCGCGAAACGCGTGTCGTCACTGGCGACATAATCGGCAAGTCGTCGCAAATCGTGATGCTCGGCGCGCACATGGACACGCATTACGTCGGCGTCGGCGCGGTCGACAACACCGTCGGCACCGCCGAAATCATCGAGATGGCGCGCCAGTTCGCGCAGGCGGGCGAACTGGAATACACTGTGCGCTTCGCGACATGGGGTGCCGAGGAACTGGGACTGCTCGGCTCGTATGGCTATTTCCTGCAGAACGAGGCCACTCTGCAGAGCGACTTGCGGCTCTACCTGAACTTCGACATGACCCATGCCGACCTCGGTGAAAGCGGCGACCGCATCCCGTTCGAGGTCAACAACCCCGACCTGAAAGCGGAAATCGAGAAAGTCATGGAACTATGGCGTGAGCGCTTCCCAGACCTCGCGGCCGACTACCAGACGCCGGTCAGCTACGCGGCCGAGGCGGGGCCGTCCGACCACCGCACTTTCGCGATGGAGGGCTTTACGACCGCCACCGGCTACGGTTCGGGCTCGGCCGAATACCACACGCCGTATGATACCATCGAGCAAATCAACGCCGAGTCGCTACAGGTCGCACCGCAGATTCTCGGCAGCTACGGCCTGCACGTTGCGCGCCACGCCCTCTAGGCGGGCAGCCGCGTTATAATCAGTCGCGACTTGATGCGGTTGACGATTTCGTCCTGCACGATTTCCAGCCCGCACGCTTGCACAAGCTCCGGAAGGTCGAAGTGCTCGCCCAGCCCCAGCTTCCGTCGCACCGGATTCCACGCGCGCCAGAGCTTCCCCGGTTCGTTCTTGTAATGGTTGACCACCACCAGCTTGCCGCCGGGCCGGGTGACGCGTATCATCTCGCGCAGCACCACTTCCGGCTCCGCCACGACGGCAATCGCGTGCGCCACTACCGCATGGTCGAACGTGTCGTCGTCGAATTCCAGTTTGTGTGCGTCCATCTGGTGCAGCGTCACCTCCGCGGCTATCTTGCCCTTGTCGAGCCGCTTCTGCGCCTTCTTCAGCATCGCCGCGCTGAAGTCGAGCGCGTCGATCCTGACGCCGGCCACGTAGTGGCGCAGCGAAATGCCGGTGCCGACCCCCACTTCCAGCACCCGCTCGCCCGGCTGCGCGTCGAGTGCCTCGACCATCCGTGTATGCCCCTCGGCGAAACTGGGCGCGAAAACGTGGTCGTAAACCGGCGCATAAATCTTGTAGGCGACGTTGGTATCCTTGCGCGCTGCCACGTCGGGGGAACGCTCCAGCAACTTAAGCCCTTGCCGCGAGCCCGGCCGCAATCGCGGCCCCCACCAGCGCCAGCAGTTGCAGCGGCTCGGCCGTCAGCCACGCCACGATGACGCAGAGCGCCGCGCAAGCGGCGCCCAGGATGCGCAGCAGCCAGCGCATGTTCGCTTCTCGGTCAGTGTGCTGCGTCGGGATGTGCAGGCCGACGAACCAGGCGCCGATGACCCCCGCCAGCAGCACCGTTGCCTGCCCGTAGCCCGGGTCGCCCAGCCGCGTCAGCGCGTAGACGGCGTAGGTGACGGCGACCCACATCATCGCAATCGTGTAGACCTTCGAGCGGAACGGCATCCCCAGCCCGGCACGGTAGTCGCGGACGTAGCGGCCGAAGACCGGGTGGTGCAGCAGCCAGTTGTAGAACTTCTCCGAGCCACGTGCATAGAACGCCGCCGCCAGCACGTAGAACGAGACCGTCGGCAGCCCCGGCACATACGCGCCGATGGTGCCGATGGCGACGCAAACGTGGCCGAGCAGCATCCAGACGGAGCGCGCCAGTCGGTTGTGCGCCAGCCTCAGGCCGGAATCCATAGGCGCGTCCCTGCTAGCGCAGGTATAAACCGTTGCGCGTGCAAATCGCTTTAAGCGCGCGAGGGCGGGGGAGCGCACATGCAGCTAACTCTGTTGAAATTGAAGCTATACAACCTGTGCGTCAGCGCCGCCGAGCTGGAATACGAAGGCTCCATCGGTCTCGTCGCCGCCGCGCACATGGCCGAGCCGGGTGACCGCGTCATCGTCGCCGCTTTCGCCGGGATGACGGCTGACGCAGCGAAGGAGGGCGGCCGCGCATCGTCATCTTTGGCGACGGGAATCGTGTCGTCGAAACCCGCCGTGGCGCGGCGAGTCAACTCTAAAAGACCCCTCTCCCTGCGCCCGCCGTGGACCACGTCGTCACCATACAGGACCTCGCCGATGACGAAATCGCGTCCATCCTCGACCGCGCGCGCGAGCTGCTGCCGGTAGCACGCGGCGAAGAGCGCAGCGACGCGCTCGTCGGAAAACTCCTCGCCACCTGCTTTTTCGAACCGTCGACCCGCACGAGGCTCTCCTTCGAGACCGCGATGCACCGGCTGGGCGGCAATGTCATCGGCTTCGCCGACTCCCGGACGACTTCGCACCTGAAAGGCGAGACGCTGGCTGACGCGGTGCGGATGGTCGCCGGCTACGCTGACGTCATCGTCCTGCGCCACCCGCAGGAAGGCTCGGCGCGGCTGGCAGCCGAAATATCCGATGTCCCGGTCATCAACGGCGGTGACGGTGCCGGTCAACACCCGACGCAGACGCTGCTCGACCTCTTCACGATACGTGAGGTGCTGGGCAAGCTGGAGGGGCTGACGGTCGGCCTGCTGGGGGACTTGCGCTACGGCCGCACGGTCCACTCGCTCGCGGCGGCGCTGGCGCGCTACGATACCACGATGCACTTCATCGCTCCCGAAAGCTTGGCGATGCCGCGCCGCGTGACCGCGGGGCTGCCTGACGGCTGGAGCGCGCACACGGCGCTCGACGGGGTGCTGCCGGAGTTGGACCTGCTCTACGTCACCCGCATCCAGAAGGAGCGCTTCCCCGACCCAGAGGACTACGTCCGCGTCGCTGGCGCCTACACTATCTCGGCTGAGACGCTGCGCGACGCGAAACCGGAGCTGCGGGTGCTGCATCCGCTGCCGCGCGTCGGCGAGATTGCAACCGACGTCGATGAGACCGACCACGCCGCCTACTTCCGGCAGGCGTTCAACGGCGTCCCGGTGCGGATGGCGCTGCTGGAAATGCTGCTCGGGGGCGACTGATGCCGGACAACCTGCTGAAGGTGCAACCGATTCGTAACGGCACCGTGATTGACCACCTGTACGCTGGCACCGGGCTCAAGATTCTCGACATCCTGGACGTGGCGGGCACCGGCAACACGGTCAGCCTGCTGATTAACGTCCCCAGCTCCAAGCAGGGGCGCAAGGACATAATCAAGATTGAGGACCGCGAACTGACCGAGAGCGAGACCGAGCGCATCGCGTTGCTCTCGCCCGGCGCCCATGTCAATATCATTCGCAACTACTCGGTTGCCGAGAAGACGGCGGTCGAAATTCCCGAAGAGGTGGCGGGCGTCGCGCGCTGCCCCAATACCAACTGCATCTCCAACAACGAGCGCGGCGCCACCAGCCGACTGCTGCTGCGCAGCCGCGAGCCGCTCCAGCTGGCGTGCGCTTACTGTGCGCGACTGGTCGCCGGGGAAGAGTTGCAGTTCCTCTAGGCGACGACCCGCGTTCCTGCTTCGCCCGCGAGCGCAGCCATCACGTCCCCGGTCGCGGTAATGATAGCCATTTCGCCGCCGCGCTCGACAAAGTCGAGCGCGGCACGTACCTTGGGCCCCATCGAGCCGGCCGGGAATTCGCCCGCGTCGTAGTGGCTGCGCAGCTCAGCGACGCCCACTTCGCCCAGCGGCCGCCGGTCGGGGCCGACCCAGGCGTGCTCGACGTCGGTGGCGATAATCAGGTGCGTCGCGTTCAGCTGCTGCGCCAGCATCCCTGCCACCGAATCCTTGTCAATCACGCCCTCGACGCCGCGCCAGCGGTTACCGTCGCGGACCACTGGTGTCCCGCCGCCCCCGGCGGTGATGCAGAGCATCCGGTTCTCGAACAGCGAGTGGATGATATCCAGTTCGAGCACCCGCAGCGGCGCGGGCGAAACGACCAGCCGGCGCACCCCCCGCTCATCTTTGGCCAGCGCCCAGCCGCGCGCTTCCAGCTCGGCGCGGCATTTCGCCGGATACCATGGGCCGACCGGCTTGCGCGGCTCGCCCAGTTCGGGCGCGACTTCGACCTGCGCCAGCATGGTCACGACGCTGCGGCTGCCGCCCGCGCCAGCGATGATTTCGCGCACCGTGCGCTCGAGCAGGTAACCGAGCCCGCCCTGCGTGTCGGAAACAAGGTGGTCGAGCGGACGCTCAGGTGTTTCAGGGCGCCCCGCTTCGGCGCGCAGCAGTGCGTGCCCCACCTGAGGGCCGTTGCCGTGCGTCAGCAGCAGCCGGTCGCGGCCCGCCAGCAATTTCGCCAGCGGAGCCAGCGAAGCGTGCGCGCGCCGCAGTTCGCCTTCGACACTGCCGTCGTCGCCGGACTGCTGGAGGGCGTTACCACCCAGCGCCAGCACGGCGCGCATTCAGAACCGGTCGTCGTAGTCGCCGGCGCGTAGCTTGGCCTGGAACGCCTTGGGGTCCTGCCCTTCACAGGTCAGCCCCATCGACTTGGCGACGCCGAGGATTTCGGAGGTCATCGCCTTCAGGTCACCACCCGTAAGGGCAGGTTCCTTCTGCTTGGCAACGGTCATCGCCTGCTCGAGAGTCATGTCGGCCGCGACGACGGTTCCCGCTTCGCCCGACCCCTTGGCGAGGCCCAGAACTTGCTTGACCAGCGACGCCGCGGGGGGCGTGCCGACCGAGACGCTGAATGATTTGTCGTCGGCAACCGTGACCTTGACCGGCACTTTCATGCCCGCCATCGCTTTCGTTTTAGCGTTAATCTCGTCGATGACGGCCTTGACGTTGACGCCGCTCGGGCCGAGTGCCGGCCCGAGCGGCGGTCCCGCGTTGGCCTTGCCCGCTTCGACGAGGGCTTCGACGGTCTCGCCCATCAGTTCGGCTCCTTCTCGAGCACGCGTACGTGGTCGCCGCGGACGGTAATCGGGATGGGGACCATTGCCTCGAACAGCTCGACAGTCACTTCTTCTTTCCCCTCGTCGATGCGTTGGACGCGCGCCTTCTCGCCCTTGAACGGCCCGGCGATGACCTCGACGATGTTGCCCTCGGCGATGCCGCTTACGGCCGGCGGTGGGGTTAGGTGCGGCTTCAGCTCCTCAAAGGTGCTGGTGCCGAAGGAGTCGGGCTGCTTGGAGCGGCCGTAGCCGATGCCCTTGACCATCACCATGCCGCGGGCGTGCGTCAGCCCTTTCAGGTTGTCGCGCAGCAGCTCGGGGCTGTCGGTCTCGACAAACACGAAGCCGCGCAGTTTGGGGGGCGCCAGGATTGACCAGACCGGCGCGCCGCTGCGGCGAACGCGGTCAGCCAGCCGCTCGCTGGCGGTCTGCTCACGCCCGATGGCGGTCTTCATGATATAGATGCTCGCCTCTGAGGAAGGCGTTTCAGGCTCTGTTTCGTCTTCGAAGGTTGCCATGGTTAATCCTAGATTCCCAGCACGTCGCTGATTATGGGGGGGACTTTCAGCCAGATGTAGTAGACTATGAAGCCAATCAGGCCGACAATGCCGATGCCGATTCCGACAATCCACGAGGACTTGACGAACTCGTCATAGGTCGGCTTGCGCGCCAGCCTCAGCACGCGCCCGAACCGGCCGCGGCCAATGCGTCGGAAGCGGTCCTCGAGACCCTGTTGCGTATTCCAGATTTGCTCGATAAAGCTCATTGCACGAAGTCTATCCCGTAGCGCGCCTCCAGCTCATCTTCGACTCCTTCTGGAGGACCAAGTATCTGGGATGATTTCACACCAGTTACTACAAGCATCACACGAATGGAATGCTCGAGAGAAGAATCGATGGAAGCTCCCCAGATGATTCGGGCCTCCTTATTAATCTTGGCATTCACTTCGCGCACTACCGCGTGCGCTTCCTGTAGCGTCATGTCATCGCCGCCGGTGACGTTGATGAGCGCGCCCGAAGCCTGGCTGATGTCGACCTCCAGCAGCGGCGACGAGAAGGCGCTCTGCACTGCCTCGGCCGCGCGGTCCGTGCCCTGCGCCTCGCCGGTGCCAATCATCGCCACGCCGCCCGCCTCCATGATTGAGCGCAGGTCGGCGAAATCGATGTTGACCAGCCCGCTGAGGGTGGTGATTTCGGACATGCAGCGAATCGCCCCACCTAGGATGGCGTCGGCCTTGCGGAACGCCTCGTTGAGCGGCAGCTGCGCGATGTCCTCCTGCAGCAGCTTGTCGTTGGGAATCACGATAACGGTGTCGGCCACCTTGCGCAGCCGCTCCAGCCCCTGCTGCGCGTTCTTGGCGCGCCGGGCACCCTCGTTGCTGAACGGCAGCGTCACGATGGCGATGGTGAGCGCCTGCTTTTCCTTGGCAAATCGTGCTATCACCGGCAGCGCGCCGGTGCCGGTGCCGCCGCCTAGCCCGCCGGTCAGGAAGACGATGTCTGCCTCGTGGCAGGCGTTGAGCAGGTCATCGCGAGCCTCCTCTGCGGCGCCCTCGCCCAGCCGGGGCTCGGCGCCAGCGCCGAGCCCCTTGGTGAGCTGCTTGCCGATGAGCATGCGGTGCGGCACTCGCGCCGCGAGCAGGTGCTGTGCGTCGGTGTTCAGCGCCAGCATCTCGACGCCGTCGAGCCCCTCGCGGTAGAGCCGCTCGAGGGTGTTGTTGCCGGCGCCGCCAGCGCCGATAATCAGGATGTTGGTGCTGAGGGTCGCGACCAGCTCCTGCAGCTCGCGCTCGTTGGCTTCGCCGCTGAAGCCTTTGTTCGCCTCAAGTCGCTCCTGTTTCACCTCGGTTGCGGGCTCCTGCGGTTCCTCTTCCGCCGGCGCCTCTGCCGGGCTTTCATCCTCAGGCATGTTCGGCTGGACTTTCCTCCTTTATTTAAAGCTCGAGCCTTTCGGCCACCTATAAATACCGCAGGTTTCTCCAAGTAGCGTCATGACCCCCCGTCGTCGAGTGCTAGTGCTGGGAACTGCCCTGCTGGTTATCCTGCAGCCGCTCATGGCGGGCGCAATGACCCACTCGCCGGCCAGCGGCGGCGGCGGGAACGATTACGGCTCCGCCGCGGTGATGGAGGAGCTCTTCGGGACGCTGGAACTGCATCGGCAGGAGCAGGCGGTGCAGGTGGGTGAGGAGCTGGCGCTGCTGCGGCAGCTGCACGATGGCAAGATTGCCAACTTCTCACTGCTGGAGGACCAGCGGCAGGCACTGGCGGAACTCAACGCGACCGAGGAGGTGAACGCGTCGGTCGACATGGTCGAGATGAGCTGGGACTACGGCGATCGCGGCTTCACGCCGGTGGTGGTGGATGACCCGCAGCCGCAGCAAGCTCGCATTATAGGGGAAATGATTGAAAACGAGGAGATGTGGCAGGATACCACGCTCGGCACGGCAGCGTCGCTGTTCCTCCAGACATACCTGATCTACTGGGCCTACGACGCTAACGGGGACGGTAATATCTCCGCAGAAGAGGAGGGCGTTGAGGAGAAGGACCTGATCACCACACTCTTTGGCTCCTCGACCTCACTCCTGTCAGCCTGGGTTAACGCTACCCTCCCCCCCGGGAACCCTTTCGTGGATATTTTCATATTACTCATCAGCTCCCTTGACGAAAGCGACATCTCCTGGGTCAACATTGATGTTACCGGTGACGGCAACGACGACGTCCGCTGCCGGTTGGTGCCGATTATTGGGAACCTGATAGAGCAGTCGGACGCTAACCCCTTCGACGGCGATGTTCAGGTGGGGGCCGAAGGCGGCCTTTCATTCGAGTTTGAAGAGTTGCCTGGTGTGGAACTGGACCAGCCACTGGAAATAGCGGTAATTCGCGGCGCAACCTATACCGGCGATCAGGGCGAGGACCTGACCTACATCTGGACAGTGGATACGCAGTTCCAGGACGTGCCTGACACCTACGACTGGGAGGGTACAACCGATGATTTTGCAATTTATCTTAATACGAGTGGAATCAACCCTGGTGACCTGAGCAGCCTGAACGCACCCTATAACCTGCGCTACCACATCAACGCCGACCAGTCCAACTCGTCTGATAATGGTGTTGAGGAGCTGACGATTACCCCTGGTTACATCAAGTACAACTGGTCACGCGGCGGTACCCCGGAAGAACCCCTTCCAGCGATGGAGGAGATGTCTTTCGTCCAGCTCGACATCTCCAATCCACGTGGCAAGATTCCGGCCGAGCTGGAACTGCGTATTATCTCCGATGACGAGGATGGTGTCGATCGCGATGCACTCGAGTTGTATGCCAGACTTGTCGAGCGCGACGACCCGCTCGAGCAGGACGCCAGTTTCAATCTGGATTTCCATTATTACGAGTACAACGTCGCCCCGCGTGATGGGAGCGACCCGTTTCTGTCGCATATAGTCGCCGAGCTGGAAGGAATTCCGAGCTGCGACCGTGGCTTGCTTCCGGGGGAACCGTTCGCCTGCCTCAGCGACCGTCCCGGCACCTCGCTCTGGCTGGAGGTGCGTAACGAATCGACCGAGGAGCAGAACCGCACCGTGGTCGAGTTCAGCTCTACGCAGCGTCTCAAGTCATTCGTTTACGGTGACTATGAGTATCTTTCCTCCACTGATGTGGGAGCTGCGTGGGGCGAGCATGACTACCGCATCTTCACCGGCGTGGTGATGCAGGACCTGCCGCAGCATGTCCTGCTCGAAGGGTCATTCACGCTCTTCGACGACGACTCCCTGCCACCGCTACAGGACCTTGGTAACTTGGTGGGAGACTTCCTGAACAACATGATGTTCGCGTTGGCTAACAAGCTGGTGACCATCGGTCGCATCCTGCGCTCCATCCCGCAGGCAGTCCTCGGCGTCACTGTGGGTGAGGGTGCCGGTGAGGTACGGCTCACGATGCGTACCCGCTCCGGCGACAAGGCCTGGCTCGGGAAGCTCGAGTTCTGGATTACCAGCCACGCTTGGCTGGCGCTGCCGGCGGACGACGACTACTTCGCCATCTACAATGAGACCGCTTGGCTGGCGGCTAATTCGCCTGCGCCGGGCCGTGCCGCCATTTCTGGCGAGAACATGGACTACAGCTTCAGTGGCCGCTTGACAGGAATAGGTGATGTCTACTACTATTCTGACAGCAGCCACCGTACGGTCGAGATTTCGGTACAGCCACCTGAAATTATGGATGCGGCAGGCCGCGACCTGCCGCTACGGGTCTATTTCGAGGGCATTGACACGGCGGGTGCGACGACACAATGGGCTAACATTACCTTCAGCGACATCCCGACCGAAATTAGCCTTAACATGCAGGGCGGCGCCATGAGCTACAGTGGCGGCCCGGCAGGTGACCCGTTCGGTGATCGGGTGATGGAATCCATTACTTTCACCAGCCAGGCGGATGGAATTTACACCCGCTTCGAACTGGAGCACCTGCCGGGCGATGCAGAAATAGCGGTTGACGGCAACGATATGCGGTTGTTGACTGATAGCTGGTTCAACTTCAGCTTCGCCATCACCAACCAGACCGCAGACGGCGTCGCGACGGCGCAGGTGTGGGACGAGTCGCTCTTTGACGACAACTGGGTACTGCTTTACCGCGACCGCGTCGGCGCCCCCGACGAATCGGCGTCGCTGGCAGGGCAGCTGGGCTGGCTCCAGTCGCTGCGGCTAGATAGCGCTGGCGACATGGCCGACTTCCAGATTCAGCACCGGCAGCCGGTGCAGTTCAAGGTGGGGGCGGTAGACCTAACCGAGTATGAGTCGCCGGCTGACGGGCTCAACGCCTACGTCTTCGTTGACCCGCTGCCGGTCAACCTGACCGTGCGGGTGCCACTACTCAACGCGGAGGACCTGCCGGCCGGCGTCGGAAACATCAGCTCGCTGGGTGATATGGCGCGGTTGATTGAGGCGCTCTCCGACCTGGGTGAGGCGATGGTACAGCTGGTCTCGGACCTGTCCCTGAACCTGATTTCCAACGTCGAGTCGTTCGAGACCGTAGCGCGCTTCATCTACTCGGTCGAGGAGGAAGTCGCCATCACAGCCTGGATCGACAAGGGTAACATCTCGCAGCTGGAGGAGCCGCCGCGCTGGGTTCAGGGGCTCTGGTCCGACCGGCTGGACCTGGGTGACGAAGAGGTCCTCGCGGCGCGCCTGCTGCTGCCAGGGCTGCCACGGCTGGTCGACGCCGACTACCAGTCGCGTGGCGACGACCTGCGGTTGCTGCTCGACTTGAAGGAGTACAACCACGAGGCGACTGCCGACTACCTGCTCTTCCGCGAGCATGGTATCTTCGGCCCACAATTCACTGCCTATATCGATGCCATACCGCAGTCGCTCGACTTGGAAATAGATGCCAATCTGACCATCAACGCCACGGTCGGGAATTTCACCCTCGTGGGATCAATCGATTTCGAGAGCAGCCAGCCGGTCGGCCCCATTTATATACGCGTTGAGGAGGAAGGCGAGCATCCCTACTCGCTCGAAATCCTGCTTCCACAGCTACCGCGTGACCTCTCCCTCGAGCTGGATATCAGGGCCGACCAGATGGTCCTCAACCTGACCGCCAGCGAGTCGGTGGACCACGTCGTTTTTGCGGCCGAACTAGGCGATACGACGCGGCTCGAGAGCGAATGGCTCAACGGGCTTTCGCTGGTGCGCTCGGATGCTGGCGACCTGAGCGTCAAGGCGTACTTGCGAGGCATCTCGACACAGCTCTCAATCGAATATCGTAACCTTCCTGATGGCGTTTTGCTGGGGCTGGACGTCACTGATTTCAACTCCGGCGGCGACATGGAGGAGCTGGTCGCGCAGGTGGCTGGCGTCGACAACAAGTCGCTCGACCTGCGGCTGGGTGACCTGCCCTCGAACCTGGACGCGACCGCGCTGCTGACGGTCGATACCGACGACGCGGGCGACCCGGTCAGCGCCAACCTGACGATTACCACCGACCAGCCGCTCGGCACGGCCTACGGCCGCGTGACCGACGCAGTGCGCGAGATGGACATCGAAATCGCGCTGCCGGAGCTGCCCGAGTCGCTGTCGCTGGGCGCCACGCTGGGCGACACTGTTGGCCTCGAGTTCTCGTCGTTGGTCTCCATTCCGCGCGTGACGCTGGCAGCCGACATTGGCAGTGTCCCCGAGCCGGCATACTGGACCCACGGCGCGGTGCTACGGCAGGCGGGCGAGAATGTCTCGCTGCGCTTCCACCTGACCGGCTTGCCGCAGGCGGCGTCGCTGAAGCTGGCGATCAGCGATTCCGACGTTATCAGCCTCGACCTGCGGGGCTGGTCGCCGACTCGCGACTGGATCTGGCTCGATATTGACCGCGGGGCCTCCGGCACCGGGCTGCGCCTGTTCCTCGATGACATCCCGGCTGGCAGCGACCTTGTGGGGACTTTCAGCTTCGGCAAGGACCCGGATGCCGGTATCGACAGCGATTCGGTCTTCGACATCTCGGCCTCAAAGGGGCTGGGGCGCGCCTACTTCCGGTCGCACAACCAGACCGGCCGCTCGATTAACGAAATCATCCTCTCCAAAGTGCCGCACGAACTGCAGGCGAAGGTGCTAGTGGGACGCGAGGTGCGCTTCAACTTCCATTCGTCCTCGGGACAGGAGCTGCTGATGGCACGCTCGACCAGCGACCGCTACGGTAGCTGGCGCACGGCGACCGCGCTGGTGCACGACGTCCCCGCCTTCTTCGACATGCGGGTTGAGCCCAACTACGCTTTCGACATGGACCTGCCGTTCATGTTCCAGGGTTTCCCCAACATCGCTGTGCAGGTCTCTGAACCGGGGATGGATGTGGTGCTGCAACTCGACCCAGGTTACACTGGGGGCCATAGCGGCACCTGGCTCGACGCGACCGACCTGGGCAACAACACCCGGCTCTACCTCGATGGCTACGCGTACGTGATTGACGCACCGAACGGTATCGGCGAGGCGTTCCTGCGCAGCACCAATTCGCCGGCGACGCCGCAATTCACGCTGCACTACCTCGAAATCCACGCGGTCGGGGTCGAGCACGTACGTATCACGCCGCACGAGCTTTTCGGCATCTACCCGGTCTTCGAGCTGGGCGAGGCGCGCGGCGGCGAACTGGGCCTCGCGATTGAGGGCGAGCTGCGGCTGGGGCCGCTGACGCTTGACACCGCCGCGATGTTGCTCGACATACGGCTGCGTGAGGTCGGCGGGCTGCCGCTCATTCCGGGCTGGCTTGAATACCAGCGCGGCGGGCTCGACACCGAGCTCGGCGCAGGCGAGCGGCACTACATCTTGCCCGAGCCCGGCACCAGCTTCTTCGCATCTCTGGGGGCGAGCCTCTGAATCGCGAACAGCAGCGGCTGCTGATGCGCATCAGCGCGGTGGGCGCCATCCTGCTGCTGCTCTGGGCCGGCTGGGCATACGCCATTCCGCGCACCGAGGTACGGGTCGAGACGGTCTACCACCACTCCTACTCGGGCAACTTCATCCAGTGCCGCGTCACCAACGAGGGCACTCTCGCCTTCTCGGGGCTGGAGATTGAATTATCGGTCTGGAACGATACCCTGCTCGTCGAGCAACAGTCGTGGCGTCCCGGCGCGCTGGCAGCGCACCAGTCGGTGAAGCTGCCGTCGCTGGTCTACCACGAGCCTTCGGCTTTCGACTACCAGCTGCTGCTGACTATCCGCTTCAGTGACGGGAACGGCCCGCACGAGCTGCGCTGGGCGTACGAAATCTCCGAATACGGTAATCTGGCCTGGAGTGAAACTTACCGTCAGGTCTGAAAAGGCTTTTTTGCTGCCTCCATTTGGGGGAGTTCCCGGACCCAACCCCGGACTCAACACCGATGAGCAATGAAGTCATCTCGGCCTCCGAGATGGAGCGGTATGGATACTGCCCCCTCTCGTGGTGGCTGGACCGCACCGGCGTCGACGCCGAAGGCAGCGAAGTCGCGAGCGGCCTCGAGAAACATCAGGAAATGGGCGACTCGCTCAAGACGCTTCTCCACGAGGAGCACAAGTCGCGCGAGACCTCCAGCACGCTGCTGACAGTCGTGCCCTATATCGGGGTGCTGGTGCTGGTGGCGCTGTTCATCCTCTGGCGCGTTGGCTCTAACGAAGGTAACATCATGCTCATCGTGAGCCTCGTCTTCATGCTGGGCGCAGCCTTCCTGCTCTACCGGCTGCTGCAATCGACCGAGCGGGTGGACAAGCTGCGCGACGATTACAAGCTGGGCGAGGGCGAAATCGAGGCGCCCGATGACCTGACCGCGGAGTCGCCGGTCCTCAAGTCAGATAAACACAACCTCGCCGGGCGGCCCGACTACATCCTGCACGAGGGCGGCGTGCGCATCCCGGTCGAGGTCAAGACCGGCCGCCGCCCACGGGCGCCCTTCTTCAGCCACGTGTTGCAGGCAGGCGCCTACTGCCTGCTGGTCGAGGAGATGTACGGCAAGTCCCCGCCCGGCGGGCAGCTGCGCTATGGTCTCGAGACCGAGCCGCACACGGTCGAGTGGGAGCCGAAGCTGAAAGCTATCGTGCTTGAGAAGCTGGAAGAGATGAACGACGCGCTGGCGGGACGGAGCGAGGTTCACCGCAACCACAACCGTCCCGGCAAGTGCCAGAACTGCTCGCGCCGCAGGGGTTGCCCCGAGCGGCTCGACAAGCCACCGGCGGGCGGCAACACTTAAACCACTGCGCCGCTTTGAGAGGCTCCACATGATTCCAGTCAAGCTAGCTATCTCTGGTCAGCCGGGAACCGGCAAGACCGGGATGGCGTTGAAAATCGCCGAAATGGTGAGCGACCGCTTCAGCATCGGCGGCTTCACCACCCACGCCGTCGAGGAGGATGGCGTGATGATTGGCATCATGCTGCGCGACTATACAACGGGCGAGGAGGAGCTGGCCGCCTCGGTGCGCTGGGACGTCAAGCCGCGCGTGCCGGGCCGCACCCCCGAGGCGACGCCGCTCGGCATCCGGCTCGACACGGTCAAGCGCATCGCGGTCGAATCGGTGCTGCGCGCCATCGAGGAGAACGACCTGATTCTCATCGACGAAGTGGGCAAGCTGGTTTCGGAGTCGAAGGAATTCGCCGAGGCGCTGGACGACGCGCTCGAGTGCGGCAAGCCGATGCTGATTACGATGCACAAGCGGTCGCGCAACCCGCTGCTCCAGTCCATCCGCAAGCGGGACGACCTGCGCACGCTCGAGGTGACACGCATCAACTCCGGCCTGCTGCCGTCGAAGGCGGTGCGCATCCTCAAGACTGGAATGGTGTGAAGCTCCAGCGCGAAGGAGCGGTCGAGTTCGAGGCTGAAGCGTCGGGCCCCGGCTCCGGTCCTGGCCGGGCGGGCGGCGTCTTCTACAATCCAGCCATGGCGTTCGCGCGCGACCTGCACATCGCGCTCTGGCGCAAGCTGGCGCCGGCCGGGACAACGCTCGATGGCCTTGCGGCGTCGGGGGTGCGCGGCTTGCGACTGATGGCCGAGGCTGGCGCCGCCGTTGAGTTCTGCGACTGCTCGCCGCTCGCGCTCGCGGCCATCCGCGCCAACCTGTCGCGCAACTCGCTCGCGGCGGAAGTGCACGAGGGCGACCTGCTCGAAGTGCTTGAGAGTCGCGAATTCGGCGCGCTCGATATCGACCCCTTTGGGACGCCGGCGCGCTTCATCCCCGCCGCCGTGCGGACGGTCGCCGACGGCGGCGTGCTGGGCGTAGCGGCGACCGACACTGCAGTCCTGTGCGGCGCGCAGCCGAAGGCGTGCGAGCGGCGCTACGGGGCGCTGCCGCTCGGCGGGGTGGCCGCCAAGGAAGTCGGCCTGCGCGTCCTGCTCGGCGCCATCGCGCGCGAAGCGGCCGCCGCGGGGCGCTCCGTCGCGCCGCTGCTCTGCTACGCCGAAGGCCACCATTTGCGAGTGTGGGTGCGGCTGGTGCCGGGCGAGTCGCCCGCGCTACGCTGGCTCTCGCGCGAGATGGTGCTGCACGACGCAAGTGCCCCGGGCCGGGCGGGGCCGCTCTGGGGTGGCGCGCTGGGCGACCCGGACGCGTTCCCCGACGAGGCAGAGCTACCGGGCGACGCGGCATCACCGCGTCACCGCCGGCTGGAGCGGATGCTGGCGACGCTGCGCGCGGAGCTGCCGGGACCGCCGGGGCTGTGGGACATAAACGAGATGGCGCGCGCGGCTGGTGAGGGCGAGACGCCCGGGCGCGAGCGCATTGTGGTCGCCTTGCGGGAGCGCGGCTGGTTTGCCTCGTCGAGCATCTTCCACCCACTCGGCATCCGCACCGATGCGCCGCTCGACGAGCAGGCCGCCGCGGTGCAATCCTTATAAACGGCAGGCAGGTCCGCGCCAACCCGGCAGCCGGCTTCGCGATGCGGGCGGGTTGCTACGGACGGAAAGATGATTGAAGTCACGCAGGTCAGCAAGTCGAAAAACGAGCTGGAAGTCAAGGTCCGCGGCGCTAACGAGACGTTGTTGGGGCCGCTGCACAACCGCACGCTGGCCGACCCGCAGGTGGACTACGCCTCCTACTACATGGGGCACATCCTGCTGGACGACCCCCGTTTCTACGTCCGCACGAAGAAGGGCACCCCCAAGGCAGCCATAGACCGCGCGATGGAATCCATCATCGCCGATATCGCCACAATCCAGGACAAGCTCTCCAAAGAGGCATGAGTCTCCCGGAGCCGGGGCGCGAGCCGTTCCTCTCCAGCGCTGACGGAATAGCCGGCCGGCTGCGCGCGACCCCCGAGGACTTCGCCGTCGTCGAGCGCGAGCTACTGCCGCCCGAGGCGGCCGACGGCCGCCACACTATTGTGCGCGTCACGGCGCGCAATTGCGAGACTAACCTGCTGCTGCGTGACCTTGCGCGTGCGCTCGGCATCCAGCCGCACGCCATTGGCTTTGCCGGTACCAAGGACAAGCGCGCCGTCACGACGCAGCTGATGAGCGTGCGCGCCAGCCCCGAAGTGCTGGTGGGGGTCGCGCTGCCGGGCGTCGAACTGGAACCGCTGCACCGCACCCCGAAACCACTGCGGCTGGGGCAGCTGCGCGGCAACCGCTTCACCATCTGGGTCGCCGACGCCGAAGAGCCGGAGAGCCGCGTCCCCGCGATTCTGGCGGAACTGGCGGGGCGTTTTCCAAATTACTTCGGCGTCCAGCGCTTCGGTGCCTCGCGGCCTGTGACGCACCTCGTCGGTGAGGCGCTGCTGCGGGGCGACTGGCAGCACGCGGTCGAGACCTACATCGGTGCGCCAGCGACGGAAGCGGCCGACGCGAGCGAAGCGCGCGCCGCTGCCGAAGCGGCGCGCGCCCACTACCGCGATACTGGCGACCTGGCGGGAACGCTCGAGGCGCTGCCGGGGTCGTTGCTCTTCGAGCGGCAGTTGGTCGGCCACCTCCTGCGCCAGTCCGGCGACTGGCAGGGGGCGCTGCAGCGGCTGCCGCCGAACCTGCAGCAGATGTTCATCCACGCCGCGCAGTCGGCGCTCTTCAACGCCATGGTCGCGCAACGCCTTGCGCAAGGGCTGCCACTCGACCACCCCGAGGAGGGTGACATCGTGCTGCCGGCCGACCGGCACGGCGGCCCCGACCAGCGCGCGCCGATTGCGGTCACTGCGCGCAACCAGCCCAAGCTCGCGAAACGCTGCGCCGAAGGCAAGGCGTGGGTCACCGCGCTGTTGCCTGGCCTCAGCGCACCGTTCGCCGACGGCTCGCAAGGTGAAATCGAGCGGCAGATCGTCGCGGAGAGCGGCATCGCCCGCGAGCGTTACGCGCTGCCGGAGGCGCCTCGGCTCGCTTCCGACGGGCTGCGGCGTCCTATCCACGCGACGGCGCAGGCGCTGGAGTGGAGTCTGGACGGCAGTGTGCCGGAGTTCCGCTTCGCGCTGGACAAGGGCACCTACGCCACCAGCTTCATGCGTGAAATCATGAAAGCCGGGGATTTGCGCGCATACTGATATAGCCCGGAAAACGTGCGCGCGATATGGCCGAAGGCAATCCCACCCAGACGGCGCTCGTCGCCGGAGGACTGGCAGTCGTGCTGCTGCTGAACGTATTCTTCAGCAGCTCGCTGCAATCCGACATCAACAACGTTGAGTCGACCGTCGCCAGCAACGACGCCGACCTAGCGACGATGAACGCCGAGCTCGGGGCAATATCCGACATCCTCGACGCAGACCTCGCACTCATCGAGGTTCTCGACGCCCGTATCGACGCGCTCGAGAGCGAGAGCGGGGACAATACGACCGACGCGCAAATCGCAGAGCTACAGGAGGAAATTGATGCAATCATCGATATCCTCGACGCCGACTTGCTGCTGATGGAGGCGCTGGAGGCGAACCTGAGCGCGGTCACGGCGGACATTGACACGGCCGAAACAAGCATCAACTCGGTCGCAGCCGACCTTGACGCGGTCGAGACGCAGCTTGCAGCCCTCGATGCGAAGGTCGCGACGCTCGAGACGGCGATCGCGGATATCAACACGATTCTAGCCGAGCACACCTCGCGAATCACGATGCTCGAAGCGGACCACATGGCTGACATCTACACGCTACAGGCGGAGCACGCAGCCGACATCCAAGCGCTGGAGGAGGAACTCGGTAACGTCAACTCCTGCTATCTGGTGCCGTACGGCAAGTGCGAGGATGCCGAGATGCAAGGAATGGACTTGAGTGGGAAGGACCTGAGGTGGATTGACCTGCGCAACGCCAACCTGAGTGGCGCGAACCTGTCGGAAGCCGACATGTTTGGTGCAGACCTGTCATTGGCTAATCTGAGTGGTGCGGACTTGTCGGGAACCGAGCTGCCGGAGGCGAACCTAGTGGGTGCGTATATGCCGGGTGCAAATCTGTCTGGAGCTATTCTGGTTATTGCGGACCTGACGGCAGCCAACCTGGTGGATGCGGACCTGACGGGTGCCGAGCTGGTGAAGGCGAACTTGGCCTTTGCCGAACTGCCGGGCGCAGACCTGACGGAGGCCACCCTACAGTATGCCGATCTGACGACAGCCAACCTGGAGGATGCGAACCTGACGGGTGCCAGCCTGAGGTATGCAGACCTGACGGATGCCAACCTGTATCGTGCGGACCTGACGGATGCCGACCTGGGGTATGCGGTCCTGACTGATGCCAACCTGAAGGAGGCGGTCCTGACGGAGGCCAGGTTGCTTGGTGCAGACCTGACGGGGGTCAATCTGGTGGATGCGAACCTGACTGATGCCAACCTGGAGGATGCGGACCTGACGGGAGCCTACCTGAGGTATGCGGACCTGACGGATGCCAATCTGGAGGATACGGACCTGAAGTGGGCCGATTTCAAGGACGCCACCGTTACCGGCGCTGACTTTGATGGTAGCTACTGGTACCAGACCACCTGGACCGATGGCAACCGCTACGACAGTAACCAGACGTGAGCGAGCCCGAATACCCTGTCAGAGTCGGCGACGAGACCTTCGGGCCTGTGCCAGTCTCGCGGCTGCGCGCCGACCTCGAAAGAGGCGAGCTGTCGCACGCGGCACACCTCTGGGACGGCAGCCGATGGGTGCCGGCAGCGGTGTTGCTGGCGGCGGCGCCGGACACGCTTCTGAGTGAGGGCAGTGTTAGCGAAGACGACTGGAGCGGCGAACGCGGCCGCTGGGCTGGCGTGCCGGAGGACGAGCGGCCGCCGCTGCCTGCTTCGCGCGCGTGGCCGGTGCTCGGCCGTCGCGGCCGCTGGCTGATGCTCTACGGCGACGTGCTAGTGCTAGACGGCGGGAAGCCGACCACGCGGGAGCTGCTGGACCAGCTCACGGGGCGGGCGACCACCGGCGGCATCCCGCTTGACGGGCTGATCAACGTCACGCTTGCACCAGCGGGAGGCGCGAGCGGCGGCGCGGACACCGACCAGGTAGCGGTCGAGGCGTGCGGCATCGAGGGGATGTACGAGGTGTTCGCGCTGCACTGCCGGCTTTCGGCGGCCGACGCGGCGGAGCTGCGGCGCGAGCTGGAGCGCGATGAAGTGCGTGTCGTCGCAGGGTGAACTGGACTAGAAGTGCGGCTGCAACTTCGCCATTATCTGTGGCTTGGGCAGGGCACCGACCATCTGGTCGATTTTATCGCCGTCCTTGAAGAGCATCATGGTCGGGATGGACATGATGCCGTGCTTTGACGCGACTGCCTGGTTCTCATCGGTGTTTACCTTGGCGATGGTCACCTTGTCGCCGTGCTCGCCGGCGATTTCGTCCAGCACCGGCGCCACCATGCGGCAGGGGCCGCACCAAGGTGCCCAGAAGTCCACTAGCACCAGCTTGTTGTCGGCGATGGTTGACTCGAACGTGTCGTCTGTTACTTCGATTGTGTTGCCCATATAATTTGCACCTTTGGCGGCTTTCGGGACCGCTGTAGGCGCGCCACTTCAGGGGGCTGTTAAACGCTTTTGCGCCGCGCCAGCGCGCTGGCGCGGCACGTCACCCGGAGATGACCTGCCAGCCGCGGGCGATGGCCTGCGAGACGCGCTGCGGAGCGAGCGCTTCGCGCACCTTCAGCGCCGGCACGATGCCGCGCTCGGCGAGCGAATGCGAGCAGGCGAACACTGCGCCGCCCAGCTCGTCGATGACCTGCAGCGATGCCTGCACTTCCGCCAGCGGCGCGCCGGTCGCCTCGTCGCTATCGCCACCGGCTAGCCACGCGACCGCGTCGCCCTGCAGCAGCACCGCAACGCCATGGTCGCCCGAGCCGGCCTGCGACTCAGCCAGCCGCAGCAGTTCCAGCGCACGGACCGCGTCGGCGGGGCCGCTCAGCAGTAGGTAGAGGGCGCCGGGCATCAGAGGCTCGCGTGTGTCCCGTCGCAGTGGCAGACGGGCGTGCCGTCCGGCGGCGCGCCCCAGTCTGCGCTACAAGCTGGCATGTGTACCATCACAGTAAGGGGCGTTGCCGGACTTCTTGCAGCCGCACCACGCGACCGTCTTCGCTTCGTCGAGCGTCACGACAATCGGCGCGAGGCCGGTCTTCTCGCGCGAGTGCGCGCCATCGCAATAGGGCTGGCTGGCCGAGCGGCCGCAGGCGCACCACGCCACGGTGCGCGCTTCTTCCTGGCAGACGAAGGGTGATTTCCGCACAATTTCCGGTTCGGGCATACCGCGGCAGCCGCGCGCGAGCCATAAGTCCATCGCTCGCAACGCGATTTTTTAGGGCGACCTGAATTTTAAATAGGGTTATTTTTTAGGCCACCCGAAATTCATGTTCTCCAACCTTGATGAACTGGCCGCAGGAGGTGTAATCGGCTTCCGCGAGGCGCTTGAGGCTGCCCTGATTGTGGGCATCCTAGTCGCGCTACTGCAGCGCACCGACCGCGGAGCGATGGTGCGCTGGGTCTGGGCTGGCGTCGCGTCGGCGCTCGTTGCGTCGGTCGCGACCTGGCAGGCGTTCTTCCTGCTCGCGGGCGAGTTTTCGAAGTATAACGAGGAGCTCTTCGAGGGCATTCTCTACCTGTTCGCGGCGGCGCTGATTACGACGGTGGTGCTGCACATTTTCGGCCACGACACGCGCCGCATGCTCGAGCGCAAGGCGGAGGCGGCCATTGCACGCCGCGAAGCGCTGGGGATGGGGCTGCTTGCCTTCGTCTCGGTCTGGCGAGAAGGGGTCGAGACGGTAATCTTTCTCGGCGCCGGGACGCAGTCCGGCGACGCCATCACCGGCGCGCTGGTCGGCATTGTGCTGGCGTGCGGGCTCGGCTGGCTGATTTTCTCGTCGACGCGCAAGATTGACCTGCGGCTGCTGTTCGACGGCTCGACCGTGTTCCTGGTGCTTTTCGCTGCCTTCCTAGTTTCGAAGGCGATGCACGAGTTCGGCGAAATCGGGCTGCTGCCCGAGAGCGCGCTGCTGTCGGGCGCTGCTGTCGTCGCCTACTTCGGCATCACGCACGTCGTCTCGAGCCGCTACGGCGTCTCGCTGGTCGACGCCTTTACCGGCCTGCTCAGCGGGCTGAAGCCGGGCGGGAACAGCAGCTGAATCCAAGGTCAGGCTGATTAACCGCTCGCGACTGCCCGTTTCCGATGGGGCGCATCCGGCTGCTGGACGAGCATACTATAAACCGCATCGCCGCCGGCGAGGTCATCGAGCGGCCGGCGTCGGTGGTCAAGGAGCTGGTTGAGAATGCGCTCGACGCCGGCGCCAGCCGCATTGCAGTGCGCGTCGAGGAGGGGGGCGTTGCGCTGGCGAGCGTCCGCGACGACGGCTGCGGAATGGAGCGCGGCGACGCGCTGCTCGCGTTCCAGAAGCACGCGACGTCCAAAATACGTGATTTCGACGATTTGCTCGCGGCGCCCACAGCCGGCTTCCGCGGCGAGGCGCTGGCGTCCATTGCCGCTGTCGCCCGCGTGCGGCTGACGACCTGCGAGTCCGACGCCCCGAATGGGACGCGGGTGCTGGTCGAGGACAACCGCGTCGAGGCGGTCGAGGATATCGCCGCCCCGACCGGGACGACGGTCGAGGTCGCCGAGCTGTTCCACGCGCTGCCGGCGCGTGCCAAGCACCTGAAGCGGCCGGCGACCGAGCTGCGGCACATCATGCGCGCCGTGACGGTGCTCGCCATCGCCAATCCGGGCGTCGGATTCGAGCTGGTGCACGGCGACCGCACGCTCATCGACGCCCCGTCAGGCGACCTGCGCGAGCGCATCGGGCTGCTGCTGGGGCGCGAGACCGCGCGCGAGCTCGTCGAGCTGGATTTCGAATCACCGGCGCTCTCGATTGCGGGGATGCTCGCCAAGCCCGCTATCACCCTGCGGTCGCCGCAGAAACTGTTCCTGCACATCAACCGCCGCCCGGTGCAGGCGCGCGCGCTGGCCTATGCGACCCGCGCCGCCTACGGCAACCTGCTGCACGAAGGCCATTTCCCCGTCGGGGCGTTATTCCTAGGATTGCCGCCAGACGAGGTGGACGCCAACGTCCATCCCGCCAAGCGGGTGGTGCGGCTGGCGCACGAAGACGCAGTCTGCTCGACGCTGCGCGAAGTGGTCGAGCGGGTGTTGCAGGAGCAGGCGCTGGTGCCGCACCTGCAGCTGGGCGAGCCCGCCCCCACGCTGCCGCACGGCGCGGCTGCGGTCGCAACCGTGCCCGCCGGCGCAGCGCCAGCCCCCGCCGCCGGAGTGCAGGCGCAGCTGGCGGTCGCGCAGCCGGACCAGCCGCTGACGGCAAGCAGTCTGCCGGGGATGCGACCGCTCGAACTTCTCGATGACCGGTATATAATAGCTAAAGGCCCGGATGGCGTCTACATAATCGACTTCCACGCCGCGCACGAGCGAGTGATGTACGAGCGGTTGCGGCTTCAGTCGCAATACCAGCGGGTCGGCACACAGGAGCTGCTCGAACCGCTCAGCTTGGAGCTTTCGCGCGCAGAGGGGTCGGCGCTGGAGCAGCTGCTGCCCGAGCTCGGAGAACTGGGCTTCGCCATCGAGCACTTCGGCGCCAGCAGTTTCGTCGTCCGCTCGGTCCCGGCGCTGCTCGCCGGCGGCGGCCCGCAGCGCGTGCGCGAAGCGCTGCAGGAAATCGTCGAGTCGGGCAGCATGAAGTCGGCGCAGGAGCGGCACGAGCGGCTGCTTTACTCCATCGCGTGCCATTCGGCGCTGCGCGCTGGCGACCGGCTGACGCTGGCGCAGATGGAATTCGTGATTCGCGAGATGGCGTCGATCCCCAATCCCTACGCCTGCGTTCACGGCCGCCCGACGGTGATGACCATCACTCCCGCCGAGTTAGACCGCAAGTTCAAGCGCACCGGATTTTAGATTAGAGTGTGGCGAGCCGCTCCGCAATCACGCCCATCGCGGTTGCGGTTTCCAGCTCGACGCCGTGGCCGGTCAGCTCGAGGTGGAATTTGGCTGCCTTGAGCAGCTTGCCCGGCAATCCTTGCGGGCCGACCCCCATCAGTAGGCAGAGGCGGCCTTCGAACGGCACGGGCGGTTCCGGCTTGCCCGGTTGGGGAGTCGTCGCGACCAGCGTCCCGCCCCACTTTCCCGGGACGCCGCTGAAGAGCTTCACGCGGCCGGCGTCGACGAGCGCCGCAAACCACTCGCCGCCATCGGCGCGCGACTCGCGCGCGACCCGCTGTGCCAGTCGCGGCAGCTCGGTCTTCCCGAAATCAACCAGCGCCAGGTCGAGCCCGAAGCCGGCGCAGAGCGCCCCCGCCCGCGCCAGCGCCCGCAGGTGCGGTGGTTTGAGGCCGCCGCGGTAGCCGTTCCAGAGGCCGAGCACATGCCCCCCCGTCGGGGTTGGTAGCTCGACAGCCGTTGCAGGCTTGGCTTTTGCGGCCTTGCCGCCCAGCCGCTCCTGCCCGCGTGCCAGCGTTTCGAGCACTCGCTGCCGGGTGGCGGTATCGTCGATAGTGGCGGCCAGCTCGCCCCCTTCAGCCAGCCACGCTTTCGCGGTCGCGTGGTCGCCCAGCCGGTGCGCCGCGCCCGCCAGCGTCCCGAGCAGCCGCGCCGCTTCGTCGCCCGGCCGCTTGCGGGCTGCGTCCGCGAGCGGCGCAAGTTCGTCTTTCGCAGCGACCGACGCGAGGTAGCGCAGCCCGCTCGCGTTCGGCTCCAGCGCCAGCGCCTGCTCGAGCGCGCTCGGCGAAACGGCGCGCTCGTTGCGCCGCAGTTGCAGGTGCAAATAGCCCAGCAGTCGCACCGCTTGCGAGCGCGGCAGCCGCGAGAGGTGCGCCATGATTGGCGCCGGTTTGAGCTCGCCCGCCCACGCGCGCAGCACCGGCTTGGCAGACGCCACTTCCTGCTCGGCGTTGGCGAGCGCCAGCTCGAGCAGGTCGTGCTGCAGTTGCGTCGGCAGTCGCGGAGCGGCTGCCTTGAGCGCGGTTACCAGCGTCTCGCCGTGGAGCGTTCGCAAATGCCCTACCAGCGCGCGCAGCACTGGTGGGCGGTCGCCTGCCTTGCGCCAGTCGGCGAGCTGCTTCGCCAGCTCGCCGACCAGCTCGGCGTGGCGCCATTCCTGCTCGACCCGCTCGGCGCACGCCAGTGCTTCGCGAACGAAATCCTGCGCCCGCGCCTGCGCGACCTCGTTGCGGCCCGAGAGCTCGAGCAGTGCCAGCGCGCAGTAGTATGGCTCCAAAGCATGGGCCTGCTCGACCAGCGCTTCCAGTGGCGCCCCCTGTCGCGAACGCCGTATCAGCGTGCGGCAGGCGGATGGCATATGTTCGCGACGCGCCACGCAAGGCGAAGCCTTGCACAGCTTAAAGCCCGCCGGCCGCGCCACTTATGGCGCGCCGCCCTTCAGCACATGTGGAGCTCTTCGAGCGCGAGGTCGAAATCGCGGCGCCGGTCGAGCAGCTTTTCGCGTGGCACGAGCGACCCGGCGCCTTCGAGCGGCTGGTGCCGCCGTTCGACCCCGTGACGGTGCTGCACCGTGAGGGCGACCTGCAATCGGGGCGCGTCGAGCTGCGCGTCCGGGCGCCGTTTCGCCGCAAGTGGGTCGCGCGGCACCACGGCTACATTCGCCAGCGGCAGTTCGTCGACACGATGGAGCGCGGGCCGTTCCGCCACTGGGAGCACACCCATCTCTTCGAGCCGCTGCGCGGGGGGCGGTCGCTGCTGCGCGACCTCGTCGAATACGAGACGCCCTTCGGTGCGCTCGGCCGAGCGCTTGGCGGCGTCGAGCATCGCGTCGCGCAACTCTTCGGCTACCGCCACCACGTCACGCGCCACGACGTCGAGGCGCACCGCCGGTTCCCGGGCCGGCTGCGCGTCGCGATTACCGGCGCGAGCGGGCTCATTGGCTCCGCGCTGACGCCGTTCCTGACTGCGGGTGGCCATGTGGTGAGCCGCATGGTGCGACGCGCCCCGCGCGCGGGGGAAATAGAGTGGTCCCCGACGCGGCACTACGTCGGCCCATTGGAGGGGCATGACGCAGTTGTCCACCTTGCGGGCGAAAACGTCGGCGCGCTGCTGCGCTGGTCGCCCGCCAAGCGGCGCGAAATCCGCGAAAGTCGCATCGCCGGGACGCGGCTGCTGGCGGAGCACTTGGCGGCGATGGTCGTCCCGCCGCGCACGCTCATCTGCGCGTCGGCCATCGGCTGGTATGGCGACCGCGGCGACGAGTTGCTCGACGAGGACGCCCCGCCGGGCGCCGACTTCTTCGCCGGGGTGGTGCGCGACTGGGAGGCGGCGTGCGAACCGGCGCTGGCGGCCGGTATCCGCGTCGTCAACCTGCGCTTTGGCATCGTGCTTTCCCCGCAAGGCGGTGCGCTGCCGCGGATGCTTCCGCCGCTCGGGGCACCGCTCGCGGGTGGCTCCATCGGCGGCGGCCAGCAGTGGTGGTCGTGGGCGGCGCTCGACGACGCCGTCGGCGCAATCCACCACGCGCTCTGCGACCAGCGGCTGCGCGGGCCGCACAACGTCGTCGCCGGGGCGGTGCGGCAGCGCGACTTCGCCGCGACCGTCGGTCGGGTGCTGCGGAGGCCCGCAGTGATTCCGCTGCCGCGCTTCGTCGTCAGCGGCGCGATGGGCGAGATGGGGCGGTCGCTGCTGCTCGGCAGCACACGTGTCTCGTCGGAGCGGCTCGCGGCGCGCGACTACTGCTGGCGCCTGCCCGAACTCGAGGGCGCGCTGCGGCACCTGCTGGGGCGACGCGAGTTCGAGGCATGAGCTGCCGCCGTCTCGACGAGCTCGACGCGCTGCGCGGGGTCGCGCTCGGCATGATGCTGCTCTCCAACTTCGTCAGCGACCTGGACTTCTTCGGCGCGATGACAGTTGCCGCGGGTGACGGCTGGTGGTGGTTCTCGCGCCTTACCGGGGGACTTTTCGTTGCGGTTGCCGGCGTCGCTGCATTCCTGGCGAGCCGTAAGGGGGGCACCCGCCAGGCGCTGCACCGCTCCTTGAAGCTGGCCGGCATCGCATATGGCATCACGCTCGTCACCTGGCTCGCGCTGCCGCACGCCTTCGTTCGCTTCGGCGTGCTGCACCTGCTGGCGCTGGCCGGCCTTGTGGCGCTGCCGCTGCGCGGGCGCGAGCGGCTGGCGCTCCCCGTCGGGGCGGCTTGTTTGCTGCTGCCGTGGCTGGCGCTGCCGGCCGGGGAATGGCTCGGGCTGCGCGGCTACGATTTTACGACGGTGGACTACTTCCCGCTCAAGCCGTGGCTCGGGGTTTTCCTGCTCGCTTTCTGGGCGAGCAGCCGTGCCTATGCTGATGGCCGGCCGCTGCTGGCGCGCGAGTGGCCCGCGCTGCTGCTCTGGGCGGGACGGCGCACGCTACCGATTTACCTGCTGCACCAGCCGCTACTGGTGGGAGCGCTGCTGCTGGTTGGACTTTAGCAGTATGTAGCCGAGAGCTTTCGCTCTGGAAAAAGGGGGTGGGGCGGGGGGTGCTGTGTACCCCCGCCCTCCGTTGGACCAGTTAGACGAGTCTAACCGAGCCGCTTGCTGCCAATCACGTCGCCAGTGTTGTCGAACTTGACCTCAACGGACCAGTCGTCACGAGCGGGGCCGTTGGCAGAGTGGCCCGAGCCGCGTGCGGTGAACTTGTCACCGGCTGACAGTTTGCCATCGCGGTCGTTGTCGTGGAAGGTGACGGCGTAGATTGCTCCGTCATCGCCATCAACGGCGTCCACGCGCGTTTGCAGGTCGGCGTCGCAGGTATCGTCATCGCTACACTTGGCGTCGTAGCTGACGTCGACTCCGACCACGTTGCCGGAGAGATTCTGCATTGCAATCTCACCAAACTCACTGGTCGTGCCTACGCTGTCCTTCAGGAAGTAGCTGAAGGCTTCCAAGTCGTACTTCGTCGATACCTTCACAACGGTGACATAGTAGTCGCCACCGCTATTCTTGGTTGACGTGAACTGGGCGAAGGGTGAGGAATCCCCCTGTTCCAGGAAGCTGGCTGCCCAAACGTACAGCACAGCTGCCAGAACTACAGTTATTGCCACCATCAAAATGACGGCGATAACCGGGGATACACCCTCGTTGTCTTGTTCTATTCTGTGTTCCATGGTTGCGTCCTCTTTTCTTTCTACGGTGCTGCTTGGCAGACCGCAGGAACTCGCCACCGTCAGGAAGTGTATATAAGGATAACTAAATTCGTTGCCTGACGATAAAACTGGGCCCACCTAGGTATTAGTAACTTCGTGCCAGCCAGACGCGTCGCTTCGTAGATTTCCCCGAGACGGCGCACTTGCGCGCCTTCGCAAACGGCTCGCGCGCGTCGCCCAGGAATGAGAGTCCCGTGAGTTCCTCCACCATCGCCGCCTCGGCGTTGCTACCGTCGAACGGTATCTCGTAGATTCGCCCCGGCTCGACCGGCTCCGCCAGCGACAGCCGCCCCATCGCGGAGCGTGTCAGCGGAGGCAATACGTGCATGCACGCATTATCGGTTTTTTCGGCGCGCTTCCGCAATTCGGCCGCAACAGCCTCCAGCGCCTCTTTCACTGCCTCCGTCGCGCCCGCCAGCGGCACACTGTCTTTGCCGCCGGTGCGCGGCGCCAGTACGCACTCGCCGCTGGCAAGGTCGCGCGGCCCCAGCTCGAGCCGCAGCGGCACGCCGCGAATCTCCCAGTCGTAGTATTTCTGCCCCGGCCGCAGGTCGCGGTCGTCGAGGTGCACCCGCAGCCCCGCCTCGCGCAGTTGCGCCTGCAGTTCGCGGCACGCCGCCAGCACGTCGTCGGCGCCCTCCTTCGCGAGTACCGGCACGATGACTGCCTGGTGCGGTGCAATCGCGGGCGGCAGGATGAGTCCGCGGTCGTCGCCGTGGACGCCGACGACCGCGCCGAGCAGCCGCTCCGACATGCCATAGGTGGTCTGGTGGCAGTACTGCTGTTCGCCCTGCGCGTCCTCGTAGCGCACGTCGAACGCGCGCGCCCACTGGTCGCGGTAGTGGTGGACCGACGCCACCTGTAGCGTCCGCCCGTCGGGCATCACGACGTCGATGCCGACGGTGTAGTGCGCGCCGGGGAAGGTGTCCCACAGCGGCCGCCGCGCGACCAGCGTCGGCAGGCAGAGGTCATGCATCAGCCGCGCCGCGATTTCGAGGTCCTCCTCGATTTGCCGCGTCGCGTCCGCCTCGTCGACGTGGCAGGTATGCGCTTCAAAGAAGTGGATTTCGCGCACGCGGATGAACGAGCGCGTCTGCTTCGTCTCGTAGCGGAAGGTGTTGACCATCTGGTACGTCTTCAGCGGTAGGTCGGCGTGGCTCCGAATCCAGAGCGGGAACATGCTGTACATCGCCGTCTCCGACGTGGGGCGCAGGAACATCGGCACGTCCAGTTCGGTCTCGCCCGCCTGCCGCACCCAGAAAACTTCCCGCGCGAAGCCAGTCGCCGCCTCGTCCATCCGCAGCTCCGACGGGTCGACCCCTTCCTCGCGCGCGCGCTGTAACCACGCCACCAGCCGGTTCTCCTTCTCGAGCAGCTGCTCCGGGATGAGCAGCGGGAAGTTGACTTCCTGATGGCCGGTGCGCTCCATCTCGGCGTGCGTCAGCCCGTCGATGAGTCGCATTGCCTTCCAGCCGTAGGGGCGCCAGACGTCCATACCCTTGATGGGGTAGCGCTTGTCGACCAGTTCGGCCGCCTCGACCATGAAGGGGTACCAGGCGTTGAAATCGTCTTTGGGCGGGATGCCGCGCTTGGCGGCTGCCGGCTGGGCCATCGTGCTCGCCAGACAGGTGCTGCTTAAGCGTTTACTTGCGGCGCGGGCCCCACAGTTCCCAGCCGCGCTGGATGGCGAAAGGCCCGACGATGACGACCACCAGCGAGATGAGCAGCATCTGCCGACACTCCTCGGGCGCCGCGGCGTAGTTTTCGGGCTGCGTCAGCTTCAGCTTGATGAGCCCGAACCACGGCAGCTCGCCGCGTGCCATGCCGACGATGTCGCCCGGCTGCACCGGCTGCACCTGCTGGCCCAGCAGGTCGCGATGCGTCAGCTGGTCGGGGTGGCGGTTGCCGGTCGAGTCGCCTTTGGTGATGTAGCCCGACTGCGTTATCCCCGTCAGCGGAGCGCCTGGCGGGAGCCCGATTTCGGCCAGCACTAGCTTGCCGTTGGCGAACTCCATGTCCACTTCGGGCAGGTAGTAGCTGCCGTTGTCGCGCACCTCGACCCACGCCATGGCGCGGTGGATGACCGGCGTGGCCGGGGTCCACTCGCCATCCTGCCGGTTGCACTCCGTCTCGTCGAGGCTCGCGCCAGCGCTGCAGACTCCGCGCAGCCCGTTCTTGTAGTAGATGATTACGTCGCCGTAGTCGCCGTAGCGCTCGTAGCCCTGCGGTTTCCCGGCAAGGTAGGTGACGATGTCGCTGCGCTCCGCGCTCTTGACCAGCACAAGGTCGCCGGTGTCGATGGCGCCGATATGGGTGAAGCCCGGCTCGGGGTAGAGCGGGTTGTCGTCGTGCTCCATCGAGCCCGATTCGATGACCACCATCGGCGGCCAGTTGCCGGTGTAGACCCAGGTCAGCATGAACACCGCGCTGACGACCAGCAGCGCACTCCCCAGCTCCCGTGCCCACGGTGGTAGCTGCTTCAGGGCATCGAGGTTCATCGCAGCTACTTCCGCTTCTTGCGCTTGATGACCCGCTTCACGCGTCGCTTCTTCGGCTTCGCTTCCGCGCGCGTAATGCGCTTCTGCGGGCCGGTGGCCTTGCCCTTGCTCGCACCGAAATCGGTCATCTCGCCGTCGCCCACTTCGCGGATGGCGGTTTCGATTTCTTTCTCAACCGTCTCTTTCTCCGGGGCCTCCTCGGGCGGCGCAACTTCGGCATCGCCGTCGTCGAGCAGCCCCGCCAGAGGGTCAATTTCGGTGCTCGTCGAAGGTTCGAAGGTTTCGTGTGTCTCGGGTGCCGTATCAGGGCTGTCGCGCGGCTGCATCTCCTGCCCGCAGCAGGGTGAGCGGCTCCATTTTTCGTGGAATCCCTTGCCGCACGCCACGCAGACGAAATCGTCCTGCTGTGACTTTTGCGGCTCCGCTGCCGGGCTGCTCGCCCCGGGCACCTTTGCGGCCTCGGCTATCTCCTCGGCGCGCAGGACGCTGCCGCCACACTGCTCGCAGCGACCCGCCCGTTGCTGGAAGCGGGTGCCGCAGCTGTCGCACTGGAACGGCTTTTCGGTACCCTGGACGTAGGGATTGAAGTCGCCCGTATCGACGAGCGCCGCGGCGTCCGCCTGCCGGTCATCCTGCTCGAGCTTTGCCAGCTCGGGATTCTCGGCCGACCCCCCCAGTTGCTTGCGCATGCGGGCGTAAAACGATTCGCGCTCGGCGAAGACTTCCTTGGTTTCGTCCGAGTAGTCGAACTTATCTTTTTCCTTCTTGCGACGGAAAAGCCCCATCATGCTGCGATTCGCCGCAAGCATAAAGCCTTATCGCCCTGCTGTGGCCGCATGAACTGGGACGGGCAGGTGGCGCTGGTGACCGGTGCCTCATCGGGTATCGGCCTCGAAATGGCGCGGCAGCTGGCCGATGCCGGAGCGCAGGTCTTCGCCTCGGCGCGACGCGAGCAGCGGCTGGCGCAGCTCGCCGCCGAGTTCCCCGCCGGCCGCATCACGCCGCTCGTGGCGGACCTCGCGGAAGTGGGCGCCGGTGCGCGGTTGGTAAAGCAGGTGCTCGACGCCGCGGGGCGGCTTGACCTGCTGGTCAACAACGCCGGCTACGGCGAGCTGGTGAAGGCCGACGAGCAGACGACCGAAGCGGTCGCGCGGCAGATGCAGGTCAACTTCATGGCGGTCATCGAAGCGACGCTGGAGACCATCCCGGCGATGAAGTCGCAGGGGGACGGCCGCATCCTGAACGTCGCCTCCATCGTGGGCCACATGGGAATCCCGGGCGTTTCGGCTTACGTTGCGAGCAAGCACGCATTGCAGGGGTGGTCCGAAGCGAGCGGTTACGACCTGAAGCAGCACAACATCACCGTGACCTGCCTCTGCCCTGGCGGCACCGATACCGAGTTCCAGAACCACGCCTCGTTCGAGCGACACGACGGGCTCAGTAGCTTCATGCAGCCTGCCGCCACCGTCGCGCGCGCCGGGTTGCGTGGCGCGTGGAAACGCAAGCCACTGGTGATTCCGGGGTTGCGCAACCGCTTCTTCCTCTGGGCGCACGATCGGCTGCCGTGGATCTTCCGTCGCATCATGTATCGCGAGGCAAAGCGCATCGTGCCGCGTGACTGACCACTACAATAGCGATAGTTCGCCCGTCAGCGGGTCCAGCTCCGCCTCGCCCGCCGGGCCGAGCCCGAGACAGGTGACCGTTCCCGCGGCGAGCTCGGTGCGCCCCGCATCACGCACCAGTGCGGTCGTCAACCCCGCCGCGCGCGCGTCAGCCTGGAGTATGTGCAGCGCCGCTTCATCGGGAACGCGTACGGTGACCTTGCGCTGCCCCTCGTCAAACCAGGCGCGGAATTCGCGCCGGCCGTGCTTCTGCGCGCGCAAGGCACAACTCACCGCGGCGTGTGCCACCTGCGCTGCCAGCTTACCGCGCGACAGCTTCAGGTCGCCCCGCACGGCGATGACTAGCTTGCGCTCCATCTACTCCTCGTCGGCCGCGCCGTCGCGAGCCGAATCGGTCTCGCCGCCCGGGTCGACTGACTGCACCTCGTGCGCCAGTCCTTCGCCCGGTGCAGCAGGGTTCAGCGCCTGCTCCAGCTCCGCCAGCCGCGCGTCGATGTCGGCCAGGTCGGCCAGCAGCGTCTTGCGCTTTTTCTCGTAATAGTTGCGCATCATTGGGCTGCCGACCCGCTCGCGCCGCTCGAATTCCTCCAGCTTGCGTTTGACGTTGTGCCGGTCGTGCTGCAGCCCCTCCATCTCGAGTAGCTCGGCTGGGATGATTTTCCCGGCGACCGCCAGCTCCGCCTCGATGCGGAAGCCGGGCGGCGCGCGCGCCAGCGCCGGATGCACGTTCGCGAGCCACGGGTAGGCACCGCGATACCAGCCGATGGCGAAAAACAGGGCGCTCGCGGCGAGCAACGAAGTCGCGACGAAGGCAGTCTGGAAGTACCCCTTCTCACCATCGGAGACCCCCTTCCAGGCTGGGGCGTTGCCGAGCCCGGGGTTGCCGAGCACGAAGCCGATGAGAATCACGACGCAGATGGACATCGCCATCCCCAGCGTGACGCGGTAGAGTGTGTCGAACTCCTCGTCGAGTTCGTTCTTGCGCGGGAACATCGCCATTATCAGCGTGTAGCCCGGCAGGAACAGCACCAGCAGCAGCCCGTAGATGACGCGCAGGTTGACGAAATCGTGCTGTTGCCAGCCGCCAATCGCCCCGATGACGGTTATCAGCCCGAAGAAGGGCACCCAGAGCGACGGCACTTCCTCATCATCGGAAGTGAGCGCGTAGACCAAGTCGAGCACCCAGACTACCGGCCGCAGCACCAGCTCCCGCATTGGCCGCGCCACGCTGTGGCGGTTAAAAACCCCTGCCGCCCCGGAATCCGCGCCGGTATCCCCGCGGCTCCGCGCCATCGCGCCGCACCCCACCCTGCGCCAACAGCGCCTTCCAGCGGCCGCGGCAGTCGCACGCGGCCGCCGGCATTGCGCCGCCGAGCCGGTGTTCGGTCAGCGCGTCGAGCAGCGCCTGATCGCACTCGCCGCAGTTGTGCGCGCCGCGCTGCGTCCCGCCGCCGGTCGGGTCGGAGTAGACGCGCACGCCGCATTCCCGCGTGCGGCGCAGGACCTCGACGACGGACCAGAGCCACGGCGCGCTCCATTCGCCCCGCCGGAAGAGCCGCTCGACGACCGTATTTCGCTGGACGTTGACCGGATTCAACGAGACCTTGTCGACGTGCGGCGCCGCGCGCTCGATTGACGCGACTGCGTCGTCGATGGCCTGCGCCTCGTTTAGGAACGGCGGTTTGAGCAGCACATACGCCTTGACGCTCGCACCGGCGGCGCGAGCGTTCACGCAGGCGCGCGTGAAGCCACCCCACTTCAGCCGCTTGTTGACGCACTTGTCGAGCACCAGCGGCGTCGCCGACTCGAGCCCGATGGCGACTTCGAGCGCCGGCGCGTCGCCGTAATCCATGTGGCGCGCGTGGACGAACTCGGGCAGCGACTCGACCAGTACCTTCTCGACACCGGCCGCGTGCATTCCGGCCATCGCTTGCGCGGCAAAATCGAGCGGCACCTCGGTCGGGTCCAGGAACGAACCTGACGTGTAAATCTTGGCGTAGCGCTTCCCCGCCAGGTGCGGCAGCACCTGCGCCCACTGCGCCAGCAGCGCCTCGGTCGAGACGCCGCCGGGGACGGTGTCGTTGAAGTAGCCGCACATCGCGCACCCTTCGCGAATCGACCAGTAGCAGCCGCGCGTGCGCAGGATGGCGACCCCCGCCTCGATCTGTTCCCCGTCGAGCACTTCGCGCTCGGTCCAGGTCGCGACCGGCTGGTCGAGCGGATGCGCCGCCGGCTCTTGCTTGGCGGCGTTGACGAACTCGGCGAAGGCGTCAGCCACGGTTCCGCACCTCCACCGCCAGCCCCCGCTCCATCGCGACCATCTCACCGGGTGCCATGCGGGCGACCCCGGCCGCGGTGATTTCGCCGCCCTGCTCGACCGCCACCTGCTCGCCATTGCGGAACTCGCCGCGTGTGCCAATGACGCCGGCGGCGAACAGGTCGCCGCGCAGCTTGAACTCGGCCGCCTCGACGACCGGCCCGCCCGCCGCCGCCAGCGCGGCAGCGCCATTGCGTGTGAGCGCGAAGCCGCCGATGCGCGGCGAGAAGTTGGCCAGCCCGTCGAGCCGCAGCCGCGGCCAGCGCCCCTGCACCGACGCGGCGAGCAGCGGCTCCGCCAGTTCGCCGAACTGGACCCGTGCCAGCCCGGCCGCTTCGCCGCGCGAGCGGTCACGGCCGGAGAGCGACGCGACGCCGCGCAGCGCGGTGCGGCACGCGGCGCCCAGCGCAGCGAGACCAGCGCCGGACGCAGGCCTCTCTGCATCGGTTTCCAGCACCTCCACCCCGCGCTCCTGCAGCAGCTCCGCCAGCAGTCCGGAAGCGGAGCCAGCGTGCACTATTGCTTTTTTATACCTGTCTTCAGGGCGCAGCCGTTCCAGCTGGCGGCCAAACATCGCCGCTTCGTTGGCGTCCCAGTAGCCGGTTACGCCGACATCGTAGTGTGCCGCGGGGTGGAGCATCTCCAGCTCGCGCGGTACCAGTCCCAGCGGGCTGGTCACCGACACGACGTGCAGCGCCAGCCAGTTGTCCAGCTCGCGCAGCGTGCGGTGGAAACGGCGGTGTGTCGCGCTCCAGTGATATGGCTTGCGCGCCGAACAGGGCAGCAGCAGCAGCACCATCTCCGCGGCGGGCGGTGCGAAGCGTTCGAGATTACGCCGCCATTCGGTGACGGCCGGATGCCCCAGCGAGAGCGCGCCGGCGCGGATTTCGACCGCGCGGCGCGCGCCCCGGGTCGCGAGCAGGTCGCGCGAGTGGTGCAGCAACTGCGCCACACGCGGATTGTGCAGCGCGGTGCGCTCGACCAGCTCACGCAGCCGTCCCTGTTCCAGCGCGCTGCGGATGCGGCCGAGCCAGCCCGCGAGCGCCTTGCGGTTGCCCGCGGCGGTCGCGCCCCCGTCGGGAATCCAGTCGCCCTGTTCGAGCCGGAAACCGGCCGCGCCGTGCAATTCAGCCGCGAGCGAGTCAAACAGGTCCACCCCCAGGCAGGTGAGCAGCGGCATCTCGGCCGGCTCGACCGCGGGGGTGTAGAGCAGCCGGCGCCAGCCCGCCTCCTCGCGCGCCGCCGCCAGCGCCGCGAGCAGCTGCCGTGGGTTGTGCGACGCGCCGCCGTCGAGCACCGCGACGTCGTCGGAGAGCGCCAGGAATGGCGCCTGTGCCGTGTCGCGGCCGAGCGGCTGCGGCGGCAACGCCAGCTTGCGGCGGCCGAGCTTCAGCGCACCGCCGTCGCCCAGCGCCTTCTCGGGAAGCAGCTTCGTGCCGCTATCGGCGCCCAGCGCTAGCGGCGTGTAGCGGCCGTGCAGCTCCAGCAGGCGACCCAGCCCTTCGTGTGCGAGCGGTTCCACGCCGCGCCATCCGCCGTGGGGGGGATTACTCTTCCGGCAACTCGCCCAGTTCTTTGGGGGTTTCGGTGGAAGCCGTCGAGTGTATCGCGGCAGTCGTAACCTCGTCCTTGATGGCCTGCATTTCATTGGCCATCTCCTCGGCCGTTGGAATCGGGCCGAGAATATCGTCCGCTGCGCCGAGCGCCTTTTCGACGTCAGCCACTTGCGAGATTTCCTTGTCGGGGGTTGCGCGTGCCGCGCCGACATATTCGGCGGCGCCCTCTATCAGTCGGGTAATCTCGAACGGTAGCACGAACTTCGTCGATGCGCCAGCACCCAGGTTCTTCAGCGTATCCAGGCTCAGTACCGTAAGCGCCTTCGAGTCCAGCGCGGCGGCGCCCATCGAGATGATGCGCAGCCCCTGTGCCTCGCCCTGCTGCTGCAGAATGTGCGCGGTCCGCTGTCCCTGCGCCTCGAGAATCTGCGCCTGCCGCAGCCCCTCGGCCTCCAGGATGCGCGACTGCTTGTCGCCCTCGGCGTTCAGGATGGCGGCGCGCTTGTCACCGTCGGCGCGCAGGATGTTGGCGCGTCGGTTGCGCTCGGCCGCGGTCTGGTCCTCCATCGCCTGCTTGACGTTGGGCGACGGGTCCACTTCGCGAATCTCGACGTTCTCGACCTTGACGCCCCATTTGTCGGTCTCAACGTCAAGTCGGTCGCGCAGGCCGATGTTAATCTTGTCGCGGTTCGAGAGCACCTGGTCCAGCTCCATGTCGCCGATGACCGCCCTCAGCGTGGTCTGCGCCATGTTGATAATCGCCTGCCGGTAGCTTGTCACCTCGAGGACCGAGCGCTTCCCGTCAGCGACCCGGAAGTAGATGACCGCGTCGACCATCGTGGGCGAATTGTCCTTGGTAATGACCTCCTGTCGCGGGACGTCCAGCACCTGCGTCCGCAGGTCAACCATGATGACCTGGTCCAAGAATGGAATCACGAAATTCCAGCCCGGGTTGAGCAGGTCCTTGTATTTTCCAAGTCGCAGCCTTACGCCAATCTCGTACGCGTTAATCTGTCGGATAACCGCGAACAGGACTACGATAGTCAGCGCGAACAGGATGAAGAATGCGAAGATGAGGAATCCCCAGCCACCCCCTCCATCCTTGTCATGACTATCAGCAGCAGCAAGGGGGATGGCCAGCAGGGCCATCAGGGCCGTGCAGGCCGCCACATACAGTTTCTCTATTTTCATCTTTTTCTCCTTATTCAGTTAGTTCCACTATAAGGTGTATCCCGTCAGCGCCGGTGACCCTGACCAGACCTCCCTCAGGAATGTCTGTGCTGGAATCGGCACGGAACACCTCGGTTCCAAGCCGGATTTTGCCTTCGATGGTTCCCGCCACGACCGCGCGAGTAACCTTGCCCTCCTTGCCGATGTGTAACCTCAGCGACCCGGTAGGAGGCGTATCGGGCGGCGCCAGCGACTGGTAGAATTGCAGGGTGAAATAGAAGGTTACCAGCCCCACGCCGAGCACGATCGGCAGCGCCAGCCAGCTGTTGACAATATCGGGCGCGACCAGCAGCAGCAACCCAATTACCAGCAGCACCGTCGCCGGCACCGCCAGCAGGAAGCCGGGATGGAAGGTCTCGAAGACGAAGAGCAGGATGCCCAGTACGATGAAAGCATAGCCAAGGGTGTTGCCAGTCAGTTCCACATAATGACAAGTAGAGGGTTTTATAAAAAGCCAATTCGAAAATTATTGTTGAGTGAATATGCCAGCATCGCACACCCGCATAGGATACTGCCTCGGGCAGCCTTATATACCCCTGCTTTTTGCGACGACTCCCTCGTCCTACCGCAAGGTATGGCAGGGCACCAATAGTGCACCCGTCCTGCCGTCCTAGGCCGGGGAAGTGACCCAGGTTCGAGTACCTCATCCGGTACGTAGTGGGCCAATGAAAGTCAGATCAGACGCAGACCTGGCGAAAGTCGGGCCGATGGCTACAAGCAGTTACTACGCCACCTGATGGATGACTGGGCTCGGTTGCCGAAGAAGGTCGTGCCAAGCAGCGATATGCTTCGGGGAGGCGCATGGAACCTTTGATCCGAAGATTGCCGAATGGGACTTCCCAGACCTAAGTCTAATCCTTCACAGGATGGGGAACGCCCCGAATTGAAACATCTTAGTAGGGGCAGGAAAAGAAATCAAACGAGATGGGGTAAGTAAAGGCGATCGAACACCCCTTTACGGGCAAACCGAATCCCGCAGCGAGAGTTGCGGGAAATGTGGATGGCCCGGTTACGTCCTAACTCTCATATCCGAAGTTCGTGTGGAACGCCGGTGCCAGAGAGGGTGACAGCCCCGTAGGAGAAAGAGAGCAGGACGATTTCCGGGACCCAAGAGTAGCGTGCGTTGGATATCGCGCGTGAAGACGGGAGGTACTAACTTCCAACCCTGAATACAGACCGAGACCGATAGCGTACTAGTAGCGTGAGCGAAAGTTGTAAAGCATCCCTAGCGGGAGAATAGAAAGACCCTGAAATCAGGTGGTTACAGACTGATACGGCGTGCAAGGGAAGAGGCGGTAACACCACTGCTGACCGGCGTCGTATCGTCCGATTCGAAAATTGGCCCATGGAGTTTCTTTCACTGGCAAGGTTAAGCACGCAAGTGCGAAGCCGCAGGGAAACCGACAGTCCGCAGCATTGCAAGGGACGGAGTGTGCTCGCTCGGAGTCAGTGGATGGATACCCGAAGCCGGTCGATCTATGCCTGGGCAGGGTGAAGCCCCCCGGAAGGGGGGTGGAGGCCCGCACCGGTACTGATGTGCAAATCGTTCGGATGACCTGGGTATAGGGGCGAAAGACCAATCTAGGCCGGCAATTGCTGGTTCCTCTCGAAACTGCTCGAAGGCAGACCTCCGTGGAGACGGGGCGTGCGGTAGAGCACTGATTGCGTGTTTAGGGAGCGAGAGTTCTCGGCATGCTGTCAAACTCCGAATGTGCGTCCGTCGCAGAAGCGGGGCAGTGAGGGCACTGGGGTAAGCTTAGTGTCCGCGAGGAGAACAATCCAGACCGAAGTTAAGGTCCCAAAGTAACCGCTAAGTGTTAAAGAACAAATGGTGTCTGGCGGCAGAGACAGCTGGGAGGTTGGCTTAGAGGCAGCCATCCTTTAAAGAGTTCGTAACAGATCACCAGTCGAGTTTCTGGGCCCAGAAAATGGACGGGACTAAGTGGTTCACCGATACTTCGGGCCACCGGAAGGTGATGCGGTAGAGAGGCGTCGTGCGTGGATGGAAGCAGGGGCGTGAGTTCCTGTGGACCGCGTTCGAATGATAATCATGGGAAGAGTAGTAGCGTAGACGGGTGAGAATCCCGTCCGCCGTAGGGGCTAGGGTTCCTCGACGATGTTCATCAGTCGAGGGTTAGTCGGTCCTAAGGTTTCCCCTAACAGGAGAAATCGAAAGGGAAGCAGGTTAATATTCCTGCACCAGTCCGTATTTTGTCCAGTTCTTGACACATCGGGTGCGACGGAGCACTCCTGTCGGAGTGTTGCTGATCGCGATAAAGTCGTGGAGAACCGTAATGGTGAGAAGCGACCTAAGCGGCCGGGAGGCGGAGTATTTCGCTTCCGTTCTATCCTGGTGTCCGTGAAAAGGGAGCTGGAGCCGTACTGACTGTCCGTACCGAGATCTGACACAGGTGCCCCTAGGTGAGTAGCCTAAGGCGTCGCGGCATAATCAAGGCAAGGGAATTCGGCAAATTGGCCCCGTACCTTCGGTAGAAGGGGTGCCAGCCTTGCAGAAGGCTGGTCGCAGTGACCAGGGAGCTCCGACTGTTTACTAAAAACACAGGTGGCTGCTAGTCCGTAAGGATGTGTATAGCCGCTGAATCCTGCCCAGTGGCGGTATCTGAAACCCGGTTTCACCCGGACGAAGGACCGCTAAACGGCGGGGGTAACTATGACCCTCTTAAGGTAGCGTAATACCTTGTCGCTTAATTGGCGACTTGCACGAATGGCCTAACGAGAGCTCTACTGTCCCTGCCTTGAGCCCGATGAAATTGACGTACTGGCGCACAGTCCAGTACGTCCCAGCCGCAAGCGAAGACCCCGTGGAGCTTTACTGCAGCCTGTCGTTGTGGTACGAGTTGTAATGTGCAGGGTAGACGGGAGCCATCGAAACCTGGGCGCCAGCCTGGGTGGAGGCAACGATGAAACACCGTCCTTTACGATTCGTCCCGCTAAACCCCTTCGGGGGGACATCGATAGGTGGGCAGTTTGGGTGGGGCGCCACTCCCTCGAAAAAATAACAAGGGAGCTCAAAGGTCAGCTTAGGTAGGTCAGAAATCTACCGTAAAGTGCAAGGGCAAAAGCTGGCTTGACGTGGTTTGGCATCACAACAAACCACGATGCGAAAGCAGGACCTAGCGAACCAACCAGCCTCGTTAGTAGGGGCGGTTGATAACAGAAAAGTTACCCCGGGGATAACTGAGTTGTCTGGAGCAAGAGCCCATATCGACCTCCAGGCTTGCTACTTCGATGTCGTCTCTCTCTATCCTGGGTGTGCAGAAGCACCCAAGGGTGGGGTTGTTCGCCCATTAAAAGGGATCGTGAGATGGGTTTAGTCCGTCGTGAGACAGGATTGTTGCTATGTGCTGGGACCGTTTTGTGCCTGAAGGAAAGGGCCCCTTAGTACGAGAGGAACGGGGGCTCGCAGCCACTAGTTTACCAGTTGTCCGACAGGGCATTGCTGGGCAGCCACGCTGTAAGGGATAAGAGCTGAAAGCATCTAAGCTCGAAACCCACCTCGAGACGAGGCACTTTGACGCCCGTAGAAGACGGGATGATAGGACCGGGGTGTACGCACCGAGAGTTATAGTGGCGCCAGAAACCGCTTCGGCGGCGGAAGGTACCACTTCGAGGTGTTCAGCCCGCCGGTTACTAAGAGTCATTACTGCTATCAGGCCGTCGGCCCGACCGCAAATAGGTCTGCGTCTGTCCTGGCAAGGACGGAAACTATCTGACTAGCGTAAGCTCTGGTTCTTTCGAGTTTGTCCGTTGGCAGCGATCTGACCCAGCACTAGCTGGGCCAGACGCAAACAGGTCTGTTTCTATCTCGACTAGGGTGGAAATCCCCAGTCTCAGCGGAAGCGCTGCATACCCTTAATTTCGGGCTTGCCTGAAACCGACCCAGCTCACGCTGGGCAGCTCGTTTCAGGTAGCCGTCGTGCGAAAAAAGCGACTGTTTGACTCAGTAGTTGTCGCTGCGGGGCGCCCGTTCCTGGGCGGCGTCAACCTTCAAGGTGCGTCCGTCAGTTTCGGTGCCGTTGATGGCCTCGATTGCTGCGCTCGCTTCTTCGGGGGTCGACATCTCGACAAAACCGAAGCCGCGGGAGCGGCCGCTCATCCGGTCCATTATGACCTTGGCTGACTGCACTTCGCCGTGCTCCCCGAACATCTGTCCGAGGTCCTCATCCTTGAACGACCATGGTAGGTTGCCCACATATATGTTTCTGCTCATTGTTCTATTGCCTGCCTCCTGGCAGGATGGCGGCGCAGGGGGCCTCCGATATAATACTTGGTGTTTGCCAAAAATCAGCTAGCGCGTCAGCACGCGCGCGATAACGACACGCTGGATTTCCTGCGTTCCTTCATAAATCTGGGTAATCTTGGCGTCACGGAAAAAGCGCTCGACCGGGAAGTCGGTGGTGTAGCCGTAGCCGCCCAGCACCTGCACGGCGTGGTCGGCGACCCACATCGCGGTGTCGCCGGCGGTCAGCTTGGCCATGCTTGCCTCGAGCGTGTGGCGCGGGGCTCCCTGCTCGTAGTGCTGTTGCTTGGCCCAGGCTGCACGGTAGACCAGCAACCGCGCCGCCTCGGTGCGTGTCGCCATTTCGGCCAAGTAGTTGCCGATGGTCTGGTGCTGTGCAATCGGCTTTCCGAAGGTCTCGCGCTCTAGTGCATACTTCAGTGCCGCCTCGTAGGCGCCCTGGGCAATCCCCAGCGCCTGCGCGGCAATGCCGATACGCGAGTTGTCAAGCGCATTCATTGCGATGTAGAAACCCTTGCCTATCTCACCGAGCACGTTCTCCTTCGGGACACGGCAGTTGTCAAGCAGCAGCGTGGTGGTGTCGCTGGAGCGGATGCCCAGCTTGTTCTCCTTCTTGCCGACCGCGAAACCGTCGAAGTCTTTTTCGATGATGAAGGCGGTGACGCCGCCGTGCTTCTTCTTGCCGTAATCGGGATGGCCAACCACCTTTGCGAACAGCACAAAGACATCGGCGCAGGAGCCATTGGTGACCCACATCTTCTCGCCGTTCAGGACGTAGTAGTCGCCGTCGTCGGTCGCCCTGGCGCTCATTGCGGCGGCGTCGGTTCCCGACCCCGCCTCGCTCAGCGAGTAGGCGCCCAGCGTCTCGCCGCTCGCGAGCTGCGGGAGATATTTTTCTTTCTGCGCCTCGCTGCCGTGTAGCACGAGGGTCAGTGAGCAGAGCCCGACGTGCACCGCGACCATGACTCCCAGCGACGGGTCGACGCGCGAGAGCTCCTCGACCACGATGGCCTCCGAAATGTCGTCGAGCTTCTGCCCGCCATACGCCTCGGGGATGGTCATCCCGGCGAAACCCAGTTCCGCAAACGCCTTGAATTCCGCGACTGGCGGCCGCTGCTTCCGGTCGCGCTCCGCGGCGGTCGGCGCCGCGACGCTCTCGGCGAAGTCGCGCACCATGTCGCGAATCATCTGCTGCTCCTCGGTCGGCGCGAAGTCCATCAGCCCTCCATCAGCCGGATAATCGCCTCGGCCGGCTCGCCGTTGCACTCGCGCAGCGCCTCGAACGCCTCGCTCTCGGAGACGCCGGCCTGCGCGGCGACCAGCGCCACGTCCCCGGCCGGGATTTGCGGCACCCCACCATCGGCGTCCGCCGTGCCATCACTGCTGAGCGGCCGCTCCTGCGGCTCGCCGACAATCTGGTAGCTCTTCTGCCCCATCATGTCCATCGCCGTCACGCTCGGCGCGTCGAAGTAGAGTTCCTTCTCCGGCGTGCGGATGATGACTTCGGTCGCGTCGATATTCACGGTCGATTGCTTCAGCTGCTTCTGCAGCTTCTTCATCATGCGCGGGTTCATGCGACCCATGCCGGGCATCATGTCCCCGGCGAGCCCAGCGCGGGTTTAAGCGCTGTGGCGCCGCTCATAATTTGTAGCGCAGTACCGCCGCCGCGCCGCCCAGCCCCGCCAGGATTTCCCCGCCGTGGTGGTGCGGCGAGACCTCGACCACCTCGGTGCGCGCCTGCTCGGCCAGCGCCAGCAGCCGGCGGCCTTGCGGGGAGCGTGTCTCGGGCGCCAGAATCAGCAGCCGCTCGCCCGCGCCCGCCTCGAGCGCCGCGCGCAGCTGCGCCTCGCCATAGGTCGCCCGGTCGCGCGCGAGCGCATCGTTGAGCGCCGCGACTGCTTCCAGCTCGCGCTGCAATTGCGCCTGCGCGGCTGCCTGCGGCAGCTTGCCGGTGCGGAGCGCTTCGTGGACGCCCGCCAGGCCACCCTGCCCTGCGGCGACGGCGGTCGCGTCGCCCCACTGCTCGGGCGCGTCGTCGCGCGCCTGCTTCAGCAAATCCTCTTTCAGGAAGCCGGGGCCGATGACAATCAGCGCCGCCTTCGCCCCCGTGCCGCCGCTACCGAGCGCGTCGGCGACGCTGGTGATGACGCGCGCGAAGAACGCCTTCTGCGTCTCGCCGCCGGCGCCCTTGCCGCCGGCGCGGTTCAGCGCGCGCAGCTCGCGGATGCCGTAGGGGCGCACCTCGGCCAGCACGACCGAGTCGGCCTCTACCGCGACCGCCAGCGCGCGCACTGCGGGTTGCGCCGCCTCGCGCAGCCGCCGTTTGTGGTGCGGCGCCCACTCGGGCTTGGTGAGCGTCAGGTCATCGCTCGGTCCCAGCAGCAGCGTGTGGTGCTGGCCGACGTCGCGCTTCGCCTCGGTGATGGGGCCGTGGCAGCGCAGCCGCTGGCCGAACGGCTGGTATTCGACTTTTTCGACCGCGAGCGTCAGCGTCATTTTCTGCTTGGCGCCGCGCCCGGGGCGCAGCCGGTCCGCCTGCGTCGCTTCGCGCCGTTCGGTGCTGGCGCGGACGCGGTCGCCCGGCTCGAGCAGCAGGTCGAGGTGGTAGAGGTCGTCCTCGTGCTCGAGTCGTAATCGGACTGGGCCGTCGCGCTTACGCTGGACGCGCATGCGAGCTATGTTTGGACCGTGATATCCAGGTTCTCCGCCAGTTCCTTGTAGCGGTTGCGGATTGTGACTTCGGTCACGCCGACGGTCTCGGCGATGCACTTCTGCGTCTTGCGCATGTTGTAGATTACCGACGCGATGTAAATCGTGGCCGCGGCGACGCCGGTCGGCCCGCGCCCTGAGGTGAGTTCGGCATCGACCGCCCGGTTCAGGATGCCGATGGCGGCGTTCTCGACGTGCCCCGGCAGCTCGAGTTCGCGGCAGAAGCGGTTGATGTAGACGACGGGCGACGCCGGCTGGAGGTTCAGCTTCAGCTCGCGCGAGATGTAGCGGTAGGTGCGGCCGACCTCTTTCTTGTTGGCGCGCGACGCCGTGGTAATCTCGTTCAGCGTGCGCGGCACCTCGCAGCGCCGGCAGGCGCCGTAGAGTGCTGCGGCGGCGACCCCTTCGACCGAGCGGCCGCGGACCAGATTCTGGTTGACCGCGCGGCGGTAGAGCATCGCGGCGTCCTCGCGCACCCGCCGGTGCAGTCCAATCTTGGAGGCGAGCCGGTTCAGCTCGGTGAGCGCCATCGCTAGGTTGCGGTCGGCCGAGGTCGAAGCGCGGGTGCGGTTCTGCCACTTGCGCATGCGGAACAGCTGCGCACGGTTCCGGGTCGGGACGACGTTGCCGTGGGTGTCGCGGTTGCCCCAGCCGATGTCGGTCGAGAGCCCCTTGTCGTGCACCATCACCGTCATCGGCGCCCCGCCTCGCGAGCGTTTCTCGTTCTGCTCGGCGTCGAAAGCGCGCCACTCCGGACCCTGGTCAATAAAGTTGTCATCGACCACCAGACCACAGCCGCTGCAGGTCATTTCACCGCGATTATAGTCGCGGATGAGGTGCTTCGAATCACACTCGGGGCAGGCAGTAATTTCCTCAAGTTCAATCTTACCGCCAGAACCCTTGAGCACCATTAGCGCCCCCATGTCGGCCGTCAATAAAAGCGCTCGCCCCTGCGCCGGCAAATCGTATAACCGCCCGGCCTGCCTGCGCGGCGATGGTGACTGCTGAGGAGGACCCACGCGGATACGCCGAGCGGCGCGGCTGGAAAGTGCACGAGTCGCGCTGGGACGGCTCGGCGCACTTGCTGTTGGTCGAGGGGCGGCCCGACCTTGCCGAGGCGTTCGAGGAGCTGCGGCTCGACCTGAAGGCGGATGCGGGCAAGGTGCGGCTGCACCCGATGCTGCGCCGCGCCGGGGGGGAGCTGCTGCTGGTGTTGCTGCCACAGACGCGGCGCAAGACGCGCTCCGAGCGCACCAACCTCTACCTGCTGCTGGCGACCATCTTCACCACCACCTGGGCCGGGACGCTCTTCTGGGCCGGCTACGCCGGGAGCTACGAGCTGCAGAGCGGTTGGGACCTGCTGCTGATACTGCTCCACCCCGAGACGCTCTTCTACGGCTGGCTCACCTTCTCGCTGCCGCTGCTGACCATCCTCGGCATCCACGAGATGGGGCATTACGTCTACGCGCGCAAGCACAACCTCGATGCGTCGCTGCCCTTCTTCATCCCCATCCCGCCGCCGCTGCTGCTCGGGACGATGGGCGCCTTCATCGCCATCCGCGAACCAATACCCAACCGGCGGGCGCTGCTCGACGTCGGTGCCAGCGGTCCCATCGCCGGCTTCCTTGCGGCATTGCCCATCACGCTGCTCGGCTTCTGGCTCACCGAGCAGGCGGCGCGCGAAGCGCCGGTCGACCCAGGCAACCTGATTTTCCTCGGGACGCCGCTGGCGTTCAACCTGCTCGGGTCGCTCGCCGAGCAGTTCATGACGCTGAGCGACAACTACCTGATTCACCCTGTGGCGTTCGCCGGCTGGGCCGGCCTGCTGGTGACCGCGCTCAACCTGCTCCCGGCCGGCCAGCTCGACGGCGGCCACATCGCGCGCGCGCTCCTCGGCCCGCGCGCGCAGATGCTCTCCTATCTTGCCATCGCGGTAATGCTCTTCATGGCGTTCTGGGGCGTACCGGGCTACTCCGACCCCTACTTCGGCTGGGCGATTTTCGCCGGGTTGGTCTACTTCCTCGGCGCCGAGCATCCGCCGCCCTCGGAGGAAATCACGCCGCTCGACACCCCGCGCTGGCTCGCCGGCGGCTTCACCGGCGTAATGCTGCTGCTCTGCTTCGTCCCATCGCCGCTGATGACCATCCCGTCGCCGTTCGGGCTCGAGATGGAGGCGGCCGACGGCGAGCTGGGCTTCGAGGCGGGCGACAGCAACGCGACTTTCATCTGGGTCAACAACACCGGTGAGGTGCACGACAACTTGAGTCTGGCGCTGAAGCTGCCGGCCAGCTGGAGCGCGAGCCTCAGCGTCACGAACGTGACCGCCCCCGACGGGAAATGGCTGAATCCCGGCAACACCACCTTCGGGGAAGTGGCGTGGCAGCCGGACCCGTTCAACCTGAGCCTCAACCTGACGGCGGGCGCGTCGGCGCAGTTGCGGCTCGAGCTTTCCGCGCCCGCCGAGTTCAGCGAGCCGGCGCAGGCACTGCTCGAGGCGAGCAGCCGCAACGAAGCGACCTATACGCTGCGGCTGTCGCTGCTGCCGGAGGCGGAGGCGTGATTCTGGAAGGCCGCCTCTGGCATCCGCAGAACGGGCTGACCGAGGGCTGCGTGGCTGTTGGCGACGACGGCGCAATCGAGCGCGTCGCGAAGACCATGGCCGGTCGCAAGCAGCGCGTGCGTGGGATGCTCCTGCCCGCCGGCTTCGACATGCATGTCCACTTCCGCGACCCCGGTTTCCCGCAGAAGGAGACCTGGGCCAGCGGCTCCGCGGCGGCCGCCTGCGGCGGGGTCACCGCCGTCGTCGACATGCCCAACACGCAGCCGCCGACCGACTCGCCCACCGCCTTCGCCGCAAAGGCGCAGCGCGCTGCGGCGGCGTCGGTGGTCGATTTCGGGCTGGGGGTCAGCGCGCGCCCCGGTATCTCGCGCGAAGCGTGGTTCGGCGAGCTGCCGGCCGCCTTCTGGAAGCTCTACCCCTACGGCAAGTCGTGGGAAGATTACCGTGCGACCGCCACGGAAGTCACGGCTGCTGGCGGCCGCCCGCTGGTGATTCACGGCGAGCATCCGTCGCACATAGACATGTCGCCGCCAACCGAGCTGGCGGAGCACACCGCGCACCGCCGGCTGGCGGAGGCGGAGTGCCTGGCGGGGATGCCCGCGTCGCCGCAGCTACACGTCGCGCATCTCTCGACGGCGGATGGCCTAGCGGGGTTACCGGTGGGCGCGACCGCAGAGGTCTGCCCGCACCACCTGCTGCTGAACCTTGACGCGTGCGATTCCATTGACTGCAAGGTGGACCCGCCGCTGCGGACGCCGCGCGACAACGCCGCGCTCTGGGCGGGCTTCCGCGACGGCCGCATCGCGGTGCTGGCGAGCGACCACGCGCCGCACCTGCCCGAGGAGAAGGCGTCCGACAATCCGCCGTCGGGGATTCCCGGCGTCGAGACGATGGTGCCGCTGATGCTGCAGCAAGTCTCCGCCGGCCGGCTGGCGCTGGGGCGGCTGGTGAACGCGATGGCCGAAGCGCCCGCCGACCGGCTCGACCTTGCGCGCGGACGCATTGCGGCGGGGCAGCCGGCCGACCTGATTGAGGTTGACCTGAAGGCGGCGCGCCCGGTCGCGCTGGAGCAGTTGCACTCACGCGCCGGCTGGAGCCCCTACGAGGGGTGGGACACCGTCTTCCCGCAGCGGGTCTGGCGCCGCGGCGAGCTGGTGGCGGCCGACGGGGAGCTACAGGCGTCGCGTGGCGGGCAGCCGCTCTTCACGGCGCAACCTTAATACTCCGCGAAGGGGGGGCGCGCCATGCGACTGCAACTTGCGCTGGCGCTGCTGGCAGCCGGAGCGCTGCTGCTGCTGGCGCAGCCGGCGGAGGGCGCCGGCGCCGACTCCGAGACGCCGCTCTACCTGAAGCGGGACGGTATCGGCTTCATTTTCAAGCTCAACGCGCAGGACCCGCAGGCGGACCGGCTGCGCTATTGGGAGTGCAGCGAGGAGCTGAACCAGGAGGGGTCATTCTTCCCGCTCGCCAAGTGGGAGCAGGGGCTGGGCGGACAGGTCGAGCTGGGCGACAGCTATACCTTCGCCGTCTGGGTCGAGTCGACCAACGTGCAGGAGATTACGCTGCGCGTGACGCTCTACGTCGTGGTCAACGGCACCCAGCACAACCTCTCGCGTGAGGAAGTCACCAAGCAGGGTTCCTTCCCCACCTGGCTCACCGGTAACTACACCGTTGAGCCCGGCTCGGAGCTGGCGCTGGATCACGGCGACTACCGCACCGTGCCCGCCTTCTCGGCGATGGGAATCGATCTCGAGACGTCGATTACCTGGGCGCCCGATACACAGAACCGCACAGTCTACATCAAGGCCGACAGCCCCGATTTCAACTCGCAGATAGTGGTGCGTATGCGGCCGGTATTCCTCAATCCCGAAGTATTTTTCAGCAACGACCGTACCGACGAGCCGGGCAACGATTCGCTCTACATCAAGGTAAGCGTCGTCGACGCGCTCGGGGTCATCGACGACTCGGGCTCCGGCTCGGTGGCGGACCTTGACCTCGGAAGCTTCAGCCTCGAAATCGAGGGCGTTTCCGGTGGGGGTAACTTCGACGACTCGGTCCACGTCCGCGACCAGCATCCCTTCGCCAAACACATCGAAGGGCGCTGGCAGTACCAGCAGGACTCCGGCATCAGCTCCGGCACTTACCAGATTACGATTTCGGTGACCGACATGCGTGGCAACACCTGGGTGGAGTCGGTCTCCTACGACCTGACCGTCGACGAGTTCGCCATTGAGCTCGAGCACGAGGATGGCGGCAGCGACACTTACGACCTGCAGCTGCCGCGCGGCGGCAAGGTGGAGTATCGTGTCAAGGTCTGGAACCGCGGCAACACCGCCGACAGCTTCGAAATCGAGGTTGATGACAACTCACTTCCCAGCGGCTGGGAGGCGACGCAGCTCACCTCCGACGAGCTTGACCTGCCGGTTGACCAGTACGATTACGCGCGCATCCGCATCGAGGCGCCCGACGGCGCCGCTGGTGGCAGCAGCGCGACCGTGCGGCTTGAGGTCACGTCGCTCAATGACGGCGCAGTCAGCGAGCGTATGGACCTGCGGGCGACGGTGCGCACCTACGGCGCCGCAATCAGTGGGCTCGACGCGCGAATTACGATTGACCCCGAGGAGCTCGATATCGACGGCCTCTACCGCTTCCCGGTCGGCGTGCGCAATACCGGCAACGACCGCGACAGCTACGACGTCACCGCCATCATCGGCCGCGGCGACTGGACCGTGCACATCGAGGAAGGTGGGCAGGCAGTGAACACCATCACCGTCGACCGTGGCAAGACCAAGCAGCTGGAAATCGTGCTCAAGCCGGTCAATTTCGAGAACAGCATGGGCGACGAAGTCGACTTCCGCTTCAGCGCCGAGTCGGTCCCGCCCGGCGATGGCAGCGCGCTCTTCGAGGCGAAAATGGTCGTGGAAATCCCCATCGGGCGCGTGATTGACCTGACGATAGCGGCCGTTGACCTACAGGTCAACGGCCGCCCCTACGCGCAGCTCATGCCGGGCGACCTGCAGGCGGGCGCACCGGTGCAGTTCCAGCTCGTAGTCAAGAATCTGGGCGGCCGCGGTGCCGCCCCCTTCACAGTCAAGCTCTACGCCGCGGGCCGGGTCGAGGCGAGCTACGATGTCGAGATGGGCCTCGCCGGCTTCGGCGAAGCACTGGTGCTGCTCGAATGGGGCAAGCCCTCTGTGGGTCTGGCGACGCTGCGAATCACCGCCGACCCCGACCTCGCCATCGATGATGAGCGCAGCCGCGCCGACAACAGCTTCTCGCTCTCGCTCGATATCGCCGCCGCCCCGTCGGGTAACGTTAATGGCGGAGATGACGACGGCTTCTCGATTCCCGGCTTCGGGCTGGTGGGCACGCTGCTTTCGGCAGCCATCGTGGCGCGGCGCAGGTGGTAATCGTGGGCAACTTCGGCGAGAAAGGGTTCGCGCTGCTGACGGCGGTGCTGCTGCTCGCGAGCGTGGCTTACCTCACGCTGCAGGAGGAGCAGCGGCAGCTGCCAGTGGCGTACGTGCCGGTCTGGAGCCGCATTTACGAAGATTACAACACCACCGGCGACTGGGGCTACGTCCTCGAGCAAGGACCGTACGCGCTGCTCGAGACCGACAACGAGTGGTTCTCAACGCATGAATTCATCCCGGTCGACCTGCCGCTCATCGAAGGGGGTGCCGCGACCGACCCGCAATGCCTGCTCAACCTCGATCCGGACAAGTGCCCGCGCATCTCGCTTGCTTACTGGCGACCCGATGTACCGGCCGGGGAGACGGTTCCCGTTATCGTCGAAATCGGCCCCTACTTCGGCGAAGAGGCGGTCAGCACCCCCGACATCACCGTGCCGGGAAGCTGGCTGGGGCTGAATATTATCAACAACATACTGCCGCACGGCTTCGCCTTCGCGCAGGTCTCGGTCTTTGGCACTGGCGCCAGCAACCACTGCATGGACCTGATGGGGAACTCCGAGCAGCTGGGGGTCGACGCGGCGGTGACGTGGCTCGGCTCGCAGGAGTGGAGCAACGGCAACGTCGGTATCATTGGGAAATCGTACGACGGCTCGACGCAGTGGCAGGCGGCGCAGTTCGGCAACCCGCACCTGAAGACGATCGTCCCCATTTCGGGGCTGATTGGCGTGCGCGAGCTGATGTGGCGCAATGGCTCCGCCGAGGCGCGGGCGCCGTTCATGCACAACGTGGTCTACGGCGGTTTCGGCACCGACGGCAACGACGAGGACCTGCAGAACGCCTGCCCCGATTACGTCGCGGGGCCCATCCACGGCGCCAACGGCTACATCTTCGGCGGGACCGAGTTCCAGAACGCGCTGGTCGAAGGCTACTGGGAGGAGCGCTACTTCCTGCCCGACGTGCTCGAAAACTACGAAGGCAGTGTCTACATTATCCACGGCTTCCACGACTGGAACGTCGACCCGCACATGGCGCTCCCGACGCTCAACACGCTCAAGGACCACGGCATCGAGGCGAAGCTGCTGATGGGGCAGTGGGACCACGACTACCCCGACCGGCCCGCCATCCTGCGGGACCGCAGCGACCCCGGCCGCGGAGCCGAGGCGTACCCGCAGATGGTGCGCTACGACTGGATGCAGGACCTGCTCGAGTGGTTCACATGGTACCTGCGCGAAGAAGGCCCGCAGCCGAACATGTGGACCGAAATCCAGGATAACCATGGGCAGTGGCGCGTCACCGACCGCTACCCGCAGGCGAGCACCGAGCAGCGCGAGTTCGCGCTCGGCGACGCGCTGGCGCACGCTGGCGGCAGCCTGCAGGTAGTCCCGGGCGGCGCGGACGTGGTCTTCGAGACCGAGCCGTTCGCGGAGGAGTTCCGCTTCGGCGGGCTGCCGCAACTACACGTCGACGCCACGCCCGGAGGCTCGGGCGGGCAAATCTATGCACTGCTCGAGGACTGCGACAGCGACGGCTGCATCCACGTCGGCCACGCCATCATGGACCTGCGCTTCTACGCCGGCGGGACCGACTACCACGTCGTGACGCCCGGCGTGACGATTAACGCGAAAATGGAGTTCCTGGCGATGGACGTCGTAATCCCGACAGATCACACGCTGAAGCTCACGCTGCGCTCAACCGGTGACGGCTACCTGCCGGCGTCCACAACGGCGCCGGTCGCCATCGAGATGGGCGCGAGCAGCGTCCTGCGCGTCGACGTCGTCGACCCGGCCGCGGAGCACTACTTCCTGCCGCCGCAGTGCCGCCATCCCGCCTGTGTGGGCGAGTGAGCGGCTGCGTCGTGCCGGCCGCAGGCCGGGATGATGCCAAGCCGCGCCGCGCAGCAGCAGTGGCGCGGTGGGCTTTTGGCCCGCGTGGGCTGGCGGCCCGATGCTGAAGCCGCTGGCGGCCGCGTTCCTGTTCCTGCTCCCCGCGCTGGCGGGCTGTCTCGACAGCGACGAGGCGCGACCGCTCTCTGCCGACGACCTGCAGGTCGCGCCGCAGCTGCTGACCGGCGGCGAGTTCCAGCCGCTGGTGCTGACCGCGCGACAGCCGATGGCAGTCTACATTCCCTACTTGCTGCTCAACCCGGCGACCGGCTACATCCAGAACTCGACCGTGGTCGACCTGGCGCTGGGCGAGACGGTGCAGCTACAGGTGCTCGCGCCGCCGCGCATCGACTCGGTCTACCTATTCATCGGCGAGAGCGGCCGCCAGCACTGGCCGGCGCGCGACCCCGGCGAGAGCTGGGAGGCGTGGGTCTCGCGCGGGATGCCCGCGGCGACGATGGTCGAGCGCGTCCCGCAGGTGGCGGGGCTCGACGCGCTCAACGCATCGCGCGATAGCGGCGCCGGCCGCGTCGTCCCTCTGCGCGTCCCGGTCGTGCGGCCGCAGTCGCCCGCGTATGCGCCGGAAGAGGGCGGTCGCTTTGCGACCGGGGTCGTCGACGGACGCTCGGTCTTCAACACGATTCGCAAGATAACCGACGACACGCTGGCGCCCGACCCCTACGATGGGGCGGCGGGCTACCTTGACCGCTGGGCGGGGCAGGGTAACCACGCCTACGAGGACGCGGCGCAGTTCCTGATTCGCGAGCTGGAATCCTACGGGCTCGAGGTGCAGGCGCACCGCTTCGAGTTTACCGACATCTTCGGCAATCAGAATCCTGAAGCGTACAACATCTGCGGCTACCGCTACGGCACGCTCTACCCCGACGAATGGCTCGTCTTCGGCGCGCATTTTGACGTCGCACCGCCGACCAACGCCGGGCTGCTCGACCCACACGTCACCGGCAGCCGCAGCTACGGCACCCGCGTCGGCGCCTACGACAACACCGCCGGCACCAGCATGGTGCTGAACGTCGCCGAGGCGATGAGCGACTTTGCCAGCCGCCGCACGATGGTCTTCTGCCTTTGGTCGGGTGAGGAGGGAGGCAAGCGCGGCAGCGACTACTGGACCGAATATTACGTCAAGGGCGACCATCCCGAAGTCACCGTGACGAACTACGTCAACCTAGATATGGCCGGCGTCAACTGGCCCGGCGGCGGCGGCGCCCCGCACGGCGACCCGGACCCGCAGCCGTCGGAGTCCGGCTACCCCAAGGATACCGAAATCTGGCCGCTGCGGCTCTACATCGGCCCGTCGGAGGATTATGACGTGGTCAACCAGCCCGGCATGGTGCAGCTGGCGCGCTGGGTCGGCGCTGACGCCATCAACGTCTCGGCGCAGATGGACGTGCTGGTCGGCAACGAGAGCGACGCCGCGTCGACCTGGAAATACGATGTCTGGCTGCGACAGGACCGCCCCGAGGTTATCGTCTACGAAGACACCACGGCCCGCAGCGACCACGCCAGCTTCCAGGACAACCTCGGCACCATAACCCTTGGCTACGGCGGGCTGGTTGACGGCTACTGGTGCTACCACCAGACCTGCGACACGCTCGAGGAGATGACCGAGTGGATGGATAATTCCGCCTCCGCCCGCCCCTACGGCAACAACGCGACGGGAGAAGAAAACATAGTCAATTCGCTGGACATCATCACCTGGTGGGCGCTCTACATGTTCTTCCACCTTGACGAGAAGCCGGTGCTGAATACCTACCTTGACTGATGGCTCCGGGTTACCCTTTTATCCGTCATTCGGGTGACGCCGCTACCGGCCGTCCCCGCAGGGGACGGTGGGGCATAATTGGGTGACGTAATGCTGGCAGGAATCCCCCGGGAACCGGAAGGCGAGACGCGCGTGACGATGGTACCCGACGTCGTCCCCAAGCTGGCGAAGCTGGGGTTCGAGGTCGTCGTCGAAAAGGGCGCCGGTGCGGCGGCCGGCTACGGCGACGACGCGTATGTTGCCAAGGGCGCGACGCTCGGCAGCGCGACCGACGCGCTCGGCTGCGAACTGGTCATCGCCATCAACGTCCCCGACTGGGGTGCGATGGCGGCGGGGCAGATGCTGGCGTGCATCGCCGACCCGTTACGTGACACCGCGCGGGTCGGTGCGATTGCCGCGGCGGGGCTGACGCTCTTCAGCATGGACATGATTCCGCGCCGGCTTTCGCGCGCGCAGTCGATGGATGTCAACTCGAGCCAGGACAACCTCGCCGGCTACAAGGCGGTGCTGCTCGGCGCCGCGACGGTGGGGCGCATGATTCCGATGATGATGACCTCGGCCGGCACGGTCCGGCCGGCGAAATACGTCGTGATGGGTGCTGGGGTTGCCGGGTTGCAGGCGATTGCGACCGCGAAGCGGCTCGGTGCTGTGGTATGGGCTAGCGACGTGCGGCTCGCCGCGAAAGAGCAGATTGAGTCACTGGGCGGTAAGTTCATCGCTGTCGAGGGGATGGAGGACTTCGAGGACGAGTCGGGCTACGCGAAGCCGCTGACGCCCGAGTTTATCCAGAAGGTCAATGACACCGTCTGTGAAGTCGCGCGCGACGCTGACGTGGTGGTCACGACCGCGCGGCTCTTCGGCCGCACGGCGCCGATTACCGTCCCGGCCAGCGCGGTCGAGGCGATGAAACCGGGCGCGGTCGTCGTCGACATGAACACTGCCAGCGGCGGCAACTGCGAACTCTCCGAAGCCGGGAAGATGGTGGTGAAGCACGGCGTCACGATTATCGGCGAAGCCAACCTGCCCGGGACGGTGCCGCACACCGCGTCGCTGCTCTACGCCAATAACATGGCGAGCTTCGCCGCCGCGCTGGTCAGCGACGGAAAGTTGGCGCCGGATTTCGAGGACGAAATCCTGGTCGGAGCCCCGCAAGGCGACGCGTTCCACGTCCCTGGGATGGGTGGCGTGCTGGTCACCCACGCTGGCGAAATCCACGCCGCGCAGTCCCGCCTTCGGGAGGTGGCAGGATGATTGAGCTGACGCTGGCGGCGCTGGTTGCGGCGGTGACGGTCTTCGTGCTCGCTATTTTTCTCGGATTCGAACTAATCAGCAAGGTGCCGCCGACACTGCACACTCCGCTCATGAGCGGCGCGAACGCGATTTCCGGCATCACGGTTGTCGGCGCGCTGCTGCTGAGCAACGTCGCGCTCACCGACGGCGACGCGCCGCTGGCGGCGAAGCTGGCGTTCATCGCGCTGGTGCTGGCAACGATTAACGCCGTCGGCGGATTCCTAGTGACGAACCGCATGCTGCAGATGATTGCCGGCCGGAGGCGCAAGTGATAGACGCCGCAATCTGGGACATCGGTTACCTTGTGGCGGCGCTGCTCTTTATCCTGGGGCTGAAGAAGCTGGGCCACCCGCGCACCGCGCCGACCGGCAATCTCTACGGCGCGAGCGGAATGCTGCTCGCAGTCGCCGTGACGCTGGCGCGCATCGAGTCGGAGACTGGCATCCTTGGCTGGGAGCTCATCGTCGGCGGACTCGCGCTCGGCGCGCTCATCGGCACCTGGATGGCGCTGCGGATCGAGATGACCGGCATGCCCGAGATGGTCGCGCTCTTCAACGGCTTCGGCGGCGGTGCGTCGGCGCTGGTCGCGCTCTCGGAAGTGCTGGGGCGCCTTGCGGAGGGCAACATTCCCGAAGGTGTTCCGCTCTACGCGACCTGGATAGCGATTGGCCTTTCGGGGCTGGTCGGCTGGATTACGCTCTCCGGCAGCTTGGTGGCGATGATGAAGCTGAAGGGTGGATTCAGCCTGCCGGGCGGCAAGTGGGTGCGCTTCCCGACCTGGGGTCCACCGTGGCTCAACGCCGTCAAGGTGCTGCTGCTCATTGCCTGCTTTGCATTCATCTGGCTCTCAATCCAGGAGCCGACCAACCCGCAGTGGATTTACGGGCTGATTGGCTGCGCTTCGCTGCTCGGCATCCTGTTCGTGCTCCCGATAGGCGGCGCCGACATGCCGGTCGTCGTCAGCCTGCTTAATTCGCTCTCCGGCATCGCCGCCGCGTTTACCGGCTTCGTGCTAATGAACAACGTGCTGATTATCGCTGGCTCTATGGTCGGCGCGGCCGGGCTCGTCCTGACCTTCGTCATGTGCAAGGCGATGAATCGCGAGCTGCGCGACGTGCTCTTCAAGGCGTTCGGCGGCAGCGGTGACCGCGAGACGGTCACCCGCACGAAAGTCGGCAGTGACCCCGATGAGGTGGCGATGCTCTGCGACGGGATTTCTAAGTGCATCATCGTCCCCGGCTACGGGATGGCGGTCTCGCAGTGCCAGTACCAGGTTCGCGAGTTCGCTGAAATTCTGGAAGCGCGCGACTGCGAGGTAAAATACGGGATCCACCCGGTAGCGGGGCGCATGCCGGGCCACATGAACGTGCTTCTGGCCGAGGCGAACGTGCCCTACGAGCAGCTAATCGAGATGGAGCACATCAACTCCGAGTTCGCTGATACCGACGTCGTGTTGGTTGTCGGCGCGAACGACACTGTCAACCCCGCTGCGCGCAGCGGCGAGGGACCGCTGGCGGGGATGCCGATTCTCGACGTCGACAAGGCGCGCGTGGTCGTGATGGTCAAGCGCTCGCTCTCGGTCGGTTACGCTGGCGTCGATAACGACCTGTTCTACGAGGACAACACGATGATGCTCTTCGGCGACGGCAAGGAAATGATGACGCAGCTGGTCCAGGCGATGAAGGAGCTATAGCTCCTGCAACACGGTCCCTCGCTCGTCGTCCAGCACCAGTTCCCAGACGTGCGGCAAGTGGTCCTTGATGGACTCGATATGTGTCACCAGGATTACCTGTCCGACTGACTGTGCCATGCGCTCGAGCCCTTCCAGCACCCGCCGCTGCCGCAGCTCATCCTGTGACCCCAGCACTTCATCGAGCACGACCAGTCCCATCTCGGTCCCGGCGCGTTCGGCTAGCAGCTGTGAGATGCTCAACCGCAAGGCGAGGCTAAACGCATCAGCCTCGCCGCCCGAGAAGCGGTCTAGCGAATGCGCTTCGACCCCGTCGAACACCTTCAGGCTGTAGTCGCTGCCGTCAATCTCGACCTGCGTGTAGCGCCCGTCAGTGAGCTGCGCCAGCCGGCGCGAAGTGTGCGCCGCCAGTGTCGGGGCGATGCGGCTGGTGATGTGCGAGCGGAAGCCCTTCAACAATTGTTCGAGCAGCCCGAACCGCTCCAGTTCGGTCTCAGCCTCGCCGATTTGAGCCTGCGCGCGCTCCACCCGCTCGAGCTCGGCCTGCTTCGCCTTCACTCCATCACCGGCTCGCGCCAGCTCGCCGCGGTGCCGCTCGAGCGCCAGCTTCGCCTCCGACAGCGCGGCCGCCACTGCCTCGCGCTGTTGCCGGGCGCGGGCGTGCGCCCGCAGGTCGAATTCCAGCTTCGCGAGCGCCGCCTGCGCCGCTTCCTGCTCGGTTCGGGCCGCCTGCTCTCTTGCCTGCAGCTTTGCCAGCTGCTGCTCCAGTTCGGGCTTGCGCGCCAGCGCCTGCTCAAGGTCGCGCAGCCGCGCCAGCTGCGCCGCGTGCGCCGCTTCCGCGCCGCGCAGTTTCTCTTCCTGCTTGCCGAGAGCCGCCCTGCGGCTGTCGGTCGCCTTGCTGGTTTGTGCCAGCGTCTCCAGCGCTGCGCTTGTTTCCCGCTGCTGCTGCTCGAGCGCCTTGATTTCGCCCGCGATGCGCTCCATTAGCGCCGCGCCATGCTCGCCAAGCGGCCGCTCGCAGGTGGGGCATTCGCTCTCGGCACCCAGTTCGCGAATCTCTTGCAGGTGTTTTTGTTTGCTCGCCAGCTCGCGGCCGCTAGCTGCGAGCGCTGCATCCAGTTTCCCCTTCCCGGCCGCCAGTTCCTGCAGTTCCTTTTCGACCGTAGCCTGCTTCTCTCGCAGCGCCGCCAGCTTTCCGAGAGCGTCGCTCGCGGCGGTCGTAGAACGGAGTTCAGCAGCTTTCTTTTCTTTTTTATAACTATCATCAAGAGTTTTCTGCGCGTTCTGTAGCCGCTCCCCGGCCAGTTTCAGCGCGCCCTGCGCCGCGTCGCGACGCTTCTCGGCTGTGCGATATTTCTCGGCGTTTGTCTCCGCCTGCACCCATGCCTTGACCGCCTGCGCGTCCTGCTGCGTGGCTGTTTTGAGCGCGACCTCCAGCGGCTTGCCCGCCTTTGTGAGCGCTGCGAAGCGCTCCTGCAGCTCCGCCAGCTCCGTTACGAGCCGTGGCTGGAGCGACTCGCCGTCGCGCGCGACTAGCTGGCTGCGCAGCCCCTCCAGCCGGTTGCTCAGGTCGCGCTTCTGCTGCCGCGCCCGCTGGCCAGCGTCACGCACGTCGGAAATCCGCAGCAGCCGCTCGACCGCCTGTCGGCGCGGCTCACTCGACATGCTGACGAACTTGTCCAGCTCGCCCTGCCGCGTGAAAATCGAAGCGTAGAATGTCTGGTAGTCCATTCGTAGCAGTCGCTCGGTGACATAGTCGGAGACCTCGCGCGCGCCTTCGGCCAGCAGCTCGTCGCCGCGCGCCAGCTCGGCGGTCGTCGTCGACGGCTTCAGCACTCGCTCGAGCCGGAACGCTTCGCCGCCCAGGTCGAACTCCAGCCGCACCCGGCAGGCGTCGCTGGCGCCGATGGTGGCGACCGCCTCCGCGCGCGTGCGCACCGCCGGCGTCCCGTAGAGCACCCACGCGACCGCCTCGAGCAGCGAAGACTTGCCGGCGCCGTTGTGGCCGACGATGCCGAGCAGCCCCTCGGGGAACTCCACCTGCAGGCGACGGATGGAGCGGTAGTTGCGGATGGCGAGCGAGCGCAGCCTCACGGTTTGCCTCCGAGCAGCTCGCTGGCCTGCTGTAGCAGCCAGTCGCGCTCGGCCGGCTTCTGCAGGGGCTGGCCAGCCAGGTAGTCGCGGAACTCCTCTAGCAGCGTCCTGAGTTCGGGCGCCGCCTGCAGCTCGACGGTCGTGTCACTGAACTCGGGGTTGAGCGCGTAGTTGATGGCGCCGCGGGCAGCTTGCAGGAGCGCCCGCCGGTCGACTGTGGACCACTCTTCGCGCGAGATATTCCAGACGCGCTGCCGGATTACCTTGTCGTCAGGGGCGGTCGCCTCGAGCTGCGTTAGCAGCCGTTCTGTCAGGCTGCTTCCGGCACCGGCAGCGCCCGCCTTATCCTGACAATCATAGCTTAATGTAACGAATTGTCGGCACGTAATTTCGTGGTGCTCCACCTGCGGGCCGGGCAGCTCGACCATGGCGTAGCCTTTTGGCTCTTTTTCCTCGGAGAACGAGAAGCGCTCGTTCGAGCCGCAATACCAGGTGTTGTGTCCCAGTGCGGTGAATTCGTGGTAGTGCCCCAGCGCGACATAGTCCCAGCCGCCCTGCAGCGTCGCGTCGGGGAGCGCCGCCTGGTTCAGCTCGCTGTTGCGGAACTCCTTGATGCCCGAGACGGCGCCGTGCGTCACGAGCAGGTTCAGCTTCGCGTCGGGGTCAGGTCGCGCTTCGCTGACGCGCTCCGCGAGCTGGCCTGAGTGGGCTACGCCGGTGACGAGCAGGTCGCCGACGGCGACCTGCTCGGGCTTCCCCGCGAAGAGCGGGTGGATTCCGGGAATCCGCCGCAGCAGCCGGAAGACGTGGCCGGTCTCGCGCAGCCGCGGCGTCTCGTGGTTACCGGCCACGATGATTGTCGGGAGCCCTGCTTGCGAGAGCCGGTGCAGCCCCTCGAGCGCGCGGTCGATGGCGCGGTTGCTCGGCCGCACCCGGTCAAACAGGTCGCCGGCGTGGATGAACACGTCCGGCTTGGCGGCGATGGCTGCCGCAATCAGCCGGTCCCACGCCGCGTAAACATCGGCTTCGCGCAGGTTCAGCCCCGTGTCGGGTTCGCCTTCGGGGACGTGGCGGCTGTAGGCGCGGTATCCGAGATGGGTATCTGCGCAGTGAAAAATCTTCACAGAGGACGAGCGTCCCGGGTCTATTAGGAATTCCGGCGGGCTAACCCTATTACGCGCCGCTCGCTCGCGACCTGTGGCGACTATCGTGCTCGTCGAGCCGCAGCATCCCGGCAACGTCGGCGCCGTCGCGCGGGTGATGGCCAATTTCGGCTGCCCCGAGCTGCTGCTGGTTGGCGGCTGCGAGATTGACGACGACGCCATGGCGCGCGCCAAGGCGGGGCGGCCGCTGCTCGAAGCGACGCGACGCGTCGGCTCGCTCGCCGAAGCGCTGGCCGACGCGCCGCTGTCGGTCGCGACCAGTGGTATCGTCCCCGCAGGCGACAGCCGCTGGCAGCGCGAACCGCGCTCGGTCCAGGAGCTGCCCGACTTGCTCGACGGCCGTGAGCCGGCGCTGGTGTTCGGGCGCGAGAACCACGGGCTCGACCGCACCGAACTGGCGCTTTGTGACCTGACGGTGCAGGTGCCGACCAGCCCGGAGCATCCGGTCCTGAACCTGTCGCACGCCGTCGGGATTCTGCTCTACGAGCTTTTCAGCCGCGGCGTCTTCCAGCGCCCCTACCGCCCCGACATAATTCCCCGTCGGGAAGTCGACCTGCTGGTTGAGCGTATCATGGAGGCGGTGCGGGCGAGCCGCTTCGCCGAACGGCGGCTGCCGCGCGCCGAGACAACGCTACGCCGCATTCTGGTGCGGGGCGAGATTGACGAATGGGACTACGAGACGCTGATGGGGATGTTCAAGGAGCTGCGGCCGCTGCGGAGGCGGATGTGAGCTATGTGATGGTGACCGGCCCGATGGGTGCCGGCAAGTCAACGCTGATGCGCTCGCTGCCGGAGCAGGAGCCATTCGCGCCCCCGCCCGGCGTGCCGGAGATGTTCCTTGACCACGCCTGTAACTGCCGCACCCTGCAACTCTACGAAATCGACGAGCCGACCGCGCTGGGCGTGCGCTGGGCCAGCTGGCTGCGCGCCGCCGACGCGTTCCTGCTGGTCGCATCTGCGGCGACGGGACCGGAAGCGGTCGCGCCGCTGCTGGCGCACCTGCGGGAATTCTGTCCCGAAACGGGCTGCCTGCTCATCGTGAGCCGCTGGCCGGGCGGCTCGTGTGAGGAGTGGCAGCAGCCGGGCGTCAGTGCGGTCGAGACGCTTGCACCGGGCACGGCCCTCGATGAGGGCCGCGCCCTTGCGGAGCCGGCCGATATCGAGCGCATCCTGGCCCGGCTGCAGCAGCTGGCGCGACGGGCGCGCGACTGATGCTCCACGTCGGCATCGATGATACCGATTCGCTCGACGGCGGCTGCACTACGTGGGTCGCCTTGCGGGTTATCGAGGCGTTGCAGCCCGATTTCGACCTGATTGGCACGCCGCGGCTGGTGCGGCTCAACCCCGACGTCCCTTGGAAGACGCGCGGCAATGGTGCCGTCGCGCTCGCCTTCGGCCGCGGCGCGGGCCCGTGCACGCAAGTTGGCGAACTGCCGGGTGGGCCGGTGCTGGCGCACGCGGAAGCGGCGCCGGCCGCGCTGGACGCCGAAGCGCTGCTCGAGCGCGTGCTCACCGTCGTCCGCGCGGAGGCACGACCGTCGGCGCAGCCGGGGGTCGTCGTCAGCGAAACGCGGCCATCGGAGAAGAGGTACTGGCAAGGCGTGCGCGGAATCATGCGCGACACGCAGCTGCGCGAAGCGCTGGAGGGCGCGGCGCACGCCGGGCTCAACGGCGGCCGCGGACTGGCGGGCGCCGCATGCGCGCTGGCATGGTCACCCCGCAGTGGCGGCGTCGCCCTGAGCTGCACTTGGGAGCTGCTCGGCTACCGCGAGCGCGACCGCTGGGGCACGCCGCGCGACATCTCGGCGGAGTCGGTCGCCGCGGTTGCCGCGGTCGAAAAAACATTCGGCTGCCGCGACCCCGATGGGAGCCCGGCGATGGTGCCGCACTCGTCCTGCCCCGTGCTGTGGGGCTTGCGCGGGCTTGAGCCCGCGTCGCTCACCGCGGGCTTCGCTGCACTCGGTCCCGAGCAGCCGGAGCGCTGGCTGCTGTGGCAGACCAATCAGGCCACTGACGACCACTACGTGACGGCGCTGCCGGCCGGAGGTGAGGCGAGCGTGCGACTCAGTGGCACCGTCGCCGCCGCGGCACAATCGCGCCGCGGCGGCCACCGTTTCTTTGGCTTCGCGCACGAAGGCGGCGAACTCGAGTGCGCCGCCTTCGAGCCGTCGGGTGATTTCCGCCACGTTGTGGACATGCTCGCGCCGGGCGACGAGCTCGAGGTGTGCGGCAGCTTCGAGGCGGGGGTGCTGAAGCTGGAGAAGCTGTGCGTCATCGCGCTGGCGCTCCGGCAGTGTAAGCCGCCCAACCCCGCCTGTCCCGAATGCGGCGCGCGCACCCATTCGGCCGGCCGTGACGCGGGCTACCGCTGCCGCCCTTGCGGCACGCGGGTGCCGGCCCCGGCGCCGGAACCGGTCGCGCCCGCGCTGGCGCCGGGCTGGTATGACCCGCCCGCGTCGGCGCGGCGGCACCTGGTGCGGCCGGCGCGGCTGATGGCGGTAACAAAAAAAAATTCTCGACGACCGATATTTAAAATGGAGACAGCATGAAGGAGCGGCTACCGTATCTCGCTCTGGGAGTCGCGATGGTCGCGATTTCGCTTTCGGCTATATTCATCCGCTGGAGCGATAGCAGCCCGCTGGTCGCTGCCGCGCACCGCCAGGCGTTCGCGACGCTGCTGTTCCTGCCGCCGCTACTCTGGAATCGCGCTGCCGGGCTGCGTCGGCTGACACGCCGCGAGCTGGCGAGCATGGCCGTTATCGGGTTGCTGCTCGGCGCGCACTTCGGTTTCTTCTTCGCAGCGGTAAAGGCGACTTCGGTCGTCGCGGCGGTGCTGCTGGCGACCTGCCATCCCGTCTTCGTTGCCGCCGTCGGGGCGGTGGTGCTGGGCGAGACGCTCTCGCGGCAGGCGCAGCGCGGGATGGCGCTGGCGCTGGGAGGGATGCTGCTGTTGCTGGGCGGCGACCTGCTGCAGGACCCCGGAACACTGCACGGCAACGGCCTCGCGCTCGTCTCGGGGCTGCTCGCCGGCGCGTATTACCTCGGCGGCCGCTCGCTGCGGCAGACGGTCGCGCTGGCCGACTACGCGCTCGTGGTCTACGCCTTCAGCGCGCTGGCGCTGTGGAGCGCGGTCTTCGCCGCTGGCGACGCGTGGCAGGGGCTGCCGCAGCGCGAATACTTGCTCTTCGGGCTGATGGCGCTGGTGCCGACGCTTCTCGGGCACACGCTCCAGAACTGGGCGCTCGGCTACCTGCCGGCGTTCGTCGTGACGGTGACGCTGCTGGCGGAACCGGTCGGCTCCGGGCTGCTGGCGCTCGCGATTTTCGGCGAGCAGCCCGGCTGGCCCGAGCTGCTGGGCGGTGCGGCGGTGCTGGCGGGCATCTGGGCGGTCGCTACTCCCCCGAAATTATCTGCTGCTTGAGCGTCGCGAACTCCGCTTCGGTCAGGACGCC
>Ga0310125_10000004_pt1 | contig 100491 bp, 86 predicted proteins | sample CB11b_Tmax_Bot8__FD_203508 | JGI IMG/M metagenome (GOLD analysis project Ga0310125, IMG submission 203508) | Marine microbial communities from Western Arctic Ocean, Canada - CB11b_Tmax_Bot8 | ecosystem: Environmental > Aquatic > Marine > Oceanic | place: Canada: Western Arctic Ocean... | reverse complement strand
CCAGACAGATCAGCAATGTAAATAATTCCGTCCGAGATCGCGACTGTCGACATTGTGCGACCGATCTGATCGCCTCCGATGTGCCAGACAGAGTGCGTCGTGGTGACGTCACCGCTCCCGGTGGCGTCGATTGCCCAAAAATTTCCAGGAGCTTCACCGTGTTCGGGGTCTTGGCCAACGCCAACGAACACTTTGTCTTGATAGATTACAGGTGTCGCGAGTACGTTATTTCGGGTACCTCGACTGCCTAGGGCCCAGACTGAGTCTTTGGGGTTCAGGTCGAACTTCCAGATCAACTCGCCAGTCTCGGGCACGAAGCTGTAAAGCCAGCCGTCCCCGCCGGGGAAAATAACCTGGGGCTGTCCTCCGATCACCCCGTAGGCGGGGTTAGTCCATGTCCCGTGGAGGATGTTTTCACCGGGCAGGATACTGTCCCAGATTAACTCGCCGGTATTTATATCAAGCGCCACGAAGCTTGATCCGAACGGCGAAGGTATCTGGACGTGGCCTTCGTCCACACCATTGCCAGTTGATGCGAATAGGATGTCACCGACCACGAGCGGCGAGCTTGTCGCTAAGTTGTGGGGGAATGCATCGAGCTCGTTGATTAGATCAAACGACCAAACTAGGTCACCTGTGGTATCGAGCGCGACCACATGGGCTTGATTGGACAGGTAGTAGACCCGATCGTTTCCGACAAAAGGAGTGGAGCAAACGCCCTGCAGAGGCCAATCATTGACCCGCCCAGCGGGTAGCTTCGTGTGTGTTACCTGCCACAAGAACTCGCCATTACTAGTGTTGAACGCCATAACCACACCGCGATCACCGGTCAAATTGGGGTCACGAAGCCCCTCGTTATTTGTGCCGACATAGATTTGGCCATCAAGAACAACGGGGCCAGCATAGGCTTGTGAGCCTACCGGCTGCGACCATTTCACGTTCAGACCGCTTTCGATGTCCCAAGTATCTGGAAGGTCCGTTTCGTCCGAGACCATGTTGCGCGACGGGGTGTTGCCGAACATCGCTGCCTGCCCCGATTGTCCGGTGGTCTTTCCGTACAACGGACTAAACCCCACCACGGCCGCTAAGATGATTACTGCGGCCATCAGCCAACCACGCCTTCGCATCATTGGTTCTCCATCACTTGTACGTTGTCAAAAAAGATGTCTACTGGTGAATAGCCATAGATCCCGGGGCTCCCACTGCTAATCCTCATGGGATCTTCAGCAGAAATTGTCCATTCCTCGGGTTCTTCGGTGCCACGCTCCCACACTTTCCCGTACACGAGGGTGCGGTCTGGGCCAACTTCGACAGTAAGTTTCATTGTGTACCACTTGTCCTCTCGCCACTCGAACGGAACCCTCTGCATCATGCGTAGCTCTGCCGCCCAGGCACGCACCTCAAGTCTGTTATAGCCCCCTTGTAAGTCGAGGGTGTAACCGCCGTTGATAAGCCCGAGGTCAGGGCGGCTGCGCCGTCGTCGGGCACCCATGATGTCGGCTTGAACTGTGTAGCCAGTCATCGACGAGGGACCCATGTAGATGACGTGACGGTTGAGTCCTGCCGGCGAGCGGCTCTTGTTGAGTACCATGCCGCCATCTAGTTCCTGTACCTGGAATCGGCCACCCCCCATCCACCAATTAGGTTTCTGGCCCGACTCGAAGTTTGTGGCCCAAGGCAGAGGAGCAAAGGAGCGAACGCGGGCTTCGGCGCTCAGGTTTCCAAGCTCAGCAGTGACTTTGCCAGCTTGGTTTTCGCCAGCGGCCGGACGAAACGTGCCAGCATCATCGATAGTGCCACTGAGACCGTCGAGAAGCCACGCGGCATTGTCTTGGGGCCCGAGCTGGTTGCCATCGGCGTCGAATGACCTGACTTCAAAGGAAATCTCTTCCCCTGCCTTGACGATGAGTTCCGCCGGTACGACTTGTAGTCGGGACGGCTCCCTGGACCCGTAGAGAGAAGCAGTCTGAGGAATGGGCAAACCTTCCCCGCTGTAAGAAGCTCCTGGATCACCGATACAGAAGATGCCAGCCTCTGTACTAATGTAGATGCGCCCGTAGGCTATAGCCGGGGAGCCATAGATCTCCGCATGGCGTTCCTCCCCTGGAACTTGGATTTCCTCGGTGTCCAGGATCGAAAGGGCACTCGGGCCAACCTCCAATATATAGACACGGCCGTTGACTTCTGTGTAGTAGACCTTGTTGTCGGCCCACACTGGCGAGCTCTTGCCTACAGTGCCAACGTTAAGTTGCTCTAACTCTGCGCCCGTACTGGCGTCCAGCGCGATTAGCTTTGATGAGTTATCGACGACATAAAGGATGTTGTCGTGGTAGAGCGGTGAAGAAAAACCGATCCCGAGGGCGTTGGCCTGCCAGATTTCACCGCTGCTGGTGATGTTGCCGGAGCCGGTTCCTTCGATCGCTACAACGCGGCCCATGCTGGCATTGTCTATATTTTCCTCGCTGTGGGCGATATAGACAGTTGTGCCGACGACGACTGGTGTTACGTTAATGCCCCGCTTGCTAAGCTCGAATTCCCAAACGAGATCCCCGGTGCCGACATCCATGGCATAGACCCAGCCATCGGCAGCGCCAGCGATTAGCAGTCGACGACCATCAATCTCGGCGACCACCGGAGTGCCCTGAGTGTTGGCATCGGCCCATGGCCTGTTACCCGGCAAAGAGTTCCACAGGACTTCGCCGCTGAGCTTGTCGAACGACCAAAAGCGATGTCGAGGAGCCCCATGCTCGCCCCAATTTGCTCCTATATTACTGAGGATAAGCTGGGTACCATCGATGACAGGATTCTGTGTGCGGCCTCCATAGCCTGAGGCACGCCCCGTGTCTTCGCCCAACCGCCATTCCCACACCGTGTTGCCCTCACGGTCGAGGGCAATCAGCAGACCGTCTACACCGTGATGGTATAGGTAGCCCGTCTCAGGATCGCCAATGACACTTGCCCAGCCAACGCGCGAGAACGGTACGGTGGTGTGGTAGACGTTGAAAGTTCGTTCCCACAACGGCGTGCCGTCGCCAGCATCCCAGCAAGCGACAACAGCCTGCTTAGTCATGCCGTTGCCCTGTCGGCCATTAGCACAAACGCGGCCATCGAAAACCGCCGGTGTCGAGCGACCGACGAATGCTTGTTGCCAGATGAGGTTATCGCCGTCGATTGCCCAATCGGACACGAGATTGATCGCGGAAGATTCCCCTGTCTCGTTTGGACCGCGCCAACTCGGCCACTCCTCAGTTGCTCCACCGGCACAGGCGATATTGCTCAGCACGGTGGCAGAAATTACCAAACCACCAATAAATCGCTTTACAAACGTTCGCCGAGGAGCATGAGTCTGTAGCGTGGGCATTCGTATTCTCTCAGGGTCTTTGCGTGAGAAGGTCGACGGATCAATTCGGTGGGCCCCCTGATCGTATGTTTGCTTCTCCGAGGCCGCAACCGTACCCGAACGGCATTTGTCCTAAGGAAAAAAGACGCGAGTGATTGTCCAATAGAGGCCAATGACTCCGATCGTCAGTGACAGAGGTATGCTGATTCGTGGACGGTACCAGTCGCGGTGCTGAAATGGGCTAAGGACAAGAAACGCTCCCAAGATCACCGCGAGTTGGCCCAATTCGACACCCACGTTAAAGCTCAATAAAGCTGTTAGGTATTCACGGGGCGGCAATCCGAGCTGAGCCAACACCCCGGCAAAGCCAAGGCCGTGCAAGAGGCCAAAGCCAAAAACGACCGCCGGACGCCATGGTTTGAGTTCCCCCGTGATGACGTTTTCGAACGCGACCCATGCGATCGATAGAGTTATTAAGGGTTCGACGAGCGATGGTGACAGGCTCACGATGCCGTAGGTAGACAGTCCCAATGTAAAGGTGTGCGCAGCAGTAAATGCGGTGACCTGGGCAAGTAATGGCCGCCATGAAGTGTTGAGCAGGAAAAGGCTGAGCACGAAAAGCATGTGGTCGAGCCCGAGCGGAAGTATGTGTTCAAAACCCAGGTACAGGTATTGGCTAATTACATTCAGGCGGCCCGGTGTCGGAGGCGGTTCGTCCAAAGCATAAATTTCGGAACGATCACCGCGTTCCAGTATTTGACGCAACGTGACGAGGTTGCCCAACTGGTCGGATGCGAAGGACTCTGGGTCGTCATCGAGTCCAGAGGGTGTCCCGTAATCGAATCCGAGCATCTCGTTGAGAAAGTCCGTTACAACCTGGTGCCCCCTCACGTCGACGAAAGAGATATGCAGTGGTGGAAACGCCCGTGATGCCTGCAAGCTTAAGTTAGTCGCATCGGTGGGAATTAAACCGGCCATGCGGACCGTGAGGCCGAGCATCGTGCTGGTGCTCCGTGCGGCCACGGTATTTTGATCCGGGAAAGTGATCTTGGGCAAAAAGACCTCATTGTCGAAGCGAATCCGCACACGCCGAAGGAACGTTTGTCGCAGGTCATCGACGGTTTGGTTGAGTTCGGCCTCTGACATCGCATTTAGCGTGCGCATCAATTGGACGTCGTCCGTATCCTGTGGCATGCCCAGTGCCAAAGCATCGAGGTCGACTTGCATGTCGATACGAAAATCGCCTCCAGGAAGCAAAACCACCGTGGTTCGAGTGAAGCTCAGATCGTGAGCGGTTGCCCTTGGAACAACCAGCAGGGCGAAGATGGTGATCATGGTCGCTGCAGGCAAGAAGCAGTAGCGTGGCAGGTTCCATGGACGCGGTCCCCGGCTAGGGACGGTCCTATAGCGTGTCGTGCGCACAGCCAACTTTGGCAAAGGATTCTCCGCAAGCTCAAGGGCGGAAGATCGCCCGCCAAGAATTTTACCAGTGAGCAACGTCCGAGCTACAGTTGACCTTCCAAGCACGGCTGGCCTTTTCACGAGTCGCCATCTCGGTCACAATTCTGAGCACCATGAACTTTAGGTCCTATCTTCCAACTGCCACCAGCCCGGGAGCGCACTATGAAGCAAACTGATGACTTTTCTGCCGCTCGTCCACGCCGATCACACTTATTGTTGGTTCTCTTTGCGCTAGCTACCAGCTCTGCAGCGTGCTCATCGGTTTACACGCCTGACCGGGAGGCCCCCGGATTCACTGTCGATTCGATTCGCCAGGAGGATATGCGTGCCGACCTGTTTTTTCTGGCTTCCGACGCAATGAATGGGCGTGCGGCGACTAGTCGAGACGTGGCAATTACCAGCGAGTTCATTAAGGCTAGGTTCCAACGGCTCGGGTTGATGCCAGGTGGTCCCGAGAACTCTTACTTCCAGCCGTTCAACTTAGTGTCAGCGGCGCTTGGAGACGGTGACAATTCGCTGGTGATCGACGGTATTGACACCGGTGGATTGCGTCGCAGGTCGATCGGTGAGGATTACTATACGCTGAATTTCAGCGCCTCTGGATCCGGTAGCGGCGAGCTCGTGTACGCCGGATTTGGCATCGTCGAGCCGCGACTCGGTTACAACGACTACCAGGGAGAGGGCGTCGAAGGCAAGATCGTTTTGGTGCTCGACAGGGAACCCGGAGTCGCTGACCCCGCGAGCCCCTTTGATGGTGTGGTCACTGCCGAGCAGTCGCGCGACTGGCGCAAGGCGTTGGTAGCACAGGAGCGTGGCGCTGCAGGCATCCTGTTCGTGAGCGATGTTCACAACCGACCCGAGAGTACGGACTACACATCTGCGGCGGAGAACTATTGGCGCGTTAGTCAACGCCCGCGGGTGACCCTTGAAACCTGGATGGACAAGATCGAGATTCCGGCCGCACGCGTTTCAGCACAACTCGCCGAACGTTTAGTTGCCGAAAGTGGGCAGACTCTCGAGCAACTCGCTGCCGGAGCGGAGTCTGGAAGCGGCCATGGCGTCCTTGCCATTCCAGGCCCTAACGTTCAAATCAACGCATCAGTCAATCGCCGAGCCATTCCAGCACGCAACGTACTCGGAATGGTTGAGGGATCGGATCCCGACGTGGCTGACGAGGTGGTAATCATCTGTGCCCACTTCGACCATGATGGAGCCAATGAACAGGGTGTTTTTAACGGTGCGGATGACGATGGTTCGGGGACGGTTGCATTGCTAGACATTGCCGAAGCCTACGCTTTGGCGGCTGCACGTGGAGAGGGTCCGCGCCGCACGGTGCTGTTCGCTGCGTGGGATGCTGAAGAGCGGGGGCTGCTTGGTGCTTGGTACTACACGGAGGCTCCAACGTTCTCGCTGGGGAGTACAGTCGCGGTGCTCAACATGGACATGATCGGACGCAACGAGGAAGTTCCAGCCGACGGCGGCAATCGGTTCCGTGGCCTGGAGCCCCAGACAGCTGAGTCAAACGCCAATGCAATCAATATTATGGGGTACTCCCACAGTTCCGACCTTCAGGACGAAGTCTCGGAGGCCAATGGGCAGATTGGTCTCGAGCTTAACTTTCGTTATGACAACAACACCTCAAACCTGTTGCGGCGATCGGATCATTGGCCGTTCCTCCAGGTTGGTGTGCCAGCCACCTTTTTTCACACTGGCTTGCACCCCGACTACCATCGGTTTACCGACACCCCCGATCGTATCAACTACCCGAAAATGGAAAAGATCGCGCGGCTTGTTTACATGACGAGTTGGAATCTGGCGAACGACGATGGTCGACCAGCCCTCGACCGCGACCTGTAGTGGTCGAATAAACGAAGGATCTGACATGAGACGTCTGGTGGTATTGGTTCTCCTCGTGGCAACACTTGGCATCGTTGCTTCGAGTGAACTCGCCGCTGAGTTCGAGGTGGCAACTAGATTTATCGCGGGTGGGGACTGGCCGATGTGGGGCAGAACGCTCACCCGCAACATGGTTTCCGACGCGACTGGATTGCCGGCCGAGTGGGACACCGATACTGGTCTAAACGTTAAATGGGTCGCGGCGCTTGGATCGACGAGTTACGGCAACCCAGTGATCGCTGATGGCAAGATCTTCATCGGTACGAATAACGACCTTATGCGTGCCCCCGATGTCGCCGGTGATAAGGGAATCGTAATGGCATTCCGGGAATCGGACGGCAAGTTCCTCTGGCAGATGGTGCACGACAAACTGGAAAGCGGACAGGTTAACGACTGGCCATTCCAGGGCATCTGTTCGTCGCCTACCGTTGATGGCGACCGTCTCTACTACGTGACCAACCGTGGGGAAGTCGTTGCTCTCGATACTGAGGGTTTTCTCGATGGCGAAAACGATGGGTCATTTACTGACGAGGTTCGTGCCGGTGAAGTCGACGGTGACGTTGTATGGAGTTTCGATATGATCGGCCAGCTCGACGTATTCCCCCACAATATGACCAGCAGTTCCCCGGCTGTATACGGTGACCTAGTGATCGTTAATACATCGAACGGTCGGGACGAGGAGGGCCACCTGCCGTCACCGCACGCTCCCGATCTGATCGCGCTCGACAAGCATACTGGGAAGCTCGTGTGGCGTGCTGCGCCCCTCGGCGAACAAATTCTCCATGGCCAATGGTCATCTCCATCGGTGGGAGAGATCGACGGTGTTATGCAAGTCGTCATTGGCCAGGGAGACGGCTGGGTACGTGGCTTCGAAGTTACTACTGGCTCGATGTTATGGGAATTTGACACTAACCCGCTTGATGCGGAGTATCCGCGCACCCGCAACAACATTATTTCTACGCCGGTGATTTGGGAGAACAAGGTGTTCGTGGCCAACGGGCAGGATCCGGAAAACGGCGAGGGGCGTGGTCGCCTGCATGCCATCAATGCAACGCAGCGGGGCAACATTACTGAGTCAGGTTTGGTGTGGCGCGTTGAAGAGATCCGCCGCTCGCTATCAACGGCGGCAATTCACGACGGGCTGTTGTATTTGGCTGATTTCAGCGGCTTTTTTCGCTGCTTCGACGTTAGCACCGGGGAGGAGGTATGGATGTACGATACCTTCGCGGCAGTGTGGGGTTCTCCGCTGGTCGCCGACAACAAGGTTTACCTTGGTGACGAGGATGGTGACGTTATTGTTTTGCGCGCCGGTCGGGAAATGGAAGAGCTTGCTGAGATGAACCTTGGTAACGCGGTCTATGGCGCACCGGTCGTGGCTAACAGCGTCCTCTATATAAACACCAGGAGCCAGCTCTACGCCCTAGTGCAGCAGTAATCTACTGGCCACTGACTGCCTCAGCGATGGCATACAGGCGATCACCGGCGCGGATGTAGAAGTGTCCATTGGATACTGCTGGCGTGCTTAGCGTGTAGCCTGGAAGTGAGTTGGTTGCTAGGATCTCGAACTCGCGCCCGGCCTTGTACACAGTGGTAACTCCGTCCTCGCTGATGATGTAGACCTTGCCTTCTACTAGGATCGGGGAGGCGCTGTAGGTGCCGGGTTCGATGCGTTGGTTTGTATAAACGACCTCGCCGGTCGCAAGATCCAGGCAATGGACGACGCCATTGTCTCCGACGATATACAAAAGTTTGCCGTCCGAGACTGGTGTGGGTACGTCAGGACCGTCGCCGAAAGACCACAATAGATGTGATGTCGTTACATCGCCGCGCCCGCCTGCCTTCAGTGCCAGCATTGGTCGAACCCGGGTGGGGGCGATGATGATTTCTCCAATGACCACCGGTGAGGCGATGATCCGGTAGTTACGGTCGTTCCGAGGGTTGAGACCGTCAGCACGCCAGAGCTCCTCACCGGTTTCGAGGTTGTGACCGGTTACTACGTCGCCACCGCTAATGACAATCTCCGTTACCCCATCGTATTGCAGCAGGGCTGGCGTGGTGTACGAGTCGGGAGACTCACTGATAGCGTCAGTTGGTCGTTCGACCATCCAAGCCGTTTCGCCGGTCATTTTGTTGATACGCAGCACATAGGACGGATCGTCGGTCTTCATGCCGTGCAGCACTTGCACGTAGAGTGCATCCTCGTGCAGCAGCGGCGACGAAGCGAAGCCCCAGTTGAGGCCGAATCTCCAGTAATCGTTAGAGATGTTGCGGGCCCAGATTTCGTTGCCTTCGAAGTCAAAGGCACGCAACCAGCCGGTCCCAGTCATCACCCAGACGTACTTTCCGTCCGTGACCGGCGAGGGGGACGCCATGTTTTGCTTGCGCTCTTGGTGGTCTCCATCACTAAGGAACTTCTTCCAGATGATTGAGCCATCATGGCGATTGACGCGCCACAACTCGACGTTCAAGTCTCTGGATTGTACAGGAGGCTGTGCGGGGGTCACCCTACTGTTGCGTCGTCGGCGACCATACCCACCGCCACCACCCCGTTGAACATATGAGACAGTCAAAAAGATAGTGTCGTCCCAGATAATCGGTGTGGAGCCTGTCCATGCCGGGACTTCGAGCGTCCAGGAGATGTTTTCCGCGTCGCTCCAGGTAATTGGCAGCCCAGTCTCGCTGGTCGTTCCGTCGAGATTGGGTCCACGCCACTGGGGCCAGTTTTCGGTAGCTGGGGAGCCCTCTGCGTTGACCTTGTTGGTGTTGATCGCGAAGATGACAACGGCGGCGATCATGAATGAAAGGATCGTCAGTCCATACGTCTTTTTCACTGTGCAATCCTCCTCATGAACCGTTGGGAAATTCCTCAGTGTCGTTAGTACTAGATTGGTTCACATGCCTACCGATTTGAATGACTGTGTGCCGCCCCCTGTTTGTGGGCGCGTTGGTGAGCACGTTTATCGTCCTTGATTTTGCTTTCGCGGCTAAGGTTGGCAATCATTTCCGTTCCACTGGGGGACATATCCAGATGGTGATCTACCGCCAGGTGCTGACGCAACGGTTCGTAACCGAAGTCGTCTTCGAAGTCCCGCCAAACGCTGTGGATATGATTGGCGTTGTTTTGAGTGTTGTCGTATTCGATGACGAACGTTGGACCTTGGATCCTGTAGTAATGCCCCTCACCGGGTTCAGTGCTGCCGGCCCAGGCAAAATGAACGCGCTCGACTCCAGCCTGACGAATTTTCGCCATCTGGTAATCGAGTAGAGTTGGATTCATGCGGTCGCCGTAGACGTCCATTAACTCCATGAGAATAGCGTACTGGACATCGTTAATGTCGGCGATCGAAATTCCCTCGGGAGCCCCCATTTCGGCACGTTGGAAATTCTCTGTGAGGATATCTTGAGGGGCTTCACCGGCCAGGATCACGCGCGCCCGTTGCCCTTCATCAAACGAATTCAGCAATTCAAAACCAAGGTCTTGCTCACGGGAGAACGGGCTCAGTCCAGCGTGGACTTCTGAGTCTGCGGGGACACGGGCCGGATTTCCGCCGAAGAACGCCGGGGTGCCTGACACAAGATGGTTATCAACGATTGTGAAGCTAGCGGAAAAATGATGTCCTTCGAATCGCCACGCCCAGGAGCCTTCGGTGGTTGGCTCGCCGAACATCATCAAGTAGTAGTTGCCGGGGTTACGCATCTCGCGGCCGCCCGAGGTTGAAAAGAGTAACTCTTCGAGCTGGACAATCTTGAATGCTTGCTCGGTTCCGTTCGCACCCAGGCCATCGTCTAGCAGCGTTCGAAGATCTGTCATTTGGTCAGCATCAAGATCCCCTATTCGGAGTCCGACACGGTCGACCGGGGTATAGAACCATTCGTGTCTGATGGGGTCGTCAAAGGAGAACTCTGCCGCTTGCATTTGTTCAGGGCTAAGTCTACTTGCCAACGCTTGCCAAGCGCCTAGCATGGGGCTCGCCGATGGGGCTTCTAAGGTTACGGTTTCTTCGGGGTCGGGTGGTGAGGTTCCAGCACACGAAACGAGGGAGAAGGCGAGAGCGGTAACGGTCGTCAGTAGTACGGTGCACGGCAGTATTTTCCGGATCACGGACCCTCCTCGGGATGAAAGCTAGTTGGACATTCCATATTGTCCAATGTGTACCACAAGCGAGTGGGAGATGGCACGGAGCAAAACCTTTAACCTTAAAGCCCGGCGAGCTTCCTGAAGGGTTGCCGTAGCTCCTCCGGGGTACGGCAGGGGTGGTTTGATGTCGCTTCGACCCACAGGTTCTGTGTGCTGCCGGTGACCAACAGTTCATCATCACGTCGGACCTTGTACGCAAAACGGATTGCTCGGCTGGCAAGGTCCTCAATCCAGCAGGTAACACTCACCGTTTCCCCGTAAATGGGCTGGCTTCCGATAACGGACCTGCAATTCAATGTTCAACAGCCTGTAGCCAATTCGCTCAATATCCGCATAGTGGTAGCCACTCCGGGCGCACAAGTCCGTGCGCGTCAGCTCGAACCACACAAGGTAGTTTGCGTGGTGTACGAGGCCCATTTGGTCCGTTTTGAAATAGCGAACCTCGACGTCGATTTGGGTACGTATCGCTTCTCCCATATGCTTCGTGTCCAGCCTGGAAATGTAGCAGCCTCCCTCTGTCGAATATTGATTCACATTGAATCTTCACAATACGGTACCTACTTCTTAAGAACTCCTTTCCCCCGGGGCGAGCGTTGTAGAGAATTTGAGAGGTTCTCGACGCCAAAATTCACTGTCGTCTGCCCCGTGGTGTGCGATACGAGAACGGCCAGTGGCGGCCCCTCTTGTTTGCAGCTACCTTCTCGGGATGGAGATTTTGGACTGATGATTCGTCTGAGTGGTTCGCGAGGTGTGTTGCAGTGAAGTGGTCGTCGGTGTTGTCACGCGAAAGATCTGAGAAATTTGCTGTAGAAGAAGCGCTCGAAAGCATAGCTGTTGATCTTCAGGGTGAAGTCCCCGATCTTATCCTGATGTTTGTCTACTCGAGCCAGACCGACCAGTCTCCGTCAATGGCAGAAGCAATAGCGGAGTGTTATCCAGATGTTGCTTTGGTTGGGTGCTCGGCTGCTGGTGTGGTCGGTGGTGGACATGAGATCGAGCATGAGCCAGCACTTTCGCTCACAGCCGCTGTTTTGCCGGGGGTCCAAGTCGAGGTATTCCACCTGCTGCCCAATGAAATGGAACTGCTCGGTGACGAGCCACTTATGTGGCACCGCCGATTCGGTTTCGAGCCTGCTGATGAACCCAGCTTCGTGTTATTTGCTGACCCGTTTACCTGCGATGCCAACCTGTTGATTCGAGCACTTGACGACGCCTATACGACAAGTCCGAAGGTAGGGGGCTTAGCCAGTGGCGGCAGAGCTCCCGGCGAGACCCAATTATTTGCAGGGGAGGAGATTCACTCCGTGGGTGCTGTTGCCTTGGTGCTGCGTGGCAATATTGTGATGGATACGATCGTTGCGCAGGGGTGCCGACCAATCGGTGCCCCACTTTTTGTCACGTGGGCCGAAAACAATGTTTTGTGTCAGCTGGAGGGTAGGCGTGCTACCGAGGTGCTTTCCGAGCTTTATGATTCGCTCTCGTCCGATGATCAGAAGCTTTTCCGCCGTTCGCTCCACCTCGGAGTGGTTATGCAGGAGGGTGAGCAGGAATACCGTCACGGCGATTTTCTCATGCGCAACGTCATCGGTATGGACCCAGAGTCCGGCGTACTGGCGGTTGGCGACCAACTCGAAAACGGGCAGGTGGTGCAGTTCCATGTACGTGACGCCAAGACGTCGGCATCCGATCTGGAAGCGATGCTAATCCGTTGCAAACAAGATTTGGGAACGGCCAGTCCAGAAGGCGCTTTGCTATTTTCGTGCCTTGGGCGGGGCGAGAGTCTCTACGGAGTCGTTGATCACGATACCAATCTGATTGCTTCGAGTCTCGGCAGCGTGCCAATCGGTGGTTTCTTTTGCAGCGGCGAAATCGGTCCCGTTGGTGGCCGGAGCTTCCTGCATGGATATACGAGTTCGATTGCCGTGTTCCGTCCCCAGTATTCACAGCTCGCTTGACGATGCGCAAGTTCCAGCAGTACGTCTTGCCAGGAATCATCTTTCAGTCAGTCTTGATTGGCGGTGCTTATGCGACCGGCCGCGAGATCGTTCAATATGGGGCGCGTTTTGGTGCCCGCGGTCTGTGGAGCATCGCCGCTATTTTCCTGGGCTTTTCGCTCATGTCCGCGCTGGCTTTCGAGTTCGCTCGTGTTAACGGGACCTATGATTACAGGAACTTTGTGCGGGCATTGATTGGTCCTGCCTGGCCCCTGTTCGATGTGTTGTTTGTTGCCATGGCGATTCTGGTGATCGCCGTTGTAGGCGCAGCATCTGGCGATGTTGTTGAGGAAGTCCTCGGTTTGCCCTACTGGGTCGGTGTCGTTGTGGTTGTTTGCTTGGTCGGTGCACTCAACACTAGTGGCCGTGCTGCTATCGAGCGTTTCAAAACAGTGGGTTCCGTGGTGCTGTATGTTGGCTACATGGTGTTTGCTGGTGCTGTCCTGTACGAGCGCTGGCCGCAGACCATGGTGGCGTTACGCGAGGGGCCAGGCACAGCCGGGGGTGATGCCGGGGCTTCGATCGCCGCCGCTTTCGGTGTTGGGATTCTCTACGTTGGTTACAACCTGGCAAGCCTGCCGGCGGCGTTCTTTACATTGGATCGGCAGACTACGCGCCGGCAGGCGTTCGGGGCTGGCATCATTGGTGGCCTGATGGCGACAGTGCCGTTTGTTCTCACCTACCTGGCGATCATGGGCTACTACCCCGATGCTGAAGTGACTACGGCGAACGTACCCTGGTTGGTTATGCTGGACCGAGTTGGTGGCGACGCTCTTCTCGCGGTCTTTGCCTTTGTTGTCGTCTGGACGCTGGTCGAAACGAGCACAGGGATGATCCACGCGATCATTGAGCGTGTCACCGTGAACCTCGCCGAAGTCGGCCGTCAACCGATGAGCCGCCGCCAGGTTGGAACGTTGACCGTTGCGGTGTTAGTTCTTGCCGCCGTTCTGTCACGCTTCGGGTTAATCGAGTTAGTCGCGAGGGGCTATACGGTGATGGCCTACGGGTTCCTCTTGCTGTTCGCCCTGCCGCTGTGCACGGTCGGTGTGTACAGGATCTTCAAGGTGTCGGCGCGCTGAGTTAGCTGTGGTGACGCCACGGCCTTTTACAACACCCTCCCGTCTCACCGGCTACTATCAAGGCATGGATGAGCTTGAACATCATTGTTGTCACGGAGACGGTGCCGCCGAGGCTGAGAGTGGCGGAAAGGGTGAGGTAGACCTACCGGCGAATGTCCCTGCCTGGGTATGTCCGATGTGCCCGTCGGTGTGCGAGCCAAGCCCGGGAGCCTGTCCGATGTGCGGTATGGCGCTCGAGTCGGAGGAGGTCGCCGGGGTGGCGATCTGCTACACCTGCCCGATGCACCCCGAGGTGCAGAAAGAAAGGCCGGGGTCTTGCCCGACCTGTGGCATGGCGCTGGAGCCCATGACGGTCGTGCTCGAAGACGACAATCCCGAGCTCGATAACATGCGGCGACGTTTCTACGTCAGCCTCGTTTTCACAGTGCCAGTGTTCGTTCTGGCGATGTCAGAGATGGTTCCCGGTCAGCTGCTGCAGGAGGTTCTCTCGCCTGTGTGGCTCAGTTGGGTGCAGTTGTTGCTGGCGACGCCGGTAGTCTTGTGGGCTGGATTCCCGTTCTTCGAGCGCGCCGTGGTGTCTCTGCGCAACCGCAGTCCCAACATGTTCACGCTCGTCGGGTTGGGGACGGGGGTGGCCTACGTATACAGCTTGGTCGCGATCCTGGCGCCGGGTGTGTTTCCCGGATCCTTCCGCAGTGAGGAAGGCGTCGTTGCCGTCTACTTCGAGGCGGCGGCGGTCATTATCACACTTGTTTTGCTCGGCCAGGTACTCGAACTACAGGCGCGCAGCCGCACGAACTCAGCGATCAAGGAACTGCTTGGCCTCGCACCCGTGACCGCGCGGTGGATCGATGGCGATGGATCCGAGCAGGACGTTCCTCTCGACAAGGTTCAAGTCGGCGACCACCTTCGCGTTCGCCCCGGTGAAAAGGTGCCCGTCGACGGCGTCGTGACCGACGGCGGCAGCGCCGTTGATGAGTCGATGGTGACCGGTGAGCCTGTCCCGGTGGAGAAGACTGTCGGTGACACGCTTACCGGAGGAACTGTGAACGGCACCGGGGCCCTGATAATGGAGGCTCGAAAGGTCGGCTGTCACACGCTTCTCGCCCGCATTGTTCAAATGGTAAGCGAGGCGCAGCGCAGCCGGGCGCCTATCCAGAAGTTGGCCGACGTCGTGTCCGCCTACTTTGTTCCCGCTGTCGTTCTGATCGCAGTGTTGACGTTCGTGCTTTGGGCGACTTTGGGTCCCAACCCAAGGATGGCCCACGCTCTGGTCAATGCCGTTGCCGTGTTGATCATCGCTTGCCCCTGTGCCCTTGGGTTGGCGACGCCGATGTCGATCATGGTTGGCATGGGGCGCGGCGCGAGGGCTGGCGTGTTGACCAAGAATGCCGAAGTCCTCGAAATTCTCGAAAACGTCGATACGTTGGTCGTCGACAAGACTGGGACGCTGACAGAGGGTCGACCGAAGCTGGTCTCCGTGCTCGCGGCCGACGGGCGTGAAGCCATGGGTGGAACCTCCGGTGGCGATGCCGACAGCTTTCTTGCGGTTGCGGCGGCCCTCGAGAAGGCCAGCGAACATCCGCTGGCCGCCGCCATCGTCGCGGGCGCGATCGAGAAAGGGCACTCTGTTCCTTCGGCTGACGATTTCGCCTCCCATACGGGCAAGGGAATCACCGGGAGCGTCGGTGGGCGGGCGGTCGCTGTGGGTAATGAAGCGTTGATGACGGATCTCGGCATCGGGACGGCGGCGCTCGCTGATCGCGGCGCGGCACTTCGAGATGATGGACAGACGGTGATGTACGTCGCCCTGGATGGCCGCTTGGCTGGTTTGCTGGGGCTTGCCGACCCGATCAAGCAGTCGACGCCGGAGGCTCTACGCATGCTGGCCGCCGAAGGCGTGCACGTAGTGATGATCACCGGTGACAATGCGGCGACCGCGGTGTCGGTGGCGTCGAGCCTCGGCATCGAGGAGTTCGAGGCCGAAGTTCTACCGGAAGGCAAGAGCACGACCGTCGAACGCTTGATCGGCGCGGGGCACGTTGTGGCGATGGCCGGTGACGGAATCAACGATGCGCCGGCACTCGCCAAGGCCAACGTCGGCATCGCCATGGGGACCGGAAGCGACGTTGCCATCGAGAGCGCCGACGTGACGCTGGTAAAAGGCGATCTTCGCGGCGTTGTCCGCGCTATCCGGTTGAGTCGCACGACGATGAAGAACATACGCCAGAACCTGTTCTTCGCGTTCGTCTATAACTGCCTCGGAGTGCCGCTCGCGGCGGGAATCCTCTATCCTCTCGTCGGTTTGTTGCTGAGTCCGATGATCGCTGCTGTTGCCATGACGCTCAGCTCAGTTTCAGTGATCACCAACGCATTGCGGCTTCGTAACGCCAAGCTATAGTGGGTCGTGGCAAGACCCGGTGCGGTCTGGTACCGAGCTTCACTCTCCCCCACAACGGGAGTTCAGATGTCGTTACTCGAGACGTTGTTTGATATGCTGCGGGGCGGCTCGCCGCCCATACACGTGGCCGGCGTCGACAAGACCGAAACAGTGCGGAAGATCGCCCGCGCCCTCAACGAACTCGACACCGACCGGGCGCGCTACATCGCCACCTTCGCCTATATTCTTGGCCGCGTTGCGATGGCCGACCTGGAAATCAGCGAGGACGAAACGCGAACTATGGAGCAGATCGTCGTAGATCGCGGCGGATTGCCGCCAGAGCAAGCGGTCATGGTGGTGCAGATCTCTAAGAGTCAGAACCTGCTGTTCGGAGGCACCGAGGATTTTCTCGTCACCCGCGAGTTCAACGAGATCGCTGATGGCACCCAGAAGTTACAACTGCTCGATTGTCTGTACACGGTTTCCGCCAGCGACGAAAACATCTCGACCGTAGAGGACAACGAGATCGGCAAGATTGCCAACGAGCTAAACCTGAGCCGCGAGGCGCTCATCCGCGCGCGCGAAGCACACGCCGAGTACCTTTCTGTGCTCCGGCGGCCAGATGGTTCGGGAGATCAGCCGGAATCCGTCGACTGACAATCCTTTCGCCGGCTCCGGGGACCGCATACTAGCGTCGGAACTCCTCCGACGTCCTCAGCACCGGGAACACGTTGGCGCCTGCCAGTGACCTGTCGAACACGTTCCAATTGGTTAGCCCGTCGTCGGAGCGTGGTTCCAACAAAGAAAACGCCAGTCGTCCAAGCGGCTGTCCAACCAGGACCACTATGGTGTCTGCCGGCAGCGTGACCTCAATGGGCTCCCAGCTTCCCTCCAGCGTACGCTCGTTGTGTCCTTGAAAGGGCCTTTCGGCCTCGGTCGATGATTGGATGACGAACTGCTCGGCCTGGACCATTATTTCCGTGCCGAGAGGTTCCATTATCATGCCGTGAAGTTCGAGCTTGGTTAGTGCTGCTCGCTCGTTGACAGGGATGAAGTAGGCCGCTGGTGCCGTTTCTGTCTCGGTCGGTTGTGCTGTACCCGCCTCAAGCATCATCACCGGGTTCACGGCGTCGAGGCGCTGGGTGATCGTCCGGCCGCTGTACGGGTTGAGCACGGGCTCGGTCTCGCCCATCAGGATCTCGACCGGCTCCTCCGATGGTAAAAAAGAGGCACGGACGGCAAGTTTTTCACCGATGATCGAGTGCTGATCAGCTGCGGCAACGATCTCGCGGATGGCATCGGCATTGGTTGCTGCGTGGTTGAGGATTTCCTCGACGAACCACAGGCTTGCCATTACACGGTCTTCGAAGGTGGCGTACGCGTAGGCCTCGCTGAGGATGGCGAAACGATTGCGCAAGCCGACGTAGTTATTGTTGAAACGTGGCCGATGATCAAACGTTCGCCACACCTGCATGCCTTGGGCCTGCCCAGCGCCACCACCGGATACTCCGCGCCGGCCACCTGGACCACCGCGTCCCCTGGCGGCACCGCCGAAGCCCGCGTTGCCGTAGTAGTAGTAGTCCCAGCCGTGTTTATCTTTGATCTGTTGGGTGACGGTTGGAAGCCAATCGCCACGCAACATTTCGTCGATTTGGGTATACGTGTTTGGGTGCAGTGGCGGCGAATAAGTCACGTGGTAGGCATGGCGAGTGCCGTTGGTCGTGTGCAGGTCGATTGCAACGTGGGGATCGTAGTTATTCATCATCTGAACCAGCGATCGTGCCTCAGGAGAGTCGAGCTTCATGTGGTCACGGTTCAGGTCGTAGCCTTGCGCGTTCGGGCGTTGTCCCATACCTGCTACCGGGCCATTTTGCGAGCCGCGGTTGTCTACCTTTACAAGTTCGTTACCATCAGCGTTGTAGAGGGGTGCGATCAGGAGCACCAGTGAATCGTCCCACTCAGCATGCTTGCCCAGCGCCAGGTCCCGCAACATCATGAGCATCGCTTCTTTTCCACAAGCTTCGCCGGAGTGGATGCCGCCCTGGATCCAGACGCGCGTTTTGCCGCTGTTAACTACAGCCTCGTGGGAAGCATCGGAGACGTCACCGACGACCATCATCGGTAAAGCGAGACCTTCGTATGTGTAGCCGAACGTGGTCATGTGCATCCGGTCGGAGGACGCGTTGAATGCGTTCATCAGTTCGATGACGTCAGCGTAGCGTGTTGTTTCGTCGAAACTGGAGCGCTCCGCTGTGGTTAGCAAGGAGTCAATATTGGTGTTGCCGCCTGGCGGGGCTGTTGCGCACGCTAGTAAGGAGAAAAAAGCAGCGAAAACCATCAGGAAAAGCAAGCTTCGCAATCTAAAAGAACGTTGCATGGTGGATCTCACGGGGCGGTTCTAGGGGGGGAAGCGAGAAGCCTAACAGCCCATGCTCCAGAGGCAAGGGAAATGCGAAAGTGGCAGGTTCGGGTGGTCGCAATAGGCGGCTCTTAGCCGGCCATATTTTCTCCGCGTTTAACTCGGTTCTTTGTCACAAAGAGAAACATCTTAGTTGATACTTGCTGCCTGAGGCTGCGGATAGCCTCTTGAAGATCGAACGATGCCGTAGGACGCTACTGGCTTCCTGTGCCGGCGGCTTGTCGGCGGCAGTATTGATCCCCAGCTAGGAGTTCACTGATATGTGCCCGAAGTTTCGAACCCAGCCACTCGTTTTGACTGTCTTTCTGTCGCTCACACTGGTGATGTCAGTGGTGAGTTTGCCCAGTCCGTCAGCGGCTATCCCCGCGCCGCAAAGTCCGTCCATCCTGGAAGATACTTTGTTCGCCGACCTGAAGTGGCGAAACATTGGTCCTGCGAACATGGCGGGACGGGTAACGGACATCGAAGCTGTCGGCGATGACTTTTCAACGGTGTTCGTAGGTGCAGCGTCAGGAGGTGTGTGGAAGTCGACTAACGCTGGAACAACGTGGACGCCTATTTTCGAAAATTACGGCACTTCGAACATCGGTGATATCGGTGTCTTTCAGTCCGACCCCGACATTGTCTGGGTGGGCACCGGAGAGTCCTGCACGCGCAATAGCATTGGCTGGGGCGATGGTGTCTATAAATCGACCGACGGTGGCGAGACGTTCGTCAATGTTGGGCTCGCCGACACTCACCACATCGGAGAGGTACTAACCCATCCGACGGACCCGGATACCGTGTACGTGGCGGCCCAAGGGCACTTGTGGGGCTACACGGGCGATCGCGGTCTCTTCAAAACTACCGATGGTGGCGCTACCTGGGTCAAGGTTGGTACCAACGCTCCCGTTGCGACGGACGGTGGTGTAGGCGGGCTTCCAGATGACAATCGTACCGGGGCGACCGACTTAATTATGGACCCACGCAACCCAGAAATTCTGTATGTAGCTTTCTGGCAGCGCCTAAGGCAGCCGCATCGTTTCGACTCAGGTGGGCCGAACGGCGGTATCTTCAAGTCGACCGACGGCGGGGCGACCTGGGAAGAGCTTGTCAACGGACTGCCTGAGGGGGATACGGGGAAAATTGGTTTGGCGATCGCTCTATCCAATCCCGACACAGTCATGGCGATCGTTGAGCATGGTTTCCAGCCGCCACAGCGTGTCGATGGACAGCCCAACCCTGACTACGAGGACATGAGCCAGCTTGGCACCGGCATCTACCGGTCTGAGGACGGCGGTGATAGCTGGGAGTATGTCAGTCGTTATAACAACCGGCCGTTCTATTACAGCCACATATGGATCGATCCGGCCGATGATGAGACGGTGTATGTGCTTTCTGGGAGTGCCCAGATCTCACATGATGGCGGGCGCACATTCGGTCGAAGCATGGGCGGAATTTCCGGCGATTTCCATGCCCTTTGGCTTAATCCCTTTAATCCCGACATCTTCTACGTCGGCAATGATAAGGGATCTTACGTAACCTACGATAAGGGCTACAGCTTCATCATGTTCGACAATATGGACCTTGGCCAGTTCTATGCCATTACAGCCGACTCGCGCGATCCGTACTACGTGTATGGCGGATTGCAAGACAATGGCAACTGGGGTGGACCATCCAATAGTCGTGACTACAACGGTATTCTCAACGACCACTGGTTCAAGTTTCACAGTGGAGATGGCTTCCATACGACTGTCGATCCAAACGACTGGCGCACCGTTTATACCGAGAGTCAGGGCGGCAACATACGCCGGCTCGATGCCTTGTTCCGCCAGCAGGGCAAGAGCATCACGCCGGATCGTCAGAACGTACTGAACATTGACGATTACCTTTTTGAGAGCGCTGAGCCACAGCCAGCGCAAGCCGGTGGCCGTCGCGGCGGAGGCCGCGGGGGTGGCAACCGGCTGCCGCAGGATCAATTCCGCTTCAACTGGAGCTCCCCACTGATCCTATCGCCGCATCAGACGACTACGATCTATTTCGGTGGCAACCACGTTTTCAAGAGTATCGACCGGGGTGATACGTGGACAATCGTTAGCCCCGACCTTTCGTACAACGATCCGGAGACGACCGATCGAGAATCAGGTGGTTTAACGAGCGACACCAGTGGCGCCGAGACTCACGCCACTTTGATCACGATTGCAGAGTCGCCAATCAAGCCAGGGCTGATCTGGGCTGGCACCGACGACGGGCGCGTGCAGCTGACGCGCGATGATGGCGGGGAATGGACTGATGTTCGCCCGAACGTCCCTGGCGTGCGCAGTGGCCTCTGGGTCAGCCGCGTCGTCGCCTCACGTTACGCTGAAGAGCGAGCCTACGTCACTTTTGACGGTCACCGCTCAGACAACTTCGGCTCCTGGATCTTTCGGACCGATGACTATGGCGCTACATGGACTGATATCAGCAGCAACCTGCCAGATGAACCGGTGTACGTTATCGTCGAAGACCATAAGAACGCCAACCTGCTTTTCATTGGTACCGAGTTCGCTGTCTATGGCACGGTCGACGGGGGCAAGGGCTGGGCCCGATTCATGAACGGTATGCCCACCGTCCCGGTGCACGACCTAATTATCCATCCCCGCGATGGGGACTTGATCGCCGCTACCCATGGACGAAGTATCTGGATCCTTGACGACATTACACCGTTACAACAGCTTAACGCCGAGGTGCTCGCAGCCAGTGTCCATCTGTTTGACAACAAGGTGGCGACCCAGTGGCGGGGCGTTAGTCGGGGTGCTACCCGCGGGCACAAGCTCTTCATGGGTCGAAACCCACTTTCGATCGACCAACGGGAGCCGGGCAACTCGCCGAGTGAGCTGATTAACTCCGCGGCTATCCACTTCTACTTGAAAAACGAGCCGCAAGACGATGTGAACATCTCGATCAGTGACATTAGCGGCGAGGAGACTTTCGAGGTGACGATCGATGCCACCGCAGGCATCAACCGATACTTCTGGCCGATGCGGTTCTCGCAAGGCTCTGGCGACGCAGGTCGCGGTGGTCGCGGTGGCTTACGTGGGATCCAGAGTTCCGACGCTACGCCGGGAACCTACCTGGTGCGGTTGGTGGTTGGAGGTGAGACTCACATGACGACGATTAGTATTCGGGCTGATCCAGAGGCTATGGGCAGCCAGTAGGCTGACTAACGGCAGCAGGGTAACAGCATAAGCCCCGCAACCACCTAAGTGATTGCAGGACTTATGTTTTCATCAGTCGGGGTGAGAGGATTTGAACCTCCGACCCCCTGCTCCCAAAGCAGGTGCGCTTCCGGACTGCGCCACACCCCGATTAAAACCTGAGGATACCGACACCAACCCCGTGTTACCAAACGATTTTGTGACTTGAAACGCTCTGCGAAGCTTTCCCGGGTATTCTCAGGGCCGTGTAACTGTTCTCAGTTGGGCCGCCAGCGGCCCAAAAACTCAACCATGGCGCGCATTGCAGCACCCCGATGCGACCGCGCTGATTTTTTTTCAAGACTAATTTCGGCAAAAGTCAAGCTGAGGTTGGGCACAATGAAGATCGAATCGTAACCGAACCCCTGGTTGCCACGGGGGGCTAAGCCAATTGAGCCGCTGCACCTCCCGGTTGTCTCGTGGACGATGTCGTTGTCCAGTGCGAGTGCAAGATGACAGAAAAAATGTGCTGTGCGGAGTTCGACTGGGGTGTCAGACAACTTATCGAGCACCGCTTTGTTCCGCTCTTCTTGGCTTAGTGACTCGTCGATATAACGTGCTGATCGGACTCCCGGTTCACCACCAAGAGCGTCGATCTCGAGGCCTGAATCATCGGCCAGAACGGGAGAACTAAGCTGCGCAGAGGCGAAGAGTGCCTTGCCACGAGCATTGTCGGCGAATGTTTCGCCGGTTTCCTCATAGTTGCCAAAGCTGGGCGGTAGTCGTTCAGGGGCCCAACAAGTTTCTTTTAGCAACGCCGTGAGTTCGGCCACCTTGCCTTCGTTACGGGTCGCGAAGACCAAACGGAGGCACCCACTTTGCCGGTTAGCCATCGATCTCACGCGAATCCTGAGGTTGCTGGGAGGTTCCTCTTTCCTGTTCGATCAGTACCCAGTCTGCTGAGGGTTGCAGCGGGTGCGAAAGGTCTACATGGCCTGCGAGCGTCTCGATTTGTTCCCCCTCGACAAGGAATTGCACAGCAAATATCTCTGGAAAGCTCTCCGTTAATGTCGCCACGATGCTGTATACGGTATGGAGTTCACTCAACGATCCACCGCCGGAAAAATCCAAGAAAGACTGGTAGAAATCGATATATGCGACGCCACTCTGTGCGACCCATATCTCACGGATACGAGACTCCGGTGGGACCGGGGAAATGGTTTCGTCACCGGTCCAGTTGATCAGCTCATCGACGGCGCTGCGCACCTGTAAGTCAATGGTTGGTGGGGCGGCTACCGTGTGCAGCACCGGGATCAGACGTTCAAGACCTGAAACAATCAGGAAGAGCCGAAGGTTCATCGTGCCAGCTTCTGCGCGTGCGATCGATAAACCCTCTAGCGTCTTGAGGTCTGTTAGATCAAACGTGGTTGGATCGGCCACCGATTCAAGGGATGAAGGGTCGCCAACGGTGGGTTGTACAGCCGGTACACTGGTGGCAGCAGTTGCGGGTGATACTGGAGCCATCTCGATGGTGTCGTCAGTAGTAGCAGGCACACCGGAATTGTTGGAACCAGCGAAGAAGAAAAACATCGAACCAATAAGCACAAGGGCGCCAAAAAGCATCGTGGAGATTGTAATGACTCTCCATGGAAACTTGGCGTCATTTCGACTCATACGGGCTGCGGCTCCAAGTCGATGATTTTTATTGAAGTTAGTGGATCGAGCCACCACCGATCAGCGACGCATGGCGTTGCCGGTACCGGTTTAGACTCTGAAATAGCATATTGGCGACCTGCTGCCGGTAGGCAGCATCGGCAAGCCGGCGTTCTTCCTCAGGATTGGATAGAAAACCAACTTCGACGAGAACAGCGGGCATGTTGGCGCCCTTTAGGACCACGAAAGGTGCCTGCTTGATGCCCCGATCTGTTGTCCCTCCCAGCGAGTTCATGTTGGACTGAACCATTTCGGCCAGCACGCTGCTCTCGCGCAAGTGCGTTGTCTGTGCCATGTCCCAGAGCAACATCTGAAGGTTCGAATCGGCGCCGGTTGGGCCCTCCAGTCCCATTGCGTTGTTCTCTATGGCCGCCAGGCGACGGGCGTCGTCATCGGTTGCTTGATTGGACAGAAAGAAAGTTTCGGCGCCATGCACGCCACGGCCACGGTAGGAATTTGCATGAATAGAAAGAAACACGTTGGCCTTTACGTTGTTGGCCAGAGCAGTTCGATCTTCCTTTTCCTTATAAATGTCTTGGTCACGGGTCAGGTAGACCTGAAGACCGAGCTGTTCTTCGAGAAGCTGACCGAGGCGTTTCGAGATATCGAGCACGACATTCTTTTCCATAAGACCAGTCGCTCCAACGGCGCCTACTTCGGCACCACCGTGGCCTGGGTCGATTACGACGGTTCGAAACCCTTGCTGCTTAGCGCCCACGCTTGCCATCGATGTTGCGAATATGATGATCGTGGCAATCGTGGCCCGAGATAATTTGGACATACGCCACTGGTTAAGCGATAAGTATGGTCCGGTGTCACTATTCATGCGCGTCTCATCTAGGATCAAAATATGGGGCCCGGACCCTGCCTCCCCGCGGATCCATGAACCCGACGCACCCCACACACTTGTCTATCCTAAGCCCCCAGTGTGTCCTGGGGAACCCCTGAACCGTCGAGGTTGTGAACCAGTTGGGACTCAGTGGGCACCGATCTCTGGGTTGCGCGGGATTTTCTTGTCCCGCATCGCCGCGTGGTACAGCAACGAGGCCATCACGACTGAAGCTTGCTCGAGATCTTCTTTATTGATGCGCTCGTACGAGTCGACGTTAGTGTGGTGCGTACGAACGTCATAGTCGTCGTACGAATGGATGGGTTGAAAGCCTGGTAGGCCTTCGTCGATAAAGCTGAGGTGATCAGTGCAGCAAATGCCGCCCGCGGTCAGGATAGTTGAATTGAGGTCAGCAAATGGCTGGAGGTTGGCAGCGAAAAACGGTCGAACTGCCTCATTTCCTTCGAGGAAGAAGCCCTTGATAGGACCTGCGCCAGGGTCGAGGTTGAAGTATACGGAGAAGTTATCGCGCGCATCGGCGTTGTCGACGCCGGAAAGGTAACGTTCGACGTAGCGGCGCGAGCCGTGCAATCCTTGTTCCTCACCGCCCCAGAGGGCCAAACGGATGGTACGCCGTGGCTTTATGCTAAGGGCTTTGAGTATGCGCATTGCTTCCAGCGTGACAGCAGCACCGTCAGCGTTGTCAGTAGCGCCGGCTGCGGAATGCCAGGAGTCAAGGTGGGCACCGATCATGACGATTTCGTCGCCAATTTCGGGATCGACTCCGGGGATCTCCGCGATGATGTTGTATCCGTTAGTGTCGTCCTCGTGGTAACGACTTTCGATGTTGACGCGCAAGGTTACATCGACGTTGCGCTCCATCAACCGAGTGATCATATTGTAGTGTTCCGACGCAAGCACCACTGTGGGTACGGAGTTGTCATCGTCACGGTTTTGGCCAAGAACAAAGATCGTGCCGTGCTCACCGCGGCTGGGTTCCAACGCCACTCCTGCACCTTCTGACCGCAGCATTTGTGCAACGTCGCGCTGAGTGGCGCGAGCCTGGCGAGCCGCCTGTCTCTGCGCTTCTTGCTGGGTACGGTCCGCTTCGGAGGCATCAGTGCGGCTGGTCGGGCTCCAGCGTTGGTTAGTGGTGGGGTTGACACCAGCATCCCGGTAATCAGGTGGATAGTCGCGATCCTCAGTGATGAATCGGGTTTCTTCAGGGCGGGTCATCACGATGGCACCAGAAAGTTGGCCCTGGTACGCGGCGATCTCGTTACTGGTGAGGCCCGCGAGCATCAGTGGTGAGGTTTCGATTGGGCCTTTGGTCGAAGGGCTCCACGCCTTTGGGTACCCCATCAGGGGCATATAGCGAGGCTCCAACATTTCCAGCGTGAAGCCCTGGAGCGTCCAGCCACGGCCGAACTCGAAGCTTTCCAGATGAGCATCGTCCATGCCCCAGCCGCGTAACTCATCACGGGCCCAGCGTGCCGCTGCGTTGAATGCTGGCGACGCCGTCAAGCGCGGGCCGAAAACGTCAACGAGTTGGCTAAACGTTTTCCAAACCTGGGATCGCTCGAGTCCTTCTTCGCGGATTTTGGCGACCATTTCGAGGTCGACTTGTTCTTGCTGTGGCACGGTGGCGGGCGGTGACACGAGCAAGAAGACGAGAACGAAAGACAAGCAAGCGGTTGAGAAGCGAAGGTTTTTCATGAACTGCACTCCGTTTGGCGTTGGGGGTTGTGGGGCAATCTGTCGCGCAGCCGACACGACGACCCAAGTCCTACTGGTCTTATAGCGCGCACGACGAAACGATTCAAAAGTAACCGCCAAGACGCTGAAGTCCCTCGAAGATGCAGGCTTCAGTGGCGCCGAATGAAAGGCGCAGGAAACGCGACGACTCTTCGCCGAACGCAGCGCCCGGGATGGTGATGACGTTGGTTTTGTCGAGAATGTCTAGGGCCAACTCGAGACTGTCCCCGCTGGGAGCTGCCTCCAGGAGTACGAAGAAGGAGCCCTCAGGTTCGATCCGTGGAAGGCCGAGTTGATCGTCGATCATTTCCAGCATGAGTCGACGGCGCTGGGCGAAATCAGCACGTGTGCCTGCGGCGCGTTCTTCAGCGCTGGCGCCGAGGGCCCGTAGAGCCACGCGTTGCGAGAGCGTCGGGGCGCAGGTCACCGAATGTTGGTTGACGGCCGTGATGGCGCTGATGAACTCTGGAGGCCCTACCGTCCAGCCAATCCGCCACCCAGTCATTGCTTCAGTTTTCGAGAGGCTGTTCACTACCAAGCCACGACCCGACACATCGAGAAACGACGGGCAACGTTTACCGTAATAGAACTCGTGGTAGACCTCATCTGAGATCACCATCAAGTCGTGAGCATCCGCGAGCGTTGCGAGTCCTTTGAGTTCCGAGTCTGGGATGATGTGTCCAGTCGGGTTCGACGGGCTGTTGATGACGACTGCTCGGGTCTTTTTGGTGATCAATTTTTCGAGAGCATCGACGGAAAAGCGGAAGCTGTCATCGGCTGACATCGGATAACAGACCGGGTGGGCGCCAGCGAGCGAGGTGATTGACTGATAAGTCGGAAATCCAGGGTTCGGAACTAGAACCTCATCGCCAGCATCGACCGACACAAGCATTGAGCCCAGTAGCCCCCCGTTGGCACCCACCGTGACGCACACCGAGTCCGCCGTGTGATTTCCGGGAGCACGCTGGGCGATAAGCTCCCTCAACTCTAGGATCCCACCGTTGAACGTATAGCCAAGTGGCTCGGTTTCGAGGACGGTGAGCGCTGCATCAACGATCTCGGGTGCAGTGGCGAACGCTGGTTCACCGAGGCCGAGATTGATGGCGTCTGGTGGGGCCTTCTCGAAGACTTGGCGAATGAGTGATAGGGAGACGCCGTCGAGGCGCTGGGCTACGCCTCGGTGATTCCTCACGATCGCAGTGCTTCCTCGATGGCGGTGGCGGCGTCGGTACTCTCATCCCGGTACTTGACGATCAGCGGACTAGATACCTGCAGGCCGAGTTTGGCGGCGTAAGCTCCGGCAGCCGGCCGGCTGCCAGGCACTACCACAGCTCGTGGTGGGATCACTAACGGCTCATCGGCGGTCGCCCGCAACACTCGTTCGTTCAGCACGTCGTACACACGCGTGGACCCAGTCAGCACTGTACCGGCAGCGATGACCGCCTCATGGCTCACGATAGTTCCCTCGTAGATGCCGCTGTTGCCACCGATAAGGACGTTGTCTTCGACAATTACCGGCAGGGCGCCAATAGGTTCGAGAACCCCGCCGATCTGCGCGGCAGCCGAAATGTGCACCTTTTTGCCGATCTGGGCGCACGAACCGACCAAGGCGTGCGAATCGATAAGCGTGCCATCGTCGATGTAGGCGCCGATGTTGACGTACATGGGTGGCATGCAGACTACGTCGCGGCCGATGTAGGCGCCTTCCCGAATCGAGGAACCGCCAGGAACGACGCGAACACCCTCGTTGTCGTCGAAGCGTCGGATTGGCAGGGTGTGTTTGTCAACGAAACCTAGAGGACCAGCGTCGGCTGTACACTCGCTGTGGCCGACCCGGAAACCTATTAGGATGCCTTTCTTGACCCAGGCGTTCGTCTGCCAGCCTTCGATGCTCGGTGACGCGGCCCGCACAACGCCGCTACTCAGGGCGTTGCGGAACACGGCGAAAGTCTCGGCGGCGCTATCGGGAAGTTCCTCGGCGCCAAACTTGAACAGCATTTCAATCTCGTCGCGCAACTCATCCGTTGTCATCGATGTCTCCCAGGATCTCGTCGAGCACGCTACCAAACTCGAAGCATCCCTTCCTGCCGATGACCCATTGGGCGGCCAGTAGTGCGCCGGCCGCGAAGCCTTCGCGGTTACCAGCCGTGTGCGTGAGCCTCACGGTGTCCGTGGCGCCATCGAAACCTAAGGTGTGCTCTCCAGAGGCGGTGCCGGCGCGCAAGCTAACGACGTGAAGCGCTTCAGTATCTATTGATGACTCGGGATTCCCTGCCTGTATGGTTTTCTTGCCGCGGGTCGTCTTTGTTACGAGACGAGCAAGGTGCAATGCAGTTCCGCTTGGCGCGTCCACTTTGTCGCGATGGTGATGTTCCCAAATATATGGGTCATAGTCGGCGTGTTCACTAATTGCATCGAACAGTTGCGCCGCTTGCGTCGCGATGCGGAAGAACAGATTGGCGCCAATCGACAGGTTGGCACCGTGCACGAGGGTTGCGCCCCTCTTGTCTACAAGTTCCCGTACTTCGTCCAACCGGTCGTCCCATCCGGTGGTTCCAACGACCAGGGGAACACCGATATCGGTGGCTCGATCAATATTGTCGAACACCGCTGTTGGTACGGTGAAATCGATCGCCGCCTCGATCGAGGCAAGGGCCTCGCTGGTGATCCCAGCACCCTCAGGGTTATTCTCGACATCGAGGCGCACGCTAACCTCATGCCCTTGGGCAATCGCCAATCGTTCGACCTCTCGGCCCATGTGCCCGTAGCCGAATAGCGCTAGCTTCATGGGACCGCCTTAGTATCAACGAGAAGTTCGTTGAGGTCATCGACAGCAAGCTCGAATGGATAGTGGTTCATATCCAGCGTTCCGGCAGGGGAAAAGTCAACGCCCTCAGCTTCTAGAAGTTTCTGTTGTCGCCCCGGCTGCTTCCCGGCCACACGGTCGGTCGAACAACCACCGCTCGCGTTAACTACACGATGCCAAGGTACGTCTGCGGGGCACCCGTACAACGCCCAGCCTACCGCCCGCGGCGTTAGTGGGCGGGCGCAGATCGTCGCGACTTGCCCGTAACTCATCACCCGGCCGGGCGGGATTAGCCTGACGATCTCGTAAACTTCTTCCCAAGTGTTCGAATCGGTCACCGGTTCTCCGTGTCTTGGCCGATGCTAGCAGAGGAGACGGGGCCACTGATCCCCTCCCTCCACTTAGCTTCTAGGGGTAGAGACGTTTTTTTGCCCAGGCATCGTTTTTGTACACGAAGACGACCCTGTCATGCATGCGATGCGTCTTGTTGCTCCAGAACTCTATGCGTTCCGGATGCAGTCGGAAGCCGCCCCAGAAATCAGGCCGTGGGACTTCACAGCCGGCGAACCGAGCCTTGGCCTTATCGTACGCGGCGAGTAACTCGGTGCGAGATTCCAGCGCCGAGCTTTGTTTGGAGGCCCAGGCTGCCAGTTGGCTGCCACGCTCACGAGAAGCGAAGTAAATGTCCGATTCGTCGTTGCCGGTGCGCTTGACGATGCCCTCCACGCGGACTTGTTCCTTGACCGACTCCCAATAGAAGCAAAGAGCTGCTTGTGGGTTGGCCTCGATTTCGCGTGCTTTACGACTGCTGTAGTTAGTGAAAAAAACAAAACCACGCTCGTCAATCCCGCGCAGTAGCACCATGCGCACCGATGGTTGGCCGTTTGTATCCGTGGTGGCGAGCGCTACGCGGGTATGGTCACCTGGATCTTCCTTCTTAGCGCGCTCGTAAATATGCAGGAACCGGGCGATAGGATCATTCATAGTCTCTTAGTTTACCGGAGCTTTGGGGCTGGTGGTTTCCGCATTGAGCACATCGACACACCTTGCAATTTTGCTGGCGGGGCCGTTGAATGAGATAGCTTCCCAACTGGGCAAGACTGGTAACGATTCGTAGAAACGAGGAAAATGAAATGGCTGCGTTCACACTCAACATAAATGGCCGCGACCAGATAGTTGAAGTGCCCCCAGAGATGCCACTGCTTTGGGCGCTTCGCGACGTGCTCGGGCTCACAGGGACGAAGTACGGCTGTGGCATGCAGCAGTGCGGTGCTTGCACAGTGCACATCGACGGCGAGGCGCGTACTTCCTGCCGCACTTCGGTTGGCTCGATCGGCGCCAGCAAGATCACTACGATCGAGGGTATTTCGCTCGACGGCCTCCACGCGGTGCAAGCTGCTTGGATTGCCGAAGATGTGCCGCAATGCGGCTACTGCCAAACCGGCCAGATAATGGCTGCTACTGGCTTGTTGGCGAAAAACCCGAATCCAACTGACGATGACATCGATCGTGAAATGGCGCGCAACATTTGCCGCTGCGGTACTTATGATCGCATCCGTAGGGCGATTCACCGGGCCGCTGGGAGCATCGAATCATGAACAACATCGCCAGGATCGATCGCAGAGACTTTATTCGATTGGGGGGCATCGCTGGCGGTGGTCTCGCCATTGGCGTTTACGGGGGCTACGACGCCGTGGGCCAAATGTTGGCTGCTAACGGTAGCGATACGGCCCAGCTTAACGCCTTCGTGCAGATTGACACGGACGGCAGTGTCTCGATTTGGGTCGCGAAAGTCGATATGGGCCAGGGTGTGCGTACGTCGTTGCCGATGATTGTCGCCGACGAACTCGACGTAGCTTGGAATGACATCCGTGTTGTGCAAGCGGACGCACACCCCGATAAGTACGGCCGGATGATGACGGTGGGGAGCTCGAGTGTTCGCCGGGGTGCCTGGATGGGTTTACGGCAGGCAGGTGCCTCAGCGCGCGAGATGTTGGTTCTGGCGGCAGCAGCACGCTGGGGCGTTTCTGCTGATGAATGTGGTACCGATCTGGGTGCGGTGATTCATTCGGGTTCGGGACGCCGGCTTTTGTATGCTGACCTCGCCGAAGAGGCGGCAGCCATGCCAGTTCCCGAGAAACCAACTCTTAAGAATGCATCGGAATTCCGCTACATCGGTAAGCCGATGAAGCAGTTAGATACTCCAGCGAAGGTACGGGGAGAGGCTGATTTCGGGATTGATGCCCGCCCTGAAGGGTTGTTGTTCGCCACGGTGCTGCACAGTCCGATTTTCGGCGGTAGCGTTGCTAGCTTCGATCCTGCGGAAGCGTTGGCGGTTACGGGCGTTCGTGACGTCTTCGAGATCTCGTCTGGTATCGCCGTTGTGGCGGACAATACCTGGGCTGCCTTCGAGGGTTCCGGGAAGCTTGATGTTACTTGGAACGAGGGTGACTTCAGGATGAACAGCACTGACATCTTCGAGCACTTCGCCGAGGTGGCCGAGAATGAAGGTGTCGAGGCTCGCAGCGAAGGTGACATCACCGCCGGGATGGCAACGGTCGAGACTAAGGTCAAAGCGGTCTACGAAGCACCCTATCTTGCCCACGCGACTATGGAGCCGATGAACTGCACCGTTCACACTCAGCCCGACTTGGCCGAGGTCTGGGTACCGACGCAAGGACCCCAGGGGGTGCAAAGCACGGTTGCCCGGCTCACCGGGATTCCAGAGGAGCGGGTTATCGTGCATCCGATGTTTGTTGGTTGCGGCCTTGGTCGACGCTCGGCGACCGATTTTGTTGTCGACGCGGTTGAAACGGCGATGAAGGTCGATTCTCCGGTTCAAGTTCTTTGGACACGCGAAGAAGACATGCGCCACGATCTCTATCGGCCGGCTGCCTACGCCAAGTTCGAAGGTGGTGTCGATGCTGATGGCAACATTTCTGCCTACCGTCTACGGGTCGTTGCCCAGCCACTGAGCCCGACTGGTAGCGGCAGCCGAGGTGGTCGCGGAGGTGGTGCCCAACGTCCGGATCGGAACGCCGTCGACGGACTCGTGTCGATGCCCTATGAGGTCTCCAACTTGCTGATTGACTACGGCAGGCCGGGACCACAGGTTCGTACCCCGACCGGCTACTGGCGCTCGGTGGGACCATCGCAGAACTGTTGGATTACTGAGAGCGTTATCGACGAGTTGGCGTACGCGGCGGAGCGTGACCCGCTTGAGTTCCGATTGTCGATGCTCGGTAATGCGCCCCGTATCCGCCGCGTGCTTGAGGTCGCTGCAAAGAAGGCGAACTGGGGCACACCGCCACCCGAAGACCGGGGACGCGGTATCGGGTTGGTGATCGACAAAGGCGGCTACGTTGCCCAGATTGCCGAGGTGTCGGTGGAACAAGGTGCGTTACGTGTGCACAAAGTTACCTGCGCGGCAGACTACGGGTTCGTTATCAACCCGTTGGCCGTCGAAGCACAAACTGTTGGCTGCATTGTCAACGGTCTTGCAGCGGCGCTTTACGGTGAGATCACGCTCGCTAACGGAGGGGTGGTGGAAAGCAACTTCCACAATTACCAGTTGCTGCGCATTGATGAGATGCCAGAGGTCGACATCCACCTGGTCGATAGTGACGAAGAGCCAGGAGGTGCTGGTGAGCCAGCCTTACCGCCGACGATTCCAGCGGTTACCAACGCGATCTTTGCGCTGACTGGTAAACGGATCCGCAAGTTGCCGATCAAGAACCATCAGTTGTAGATCGGTGTTTCGAACGAGCGCGAGGACGGTGCACCGCTCCTTTAGTCGTGGGGGCGGTACGAGATCATACGCTTCGGGTTGGTCTCCAAGCACGGACCGCCGATAAGATCGACACAGTCAGGGATCGCGGCGAACACTGCGTCGAGGCACTCGGCGATCGCCTTGGGGTTGCCGGGGAGGTTGATGAACAAGGTGCTGCTGCGAACCCCTGCCAGTTGTCGCGACAGGATCGCGGTGGGGACGTAGCGGGCTGAAACGGCACGCATTTGCTCGCCGAAACCAGGCAACAACTTCTCGCAGACAGCCTCGGTGACCTCTGGTGTGATATCGCGCGGTGCGGGCCCGGTGCCTCCGGTAGTTACCACGAGGCAGCAACCGGCTTCTGCCATCTCGATCAAGGCTTGTTTGATTTGGTCATACTCATCCGGAACGATCCGGGTGTCGGCCTCCCACGGGCCGGTAAGCACCTCGTCGAGGTAGTTCCGTACTGCCGGGCCGCCCCGATCCTTGTACTCGCCACGACTGGCGCGGTCTGAGACGGTCAAGATACCGATGCGTGCTACTGCATTTTCGTTCATTTGGGCAACATGCCTGATGCATCGAAGATGCGCAACCAACGATCCGTTGAGTCTTCTACCATCGGACAGCGCTTCCGAAACCGACGAAGAAGTCATCCTCAAGGCCATTGAGGCCATAGCCGATCCGAGCATCAAGTTGGAAATCGCTTTCAACCAGGAACGTGACACCCCCGTTAACGTAGTCTTCTCTAGGGCCGTCCCTGACCATCGTGTAGGCGCCAAAGTATTCAGCATAAGCGCCCCAGTTGTCCGTCAAAGCGATACCGAGACTTAGCGTAGCCCCGGCCTCATGGGATCGTGTATCAACTGCCACCTCGTTTGTGTACGAGTAAGAGAAGTTTGTTCCGAGAGCCAGCCGTTCGCTTAGATCCCAACTAACCGAGAGTCGCATCTCGGGTTCAATCTTGTTTTGACTCATCAGAGACGAACCAGTTGGTACCGAGGTAGATGCCAGGACGGCGACCTGGGGACTCCCAAGCCCCGTTTTACCCTCATTGTCCAAGAGCCGCAGCTTTAGACCGACGGTTGAATCTTGCAAACCATGGTTAATTCCGGCCTGGCCACGTGCCCACTGGTACGAGTTTATGCCAAAGCGCAATTCCAAAATGTCGGCTACACCGACACGGAGCAGGATCTCGCCTAGGCTGTGGATTTTGACATCGTCGACTTTGTCAAATGTGTATCCAGACTCAAGCTGGAAAACTCCAACGGCGACAGTAACGGCGCTTTCGGTAGCGTCAGGTCGATCGGTCACCATTGGTGGAGAGCCAGCTTCTTGGGCCAGAGCGTCGAGTGGGAGAACGACGGAACCTAGTATTGTAAGGAGCAAGCTCATCGCCACTGCTGTTATGCGGCTTGGCCTGGCGAACGGGTGTTTCCGTTCATGATGCTCATGGGACAGTCGCCTAGCAGGGAATTGATTGCTCATTACGCTTTTCTTTCCTGATTGCCGGAATGAATTTTTTGATTCATTCCGTTCTTATATTTTGACTTATCAAAATTTTAAGTCAAGAACTCACAGTGTGGTTACCTAGCTCAACCTGACTATTCAGGGCAAAGGGGTTTCGGAGAGCACAAAGCTAGTGGGCTATCCAACCGTGCTGGCCAGCAAATCTGACTTTCTAAAGTGGCGCCGTAAAATGGTAGCGGCCCGAGCCTAACTCAAAACGTGCAGTGTTTTTTCGAACCATCGGCCGTGATTTCACTCCAGTCGCCTCGCTGGCAGGCCCACCGCTCTCAGCCACTTCTTGGGTGCTGCGACTCGGAACAATTACCTCGGCTCTTGCGTTGACCGGGACCTCGACCTCAAGGTAGATGATGTCGTTCTCGATGCGCCAGTTGCTCAGGATCATGCCGCGCGCAGAGCGATACCGGGTTTCAGCCCACTGCAAGTCACCCACGGGATTAGGTTCAATGAAGAATCGGTCGAAGCCAATTGCCTCATTGTGTGATTTGATGCCGCCGATTCCCTTGTAGAACCATTCGCTCACCGAGCCGAACATTGGGTGGTTGTGAGAGTATGTGTTGTCGCTGAACTCCCAATGCTCCCACAGCGTCGTAGCTCCGCGATCCAGCATGTGCCCCCAACCGGGGAACGTGCGTTGTTGCACCATCTGCAGTGCCACGTCAGCACGGCCGGCTCGGGTTAGCTCCTCGAGAAGGTACTTGGTCCCGAAGATCCCCGTCGCGATGTGCCCGTCGTGCTCGATAAGAACCTGGTCAACCATCCGGGCAATTGTGGCATCCCGCTCGCTTGCCGGGACCAAGCCCATTGTCAGGGCGGTTGCCTGACAAGTCTGCGTACCGATGTCAAAGATTCCGGTACCCGGGGCAAGGAAGCGATCTACAAACGCGTCCTTGATTTCACCTGCGAGACGCTCGTAGCGAGCCTGGTCTGCTTCGTAACCCAGGATCTTCGCGAACTGCGACACCAGCCGAGTTGCCTTCCAGTAGTGGGCAGTAGCAGTAAGTGATACTGGCTTGGGGTCCAGACTTTCGTGGTCGCTGATACAGCGGTCGATGATATGCCCTTCGGCGTGTTCACCGAGAAGGTCAACCCATTTCCGAGCCGTCTGGTATTGCTCGGCCACTATGCGGCGATCCCCGTAGTATTGATAAAGCTGCGCCACGAGGAGAGGGTGGGCTAGGCCCCATCCGATTGGGCCAGCGTCTCCGACGTAATTAGCTGCCGAGATTCCAACGAAAGGCGCAGTCTCGGTGATCCATCCATCACCTTGAACCGCATCAGCATGGTCGCTTACCGTCTTAGCGTAAAAACTCGCAAAGTTGTAGTTGAGGCTTGCCATCTCGCTAGTCGCGACGATATCTCCACCGTATTGAAATTTCTCTCGCGCGGGGCAGTCCGACTGGACACTGAACAGATTGCTCAGGAGCGTCCATTCGACCATTTCTTGGATCTGATTGAGCGTTTCGTCGGAGCATGCGAAGCGGCCGACGGGTTCAACATCGGTATTGAGCCGCAATCCCTCGATGGCATCCAGACCTGGTGTCCCTGGGAAACCGCTCAGTTCGATGTAACGGAAGCCGTGGAATGTGAATCTCGGTGTGTAGATCTCGAGTCCATCGCCTTTGAGGGTGTATGAATCGAACTGCTCAGCTAGGAGAGGTGCTCCTGGCCCCCCAAGCGATGTGCCATTGGGATCCGATCCCTTGATCTGCCCGGCAACCGCAGTCATCGGATTGAGCGTGCCGTCGGGGTAAAGAAGTTCCCCCATTCGAATTTTCACGGTTGTGCCACGGGGACCCTCGACCCGAAGGCGGGCCCAGCCAGCGAAGTTTTGTCCCATGTCGAAGATGAAAACTCCGGGTGAGATCTCGGTCACACTTTGTGGATGTAGCGTCGCCGTTACGCGGATCGGGGGAACCGACTGAGCCGTGAGATCCCCGAGTCCTTCAGCTGTGTATGTTGTGGCTGGTTTCCAACTGGAGGCATCAAACTCTGGCTTGTCCCATTCGGGCAACTCTCGCCGGGCGTCGTACACCTCCCCGAGGTAGACGCTGTTGCGAAGCACAGGACCAGGATGCGTATGCCAACTTTCATCGGTTGCTACCGACTGGGTCGTTCCGTCTTCATACTCGATGTTAAGTTGGGCGATCAGGCAAGGATGACCGACTATTAAATGCTCGCGGATGTTGATCCGGCCCCACATCTCCAGAGGTAAAGGGTTGTACCAGCCATTGCCTAACATGGCGCCCACCAGATTCGGTCCATGGTGCAACAGACTTGTTACATCGTGCGTTGTGTACGGTACGCGCTTCCTATAGTTCGTCCAGGCAGGGTTCAGCACATGATCCGATACCTTTAGACCATTCAGGTGCAACTCGTAGTACCCCAGGCCAGAAGCGTAGAGACGGGCCCTGGACACTGGTTTCGATACCTCGAACGAGCACCTCAAGAGAGGTGCTGGCTGATCCGCATAGGAGTTCGCGCGGTTCGCGGGTTCGGATTCTCCATCACCGAGCCATCCGCCTAACCAGTCCGAAGGCTCGAGCAGCCCCATTTCCCAACTCGACACATGACTCCACATTGAGGGTTTGCCGCCCTGGTCCCACACGCGGACCTTCCATAGACACCTGTGGCCGCTACTGAGCGGTTTACCTTGGTATTCGACGTGCAGCTGCTCACTTGACTCGATCTTGCCACTGTCCCACAGGTCAGTTGCACCTGCGTCCAACGAATGTGCGTTGGTTGCAACGAGAATCTGGTAGGCGCTTTGACTGAGGTCACGCATCCCATCTGAGGTTGCTTCGAGGCGCCAGCCGAGTCGAGGTTGGCTAGTGTCGATACCTAAAGGCTCAAGGAAATACTCACAACGCAAATCCACTGGGAAAATATTTCCACCTGCACCCTGCGCCGGCTGTTTGGTGGTGATGAGCGGTTCAGCTTGGATCTCATTACCCAGTATTCCGACTGTACCTACAGCACCGGTCGCCAGGGAGCCACGTAGAAAGTCGCGCCGCCGAATCTTCACGCGGGACTCTGATCGATCAGAGTCTCGACGTGTGCTGTGGCAGCCAGAGCGGTGCCGTCAACGTTGTAGCCGCCTTCAAGGATGGACACGACGCGGCCATCGCAGAAGTCGTTGGCGATGTCCATGACAATCCGCGTCATGCGGCGGAAAGCGTTGTCGGTAATCTCAAAACAGCCCAATAGGTCATCCTTTCTGCTGTCGAAGCCTGCTGAAATGAGAACAAAGTCAGGACGAAACTCGGTGACGGCAGGAAGAAGTTGACGTTCCCAACTCACCAGCATATCGGTGTCTCCGGAACCGCAGTCCAGATGCACGTTGATATTCAGGCCTCTAGCTGCACCGGTCCCGCCCAGTGAGGGGTCCCCTGTTCCGGGATACGCCTGCCAGTCATGTGTCGAGAAGAACAGGACGCTGGGATCGTCATAGAAAGCATTCTGCGTAGCGTTACCGTGGTGGTAGTCCCAATCGACGATCAGTACTTTCTGGTAACCATGAACCTGCTGCGCATACTTGGCCGCGATGGCTGCATTGCTGTAAAAGCAGAAACCTTCCTCACGGCCGGTGTTGTTGGCGTGGTGCCCCGGTGGCCGCATGCAGCAGAAGACGTTGCGTACTTCGCGCCGGGCGACTGCATCGACTGCACCAAGTGCTCCTGCTACTGCCAGCGCGGCAACTGGTCCCGTTACCTTAATCTGACGGACCAAGTCCACGTGCTCGGCTGTATGATGGGCTTGGATACGGGGCAGGGGATCAGCGACAGGAGCTATAGGCAATAACTCCTGGTCAAGGCCACGCTCCGCGAAGGCCTCAAGGATTCTTTTCAAACGCAGGGGGCGCTCGGGATGGGGTTCACCCTGCCTATACGGCAGCACATGGTCAAGGAATTGGTCTTTGTAGACCAACCCGGTGCCCTGGGCCGCTTTGCGTTGAGGGAGACCAGTTTCCAGTTCTTTTGGCAGCAGTGCCAAGGTTGAAAGGCTGGTGCCCATGTCTAAGAAAAGTTGCCTCCGTGTTCGCATGCATTGTCTACCGTACCTTCGATCAAGGCTCCCGTCATCCTGACAGACCGTGGCAAGACAACGACTTGCTACCCTGGAAGCAAGAACAATCTGCGTGTGTTTTCCGAAGTGATCCGTTCGACTTCTTCGAGGCTAATTCCATGCAGTTCAGCAATTGTCCTAGCGACCTCTACTACAAACGCTGGCTCGTTACGCTTGCCTCGGTACGGTACCGGCGCGAGAAACGGGCTGTCGGTTTCAATTAGGATGCGTTCAAGTGGAACTTCTGCTGCAATGGCTCTCAACGCGTGTGCGTTTTTGAACGTCAGGATGCCCGCGAATGAGACGTAGAAGCCAAGCTTGACTGCCCCCCGGGCCATGTTCGGCCCCTCGGTGAAGCAGTGGATCACCCCGCGGGAACACTTTTTCTCCCGCAAGCTAGAGAGAACATCGTCCTCAGCTTCGCGGCTGTGGATTACGACTGGTAACTGGAACTCGACAGCCCACTCCAGTTGATGAGCGAACAATTCCCGCTGTTTGTCTGGTGGCATGTCGTAGTGGTAGTCGAGGCCAATCTCCCCGACTGCGACGACGACCTCCTCACTAAGCATGTTGCGAACCGAGGCAAGATCATTTTCGTTGGTCTCGAGAACATGATGTGGCGCCACACCGGCAGTAGCGAATAGTTGCACGCCATGAGATTTTGAAGCTCCGCTTCGTCGACTCCCTGCAACCCTGTCTCTCTCTTGACGCTTCTCGACACCGAATTCTCGGACTACTTTGATGGCTCGGTGGCAGCTTGGGGCATCGTAGCCGATGACAATTACGCTATCGATTCCCGCTTCCGATGCTCGCGTCAGCACCTCGGCGCGATCCTCGTCGTAGGCCTCCTCGGCTAAGTGGGCGTGGGAATCGATCATTCGGTTACTCGACAGCCTATCGAAATTAGCGCACCCGGGCTCCATTGGGCACGTCTTTGGCGAACGTCACCAGCACTGGACCATCATCGGTGTTAGCAGCAAGCACCATCCCGTTAGATTCAACGCCTCGGATCGTTGCCGGCTGCAGGTTGGCCACGACAGTAATCTTCATGCCTGGCAACTCATCAGCTTTGTACGAGCCGGCGATTCCGGCGACGAGTTGCCGAGTCTCACCACCTGTATCCACTTCCAGCCTCATCAAACGATCGGTTTCCGGGACCCGCTCGGCAGTAACAATCGTTGCCGTACGAAGCTCGATTTCCATGAATTCGTCGATGTCGATCATGCGTCGTTCTCCTCGGATGCGGCACCGCCGGCATATACAGCGACGGTCACCTTGATGACCCATTTCATAATCGCACGCTCGTCTTGGGCGAGGTGCTCACAATCGTTGGATTTGGGCAACTAATGGTCAACCTAGACAATCCGCTCAAGTTCCGCGACCGGTGGACCATCGTCGATCTTTAGATATCCGGCAACCGCTGCCACAGCATCGATCCAATCGATCGCAGCGCAGTCTTCGATATCCGGGGCGAGGCCCTTATCGCCCAGCAGTTGCCCACTCGTGCCGTCAAGGAAGCCCTGACGCACACTTGGTCCGTCGAGAAGGTAGGGCCAGTAGCCATCGACTCCGAGGCCATGGTTGATCCATTCGAAGCCGTGATCGGTCAGTCGTTCTGCGATCAGAGCGGCACCAATCCAATCCTCCTCAGTCCCTCCCGGGCTACCCCGTAAGCCAGCGGATATTGAAAATATAGGCCGATCCCCCGCCCGCTCAGCAGCAACTTGAGCAACTAGACTAGCGTTTACCGGGGAGCCAACCAACGCGAGTGCGGCCCCCTCGAGCTGGCCCAGACGCGCCGCACCGGTCGTTGAGGTGAACACCACGTCCCGACCTTTAAGCGACAGGTCCATGACGCCTCGTGGACTATTGCCAACGTCAAATCCGGGTGGAGGGAATCCTTCCCGCTCTCCGACCAGAAACACGTCGCCGATCCGTTCCTTCATGACATGGGCCTGCTCGACCTCGGTGGCGACCCAAACACGCCTGGCCCCGGCTGCCATTAACGAAGTAATCGTCGCCGAGGCGCGCAGCGCGTCGACCATAACCGCAACACCTTGGGACTTTACAGCAGCACGGCAACCGCTCGACCCACACACGACCTCGACGGTACGAGGGGCATTTTCTCTTTCGGTACGCGCTGCCGGTTTCTTATCAACAAGCTTCTCTGTTCCCTTCACGTAACGATACTAGCAGGATGCTTAAATCCATTCGGGACTGTGAAGTAACCTACATTGGGCACCATGGTTGTCAATTGTGTGGTTCCTAAACAGACGTATGAGACGGTGTTATCCTTTCCATAAGGGGGCGACAGGCTTCGACGGGAACTCTGACGCCCGAGGCTGCATGCCGAGCGTATCCCGCGTGCTCGTTAATCTGGTGGGTAATTCAAAACAACTGCCAACGAACCGGTAGCTCTGGCCGCTTAACCCCGGTCAGCGTTCGCCAGGCTCTCGCCTATAGGGGCCAGGACGAACGTCGCTATATAGGCTGTGCTGCGCGTCACGCCTGACGGCGTCGTAGCGAGATTTCAGTCAGACTAGCGGAAAGCTGAGCTGGCCCACCCGGCTTGCTGCCCGCGAAGCTAAAGCGGTGGGCTAAGCATGTAGAGGCTTCGAGCCGATAGTTTTCGGACGCGGGTTCGATTCCCGCCGCCTCCACTGCTTCAGGCCCGAGAAGAGGCCATCCTATAGTGCAGCTCACCCAGCACCGCCGTCGCCACGATCTCCCCCGCTCGGTCGACTCGCTGCGTTGCCGCCGCGCGGGAGCGCGTATAGGGCCTTCGGCACCCACAACACCCAGCAAACGAAAGAAGAACAGGATGAGGTCACATTCGAGAGTAGTAACCGCTGGTTTGGTTCAAAGCAATTGCTAGACGGTCGGTGCGGGCCCGAACGGCCCTCTTAACTGCTCGATTAACCTGGCAGCCTTAAGGATCTTGGCCTCTCCAAGGGCAGGCCCGATGATCTGTAGGCCCACTGGCAGGCCGGCGTCGTCCTGTCCACAAGGCACCGAAATCCCAGGCAGGCCAGCGAGATTTGCGGTCACCGTGAACACGTCGGACAGGTACATCTCAAGCGGGTTGTCGGCCTTCTCTCCAATGGCAAACGCTGTACTTGGGGTCGTCGGGCCAACGAGAATGTCGACATCAGCAAAAGCTTGGTTGAAGTCCTTGCATAACAACGTTCGAACACATTGGGCGCGGCCATAGTATGCGTCGTAATAGCCGGCCGAGAGAACGAACGTTCCTAGTAGGATGCGTCGCTTTACCTCGTTGCCAAAACCACCGCTGCGGGTATTGGCGTACATGTCAGCGAGATCATTACTTTCGGCACGGAATCCATAGCGCACGCCGTCATAACGTGCCAGATTCGACGACGCTTCGGCAGTAGCAATGACGTAGTAGGTGGCGACCGCAAATTCCTCGTGAGGCAGCTCGATGGGGCGAAGCTGGGCGCCGGCTGCTTCAAGTTCGGCAAGCACGGCCGTGACCTCACGCTTGATGTTTGGGTCAACACCTGTTCCAAGCCAGGCCTCCGGGACCCCGATTTTCAGGCCACTGGCATCACTCTCAAGGTCATTTTGGAAGGCTGGCACCGGGTCGGGAAGAGTCGTCGAGTCTTTGCTGTCGTCACCGGCGATCACTGACAAAATTAGCGCCGCATCCTCGACAGTTCGGGTCAGCGGGCCGATTTGGTCAAGAGACGAAGCGAATGCGATCAGTCCGTATCTCGACACGCGGCCGTAGGTGGGTTTCAGCCCAACCACGCCGCAGAAGGCCGCCGGTTGCCGGATTGAACCTCCGGTGTCGGAGCCCAACGCACCGGCCACCACTCCGGAAGCTACAGCTGCGGCCGAGCCGCCACTACTGCCGCCAGGTACTCGCGATATGTCCCATGGATTGGTGGTCCTTCGGAAAGCCGAATTTTCCGTTGAGGATCCCATCGCAAATTCATCCAGGTTCGTCTTCCCGATGAGAACAGCACCAGCGGATTCGAGGCGCTCGATGACGGTCGCCGTGAACGGTGGCGAGAAGGGCTCAAGAATGCGCGAGCCGGCGGTAGTTTGGCAGCCAGCGACACATAGGTTGTCCTTTACCGCGATTGGTACGCCGGCCAGAGGTTGTCTGCGCAGGTCAGCGTCGGAGTCAATTTGCTGGGCCCGCTGTCGGGCTTGTTTGTCGTAAACGGCGAGAAAAGCACCGAGGTTCTCATCCTGTGCCGTGATCGCATCGAGCGTCGCTTCGATCAGTTCAGCGGCGCTTAGATCGCCCGACGCCACACGGCGAGCGGTACCGGCGCAGGTCAGTTCGCCCAGTTTGATTGCCATTAGTCGGGCAAAACTTTGGGGACGACGAAATGGTCCTCGTCGGTGTCCGCAGTGTTGGCTAGTACCTTGTCGGTGGAAAGAGAAGGGCTTTTCACGTCGGAGCGTTCGACGTTACTCAACCCAACCACGTGCTTGGTAGGAGGTACGTCAGTTATATCAACTCGATCGAGTTGCGCAAAGAATTCCAAGACGCCGGCGAGATCAGACGCCACAGCGTCCTTTTCGTCATCAGCCAGGTGCAACTTGGCGAGTTTGGCAACGTAGTCGACGAACTCCGGGCTGACACCCATCAGTTGCTAGCCTCCACGACTGCCGCTTCTGCGGGGAAGCTGTTAACCGGCAGGCCAACTGTTTTATCGAAATTGCTAGCTTTTTGGGTCACGATCGGACTTTACAATGCTTGGACGAAAAGAATCTTGTTGCTATACGTTGAACTATTCCGATGTATAAATAGATTGGGGTTCGTGCACAGGTAATTTTTTAGGCTGAACGCAAGCGTGAAACAGGATATTGCGTTAATCAGGATAGTCGACGTGTCGATTTTCATTTTAACGATGGCTAGCCAACCTCGCCACGCTAGGCAATGAAAGGCGCGTGGCTGATTTTGTCGTCGGCATGCTTGTGGTTCACAATCTGAAGGTCATCTTGTGAAAGCTTGCAGCGTCGGCTTTTGACTTCATCCTTGTGGTGGTCGCGCTGAGTCTACGTTTACCATGAATTTATTGTGTTTCCCTGACTAGAGAGATCTTGATGAACCAGTCTGACAGCGAAACAACAGTTCGGATCGGCCTCGCCCAGGTTGCAGCGAGTGATGATATTCCTAGCAACATTGATCGTGGACTTGAATGGGTCGACAAAGCTGCCGCTGAAGGTTGCGTGTTGTGTGTTTTTCCGGAGATGGCGTTCCATCCCTTTTTCCCGCAACATCGCGGTGATCCGACGTACTTTGACTGGGCGGAGCCTATCCCGGGTCCAATTACGACAGCGTTTCAAAATAAGGCCCGGGAACTTGGTATCGTAGTGATTCCTAATATCTTCGAACTCGCCGGCCCCGGGCGGCATTACGACGCCTCGCCAGTCATCGATGCCGATGGCACGCTACTCGGTGTTTCACGAATGATCCACATTGCCGAAGAGCCAGGCTTCAATGAACGCTTCTACTACTGGCCGGGGAATTCGGGCTTTAAGGTCCATCAAACTGCTGCCGGCCCGGTCGGCATGGCGATTTGCTATGACCGCCATTTCCCCGAGCATATCCGCGCTTTGACTATCGGCGGCGCAGAAATCATCCTCAGTCCGTTCGCTGGCACAGCAGGGGACCCAAGCCGTGGCTACGAACTTGAGATGCAGGGTTCGGCATTTTCCAACGCAGTGTTCATCGCCTGTTGCAACCGCACGGGAGAGGAGCCCAAGTTGACCTTTGCCGGCGGTTCGTTTGTGGTCGATCCAGCCGGCGAGATCATTGCGAAGGCTGGTGGCAATGAGGAACTCTTGATTATCGACATTGATCGAACACTGGTGACAGCAAATCGAAACCGCCGCCCATTTCTCAGGGACCGTCGCCCCGAGCTTTATGGAGTCTTGACTGAGAAGTGACCCCTTTACCTGGCTTCGGCACGGGCGGAAAGGGTCAAGAGGTTTGCCGCCTGCGGCAGTAAATCGATCGTTTTCATTACCTGGTCGTCGTAACGCAAGAGGACTTCACGACCCGTGTCACCACCCCAAACGGCGGCAGCGATGTCTGACTTGAGGTAGATGCGGATGTCATCGAGGGCTGGATCCAGAGCCTCGTCGGTGAGAGGGACATTATTTTCTTCGAGCGGCTCACGGATTTCATCGGAACGTACGAAATCGATAAAGTCTTCAGCCATTTCGTCGGTGACAACGAAGTGGTCATTGAAATCATCGAAATTTGCCGGAATCTCGGCAGCGTTCGCAGCAGCGTATTGGACTCCATAGCGGAAAAATAGACGTAAGGGTGCTCGGTACATCAACGCGGCGATGCCGTAAACTCGAGTCGGTTCGATTTCGATGTCTGGGTGGATGCCGCCACCACCGTACACCGTTCGGCCCGCGCCGGTGGTATACATGGGGCGGTCGTCGTCTTGCGGCCCCGTCCAGTCCGGATCGTCCTCGGAGCGTCGGTCATCGACTGCCACGGGCTCTAGGTACTCATCGCCGACGTATTCACGCTGGATGAGCCGACCACTTGGTGTGTAGTAGCGGGCGATAGTGAGAAAAAGGGCCGAGCCGTCGCGGAAACGAAATTGGTTTTGAACCAGCGCTTTGCCGAACGTTGTCTCGCCGACGATCAAAGCTCGATCCCAATCTTGTAGTGCGCCTGAGACGATCTCCGAAGCACTTGCCGAGCCACGATTGACGAGCACGACCATCGGGAGCTCCGGATGAGTGTCGCGGTCGGTAGTTTGTTCGGAGGCGTTGGCCACTGCGGTGCGACCACGAGTTTCTACGATCACTTTGCCGCCGTCGAGGAACTTGTCCGTCAGTTGTAGTGCCTGGGACATCAAACCCCCGCCGTTGCCACGCAAATCGAGGACGAGCCTTTTCATTCCCCGAACCTGGAGGTCCTGTAAGGCTTTCTCGACTTGGTCGGCTGTTTTCTGGGAGAACGTGTTGAGACGGATATAGCCGACCTCTTCATTGAGCATCGCAACGATTGAGATGGCAGCGATTTCAACGTTGCCACGTGTGATCGTGTATTGGAGGAGCTCTTCGACGCCAGGCCTTATAACGGTTACGTTGACGCGTGTTCCGGCGGGTCCACGCACATGGTCGTAGACTTCGTCGACCGTCCAGCCAATCGCGCTCTGGCCTTCGACTTCGACGATTTTGTCTCCTGGGCGGAGCCCGAGTGCTTGCGACGGACCTCCTTCAAGAGCATCGAGTACGGTTAAGACTCCATCGAACATTTCGAATGACACGCCGATACCGGCGTAGTCACCACGGTATTGCTCCTGCAAAGCCGCATATTCCTCAGCGCTGAAGTAATTTGAATGCGGATCGAGATTTTCCAACACGCCCCGAGTGGCATTGTCAAAGAGTTCATTGACGTCGACATCATCCACGTAGTGGCGGTCAATGATCTCCATGATGTCTTCCAGAACCTGGAGGCGGGAGTAAATTTGACCGGCAGCAGTCGCAATGTGCGGCCCGTATGCTGCTGCGGAAATGGTAAGCAGAACGAGGACTGTGGCAAGGCTAATACGTGACAGTTTGCGCATGTTGTGTAGTGCCTCGATGGAGCGATTTTCAGCCAACTGTGTGAAGCGGATCTTTTGATATTAGATTACACGTTTCCCTGGCAGGGCGTGGAGGTCAATACTCCGTGGCTGGTCGCGACCTCATCTGCCCAAAGCCCAGACGGTCAAACTGGCCAGGTGTAGAGTCGCTTTGGTGTTTGTTAATTGGGCCTATCTGGTTATCGTCCACGATTAGCAGAAAATCCTCCAAGAAACCCGAAAATCAAGAAATTGACGGGCTACGTAGACGCGCAATAAACTTGCTCGGAGAGGGTCTTATGAGCAAAGAAAACATGCAGATCGGCGGCGGGTGGCTCGACAACTTCGTCGAATACGTGAAGCAGGCTATCGACATCATTCAGCTCAACGAAGATGCGATTGATCGTGCGCGTGATGACGAAGAGGCCTTCATGATGGGACTGGTGATTATCGTCCTGGGTGGCATTGCTGCAGGGATCGGATCAATGTCCGCTCGTGTCTTTGTTTTTTCTCCGATTCTATTAATTGTCGCTGCTCTCGTCTTCGCAGTGATCCTTCATTTGTTGGCCACAATGCTTTTCAAGGGCGAGGGTGAGTTCATCGGCTTTTTTCGACCATATTCGCTGGCCTTCGTGCTTTTATGGGTTAACGCGATCTGGATACTGAAAAGCGTGCTCGTCTTGGTCGCGGGCTTCTGGTTGCTGGTAGTGACGAGTAGCATTCTTGAGCGTAACTATTCGCTTGATCGATCTCAGGCCATAGCAACGGTGGCGATACCGGTAGTGGCGCTGTCTATTATGTGGACGGTGCTTTTCGCGACTGCAATTGCTGCCGCACTATTTCTCGGTTTGCTCTGAGAGCGTTTTTACCGCATGCTGGCGTGGAGGAGACGGCTTCCGATCTCACGGATTTCGTCGCGGCTCATGCCCTCTCCAAAGTAGCGATTATCGATGCGAAGCTCGAAATGGAGATGGGCGCCAGAACGGCCACCGTTGACAGCTGATTCTGTACCCGAATTGCCGACAAAACCAATGATGTCGCCAGCGCGAACGCGCTTTCCTTCCACGATTTCCGACGCGATACCTGATAGGTGCACATAGCGGGACACGATCTCGTGGCCATGGTCGATCCAAACTTGCTTACCACGAAGTTTGTCAAGGATGTGGGGTGGCGTGGTGCCAATTGTCCGAGAGGTAGCGATCGCCTCAGCGTACTCCTCGGGGGTCATTTCGGTGAAGTCTAAGGTGGCACGGATTACGGTACCGTCTTTGGCGGCAACCACCGGAGCGCTGAAGGCGGTCGGCACGCCGATGTGACCGTTATTCATGTCGAAGCCTTGATGTATGCCATTTCGGTAGGCACGCGCCGCTCCTGGGAGCAGCGTATCGAGGTCCGGGAGTGTGGACCCAACGATCGGCATCCGGAGATCGGCTAGCCGGAAATCGTCATAGCTGCTTTCGATCTCAGTAACTAGGGTTCGAATGTCTACCCCAACCAGGGCGATATCCGTAGATGGTAGCGCCAAGCGTGCGGCGGCGACTTCTTCACGCTGCAGGATTTGCTCGACCGATGGGGCTACGTGCCCAGCGTCGATTACCGAATCGGCGCCCCAGTCCCAAGCGGTGATGGAGCCTGTTGGCTGCAGGCTGCCCTCGGTCGTCTCGACGGCGTCGAAGCCGATCAGCTCTGGCCGACCATCGTTATTCCGGTCCCATTCCCAGAGTATTACCTCGCCTCCGAGGTCCCAGCGGATGAGATCAATCGAGCCATCAGCGTTGACGTCATACCTGACCGAGGAAATCTCGAAGGCTGGAGTCCATAATTGCGGTCGAAAAATAGACACGGCGGCAATCGTGGCGCCGATAAACAGCACCAACATAATGGTGTAGAAGCGTTTCATTTGCAGCGCACCTGAGGGATTAGTTGAACGGAACCTATTAGCCGAGACTAGCATAGCCAAGGTGCGGTTCTGGTCGGAGCCAGATATGCCTGAAAGCTGTCGTCAAACTGTTTAAAGCCCGGAGCCGATGGCCATGTTGCTGAGTTCCTGCTCGACAATACTCAAAAGAAAATCAAAGCTGGGCTGGGACAAGGTCACTTCGATGTTGATTTTTTGATCGTCTTGTTCAGCGTGCACGCCGTCCAGTATTTCGAAAAGTTCGGGCTGGCTCCCTTGCAGCATCATCTTCCCCATAGCGATCAGACCATTGAGCGAGTCGGTTAGCATTCGGGCATCTTCCGAACTTGTAGCTATACCCGCAAGGCGAGCCGACAGGCCGTTGCCTACCTGCAACGACATAGAGATGGCTTCAAGGTTTCCGATTGTGCTGGGCAGGATCAAGGGGGCATCGTCGCTACCCAGTTGGGTTGGGATAAGGTGATTGTTGGCAACTAGCCAGAACTGGCCCTGCCCTGCAACTTCAGAGACCAGATCGTTCATAGTGTGGTCTGGTTCCAGGGGCTCGCGACGACCGCCCTTGGCACCGATCACTGTATAGAGACTTTCCTGGTTGCCCATAACAAGTGTCGTGTCGTCAAGAAACGCTAGGGCGAGACTTGGTGGCGTTGCTGCTACCTCCAAGAATGGTGCTAATCCGGTACTTACTTCGTCGACCTTCCACATCGTGGTGCCGTCTACGTCCTCGATGCTCCAATTGGCAACGATATCGGTAAGCGCTGACTCGAAACGATTGTGGTCAAAGTCTGCAGAGATCAGGATTATCATTTCGTCATGAGTATGATCAGCATCCCTGCCAATGCCTTGCGCCCCGTCCATGATCACGAAACTTATATGTTCCAGGCCTTCACGTGGGTTTATTCCGAGTCTCTCCCACATTTGTCGGAGCTCGTCTCCTCCTGGCTCAAGAAATAATCCCTCCTCAAAGAATGTTCTCTCGTAACGTTTCCACTGCTCCTCTGGCAATGCTTCTCTGAGCGCCTCGAAGTCGATCCAGGCGATCCCTTCGGCACCCAAAGAAGGCAACTGATCGATCAGTGCTCGCGACATTGTCACTCTCTCGGAGTCAATCGAAGCTGAGCACGCCAAGATAAGGGCGGTGGAACCGAAGGCACCGATCTGTAAAAACCCTCTTCTAAAGATCGCCAACTTGTTCATCGTAGTGTTCCTAATAGTCACTCCGTGCGAACCACCAGCAAGCGAGAAACATACACAAGACAGCGAAAGGAATCGAATAGAGAATCGGGAGGAAAGACACAGGCTCATTTTGAGCGGCGGCCACCGCAACTTGCCACATTCCTTGACTCTTAGGGAACGTCCAGTAGAGGCCTTCGGCAAACGCCGTGCCTACCTGCCGTCGCCAACCTGGAGAAAACGCCAGTGCTTGCCACTCGGTGTACGCGTGGAACGGATAGATAACGTGCCCCGCGATCCAGGCCATCAAGCCGGCCATCCCGCTGACAGGGCCATTGCGGGTGATAATTCCGACAAGAATGGTCGCTGAGTAGCAGATGGAGTAGACGAGGAGGATTATCAGGCCAGCGAACAAAAAGCCTGTGCTCCCCAAACCGGTCTTGATCCTCAGAACGGTCCAGCTGCCGACGACCAAGTAAGTGACGCCGATGCTGATAACGGTCACCGAGCCACAAGCACGCCCTAGTAGCAGTGTTGATCGCGAGACTGGTTGGGCAATGAGAAGGCCACCCCAGCCCTCCCTGACCATAGTCGGGATGTGGTTACAGGTCAGGAAAAGAGCCAATAGGACGCCGATGGAATAGAGAATGGTGATGATGCCGACTTGGAACCAGCGCACGAAGTTATCGACGGGGATTTCCTGGCCGCCGATTTCGAGGTTTTGCCCGAACAATCGCGCTGATGCCAGTGTTCCTTCGACAATGTCAAGGTTTACCGCTGTGGAGAGGAGAACGAGAAAGAAGGTAATGCCAATCAGATACGTGATCAGAGTCCAGCGGTGGAACGATTCCCGCACTGTGTAGGCTACGAGCCCGCGGATTTGATACGAGATCAGCTGGGCCTGAGAGATGTTGTTGTTCGCGTACCCCAGAACGGCCGTACGTGTCTCGTTCATGAGCGCACCCCACCGTTAACTGGTTTGGATCCGGCGCTAGGAGGCTCCTCCGCCCCCTGCTGAGCTTCGTTGCCTGTCTGATCCCTAATGGCTCCCAGAAAGACTTCCTCGAGGCTGTTCCGTACCGGTTCGATGCCGTCGACCAGGATGTTTTCCCGGCGCAGTCGATCGAGCGCCGCGTTGAGTTCATCACGATCACGAACGGTCAAGTTCCAAGCGGCTAGACCAGCGGGTGCCTTGATTTCCTCGATCTCCAAGATTGCCCTATCGAGTAGCGCCGGAACGCGGTCAGGATCGGATGCTACTGTCAGGCGATACTGCTGTTCGCGAGTGGTGAGTTCGGCGAGAATGCCAGCTTTGACAATCTTGCCACTCTTCAGGATGGCAACTTCATCGCATACCATTTCGACTTCGGTCAGAAGATGGGAGTTCATGAACAGCGTCGTTCCACGCTCGCGGAGGCGGCGCAGGATGTTTCGCACGACGACACGGCCGAGCGGATCGATACCCTCGGCTGGCTCGTCGAGGAACAGTAGCTCGGGATCGTGCAGAAGAGCTTGTGCCAACGCCAGGCGTTGCTTCATGCCCTTGGAGAAGCTACCGACCTTGTGGTTGGACCACTTTCCGAGGCCGACGTCCTCTAGAACCTCGCTAATTCGCTTCTTGCCCTTAGATGTCGGGATTCCATGTAGGCGACCGAACAAGTAGAGACAGCGAGATGCGGTGAGAAACTGTGGATAGTTGCGACGTTCCGGCATGTAGCCAATACGGAGCCTCGCCAACGGTGTTCCGACGTTCTCCCCCATTAACCTCGCTTGGCCATCTGTTGGGTGCGCGAGGCCCAGCAATACTTTGACCAAGGTTGTTTTCCCCGCCCCGTTTGGCCCAAGTAGGCCAAACGCCTGGCCTCGTTCAACCTTGATATCGACACCACTTAGCGCCTCAACTGGGTTTCCGAGGAGGGTTTTGTATACCTTCCGAAGGCCTTGTGTTTCGATGATTGCAGCATTCATGGTCGGTCTGAGGGGACAATTATGAGCTTTACTGTGGAGGACCCTAAACAGAGCGTGGAAGTGTTGATATGGTACAGGTACAGGTCATCAGGGTGTCCTTCCAGCCTACATTTCCGATCATCTTTCTGCTGAGGCGTGCTCGCCAACTATCAAACAAGTATTTTCACGACATTTTGCCTGCGGGGTTATGGTGCCCGCGGTTCGGGGCGAACATTCTGGAACATGAATCAGTACTCGGAGACGTTTCTCGATCACTACAAGCGACCTCGGAACCTTGGTGATCTCGTTGATTCCGACGCGGTTGCCATCGTGCATAATGAAGTCTGCGGCGATGTTCTTCGGATCGCAATCGCTGTGGAGCCTGATGCTGAAGCGGAGCGACGGCGGATTATTGCCATCCGCTTCAAGGCATATGGCTGCGCCGCCACGATTGCTGTCGCTTCGGTGATTAGTGAGATGGTTGTTGGTAAACGCGTAGCCGATATCGACGGAATAGATAACGATGACGTCGTGGCCGCTCTCGACGGTTTGCCAGCTGGTCGTATCCACGCCGTTGTGCTTGGGCGGGCGGCGCTGCGTGAAGCGATTGCCCAGCTCAGTTAATCATGGAGCAGAAACCCGGCGCGGGAACTGCCGAATGCGAGCTCCCACGCTGAACTTCAAGTGACAGCCTTATTAGGCTGTTACCAATTCCGAAGATAAGACTTCAAGACGTTCCCGGATAACTTCCGCGGTGACGCCAATCATGCGGCAGATATCTTCAAACCAATGACTGGCGAAGAACTCTTCCGGATCGCCATCTTCCGTCAGTCCACGCAACTTCTTACGCTCGGACGGAGTTAGCTCGTCCTGCTGGCGGATGCGCAACAGGAACTCGTAGTCTTTGATGGCGAGTTCGATCACTGATACGAAGAGCTCGCGATATGCTTCGTTATCGACCCATTCTTCGTCACGGCTCGAGCCGATCGCAGGCAGCCCTACTGGCAAGCCCGAAGCTGCGAGAATGACAGCTTGTGCAGACATCTCCTGCCTCCAGAATATTGAGAGTGGCTGGGCCGCCCCTTGCCCCCAGCCTTTCCACATACAACAAGTATTACTGCAATACGCGTGCCAACTCGCGTATTCCCCCCCCCCCAGGAAGCCTTGTTGCTGCCGGGTTTCCGGGGGATTATTGAAGGCCCAATAGATGACTAAGTTGCGTAGTGTACCATATAAGCCGGTAAAATCGGGAAAAGAGCTCTCTAATCCGATAAAACCTTTGGCTGGAAGGCGTGCGCACGGTATGGATTATTTCATCCAGTGTGGACCAAATAATCCAGTCAATTTGGTACTATTGCGTATATTTCGGACCTCATGCGGCGTCGAGACTAAACTTCTTAAGGCGATACCGCAACGTCGCACGGGACATGCCCAGAAGGCGCGCCGCCTTACTCTTGTTGTGACGGCTGCGCTCAAGGGCTTGTTTTAACAACGATCTCTCAACCTCCTCGAGCGATAGGCCCTGGGGTGGGAGCGAGACGGCCACGTTTGCGAGCGAAACGCGCTCCTCCTGTAAGCGAACAGGAAGGTGTTCAGCTCCTATCGAGTTGTCCTGGGTCAAGATTACAGCACGCTCTAAGACGTTTTTTAACTCGCGAACGTTCCCTGGCCATCCATAGTTAAGCAATATGCGGCGAGCTCCAGGACGTATGGCCGTAACCATCTTGCCCGTGCGTTCCACGAGTTCGAGTAAGAAATGGCGGGCGAGCGGGAGGATGTCTTGAGTGCGTTCATGTAAAGGGGGAATGGTGATTGGGAAGACATTGATGCGATAGTAAAGATCCTCGCGGAAAAGTCGCTTGGAGACAAGATCGGCAAGATCGCGGTTGGTTGCAACGATCAGGCGCACATCGGCGCGCAATGTTTCCGTACTTCCAAGACGGGAAAATTCACGCAGTTCGAGAACACGCAGTAGCTTCACCTGCACCGCTAAAGTCATTTCAGCGATTTCGTCGAGAAATAAAGTGCCGCCCGCGGCGAGCTCGAAACGTCCGATTTTTCGTTTCTCCGCCCCAGTAAAGGCCCCACTTTCGTAGCCGAACAACTCGCTCTCGAGGAGATTCTCTGGCAAGGTTGCACAGTTGATGGCGACGAAGGGGTGACCAACGCGTCCGCTATTGTAATGGATGGCCCGTGCCACAAGCTCCTTACCTGTTCCACTTTCACCGCTGATTAGAGCGGTGGCGTTGGTTGTCGCGACGTCACCGGCCAGGCGTAGAATCTCAACCACCTGTGGTGACGTTCCGATAATCGCTGAGAAATCGTATTGGCGTTCGAGTTCTTCTCGCAGCACTCGATTTTCAGCTACCAGTCGAGTCATCGCGAGGGCCTTCTGAACCGTTCGACGGACGTCGTCCTGATCAAATGGTTTTTCGATGAAGTCGAACGCCCCGGCTTTCATGGCTTCGACCGCAGCGGCTACGGTGCCGTAGGCCGTTACCATGATGACCGGTAGTTGCTCGTCAATCTCCTGGATGCCCTTGAGCAGGGTGAGCCCATCTATGCCCTTGAGTTTGAGCCCAGTGATAATGCCGTCGACCGGCTGCGGCGACACCAGAATTTCAAGCGCTTCCTCGCCGCTGCTTGCGTGGATAACAGCGGCCCCGAGCCCTGCAACCTCTTCACTTATTGCTTCGCGGGTTCCTTCCTCATCGGTGACGAGCAGCAGGCTCGGGTTCATATCATATTCTCGGGGTTGCTTAGTCGCCGTTGCGGCTGTTATTGACAACCAATAAATGACCGGTTCAAATGATCCGCTTCCATTATATGGAACCTTGCCTCGATGTTCGCCGGAGGCTTCGTCATATGGATGCTGCCTCCGTGAATGTGAACGAGTTGCTAGCCGTTTGCGCTGTACATGACATAATTCCTCCACACGGCTAACATGATCACAGCGAGGTTCTCGAACCACCTAGCTAGCGTGCAGCGGGGACCTAATCAGAAATGCAGGCTAGAGGAGATACTTCGGCGTGTCCCTTTCTTCCGATAAGATTCGTGACGCACTTGCGACCGTTAAATTCCCTGGTCTTTCTCGCGATATTGTTTCGTTTGGCCTTGTTGAACATCTAGAGGTCGAGAACGGCTTAGTTCGAATTCGCCTGAGCGTACCGTCGGGTAGCAACCACGCGATCGAGCAAATGGCACGCGATGCTCACGAGGCTGTTTCGGGTCTGGATGGTGTCGATGAGGTTCAGCTTGATATTTCCGCTCCACGTCCGGCAGCACCTGGTCCATCGGGCGGGGGAATGAATCTTCCTGGGCCGCCGTCAGATGTGAATGCTGCGAGGCGCCCAGAGTCTGCTCCTGCCGGGGCCGGTAGCCGGCCCGAGCCACTGATCCAGCGAGACCCGATCCCGGGAGTGAAACATGTGCTTGCTGTTGCGTCGGGCAAGGGTGGTGTCGGCAAGTCTACTGTGGCATCCAATCTCGCCGTGGCCATGAAACAACAGGGCCTGGCTGTTGGATTAATGGACGCCGATATCTATGGGCCCTCCATTCCAACCATGTTTGGTGTTCACGAACAGCCAGAGATTACGGATGTCGAGGGGCGCCGCATGATTATTCCGTTGCAGCGACATGGACTGAAGATCATGTCACTAGGATTTCTCCAGCCAGAAGATGCCCCGGTTATCTGGCGTGGTCCTCTAGTGATGAAGGCGGTACGTCAGTTCTTACGGGATGTTGATTGGCGCGAGTGCGACATTCTTGTTATCGATCTGCCACCCGGTACAGGAGATGCTCAGTTGACCCTGACCCAATCAGCGCCACTGGACGGGGCCGTCATCGTTACCACGCCGCAGGATGTTTCGTTGATCGACGCCCGTAAGGGGCTGCACATGTTCAGGGAGGTCGACGTTCCAGTGATTGGCATTGTCGAAAACATGTCGGTTTTTAGTTGCCCGGAATGCGGTCATCAGGAACACATCTTTCGCGAAGGCGGTGGCCGCCGTACTGCAGAGGAACTCGGTGTTTCGCTGCTCGGAGATGTTCCAATTGATCCTCGGATTGCCGAGGCGGGAGACGCGGGTACCCCTGCTGTTTTGGCGCATCCGGACAGTGAAGCGGCCGGTATTTTTGGCGAAATTGCGCGTGTGGTAACCGCTTCGCTGATGGGCCAAAGTACTCGGGCCCAATCTCAGAACTAGTTCTTTAGAATGCTTAATTTCGTTGGCGGTTTGCACATTGGAATTGCTCGGGATTGAATCTAGTCGCTAACCGGAACATTTGAAATTAGATGCACCTAAGAAACTTCGCCAGCAGAGTTGGTTATTAACAACTGAAAAGCAGAGAAGTCGTCCTTGCGTCGCCTCGACAGACGTGCGGCGTTAACAAGGAGCCGAGCCGTGGAAGTAGCCGGGAACATATCGGGCCTCATTGAGTTCATTCCAGAAAACGTAGAAAAAGCTCCGGAGGATCCAGGTGTCTTCCTGCTTATCTCCTCCAGTCAAAAGGTTCTGTACGTGGGCACAACCGACGCTAAGGGCCTTCGTGAGAGTCTATGGAACCTACTCGAGGAGCAGCCTTTTGGTGCGACTGGTTACTTCAAGTACGTTGCCGAGGCAGATGCTGCGAAGGCCGTTGAAATCAACGCTGAGTTAATCGCTGAACACAAACCACCGCACAATCTTGGCTACAGTCGTTTCCGTAACGAGGAAGTTACCCTTCCCAAGCAGGGTCATTCCATCCGCCACTCTGCCCCAAATCCATAGCTTGGGGCCTGCCCGGTACGGGGCATCAATCGTCAGGTACGCTGTATCCTTGGTTGCGGTATATGTGCATCAGAAAGCGGCGGGTCCAAGTTACCCCGGCTGCGTCATCGATGAACACTAGGGTGCTACCAACTTCTCGGACGAGCGGCGGCGCAAACACAGCGTCTAACTCATTTGCGGTGAATAGTTTGTTACGGATGCCAGTGTTCGGATCCTCGACTACACCTTCTTCTCGCCAAGGCGAACTCTTGAGCCAGGGACCGTAGTAGCCATCATTGCGGGCGAAAGTAACCACGATGACGACGCCGCCCGGCATCAAAATACGTCCGACCTCTTGCCCATACCCTCGTCGCAACTCTGCGTCCACCAGGTTGTCTACCGCCGTGATGTCAAGCACGGCTGCGGCAAAATCATCCTCGATAGGTAGCGGCTCGTTGAGATCATGCTGTTGCGTCGTCAACGTGCCAGCGAGGGCGCCTTCCCCAAGGCGCTCCTGGAGGAGATGCAGTGCCACCGCTGAGTGTTCAAGCCCTATAACCTGGTGCCCCTCTTGTGCTAGAGGGATAGCGTTGCGGCCGATCCCACAGCCACAGTCGACGATTGGGCCGTCGATCGTCTCGCGATGGGTCGCCAAATAGCCAAGCAGGAAGCGAACACCACGGTCGATGTCACCACGGTAAGAGGTTGTGTAAGCACGAATTTCGCCGTATTCCTGATCCCAGGCTAGACCTCGATCGCTCAACTCTCGAGATTTAGGCGACACGCTCAGTTCTCGGGCTCCCAGTTCTCGCCCGGCTTCAGGCTGACTGATCCCGGGGGAGCCTCGCTGTCGATCTCGACGGGACGATACTGAAACTCGGCACGGGGCACACCTTCGACCTCATATCGCCGGTAACCCCGTACCCAACAGGTACTTGAAGCCTCGAGTCTTATCCCCTTCGGCATACGGTGGAGAGCACCAACTGGCATTGGTTCGGCAGCAGGCAACTTTTCTTCGGGGCCCGGAAGCTCGACGCGCAACGTACGCCAGTCCACCTTGCGACGCTTCTCGGGTTGGCGCTCCTCTAGCGTTCCACCTCGGCGACGATCCTTCATTTTCCGCAGGAAATCTTTGCGTTTCATTCTAGAGATCCGAGTTCCTCGAAAAAGAACGCCGCGCTGGTAATGCCAGCGTAGAAATTTCCGAGATCAAGATTTTCGTTTGGGGCATGCGCGTTTTCGTCTGGTAGGCCGATACCCATCAGTACGGAAGGAGCCCGGAACAGTTCCTCCAGAAGGGCCACGAGCGGGATCGATCCGCCTTCGCGTATAAATACAGGCTCGGTACCGAACCCGCGGTGTAAGGCACGGCCAGCCGCCTGGATGACCGGGTGATCACACGGTGTCAGCCAAGGTTTTCCGCCATGCATGCGGGTCACTTTGAGCCGCACACCTGGAGGGGTAAGCGCGCGCAAGTGGTCCTCGGTGGCATTCATGATTTTCTCGGGATCCTGATTTGCCACCAGCCGCATGCTGATTTTAGCCATCGCCTTGGCTGGCAAGACCGTTTTGCTCCCTTCACCGGTGAAGCCCGAGAGAAAGCCATTGACCTCGAATGTTGGCCTTGCCCAAGTGCGCTCGAGGACACCGTAGTCAGCGTCCTTGAGCAAGGCGTCAACTCCGAGTTCTTCCCGATATTTGGTTTTATTGAACGGTAGCGAATTCCACTGCTCGCGCTCGGCGTCGGTGATAGCAACGATATCGTCGTAAAATCCCGGAACGGTGATTTCACCGTTATCGGGGTTACGGCAGGATGCAAGCATTCGTGCCAAAGCCTCCGCTGGATTAACAACAGCACCGCCAAACGATCCGGAGTGCAGGTCACCGCGAGCACCGGTGACGTCGAGTTGCATGAAAGCAAGTCCCCGAAGGCTGTAGGTGATTGATGGCAACCCGGCAGCAAACATCACTGTGTCGGAAATCATTACGGCGTCGCATTGGAGGCGGTCTTGGTGCTCGCGCACTACGGCTTCTATGTTCGGACTGCCGACTTCTTCTTCGCCTTCGATCAGAAAAACAACGTTCACTGGGCACGTGCCAACAGTCTGCAGCCAAGCCTGTAGCGCCTTGACGTGGATGTACAATTGCCCCTTGTCGTCAGCCGAGCCACGAGCAAAGAGTTTGCCTTCGCGAACGGTGGGGTTGAATGGTGGTGTATCCCAAAGCTCAACCGGTTCTTCAGGTTGCACGTCGTAATGCCCGTAGACTAGGAGAGTGGGTGCGCCGGGCGCTTCGCGCCACGCGCCGTAGATTACCGGGTGCCCCTCCGTTGGCCATTTTTCGATCTCAGTACAGCCGGCCTCGCGAAGTTTGCCCCCGAGCCACTCGGCGGCGGTGTCGACTTGATCAGCGCGGGCCGGATCGGTCGAGACACTTGGAATTCGAAGGAACTCTTTGAGTTCGTCAAGCCATTGATTTTGCTGACCTTCGACGAAGGCACGGATTGGATCGGCACTGCCCATGGAGTCTTCCCAGGTGTGGGGATCTATTGCTTTGAGCCGGGGGCCTTGTTACGTTAGCGGCAGAGTGGCGCAGTTGTGCAGCCGTTCATTTCACGTAGTCACCCTATCCGGTGGCGTGGGCGCTGCCAACACTGCGGAGGTGCCATCTTGTCCGAGCGTCAGGCAGTGGGCTTGTTTGTGTTGGTTGTGGTGATCGTCCTTGTGCCATTTGTTGGCAGCGTGAACGCTGTGACCGACGATGGACAACAGAACGCCGATGCAATTCTCGGCCGATTGAAAGAACTGCTTGCTGCGACCGAGACGAAGGTCATCGTCGTGCCCTTTCCTGACAGTCGGAGCCGCATATTGAAAGTCGATGGAAGTTCGGACTTCTTCCTGTTCCTCGAGCGTGGCAACCTGCGCGGCATGGAACCGATGAGTTCGTTTTACGCAGCACTTGAATCGGGGGATATGGAACTCGCTGTTGAGCTTTTCTCACAGAACAGTCTGACTTCGCTGCGTGCGTCTGATTACGGTTGGAATGGTCTCGGGGTGCCAATGGAACGAAGCGACGGCAGCGGACAGATTGAAGATCGTCTGTACAAGACCGTGGAAGGCGCACCTTTTGGCCAGGTCGACATCACCCCCGAGGATACGCAGACATTTCTTGAGTACGTCGAAACGATCTTAATCCCGGCGCTCGAGGCCGGTTTCTAAGCCCTGTAGCCGGTGGTTGGCAGGAAGTGAAGTTTTCCAGCACGCTATTGAGACACGTCAGGGACTTTTCCAGCTTGATATACGCCCGATATAGTGGGTGTTAATTTTGTTTGCACGGATCGTGAGGATCCTAACTACACGGGCTGTCTGGCTCGGTAGTGTGCTTCCAATTTAGAGATGGCGCGGATTTTGGCCGCGTCGTTAGCTTCGTCTAGGAGGTTTATATGCGTCGGATGATCCCGATCACGATAATGACTTTGGTGCTTTCTCTGTTGTTGGCTCCGTTGGCCTTTGCCGCCATACCACAGGGTCAGGAGGAGCAGGAAGAGCAAGAGCAGGAACAGTCCTACGAGGAGACAGTGGTTGTGTCGGCCTCGCGTTTCGAGCAACTGTTGATGGATGTGCCAGTCTCCATCTCTGTGATCACCGGCGAGTTCATCAAGAACAGCGCGTCTACTGGTAACTACGCTGATCTTTTGCGTTCTGTTCCGGGTCTGAACGTAACGCAGACAAGCGCCCGTGACACCAACATGACCTCGAGGCAAGCTACCAGCACGCTAGCCACGTCACAGTTGGTTATGGTTGATGGTCGAACTGTTTATCAGGATTTCTTCGGCTTCGTGTTGTGGGAGTTGCTGCCGGTCAATCGGGATGAGCTTGCCCAGATAGAGGTACAGCGTGGCCCGAGTTCGGCTGTTTGGGGGGCGAATGCGATGACCGGTGTTGTCAACGTGATAACCAAGTCGCCGCGCGCGATGGGGAACTGGACGTCGATTCGCGCCGGCGCTGGTGAGATTGGCACCAGCTTCTTCTCTGCCCTTCAATCGGGTGTTCGGGACAAATTCAGCTACAAGTTCTCCGGTGCGTATTACCAGCAAGATCCTTGGCCACGACCCAGCAATTTCTCAGGAGCTGCGTTCCCGGACGCCGTGAACCGCGGCACCGCGCAGCCCAAGTTCGACGGCCGCGTTGACTACCAGATCAACCAAGATTCAAATTTGTCTTTCGGTGGCGGCTACACTGGCACTAACGGCATCATTTTTACTGGGCTTGGACCGTTTGATATCGCTGACGGGTCCTCGGCTTCCTACATGCGCGCCGATTACAACAACGGTGACGCGAACGTTCGCTTCTTCGCCAACATCCTCGATGCTGAATCGCAGAACCTTCTCAGCCCGCTGATCCTCAACTTTGCCACCGGGACATACGATTTCTCAGCTAAGAACATGACGGTGGCCCAAGAGGGCAAGCATGTCCTCAATTATGGCGGCAACTACAGGCATCTCACTAACGAACTATCCATCGCGCCCGACGGTGATACTCGCTCGGAAGGCGGAGTTTACCTCCAGGACAACTGGGCGCCGCACGAACAGTTTCTGATAAACGCAGGTGTTCGGCTGGATACGTTTAGCAGCATCGATGGTGCCGTCTTTACACCGCGCATAGGGATGCAGGTGCGACCGTTTGCCGGCGAAGATCATGCCATTAGGGTGTCGTGGGGCAGAGGGACACGGGCACCGTCGGTGATCAATAATCACCTCAACACGTTTATCTTCAATTCGCTTGATCTTAGCCCGTTGACACCGGTTCTCGGTTTCAACCCAGGGCTCTTTGCGTTTCCGATTTTCGCGGAAGGCAACCCGGGTCTAAAGCAGGAGACGCACGATCAATTCGAAGTCGGCTATCGCGCTGTGATCAACGGCAAAGTGTCACTCGATTTTGCTTATTACGTTTCGGAAACTACGGACAATATCGACTTCTACACGGACCAATACTTCAATATGTTCGATCCGCCGCCGGGATGGGCGTTGCCGGGGTTTATCCTTAACTTTCTGCCAGCGCTGCCAAAGCATATGACCTACCGCAATATCGGCTCAATCAAGAATCAGGGCATGGAGCTCGGTTTCCAGGCACGTGTAGCTCCCGGTAACGAGATCTTCGCCAACTACACCTGGCAGAAGGATCCCGAGGTAGAAGAAATAGACTTGGCCGATGTCAACTTGCCGCCCACGAATCGGTTTAACGTCGGCATGGCGGGCTCAGTTCGTGGTCTTATGTACAGTGCCGTCGTTGCCTATCAGGATGAGGCTTTCTGGTCCGATGTCTTAGACTCACGGTTTCATGGTGTCACGGACAAAATGACAACCCTGAACCTTACGCTTGGGTACGAGTTGGAGAACATAAATTTTTCAGTGCGTGCCACCAACGTCACCAACCAGCTGTTTCAACAGCACTACGTTGGTGATGTCATCGGACGCAGGGTTGTCGCGGAAGCTGGCCTCAACTTCGACTGGGACAACCGCTAACGACGCAACCGTCTGCACAGCAAGTAACAATGGTAGAAGCGCTGGTTTCGATCGGCGATACCGTTGGGGGGAATCTGAGTGTTTTGGTCGGGGGATAATTCGGGTCTGGTCATTTGCTTTGTTACACTCGTCCGATGGTCGCCACAGTGAGTCTTGAGGGATTCGTCGCTGCTCTGCGTGCCATCCCGGAAGAAGAATTTACGAATAGAAGAGTTCTGGAAACGGTAACCAACAGCCGGGTCCCGATCACGGAACTCGACCCGTACTTGGTCTGGAAACCGGACCGGTATACCCGTAGCCTGATTTATCGCAACGAAGTCTTCGAGGTGATCGTTCTGTGCTGGAACGTCGGTCAGGGGAGCCCTGTACACGACCACGCCGGCCAGAGGTGCTGGATGACCCTTCCGCAAGGCCGTTTGGAGATCACCAACTACAGCTACAAGGATGGCCGCGAGATCGAGTTCATCGACGCGGAAACCGTCGGGGAGCACGAAAGCGACGTCCACGTCGATCAGTGTTGCAGCGTCCACCAGATCACCAACCGATGCGCTTGGTGTGAGCCGGCAGTCAGCCTACAGGTCTACTCACGCCCGTTCGATAGCTGCTACATCTATGATCTCGCCACCGGGAAACGTGAGCTGAAGCCGATGTGCTTCGATACGTACGGCCCGCTCGCCGAGGCTTTTGCGACTGCCGAGACCGCTCACGCAGCTCTGGTTAAGTAAGCTCTTTTTCCGAGGGAATTGTTGCCCTCGGTCCGCCCGCCGCCTCGCGCAACACTTCCAAGTAGTGGAAGTCGCCGTGTTTGATGCGGTGTGAACCATCGTCTGTGAGTGCGTCCATTAACTCTACGGATCTGTCTCGGGCCTCGCTGAAGCAGTCGATCAAGTAGGCGCAGCGGTCTTTCGCATCGATCGCTCCCAAAGCTTTCACCTCGATGAGCCGGCGCAGCATGGCGTGTAAGGCCAAACGGCGCGACACCATTCGGGAAATCGCAGTGTCGCTCTCACAGGCGGCGCAATCGCAGGTGGGATGGCAGACGGGTTCGTTAAGTCGCAGGCAGGCCTCGGCGGTGCGCACGGGCGTGTGGATGAGGCACTCATGCAGGTAGTAACTGTTTGTCGGTCGGCTACCCATCATTTCGCGGAAGAAGCTCCGTGGGTGGGTTTCGAGCCCATAGGTTCCAGCGGCGTAACCGGCGGCACCGGCGGCGATGGCCAGAAGGCCAGTGCGGCCGACGTGGGAAAGCACAACCGGCACACCGGTTGCCACCAGTGTGCCGACGAACTTCACAACGGTATCAGCGTCATGTGGATCAGCACGAAGCTCGTCATAATTGACGATTGTCACCCAGAACAACGCAGCTTCGATGCTCGTGTACACCGCAGCGATATGGGCGCGGTGATCCGGATCGATCAGCGCGTCGATATCGACGGCTATGGAGACGCCGACTGGTTGATTCGTCGATGTAACGATTGCCTCAGCGGCGCACGCGCGCGAGACCTCGAGCCATGGGTGCTCTGCGTGTGGCACGTAGAAGTACGGTGCCAAAAGGATGTCGGCACCTAGTTCCCGTTGTACCGCTAAAACTGAGTCGATAAGCGCGCGACGCCCTTCCGCGCGGGCAAATCTCGCCGGTTGCCACAGTGTTCCAAGCGTTTGGCGCCCGGAACTGTACGGTAGGGCGCGATAGTCGGGCATGCTCATGTAGCCTTCAAACTGAAAATGCGCTGTTTTGGGGTCGACGAGCAGGGTGGTTGCGCAATCCCGGGCGTGTTTCATGAGGTCACGCATGCGTGGGTTAGCGCTGTAGACTGCCGAGAGCATAAGCGCTTCCTGCGGCGGTACCTGCTTAAGAACGGCCACGTCGTTGGGGAGCACAATAGGGATGAAGCTAGGATGGTCTGGTGTCAGCATTTCGTCCTCGTGGTTAGTCTATTTTTGCCCGTCCGGCGTCATCGTGCTAGTTTTCGCCACTGCCGTGAATACACTTGCCGATCTTTTTTATAAGCTGGAAGAGCGGGCGCGCCCCGACCTGTTAATGGTGCGTGCAGGGGCTGATTTTGAGTACATCAGCGCTAGTCAGTTCGCCAAGCGCATTCGACGATGCGCTGCCGGGTTGCAGCGACTTGGCATTGAGCGAGGTGACCGTGTCGGCCTGATTTCTAGTAATCGTCCCGATTGGCACGTTATTGATTTTGCGTGCCACCTGAGTGGCGCAATTCTCGTTCCACTGTTCAGCACACTAACCGCGGCCCAGGTTCGGTTCACCTTCGCTGACAGCGGTTGCAAGATCGTCTTCATCGAGGGTGCTGATCAGTTGGAGAAAGTTGTCTCGGTGCGTGGAGACCTCCCGGACCTTGAGGGCATCATTTTGCTGTCCGCGGGGGACGGTGCTGACGAATTTCCGGCGAGTCAGGATCAGAGCGAGGGCACCGCAGCACGGCCCGATTTAGCGTTTAAGGAACTCATCACTGCCGAAGAGCCGACAAAGGATCTTCCTGGCCCCGAGGATAGCGATTCGGTTGCGACCATTATCTATACCTCTGGAACTACTGGTGAGCCCAAGGGGGTCATGCTGACGCATAGCAACCTAATCTCGAACATCGTCAGTTCACAAGCCATGCTCACCTGCCGTAGCACCGATGTGACATTGTCGGTTCTGCCGTTGTGCCACATTTTCCAGCGGATGCTGGACTACACGTGGTTTGATGCTGGCGCGCAGATTGCTTACGGTGCCCCGGATCGCCTGGCTGAAGACTACATGCTGGTACGTCCGACTGTGGTCCCCGGTGTGCCACGCTTATTTGAACGTTTCCGTGCCGCAGTGCTTGAAAAGGTTGTTTCTGGAAGTCTTCTCAAGCAGCGGATTTTCTACTGGGCCGAGCGTGTTGGTCGTCGCCGCGCGGAGCACGAGCTTCTTGGTACCCCTTTTGGGTTTCTCGACCAATTTCGTTTTCTGGCCGCTGACCGCTTGGTTCTTCGCAAGTTGCGTGCCAGAACCGGGGGCCGAATTGTTCACTTCGTCAGCGGTGGAGCGGCGCTCGATCCGTCCCTTAATTGGTGGTTCGAATCGATGGGCTTACGTTTGCTACAGGGTTATGGGCTGACCGAAACATCGCCTGTTATTTCCGTCAACCCACACGATGCCAACCGGATCGGTACAGTCGGTCGACCGATCGACGGTGCTGAAGTAAAGATCGCCGACGATGGAGAGATTCTGACCCGTGGGCCACACGTCATGAAGGGATATTGGAACAAGCCCCAAGCGACCGATGAGGTGTTTATCGATGGGTGGTTCCAAACTGGTGACATTGGTGTTTTGGAGGACGGATATCTCCGTGTCACTGACCGTAAGAAGAATATCCTTGTGACCTCAACTGGTAAGAACGTTGCGCCGCAGCCGCTCGAGAATGCCATAGCAATGAGTCGGTACGTGGAGCAGTTGACAGTAGTTGGGGATGGGCAGCGTTTTGTCGCTGCGTTAGTCGTACCCGATTTTGCCATACTGCAGAATTGGGCAGAAGAAAAGGACAAACACAAGACTCCGGAAGAATTATGCATTGACACTGACGTGATCGCTCTGGTCCGCGCAGAGATCGATGTTCTACAGGGGGGCTTCTCGACTTTCGAGCAGGTCAGGGACTTCCGGTTGCTTTCAACGCCGTTCAACATCGACGATGGCACCCTTACTCCGACGCTGAAGACAGTGCGTCGGGTCGTGGAGAGTAAATACGCGGAACTGATCGATGAGATCTATTCCGAAGGCGAGAGCTGAAATGCCAGGCGGGGTTGTCATTACCCACGGGCTGCGGTCCGTATATGCGAAGTTCGGCACCGTGTTAAGGAACGTCTCGGCGGTCGAGCTTGGTAGGCAGGTAATTACCGAGCTCATTGAGCGTGCCGACATTGATCCGAAGCGGGTCGACGAGGTCATCGTTGGATGCGCTGGTAACCCCGTCGATGCTGCCAACATTGCCCGTGTCTTAGCTCTGAAAACTAACTTGCCACGCACAGTGCCGGCAGTCACGGTTCAGCGCAACTGTGGTTCAGGGCTGGAAGCAATCACCTCTGCTGCCGAGCGTATCCGGAGTGGCCGGGCCCGGGTGGTCGTCGCCGCTGGGGTGGAATCAATGAGTCATTACCCGTTGTTCTTCTCCGCTGCGACGCAAGCAAAGTTTGAAGTTTTGGCACAAGCACGAACAGTCGGCGCCCGTCTGGGTGCACTGTCCCGATTCCGGCCGCGGGATTTTTCTCCCGAGATTGCCCTTGAGGCCGGTCTCACTGATCCAGTCTGTGGGTTAAACATGGGTGAGACCGCCGAGGTCCTGGCTCGCGAGTTTCAGATCTCGCGTGACATCCAGGACGAATTCGCGTTGCGTAGTCACCAACTTGTTACGGCGGCTGAAGAAGCAGGTCGATTCGCTGCCGAGCGCATTCCGATTTTCCTTCCCCCAGGATACGACCAGATGGTTGATGCAGACAGCGGTCCTCGTTCTGGTCAGAACATGGAAGCGTTGGGGAAATTGATGCCCGTGTTCGATCGTCGCCACGGCACCGTGACAGCTGGTAACTCCTGCATGGTTAGCGACGGAGGTGCGGCCGTCCTGGTGATGGAAGAGGGGATGGCACAGGAGCTTGGCTACGAGCCTCTCGGGCGGGTGGCGGGTTACGCGTGGGCCGGATGTCTGCCTCGCCGTATGGGCCTTGGACCTTGCTACGCGACCCCTCCCGCGTTGGCGGAAGCCGGACTGGAACTTGCCGATCTAGACCTAATCGAGTTGAACGAAGCATTTGCGGCGCAGGTCTTGGCATGTGAGTTATGTTTCCGGTCGTCGGCCTTCGCGAGAGAGGAACTCGGCCGCAATCATGCCGTGGGTGAGATTGACCGCGATCGGCTTAACGTCAACGGTGGTGCCATTGCCCTCGGGCATCCGGTTGGGTCGAGTGGCACGCGGCTGGTCGTAACGCTCCTTCACGAACTGGCGAGGCGATCGGTGCGTTGGGGTTTGGTAACGCTCTGCGTCGGTGGGGGCCAGGGCGGAGCAATGGTTCTCGAACGGTGATTGATCGACAACTCATCACAGGACTCTTATCGCGAGAGCCTTGGGATCGGGCCGTTGCCTCTGCTGGCCTAAGCGTCGAACTCGATGACGATGGCATCGCGCTAGTTGAATTCGATCAACCCGCCGTGCATCACAACCGCTTTACACCGGAGTTGCTAGAACGACTTGACGCGGTGCTTGACGAACTCAAGTTGCGCTGCGCTGAGGGAATCGTTCGAGGCGTGATGTTCACTTCGGCAAAAGAGAATTCGTTCATTGTTGGCGTCGACATTGCGGCAATTGCCTCTGTGCCCAATGAAGCTGCTGCCATTGCTGCCGCGCGGCGGGGGCAAGAAATCTTCCAGAAGATTGCCGATCTGCCGGTTGTGACGGTTGCGGCAATCAATGGCACCTGTCTTGGCGGTGCTACTGAAATGGCACTGGCTTGCACGTTTCGCGTCGTTGCCGATAATTCTTCAGTTGACATTGGCTTGCCCGAGGTGAACTTAGGTTTTTTCCCTGGCTTTGGTGGGAGCCAGAGGCTCCCACGGATGATTTCCTTGGAACGCGCGCTGCCAATGATCCTTGGGGGGAAGGCAGTGACCGCCCCCCGCGCCCGCAAGATCGGACTAGTCGACGCCATTGTGCCTTCGGGGTTGTTGTTGACCGAGGCGCGCCGATTTGCACTTTCTCCTCCGCGTTGCCGCCGCCGAGTGGCACTAGAAGACCGATCTTGGGGGCGGTTCCTGCGCCGCTGGTTGCTCGAGGGTCAGTTGCTGGGACGCACGATGATGTTTCGCCAGGCGCGAAAGAACGTGTTGTCACGGGTTGGTGAGCACTATCCGGCTCCCCTAGAGGCACTGGACACGGTACGGCGCGGCCTAAGAATGACACTTGCAAAGGGTCTCAAGCTTGAAGCGGAACGGGTCGGCCAGCTCATTGTTTCATCAGTATCCTGCAATTTGGTAAAGATCTTTTTGTCTCGCCAGGAGGCACGAAGGGCGGCACACGCTACGGGGGACATTGGGCAAGGAGACGCTACCCGGAAGGTGCGCAAACTCGGTGTCATTGGAGCGGGTGTCATGGGAGGCGGTATCGCCCAGGTTGCTGCCTACCACCAGATCCCAGTTCGCTTAAAGGACGTTGTCGCCGAAGCGTTGACAACTGGTTACCAGGTTGCTTATCAACGTTTCCACGAGCGGCAGAGGGCCGGCAAGCTAAGCAGCCACGAGGTTTCTCGGCGCATGGCGCTGATCAGCCCAACGCTTACCTATACTGGCTTCGGGACTGCCGACCTCGTGATTGAATCTGTGGTCGAGAACCTCGATGTCAAACGGTTAGTACTCAGCGATATAGAAAATGTGACGAGACCCGACGCTGTGATCGCGACAAATACCTCGTCATTGACGCTGTCTGAAATGGCAACATCGATGAGACAGCCCGGCCGGTTCGTTGGCTTACACTTCTTCAACCCTGTACATCGCATGCCGTTGGTTGAGGTTGTTTGTTCCGAGGTCGCCGAAGCCGACGCAGTTGGTTGCGCGCTGTCCTTTGTGCACCGTCTTGGAAAAGTTCCGGTGAAAGTCGCTGACTCGCCGGGGTTCCTTGTTAACCGTGTCTTGATGCCCTACCTAAACGAGGCACTTTTGTTGGTAGAATCCGGCGTTCCCACGGCCCAAATTGATGGTGCCCTCAAGCGCTTTGGGATGCCAATGGGGCCACTTAGGCTACTCGATGAGATTGGGCTTGATATCACCCATCACGTTGCTGGCCGGCTTACGCCGGTCTTCGGCGAGCGGCTATTAGCATCGGATGTCAGTAGCCTGATGTGCAAAGATGGGCGACTGGGCAAGAAGGTTTTGAGCGGTTTTTATCGATACGGAAAGGGCAAACCTCAACCGGTTGACCTCGGCGGAATATTGGGTGGGGCCCCGATGTCCGCAGCAGCGCCAAGTGATGAAGAGATCACTGATCGTTGCGTACTTCTGATGCTCAATGAAGCCTGCTACGCGCTACAAGAAAACATCGTTGAGTCAGCTGGTTTCCTTGACCTTGCGATGGTAATGGGCACCGGTTTTGCTCCCTTTCGGGGTGGTATCCTCCGCTACGCTGACGCTGTCGGCGTAGCCTTGTTGCGGGATCGGATGAAAGAGCTCTCGGACCTCCTTGGCGGTCGTTTCGAGCCGGCGCCGCTTCTTGAGGAAGTTGCTGACGAGGGTCATTTCTACGCATCTTGACGATTACTTCAACAGAAGGCCGTGTCCCGTACTGGCCCGTGTTTTCGTAACATGACAGTTACGTCTTGGGAGGTCGATTCTTGAACGACTCCACAGTCGAACGCACGGTGACGAAGATCGATGCTGGGCAGGTGTCTGAAGTTCACGACACTATGGCGGTGGAGGAGCCTTGCGAGATCCATCTCAGCGGAGAAGCTGTAGCGGTAACCATGCGCACTCCTGGGAATGACCTTGAACTCGCCGCTGGTTTCCTCTTTACCGAGGGTATTGTAGGCGCCCAAGATGTGGCTACGGTTAACCATTGTGGCAACATAGTGGTTGGCCGAGACGAGGAATTTCACCCGGAAAATATCGTTGAGGTGAGGTTGATTCCAGGCCGTAAACCGCGCCGGGACGTTCGTCGTCATTTCTTCGCTTCCTCGTCGTGCGGTATTTGTGGCAAGGCCAGCATCGAAGCCATTCACGTCAATACCGCAATGGCGGCCGACGGGCCATCGATTTCAGCCGCGACACTTACCACCATGATGGACCAGCTGGAACCACGGCAGAATGTATTTGCTGCCACTGGTGGTTTACATGCCGCTGCCATCTTCAACGTTGCAGGCGAGCTGCTGGTTGTGCGTGAGGACGTGGGTCGGCATAACGCTGTCGATAAGGCGATTGGCTACGCGCTTATTGAGGAATGCTTGCCACTTGATGCAAACGTGCTGATTGTCTCCGGGCGTACCTCGTTCGAGATCGTCCAGAAAGCGTTAGTTGCTCAGATCCCGATCGTCGCTAGTGTTTCCGCAGCATCGAGCCTGGCAGTCGAGTTTGCTGCACAAAGCAACATGACCCTGGTAGGGTTCCTTCGCGACTCAAAGATGAACGTGTACGCGGGGGCGGAGAGGGTCATCGGCAAATAGGCTCCCGGGCGCCAATCGGATACTCATGGCTCACGAGCTCCAACTAGGTTTCTGGAAACGCCTGAAAAACCTGTCTCCGTTCGGCCTCGGTCATGTCAAGCCGAAACACTATCGAGACATGCTCCGGGTGGTGGTACGCAACCGTGACAACCTTGGCTACGCATGGAAAGTGCTGTCGCGTGGTGCCTGCGATGGTTGTGCTTTGGGGACAGCGGGTCTGCGTGACTGGACGCTCACTGGCACCCACCTTTGTATGGTCCGGCTCAACTTGCTGCGCTTGAACACTATGCCCAAGTTTGACCATCAGTTGCTCGCTAACGTAGCGCGCTTAGAGGGTTTATCTGACGCTGACCTGCGTGATCTTGGCAGAATTGGTGTGCCGATGATTCGCGAGCGCGGTGAACGAGGATTTCGCCGGATCCAATGGGAAGAGGCATACAGGCGTATTGCTGAGCGGATTAAGCACAGTGATCCGACGCGTTTGGCCTTTTACCTGACCTCGCGTGGGATGACCAATGAGGTCTACTACGTGGCGCAAAAAGTGGCGCGGTGGTTCGGTACAAACAACATCGACAACGCCGCTCGAATCTGCCATTCACCTTCTACGGCGGCGATGAAACGAGCGCTGGGAGTTGCAGCGACTACGTGTAGTTACTGCGATTGGATCGGTTCCGATCTCGTGGTGTTTTTCGGATCCAACCCGGCTAATGATCAACCGGTAACGACCAAGTACTTGCAACAAGCCAAAAAGACCGGTACCCGTGTGGTTTTGGTGAACCCGTATCGGGAACCCGCGATGGAACGTTACTGGATCCCATCGAACTTAGTTTCTTCGGTCTTTGGTACGCAACTCATAGACGATTGGTTCCCGGTCAACACGGGCGGGGACATCGCATTTCTTTATGGAGTGTTGAAGATAGTTTTCGAGAATGGTTGGCACGATACTGAGTTCATAGACGTTCACACCGAGGGTTTTGATGCTCTTCGTCGTGAAACGGAACGCGTCAAATGGGAAGAACTCGAATCTGAATCGGGATTGTCACGAGCCAGCATGAAGGAGTTTGCGAATTTGATTCGCAGCGCCGACAGTGCTGTTTTTGTTTGGAGTATGGGGATCACCCAACACGTGGCTGGTGCTGACGCTGTCCAGATGATCATCAACCTTGGGTTGGTGAAAGGCTACGTTGGGCGTGACAAGTGCGGCCTAATGCCGATCCGGGGCCATAGTGGCGTACAAGGCGGGGCAGAGATGGGTGCCTACGCGACAACCTTCCCAGGTGGTCGCCCGGTATCGTCGGAAGGTGCCGCCCTGATGCGCGAGTTTTATGGTTTCAATTTGCCGGACCAGCCTGGGTTGACTGCTACGGAGATGATTGACGCCGCTGCTGAGAACCGTCTCGACTTGTTGTACTGCGCCGGGGGAAATTTCGTACAGACACTGCCGGACCCCGATTACGTTACCGATGCGATGAGCAGGGTCCCTCTGCGCGTTCACCAGGACATTTTTCTTACCAAGCAGCTATTCATCGAGCCAATTGAAAAAGATGGTGCCGTGATCTTGTTGCCGGCTCGTACCCGCTACGAACAAGAGGGCGGCGGGACGCAAACATCAACTGAACGCCGTGTCATCTTCAGCCCTGAGATTGATCGGTCTGTCGGTGAGGCGAAATCAGAGTGGCGCATTTTTCTGGAACTAGCGCATGCTGTTGACGCTGAGCGTGCTGGTTTGCTCGGGTGCACTGATAGCCAAGCGATCCGTGAGGAAATTGCCCATGTTGTACCAGCGTACGATGGGATCCAGCATTTTGCTGGTACAGGCGATGCGATCCAATGCGGTGGTCCTCACCTGTGTGACAAATGGGAGTTCCCAACCCCTGATGGCCAAGCCCATTTCGTTGTCGTTCAGTTACCGTTCTCAGATAAGCGTGAGGGTTGGTTCAAGGTTTCGACGCGGCGCGGGCGACAATTCAATTCGATGATTTATGGGGAGGTTGACCCGATTAACAACGCAGCGCGTGACTCGATACTCATGAATCCAGAAGATGCAGGCGACCTGCAATTTAGCCAACACCAGAAGGTCAAGCTGATTAGCAAGACAGGTGTATTCGAGGGCCGCATCCTGTTTGCCCCAATTGCTCGAGGTAATTTGCAGGTGCACTTCCCAGAGGGGAATGTGCTAATTCCTCGTGGCATCGTTGACGCAGATGGCGGGGTTCCCGACTACAACACCGAAGTTCGTGTGGAGACCGCGCCTTCGCAGAGGTTTGGTTAACCAGGGCGCCAGTTAGTAGATTGCGGCATCCTCTAACTCTAAGGCGGGGAGGTCCTGGAAGAGCTGGTCCCACTGGTGGTTGCTGTAATTGACTAGTGGCCGACATCATGTTGCCTCACGTGGGCTGCCGTGGAGGCGGACTCCGGAAGGCTGCGGTAGCATCAATTACCTCATGAGCTGCGAAACCCTTCGTCAATCGATGAGGTTCCTGGTGGTTACCTTCGTCTTGATCGCGCTCACCGCTGGTTGTAAAGCCTTCGCGCCTGATTTTGCAGAGTTCGGTGGCTCGCGGATGCGTGACATTCGCGACCGAGCAGCCCTGCACGACACCATGTTGACGCTGCGTCTAGATACATTGCTGCCCGTTCTGATGGAGAGGGTTGGAGTTGATTGCTGGTTAATATTGGCCGACGGTTTAGAGGGTGACGTGCTCGTCTCGCTCCTCACCGTGAGAGCCACCCGTCTCGAGGGTAAAGGTGTTCTATTATTGTGCAACCAAGACGCGGCCCTTGCGCGTATTGCTCTCGGGACCGGTTTTTCCTCTAACGCGGCAATTTACGAGGTCGTCGAACCGTCCGACGACTTGACCCTGGCTGGGTTGCTGAACGATCATTTGCGTGCCTTCAAGCCGGAGAGCATCGCCGTCAACGATTCTCTGCAGTTTCCTGCCGCAGATGGCCTCACAGCGTCAAATGCTCGCTGGCTTCGTGACCATTTGGCCCCTGAATTTTCAAGCCGGTTGATTTCGTCGCGACCTTTAGTTGAGAGTTTCCTCGCCGAGCAAATCTTTGATGAGGCGCCGTTGTTCGCGGAGTCCGTACGCCTGACGGTTGCCATTCTCGATGAAGTACTGAGTGATCAGGTGGTGGTTGCGTCTGGTACGTCCCTGCTCGACCTTGACTGGGCCTTTCGTGAGAGGGCTGCACAGCTCGACGTCGAAGTTGCTTATCCGCCTCGCACCGCCGTTTATCGACCGAGCAGTACTCTTGAGGCCGAGCATCGCATGCAACTCGACCTGAAGCTGCAGCCAGGGGATCTTGTATTTCTTTCGTCTGGCATCCGTTATCTGGGTTACACGAACCGGGTTGGGCGCTGGGCTTACCTGCTGCCCACGGGAGAGTCGACCGCCCCCGATTGGGTCAATGAGGCGCTTTCGCGTTTAGCTGACGTTGCCGAACGAACTGCCGAGCTTATTAAGGTAGGACAAGGGGCAACCGAGGTTCTTGAAGCTACGCGTTCCGCTATGGTTGGGTTGGTTCATTCATCCACGGTTATCGACCGTGTTGGGCGGTTGCAAGAAGGCACTGTTGAGCTTGAATCGGTCGTTGCGCCGCTGAGAGGTTGGGATAGTGCCTATCGGCTCGGGGCCAACACCGGCTTGGCGATCACCCTCTTGACCACCATGCAACCGCTTGGGCCGAGTGCCCCGCCATTGTTACTACTGCTGCTGGATACGGTCTTGGTGACAGCCGCCGGTACCGATTTCGTGATTCCCTTGCAGCGTACGCCGCTGCTAATTGATTGATGGAGGACGAACGTGCGTGTGAAAGAGGTTGAGGATGGTTTTGTCCTTAGGCTCGAACAGGGCGATGAACTGATCGCGTCACTTGCTGAGTTCATGAAGGAACGTGACATCGGTTCGGGTGCGGTTACTGGATTAGGGGCCGTTAATCGAGCCTGTCTTGGTTGCTACCTGCTTGAGGAACAAGATTATTCGGCACGTGAGTTTGAGGGTGACATGGAGGTCGTTGGGCTGACGGGCACGCTCAGTTGGTATGACGGCGAGCCGTTCCCTCATGTGCACCTGATGCTGACTGATCGGGATTTTCAGGCTACCGGTGGGCATTGCTTCGAGGCCCACGTATCGGCGACGATAGAAGTCATCGTTCGAACCTACGAGGCTCGCATCGAGCGGGGCAGGGATGAGGCAATCGGACTCCACCTGATGGAATTCTAGGAACCCTGGCCGTTCGGTTTGCATTGCGGTGTCTTCGCAGACCTTGGTAAGAGAAATCTCCCTTCATGCCTGTCAACTAACTGAAGGAATATGCTCCGTCCGCCCAACGGGGTCGTTGCCAGAATAAGAGTGCCTTCAATAACTCGAAAGGATGATCTTTGAGAGTTCCGCTACTCTCTGGTCGATTTCCCATTGCTGAGACTTGTGACCATTAATCATTACGCAGAAGGCCACCGTTCTTCCGGATTCGGTATGGGCATATCCGGACAACGTGTTGACACCGCGGATATGTCCTGACTTCAGGCGCAGTTCGCCTACCAACGGCGGGTCTCGAAACGGTCGTGGGTTGAAACCATCCATACCGCTAATCTTCATTGAAGCGACGAACTCAGGGCCAAAGTGAAAGTTGGATTGGGCGTGCTGGAGGAGTTCGACGACCTGACGTGGCGAGACGCGATTCAGGTTGGAGAGCCCCGAACCATCAGCTTGTACATAGTCGGTCAGCGATGTGCCGAGCGCTTCGTTGCGAAACTGAGCGACGACGGCTAGGCCCTTTGACGCAGTCCCAGGGTGGCCGTATTCAGCAGCCCCAAGGGTTTTGAGGATTGTTTCCGCCATTACGTTGTTGCTGTACTTGTTGACGTCCAGGACCAAACGACCAAGAGGCTCGGAGTGGATCGTGTACAGAAGCTGGAGTGGGCCGGGCAGCCCGCTCCGTGAGTTGTCCGGACGGATCCCCTCGGAGAGCATCAGGGTGGTGAGTTCATCGATCGTGGGTCTGCGCACCTCACCACTGATCTTGACTCCGGCTAAATTGAGCAGCGCGTGAAGGCGTTCCCCGAAATGGAGTGCTGGGTCTTCAACTGCGACCCATTCATCGCCCTTGCGGTAGGCGGAATAGTTAGCCATTAAGGCGCCAATCGGGGCGTGGTAGGCCTCCTGGACTTGCACACCGCCAGGCCAACTCTGCCCGAACCGTTCGTTGTCGAAGTAGCGGTCATCAACCACCAGGTCGCCATTGATTAGAGTAATGCCGTGGGCGTGGATGGCCCGGGCAGCGACCCACAATTGCTCCTCGACAATATCGGGGGCACCACGACCAAGCGCCCAAAGATTTCCGGCGATAGTTTCATCGTCTGTGCCAAGCCGATCGCCTGTGTAGGCCAAGGGCGTTTGCCAAACGAACGCTGGCCCCAAGCGCCAAAGGGCAGCAGCAACAGTGAATAGCTTGTTTACTGATGCCGGGATGAACGGCTCATCTGCGATGTAGTCAATTAGCACCTCGCTGCTTTCCAGGTCGACAGCCAAGATGCCGATCGTCGCCTCTTCTAGCGTCGGATGCGTGATGACTGCCGCAATTTCGCTGCTTGGACTTGGAGCTGGTTCCCCGTTCTGGGCCGTTACCAAGGTTGGCAGAGCAAGTAGGCATAGCAATGCCGCGAATAAGGCTCTCCTGTGAGTGCGCAGGAGATTCACCATCAATCAAGGTCGAAGATTCGGGGTGGTGGAGTGTCGCTCTTGTCAGCCCGCTTGAGTGCTTCTTTGAACTTTTTTTCCAAAATATCGTCAGCTCGATTTTCGCGGTCCATGCCCTCTTTAAACATGGCTTCGGCTGCCACTTGCTTTGCCTCGCCGGCACTCAATGCTTGGTCCCAGCTGACCGCGCCTTTCTTTGGACGTTCCTCGTGCAGAATGTCGCCGTTGATCCGATCAACAACAAGCTTCGTTGAGCAACACGGGCATTTCATCTCCAACGGTTCGTTTGGGGTAGATGTGTCAGACATGGGCTGCTCCCCGCATTATCAGTGACCAAAGTTAACGGTAGCTTTGCCATTGGTCGCATACAACCACCAGCCTGATATCCTCATAATCTATGCTCTGGTTCTCGTCTCGTATTGGAGCGTTTGTTCTCAGTTTGCTGCTGATCCTGCTAGGAATTGTCGGCCTGTTTCTGCCGTTCTTACAAGGATTCTTGCTGATCGCCCTCGGATTGTCTGTGTTGTCCCTGGTGTCCCCTGGTGTCGCCGGTTGGGTGAAGCGCCTTAAGGAACTTGGGCGGGATATGTGGGAGCGTTATAGAGGCTAGAATTCGTGTTCGACCGGACTCGTCGAAGCTGGTGTTCGATGGATGTAGAAACCAGAATTGTGTCGCTGATCGCGTCCAGCACTGAAATGGTGTGCGTGCTGGGCTTGGAAAATCAGCTTGTTGGAAGGTCGCACGAGTGTGACTATCCGGCCACGGTAAGTTCCCTGCCCGTATGTACCGAACCTAAATTCTTGGACGGTACTAGTTACCAAATTGACGAGCGCATCAAAGCGATCCTGCAGGAGGCGTTGTCGGTGTATCGGGTGGACGCAGCCTTGCTGAAACAGCTGGCTCCAGACGTAATCATCACCCAAACACAGTGTGACGTCTGTGCCGTTAGTCTCGTCGACGTCGAGGGCGCTGTTTGTGCCACCCTCGGCTCTCAACCCAGGATCGTCGCGCTTAAGCCCAATGTCCTCGATGACATCTTCGCTGACATCGAACGGGTCGCTGACGCTCTTGGTGTTCGGGAGCGTGGCGTTGATATCACAACGGCATTGCGTCGGAGAATGGCTGACATCGAACGGCGCGCGGCCACCGCTGGAGAGAGGCCGACGGTTGCTTGTATCGAGTGGATCGAGCCGTTGATGGCCGCAGGCAACTGGATGCCGGAACTCGTTGATAAGGCAGGGGGTATCAGTGTCGTCGGATCGGCTGGAGAACATGCACCATGGCTCGACTGGGGGGATCTCGCCACTCTTGACCCAGACGTGATCATTGTCTTGCCGTGCGGTTTCGACATTGAGCGTACACGTCGCGAGATTAAATCTTTAACGACGAAGCTGGAATGGTTGAAACTGCGGGCGGTGAGGGGGGGACGTGTCTACCTTGCTGATGGCAACCAGTTTTTTAATCGGCCAGGGCCGCGGGTCGTTGAAGCCCTGGAGATCATGGCGGAGATGCTGCATCCTGGTCTCTTCAAGGTTGTTCACGAGGGGATCGGCTGGCAACTACTGTTCGAGGAGGAAGAGTGAATATCCGTGAGATGACGCCCGTCGATGTGGCCGCCCGGCTTGAGTCGGAGAACAAGGCCGTGTATTTAGATGTTCGCGCAGAACACGAGTTTGAGCAGGGCCATCCCGAGGGGGCGTTGAACATTCCGATCTTCCACTACGACCCGGCCACCGGGCAGCCGGAGCCTAACCACCAGTTCCTAGCCGTTGTTCTTGGCACCATTGATCAAGACACTTCGATCTATGTTGGGTGCGCCTCAGGACAAAGGTCATTTCAGGCCGCGACGCTTATGCAATCGGCTGGCTATGAGCGCATCGCCAACGTAGATGGTGGCTTCTCCGGCAAGCATGACCCCTCTGGTGCCATTGTTCAGCCGGGTTGGGCCGACTGTGGATTGCCCGTTTCGGACGGTGATGGCGGCGACCGTTCCTACAGCGATCTCCTCGAGATTGCGGCGGAGACTCAGGAAGAAGAATAGCCTGGCAAAACCGCCGTGTTGCTTTGGGCTGCCTGCACTATCCTGGATGCAACGATCTCTTTCGCTATGTTGAACAGGATAGGCCACGTAACAGGGCGGAGTGTTGGTTGGTGCCCTGTTCCATTAGTTAGCACTAGGTGCCACGGCAGAAACTGACCCACTCCCGTTGTTCCAACATAAATCGACTGCCTTCGCGCAAAAGGCCAAAGCCCGATTCTCGGCCCAGTAGAGGTCTGGTTCGCTGTCGAGTTTCATCGTGCTGTAGAAGCCGACGTGGCCACCCTGTCTTGGTGATAACAAACAAACAAAGTCGTTACCCTGTACAGCGGGAGTCTGAAACGACTCAAAAGGGATGAACGGATCGTCTTGGGCTTGTACTAGTAGCGTCGGGACCCGAATGTTCTCAAGGACTTTTAGCGAACTGTTGATCGTGTAGTAATTCTCGGCGTCAGTGAAACCGCCAAGGGGAACAACCACGGCGTTGTCCCAATCCCTAATGCCTTGGATGTTTTCGACATCGATCGCATGGAACAAATCCGGTCGTTGTTGTCGAGCGTTGAGATAGCGGTTTTTCAGCCGTTTCAGGAAGTACCTGCGGTAGATCCAATTTTCACGACGCTCGTCGATCGCGGTACAAGCACTGCCTAGATCAATCGGGACCGAGATGGTAGCCGCAGCACGAAGGTCCTTGGGAATGATTTCACCGTACTCTCCCAGAGCTTTCAAGGTGATGTTGCCGCCTAGCGAGAAAGCGATCACTGTGATCGCTGCTCCAGGCACTTGTTCCTCGATGTGCCTTATCGTAGCTCTGAGATCTTCGCTCCGTCCTGCATGGCCGACTGCTAGGCTGGGTGTGTCGTTGGCTTGAGTGTTGCGCAAATCGACACGAACAATGTCGAACCCAAGTGCATAACCCTTAGCTGCGGTCGCCATGACATTGTCGGAATCGGCGCACCCTGCGAGCCCATGTAGCACGATTAGCACGGGTCTTGGGTTGGGTTGCGTTGCGGCACGAGCCGCATTGTGGTGCCCGTTGTCGCTGCTGGTTCGACTAACCTGGCTACTTGGGTCATCATGGTGCTGCGACCAGCGGACGCGCAGTGAATCACCGTCTTCAGACTTGATAATGACGGATTTCGACCAGCTTGCCAGCTGCGCGGAGGCCGGGTCACGTTTGATACGATTCGGCCAGATCGTCTGAAAATGGCGATTCCCGCGCCAGCCGGCGGCGATGAACGGGGGCTCTGAGGTTGCGGCTTCCCCCTTCCGTTGTTCAAACTTGATCATGTCTCCAAGGATAGCCGTTTGAAACTCAACATGGGCGTGCTCGCTGACAAGCCGCCCGAGGAGAATTCGATAATGTCCCAGCGTCCTCGCATCTTCTCAACTTGCAGCATCTTTTTCGTCACAATGGCGGCTATCGTCGTCATAGGAGTTTTTACAACTCCGGCAAACTCGGTGCAGAGTGGCAGAACGGCAGCTGCCAATGCATTTAGTGGAGAACGTGCCCTCGCGTATACAGCCGACGTGGTTGCTTTTGGGCCTCGTGTCTCGGGCAGCGATGCGATCGAACAGACGCGTCAGTACATCGAGACCACGCTGCAAGGGTTCGGATACACCGTGACGAGGGACGAATTTACTGCCACGACTCCACTAGGCTCAGTCCAGATGGCCAACCTGGTCGTTGTGGTTCCGGCAGCTGCTGGTGCTCCAGACGGCCCCGTGATTCTGCTAGCCGGGCATTACGACACCAAATATTTTGAGCGGTTCGAGTTTGTTGGTGCCAACGACGCCGGTTCAAGTACGGGGATTCTTCTCGAGATCGGGCGAGTCCTTTCCGAAAACAAGCCGTCGTGGCCTGTCTGGTTAGTCTTTCTTGATGGTGAAGAGGCCTTTGTCGAATGGAATGATACCGATGGTCGCTATGGCAGCAAGTACATGGCTCAGCGTATGCAGGCGGCGGGGGAGCTTGACCAGATCGGCGCGATGATCCTTTTTGACATGATCGGCGACGCGGACCTTTCGTTTCCTAAGGACGGCAATAGCACGGGTTGGTTGAACGACATCGTTTGGCAGACGGCGACGGACATTGGCCACGATGATGTTTTCAACGACGACTTTTCGCATTTCATGGAAGACGACCACTTGCCGTTCATCAGACGGGGCGTCGCAGCGATCGACCTGATCGATTTCAACTACGGTCCAGGGCACCGCAATTGGCACTCGCCATTTGACACGATGGACAAGCTCGGTCCCGTGGGTTTCCAGGCAGTGGGGGAGACGGCGCTGTCCGCCCTACCAGCGATCGGTGAGCGAATCCTCAAGCGCTAATCAGGTCACAGCAAAACTTTGATAAGCATGGTTCTGGCGGCTGTAGTTAAAGACATGGAAGGCAAAGCTGAGAATTAGGTTTCGCTTTGTTTGCTTCGTGTCGTAATGGTCGTACTTAGACCACCTCGGGGCGTGAAAACCCCTTCAACTTCAGCCCAGTGCGGGTCGCAGGCGGCGACGATATCCCGCAGGATTCGGTTCACTGCGTTCTCGTAGAAAATTCCAAGGTTGCGATAGGCAAGGAAATAGAGCTTCAATGCCTTGAGCTCGAGGCAGCGGGTGTTGGGCGCGTACCGGATGGTTACGGTCCCGTAGTCAGGGAGCCCCGTCTTGGGGCAGATTGAGGTGTACTCGGGATTCTCAATCGTGATGGTGTAGTCATCAAACTGGTTTGGAAAGGTAACAAGTTCGGGGAGTTGCTCGTCGATCCCTGCGTTCGCTTGTTCTTCAGCGTAACCTCCGGAGGTGGTCGGTTCGGTGTTCCGCAGGTCGATCTTTTCATCGCCACTCATGCTCTGTATCCCGAATAGGCGCATCGCGCGGTGCATGTTTCGTGCACGACGATGCATGTTAGTTGGGGGATCTTTGTAACCAGACGCTCCCAAATCCACACTGCGATCATCTCGCTGGTGGGGTTTTCCAGGCCGTCGATATCATTCAGGTTCCTGTGGTCCAGGGAGTCACAGACCGGAGCGCAAGCCACCTTGATTTCGTCATAATCCATTACCCAGCCGGTTTCGTAATCAACGGCGCCGGTGACATGGACCTCGACCTTCCATGAATGACCGTGTAACCGACGACACTTACTGTACTCTGGTGCATGCGGCAACAGGTGCGAAGCCTCGAACGTGAAGCTTGTGACGAGCTCCAGGTGGGGTGAGGGGTCTCTCGGATTCATCGGCGAACTCTCAGTTTCTCCGGCTCAGACGCCGCGTTCGACGTTTGGCCATAGAATCTTGTGGAGCTGAAGCTGCATGCGGACCGGCAGTTCGTCAGCCAGAATCCATTGAGCTAGCTTCCCGAATTGCAGATCATTCCAAACTGGCGAGAACAGCACGGGGCAGCGGTCAGCGAGATCGTGTTCGCGTACCATTCCCGCCGCCCAATCGTAGTCCTCTTGGGTTCCGATGACGAACTTGACCTCGTCACCAGGCCGCAGTCGATCGAGGTTGCTGAGGTCATTCTAGTTAAGCTCACCAGAAGATGGGCACTTTAGGTCCATGATCGCGTGAGCACCTGTCGGCAAGGCGGATATGTCGAACGAGCCGGAGGTTTCGACAAGAACAGTCTTGCCACGCTGTAGCAATGCGTTCGCCAACGCCGGTGTTCCAGGTTGGGCCAATGGCTCACCCCCGGTGATTTCAACCAGGCCGATTCCGTACTGGCAGGCTTCATTGACCAGGTCCGCGAGATGCCAGCGGGAGCCTTCGTAAAATGCATATTCAGTGTCGCACCAACGGCATCGAAGGGGACAGCCGGTGGTACGCACGAACACGCAGGGCAAACCGGCGCGAGTTGATTCGCCTTGAATCGAGACAAAGATCTCCGTGATCGCCAATGAAATCTCGTTAACGGGCTGGGGTGCGATGGTGGTCATGGTTTATGGCCTGAGTGCTACTCGTCGCCTGCATACTCGGTAGGGTCGTCGATTCCGGCTTCCTGGAACCCCTGGCGCCGAAGTATGCAAGCCTCACAGATTCCGCAGGCGCGTCCGTCGGGGGCCGGATCGTAACATGAGTGCGTAAGGCCAAAGTTTACCCCCAGTTCCACGCCCTTGCCGATCGTTTCAGCCTTCGTCAGGTTAATGATCGGAGCGTGGATACGGAAATTGCAAGATCCCTCGATTGATGCCTTGGTGGCTAGGTTAGCGAGCTTTTCGAATGCCACGAGGTATTCGGGGCGGCAGTCAGGGTAGCCACTATAATCACGGGCGTTGGCGCCGATGTAAATGTCATTGATTTCTAAGACTTCGGCCCATGCGAGGGCTAGTGAAAGTAAAATGGTGTTGCGTGCTGGTACGTATGTAACCGGAATGCTGAGTCCAATCTCGCTGGTCGGTACCAGGCGGGGCACCGGAATCGAATCAGTGAGAGCGGAACCACCGAACGACCGCAAATCGACCTCGATAACACGGTGCGCGGTGGCGCCGAGGTCGAGAGCCGTGCGGCGAGCAGCAGCGAGCTCGGCGTGGTGGCGTTGTCCGTAGTCCATCGTTAGGGCGTAACAGTCGAGCCCTTTAGCTATAGCGATGGCCAGCACGGTCGCTGAGTCTAGGCCACCCGAAAGCAATACAACGCCGCCCCGGCGCTCATCAAGCCGCATGGCGCCAGGTTCGGTTTCACCAAGGCTTGCCAAGGTTTTTTCGAAGCCGGCGTTGCTCGCCTGACGATTGTGGATTTTATCTTCGCTGAAGTCCATGGCTCCCTAATACTAAGCGTTTCACAACCCCATTAGGCAGCGACAACTCAGTTTTTATGTTTGGTAAACATTGAATATTCATGTATCCATTCTTATTTTCTTTAACTCTTCAAGCTCGGCCAATGCCTGCAGGTGCATTGGTTCGATTCCTTCCGGTAAAGCCTTATCGATACCCGGGGCATCCTGCAAGAATGCCGCCAGAGTTACATACTCCGAAAGTGTGTGTTCCGCGACAAGCTCAGCGGCTTGATACATCAACCTCAGGTTTAGATGAGCGAGGATCGATCCGCCCAACCGCGCCGCCTTGAAGCCTAAACCCGAAGTCCCGTAAGGTTCGCTACCTGCCTCGCGAATCATAGACTCGAGCCTGAGAGCACGAGACTCTGCATTATCACTGTGCTCGCGCAAGATTTGTCCTGTTTGGCCAGGCTTTCGAGCGAAGCCCTTGCGCAGTGCCCAGCACCAGCGTTCTACAGATAAAGCGCGCTGGAGCCGGCGGGTAACCCATTGGCGGCTCAGCGAAGGTTCGTCGAGCATGCCTACGGCTCCAGGTCGTGAAGTTTGGGACTTTTGAGCATTTTGCACGGCGTGACCATACAACGGCCTTAAGGAATTTCCGATCATGATGGGAAAAACATTGGAGGGTTTCCTCCGTCTTTGCAGTGTGCAATGAGTCTGACGGGATCGCGTTAGCCCAGCTTTCGGTGCCTCGTGATTGTGGTTTTAAGACATTCCCCCCACAAGGTGGAAACATAGAGAGCCGTTGTATGGAGGCGACGGTATGTTTCGGGACGCCTTTTTCTTAATGCTGCTAGTATAAATATTTGTGGCCAGGAGAGTTGAATATGTCGCAACTTCCGGTCGAGATACTCTCCGAGGAAGAAGTTCAGCGTCTGATTGCTCACCCCGATGCCGCTGACATTTTCGGGCTGCGAGACGCGGCTATTTTGTCAGTGTTGTACTACGCTGCTGCGACGGCTGCTGAGGTCACTACCCTCAACATCGCTGATATCGACTGGAACGACGGTATTCTCCGATTGCGGCCCGACTTGGGTCGGCCCCGGCAGGTTCTGATTGAGGAACCTCTTGCTGCCATGCTCAATCACTATCTTGAAGAATCCCGTAAGCCATTGCTTGCTCACGGCGGTGGTATAGATGCTGGGGCTCTCCGTCCGGTTTTCGTCACAAACAAGGGGCACAGAGTGGGTGTGCAGGACATCCGCCAGATCCTTGGGGCCCACGGCAAGGGTGCGGGTGTTGAAGCGAGTGTCAACTACAATACCCTGCGGTTGTCACAAGCTTGGCACCTGCGCGAAGCCGGTGAATCACCCGAGAAGATTCAGCGTATGCTCGGGGCGTCGGGCCGCTCGGGACGTCGCCTAGTTTGACATTCTGTGTTAACGGCCCCGCCAAATTTTCCATCGATCGACCACAGCAGCACCGCGCACGACATGGTATTCGTCGAAACAAGCGACCGTTAGGCAGGAATGGTTAGGCATGACCCGCAGGCGAGTGCCGATTGCCATTGGTTGGTTTACGATGCCGTGTTCCTGGCTTACGGAAGCCAGCTGGAGATTTTGGTGGAGATGGCCTGGTCGCTCTTCGTCGTAGATCGGACCCATGCCCGTTCCTCGCCTCGGCCCGGCGTCCATTGACATAGCTAGTGCCCCTGCATCCACTACGCTGTGATCGGGCATTTTTGAGACGACGCTAGTAAGCACTGACACAGCAACATCTGAAGTTTCACACGAGCCGAGAACGCACTGAGCGTAGTCATAAAAGGCGTAGTTGCCCGGGCGCGCCTCGCTGACACCGTCGAGTGTTTCGACCACCGACATCGCCGGCGTTGATCCGACACTCACATCTGGAACATCCACGTCCACGGCGCGGATTCGAGAGGCCACGTCGACCATCACACTGCGTTCTTGCTCGGCCACGAGGCGCATCGCGTTCTGGTCGGCAGCGTGGTACGCATGGCCTGAATGCGTGAGGATGCCAGCGAATTCTATGCCTGCCGTTGCAGCGACATCGCATGCCAAACAGATGAGATCTTCGGAATCAGGCGCCATGCCGGCTCGGTGGTAGCCGCAGTCAACCTTCAACCACACGCGGAGGCTTTTAGAATTGTTGTGCTGCGTTACCAGCGCCTTAAGGGCTGCACGGGAGTCAATAACCAAACCAAGTTTGATTCGACTGGCGAGACCTAACGCCTCGTCGACTCGGTTCAAGATGACAGGGAAGGCCCACGTGATGTCGTCGAAACCGTGATCGGCGAAAATCTTCGCCTCGCATAGCGTAGAGACCGTTATCCCCGTAGCCCCATTTTTTCGCTGTAGATCAGCGACCTGCAAGCATTTGTGGGTCTTGGCATGTGGTCTGAGACGGACCCCGAGTGCATTGGCTCTCTCCGCCATGCGGGCAAGATTGCTCTCCAGGACGTCTAGGTCCAGAAGCAGGGCGGGTGTCGCGAGTTGCTCGATCGAACTCAACGGGCCGCAAGTGCCTTGGGGTCCATCACCTCTTCGATCAGTGTGTCGAGCCAGACTCCCTGGTCAAAGTATTTCTCTTTCCAGTTCGGGTTGAGCGCGTCGAGGAGTTCTGCAAGTCCGTGACCGATACCGTAAAAGCTAATCGGGTTTCCGCCGTCGATCCCCGAGGAAGTCCTCATGAGCCAGTAGTTGGTCCGGGTTACCTCTTCCCAGAGTCGGCCGTAACTCATGCTGCCCTGAAGGGCAGCCAATCCAGGTTGTTGGTAGAAGCGGCCGTTGTCCTCGAAATCCGCTGCTAGCAAGGAGACGTGCACCTGCGTGTACCTAGCGACACCCTCTTTCCAAGTTTGGTAGCGAAAATAGTTATAAGCGTCGTCCCCGTACTTCAACGAGATGATGGTTTTAAGGTTTTGCAGAGCCGCCCAGGATGTCTCGGCGACGAACGTGCGTTGCACGGCACGTGGCAAGGTGCGTGATCGGCTCCAGAAATCGTACAACGACGAACCGAGTAGGTGGATAGCGTAACCGACATCACGATCACCGTAGGCGAACGGATAATCGAGCTGCAGGGACGGGTAGACGCCTTGGCCGAGCTCCAAATCAGCTACTTTGATTTCCTCCTCGCGTGTCATCTGTAGGACGTGAAACCATTCGTGAGCCAGAGTTACCGCCCACTCATTGGGGCTCTCTTCCGATGGGCGCCAGGCGCCAACCACAGCGGAGGGGAGCCCGGCCACGGGGAAAGCGGCCCGCAAGGCCTGCGGTAAAGTACGGCCACGGTGATAGATTGGCTGACCAAGAAAAGTCTGCTCTGTGAGCTCGAAGCCGCCAGACTCCTTCCAGTTACGCGGTGCGTTCAGGAGGTATTCGTAGTCATCTTCGATGATAACCACGGTCATTGGACTGCGGGTCCATCCAGGCCACACCTCGTTGCCGACGGTGTTGACCAACTGGAAGGCTTCGCGGAGCACGACCACTTGTGATTGAGGCAGCCTGGCTTCTTCTTGTGTTGGCGAAGCCTCGGCTCCTTTGACTGCCGATGTTGCCAGCGAGAGCACTAGCACAGAAGACAAGCAGACGAGCCCGATCAAGCGCACTAACGTTGTGGAGGGAGCGTGGTTGATGGGCGGGGAGAGGTTGTTGGTATAAGTTGAGAAAGTTCTTCGCATAAGGTTTTGGCTTCGGCTGAAAACTCTACCAGGCTTCCAGCGTGGACCGTAGAGGCTCGCGAGACGTGGCGAAGCCTTGATTAAACCGCAAACTGTTCCCAATTTCACATTATCAATTGCCTCGCTCGGTAAGTTGACACATATTTCATGGCTTTCAAGATTGACAACTTCCGCCATTACGTCGACTTGATCGACGACTGGGACGCCTTCGTGGATGCGTGTAAGCGGCCTCTCCCCGTAGTGATTTGGGCGAACCCGCTGCGCCGCGAGGTGCTTGGGCGCCTCAATCACGCTGATGGCCTGCCTTTCTCGATAGAGGAAGATCAGACGGGTGGAGACTTTCTAGTGGCACGGCTAAGAGCCCGCGGTTACGAATGCGAGGAAGTAAGTTGGTATCCGGGAGCCTACAAATTTCTCGATTTTCCTAAGCCGGGGCGTACGCTTGAACACTTGCTTGGCATCTACCACGTTCAGGAGGAGGTTTCGTTGATCCCTAGCGTGGTCCTAACACCTCGCCCAGGGGAACTGATTCTCGATATGTGTGCCGCGCCCGGGGGCAAGACGGCCCAAATTTCTGTCGCCATGGCTTCAGAAGGAACGGTCGTTGCTAACGATGTCCGCATCGATAGGCTGAGGGCATTGCGCAGCAACTGCGAACGTCTCGGTTTACTCAATGTGGCGATGACAGGGCATGATGGAACCAGATATCCGCTAGATGACGGTCCGTTTGACGCAATCCTGCTCGATGTTCCCTGTTCCTGCGAGGGCAATATCCGCCGGGGCATTGGCGCCGACTACGAGCCGCAGGGGACGTTTCTAACTGGGCGTTCGGGCCTCCAGGCAACTTTGTTGGGACGTGCCTGGAAGATGTTGGCGCCTGGAGGCAGACTCGTCTACTCGACCTGCACGTTCGCGCCGGAGGAGAACGAGATGGTTCTTGATTACAGCCTGCGCGATGACGCTCACATTCAGCCGTTCCACATCTCGGGCTTGACCGCCTCTCCTGGAGTCACCACATGGCTTGGAAGGGAACTGCGGCCGGATTGTGCCAACGTGTCGAGGTTCTGGCCACATTCGAATGACACTGGTGGTTTTACCGTCGCGCTGGTCCGGAAGGACGTGGCAAATTGAAGCACTTGCCATTCATTGAGATCGACGGTGAGCCCTACGCTCGATGGTGGCGTGATCGCTTCGATCCAGTGAACGACCCTTTCTTGAGAATGCGCTTCTACCAACGCGGGCGTGCCAAGGTCTGGGTGGGGACGGCGGGGATCGCTAACCTCAGGAGCACACGCACGGATGCTGTTGGTATCCATCTGTTGCGTATTGGTGGGCGCTTCTGGAAGCCAACTTCGGCGGGGATCGTGGCATTTGGCGGAAGCGCCCGGGCAAGCGTCATTGATTTGGATCGTCACGAGACCGTGAAGTTTCTCGCGGGAGAGGATGTCCGCCTAGCCAAAGACGACGTCCGACGCGAAGTGCTACCTCGTGGTTTTATTGCCGTCCGTTATCATGGCGTCGCCATAGGCTGCGCCGAGTGGCATGGTGGAGAGGTTGTGACATCGTTGATCCCTAAGAATCAGCGAATCAAGAAAATTGACCTCTAACTCACGGTCGTCGTATCGTGAATACTGGCCGCAAACTTTAGGTGAATTCGATACAATCGATGTACTTATATCGCCAGCTCATGCTGGCGAGAGAGAGGCTTGAGTTTGAGCGATAGGCCTGATTTGCATCTTTTTACTCCGGGACCGACAGGCAGTACTCCGGAGGTCATTGAGGCTACAGGCCGACCGGTGGTCCCCCACTATGGTGAGCGCTTTCTTACCGTTTACAACCGCTGCATCGATCTCTTCAAGGTCGTATTCCAGACTGAAAACGACCTATTCTTGATAATCGGCCCGGGAACCGCAGCCCTCGATGCATCTCTCTCCAGTGCTCTCCCAGATGGTGCCCGCGTTCTTGTACCCGGTGGTGGATGGTTTGGCCGCCGTATGGCCGACATGTGTCGTGCTCACCGGGCCGATGTGGACTTTGTGGAATTTCCTCTTGATGAGGCAATCGATCCCGAAGTCGTCCGCCGGCATCTTGAGACCACCGACGTACCCTACAAAGCCGTTGCTTGGGTACATCACGAAACCTCAACCGGCGTCCTTAATCCGATGGAGCCGGTTGCGAAGGCGGCGAAAGAGCACGGCGCCCTGACGATTGTCGATGCGGTTGCTTCGTTGGGCGGTGTCGACTTACCGGTTGATGCCTGGGGCATTGATTTGTGTGTCAGCGTCACCAACAAATGCCTTGCCGCGCCGCCCGGAATTTCGGCTGTTTCGGTGAGTTCGGCGGCCTGGGAGGCGATTGATTCCAATCCCTCTAGTCGCAGTTGGTACCTCGATTTGCGCACCTGGCGTAGCTACCGTGAGGAATGGGCTGGCTGGCACCCGTTTCCGAGCACTGTTCCCTCGAACATTATTGAGGCTGCCACCACGAGCATCGAACAGATACTCGAAGAGGGTTTGGACGTGCGCATCCGCCGCACTGCGGAAGCTGCAACTGCCGTGCGCAGTGGTCTCAGCCGGCTCGGTTTCGAGATGTTTGCCCCGGACGATATTGCCTCTCCGGTGACGACTGCGGCTTACGCGCATCCGGAGCTTCCGGCGGCGGACATGCAGCGCTTTCTGATGGAGCGTTCGATCTTTATATCCGGGGGGCTTGCGGACCTCGCGGGACGAATTTTTCGAATCGGACACATGGGTCGCTCGATCGAGCGGAGCGAAGTAGAACTCTTGCTCAGAGCGATCGAGGATGCGTTGCGTGACGCGGGTATATCAGTGTCTGATGGAAGCAGTCTGGAAAGTATCTGGGTCTAAGTGTTTTCTGGGTCGCTGTCGCTGATGTAATCGCCTACCCAAGTCTCTTGGCTACAATAAATATCTGAGCTTCAAGAGCGACCTAGCTAGTGACGATTTCCCAGCCCCAGGTGTAAGTGTACCCATCAACCGACCGCGAATCGTCTCGATTCATTTGCCCTTCCACACGAAAGGTGCCGGAAGCGGCGGGCGAAATGCGTTCAGTTGAGCGGTCGGTTTTGACCACGCCGCCGTTTTCGTCGAGGAACTCGAACGTGACCGTAATGTCTAGCGTTTGAGTTGTGTCATTGCGAAGCTGCACCACCCAATAGTATTCGCCCGGCACCTCCCGCGACGCCGCTGTTGTCCATGCCATATCATGAGCTTCCTCCATCTCAACGATTGCACCTTCGAGCTGTGGCTCTGCCGGTGCGGCGGGTTTCTCGGGTTCCAGCAGGGGCTCTGGCTCAGGAGAGGTTTCTGAGACTGTAGTGGGTTCCTCGGCGGGAGGGGTGTTCTCAGCGGGTTCTTCCGCCCCGCCGCCGCAGGCGACGGTCAGCGCAATGATGGTAGTCAAGGCCAGAGACCAGACCAAACGATTTCGGGTGTGCATCCTTCGAGTTCTCCTTGCGACTTGTTTCGGAGGGCGCGCCCAGTATGGAATCATGACTTGGCGAGCCCGTTGTCCATCCTGAATCGATAATACGATAAAATCAAGGCTTATTGGATACGCACTGAGCGGCGCGCGTCAACCCTAGTGTCGAATTTTCAGCTTGTTACGATTGCTACAAGTTTCGCATTCAACTTTCCAAAACGATAAAGTTTCCGTTTCGGCTATTAAGCATACCATCGTCGTTTACACAGAATCTCCTCGGACAGCCATTGTTTGAGCCTTCCGCTCCTTCTAACCACGACCAGGTGCCAATGTCGGATAGAGCTGTTAACCCTCCATCTACAAGCGACGATTTCCTTCAACAGGCGGATCTTTGGAGTGCCTCCAATTATGCGCCGTTGCCCGTGGTTATCACGCGTGCTGAGGGTGTCTGGGTATGGGATGTCGAGGGCAATAAGTATCTTGACTGCTTGTCGGCTTATTCGGCGGTCAACCAAGGACATTGTCATCCGCGAATTGTCGAGACCATGAGGCAGCAGGCCGGTCGCTGTACGCTTACATCGCGTGCCTTCCAGAACGACCAGATGGGGCCGTTTCTTGAGAAGCTGTGCAATCTCGTTGGCTATGATAAGGCTTTGCCAATGAACACAGGGGCCGAGGCGGTTGAAACTGCCATCAAGACGGTGCGCAAGTGGGGATACAAAGTAAAAGGAGTCGCCGAAAATGCGGCGGAGGTAATCGTTTGCTCGGATAATTTCCACGGCCGAACGACGACAATCGTTGGTTTCTCCACAGAAGAACAGTACAAGGACGGCTTTGGTCCGTTTACGCCCGGATTCAAGGTGGTTAGGTATGGCGACCTTTCCGCACTTGAGGCGGCTATTAACGATAACTCTGTTGGTTTCCTCGTAGAGCCGATTCAGGGGGAAGGTGGTGTCATTGTGCCACCCGACGGCTACCTTTCAGAGGCAGCCCAACTGTGCGCTGGCAACAACGTCGCGTTCATCGCCGATGAAATCCAGACTGGTCTTGGCCGAACCGGTAGATTGCTTTGTTCCGATTGGGACAAGATCCGTCCTGACGTTCTGATTCTCGGTAAGGCTCTTGGCGGTGGTGTCTACCCGGTGTCTGCGGTGTGTGCCGATGATGGGTTCATGGAAGTCTATAAACCCGGCGACCACGGCTCGACATTCGGTGGGAACCCGCTTGGCGCTGCAGTTGCGATGACCGCTCTCGACGTCATTGTCGACGAGAACTTGGCGGGGAAAGCGGAGGAGATTGGTGACTGGTTCATGAACGAACTGCGCGCTATAGACTCCCCACATGTCGTAGAAGTTCGAGGCAAGGGATTGCTCATTGGCGTGGTGATCTCTGATGAGTCTGGTCCGGCAAAACCTTTCTGCAAGGCGTTGAAAAAGCGAGGCATCCTTGCGAAGGAAACCCACGAGCAGGTGATCCGATTCGCACCACCTCTAGTGATCACCCGTGAAACGCTCAAGAGTGTCTTGCCGGACATCTCTTCGGTTCTGCGTGGCGAGGGTTTAGCTGCCTCTTAGTCAAAGTTTTGAGAATCGCTCCAGCGGATTTCAAGCTTGGGCCTGTAGCCAGGAGGAGTCTGAATGAGCGACCTCGGTTGGTTCGCGTCTTTCGCCGTCGTCGCCTTGATCATGATCGTCGTGTCTGGGTGGATAGCATGGTTTTCGCGCCGTTCTATGAAGGCACATAAAAACCAGATCGAAGACATGGTTCTCGAGATGCGCGAGATTATTGACGAGGGTGACCGAGAGCTGCCGCCGGAGAGCTAACAAGCTGGAGTGGAGCTGTCAGGGTTTTGGTTGTCTGGCCAAGGAAACTGATCCGAACAGGTTACTTACTCATGATCACTGGGTATCAGAAGGGTTCCGGAATGAGCCCCTGTGTAAACAGCATCCCGAGAAGCCCAGCGATCAATAGGTAAACGATCATCGGAATTAGCGTGATGCGAATTAAGGCACCTTCCTTGCCAACCAGACCGACGGTTGCGCTTGCCGCCACCACATTGTGCACTGTGATCATGTTGCCGGCTGCACCGCCTACCGCTTGCAGGGCAAGAACCATCACGACCGGCAATCCAGCTGCGGCGGCGACGCTGAACTGAAAGACTCCGAACATTAGGTCGCTGACCGTATTGCTCCCCGCCACGAAGGCCCCCATTGCGCCGACGACTGGGGCAAAGAACGGCCAGGCATCACCGACGGTGCTGGCGAGCTGGTTCGCGAGGTAAATGGGCATGCTTTCAAGCCCGGACTTGTTGAGGCCAGAGTCGATAAACACCCTTACCAGCGCGACGGCGAACAACAGTGCCATCGCTGGTTTAGCAAGAGTCGAGGTAGCGTCCCTCCAAGCGCGGGCTGTTGCTGCCATCGGTTTTCTGTGTAGCCACGGTGTGATCAACGCGGCCAGTGCCAAGACCGTACCGGGAAGGTAGAGTGGCTGGACCCCCTGGGACAACTCGGTCGCAAGGATGCTCTCCCAGGTTAGTTCTACCGATTGGAGCCAGCCGCGCAACGGCAGGACGTAAAGCCTGGTGATCACAAGGATGCTGGCAGCCACGATATAGGGTGACCAGGCTCGCAGGAGCCCGATTTCGCTATCGACGAGGTCGCGAAGTGCCCCACTGCTTGACCTTGACTCGTTGGTCTCTCTAGAGGTGGTTGTTCCCTCACTGGTCCACGTCGGGTCCCAGTCCTCGGTTGGAGCAAAGGTCCACACTGGTTCTCCGTGGAGCAAGAAGCCACGCCGGGCTGCTGGTACTACGATCGCTAGCGCCACAAGGCTGCCAAGAAGGCTCGGGAATTCTGGTCCGAGCAGCCAGGCGACCGCGAGGTACGGCACAACGAAGGCGACCGCAGAAAAAAGTGCGAAGGGCCAGATCGATAGCGCCGTGCGGGCAGAGCGGTCACGCCCGAACATGCGGCCGAGAACGGCCAGCAGCATAAACGGCACCAGTAACCCACAGATCGCATGGACGGTAGCGGCGCGTGCCCCGATACCAGCGATGAACGCATCGTAGGTTACCGGCGATGCATCTACGATCTCCAACACCGAAGGCACGTTGAGTGCTTCTCCCATACCGATGATTATCGGTGTGCCAACGGCGCCGAACGTTACAGCTGTACTCTGGATAATCAGAGCCGAGGCGCAAGCCGCCAGCGGCGGAAACCCCAACGCGACGAGCAATGGGCCCGCGATGGCGGCGGGAGTGCCAAATCCTGCCGCCCCCTCCATGAACGACCCGAATAACCAGGCGACGATCAAAGCTTGCACTCGGGCGTCTGGCGAGATGTCATGGAAGCCGGTCCGGATGACCGCCATGCCACCGGTTTCCCTCAGCGTGTATAGCAGTGCTAAGGCAGGGAGAATGATCCACAACAGTGTCAATGCGATCATCCCACCTTTCAAGGATGCCGCCATGACGACGATTGGGTCCATCTTCCATGCCGCGATCCCAACCGCTACGACGACAACGTAAGCAAACGGCATCGCGCGTGTGGCTGGCCACCGGCAGAGGACTAGAAGGGCGAACACCGCCAGCAAGGGTGCGAGCGCGGCAATAGTAAGCGTCATGGTGACTAGAACATATCACCCGATTGAGCAAAGTCTCACCTTGCTCCTGTGAACGCTATACTCATTGAATGCCTTGGACCGATGATTTTTCAAATGAGCTTGGCAGCGAGGTGCGCGGCCTCGTTGCCACCGATGCGATGACCCGGTCGCTGTACAGTACCGACGCCAGTATTTATCAGTCGACGCCACTCGCGGTGGTCGTACCGGACGACGAGGATGATATCCGCGCAACGGTCGAATTCGCGGCTCGACATGGGTTGCCTTTCCTTCCGCGGGGCGGTGGCACCAGCCTAGAGGGACAGACGGTCAATGAAGCGGTAGTTCTCGACCTGTCGACACGCATTAACAAGATTCTTGAGGTCAATCCCGAAGAACTCTGGGCTCGGGTTCAGCCGGGAGTTGTTCAAGAAAGCCTGCGTTGCCACCTAGCCCAGTGGGGGCTAGATTTTGGGCCCGACACCGCAACCTCGGCGCGTGCCACTCTTGGCGGCATGCTGGGAAATAACTCGGCGGGTTCCCACTCGATTGTCTACGGCAAGACGATTGACCATGTTCACGAGGTTCGCTGTCTACTTGCCGACGGGACTGAGACGGTGTTTGGGGAGATTGACGCCGCTGGATTGCAGGCCAAGCAGAAGCTTGATGGCGTCGAGGGGCGTATCTATCGAACATTAGCAGCGGTTCTTGAGCGTTCCGGCGAGGCGATCCGGGCTCGTTACCCTAAGATTATGCGTCACGTGTGTGGCTACAGCCTCGATTACTTCCTGCGTGGTAAACCATTAAACATGGCCCATCTAATCGTCGGTTCGGAGGGGACGCTGGCGACCATCCTTGAGGCCAAGGTGGGTCTCGTGCAGCGGCCGGCAGCACGCGCTCTCCTGGTATCGCAATTTGATGACTTGGTTGTATGTATGGAAGCGGCTCGCCAGATTGTGCCTACTGGTCCGAGCGCAGTCGAACTGGTGGATGATCTGGTTATCCGCCAGGCGCGTAATCATCCGACTTTGGCTCGGCTGTGTGGTTTCGTACAAGGCGAGCCGGCCGCTGTACTCATCACTGAATACAGCGGCCACGATGGTGGGGAGGTTCTCGGCAAGGTTGCGTTAATGCGCCAGCAACTGGAGCGTGAGGGGCTCGGCTACGGTTTTTATTGCGCTACGACGCCGAAAGAGCAGAGCGACGTTTGGGAGGTTCGCAAGTCGGGGCTGACGCTTTTGATGTCGGTGCAGGGCGACGCGAAGCCGATAGCCTTTGTTGAGGACACTGCTGTTGATGTTGATCGCCTGCCGGAATATGTGCAAAGGCTGCAGCAGGTGGTCGCCGATCACGATACTTCGGCTGGTTTCTATGGCCATGCCTCGGTTGGTTGCCTTCACTTTCGACCGTTAATTAACTGCAAGGACTCCGGCGACATCCAAAAGCTTCGATCGATCGCCGATGATATCCGCGACCTAGTGGTTGAATTCGATGGCTCACTCTCAGGTGAGCATGGTGATGGCCGTACCCGCACCGAGTACTTGCCGGGTTTCTACGGCGACGAGATCTACGGCGCCTTCCGCAATATCAAGACTGCTTTCGATCCGGATTGTCGACTCAACCCCGGCAATATCTGTGACCCTTGGGGAGCAAAGGAGGCGGCCACGCAGTTAGCCGAGCGAGTCGAAGGGACAGCCGATCCTCCGGACACTAGTGGCTATCTGATCGATACAAACCTTCGTTACGGCGCTGATTATCAGACAGTCGTTGCTGAGCGTTACTTGGATTGGTCACGTGAAGGGGGTATGGCAGCGCACATTGAGATGTGCAACGGCAACGGCTTTTGTCGCAAGCTCGATGGGGGCACGATGTGCCCCTCGTATCAGGTGACACGCCAGGAAAAGGACTGCACGCGAGGTCGGGCCAATGCACTTCGCGGGGTGATTTCGGGCGATCTGCCAGCAGCGAAATTCACCAGCCACGACCTGTACAATGTTCTCGACCTTTGTCTGGAGTGTAAGGGTTGCAAAGGCGAGTGCCCGAGCAACGTCGACATGGCAAAGCTTAAATACGAGTTCCTCGCCCAATACTACGATGCCCACGGGACGCCGCGACGTGCGAAGTTCTTTGGCAACGTGGCAAGAACGAGCCGTTTGGGTTCGCGCTTTGCGCCAGTTTCCAACTGGCTAGCGAACTCGGTACCGGCGCGTTGGTTGAACCAGCAGACACTCGGGATCTCGAGCCGCAGGCCGGTACCGCCGTTCGTGCGCCAAACATTCGAGTCTTGGTTTCACTCGCGACCGCCCGTCAATGGGGGTGCCGGTCGAGGAGAGGTCGTGTTATTCCACGACACCTTCATGAACCACAACTACCCCGACGTCGGCCAGGCGGCAGTCAAGGTGTTGGAGGCGGCCGGCTACGAGATCATTTTGGCGCCGAAGGTGTGTTGTGGACGCCCGATGCTTTCAAACGGCCTTGCGTCAAAGGCCCGTCAGCATGCCCAGATCAACGTCGAACAGCTGGCGGGCTTCGCGCAGCGGGGAGTCCCCATAATTGGCTGCGAGCCTTCTTGTCTAATGATGCTGCGTGAGGATTACCTCGATCTGCTACCAGGCAACGAGAATGCGAAGCGGGTTGCTGCCCAGTCGTTTCTAGTCGAGGAGTTCCTCCTGCAGGCTGCTAACGAGGAGGGCTGGGCCAATGGCAATCAAGGTGGTGGAGAACAGTGTCCGTTGGGTTTGGAGTTACAGGAAACGCCGCGGCGTCTTATGGTTCACGGCCATTGTCACCAGAAGGCCGCTGTTGGCATGGCCCCCACCCTCGATGTGCTCGCCTGGGTGCCCGGCTACGAGCTCCGACCGATTGATTCCGGGTGCTGCGGTATGGCGGGATCGTTCGGTTACAAAGCCGAGCACTATGATATTTCGATGGCAATCGGCGAGCGTGTTCTGTTTCCCACCCTGCGCGAGCATCCCGACGACGGCGTTGTCTTATCGGGTATCTCGTGCCGACAGCAGGTCCTTCATGGGACTGGCCGCGCTGGTCGTCACCCGGTGCAATGGCTCGCGGACGCTCTTAGCGATAAAACCCAAGGAAGCGTCTAGAAACTACGATCAGTGCTACATGAAGGACAATAATATATAAAGCCATAAACTCCGAGGAGAGGAGGCGCCCGAGAAAATGTTCAATGAACAAAAAGACGACAACGCTGGGAACTCCAGCTACCGACGATTGGAGCGCGTGGCTGGCTGGTTGCTGTTGGCGACAGGTCTGGTTGTGCTGCTTGGTTACACCGGCTGGGAAATGGTCAACGAATTCTTCCTCAATCCCAAAGAATCGGTTGTGGCGACGATCCGGTCAGATGGCACCGGAGGGTTCACCATGTACTCGACGATACCGGACCTGGCCTACAGACTCGGTGTTGGTGCAGTGCTCGGTGGATTTGTGGTGCTACTGGTTTCCGTCGGCCGTGAGAGTTTGACCAAGTACCGCACAGAACGCTATCGAGAGGTGGAGCGATGATTATTACCACGACCCCTGGAAATATCGCTGGCTACCGCATCGTTAAAACCCACGGGTTAGTGCGCGGTAACACATTGCGCGCGCGGCATATTGGCCGAGATATCATGGCAGGTTTGCGTGCCATGGTGGGTGGTGAGCTCACCGACTACACCAAGATGCTCGCCGAGGCGCGGGAACAGGCTCTCGATCGGATGGTCGAGGAAGCTAGCCAGATGGGGGCCAATGCGGTGATCGGCATCGACTTCTCGACTGCATACGTGATGTCTAATGTCGCAGAAGTCCTAGTCTATGGCACGGCAGTCACGATTGAAGCTGAGTAGAATTTCTAACAGCCTGTGGCGTAATGGCGGCGTTCGTCATGGGCTGCCCAGATTGTGAATCGAAGCTCCGAACCGAGGGCACCTATGCACAAGTGTTTCTTGCGAATCTTAGCTTGCGCCCTTTTTTTGACCATCGTCGCTGTTCCGCCTGCTCGCGGAGCGAAGAAACGGGCACAATCTGGCATCCCGACGCCGCAGTCTGTGTTGGGGCAATCGGTGGGTGCTGATTTCTTTCTGGCGACTTATGACGAGTCTCTCAAGTATTTTCAGGCGCTCGACACTGCTAGCGATCGCGTAGAACTTCTCGAGGTCGGTGAGACGAGCTTCGGACTGCCTTGGCACATTGCGCTGATTTCCTCAGCTGACAACCTACGAAACATCGAGCGTTACCGTGAGATCGCGCAGAGACTTGCACATCCCGAGGGGCTGACCGACGACGAGGCCCGGCAGCTTGCCATTGAGGGCAAGTCGATCGTTCACATTGATGGGGGCTTGCATGCTACCGAGGTTGCCCACGCTCAGCACACGATTCAGCTTGGTTACGATCTGGTGACCGGTGACGACGATCCCGAGATTGCTGCGATCCTGGATAATGTCATTCTGATGTTGTGGTTCTCGATCAACCCTGATGGCCAGAACATGGTCGCCAACTGGTATCGGCAGAACCTCGGTACGATCTACGAAACGTCAGGCACACCAGGCCTCTACCAGAAGTACATCGGCCACGATAACAACCGCGACGGTTACATGATCAACATGATCGAGTCGCGGACGGTGACCCGGGTGACCCGTAAGTGGGAACCACAAATCCTCTACAATCACCACCAGTCGTCACCGTTTCCGACCCGCATCTGGATCCCACCGTTTGCCGAGCCGGTCTCGACCTACGTCCACCCGCTGATGTGGCGTACCGTCAACATGCTCGGAATGTCGATGGCCCAGGCACTTGAGGAACGCGGCCAGGTCGGGGCTACACATATGGGAACCGGTTTCGATAACTGGTATCCGGGTTTCCTCGACCACGCAAACAACTTCCATAACGTAGCTTCGTTTCTTACCGAAACTGCGGCCGCTGGTTGGGCGACACCGCGTTTGTATACGGTCAATGATTTTCCGGCAAATCGACGTGACCTGCGTCCCGAGTCGTTGTACGCGAGCCCTTGGAAGGGCGGGTGGTGGCGTTTGCGGGATGCGGTCGAGTACATGCTGACGGCATCGTTCTCCGTGCTCGATTTCGCTGCTAAGTATAAGTACGACGTACTCTACAATCGCTACCAAGCTGGCCGCGAAACTATTCAAAAGTTCACTGACGAACCGCCGTACGCTTTCTTTGTGCCCCAAGACCAGAGGGATCCAGTAGCTGCCGTCGAGCTGCTTCGGCGTTTAGCGTACAACGGTATCGAGGTTCATCAGCTGACTACGACGGTAATGCACGATGGCATCGAGTACGGTGCTGGTACCTGGGTTATCCCAATGGACCAACCATTTGCTAACTACGTCCGGCAGCTGTTCGCGATTCAAGAGTACCCAGACTTGCGCGAATTCCCGGAAGGACCACCCGATCAACCCTACGATGTAGCTGGTTGGACATTACCGTTCATGGTCGGCATACACGTGATTGAAGCGGCAACTCCCCTTGACGCGTCAACCCGGTTGGCAATGCAGCCAGTGGGAGGAACTGCGGTGACCTGGGACACGGATATCGATGCTGCACCCTTCGACAGCGCTCCGGGCGTCGGCTTTGATACGAATGAAATGGCTGCAGGGATCATGCCACCGCCCGGCCAGATGACCGGTTCGGGAGATGCGTTGGTTGTTGATGCGGCGCAGAATAACTCCTTCAGGGCCATCACCGCGGCGCTCGCCGCTGGTGGCCGGGTACAGTTCCTCCCCGGAATGCCTGGCGTTGACGGTGAAGGCGGTAAAAGCGGTCACTACTTGATCAGTGGTATCGATGACGCCACCCTTCAACAGTGGGTTGAGGACTTCGCTTTGCAAGCGACGCGGAGCAGCACCGGTGGCGCCGATATTGGCAACCCCCGCATTGGCCTGTATCAGCCATGGGGTGGGAACATGGACGAGGGTTGGACTCGTTGGGTTGTTGAGATGTACGGCTTCGACTCCGTCACCATCCGGCCGGGTGACATCAAGGCTGGCAACCTGCGCGAGCGTTTCGACGTTATCGTGTTAGCTGACTTCGGAGCGCGCACACTGATCGAAGGCCGGGCCCCTGGGAGTGTGCCGGGACGCTATGCTGGTGGCATTGGCCGTGAGGGTGTCCGCATCATGGATGCGTTCGTACGCCAAGGCGGCACACTAGTGTGCATTAACAACAGCAGCATGTTCGCGATCGACGAGTTTCACCTGCCGGTGAGCAACGTAGTCGAAGACGTTGGCCGCTCCGAGTTCTCTCAGTCGGGTTCGATCCTTGAGCTCGAGATCGATGCCTACCATCCGTTAATGAGCGGCATGTCGACGGATTCCAAGATGTTCGTTGGCCGAGGGCCGGTCTTTACCGTCGAAGATGGTTTTGAAGGAACAGTGTTTGCCAAATACCCCGAGCAGGGTTCACCGTTGGTTTCTGGGTACATGCTTGGCGAGGAACACGTGCAGGGATACGCAGCAGGGGTCAATGTGCGCCACGGCGATGGGAATGTAGTCCTCCTCGGTTTTCGGCCGCAGTGGCGCGGGCAGACGTTCGCCACCTTCAAGATCCTTTTCAACGCGGCGCTGTTCCATGGCGAGATGGCAGCTGAAGCGCAAGGCTCGCCAGGTTTCTGGGAACCGCCCGAAGAAGTCGAAGACGAGGGCGGGGAAGAGTCCGAAGAGGGTAGCGGGCCCGGGGGCCGTGGTGGTCGGAGAGGGTCGCGCGGAGGGCGTTGAACTGCTGACTTTCACCACCTGTTCTTGTGGTTCTGCGTCAGTGATCGGCGCCCTATTTGTCTTCAGAGGAGACGGTTGCTAGCTCGTTTTGGTGAAGAGTGAGGGAGCAGTCGAGGTCTCAAGTTTGTCTTCTTCCCCATGCTGCTGTTTGCCCCCGAGCAAGCTTTTGAGCCCTCTTTGGATGTCGTCGTTGATCAGGTAAAGCGCCGGTACCAGCAGTAATATGAGGAAGGTCGAGCAGGACAGCCCCCATACGATCGCGTAGGCCATCGGCGATAGCCACGCTGATTGCTGGTCACTGACCAGTGTAAGTGGTAACACGCCAGCTATCGTTGAAAGCGATGTCAACAAGATGGGTCGGAAGCGACGTTTAGCACTGAGAGCCACGGCCTGAATCCGGTTAATTCCCCTGGCCCGCATCTCGTTAATGAAATGCACCAGTAGCAAGGAATCGTTGACAACGATACCTCCGAGGGCAATGACACCGAACAATGCCATGAAGGTTAACGGTTTTCCTATTATGAAGAAGCCGATCACCACTCCGATGAGACTCAGTGGTATGGCGAACAGGACGACGAGTGGTTGTGTGAAACTCTTAAAGATGGCTCCGAGGATTGAATACATCACCAAAACCGCGACGATGAATGCCTGGAATAGAGACGTTAGGCTCTCAGTGGTATCCGATGCTTCACCCCCGAAGGCCAGGTGGTATCCGGGGTAGCGTGTGCTGAGATCGGTGAATTGATTCTCGATCATGGTGTTTGCTTCGACTGACGTGACGATGTCGGCATCAACGTCGGCGATCACTGCGATCACCCGCTCTCGATCACTACGATCGATCTGTCCCAGCCCGGCACTCGTTACCAGCGTGGCGACGTTGCCGAAGGGCACTAAGTCCCCAGTCGGTGTAGGGATGCGCATCGTGGCGATGTCATCGGCTGTGCGGCGATACTCAGGCAAGTAACGCACACGGACATCAATATTTTCATCTTCTTCCTGGACGGTAGCGACGATGTTTCCGTCCATAGCGGTGCGAATAGTTTGGCCGATGCTATTTACGGACAAGCCGAACACAGAAGCGCGGGCTTCATCCACTTCGACTCGAACCTCGTCCTTGCCAGCAGTGAAGCTATCGGTAATGTCGTAGACACCATTTAGACCGCGCAGGTAACCTTGAATCTCA
>Ga0310125_10000003_pt1 | contig 103408 bp, 67 predicted proteins | sample CB11b_Tmax_Bot8__FD_203508 | JGI IMG/M metagenome (GOLD analysis project Ga0310125, IMG submission 203508) | Marine microbial communities from Western Arctic Ocean, Canada - CB11b_Tmax_Bot8 | ecosystem: Environmental > Aquatic > Marine > Oceanic | place: Canada: Western Arctic Ocean... | reverse complement strand
AGCCGGGCAAACTACTCAACGAAGGCATCTACGCCCAGGTACGGCACCCACGGTATCTGGGCGTCATGCTCGGCGGTATCGGAATAGCATGTATCGCCAACTACCAGACTGCCTGGGTAATAATGGCAGCATTGGTTCCCGTCACCTACCTGCTGACGGTTGTTGAGGAAAGGGAGCTGCGTGACCGCTTCGGTGAGCAATACACGCGATACGCTGAGAAGGTTCCACGGATCATCCCGAGCCTGGGCTCAGCACCCCCAAGTGACCAAAACGGTGCACTCGGGGGACGCTAAACAGCGTCAGAGTTCCTGGTCGACGGTTACCAGAGAAACTCCGCCGCTTTAGGGTCGATTGAAAGTCCAGAAAAGGTTCGATTGCGGGTTCGACTTTTGTCACCGCCTGATCGACGGCTACCCGCGAAACTCAGCCATAACCGGCGTAGAGTTCCGGCATGCGAATGACTCCGTGGCGTTGGTATCTGGACGCGTGGCGCAACTATTTCAACTTTAAGGGCCGCTCGTCGCGCGCGGCGTATTGGTACTTCTGCCTGGTCCATTTGATCGTTTTTTGCCTGTTCCTGATCTTCGATATTGTTACCCCCGAGCTAGCTGATGTCCCCATATTTGCAACCTATTATTCAATTGCGGCAGTCATCCCGGGGTGGTCGTTGACCGTTCGACGGCTGCATGACAGGGACATATCAGGATGGCTGATATTGATCGGAGTGGTGCCAGTCCTAGGCGCGTTCATCCTCCTTTACCAGTTTGTCCAGGACAGCAAACCAGGCGACAACCGGTACGGCCCGAACCCGAAAGGCAGCGATACAGCCCCAGCCCCGATGCCCTCGGCGTTCATCAAGAAGCGGGTGTTGAAGCTTTGTCCCTACTGCGCTGAGGAAATCTTGTTTGCAGCGATCAAGTGCAAACACTGCGGCGAGTTCTTAACCGAAAAACCAAACGAGGGTGCCGACGATGAGTGAAACGACCGTAGTGGATGCCAGACTCGACAAGCTAGAGCAAGACCAACCGGCGACTGACCCTGACGGTCGGAGCGTTGCTTCTGGCGCTGGCAGCGGTGCCTTTGATCGGTGCCATGATGCCTGAACAGATACCGCAGGTGATACGGGCGCGAGCCTTTCACGCCATCGACGGGAACAGCACCCTCCGCGCCTTGATGGACGACAAGAACATCGCCTACCTCGACGAGAACCGCGTCCGTCACACGCGCCCAGTTATATGCCGACGGATTCTTCTTGAGTGACGAGAACGGCAACGTAGTTTGGCGCTCGCCCGAGCGCTAACCAGCGGCATAGGATGCTGTGATCAAGGTCGAGTAGAGATGCCCGACACCTGGGCCGATCAGGACATCCGGGAAATTAGTCGCTGCCTGGAGGGAGTTCGACACCCTGCCCCCGGCTTTGATAGGCTCGGGCCACTTTCAACCCGTAACCGGAGGCTGCCGCCATGCGATGTTCACGGTCCGTGATGTCCCGTCGCTCCGCCATTTTCTGCTGTGCCTTGATCATTGCTCTGCCACCGGCGGGTGTAGCCGCGCAGCAGGAAGCAATCACTGCCATCCGCGCCGGCCGTTTGGTCGAGCCGGAAACCGGGACGACGGCAGTTAATCAGATCATCCTCGTGCAGGGCGGGCAAATCACGGCGGTGGGCGCCGATGTGTCGATTCCCGCCGGTGCCAAGGTCATCGACTTGTCCAACCTCACCGTGTCACCCGGGCTGGTCGACACCCATAACCACTTGGCGCTTACATACAAGATGGAGCCGGAGAACAACTTCTATTACCTGACGTACGTTCTTGATTCGACGCCGCTGCGCGCCATCCAGGCCGCATCGAACGGTATGCAGATGCTGTCGGCCGGGTTCACGATCGTCCGCGACATGGGCAACAACGGCAACTACGCCGACACCGCGCTGCGCGTCGCCATCGAGCAAGGCTGGATCCCGGGCCCGACGATCATCAATTCCGGGATCATCATCGGCGGCATGGGCGGGCAGTTTTGGCCAACACCGGAGATGGCGTTGGACCACAAAATCGTGTACCCAGAGTACCTTGATGCCGACACCCAGGACGAAATCGTCAAAGCGGTGCGCCAGAACATCCTGTTCGGGGCCAAGGTCATCAAGATCTGCGTCGACTGCAAGCCCTACGGCTACAGTGTCGAGGACATGAAGCTGTTCGTCGCCGAGGCTGCCAACGCCGGAATGAAGGTCGAGGGACACATCCAGACGCGGGAGGGAGCGCGTCGCGCCATCGAGGCCGGGCTATGGTCGCTTGCCCACGACGGACCGCTCGACGACGAGCTCCACAAAATGATGGCCGAGAAGGGCATCTTTCGGGCCGGCACCGAGACACCGGCCACGGCGTGGAGTACAACCAGCCAGGCGGCCTTCGAGCGCCGCGTCGAGCTCCTGCGCAACGCCTACGATAACGGCGTCAATCTGACCTTCTCAACCGATGCCGACTACTACATCCCGGGCATGACGCGTGGCGAGCTGGTTATCGATTTCATCAAGACCTGGCAAGCGGCCGGCATTCCCGACGCCAAGATCTTGGAGATCATGACGATCAACGGCTACAAGTGCGCCGAAACCTACGACCACCGTGGCCCGATCAGGCCCGGCATGGCCGCCGACATGATCGCCGTTCCGGGCAACCCGATGGAGGACATTGACGCTCTGCGCGACGTCCAGTTTGTGATGAAGGACGGCATGGTGTTCAAGCGCGACGGTGTGGTGACGCCAGAGGTGTTCTTCAACGCCGGGCCGGTGAACGGCTGGCGGATTCGATAAAGTCGAGACAGGAACAGCTACTCCGAGAACGGGTTCAGGCTCAGATGAAGGAGCGAGAATAGCCATGACTCACGAAACGAAATGGAGGTTGTGGCTCACAGTAATAATTCTCATTGCAGCTTTTTTCGCTGTTGCCTTGGTGAACCGGTGGATCGGATACTAATTTTCCGCTATCCCCAATGAGCTTTCACTGCTCGTAGCGGTTGCGGCCCGACCACGATAAGCGTGAGAACGCCTTCGACGGCTACCAGCGAATAACCGTACCCAACAGCATAGAGTAAGGTACCGAATAGCGATCTTTCGAAAGGTCGAATTCCCTCAATTGTAAGTGGAATAGGATGACCACGATGAAGACCTTGACCTACTTTCATGATGTTCTCTGACTGCGTTGTCAACTAGCAGGCCGTGCGCTTGCCAGCGTGGTAAAAGACTTCCCTGATATCAAAGTCGACAAAGTAGGATTTCGCGCCAATCGCGACCTTGCTATGGAAGCAGGTGTTAAATCGATTCCAGCGCTGGTCTACGGCGACAGGAAATTGAGTGGTTTGTTGTTGACCAAGGCCAAGATTCGCCACTTTCTTGAGCAAATCTGAACGCGTTTTGCTATTCGACCTAAGGTTTGCTATTCACAGCGACTGGCACACGCGCCACGCGTAACGTCAGGCGACGGCTACCAGTGAAACTCCGCCGCTTTAGGGTCGATTGCAGGTCAAAAAGGGGGCGATTACGGGGGCAATTGGGACCTTTAGGGGACAATCAGGCAGATTGGCCGTGTAGCGATACCTTCCTAGATCACTGTAAACTCCTAGTAGGAAAGGGTTTCCATCTGGCGCGCCCGTAGCTCAGTCCGGATAGAGCAGTGGACTTCTAATCCTATCTAGGCGATTTTGACGAATCCTTTATTGGCGCGGGTTTGCGCCGAAACCCTTGTAGCCATTGGGCGCGATATCGTCTGATATCTCCTGAAACGTCTCCGACATCTCCGTCATCTCCGGCGCTTTCCGGACCATTATGGGGACCATTTTTGTCACCGCCTGATCGACGGTTTCCCGCGAAATCCCGCCCCAACCGGCGTAGAGTTCCGGAATCCAAGTAGGTACTCAGATCAGGTGACGTCGGCAGGCGGTCACATGACTCGATAGGAGCAGGGAAACATGTCGAAAAAGATGATCGTGCCGTGCCTCCGTGTCGCCGGGTTCGCAGTCCTCTTCATGCTCCATTCCGCCCACGTGTCGGCACAGATTCCTGCGGAGGCCGAAGCGAGGCTGCGGGGCATTTACGAACGAGGCGAGCTCGATGCCCGGTCCTTTCGGGAGCCCTGGCTCCCGGATGGCTCTGGCTACACGGCGCTGGAAGCGCCGGCCGGGGCGAACGAACGTGAGCTCGTAACCTACGATGCAGCTAGCGGCCAGCGTACCGTGCTGGTCTCCCTGGCACAGCTCATTCCTCCCGGCGGTACCGAGCCCCTTGCGATCGAAAGCTACACGTTCTCACCGGACGAGAGCTGGTTGCTGTTGCAGACGAGCAGGAACGATCCCGAAGGCCGCGTCGACGAGTACTGGAAGTTGGAACGGGCGTCGGGGACTCTTCGCAGGGTGGTCGCTGGCGGGTCGAACCGCATTTCTCCCGACGGCCAGCGCATCCTTTACGCTGAGCAGGGGAATCTGCACGTCTACGATCTGCGCAGTGATCGGACGATTGCCGTCACGAAGACCGGCGTCGCTGGCGCGGTTTCGAACGGTAGTGCGACCTGGAGTCCCGATGGAGAGTGGATCGCCTTCGTAGAGACTGACAGGTCCGATGTTCGACTCAGGTCGATGCTCGTCCCGGGCGATCCGTCGTATCCAGAGGCCAGAGAAGTCCGCTTCGCCAGGGTTGGCGAGACCATTCCCGCGCTGCGTGTCGGCGTCGTCGACGCCCAGGGCGGCGAGACGCGCTGGCTTTCCATCGCCACGCCGGCAGAGGGCTTCTATCTCGGAGAGGTCGGCTGGGCCGGAAACTCCAACGAGCTGCTGATCGAGAAGCTGAGCCGCTTCCGCGACGAGCGCGAATTCCTCGTCGCCAGCGTTCGTATCGGTGCGATCACCCGCATCTTCCACGAATCCGATCCTTCCTGGGTCATCGCTAGCTACCGGACCAACGCCGGGCTTGAGTGGATCGGCGACGGCCGCGCATTCCTCGTGCTCAGCGAAGCCGACGGCTGGCGGCATGCTTACGTCTACTCGCGCGGCGGCGATCAACAGACCCTTCTGACGCCCGGCTCGTTCGACATTATCGAGCGCGGCGTGGTGGCTGAAGCGGAAGAGTGGTTCTACTACTCCGCCTCTCCCGACAACGCTACTCAGAAGTATCTCTACCGGGTGCGGCTGGACGGCGCCGGGGAGCCCGAGCGGATCACGCCCGTGGACCAGCCCGGCTGGCACGACTACGACTTCTCCCCCGGCGCCCGGTGGGCGTTCCACACCTACTCGACGTTCGATGCTCCCCCGGTTACCGAGCTCGTGGAATTGTCGGAGCATCGTGTCGTGCGCGTGCTCGAGGACAACAGCGAACTGCGTAAAACCGTCGCGCCGCTGATCTCCCGGCCAACCGAGTTTCTGGAGCTGGACATCGGCGGCGGCGTGATCATGGATGCATGGATGATCAAGCCCCGCGACTTCGATCCGTCCCGGAAGTATCCGGTTCTCGTTTTTGTGTACGGCGAGCCCCACGCACAGCAGGTTCTGGACGCTTGGGGCCGAGGTAACGCAAACTACCATCGTGTGATGGCCAGTCTCGGCTATCTCGTAGTGTGCATGGACGGGCGTGGCACGCCGGCGCCAAAGGGAGCCGCGTGGAGGCGGGCCGTGTTTGGCAGCCTTGGTCCGCTGTCCACAGAGGAACAGGCAGCCGGCGTACTTGAGTTCGGCCGTATCCGCCCCTACGCCGACCTGTCCCGAGTCGGCATCTGGGGGTGGAGCGGTGGTGGTTCGAACACGCTGAACGCGATGTTTCGGCGGCCGGATGTCTATCATGTCGGGATCGCCGTGGCCCCCAAGCCGCAGCCGCACCTCTACAACGCCTGGTTCCAGGAGATCTACATGCGCACCCGCGAGGTGAATCCGGAGGGATACCGCCAGTCCGCCCCGATCAACTTCGCCGAAGGCTTGGAGGGAAACCTCCTGATCATCCACGGCACGGGAGAAACCAACACCCACCTGGAGATCACGGAGGGGCTCGTTGATCGTCTCATCGAACTGGGCAAGTCGTTCGACTACATGACGTATCCCAACCGCGACCACGGTATTCGTATAGGCAGGGGCACATCGTTACACCTGCGCATGCTGATGATTCGGTACCTGCTCACACACCTGCCCCCCGACCCTCGGTAGCCGGGGCGCTAACCAGCTAGCAATAACCTCAACCCCAATGTGCTTGTACTACATTGGGACAATCGGGCAGATACTGCATTGAAGCTGATTTCTGGTGTTTAATCTTTGGTCAGTTGTTCATTTTCTCCAATGGTTTGTAATTGGCAGATTTCTCTTAAGAAACTGGTACGTTTTCTTGGTTCTTTCAATTGGTTGGGAATTACTTGAACTTGTCTTGCCACATGAGTTTGCAAGAGAATCGACGGTAAATAAGTTAGGTGATGTAGGTGTTAATTGTTTGGGTTTCTATCTAGGAAATTTGTCGAAGACCTGGCCGCTTAGAATTGAGCGTAACTAATGCTCTCGGGGCAATCGGGCAGATTGGCCGTGTAGCGATACCTTCCTAGACCGCTGTAAACTCTTAGTGAGAAAGGGTTTCCATCTGGCGCGCCCGTGGCTCAGTCCGGATAGAGCAGCGGACTTCTAATCCTATCTAGGCGTTTTTGACGAATCCTTTATTGGCGCGGGTTTGCGCCGAAACCCTTGTCATTATTAGTGCCGAATCCACCCTGAATCCTTCCGAGGATTCCGAGCAGTTCGGTGGTTTCCGTCACGACTGGGACAATCATCGGGACAATTTGCTCGGTTCGCTGGAACCTTTAGTCCTGCCAATTCGAGTCTCAAGTACCGTAATTTTCGTCAGCAACGGTAACTCGTCAGTTAAGTTCCTCCATATCCACCGGGCTAGGTTCTCGCTCGTTGGGTTCTCGAGTCCTTCGATTTCGTTTAAATATTGATGGTCCAACTGGTCGTATAAGGGCCTAAACGCTGCCTTGATCTCCGCAAAGTCCTGGACCCAACCAACTTCATCGTCTACTTGGCCCGAAACGTGGACCACAACCCGAAACGAATGGCCATGAAGTCGCCCACATTTGTGTCCTTGAGGAACTCTGGGCAAAAGGTGTGCAGCTTCAAATGAGAATTCTTTAAAGATTTCCATTTATCGGAATCTAGTCGGTCGAGTTCTTCGCTAGGGAAGCTCGAGAAGTTTATGAATCTGTACGGACATACGCCACCGAGGGTTTTTAATGCAGTAAAGCGCAACTTCACGCATGACGCTGTTGTCTAGCCTCGTATCCCCTACCGATAACTGCGAGCCATCGGCTGCATTGATTGAAGCCCTAGCCTGAAGATACCAATACTTGAAGTCCAGCGAGTCAGATGCGCTTTCAAAGATCTCCGGATCGTAGGCAGGGTAGATCACCTTAAATTCATCACCGCTGCGAACCTTGAGGTCCGCAGGATTACCCTTCGGGCTAACACACACCCAGTCAAGCAACTCACGCACCTCTTCTAGAAGAGCAGTACGTCCATTTGTCTCGATCGCAAATATGGGACGTCGTTTCGATCGAACCGTCATCTCGGACATCATGTGCTCCAGTAAGTCTCGATCAAGCTGCAGAAGTGGCTCGCCACCAGTGAAGACCACGAGGGGCACACCAGATATCATCCCCGCTTCCCCTGCGGCTGAAATGACCCTTTCGGAGATATTCTCTAGCGTTGCACGTTCGCCATTAACAAAGTCAGTGTCACACCAGAGCGCACACTCGGCCGCATTTTCTTTTGCATCGGCACCCCGAGTTCCCTCATGTCCCGACCACATGTTGCACCCGGCGAACCGCACGAAAACAGCAGGTGTTCCCGCGTTGTGACCTTCCCCCTGAAGGGTCGCAAAAATCTCCTTAATAACGTACAAGGCTCAGGCCTGGTATGGGGCGGGATCCGCCATTTCGTTGTCCTCGAAGCCCTTCAATCTCAGCAAACACGCGTCGCATCGGCCGCAAGCTGAACCCTTTTCGTCCGGATCGTAGCAAGTCCGTGTCAGTGAGTAGTCCACGCTCAATTCAATTCCACGCCTAATAATCTCTGCTTTGGTGAGATTAACAAGGGGAGCGTGAATTCGGATCGCAGACTTGCCATCTACCCCCATTTTGGTGCCAAGGTTCGCTGTTGTCTCAAATGACTGGATGAACTCTGGCCGACAATCTGGGTACCCACTGTAATCAACAGCGTTAACACCGATAAAAATGTCTCGGCATTCAATTACCTCAGCATATCCAAGGGCGTAGGATAAAAAAATTGTGTTCCGCGCGGGCACATACGTAACAGGGATCCCCGTGGTCATCTCGACATCGTCTCGATCCTTGGGCGCATCAACCAGACCTCTCACCCGATCCTGCCGGCACTCTCCCTTCTTCTTCCAGCAATAGTTGTTGTCGATCAGCCAATTCTCCTTTTGATACTCGTGGGATTTGCGTTCCTTGACCACTATCTCGACAACATCCAGAAATTTCGGTTTAGCTCCACCGACACGCCCGTCGTAGCCGATTTCTAGGTTGCTCAACTCACCCTTGCTTCTGTCCCCAACAGGACGAATCCACGCGTAACCGCTATCTGTTTTTTCTTTCCCGACGACGCACCGACCGCCTTCTTTTCTTGAATTCGCGAAGCATACAAACGTCTTTTTCTGCGACATTCTCAGACCAAGTTGGGACAATCCTGGGTCAAAAGGGTGGCTCAAAGTTACCGCCAGTCTTGCTACCGCTGAGCGATCTGTCCAGGGGAACCCCTGACGTCTACCGCGAAACTCCGCCGCTTTAGGATCGATTGCAGGTTCAAAAGGGGGCAATTAGGGGGGCAATTGGGTCCTTTTGGGGGCAATCAGGCAGATTGGCCGTGTAGCGATACCTTCCTGGATCGCTGTAAACTCTTAGCGAGAAAGGGTTTCCATCTGGCGCGCCCGTAGCTCAGTCCGGATAGAGCAGTGGACTTCTAATCCGCCGGTCGCAGGTTCGAATCCTGCCGGGCGCGCCTTTGCCTATGAAGTGTCTGCAATCGTTCGGCACCATCTCACTACTTGCCACTGCACGGTGGTGCCAATTCGGAAGTCCGACTATGCTGATCTGCCCATGCAACGCTCATTTCCAACACCAGCGAGCCTTTCGTTATAAGAAAGGATTGATATGCAGACCTCGTACCGTGTAACTCTGTGGACTATTTGTGGTGCCTTACTTGCGATAATCCTGGTCTCTGCACCGGCCTTAATCGCACAGCAGAGCAATGACGAGGACGTCGATCACGCTGGGATCATCCGGTCGTGGACCGATGCCAACCGGGAGCGCGGGCGTAAAATCTACGACCTTCACTGCTACAGCTGCCACGGTTATGACGGCACCTCTCGCTTGCCAGACGCTCGCTCTTTCAACACCGAAGAGCTGCGCGCTGGCAGCGACCCCTACAACATGTGGCTGACGCTCACCGAGGGCTTCGGGCAGATGGTGCCTCAAACGCAGTACACACCACAGGAGCGTTATGACGTTGTCCACTTCATTCGCGAGGTACTGATACGCGGCCGCAACCGTGATCAGTACTTCGAAATCACTGATGAGTACCTCGCCTCGCTTCCGGAGGGAACCCGCAAAGTGGACCTGACGGTTCTCGAAACCCACCCGCGTGATTATGGCCCGGTGCTGACGTCACAGTTCCGTCGTGAGGTCAACCGAGCGATGAGCTTTGACCTCGGCCAGGATGTGTTCGTAACTTACGACCTACACCGAATGCGCCAACACCATGCATGGGACGGATTCCTGAACCTGACCGAGACCCAACACATGCGCTACCGAGGCGAGCGTCAGCCTTACCCAGATGGCGAACCGCTCGCAGGCCTGCAGGAATATTACTGGGCATTCGGTGACGAATTTGAACCGGCTCCGGAAGTCTCACTAATGGCGGGTCTTGAAAATAGCAAGTCCATGGGGCCCACCGACCCAGCGCTAATTAACTACCATGGCCACTATCTCGATGGCCGTACAGCGACGTGGTCGTTCAGCGTCCTCGGGCGCGAAATCTTAGACAGGCCACGCGCGCACCGCACGGACCACTTCGTAGTCCTAGAAAACGTGATTCGTGTAGCACCCGGCAACACGGCGTTACGCCTCACCGTCGGTGAGCTAGAAGTTGCCGCCGACATCGCTGGAATCGTTCCGGACCGCCGCGAGATTTCGGGGGGGCTGGAACCCACCGGTCCAGCTGGCGATCATTTGGTGATCGCAGCAGAGGGCCAGCCGGGCGGAATCGGCCGTTTCACTGCTGCCACCGTCGCTGGTAACACCGACGCGCTGCGGTGGGAAGTAACTAAAGGGCATCGGCTCGGTCTGCACATTCCGGCGAGCAACCAACCTATCGTCATCCGTGTGCTGCGGTTCGGCGGGGAAGGAGCCGAGGAACTTGCACATGCGCGCGACTATGTAGGCATAGTCGTCGCGAATGGCTTAAGCACAGCACCTGACCTGAGCGGGGTCATAAGTGGCGGGACTCCCCGGTGGAATCAGACTCTTGTAACCCAGGGGGTTCTCAACGTCCGAAAGCCACGCTATGACCCGATCGATTACCGCCGCACCGAGGGAGTTTCGCCCTTTCGGATCAAGGACCGGCCTCGTGTTGAACTGCCACAAGAACCAGCCGCCTATGTGGTCGATGAAATTCCACTTCCTGATGACAACCCTTGGAACGCCTGGATGCGCACCTCAGCGCTGGACTTCTTCGATGATGGCCGTATCGCTGTGGCAACACTCGGTGGCGATGTCTGGATCGTTTCGGGCGTAAACGACAAACTAGACAACGTCGAGTGGCGCCGTTATGCCACGGGCATGTTTGAACCACTCGGGGTAAAGATCATTGATGATGTCATCTACGTCACCGCGCGCGACGGCATAATCCGACTACACGATATCAATGATGATGGCGAGGCAGACTACTATGAGGACTTCTACGCTGACCCCGACGTCTCCAACGGCTTCCACGCGTACAACTTTGACCTCGATACCGACTCGGACGGAAACCTCTACTACGTCAAACCCGGGCTCTTCACCGACTATTCACAACCCGGCGGTATGCTGAAGATCTCACCCGACGGTAGCAGGGTAGAAATCATCGCTCGCGGTTTCCGCGTGCCCAACGGCATGGGCATTGACCCAATCGACGACACGATCTACGTCAGTGGCCAAGAAGGCAGTTGGGTTCCAGCGTCGAAGATCACCATCGTGCCCCAGGTCGAGGGCGAGCAACAGTGGCTGGGTGTGTCGCAGCGCAGCGAGCCTAACTTTGAGTCCTTTCTGCAGCCGATGATCTGGATGCCGCGCGAATTCGATAACTCCACGGCTTCTATGCAGTTCGTACGGGACGAACGCTTCGGTCCACTCAACGGCAAACTCGTGCACACTAGCTTTGGCAAAGGTTGGATCTACTATCACATGCAAGAGCAGGTAGACGGTGTGACTCAAGGGGCAGCTGTGGCGTTACCGTTCCAGTTCGACAGTGGGCTCCAACGTCTACGCGTTAATCCTGCCGACGGTCAAATCTATGCTGTCGGCCTCACTGGCTGGGATGCCGAGGCTACTGAGCGGGACGGCACGCTAAGTCGAGTGCGCTATACCGGCGCGCCAGCCTACCTTCTGACCGAAACACATGTTCAAAGTACCGGTGTCGAGCTCAGCTTCAGCTTCGACCTCGACCCAACAACTGCTGGAGCCGTAACCAACTATACGGTCGAGCGCTGGAACTATCGGTGGACGTCACGCTATGGCTCGGATCATTTCTCCATCGATCGCCCCGGCGAGACCGGCAACGACACCATGACAGTCACCGACGCAATCGTTTCGGACGATGGCCACTCAGTTTCACTTAGACTCACGGACATGCGGCCCGTGCATCAGCTAATGATCCGTATGGACATCACAGCAGCCGATGGAACACCGTACAAGGAAGTAACCTACCTGACGGTGCACCGCGTACCTGAACCCGGCTAAGGCAGAGCACCCCACGAGAAGGAAAGGCAGACCCGATTGGACAACACCAAAAGATTATTTGTTGCGAGCTTCGTGACACTAATCGTCGCCGGCATCGGCTTCGCTATCCGCGGGGCAATTCTAGGCGACCTCGGGACACAGTTTGGTTTTACCAAGACCGACCTCGGAACAATCACGGGGGGTGGACTGGTGGGCTTCGGCCTGGTGATCCTGTTGGCCAGTGCGATTGCCGATCGGGTTGGGTACGGCAAGCTCTTAGCCGTCGCATTCGGGCTGCATATCACCTCGGTCATTGTCACGATCAGTGCAACACCAATCTATGGTGACGGCAGTGGTGGCAACGCAAACGCTTACTGGGCCTTGTACATCGGTATGTTCATGTTTGCTATCGGCAACGGCATCGTCGAGGCTGTTATCAATCCGCTAACAGCTACGCTTTATCCCGAAGAACGGACGCACTACCTGAATGTTCTACACGCCGGATGGCCAGCCGGCCTGATTATCGGAGGAGTGTTGGCTTTCGCATTCGCCAGCTCCGATGCTGCATTGGCTCAAGTACGATGGGAGATCCTCATCGGACTGTACATGATCCCAACGCTCATCTACGGCACCATGCTCTATCGGGCCCATTTCCCAGTATCTGATACTGCAGTGGCCGGCGTAACAGTGAAGTCGATGCTCAAGGAATTTGCAGCTCCAGTGCTGCTGTTCCTTCTCCTATTACACGCGATGGTTGGCTATGTTGAGTTGGGTACCGACAGCTGGATCGTCAATATCATGCAGAACGTTATCCAGGGCCAAGCATTTCTGCTGTTCATCTACACATCAGCCTTGATGTTCGTACTGCGCTTCTTCGCCGGGCCGATCGTGCACCGTATCAACCCACTCGGGTTGTTGTTCGCCAGTTCGATGGTCGCGACGGCGGGCCTTCTAATGCTCGGGTCTTCCGCGACAGGGATCACGATCATTGTCGCCGCTACTGTTTACGGAGCAGGCAAGACTTTCTTCTGGCCCACCATGCTCGGTGTTGTGTCGGAGCAATTCCCTCGCGGTGGGGCACTAACACTAGGAGCGGTTGGTGGCATCGGAATGCTTTCGGCCGGCCTCCTCGGTGGACCCGGCATCGGCTACAAACAAGACTATTTCGCCACCCAGTATCTGCAGGAACAGCATCCGGCCCTGTACGAGGTGTACAAGGCACCGAGCGAGCGCGGTTTCTTGATGTTCCCAAGGATCACCGGCTTGGATGGTGCCAAGGTCGGCGCTGTTCTGGAGGCCAGCTCCGGGTCGTTAACCACGGTTGAAAACGAGTACAAGGGTGCCCTTATCCGTGCCTCGGCCCACGGCGGCCAAATGGCCCTAAAGTGGACTGCCCTCGTGCCACTAATGATGACTCTCGGCTTCCTGGGCCTGATTGTCTATTTTCGGTCGCGCGGCGGCTATTCAGCAGTGAGCATCAACAAGGATGGATCGGGTCTCAGTACACGCTGAACCAGGTCGCCCCCGATCATCTCTGCACCGAGACGACGGTAGCGAACGGTTGCGCGGCGTTGGCTGCCCACCATGCTCGCCACCCCGCGAGTGCCTCTTCTTTTGAGCCAGCATCACCCTCGGGGTCGTAGCCGAATTCTTGCCCTGTAGCTTCGCGCAGCGCCATGATGCCTTCATACTGGAGCAAAATGGGTTGGGAGGTTTCAAGAAGCTCAAGCATCGCCTCGATGCCGAGTGGCTCACGTCGATTGAGCAACCCTTGGCTAGCCCGCATCTTCACCCAAGGGTCCGGGGCGTGGAAAGCAATTTCGTCGAGCAACTCCGTGACACGCTCGTCATCCGCGATATTGCTAAGCGCACGCACGGCAGCCTCGCTCACTTCCACCTCGCCAGTGCTCATCATCAGATGAACGGATTCACCCGCCGCCAACAAGCGTTCGACAGCATCTCTGGGCGGATTATCGGGTGAGTTCCCAAGCTGCATCAGTGCTTCTTTGGCGTCTTCCTGCAGCACCGTCGCTTCCGCTGAACCGGACGTTTCAACCATCACTTCCTTCACGTTCTCATCCATATCCCGTCCCGCAACAAAAAACGCCAACCAGAGCCCACCTACGATCGCCAGGGCGCCGATAGATACTTTGGTGACAGCCCATTGGATTTGTTCCGAACGGGCTAGGTAATGAACCGTAGAAGCGAGAGTTAGAGCTAGCCCAAATGTGCAAACCACGGCGGGGCCGCTGGGAAAGTCATATTGGTAGGACAACGCCAAACCGGCCATGCTAACCAGGGTGCCGGCAGCCCACCCAATCGCCAGTTGGCTACCGATGCTTCGGCTGAACATCATCGCGATTACTGCCGGAATAATCAGAAACGAGAAAACCAGCAATACACCCGCAATCGAAACGCTCAATGTGATAACAAGGCCGAACGAGGCATAAAAAAGGAAATCCCACCAGCGGACGTTCCAGCCCTCAGTTTCGGCGCGATCTGGTTCGAGTGTTATGGTCAAAAAGCGATCACGAAAAACCCAATGGAAAAGTCCGATCGCAGCGTAGACAAGCGCCGTCTGCAAGATCGTGTCACGGGGAACCCAGAGCAACGCCCCAGTCAGCATAGCCTCGACCAACTCGGCACCCTGCGGAGCCCTGTCAGCAATCAGGATGGCCGTAGCCGATGCCACAGCGAAGGTGATCCCAATGATCGCCTCCTGCGGAATCCGCTGCTCGCGGAGCCGCAAGACTGAGAAGATCGCGGCACCGATAACCGCAAACAACAAAGAGTAAAAGTAGGCCTGGTTACCACCCTCCGGATAACCGAGCAGAAAGGCAAACGTTGCTCCCATGGCTGCGATTTGCGCCAGCGCAAGGTCAACGAAGATGACCCCACGTGAAACGACGTGCAAGCCGAGATAGGAATGAATCCCGGTGAGTACCAAGCAGGCGACGAAAGGCCAAAACAAAACTTCGAGGGCTAGTTCCAAAAACTTTTCCTCTCTAGCAGCCGGGGATAGCCGTCTTCATCGCCGTAATCCAAGTATCGATGAGCTCAGTGTACTCGTCGAGATCATCGGAGTCGGGATCCGTGTAGATGGGCACGTACAGAAACTTTGTCCCAGTCCGTTCAGCTATTAACCGCGGGATGCGCTCGTTGAAGTAGTTGGCAGTCCAGAGAGCCGGGATCTGATCACGTCGAATCAGATCTATGAGGCTCGCGACGTGCGATGCTGAGGGAGGGATACCGGGCCGGCGTTCCACGTAGTTGGCTATTTCCATGGCGAAGCGGTTGACGAAGTAGGCCCAATTCAAATGGTACGCAATAATACGTTTGCCCCGAAGGCACTCGGCCGAGGCAAGCCATCCTCCCTGGCGATCTAGGAGAGGGGCGCCACCGATTTCCGTGTCCTCAAGGAAGGTTCGCAACCGGCTCGCCAGCGCCAAATCGGCAAGCTTGTCCCCACCAACCAACTCGATGAGCTGCATACCAAACATGCGCTCGTAGATCTTCTCCTTGAAATTCTCGAAGCGCTGTTGATAGTAGGCAGCGTTGTCGCTGTCCACGTTTTGCAGCCCAACCTTGATGTTGTCGGCAACGATGACCGCACGCAAAGGGTCTGTATGGACGTGCGGATTGCCGAAGAGGTGAATATCACCACCGGCACGGCTGACATTTTCTGGTATCTCTAGCATCGGAACACCGGTTGATACCGATACGTAGCCGATCTCACCTTCGCGGATGCGTGGGTTGCGCGCCTTGTCGATGACCGCTGGCATCCAGATCTCCAGGTCGAGTCCGGTTGCCAGCAACAAGTCGGCGCGACTTAACATAATCGAGTAGCTCGGCCTCGCCTGCACAAAGTGGGCATCTTGGCGCGCAGCAGCAATCGATTCCACCGTTCCTTTGTCTCCAATGATTTCCGTGGCGATAGATTGATACGGTGTCAACGACGCAACCACCTTGAGACGGTTCTGCGGCGCAGCACTACCATCCGAAAAGGCAGTCAACGAGACAATAACCAAAACCATCGCGACCTTGGCTATCGTATTTCTTCCTTGCGTGTCCATCAGTATTTCTCGTGCTTGTGTGGTCCAAGGGCCCAGGTCAACTGCACGTAGAACTTATGTTCGGGTTCTGGGATCTCAAGTTGCCGCGACCCATAACTGTACTGGACCCTGAACCGGGCCCACTCACTCTGCCACCATTCGAAGTAGGGTGACGCACCCCACAAACTCTTTCCAGGTTCCATCGGAAGCTGCGTATAGTCACCTCGCAAACCGACAAACGCTCTCCGGTTCAGTTTGTAGACACCGTAGGTATAAGTGCCCCAGGAATTGATGATGCCCTGATTGGTTGCACGTCGTTGCCAGAGGAACTCACCACGAAGCTCAAACCCACGATACAGAGAAGTTTCGGGTGGCGCCCAATTAAAGTTCCAATCTGTCCCGAAAACCTGGGTTCGTAACCCTCCATCAAAATCCGCTTGTTCTCGAGTGGCGTCTCCAGGTCGCCATCGATCTAAACCCGAAATGCCGGTGGCAGCAGACAGACCGACTTCGATATATGAGGCATCAGAAAGGTCAAAATAGTTGGTTTCGTGGACCAGGAAAACGGGCTGGTCGAAACCTTTCCCCGAGAACGAAACTTCGTTTGCGTCGTTTACTACCTGCACAATGACCTCGTTGTAACCACCGAGGAACGAGGGCGGAATCCATGACAACGACGTGCCCAAGCCGGTTAGGCCCTCTTCGCCCCAGATCGCAAGGTGAACGGCGGGTCTGTCCGCTTGTGGAAGCGAGTGATGGTGGTAGCGGTTAAGCTTGCCCCAGTCGAGACGCAGTTGCCCCGCTTTAATGCCAAGGCCTGCCGGCAGTGTGTTGTAGTCGATGTACGCCTCTTCGACCTTAAACTCACCTTCTTCCTGCACAACAAAGAACTTGGCGCTGGAGTAAGGATCGAGAGGCGCCTGAAACGATGCCTCGAACTCGTTGAAGCGGAATTGGTTAATTTCCTCATCTCCAGTGCGATCGGCGAAGACGGCGGACATGTCCCCGGTCACGGAGATCTCGGGATTCAATTGGTTAAGGTTTCGGGTTTGGCTCTGGAACCGTCTTCCTGCACCCTGGTTGGAACCTTGCCCACCAGCCCCTGTTGTCTCGGGCCTACCCTCCCCCAGTAGTTCTGCAAGTTCCCTCTCAAGCTCTGCGCGCTCCTCCTCGCTCATCGTTTCTCCAACGACTTCAGCGGCGCCTTCCTCCGCCGTCACCACCACATCCGGCGGTGTACCCAACTGGGCGTCACGTAGCTGTGCGATCTCAGTTTCGATCGTCGCGAGCCGTGCGCCGTATTCGTTTCTTAGCTGTTCGAGTGCCTCCTCCAGGTCTGTAACTCGCCGGTTGAGCAATTCTTGTTGAGCGTCCTGCGAAGACAAAGGTATTGCCTCCACAGTGCTCGCAATTGACAACGAGAACCCTCCTGCCGTGAGGGCGATGACAACAAATGTATTCCACATGATTTCTTCCTCGCTTCGCTATTTCCGAAAGATGTTTCGGGAAATACCGTGACCACGACGCCGAGTCCAACGCATCCGAATTCGAGGTGCAACGGTCTACATCAAGGCGAAGCTAAACAGCCTCGCCCGGAGTTCGTTTGACTCCGTTAGGATGCCGAGGCAAACAGTGGGGGCCCTCTGTAAGTCAGCGAAGGCGGAAGCGTAGGAAACGTCCGCTGGGTTTCAGACGGGGATGTGACCGCGATCTGAAGAACCAAGCACGACAGTGCCGGGACGGTTGCTAAAGAACCCCGTAGATGGAGCGCTTGGCAAAGCGTGCAACTTTGATCGTTGCTCTCAGCGTGGGAGTGCACATTCAAGACCCCCGAGACCGCGGCGACTAGAAGAAACGCTGCAACGAGCGGCGTCGACAACCAAGTAGTTTTCTTCATAAATCCACCGATGCTGCTGAGGTTTACTTCGACAGGTAAGGTTAGGCGCAGACATAGATTAATGTCAATGACCACAGAACTGGCGCCCCGAATCGATGGTCATCGAATCTCCATCGATAAGCAGGTAGGTCGCTACCCGTAGGCGGCCAGATGTATCAAGCTTCTACCCCAGCCTGTTAGTGTCCGAGAATGCACATAAAGAAGAATGCTTGCCTGGCAACCGGATTTGAGCCAGATGACTTCGAATTGCTGGAAAAGTTTGAAGCTGGGATAGCCACCGACGACCTTGTGGACCGCCTATGGAGGAAAGCAGGCCGCTTGATTGGGAAACTTGGTGCTGACCTGTTCGGTGATGGCCTTTACCATGCAGACCTCTGGCCAGAAGGTGACGGTGACGATGGAGATCGTGGGCCTTTCTTGTGGGCACGTATTAAAAGGGTTGGCAAGGAAAAATACGCCACCCACATTGGTGTTTTCCTCTCTCCCGACCTCTGTAACCTGTCAATTGATCTCGAGAAGGACCTCCTGGATGCTAAGCAATCAGGCGAAATTCTCGAGCAAGTGATCGAGTTCTTCTGTTCTGATCTTCCGTCGATGCTCGACTCCGCAACTCACACGGACCTTCAAGTCTGGACCGATTCGCAAAACGTTGTTGCCGTCAATAATTTTCGAACGGTGGACTTCACGGCATTCATGAATGGCAACCAGGATGCCGGCCACCCCTGGCCGAAAGTCGGCTACATCTTGAGCGCTCATGATGTGGAGAGCTTCGGGGATCGCTGGGTCGAAGAGTATCGTCAGCGAGCCCAGTGCTTGGTGGGGATTTATGATGCAATGATTGGGAGTTTCGCGCCCTTTATCGACGGGTGAATCCCCTATACCTCCCTCGGTTTTAGGCCACTCTACCTAATTTCGATTTCAACCAATTCGAGTGGCGCGTCACCGGGATTCTTGAGGCTGTGTTCAACATCAGCTTTCTGGAACACCCAAACGCCGTCGGCGACCTGAACGGTCACTACTGGTAGGGCATGTCGATGTAGGGTGCTCGATGCACCCGGCTCGAGGGTGCCCCGGAACGAACGAAACCAGTGATTGTCTATCTCAACGTCGAAGCCCGAAGGGGGCACGGTAGCAGGTCTGGGTGAACGCGCGGCAGAATCCGCAGCTGGCCCGTGGCCACGGTTGATCACCGCGATTAGCCGGAACAACCCGTCACCGACGTTGTTGACTCTGTGGGTAACCGGTCGGTCAGCATAGCGGATATTGCTAAATACCCTACCTGGCGAACTCACAGGCCCCGCCCCGGGGCCAACCCAGTCACGGCCCATAACCTGTGACCGCGTGCGCGAAGTGCCGATTGAGACATAGAAGATCGGGTCGGCGTGGGTGTGATAGAGCGTTGTGGCCTCCGACGGTATCTGCACGTCGAGGATGAATGCTACATCGTCGTTGAAAACGAGGTGGTGTCGTGGCTCTTCGTGGACAGGGACTGCTTGCTGCAATACCAAACCTATTATTAGGCAACCAGTAGGTAACGAGCAGGAAGATGGAAATGTCATCACTGGGAAACAAACACCGGGCACACAAGCAACGAGTAAACGTTACTGCGTGCCCTTAAGGTTCGATCAGCAAGAAATACAGTTGTTGTTGTTAATTGCCCCGAAGCGTTCAAGCAAGGCGATAGTCCCAAAAAAAGGCTGCACACGCTGCTGCGGACCGTTCGCCATGTCGATCGTTGTTTGCCCGCGGCGACTAGAAAACGTCGCATCTGCACCACGCTCAAGGAGAAACAAGATCATCTCGTTGTCACCGCGCGATGCCGCGTTATGCATCGCTGAGAAACCATCGTGGGAACGCACGTTGACGTCCACGCCAAGTTCATCAACGAGGTACTCAATGGCGTTAAACCAACCGTCAGGCACGTGGCGATGCTGTTGGCCTACACGTGAGGTGCCAAAACCAACGCCCGCGGCAGCGTGCAACGCGTGCACAGCTGCGTCACCCGCTTTCGACGGCGGCAGCCCTGAGGGATCCATCTTCTCTTCGGTATCCTCGGAGTCCTGCTGGCCCGTGAAAGGCTGGGTCCCCATGTTCCGCCGAGTAGTGTTCCCGTAAGAGAGCGTTGAAATATTGGGGTCGGCACCAAACTCCACAAGGAGTTTCATGGCATCCACGTCCAGAGCATAGGCGGCACGCCAAAACGTGGTGGCACCAGAAAAGTCGACGCCCATGCGTCCAGCATTGTAAGCCGCGTACCAAACGTGCGTCGTTGTGCGAGCGTTAACATCGGCTCCAGCTTCAAGCAAGAGCCTCATCAAGTCGAGGTACGAAATCTCCTGCTGCTCGTTTGCCGTCGGCTGCGGGTACCAGGTGCGCAGGTGCCATTCCTGATTGACCACAGCGAATAGCGGTCCAACTCCGTCATCACTCACATAATTCGGGTCGGCACCTCGAGCTAGGAGTTCTTTGGCAAGATCGTAGTTCCCGTTGATTGTAGCTAGCAGAAGTGGGCTCGACTCATCGGCTGTACGATGATTGATATCAGCACCTGCTTCCAGAAGCATCAATGCAGCTTCTGAACGACCGTCACGCACCGCGTAGTGAAGTGCAGTAAACGCACCCTGTGTACCGATTTGATCGGTTCCCGAAAGCGCTTTCGGGGCATTCGGGTCCGACCTGGTCGGTCTGGGACGATTACCACGGCCCGCACCACCGCTTCGCGGAGTGCCAGCCGGATCATCTGGGTCCGGTGGGGTCGTTCCGGTAGCGGCTGTGCCACTACCGGCCGGGGGATCGTCGGTCTTCGTCTTCTCCGCTGGCTTTTTACCATCAGCCGGGGGGTCGTCGGTCTTCTCCGCTGGCTTTTTACCATCGGCCGGGGGATCGTCCGTCTTCTCCGCTGGCTTTTTACCATCGGCCGGGGGGTCGTCCGTCTTCTCCGCTGGCTTTTTACCATCGGCCGGGGGATCGTCCGTCTTCTCCGCAGCTTTTTTACTGTCTAGAGTGGGATCGGCCGGGGCATTTGAATTGGCCGGCACAAACCCATCGAAGCGATCACGGAAGTCCGTGCGTTCTTCCGGCGATTTCGCAGCATCTTTGATTCGGTTTCGCGTTGACCGCGACGCACTATCTACACGGGATTTAGCCGGATAATCGGTCACACTCGTCACCGCTCCAACATCTGCACCAGCAGCCACCAGCGTCGCGATTGCTTCCAGCCGGTTATGCGCCGTGGCAAAGTGAAGCGGTGTACGTTCCAGGTACTGATCCCGGGCGTCCACATGAACGCCAGCGCTAATCAAGGCACTAATCGATGCACGCTGGCCGGCCTGCGCAGCCAGGTGTAGCGGACTTACACCGGTGTCGGTAATCCGCTCTCCGTCACTGCCAGCCTCCAAAAGACGTGCCACAGCCTCGCTATTGCCCTGCATAGCTGCTAAATGGAGTGGCGTATAACCGCCCAAGCGTGTCATCGGCTCCACCACGGCTCCGGCGTATAGCAAAACCTCCATAGTGGTGACGTCGTCGGTCAGAGCCGACCAATGCAACGCGGTCATACCGTCGCCTTGGGAAGCGTTGACGTCAGCGCCTTCACGCAACAACGCGCGAACTGTATTGATATCTTCACGCATCGCCGCGTCCGCAACCGGGGACTCAGCTGCTGAAGCAACCAATATCGCCGGTACCGAAAGGGCCATCAGCATTAAGATGGCGACAACGGTGGGCGCGTTCAAGTGTAGACGGTTCCGCATTGCTCGCCTCCGGGTCAGTTAAGCGTTACCAGCTTCGGTGGGGGGTGCCGACAACGAGAAAATTCCGTTGCTATCACCGAAGCTCTTCATATCGTCCATACCGAGCCTCTGCATAAGATCCAGCATCACGTTCGCCATCGGGGTGCCGTCATCAGCGTGGAGGTGCACACCACCATCCAATGCTCCACCAGCACCCCCCAGCATGATCAGCGGGCACCGGCGATGGTTATGCAGGTTGCTGTCAGCCATCGGCGAACCGTAGACGATCACGGTGTTGTCGAGGAGACTGGTGTCCCCCTCCATCGTGTTCTGGAGCTTTTCCATAAAGTACGGCAACAAGGAGACGTGATATTTGTTGATCTCCGCGTAGTCTCGCACTCGGCTATCACGTCCACCATGGTGCGAGGCTCCATGGAATCCGGCGTCGATGCCGCTTTCGGGATACACCCTACTTGAGCCATCGCGCCCAAACTTGAAGGAGAAGACGCGGGTAAGGTCTGCTTCAAAGGCCAACAACTGCAGGTCGAACATCAACTTGACGTGCTCATCAAACGAATCGGGCACGCCAGCAGGGGCCGAAGGCAGTTCGCGCTGCTCGCCGCTGTTGTTGCGCGCTTCGATGCGCTGGATGCGCTGTTCGATCTCCCGGATATTATTGACGTACTGGTCGAGACGTTGCTGGTCGGCCGGACCGAGCTTGGTACGTAAGCCGGTCAGTTCCTCCATGACCCAATCGAGAATACTACTGTCGGTCTGGCGCAGTTGTGAACGCCGCTCCGGCGTCCCGCCGGCACCGAACAGCTGCTCGAATACGGCGCGGGGGTCTCGGATCATCGGTAGCGGGTTGTCCGCTGCCGCCCAGCTGATTGTGTCGGTGTATACGCAAGCGTAACCGTAGGCGCAACCACCGGCTTGATCGACCGGTTCGACAGAAAGCTGAAGCGATGGAATGGGGGTGTCGTTGCCGAAACGCTGTACGTATAACTGGTCCATCGACGGGCCTACGTACACGTCCGATCCCTGTGTCATCTTGGGGCGAGCCTGGGTCAAAAATACCGCGCTCGAACGGAAGTGGTCGCCACCGATATGCTCGGGGATGAAAGCCTCGGCCTGCTGGCAATCAGTGTTGCTGACAATTGTAAGGTAGTCTTTGAACTTGTCGAGCGGTGCCAAGCTCCCGGCTGACAGGTCGAAATTCCGACCAATTACCTCAGGCGCCCAAAGGAACTCGGATGCGCCAAGCTCATTACAACCCGCCGCGCCGTGCACCTGCTCGATGCAGACCATCCGCGTGCGGCCAGCTGCCCTTCCCGCCGCCGTGCTGGCCCAAAGCTTACGTGCCGGAACCATCGCGTCGAGCAAGGGTACGCCAAGCGTCACACCCAGACCGCGCAAGACCGTTCGACGTGAGATGTATTTCTGCGAAATGTACATACGACGGTTCTCCGGTTTGCGTTATCTAACAACTCGTTAGAACTGTTGTCCTCCAAGACCCATTTCTTCTGTCGTTTCCGCCCTCGCCATCCGGAACGAATCGCTGTTGACGATTCCAAGGATAAACGAAGAGACCCGATAATCGTCCTTTTCTGCCTCGCCAATAATCTCGCGAACCCGCGGCATATCGTAGTACTCCACTCTGCGGCCGATAGCATACGACATGAGGCTCCCCGTGAAGTGCGTGATGATGACGTCGGAGCGCTTCAAGAGCGCTGCAGTCAGGTCAGCGGGACCGTTTAGTTCCGTACCATCGTACATCACGGCGTCGGTATTGATCGGGACGCCGCGGTCTTTAATACGCCAGGCGCCGGTTACATCAAAATTGTCGAGCGATAAACCAAGTGGGTCGATCATGTTGTGGCACGAGCTACACGCCGGGTTGGCACGGTGCTCAGCCAACTGGTCAGCAACCGACTTAAATCGCCCATTTTCAGTTTGCCCGGTCTCCTCAAGGTCAGGAATATCTGGCGGCGGTGGTGGCGGCGGGCTGCCAAGCAACACCTCCATCACCCATTTGCCGCGCTTGACCGGTGAAGTACGGTTGGCCTCTGACGTCATGGTCAAGATGCTCCCGTGCCCTAAAACACCTCGGCGACGGTCATCAGGATAATTCACCCTGCGAAACTCCGATCCCGTGACGCCGGGAATGCCATAGTGACGCGCGAGGCGCTCGTTGGCAAACGTGTAGTCGGCAGTCAGCAATTCAAGTATGTTTCGATCCTCGGCCACTAAATGGGCAAATAGCAGCTCGGTCTCACGATGCATCGAGTTAGCCAAGATCTTGTCGTAGTACGGGAACGACAACGCGTCCGGATCGATCTTGTCGAGGTCTTGTATTCGCAGCCACAGGCCTGCAAAGCGCGTGGCGAGAGATTCGGCGCGCGGGTCGGCAAGCATCCGGCGAACCTGCGCGTCAATGATTTCCGGGTCCGAGAGCTGACCGCGCGCCGCCAATTCGACCAATTCCTGATCGGGAGACGTACTCCAAATGAAAAACGATAGCCTCGAAGCGAAGGCGATGTCGTTGACCGGGTAGATGCCACCCGGAGCGACCCCTGTAGGAGTCTCCTCCGTGCGAAAGACGAAGTACGGGCTGGCGAGGATCGCCTGCAGCGCCGTTCCGATACCACCCTCGAAACCACCGAAAACCGCACCCTGATTGTAGAAGGCTGTCAGGCTAGCAATGTCGCTGTCGTCTACCGGCCGCCGGTAGGCCTGCGCGGCGAGGCGCGAAATGATGCTCTTGGCACAGGGCAGTTCCTCTCCGGCGGATGTCGGACGGCAGGTAAAAATCCGTCGTCGCGTCGGATTGTCGGAGACACCGGTGACATTGAACGGCCCGACGATGGACAAGTCACGCAGGTGGGTGAGCGTCTCGACACCGTAGCCGACGCCGATCTGCGTGTCGGCCAGGGTGTTATCGATCGGCGTAATTAGGTCATCAATAGACAGCCCTCCCTCATACTGGGCTAAGAACGCCGCTGCTACCGTATGCGCGCCGGCACGGACGTCAACCGGACCGACGGTAATCGTCAAACCAGTGGGATCCATTTCCGACATCCAGCGATCAATATCGAGGACGCCTACTCGCTCGCCATCGATCGACACTTCAATTTGCTCTTCCAGGAGCGTGCGGCCGAACAATAATCCGGTGGGCTCACCATGCAGTAGCATCCGGAATTCGTACTTGCCATCAGCAGGGAAGTTGTGGACCACCGAAACGCCGCCGCGGGTGCCAAACGGCGCCCCATCGACACGCTTCTTTTGCGACTGGGCCCGCGGCACGGCGTAGACGGTCGAGCCAGGACCGGCGAAGGGATCACCGACGGCGACACGACTGACATGGCCAGCGGCCCGCAGGTAGCCTTCCATCACTGTTGCCGAGGGCATCTGTACGTCAGCGATGTTGTCAAAGCTAGCGCTAATCGTGTCGGGCGGGAGAAACGTGTTGGGATTAATTTCGATGCCTAGCAAATCCCTGATCGCCATGACGTATTCGGCACGATTGAGTCTCTGGAAGGTGCGCCTGCCAGGATTCGGGTTGCGCGCCGCGTGCTCGTCGATGCTCGTTTCAAGTGCCGTCGCCAGGGCATGCTTGGTAGCAGCGTCGGGCTGCTGCGCCTCCTTCGGCGGCATCATGCCGACACGTAACTTTCGGATCATTTTTTCAGCAATTTCGGCGTTCTCGTAGGCATGTTCGGCATCAAATGACTCAAGCGACAAACCGCCCGTCAGCAACTCATCGTTGTGGCAACGGAAGCAATAGCGCCCAATGGTCATGTTCTGCTCCTGATAAGACATCGGAGCAGAGCCTGTAGCGACCGGTTCTACGAAAGCAATAGAACTAACGTTCAGGGCCTGAGAGCCGCCCGCCAACCCGGTATCGACGGAGACAGCAAGGCATAGAATCGAAGCGATCGATGCCGCTAACGCGAACTTTTTCATTTACGAATTACCTCGTGCCCAACCTAAAAGCGGACGGACAGGGACCAGAAGCTTAATAACGAGTGCTTTAGACTAGTCTCAACAACGAATTATTGGCAAGGGCAAATAGGGAATGTGTAGGTAAATTTTACATGCTTAATATCCTGAAAAAGGCTCAAATTCGCCAAAGAACCATCGTTCCCACGAGTCACTAGCCCACTTCAAGTATGAGGTCAGATGAAACATCGCCTGGCACGCCGGGACCATTGAGTCCACGATTTACAGAGAATGCAAGGTTTCACCGAGGTATATGCCTCACTCGTACGCAAACATGGGACGAAAACACGCGGGAGAATCTTTTGAGAGCGAAAAACACTGTCCTGATAGCGTCACTCGTCATTACGGTTTTTCTTGTATCGGCTTCGTTGGCAGCACAATTCAGCAGATTCCGCTTTGAAACTCACGATACGACAGGAATGGCATGGTTTAAGGGCAATACTCACACACATACGCTAGAGAGCGATGGGGACTCCCCGCCGGAAGAGGTCGCCACCTGGTATAAGGAAAACGGTTACGACTTCCTGGTGCTCTCCGATCACAATGTGCTGACCAACCCGGCGATTCTTTCGCACATCGTCGATGAAACTTTCATTCTGATCCCCGGCGAGGAAGTGTCTTCGAGTTTTGAAGGAAGTTCCGTGCACATTAACGGAATCAACATCAACACTCTCGTAATCCCCCAGACAGCTGAAACGCTGGTCGGCACAATCCAAAAAAATGTCGACGCGATCCGTGAGGTAGAAGGAGCGCCGCACATCAATCACCCCAACTTTGGGTGGTCGTTTGGAGCCGAGGAAATTGCCCAGGTAGAAAACAATCGTCTCCTTGAAATCTACAACGGTCATCCGACCGTGCACAACAACGGTGGCGGCGATGCGCTCGGCTTAGAGGCTATCTGGGACTATCTGCTTACGCGCGGCAAGCGCATCTACGGAATCGCTGTCGATGACGCCCACGATTTCCAAACTATTGGGCGTAACCGCTCCAACCCAGGACGTGGATGGGTCACTGTACGCGCCCGGTCTCTCGATGCGTACGAGATCGTTACTCACCTGGAAGAGGGGCTGTTTTACGCAAGCACGGGCGTTGACCTCGACGATATCCGGGTAACCGACCGGCGCCTTGAAATACACATCCGCCAACACGGCAACTTCAAATACCTGACCAGGTTCATTGGCGCCGGAGGAAAGGTGCTGTCCGAAACTCCCGAAAATCCAGCCATTTTCGAGCTCCGCGGCTCCGAGGTGTACGTGCGCGCGGTCGTCTACGACTCCGGAGGTTGGCGCGCCTGGGTGCAACCCGTTTTCACGGTCAGCAACTAAAACAGGCCCAATCTAAATCTAAAAACGTCGACCTAAAGATTGTTCTTCTCCCTTACCAACCCCCGCGCGATGATTAACGCTAGTGCGACGTGAGGGCGCTAAAAGGACACTGTGCGCATGTTATTTAGGGGTCCAGCAAGAATAATCCTTGGAATTGACGCGGCGCGAGTACCCCTAGTTTAGAAGCTTTTCCCGATGTTCCATCCGCCGCAGCGCGAGGAACAACAGCATAGCGCCAACAACGAAAACTGTGAGGCGATTGATCAACATTTTTTCAGCCCAGACTGGATCTTCGGCAATCACCGTCATCTCGAATGGCTTCAGGAACAGGTCCCAATTTGTCCCTTGGAAACTTTCGTAAGTAATCAGGACCAAAATTATAAAGCCGAGCCCCAACATACCGGCGGCATTGGCGCTGCGCGTAAGAACAGAGAAGAAGAACGTTAGGTTAACAACCAAGAACGCCGGCAGAAACGCGTTTAGCCCACCCCATATGTACGGAAACTCCGCGAAAAAATAGTAAGCAACAGTGCTCATAATCATCATCGTGACCAGCAGTACGGCGTACACTGAGAACATCCGCAAGCTCCAAACTGTATGGTGCGAGCTAGCGGTGCTAAATAACACCTCAAGGGTATGCTGGTCACGCTCCCTGGCGATCAGGTCCATGGCTAGGTAGATCGCGAGAACCGTGCCGGGTAACTCGACCAAAATAAACAAGGCATCATCGACGCCAAAACCCGAGTTCGGCTGGTAGACCGAAAAGAGATAGAGAATCGTGTAGAACGCCAGGAGGCCAAGCATCATAAACAACAACTTGCGGCGAAAAACAACGCGACCGCTGAGACGAAACAGCGACACTAAGCTGCTTGTCAGCTCGCGCCACGGCAGCATCGCCTCGACGTCCGGCGCTGCTGCGCCGAGCGTCGGCGCGAAATCACCATGATCCGACTGTGGGTCCCGACTCACGTCGCTCACGCCGCACCTCGATGCTCACCGAGTAAGTAGATGTAAGCGTCTTCTAGTGACGGATCTACTTGTTTAGCCTCGAATTGCTCCGGTGCTTCATTTGCCAAGAAGTGGACACGGATGCCAGCCGGGGTTCGCAGGTGGGTGATGACATCGAGATCATGCTCAAGATCGTTGAAGAAGTCTTCTTCGAGCACCGCTTCCCATACCTTGCCTCGTGCCTTCTCACGCATAACCTGCGGTGTGCCCACGTAGATACACTGCCCATTGTTGATGATCGCCAGCCGGTTACAGCTGCCGGCGACATCCTCAACGATGTGAGTCGAGAAAATGACGATGCGATCCTTGCTCAAACGGGCCAGCAAGTTGCGGAAACGGATGCGTTCAACCGGATCGAGCCCGGCAGTCGGCTCATCGACGACCATGATTTGCGGCGTGTGTAATAGCGTCTGGGCGATGCCAATGCGCTGCCGCATACCACCTGAATAGGATCCAATCTTATCTTCTTTCCGATCGACCAGGTTCACTTGCTCTAGCACATCCATGATGCGCTCTTTACGCTCAGAGGAATCATTGAATCCTTCAAGTAGAGCTCGGTACTCCAGATACTCGTAGCCAGTCATGTGATTGTATGAGCCGAAATGCTGCGGCAGATAACCGATCAGGCCCTGCAGGTGTTCGTGCTTATCGAGGTTGACGCCGTTGACCGAAACCGAGCCGAACGTTGGCTCTAGGACCCGGGTGATAATCCGCATCATCGTCGTCTTGCCTGCGCCGTTCGGCCCGAGCAGACCGAACATGCCACGGCCAATTGTCAGATTGACACCACGCAACGCGGTGAACTCCAAGGATTTAGCTCCAATGATCGGCGTCTTCGCCGCAATGCGATAGATCGGCCGACGTAACCAAACCACCCGACCTATCATGTCTTCGATATCGACCTTGCCGTCCTCAACCTGACGTGCCAGCCACCGGACGCCACGGACCGCAAAGAACAGTACGGCGCAAGTAATCGTCAGTGACCAAGCATCGAGTCGACGCTGTGTGTAGTAGAGGAATAACGTCAAAAAACCGTAGCGAACAACAAAGCGAAACGCTCGGGGCGATCCCTCGAGGACCAATGAACCGGCAGCGTGCACCAGATGGACAAGAAGTCCCCAGGTTGCAACCGAAATCGCGAAAAGAGCCAACCCTGCCGTAACGTATGTGTGCAGGAAGATCAGAAGCGCAAGAACAGGAAGCTTCCAGAGCAGCCCGTCCTTCACCGACCCTCGATCAAGTACTTCGAGGCCTTCATCGAGTATGCGCCGAGCACGGCGCTCGAAGCGGCCCCACTCGCGCCGGAATCGACCTGGGGCGCCGTATATTTTGGTAAGCGTGTGGAGCTCCACTGAATACACTGGCTCCTGCCTCGTATGCACAAGCACTCGTGCATGGTGCGCCCGCATAATGGTCCACACCGACGTCAGGAAAAGGAACCATACAGGGATCACAAAGATCGACGTCCAAAAATAACTCTCATACCGATACTGCACACCGTAGGTGGCCGCTATCGTCATGATTGAAGCTATTCCAACACCGAGCCAACCCATACGCCGCAGCCAATCCCGTACTTGGTCAATGCCCATGTAGGCCACCGGCACGAAGATCAAAGTCGAGACCATCGACACCGCAAGCCCACCAACCACGGTGATGGCGAACGGTGGCCAGATCTCGAAATCACCGCCAAACTCCAAGGTGAGAGGGAAAACACCGAGGAGTGTCGTTGATGATGTCATCAAGATTGGACGCACCCGCGAGCGGCCCGCGGTAAGCACAGCCCGCTCACGACTGAAACCCTGCTTGCGCATGCTGGTCACAGCATCAATCAAAATGATGCCGTTATTCACTGCGATACCGATGAGGACGACGAAGCCAAGTAGCGCCATCGGCCCCGCTTCTGAGGTCAGACCGGTGCCGGTAAACAGCAGAGCCATACACGAACCAATTACCGCAGTCGGCAAGGTGCAAAAAATAACAATTGGTGAGGAAAACGACTCGAATAATGACGCTAGGATCATGTAAACCAGGATGGCCGCAATTCCCATCATCCAGTAGTAAATCGTGTCGACCTCTGCCTCGGTTACCTCGATTGTGTAACCCGGCGGCAAGATCATGTCGTTAATCACCAACCGCACGTAGGCACGGGCCGCGTCGATCCGGGGTTGCGACTCCGACACCTCGTCGGTGAAACCGTAGGTAAGGACAACACGACGTGATTGATCTGTACGCAAGATCGTGTTGCGCCCCTCGTCGGTGCGAATACGAGCAACCTCTTCTATTGGCGTAAATTCGCCTGCTGGAGTCAGGATCGGCAACTGCCGCAACTCGTCGAGACCGATCGGATCTTCCTCGATTTCGTCAATATAACGAACCTCGATCGGCGTCTCCGTACCGTCGGCTTCAAGATAAGCAGTCGATGTCTGCACGCCCTGCGGGCTCGCCTGACTAATTGCCCCCAATACCGTGCTGACATCCAGTTGGCGATCGAACATAGCCAACGCGTCAGGGATAACCTGAACCTCGGGACCGCTTCGCGCCAGGTCAACCCGGATGCTGTTGGAGTTGACGTCGAGCACCTCTTCGAGCCGATATTCCAAGTCGTTAGCAATCATCTGAAGCGTAGCAAAGTCGTTGCCGCGAACGACGATAGTCTCCGGCGTCGCACCCTGGCCGAGTGCAAAACCACCGGTCATGCTGCTACCGCCGGCACTCCGCCCACCACCACCTCCACCACCTGAGGCGGGCGGGTCGAAGTCAACATTCACGTCCCCGCGGTCGATGTCATCGAGGGCATCGTCGAGCGCCTCCTTTGCCATGTCGACGGTCATGCGATCCGGGTAATCGGCCCGATCAACAAGAGTGACGTTCACCGAACCCTGCGCTTCCTGAACGCTTGTGGTGAAAGTCTCTACGTCGTCAAGTTCAGAGACGACCTGCTCGACCTTGATGACAGCCGCATCTGTGGCCTCGAGGGTCGCCCCTTCATCGAGCGAAACGTAGATAGTGAAACCGCTCTCTTCGGTCAGGGACTGCTGCTGCAACATCAAGAAAAACGCGGCGATTAGTGTTGCTAGAAGGGCCACGGCCACGCCGACAGCAAGGCGTACACGATGACGCAAGTTCGCCTTGAGAACGACTGTATACATCTCAAGCAAGCGACCGGTCCCGAGGGGCCGGAGCGAAGCGCGTGACAGTGTTCGTGCTCCGAGCATCGGAACGAGCGTCAGAGCAACAAGCAACGACGCCATTAGAGGAAATGTAATCGCCAGCGCAAGTTCGCGGATGATGTCCTGGAATTCACTCTGAATGAAAACTACCGGAATGAATACAGCCACGGTCGTCGCGGTTGAGGCAATAATTGCGCGACTGACGTCGGCTGTTCCTCTGCGCGCCGCTTCCATGGCGTCTTTGCCAGCTTCAAAGTGCTTGAAGATGGACTCCATTACGACAATGCCATTGTCGGCTAGCATCCCCATCGACAGCGCCAAGCCACACAGTGATAGCACATTGAGCGACAGGTCCCAGGCGTACATGAGGTTAAAGGTCAGCAGAAGAGACGAAGGAATCGCCAACAACAAAATTCCAACGAACCGGCCACTTCGCAGGAACAAGAACAGCACGCCGAGTCCCAGAAACACACCGATAATCGCCGCTCGCTGCAGCGTGCCGAGAGCTTCCTGCATAATTTCCGCTTGGTCTTCGGTAACGGTGATTTCGATTTCCTCGGCAGCGAACTGTCGATTGAGCCTCTCAACGGTAATAAGCAGGTTTTCTGCAATGGAGATCAGGTTCCCCTCGTTTTCCTTCTGGATGCGAATGCTGACCGCCTCAAGACCGTTGACCCGGCTATAGTCGGTGCGCTCCTGGAGCCCATAGTTAATCTCGGCGATATCACCGAGAGTGAGCTGCCCATCTTGCCGCACGACGACATTGTGGACCTCGCTAAGCGCCTCGAACTGCCCCGACACACTGACCGGAAAACGCTGATTAGCATCGAATACCCGTCCGACGTATGCGCGCGGGACATTGACACTGTTGATCGCCCCGGTGATTGCGTTCATCGACAGCTGGTGTGCGGCCAGAAGTTCAGGGTCAACGATGATCTCGATCGAGCGCTGCTGTCCACCCAGAGGGGTAGCCGACACCACACCATCGACTGCCTCAAGCTCGGGCCGAATCTTCTGTTCGGTAAAGTCCCGCAACCAGTTCAGATCACCGGCACCAAGCACCTGGAGCGTCATGACGGCACTGGTCAAAACCGAAGTATCGAAACGCTGCACGGTCAGCGTCGTCTGCTCTGGAAGCGTTGGTAGCAGTTGACTCGCGAGCCGGTTCACCTGCAGTTCGGCGATCTTCATATCGGTCGCCGGCTCGTACGCTATTGTCACCCTGCCATTGGAAAGGCGCGACTGAGAGTCGATCTGCACGACGTTCTCGAGCTTGCCTATCTCCTCCTCTATCGGCATCACGATCTCACGCTCGATTTGCTCAGGCGACATCGTGCGTTGATTAGCAACAATAAAGATCTCTGGAAAAACAACCTCGGGCATCAACTCAACGTTAAGTCGGCCGAGAGAAACTACGCCTAGAAGACCAACCCCGAAAAAAAACATCGCCGTGGTGACGGGTCGGCGAATGGCGAGATTGGAGATCATGACCGGTCCGTTAAGCCCAGTCGCACCGGTAACCGGCGGACGCCTTCGAACATCTCGTAGACCACCGGAATGATGACTAGCGTCAACAATGTTGAGGTCACCAGCCCACCGATCACGGCGATTGCCATCGGCGCTCTCATCTGGGCCCCCTCGCCAAGACCAATTGCCATCGGGGAAAGCGCCAGAATGGTGGTGGCACTGGTCATTAGGATCGGACGCACCCTGTCTTGCGCCCCCTGCACAACAGCTTCACGAATCGACATTCTGGTGCGCAACTGGTTAACGTGGTCAACCAGAATGATGGCATCGTTCACCGCGATTCCCCCCAGCATGATGACGCCGATATAAGCCATGATGCTAAGAGGCTCACCTAACGCCCAAAACGCGACAACAACACCAACACCGGCGAACGGTACGGTCAGCATCACTGTAAACGGATGCAGGATCGATTCAAACAGCGATGCCATCACCATATACACGAGAATCACGGATAGCCCGAGAGCGAAGCCGAGGCTGGCAAATGATTCGGCGCGCTCGCGCTCCTCGCCGCCAAGTTCCGTAGCGTAGCCAACCGGAAGCGCAACCTGTGCTACGAGGCTTTCGACCTGGTCGATCGCCTCACTGAGCACGGCACCCTCAACCAGGTAACCGCTGATTCTCCCGATACGCCTCTGGTCTTCTCGCAAGATTTCACGTGGGCCCTCGACAATGCGGGGATCGGCGATGTCACCAAGGGTCAGGATCGCACCCTCTGGTGTATCGATACGAATCGACCGCAGCTCGTTGAGCGTGACGTCATCAAAACCGACTCGAATGTCCCGCGAGCGTTGGTCCTTCGAGAGTTGTCCAGCAACCTCACCAGACAGCCGGCGTTCAAGATCAGCTATCAGCGATTGCGGAGTGAGGCCAAACGCAGCGACGACATCGTCGCGCAGATTCAGATCGATTTCTGGCTGCCCGCCTTGAAAACTCGTGCGCACGTTATAGACCGCGGGCAACTCCTCGATCAGCATTGCCACCTCACTGGTAAGTCGACGTAACGTATCGAGGTCATCACCGATGATCTCAAGTTGCAGCGGCGCCGCATCTGCCCCGAGCACCCCTTGCAAAGCCGTTTCCTGTAGCTCGTACTTGGCCTCCAGGTCCGGGATCTCGGTCATTTCTCTATCGATAGCTTCGACTATTTGCCCGATGCTGCGACGCGGGCCAGTCGACAGCGCCACCGAAAGATTAGTACGGTTTGGTCCGCTCGGATCCGTAACATTGGTCACTCGTGCCGGATCTTGGCCGGAGCGTGTGTATACCGCGACCACCTCGCCAGAACCCAGTTCCTGGATCATCGACCCAACGCGAATCGCAACCCGGTCGGTCATCTCTAGGCGAGAGCCTTCGGGCAAGGCAACATCAACACTGAAGTGACCCTGGTCTTCTCGCGGAATAAACTCCATCGGGATCCCGAGCGCCATCTGGAACGTGACCCCCGCAGCAATGGCGATAAAAACAAAGACAACGAACTTGTGGTCAAGAGCTAAGGACAACCCAGCACGGTACCAGCGCCTTTGCTTAGGTCTTCCATCGGAGCTTTGCCGCCGTAGCAAACGCGAGCAGATCATCGGAACCACCGTCATCGCAACAATCAGCGATGACAGGAGCGAGAACACCACCGTCCAAGCCTGTTCTTCAAAGAGTTCGCCCACTAGCCCCTGGACATAAACGATCGGCAGGAAAACTGAAACCGTCGTCAACGTCGAGGCCAGGATCGCAACGCCAACCTCGGAGGCACCCTTGGCTGAAGCCTCATAAGGATCGGCGCCAAGCTCCAAGCGCCGATAGATGTTCTCGATAACAACAATGGCGTTGTCTACGAGCATGCCGGCGCCGAGCGCCAGCCCCCCTAACGTCATGACATTGAGCGTTAGGTCCTGGAAGTACATCAGCGTGAACGTAGCCAGGATGGATATCGGAATCGCCATGCCGATAACCATTGTCACAGTGATGGAACGCAAGAAAAGGAACAAGACGCCGACCGCAAGCAGCGCGCCAAACAAAGCGGCTTCTTCCACCTCTTGGACAGCCGCCTCGATGAACCGGGCCTGGTTTTCAACGACGGTAAACTGAACGTTGGGTAAATCGAGTTCCAGTTGGTCCATGTCGGCGAGCACGGTCTGCACAACGCCGACCGTACTAGCATCAGCCTCCTTGTAGATCGCGATGCCGAGACACTCGACGCCATTGAGCCGCACTATGGTCTCGCGTTCGGAGTACTCGAGAATGACACGACCAACGTCTTTCACCTGCACCGGAACTCGAAGGGTGCCTTCGGTCGCTGTGCCTGCGCCTGCTTCGGCAGCAGCACCACTTTCCTCGACAGCGCCAGCACGCTGACCAACGATCAGATTCTCGATCTCAGTGATGTCAGTGAGACGACCCAGCCCTTTTACCTGGTACGACTGATCACCTTCCTCTAAACGACCTCCTGAGACATCCTGGTTGGCCTGTTGGATCTGCTGCACAACCGTACTATCCGTAAGGCCAAAGGCTTCCAGTAGGTAAGGGTCGAGAATGACCCGAATCTCTTTTTCGGCATCACCTTCGATCTCGGCGGACGCGACACCATCAAGGGCTTCTAGACGAGGTTTTACTAAGGTGTCGACAGCACCGAACAACTCATCAAGGTCAGCGTAGTCAACTGAGGTCACCGCAATGCGCGCCACCGGCAACGCTTGCGGATCTTCCTGCGTTACATCGAGGGTTTGAATCTCGTCGTCAGTGCCATACGTACCCATGCGCTTCTGCACATCAAGAAGCGCGAAGTTCATGTCGGTGTCCCAATTAAACTCAGCAACAACGACAGCTTGCCCGGTACGTGTTATCGAATAGACGCGATCGACGCCGCTGACAGTACTGATGTCGCGCTCCAACCTCCGCGTGTAGCGCTCTTCCATCTCCTGCGGAGACTTGCCGGGAACCTTTACGTCGACGGTAATGACCGGTGTTTCTACGTTCGGCAATAGGTCGGTTCCCAGCCCGTCTAGAGAAATCCATCCGAGCAGCACGACGGCACAAGTCGCCATCGCGATGGTGACCGGGTAGCGGGTTGAGAACTCTGGTAGCGACATTTCAGGCCGTCAAGTACTTGGGGAGAAAACTTGCCGATTCAGTTGTTCATTCCCCTTGGCCCGCTCTCGCCAGTAACACGAACCTGGGTTCGCGAGCGAAGCGTCTCAAAATTTCTAGTAATCAGCCGCTCGCCTTCAGAAAGTCCTGCAATCACTTCGACCATCAGGTCGTTCGACAGGCCGGTCTCGATATTTCTCTGCTGCGCACGACCCTCTTCCTCGACAAAAACAACGCTGCGGTTTTGCCGGCTCAGTACCAACTCCTTAGGGATGACAATAATGTCAGAGCGTTGCTCTACGACGATGTCCGCTTTAATGAACATCCCAGGCCGCAGGACTAACCCGGGGTTGTCAACCGTGACCTCAACGCGGAAAGTGCGCGTCGCTGGATCAAGCGTCGGGTCGAGCACTGATACAACACCAATGAATGTTTGGTCGCGAAAAGCGTAGTTGATGACCCGTACCTCCTGCCCTAGGTCGATGTTCGGCATCTGAGAATTAGGAATCTTCAAGTCCGTAATCACTTGGCTATAGTCAACAACCTGCCCTATCACCGTGTTGGCTTCCACGACGGTCTCTTCAGTCGTGTCGACGAGCGCGGTCAGGTAACCCAAGATCGGCGCATAGACATCCATCTTTCCGAGCTGGATATGGGCATCAGCAATGTCAGATTCGGCGTCGGCGACAGTTTTTTGCGCTGCCTGTACCTCGGACGCCACCGCCAAACCCTCTTCAAACAACGCTTGTTTTTCCGCCAGGTTGTTCTGGGCATTTTGTAGCCCCAGTTGGCGCGACTGCAGCCGGATACCATTGACATATTCTTCACTCTCGATGCGTGCGATGCTGTCGCCTTCATCAACGCGGGCGCCCTCAACGGGCTTCTTGCCACTCACGCCTTCCACGTAGAAAAGATTTCCACGAACTTCGACGAGAATGTCGGCACTACGCGAAGCACGCAAACTGCCAGTCGTTGAAACGAACGATTCTATGGTGCCGCGCGCAACTGGCTGTACGGTAACCGGCACGACAAGATCGACGACGCGTTCGTCCGTCTGGACCTCACAACCGCCAACCATCAGCATCAGCAAGAGCAGGAGTGGGAACTGTGGCGACTTCATCTTTCGCACTTCACTCGACTTTCATCGTGGGGATGGGGGCTGCGGAGTTGCGTTGCTCCTTTAAAAGGACTTCATAACTCTTACACCACAAGAGCTCTCCAGCAATGTCATTCTTAGGAGCTATTACAGCTATTACAAATCTTTACAGACAGTTTACGAACACCGAACGTTCCCTAAGAGAACAACGGACTTGGGTGCGGTATCCTCGGCGGAGTAGAGTTTACATGCAGTTGCAGATCCCAGCATGCGAAAGCAGTTTCTCTCCTTCCTGTTCCCCATTGCAAAGACAATGGACATTCAGATCTCCTCACTGAGCAAGACCTATCAAAAAGGAGCGCGCCCAGCGCTCGACAATCTGAGCCTGCGTATAAGCACCGGCACCTTCGGTCTGCTAGGCCCAAACGGTGCCGGCAAGACAACGCTGATCAGAATCCTGTCGACTCAGATGGAGCCAACAGCGGGTGAAGTAACGATAGACGGCTTGCACATCGGCGCCGGTCGAGGAGAGGTCCGTCAGCGACTCGGCTACCTGCCGCAGAACTTCGGCGCCTACCCGAACCTGACCGCTTTTGAGTTTCTGGACTACATGGCTCGCCTGGCCCACATTCGACCCGGCAATCATCGCAAGCAAGTGGTTGAGGAGGCACTGGAAGCTGTGGCAATGACGAAGGTGCGCGACAAGTACACCGGAACGTTCTCGGGCGGCATGAAACGTCGCTTAGGTATAGCCCAGGCGATCCTTGCCGAACCCGAATTCCTAATCGTTGACGAGCCCACGGTGGGCTTAGATCCGGAAGAGCGAATCCGATTCCGCAAGATCCTCGGTCGATTGAGCCGCAATCGCGCCATCCTGATCTCGACCCACATCGTCGGCGACATCTCAAGCACCTGCGAAGACATTGCCGTGCTGAACTTCGGTCGACTATTGTTTCATGGTCCGCCAGAGGAGCTGGTGCGGCACGCCGAAAACAAAACCTGGACGCTGCACGTCGACGACGAAGGATTCGCTAAAGTACAAAAGGAGTGGCACGTTGTCACCGTTACCCCGGTAGGTGATGACCTGACAGTTCGAATTGTCGGAGATGGCGCCCCACCAACAGGGGCTGAGCCTTCGCCTCCGAACCTCGAAGACGCATACATCTATTTTATGGCGACAGACGAACACGCCCCCAATGAAAACGGGAGCCATTCATGAACATTCTACGCAACATCTTTGGCGTTGCCCGTTACGAGCGCATCATGTTGATGCGAACTACCAGGTTCCGTGCCCTCGGCTTGATTGGTATATCGATCCCGACGGTGCAAGGCATTGGTCTGGCAATCGCCGAGACTCAGGGCTGGCTGGCCGAAGGAGGTCAGGTATCGGCCCTAGGCCTCAGCGGGTTCATGCCGTTTTATATGTACACCTACTTCCAGACCATCCTGATTGCCTTCGTGGCTGGGAATTTCCGTGCCGTCGATGAACGCGCCAATGTCGAGGAAGTTATCTCGTCGCGACCGCTGACCACCGCTGAGTTGGTGACCGGCAAGTACGTTGGTGTCGTTCAAGCACTGACGACTTTAAGCCTCTGTGTTCTTGTCCTTACTTTGGCGATCCAGGCAGCGAAAATGAGCATCACAGGTGACCCGTTCTTGCTGACACCTTACCTGGCCTACTTCGCTTTGATGACGTTCCCAGCATTGATCTTCATGTCAGCGTTGACGTTTTTTCTCGGTGCCACGCTGCGCAACACTACAGCGACTGCGCTCGTATCGATCGCCTACATTATCGCCGTGTTGTTTTTCCTCGGAACACGTTATGGAGGTATCTTCGACTTTGGTGCCTTTTTTGCGCCGCTGTATTTCTCCGACATGGCCGGTCTCGGAGACGTTACTAGGGTGCTTCAGATCCGCGTTTTCTACTTGACGCTCTCTGCCGCCCTGCTGGGACTTGCAATCGCGAGTTACCCGCGTCTTCCAAAGCCAGGCTTATGGTCGAAGATAGGCCATGTGATGGCTGTGGCCGGGATCGGTGGCGCGGCTATCTTGTACATCAGCATGGCACAGCAGGACATTGCTCGAGACCAGAACCGCACCGAGCTGTTCGCGATCCAGCTCAGCCACGCTGACATGCCGGTCGTCGACGTGCTGACCTACGATCTCAACATCGAGATCATGAAGAATAGAGTGCCGCTGGCTGCCACCGTCGAGATGCAGCTTGTCAACGACAACGAACTCCCACTCGAAACAATGATTTTCACGCTCAACCCGGGCCTCGTTGTATCAAAGGTTGTAGATGTGGATGGCCGTGACCTGTTGTTTGAGATCGAGGGTTCGGTCATAGAGATCACCCCGTCGTCGAGTTTGGCTCCGGGCAATCACACGACAATTAGGCTGACGTACGCGGGAGATATCGATCGCAATGGATTCGACCTTTTGCGCACAGCGGCGCGCATCGAGAAATGGCAAGGCCCAATCCACAAAGGCGACCTGACCGCCTGGATTCGAGAAGACTCGGCTTACCTGCCACCAAGAAGCCGATGGTATCCAGTTCCTGGAGTCGATTATGGGAATCGGCAACAACGGCCGGTCTCATTTTCAACTGGACGTATCACGATCGATGCGCCAGCAGGTCTTGAGGCGATCACCCAAGGTGTACCAATACCAACCAGCGAGCAAGCCGAGGCAGGGCGTAGCCGTAGTGTTTGGCAGATCAACGTTCCGGTGCCGCAGCTGTCGCTGAATCTCAGTGCGTACGAGGTGTTCACCACCGACGCCGCCGGAACCGAGGTCGCCCTCTATATCCATCCGCTGCATGTGCGGCAAGTCTCGGTTTTCGAGGATGCCATAGAGGAGATTGACGGATTGGTCGAGCAGTTGCTGACCACCATGGCTCAGGAGACCGGCCTGCCCTATCCATACAAACGGCTGGCGGTGGTCGAGGTCCCGTTCCTTGTCCAGTGGTACTACGAAGGGTGGGAGGAAAACGGAGGCCTCACCCAGCCTGGCATCCTGATGATCGAGGAAGACACACTAGTCAGCCAGCTAAAGCGCATGACCAATAGGGTTAACCGCACGATGGGATCGGAGCGCGGCCAGGGCCAGGATCCGGTACGGGTGAAGCGTGACCAGATCGCCGCTGCTGTCTTCTCCGTATTTCTGAGTCCCGAAGGATACTCAGGTGGACTCTTCCGCTCGCCACTCGTGCAGCTGTGGTCGTTTAACCGTGGGTTCACGGGCGAAAACTCATCATTGCTGGCTCGCGGCATGCCCGTCTACATGCAAGAGGATCTGACGCAAGAGATTCGTTCCTCTATGTTCCAGGATCGGCGGGGCGGCGGGGGCGGGCGTAATTTCGCAGCTATGGCATCTATGTCGCGAAGCCGCCCACAGGATCATGGTGCGAGCATGCAGGTCAGGATTGGCGGCGACGCGCAATCACGCCCCAGCGGCGGCCCGGGCAACCAAACCGGTGGTGGAGCAACCTGGGACGAGATGCTCGAGGCGATGCAAACGAAGTCACTCGCAGAGCTTGACCCTGACGCTGACCCAGATCTTTACCGTTCTGTACTGGACGCTAAGGGCTTGACGATGTTCCGAATGATTGAAGCGGTGGTCGGATCTGACGAGTTCATCAACACGCTCGAGTCGTTCGGTAAATCATCGCAGTACGAGGACGTTTCCTTTGAAGAGTTCGAACGCGCCGTCGTTCCAGAAGGAACCGACGAGGAGGACGTCAGCCGCCAGGGGCTTGATCGCCTCATCAACGATTGGGTGAATGGAACCTATGTGCCCGGCTACACGTTGACTCGGAGCGAAGCAAAGAAGCTCGAGGATGACCAAGGCAAGGTCGTCTACCAGGTCATGGTGCGGATCCTCAATGGTGAGCCTGGTCGTGGCTTCGTTCAGGTCCAGGTGCAAGGCCGGGGCGATGAAATCATCAAGAACGTCGAAATCGAAGGCGGCCAAGAAGTCGAGGTTTCGATGGTGATCGGTGTGCGCCCTCACATCGTGACCGTGGAGCCCTTCCTCGCCAAGAACCGGCGCCCGCTACGCTCGCCGTTGCGCGTTGGGGAAGAGGTCGAACCCGGGCTTCCGGAGGAGTACGTCGCGTTGGTAACCGCCGAAGAAGCAGCGTACACCGAGATCATAGTCGACAACGAAGACGAAGGGTTCTCGATGCCTGTGCGCCGTGTGCAACGTTACATGCGCCCGGGTCTTGAGGGCGGCAACTGGAATGTCCAAGCAAATCGTATCGCTTTCGGCCGCTACGAAACCAACTATCGCAGCAAAAGAGGTGGAGATGGAGCCCAACCAGCGGTCTGGACGACAACCCTTCCCTACGCCGGTGAATACGACGTGTCTTACTATTTCCTGACGCGCCGTATCAACGGACGAGATCGAGAGGGTTTCCGGGGTGCTGCTGACTATTACTCGATGGCCATCAACCACAGCGGGGGGACCACCGAGCTTACGGTCAACACTGATCAACTCGATCCCGGCTGGAATGCATTGGGCAGGTTCACGTTCGAAGCTGGCGAAGAGGCACGTGTCGAACTTTCTGACCTCGCTGAAGGTAACCTCTACGCCGATGCTGTTCGCTGGCGCTACGTTGATCCCAACAACCCCAACGTCGTTTACGACGAGGGGATCATGCCCTGGGAGTGGGGCTTCGGTGGTGGCGGAAATCGTGGTGGCGGAAATCGTGGTGGCCGGGATGGACGCTAGCCCAAACTAATAGCGGGAAGCTTCACGGGCCACGACAAAAGGCCTTGGAGCGGAACTTAGCCCTGCACCTTTACAACAGAGAAACGGCGAATCTCCAGGTCGGTACCGCGAGAAATTTGCGCCTTTTGTCGAGCTAGTTCAATCTGCTGCCCGACTTTCTCTACACCTGCAATCTCCGGCAACAAAACCCCCCGTCTTCCACGACCGTCGCTAACTTCGATGCCAAAGCACCCCGGATCGAGTTCTTCGGGAGAGTCAACGGTCTCAAGTGGGCCGAGGATGGAAACCTCAACGTCAGTTTGTTCGAGCTCCGGGAGAGTCAGGGGAGGAAACCGTGGGTCCTCGAACGCTGCGGCGCAGGCTCTATCCTTAGTCTCTTCGACGAGGTTGGCGCAAAGCGGCCTGAGACTTCCTATGCAACCACGCAGTTCACCCAAGATACGCAGCGTTACGAAGACCGGGGATGGCACAGTGAGCAAGCCGCTAGCTTCAACGATCTCTTGGGGTTCACAATGTTCGAGTTTGGCGCGGATGGCTTCGCGACCGATGCTAGGTAAGGGCTTTGCGGCCTCAACTAATGCCCGCGTATCTGGGAGATCAGTCATAACGGAAATAATACTCGGCGACAGCGCGCTTTCGGGGACTGGACGAGCCACGAATTCATATTGGTCAGCACACGGAGCCGCATCAGGGTAGAGTGTGTCCCATGATGCCTATGGTGTTTTACACCCATTCAGGGGTGCGTTACCTAGTTCTAGTCGCGGCGGCCGCCGCGGTTGTTTATCTGCTCGTTGGCATGCTCCGCGGTGGGCAATTTGACAAGCTTGCCAAGATCCTTACAGCTGCTTACGTAGGCCTGCTTGATTTGCAGGTAGTCACCGGGATCGTCCTCTACTGGTTGACTCCGAGCTACCCTCAGCTTTTGGGGCACGTCGTGATGGCGCTCGCCGCGGTAACCGTTGCGCATGTGGCCAACATCATGAATAAGCGACGAGACGAGCCGTCTTTGGGTATCGCCCTGGCCGGCGTTGTCATTTCGTTGATTCTAATCGTTGGCGGAATCATGGCAATCGGTCGACCGATTCTCGGCCCAAGCCTCTAGTTAGCGCCCTTCGAGCCAGGTACGTCTTCTGGGCTTTTCGCTCAGGCGCCTGGCCCTGGATCAAACGCGCTAACCCTCTCTGCCCAGGCGTACATGTGGGGTAGGTCTTTAGGCAGATCGAATAGTTCCAAATCCTGGACTCTTCGAATCACTCCTACGGCTGTGACATCAGCAGCAGTCATCCGCGTGTGAGCCAGCCACTCGTTGTTAGAAAGCACCGCCTCAAGCTCAGTGGTCGCTTCCGCAAAAAGCTTGTTCGCCCGTGCAGTCTCAGAATCGTCACTCACTCCAGTGATGCGCTGCTTCACCATCATCCATAGCGGCTCATGCAATGTGACCCGGCCAAAAGCTTCCCATTTCTCGATTTCTCGCATGGTGAAATAGTCCGTGCTGAACAGCTTCGGCGTATCGGGAAAATTCGCCTCGAGGTAGCGCAGGATGGCTGCTGAATCAAACATGATTGTTTCACCATGGACCATTACCGGCGTAAAAGGCTGGCCCGAGATACGTACGATCTCGCCACGGTCAGATGGGTCAATCGTCTCGAAACGATAGTCGATTCCTTTGAAACCAAGAGCAACACGAACTTTGAAGTTGTTCGATGTTTCGAAGCCGTGGATAACGACCTTCGACATTAGTAACCCTCTCAATCTTGTTCTAGCTTAGTTGGCTGCAACAAAAGCACGGTCGCACGCTTCTAGTTTGCCCGCGGTTGCTCTCATCTGGCCTCCTTCATTGGCCCGGCTCAACGTAGATCCCCGGTGCGTAGTCCATCGGGGACCAGACGTCGGTCGGGAAATAACGGGTAATGATCTCGTAGAGCATTGGGTCACGCTCGCGCATCTGCTGGCGTGTCTCGAGTTTGTATTCCGAGTTTTCGTGCACGACACCATAAAAACAGTCGAGGCCAACGGCGAAGTACTCCCCGTCGCGCAACGCCTCAATCTCCATTTGCAACTCGTCGGCCATTGAGGGATCGGCCAATCCGGGGCCATCGAGATACTGGGGAGGCCAGTAGGTACCTTCTCTGAGGGCATTAACGTAGGCAGCATTGATCTCAGCGATGACGTCGTGCTCGGGGTCGATGAACGGCAACCCGCTACGGTGAATCGAATGGCCAAATTCCTCCACCGCAACATGTCGATTTAGTTGATACCAACCCTCATGGATTTCTCCATCCTCGTCGCGCCAGGCTACTCCTTCTTCCTCGATATAGGTCGTGGGCCTCTCAGGCCGCGCTCCCCCGGGACCAATATCACCGGGGTGATCGCTATTGTCACGTGCCTCGGCGACACCGCGTATAGCAACCCGAATGTTGTTTGAGCTCATCGCGACCCGAAGATCAGGGCGGGCACTCAACAGCTTGTTAACTGTCTGCTCAACCTTGCGAATTGCCCGATCCGGAACGGCATCTGAGGTGATGATCACGATTCCCTTCGTGTAGTCATCTTCGTAGGCGTTTGCGTACTTCCTGTAGAAAGGATGCACTCCTGGTGGTGGGGTAACGATTTTGTGGTTCGTCTCGATAAGCGGAATGGGCGGGATGTGTTGGTCATGGGGAGTGAAGAAATATTGCCAAGCCATAAGCTCGATAACCGAGTTCGAGATCAACTCTCCCTCTGTGCCCGTGTCGAGCAGTTCCTGTGCACTTTCAAGAGCGCGTCGAAACGACGGCATACCATTCTCGTCAATATCGAGTTTCTCAATAAGACGTTGGGAGTCACGGACCGCGCGCTCCAAATTGAAACTCGTGTATGACCCAACAACAGCCCCCATCTCTGTCGGAGCTGGTGCGGCGCAACCACCCGCCATAATTAAGGCGATTGCCACGCTGTTGAAAAACAAGGCTTTTTTCATCCTAGGTCTCCTCACTTCCTCACAAAAGAAGGTTCTTTGTCCAAGGAACACGTGCTCTGTCTATGCACGCTCTTGAATAGTGGTCTCGAACCATATCATTCACTAGAATGAAAACTCGACATGAACAGATCCCTATTTTGCTCCCTAGCCATTTTTGCTTCATTCCTGACCTGGTCGGCAACCGCACCTTCCTCATTCGCAACCATGGAGGGAAGGAGCACACAGTTTCCAACCGATCCTAGGGAGGCATACGAGCTAGACGAAAGCAACGTTGGTACGTGGGCAGAGGGCCCAACCCGCCTCATAATTCTTACGGAAGAAAAAGAAATCTGGGACGGTCTCGAAACGGATGAGCAACGTCGAAGGTTTATCACCTGGTTCTGGGCCCGACGTGACAACAACCCGAGGGATACTTCCCATCCCATCAAGGTCGCTTTCTATTTAGGGGTCGCCGAGGCGAATAAGCGGTTCAGTGAAATTCCCAGGGGATGGAAAACGGATCGCGGGCGAGTTTGGCTTATTTTCGGGAAGCCGACGCTTATACGAGAAAACTTCAACGGAGACCAGCTTGTGTGGAACTACTTTGCCCCAGGAATGGAGGGCATCCTGGGTTTCGATAGCGCGGCTGGTGAATTCAACATCTATTTTTCACGGGTGCCGCGAAGGACTCGTGCCTATCGAATTGATGGCGGCCTTGCCCCGGGCGCATGGCCCGCCTACGTCCAACGAGCCATACAATTCGTGCGCGAAACCATGGTAGTAAACCGTACCCTGGAGTTTTCCCCCAGCGGAAACTGAGGGGAACAGGGCTGCGGTTTTCCCCGGAGTACCTCTCCCTAAAAAGGAAACCGCACGGCATCCGGTAACAGCCGAATACCGTGCGGTCTCTTGACTCTGTGGGGTGCTCTCCTAGAAGTCGATCCGGAAACCCATCCGGAAGTTCCTCGGGTACTTAATCCGCCTTGTCTGCCCGAAGTCCCAGCTGCTGTTGGCATCTTCGCGCGTGATGACTTGCCGGACGGTGGCCGAGTTAAAGACATTGAACAAGTCGGCGAGTACGCCAATCCGTACATTGCCAATGTCAAAGGACTTCTCTGCCCTCAGGTTGAGGTTGTTCCTCCACGCGTATCGACGCGAGGAACGTGGCTCGACCCACCTATCCTTGCGGCCCGATAGCTCCACGTCGGTAGTTTCAGATCCTCCTCTGAAGCGCACCTGCTTCGTATACGGGTACCCAGAGGCTCCTTGGTAGTCCCAACCGAAGTTAATATCGTAGGGAAGAATGTATGTACCCACGATTTTGATCTGATGGGGCACATCGTGAGCCAACGGCCCGTTAGCGAAGAACCGAATGTTCGGGTCAGTCCACAGAGCCGAAGGTCCGAGAGACGAGCCACGACCGTTTTCGAAGTCTGTGTCGTCAGTACCCGTATTCTCGCTGTACACATACGAGGCCATCATCTGCCAGTTGTTACTGAACCGTTTCTCTAGGGCAAGGATGACAGACCAGAAATCTCTGGTCTGCTCAAAGCCATCGATATTGGGCCCAAGCCAGCTCTTACCTTCGATATCCTCGGTGTTCATGAAGGAATATACGGCCTGATCCCCATTCAGCAGGTTGTACACAATGAAGGGATTACCGGCCTCGTCCTGCACTGGGACGGCTTCCCATTCACCGTTCATACGAACCTTATCCATAAAGTCTTGGGTATTTCGAACCACACCCGAAAGCTCGACGGAAAAGTCGGACCCAAGCTGACGCTCTACCCCGAAGGTCAGCTCTTGGAAGTACGTCATCCTGATGTCCGGGTCGATCTCCAAACCGGCCGGGGCGAACTCCGTCTCGATGATTTCGTAGTCACCGAGATCCGCGTTCCACTCCGAGAATTGGAATTCAACCGCCGAGAAGCTCTGAAAACCCGCGTACATACCCGCGATCATCTGCGGAAAGTACCTGCCAACATGGCCCTTTATAGCGGTCGTACCATCGTTGAAGACATCGTAAGCAAAACCAAGTCGCGGAGCGATTGAGAGCGGTGGATGAAAATGATCACCAAGGTCTGCCATGTAAGAGGGATAGTTCGTGATCGCTCCTACACGCGCCTTCGCATTGCCCTTGTAATCTGTGGCTCGGAGACCTGCGTTGACCGTCAGCTGACCATTGGCCATCGTCCACGAATCTTGCACGAAGAACGAAGCCTGCTGGCCCAATGGGTCGATCTCAAGACTCTGCCACTCGTACCGGTATGCCGGCTCCCCAACCGCGAAATCGACAAAATAGGCGGCGCCGCCATTTGTTTCACCGGTGTAGCCGATGTTGGTCTTGGGCATCGTCCAGTCACCCTGAAAACCAACTTTGAAGTCGTGCGATCCGCCCAGGAAGTCGTCGGCGTAGTGAGTCAGCGCAAGGTTTACCTGATAGCGGTTACGGTAACCGTCGAAGAAAAAGCCCGGGCTTCCAGTAAGGATGTCATCTCCCGTGGGGCCACCTTCCATGATCAGTCGTGCGGGTGGCAATCCTTTACCTTCCCGTTCGTAGTCTCCCCTTGCCGCAAAGTTTCCACCGACCTTGGCATCCAGGAAAGTGTTGTCCGAGAAAATGTTTATGTAGTCGAAGTTGAAGCTCCGAATGCGGTTGTAACCGGGAAGGTTTGCTGCCTGCTCGATCCAGAGCTCACCGGGGTTCTGGTTAGAATCCCTCTCCGTGTTGAGGTGCGCAGAGAGTTTCGAACCTTCCGTGAGTTGAGTCGTCAGCTTAACGAGATAAACAAGGTTCTTGTCAAAACCTGGCTGATCCGCAAAATCTTCGGATGCTTCTTCCGAAGTTTCCCGTCGAACCGATCCGTAGCCCCAAAGCCTGTCACGAAGGAGGGGGCCACCAATATCGACGTGATAGTTCTTGTTGTTACTCGTCGCCTGGCGAAAATTGGGGTCAGTCGAGTTCTGGCTGTTCCATTCATCACCGCGGTAGAAGAAGTTCGCCGCACCGTGCAGCTCGTTCGTTCCCGTCTTGCTAATCAGGTTTACGACGATCCCGCTGTAGCCACCAACCTCGGCAGCTCCGGCGACGCCTGTAAAGCTCGCCTCTTGGAGGTTGTCAAAATCCATCTTGACCTCAACCTCTCCACCTTCGGGACTGTTCATCGCGACGCCGTCAAAGACAAACTGAGTACCCTGTGTCGTACCACCAAAGGCCGAGTGGTCTCTACCCGAACCGAGGGTACGACCGCCCTCCGGACCACCATCGGTGTTGCCGACGACACCAGGAATGTAGTTGATCAAGCCGGCAGCGCTCCTGCCAGAAGGCAACGCTTGAGCAAAATCGGCCGTGACAACAGCGTTGGCGACTGAGGAGTTCTTCACATCCACCAACGGCGGCTGTCCGAGAACCGTTACCTCGTCAGTTGTACCAAGCTGCATCGTGAAGATAACTTGCAGCTTCTGGGATACGGAGACATTAATGTCTGCCTGCGACTGAGGAATAAAACCTCCCATGTTAACCGCGACGGCATACGTACCTGGCGGCAACGCTGGGAATCGGTAAGAGCCATCGGCCCCCGTGACTGAAATCTTGTCACCACCGATCAAGTTCGGGGAACTCAAGGTGATGGTAGCGCCTGGAAGGACTGCGCCCTCGCTGTCATCAACCCGACCCTCGATCGAGCCAACCCTTGAAGCCTGCGCAAAGGCACTAACCGGAAACAGCATCACCGTGGCAACAGTAATGATCAGAAACATTCCGAGGTAACGGTTAACCATTTACGACTCTCCTTATCGGTAAGTACGGGTAGCACTCAGGGCTCAAGGCCGGTTCTATGCCGTACCGACGGGGCGGGCTTGTATTCTCCTGCCCCAGTAGCAACTAATTGTTCATCATTATTATAGTCAATTCTGTCGTCACCTTACCATTGTACACTTGAGAAGCTAGCACTTTGATGACCGTTAAACAGCATACGATTAAGCATTTATTGTGCAACTTCGATGCCACAAATACAGCCGAAAGACGTAATCATCGCCTCGAATATTTCAGTGTCTTTTCTTGTAATACCAATTATGCAGTTGTTGAAGGCTTTGATCTGCCTCAAATCGTTCAATACCTAGCGACCTAACGAAATCACTCAAGTTAGTTAGTTTAGTCAAAAGAAACGAGATCCTTAAAGAAAATCTAAGATAATGGATTGGGCGCCAATAATTCGAATTTTTGCACTCTTAAGATAATTGCCCAACTGAGAATCCAAAACGGGTCGTATGCGGGATATCGTCTAAAATCGTGCTCCTGGAAACCCAGCCAGCGCCCCTAGGAATTACCTGTAAATTTCAAAAAGTCCGGATACGTCATCGAACGGTTCCGCTCACAGCTACGGTGAGCGTGAAACCAGACTCTGGGCTTTGGCAGCGTATTCGCGGGACTTGACCGGATCACCCAACCGATTGTGTAGATCCGCGAGCAGGAAGTAGCCAAGCGCCAGGTCCTGGTTCTCCAAAGGTTCCGCGACAGCAGCCGTCACCATTTCGACTGCCCGAGCGTAATTCTCACCTTTGCTTAAGTAGATCCGCGCCATGAACAAAAGGCCGCGGGGGTAATCAGGATTGATTTCGAGAACACGCTGCAGTTGCCTCTCCTCGTCAGCAACCCTCCCGACAACACGGTAGATCATGGCCAGATTGAAGTGCGACCCGATGTCTTCCGGGGTGACTTCGATTTCCTTCAAATACTCTGCCGCTGCTTGTTGCAGGTCACCTTCTGCTTCATGGATACTCGCCAGAGTAAAGTGCATGCTCGGCACCGCATCGTCTAGGCTCAGGGCCTTACGAGCATTCTGTTCAGCCGCTTGCAGGTCATCTAACTCGAAATAGGCACCCGCCAGGCCCGAGTATGCCACCGCAGAATCAGGATTCACCTCGAGACACTTCTCATAGTAAGCGAGCGATTCTGGAAGTCTTCCCTGCATGCGGTTAACGTTGCCCAACAAGTAGTAGATGTAGGCGTTCGGCTCAACGAAATCGAGGGCATCGAGTGCCGTCTTCTCGGCTTCTTCTACTCGTCCGAGCTTGATTTGTGTCTCGGCGAGGTTGATGTACGCATAAGGATCTTCGGGCTTCAACGGAATTGCTTGTTTGTACACTTCTGCAGCTTCGTCGAATCGCTCCTGCAGGTCATACAACTGGGCCATGCTCTGGTACGCATCCAGAACCCTCGGATCTTCGTCGAGAATCGCTTGCAGCAGCTCCTCAGCCTCTTCATATTTTTCGGTGTGCATCCGCTGCCGAGCTTGGATCGATTTGTTGTAGATGCCGATTTTCTCGCGCGGACTCGCGAGCTCTTCTACAGATTCTTCTTCAGTCGGTACAAAGCTGCCGATGTAGCCTAAGCTCGCCAGTTTCGCCAGTGTGTCCTCGTCGACGGCCATAAATTCGCCGCTCGTTCCACCTTCACCGATTTCATTGATGAACTGGTCGGCGGTTGCCTCGAGACTTTCATAGAGGTCCTTCTCGGTGACAGCCAGATTGATTGTTTCACCAGGATCCTCTGCAAGGTCGTAGAGTTCCGGGTCGGGCGACATGATGAGCTTGTAACGCTCGTCCTGGATAGCGGTCAGCTCGCTCCAACCATAGTGATACCGAGCATAGAAGGTCTCCGAATACACGAATCGCGTCTCCGGGGCCGCACCCTCCAGGAACAACGACGTCAAGCTCTGGCCTTGCACGGCTTCGGGAATCTCCAATCCGCTCATATCAAGAATTGTCGGCATAACATCGATCAGAGACACAACCTCGGTGGCCCGAACCCCAGCAATTTCCTCGAAAGGTGTCGAGATAATCAAGGGAACGTGCGTGGCACCTTCGTAGATGAAAAACCCGTGCTGTATTTCCCCATGATCTCCCAGACTCTCGCCGTGGTCGGCCACGACGACAATGAACGTCTCGTCCCTCTTGCCCGACATTTCAAGAGCTTCAATCAACCTACCTATTTGATTGTCCGTGAAGGCGATCTCCGCTAGGTAAGGGGAGCCAGGGTAGCGGCTCTTGTAGGGTTCAGGAGCCTCGTACGGTGCATGTGGGTCATAGAGGTGGACCCAGAGGAAAAACGGGGTGCTGCGCTGTTGCCCCATCCATTCAAGGGCCGTATCTATGACTTCGTTAGCGGGACGTTGAACGCCTCCCATGGCAATAAAACGTTGGCCCTTCACGTCAAAGTCATCGACGTAGGTATCGAATCCTTGATCCAACCCCCAACGTGCATCGAGAACATAAGCGGCGACGAACCCCGCGGTTTCGTAGCCGCTCGACTTGTAGATTTCGGCGAGGGTCGTGATCTCGTCGGGCACGATGAACCCACCGTTGTCACGAACGCCGTGATGCGGCGGATAGGTGCCGGAGAAGAGCGAAGTGTGGGAAGGGAGGGTCAAGGGCGTGACCGCATACGCACGCTGAAATAAAATCCCCTCACGCGCCAGGGAATCAATGACGGGCGTCTGGACTCCATCAAAACCATATGCTCCCAGGCGGTCGGCTCTGGTCGTATCGAGTGTGACGACGATGACATTAAATTGCTCGTCTCCACGTAGGCGTGCAAAATCCAACGATCCCGACGAGGAGAATAGATAGAGCCACGCCGCGGTCATCAGTATCACTGACGCTGTAATTACTGCAGCGGTTACTAGATGGTTTCTTCTCATCGTGGCTGCCTGCAGGTACCGCGTTGAACAAAGGGCGTCAAGAGCACGACTCAGAACCTATGATACTTTCAAATTAGTGCCAACATCGAGACTAACGCGACCGCGTTGAGGCCAAATTTCTTGATCGAGATGCTCTCTGTTTGCAACGACTCACCCCCGGACCAGCACCGACCATCCCCGGGCATCGCCTGGGCAATGGTGCTGCTGGTTTGCTGTGGAATGGCTTCCGGCCTTCCCGCCTCAAGCGCATCGACCTCGATGCTGGCGACACAACGCGAATCCTCGGGGGCGCTGGATCCTCCACAATGGACGATCGTGACCAGCGATGCTGGGATTGCCTTCAGTCATGAATTTGGCGGTGGAGTGGGTGACTTTGTCTCAGAGTCCGGAGGTTCCGGTGGAGCCTGGTTAGACTACGACGTCGACGGGCGCCTTGACGTGCTTCTCGTCAATGGGCTCCCGACTTGGGGCGACTATTCGAAGGGTAACGGGCACACCTTCATGCGCAGCCATGGTGATCGTTTTTCAAAAGCCCCTGAATCCGCCGGGCTGCGCGACCTTGTTTGGGGAAGCGGAGCGACGGTAGGTGACGTAGACAATGATGGCTTTCCTGATGTTTTCGTTACCGCGCTGGGCTCCGACCATCTTTACAGAAACAATGGAGATGGCACTTTTAGCGCATGGTCGGCCGGGGTCGAAGGAAACGATTGGAGCACTAGTGCCACGTTCACCGATTGGGACGGCGACGGTTTCCTCGACCTGTATGTGGCCAAGTACCTTGAGTTCGACGAAGATGAGATTCCAGTTCCCGGCGACGGCGCCTGCTTTTACGGAACCGTCGAGGTCTTCTGCGGGCCCGAAGGACTCGTGGGCACAAGCGATAAATTCTACCGGAACAATGGGGACGGAACGTTCTTGCCGTGGATGGAGTCCGAGATTGACCCAGATGCCACCTATGGCTTCGCGCTTATAGACCTGGACTGTGACGGTGACGTTCGCCCGGAGATCTACGTAGCGAATGATTCGAACATCAATTTACTTTATCGGCGGACAAGAAACGGTGGCATCGAAGACTGGGCCTTGTTTGGCGGCGCCGGCTACAGCGGGGATGGTCGCGAGCAAGCAGGCATGGGAGCCACCTCGGCAGATTACGACGGGGATGGCTTGTTCGACGTCTTCGTCACAAACTTCCAGAACGACCACAACACTTTGTACGATAACCGCGGCGATTGTAATTTCGAGGATGTCACAGCGCGGCGCGGCCTAGCTACAAGCAGCTTTCCATATATGGGATGGTCGGCGCATTTCTTCGACGTCGATGGGGACGCGGACCAGGACCTGTTTGTTGCCAACGGCCACATACACCCCCAGTTTGAACAAGCCGGCATCGAACCATATGCGCAGCGGAACTTGCTCTACCTAAATCAGTTGCGTGAAACTGGCACAGCAGACTTTTCTGAAGTTTCCGAGTTGTCCGGCAAAGGAATGCTCGCCATTGCGTCTTCCCGGGGGGCACTTCGTGGAGACTACGACAACGACGGCGATCACGATTTACTAGTCACCAATATCAATGACAAAGCAGAGTTGTTACGCAACAATGGCCCGATCCGTTTTCCAGTATTGCGCCTGGTATTAATCGGCCGCTCCTCGAATCGTTCGGCCTACGGCGCCCAGATTCGAGTCGAGTCCGGTGGAATCAGTCAGCTACTGGAACTACGTGTAAGCGACGGCTATGTCGGTAGTAACGACCCCCGCACGCTCGTTTACTTGCCCGGTGGCACTGCGGACTTCATTGAGATTCATTGGCCCGGGGGCTCGGTTACTCAGTTAGAACAGGAAGAACCTGGGTGGCTCTTGGTAGACGAGGTACAGGGGGTAATCGCGAGGCGGTCCCCGTGAAGACAACCACAATCTTTATCGTTGTTTCCTTAGCTTTCCTCGGGCCCGGAACCGGGATGGAGGAACTGGTACAGGGTGCATCCCAGCACTTGCAACGGGGCGTCGAGTTACTGGATTCGAATCAACCGCAAGCCGCCATCGCCGAACTCGATCAAGCCGTCGCACTGGAGCCTGGGAACCCAAGGATTCGTTACTACCTGGGGAGGGCGTTATACCTAACAGGCCAGTATGAGAAAGCTCTCGAACACCTCGCGATTGGCCTACCAGTGGCGGCAGACCCAAGCGCATTTGGGCTGATCATGGGGCAATCCCTGATTGAACTCGGTCGGTTGAACGAGGCTCGATCAGCACTGGATGGTGCTGCAGCGCTGCGACCCGACTATCCACCAATCCAATTGCAACTGGCCCAAGTCTGCTACCGCGCGGGGAACGTCGACGCCGCTCTGCAAAAACTCGCAGAAACCACTGAACTCGCTCCCCAGTGGACTGTGCCCCTGCTCCAAGCGGCGTCCATCGCAGCAGAAAAGGGCGACGCAGCCACCGCCGCTGAGTTATTCGCGGCTACCCTCGATATCAACGGAGACCTGCCGCTCATCTGGGTCCGCCTCGGCGATAACCTCGAGGCAAACCTTAACTATGAGGGTGCAATTCAAGCATACCGGTCGGCGATTGAGGCAAGCCCGGACCTTTTGGCACCACAATTGGCACTCGCCTATTTGTTCTTCAATAGGCAACAATTCGACGACGCTGCGACAGTACTTGCCGAATTGTTGCAACGGGTGCCGGGGGATCCTCAAATACTGCTTCCGGTTGGCGAAATTCAGATGATTGAGGGCCAACACGAAGCAGCCCTTGAAACTATTCAGTCAGCGCTCAGAGCCCTTGAGAGAGCCTCTGCCGCGACACTCCAACAAGTTGGTGCACAACGCGATGGGCTCAGGCTTCGCGCCCTCGAGCTCCAAGCAAAGACTTTGACAAGCCTAGACCGTGTAACGGAAGCCGAGGCTGCTGCCCGTACGTTGTTGGCCACGAATCCTTCAAACCTTGACGGTCTGTTCGTTCTCGGAACCGTTCTGCTGCGGTCTGGAAACCAAGAGGGGCGAGACCATTTGAGCAGATTCCAACGCTTGTCCGATGTGCGCGAGCACCGCGAGCTAGCCTACGATTTCTATCGTAGGGGGAGAGACCCCGAACGAGCTGCAGCAGAGTTTGAAAAAGCGCTGGCCATTGAACCACAAGACGCTGCGACGCTCACCGGGCTCGGAACGGTACACCTTGCGCAGGGTAACGCAGAAGCAGCGATCGAACTGTTGGCTCAAGCACGCGAAGCAGGCGCCGCAAGTGTTGAATGGTACCGAGAGTGGGTCTTGGCACTGCACGCGGCCGAACGCTCCGATGAGGCAATGCAGATCTGGCAACAGGTACAGGAAGCCGGCGTAACCCTAGGTCCAAGGGTTTGGGCAGCATTAGGCAAACACCAGGGGGCTTGTTGACCCTCATCGGCCTTAGCATCGTCTTGTTTGTCGGCGCTACCATGGCGTTGGGGGTTTACACGTACACGAAGATCCAGGGGCGGGCTACCAACTACTACGTCGCCGGCAACTCCATGCCCGTCTGGATCATTGGGATCACGCTCTGCGCCCAAGCATTCGATGCCAATGGGTCGATGGGCAACGCTTACCTAAGCTATAGCAATGGGTTTTGGTCGGGTGCCGTCATCCCACTGGGTATCGCTGGGTGTCTGTTCTTAACCGGTTGGGTGTTCGCTGGCCCGATTCACCGCATGCACCTGATGACGTTGCCTGACTTTTATCGGCGTCGCTATAGCCAGAAAACGGAAACCTTAGCAGCGGTCAGCATGCTAGTAGGCAATATCATCCTGGTCGCCGGGAATCTGGCTGGTCTTGGGTTGCTTCTCAACCTGGTTTTCGACGCTGGCTACCTGATGATGCTCATTGTCATCTCCGCCTGCATCCTCGCTTACGCAGTAACCGGCGGACTCTACGCAACAATCACAACTAGTGTCGTCCAGGTTGCAATTTTTATTGCCGGATCGCTATTGGCACTCTTCTGGCTCGTGAGCAATCACGGACTAGCTTCAATGATGTCGCAGGTCCCAACTGAGTTTGTAGACGTGAGCGGGCTGTTAGACACTGAACGCGGCGCGCTGGTTAACTGGGCCGCGCTTATTTCTTTGCTGCTCGGCGATATCGTCGCCATTGATTTCATGCAACGTGTGATCGCAGCAGACTCGACCACAACGGCGCGGAGAGGATGCTACGTCGCCGGAATGATTACCCTAGTTGTAGGGCTTTCTGTTTCTCTGGTCGGAATGTTCGCTTTCTACTTGGGCAAGGAACCAAGCTCGTTTCTTCTAGTAGATATCGCGCTTAATGATCTTCCTGGATTCGTCGGGGGCCTCTTGCTCCTGGGTATTATCGCAGCCAGCATGTCGACTGCGGCGGGTGTCGTTCTCGACCTGGCAAACCTCATCACCCGCAATCTCGTGCAGCGCTATATCGCAACAACATGGCAAGACCAAACGATGCTGCGTTTTTCTCGACTAATCGCCCTGCCAACCATGGCAGCAGCGGTCATTCTTGCTTACCTGCGACCCGAACCTGGCGTGCTTTTAATCCTTGCGTTTGACATCGTTCTAGCCAGCTGCTTTGTGCCGCTAGCGATGGGCTTTTTTTGGAAGCAATCGAACACACCGGGCGCGATCGCGGGGATCTTGATGGGAGCAATGGCAAGACTGACCTTGTTTTTTGCCATTCCAGACGAGTATGCCGGCCTCGATACCCTCGTCGCACCTCTGGTCAGCCTTTTCGCGTTCGTCGTCGTATCGCTGGCAACGCAGGGACGCTCGAAATCAAAACACGCGGCGCTCGAGTACGTTCCGACCGATGAAGAACTCGTCAGCGGAGCTTTCTAGCGGCCACGCCCTGAACGCCACAGCCCTAGACCCAGAAGCACACTTCTTCACGAAAGCACCTCAGATTGCTCACGGGCCGCTAGGAGTTCACGGTGGCACTGAAGCACTTCCTCCAGTTCCTTCGGGTCGACGGCTCCCGTTCGGACAGCCTTGATAAAATCTCCGATCAACGCCCTGTATTCGTCCGGCTCATCCTCTAGTCTCGGTGGCGGTAGCGCACCGTCCGGGTAAGCACCCTCTTCGGCTTCAACCTGCAGATCGATAGCTGAACTCAAGTTGGCGCGGAGGTCTGCACCGGCCTCAATATGGATCCCATTGGGCAGCAAACCACTGAGAGAGACGCGCAACGGATAATCAGTCGACGGACTGGTCGAATCAGCGGTTGCACTTAAATCCGAGAATCGCTCCCCTTGGCATCGAACCAGCCACCGTGCTAAGTCCAGCGCATGAATTCCCAGGGTAAAAAACGAGCCGCCGGTGCTCGAATATTGGTACGTCCATTCCTTGCCCTCGGCCAGTTTGTCTATGTCAAGTTCGTAAATGCAGCGAATGCGTCGTACGTTCCGGAGTCTCTCTCGAAGCTTCAACATCGACTGATTGTGGCGCAACCTGTAGCCCAAGTGCACAGGAACGGATGTGTTTATTAGCGTTGATTCAAGCTGCTTTAGTTGCTCGTTCGTAATCAAAAGCGGCTTTTCTACCATCACCGGCACGCCAGCAGCGACCGCCTGCAAACATGCGGGAGCATGCAGATGATTCGGGACCGCGACTGTGACTGCGTCCACATGCGCCAACATCTGGTCCAAAGAGGGGTAGACCGGAATACCAAGGGCCAAGTAGGGGCGACGTGACACAACACCGGCAACCTTGGCCCCAGCAGTGGCCAGGTGCTTGGCATGCTCTTGAGCAATCTCGCCCCATCCGACGATCCCGACCTGAACCGTCACGGATGCTGGCGCAGCAGTCTTCGGTAGTTTTCCATCGCCTCGGCCTCGAGCTCTGTTTCCCCAAGCTTTTGATATGCAATCGCAAGGTTCAGGTAATGTGCTGGTTGCTCGGGGTCGAAGTTTATGGCGACGAGATATTCCTCGGCCGCTTGGCGAGTCTCACCAAGTGCTACAAGCACATTGCCAAGGCCCCCGTGAACTAACGAAGAGAGAGGGTTGGCTTGCAGAGCTTGTTGGAGGCTAAGACGCGCTTCTTCGTGGCGGGCAGCTTGGTAGAGAAGCATGCCGTTTACGTAGAGAGACTCCCATTGGTCGGGAGCTATTTCCAATGCCCGTGCGATGTCCTCTAGGCCGCGTTCGATCTCTCCGGCAACCAGGGCGCCACGCGCTGACAACGTCAATGCCCCAGGATTGTTAGGTTCTGCAAGCAAAATCTCAGCAACCGCATCACGGAACTCTTGCAGGCTTTCGCTTGGCAGCGCTTCGGTCGCTGCATAGCGGAACAGGAATTGGTCTCTGTCAGTTGCCTGCTTGATATCCGTCTCTTCTGCCTCAAGGTTGTCCTGCAACTGTGCCAACTCCTGGAAACGTTGCTGGTGACTGCGTGCTGTCTCTCGATCTCCAAGCCGCGCATAGACCAACGCAATCCGATAATGCGCATCAGCAAGGTTAGGGCTAAGCTCAAGACTGATCTTCAACGCTTCTAGTGCCTCTTCGAGATGCCCCTGGGCGGTCAGAATACGGCCAGCTATGTAGTGTGCAGTGGGGTTCGTTGAATCCAACTCGATGGAGCGACGCAAGTGAAGTAGCGCACGATCATACTCAGCGCTCCGGTCAGACAGAGACATTCCGAGACCAAAGTGCGCCATGCCGTTGTTCGGATCAATGCTCAGAGCCCTCTCAAGGGTCGCGATTGCGCCATCGTGGTCTTCGTTCAGGTATTGCTCAATCCCCAAGACGTTAAGCCCCTCGGAAAGCGCCTCAAGATCGTCTTCTACTAACTTGACGTAGGATTCGAGGTGGCCTATCGCTGCGCCATGCCGAAGGCGCTCAATTTCCGCCGCGGCTGCCTTACGATGAGCGATAGCAAGGCTAGGGGCCGAGGCGACCGCCCGTGTGTAGTAATCAGTCGCCCGGACTAAGTCCCCAGCGTCGCGTTGGAGGTCACCTACCGCTATCAATAGTTCTGGATTGTCCGGCTGTAACTTCAGCCCACGAAGGTATTGGTCAATAGCAGCGCGCCGGTCACCTTTTGTCCGCCAGGCGTGCCCGTACCAAAGAGCCACCCAGGGAGAATCCGGGAATCGCTCAACCAAGGACTCCAACTCCACGAGCGCTGCGTCCACACGCCCCTCTGCAAGCGCCGTTCGCGCCTCCAGCAACACACCACGAGGAAGTTGGTCTGCTGCCACCGCCTCAGCCATGAAGACTGAGATGACGCTCAGGGTGAGTGCACTGACTATCAATGAGCGCATGAGGTTCCCACTGATTTTGGTTGTGTCGCTGTTTGTGGGGATTTCGTTGCCAATCTACCAGCTACGAAGAATAGGGCCCAAAACAGGCCTTTGCCCTGGGCTGATGCACTCCATACAGTATCGCGATAAACAGTGGCGGCGCATAAGAATTGTAAAGCCAGCCTCGGTGTTTCCAGCATGCTCATCAGTTTGTCGATGAGCAAAGGATCCCGGCTAACGTATCGCGACCACCCCATGCCCCTCTTGGACAACGTAGAGGTGTCCGGCTTGTAGCGATCCCAACAACTCTGTTTCTCCCCCAGGCCATCGCACCACGACCTCGGCAGCACCAGCAGCACCAATACCCACGTGCAGCCTTGTATCACTGCTGGAGCAATACGACGAACCAGCGCGAACTTCACGCACCATTGACTCGTCGATCGTTACTCGGGCCCCGACCGCATTTCGATTCGCGCGCCGTCCCACTAAACGAAGCTGGATCCAATTGCCCGCATCGTTGCCCCCGTCGTTACGTAAGTAGTCTGCACTCTGGTTGCTGTTCGAAATCATGATGTCGAGGTCACCGTCGTTGTCCACGTCCCCCACAGCACTACCGCGAGAAACCTTAACGAGATCCATCCCTTCACCGGAGTGGGAGTGAACCTCCTCGAAACGACCTTGTCCATCGTTGCGATACAGGTGGTTCGTTTGTGCGTATGTCCGGTCGGCAAGTGGCGAGCCTTCGACTTTCGTACCGAACTCAGCAATGTTATCGATAATGTGACCATTGGCGACAAACAAGTCCAGGTCCGTATCGTTGTCGTAATCCATCCAGTTGGTACCGAACGCCACAAACAACAAACTGGGCTCTCCAAGTCCAGTGGCAAAGCTGGCGTCAACGAAACTGCCCTCGCCAAGGTTCCGGTACAAAGTATTCGTCTCCAAGGTTAAGTTGGTAACAACAACGTCGAGGCGACGATCTCCATCGTAGTCCCCCCAATCAACACCCATTCCTGCTTCCGTCCGTCCGTCCTCGTTGTAACCAACTCCCGCGAGAAATCCATCTTCGGTAAACGTACGGTCACCGTTGTTGGTATACAACAGGTTGCGCGTGGAATCGTTGGCAATATATGCGTCGTCGTCACCATCATCATCATAATCAGCAAAAACCACGCCGAGACCCTTACCGTCTAGGGTGTCGACAATCCCCGCACGCTCCCCAATTTCCTCAAAAGTGCCATCTCCCACGTTGAGATACAGGCGATCCGGTAACGCGTTGTATTCATCCGGGTGGCAATAGGCGCTCAAACCACGTGACGAATCACCGCAGAATTTGTTGTTGTCCCATCCGAAGTCGACGTAATTTGCTACGTAGAGATCGAGAAGGCCATCGTGGTCGATATCCGCCCACGCTATCGAAGAACCCCACAGATCATCACCCACACCTGCTTCGACGGTGACGTCGCTAAAAGTCCCATCACCGTTGTTCCTATACAGGCGGTTGGGCCCATAGTTGGTGACATAGAGATCAATGAACCCGTCATTGTCGTAGTCGGCTGCAGCTGCACCTAGGCCGTAGCCATCACCAGAAACACCAGTGTGTTCCGTTGCATCGTCGAATGAGCCATCCCCACGGTTGCGAAAGTACTGGTCAACGAGTTTCTCCGTTTCCACAAAACCGGGAGTTGGCCCGTTTTGAACGAAGTAGATGTCGAGCCATCCGTCACCATCGAGGTCGGCTAAGGCTGCACCTGAACCCATAGTTTCGACCATGTAACGCTCGCCCGTACCTCCGTGCCTATGCTCAAAGTCAATCCCCGCTGTCGCTGTGGCATCGGCAAACGTTGCCGCAACAGCGGAACTCTGAGCGATTCCTGGCGAGGCTGAGCCCAGCAGTGCTAACAAAATACACGCGCACGCTGTACTGATTTTCATCACGATTTGGATCATCGCAACATTCATAGCACAGGCAAAGTCCGTCATCAGTGCAATTCACGTCCAGGAGCCTCGCTAGATTGAAACCCCTAGCTATAATACCGGTCTCGGTAATCTTGGCGAGCTTTTAGGTATCACGCGACAATGCGAGACGAAATTTCCTGCGCGCCGATGGAATCAACGATGGAAGAAGGTGGCACAAGTAATGAAATATCGAGTTCTCGGCCGCACCGGCGTGAATGTTTCTCCTTTATGTTTGGGGACTGACAACTTCGCCGATCCAACCCCAGAAAAAGAAGCCAACGAAATTCTGACCACAGCACTCGACGCCGGTATCAATCTGATCGACACAGGTGATGTCTATGCTGACGGCGAGGGCGAGAAAATCATCGGCCGTACGCTCAAGAAGCGTGGTGGCCGACACAAGGTCATCATTGCCACCAAGGTAGATCATGGCAAACGGCGACCCGGCTTCACCCTGGACGAGCTCACACCTGATTCGGGGCCCAACGATCATGGCCACTCGCGTCTCAACATCATCCGCGCCTGTGAGAACTCGTTAAAACGACTGCAGACCGATTACATCGATCTGTACCAGGTGCACCGACACTCCCCTGACATCCCTATCGATGAAACTCTCGGGGCACTCGACAGCCTGGTGCGTTCCGGCAAGGTCCGCTACATCGGTTGCTCGACCCATCCAGCCTGGGGGGTAATGGAGTCGATCATGGTCAGTGAGCTCAAGGGCTACGCACGGTACGTTTCAGAACAGCCACCGTACAACCTTCTTGATCGGCGCATTGAGAACGAACTCATCCCCCTCTGCCAGAGGCATGGACTCGGGATCATCACCTGGGCGCCAATGGCCATGGGAGTGCTAGCTGGACGCTACACCGACGCTGACGCGTATCCCGAGGATTCACGTGCAAACCTACGCGGCGGCTTCTACGCCGACCGGGTAACCCGGCGTGGGATCGAAGTTGGCATTGAGTTCACCAAGATTGCGAAACAAGAAGGGCTCTCTGCAGCACAACTGGCAATTCTGTGGAGCAAGGATCAACCCGGTATAACCGCACCTCTGATCGGTCCACGCACTATGGAGCACTTGAAGCCACTCCTGCCGGTCCTCGAGATGAGCCTATCTGAGGAAGCACGGACGATGTGCGACGAGCTAGTGCCGCCTGGCAGCTGTGTCGCCAGTTTTCACAACACTGCTGACTGGATGAAAATGCAAATCGTGTGACGGCAGGGTGCCCCCAATAAATATGGTTCCCCTGTCGCCTTGGAGAGAAGATGCGCGTTTCTAATGTAGTGCACGCCGTTGACACACACGCCTGCGGTGAACCCGGCCGCGTCATCGTCGGCGGCGTGCTCGACGTCCCCGGCAATACGATGTTCGAGAAAATGCAGTATCTCGAAACCGAAGCCGACGAACTTCGATTGCGCATGCTGCGGGAGCCGCGCGGCTACCCGGCCGCTAACTGCAACTTGCTCTTGCCACCCACAGTTCCCGAGGCCGATGCTGGCTACGTGATTATGGAGCAGGTCGAATACCCCGGGATGTCAGGTACCAACACGATTGCGGTCGTTACGGTTCTCATTGAGACAGGGATGGTTGAGTCTCAGGAACCCGTTACCGAGCTAATGCTTGAATCCCCAGCTGGGCTGATCCCGGTGCGTGCCGAGGTGAATAACGGCAAGGTCAAGAATGTCACTTTTGAGAACGTTCCGGGATTCGCTGTGCATATCGACGCCAAAGTAGAAGTGCCTGAACTCGGTACTGTCACCGTCGACGTCTCCTATGGGGGGATGTTTTACGTCATCGCTGACGCTGCCCAATTCGGGCTGCGCTTGACCGAAGACGAGGCTGGCGATGCAGTACGCATCGGCGAGATGGTCAAGGCGGCTGCGCAAGAGCAACTTGACTGTGTACACCCGGAGAATCCAGATATCCGCGGCATCACCATTGGCCAACTTTCGGCACCGCCGATTGGCGCGGACGCTGATTGCCGGAACACCGTAGTGGTTTCGACGGGCAAGCTCGACTGGGATCGGCCCTCGACTTGGAAGGGTGTTTTGGATCGGTCGCCTTGTGGTACCGGTACCTGCGCCAAGATGGTCGCCATGCACGCTAAAGGCGAGTTGGGCCTCAACGAAGATTTTCGCCACGAGGGCATTCTAGGGACGATATTCACGGGGCGCCTTATAAGGGAGACAACGATCGGCAATTACAAGGCTGTGGTACCAACCCTTTCGGGCACAGCCTGGATCACCGGCTTTGCGCAGTACGTTGTCGACCCGGAGGATCCGTTTCCCAACGGCTACACGGTTGGCGATATTTGGAGTTCACAAGACAACTGAGGCAATGCATGAGTGAAGACAGGGTCGTCGTAATCACAGGATCGTCTAGCGGCCTTGGCGCTGCAATGATCAAAGATTTTGCCGCGCGAGGCTTCGGTGTTTGCATCAACTACATCGTAGAAAAAGATGCGCAAGCTGTGTACAGCGAGGTTCTCGAAACAACCGACGAATCAAAGGCCATGATGTGCAGAGCCAACGTCGCCGATCGTGACGAAGTCCGAGCAATGTTTGATGCTGTGATCGACAAGTTCGGCCGAGTCGACATCCTGATTAACACTGCTGGCATCAATCGCGATGCACCGTTTGACGAACTAACCGACGAAAATTGGCACGCTGTGATCTCAGCCCACTTGCACGGCCATTTCGTGTGCAGCCAGGAGTATGTCTTTCACAACCCTGATCATGAGGGCGTTATCATCAACTTGGGTGCACCATGCGGGCAGGTCGGCCGCAAGAACGGGGCCAACTTCTGCGCAGCCAAGGGTGCCATCTTCGCGTTCACCAAGTGCATCGCACAGGAACTCGCTCCTAGAATTCGCGTCAACTGTCTGGTGCCGGGATCAGTCAAGACCCGCGAGGTCATTGAACGCTATGACCTCGACACGGAAGAAGGATTGGCAAAGGAAGTCGCAACTCTGCCCATGGGACGTCTTGGCGAGTTCGAGGACATCATCAAGATGGTGCACTGTATGGTCGATGCGGAGTACACGACCGGTGCGAACTTCTACGCCAACGGCGGACAAACGATGCACTGATGAGTTTGGGCACTACGTGGGAAGCTCCGGGCTGCTCCGGAAACGGCAAGCAAACGTCGGCTTGCGTCGACGGCGTCGATTGGGAACCTTGGGAAGTGCCTTACTCGAATCCACCATCGGACAGAAGCCATTCCATTTCATCGGTCTGCCCCGTCATTTCCCAGCGGATCAATGAGAACGGAATGCGACCGGACTTTAAATAGTCATCAATGAAGCCGCGTAACTCGAATTCTTCACCACGCTGCCGCACCAACTCGGCAAACAGCTTCATAAACTGAAACTTGCCAACCACCATCCCTGAGTGCCAACCGGGGAACCTGAGGTTGGTTTCCATCTCGTACCAGACGTGATACCCATCGGGCAACAACCAGCCGTTAGGGGCGCACTCGTAGCAGAAATCGATCGCTTCCTGGAGAGTAAAAATGTTCGCGTGCATGTTCATGTCGGCGATGGCACGACAGGTGCGGAAGATTGACTGCCAGTAAACGACTTCGCGCGAGCGTGGTGATCGTTCGTCGAGATAGCCAACATGCATCATGAGTTCCTCAAGGGAAAACGCCCAGCCTTCTGAGCGCACCATGTCTATGGCGTATAGGCGATCAGTGCCGCGAATCGGTCGGTCATCACGACCAGCGATCTGCCCATCCAGGTAATGGCCGATGAATTCATGGAACAACTCAGGCAGAGGCTCCCGATCGCCAGTTTGATCAAAAAAATCCGTTTCGGGGCGCGGCCACTGGGGGGCAGCAGACAACGGGCCACGATCGAGATAGCCCAACGCCGACAGATAATCGGGAATTGTGACGACGTCGTTTTCCTCGAGGAACTGCATCGCGAACTCGAGGCCTTCCCTCTTACGACGCTGCCATTCCTCTCCCGTAGCCACCGGCTCAAGCTCGGGGAGGGCCCGATTGCGATTACGCTCGAGAGCCAGGAACGTTTGTAACCGGTCGTCATCACGGGTCACGATATCCATGAAATCTTCCATCGTGTACGGCACCAGCTGGACGTTCTTGAACCACCAGTTGTAGTTATCGACGCCGATGCCAGCGGGCGCCGTCATCCGTGAACGATTCGCCTCAAGCCAGGCACCATAGTCGATCACCGCAGCGCTAGCGGCTTCAGCGGACGGCACAAGCTCGGGGTGATGTTCCTGCATTGCCACGCCGATAGTGTCGAAATACCCAACTTCCCCCGGCAGGTAGTGGAGAGCCAGCACCACAAGGTCCCCTGGCACATCAACCAGATTCCCGCGTGCTTGTTGCAAAATTTCGGGAACCATTTCGAGATCTCGGCGAACCCGGACGATCCGCTCAGCATCGAGCGGTAAGTTTCGAATACGCACCGTGGCCCCTCGAACCGGGCCGGCGCCCGCCTGCGTCTGTAAGTAAAAACCAGGGTCACGCGACCAGGGTCGGAGCACGCGATGGTAAAAATCGAGGCCATTCATCTCGGCGCGCACCAAATGATAGTCCACCTGTTGATCAACGGGCCAGTCAGTGATGTTCATGGCAGCCAGACGCTGGCGCATCCCGTTGAGTTGCTCACGTTGGCGCGACATCGCTGGGACGGTGTAATCGGGCAATCCAGTATCGGTCGTCGGTGTCCCGACACTGCGAAACTCAAGAAACAGTTCGAGCAAGTCGCCATAGTTGGCCACACCCACCGGCTCCGAACCCCCTGTCGACGTTTCTACAGAGCCATTGCAGGCAACACCAATCGTGCCTACCAGCACGGCAATGAGCACAACCCAAGCGTTTTTCTTCATCCTGTTGACCCTCCAAGGCGTTTGGTTGCTTTGTTCGTACTTACAAATCGTAGCTCACCGCTCCAGCAAGCCCTGTGGCGCGAACATCGGATAGAGGTTCGATGTACCTGTATTGGTGATTCTGGTCAGTATAATGGGCTCTTCCGTTATCTCTTGGATTGAGCCCATCCACAACCAACAAGGATCACCATTGAGTCAAGCACGACAGCCTACCGGTTACCGGCATGTGTCGAACTGGACGGCAATGTTCGCTGTCGTTCTAATCGCGGTTGCCAGTGCAGGCTGTACCACCGGAAACGATACGGTCGTTCTGAAAGTTGCCCACAACGGTAGCGTTGAGCACCCCTACCAAGTGGGTTTTGAAACCTTTAAGGAAATTCTTGAGCGTGACACTGGGGGACGTGTTGAGGTTCAGATTTTCGAAAACGCACAGCTCGGTACCGAGGAAGAGGCCAGCCTGATGGTCAAACTGGGTGCACTGGCGGGCTCCGCAGCAAGTGCCGGTGGCGGCCTGGCGCCATTCGCACCTGAAGCCGAACTCTTCAACTTCCCGTTCATCTTTCGCGACCTTGATCATTTTTATGGAGTGCTCGACGGAGCGACGGGAGAAAGAATCACGGCCGCGATCGAGGAACGGCTTGACGCCATTGTTCTCGGTTACTGGTTCTCCGGAGTACGCAACGTCTGGAACTCAAAGCATCCAGTGCGCACACCGGACGATTTTCGGGGGCTCAAGATTCGCGTGATGTCGAGCCCTGTTCTAGTCGAAACTTTTAATACCCTTGGGGCACAGGCCACACCGATGTCATTTGGTGAGCTGTACTCTGGCCTGGAGCAAGGCGTGGTAGACGGCGCCGAAACCGACCACGTTGATCTGCTCTACGAACGGTTTTACGAGGTAACCAACTATGTTTCGTACACCGGCCACATGTACCTGGCAGCCGGGTTCATCTTCAGCCGCAAGCTTTACGATCAATTGTCACCGGATATTCAGCAAGCTGTGCTAAAGGCCGGACGAGAATCCGTGACCGCGCAACGACTGGCGATGGAATCGATGACCACCCAGGCACTTGACGAGCTCAAAGAAAAGGGACTTGAGTTTTTTGAAGTCGACCGCGACCTGTTCCGACAACGAGTCGAGAGTGTCTACCGCAACAACGCGGAGAGTGTGGGTGGCATAAAGGTCATCGAAGAAATCACTGGCTACCGATGAGCGCCTCGCGACTTAAGCCACTAGAAGCAACACTCTGCTTGATCCTAGTTTCAATTGTCGCCGTGACCTTCGCGCAGGTCGTATCCCGCTATGTGCTGCAAGCCTCGCTGCCCTGGTCAGAAGAACTCGCCCGTTTTCTGCTGATGTGGTTGGCGTCATTGAGCTCTGCTTACGCTTTTAAAGTACGCTCGCACTTCGCGTTGCACTTTTTTGTCGACTATTTTGACGAGCGCACCCGACAGGCAATCGGCACCGTTGTAACTGCGTTGGTCTCGTTGTTTTTAATGGTCTTTGCCTGGGAGTCAGCGAAATTCACCCTCGCAGTGCGTGACCAAATTGCGCCCGGCACGCGAATGTCAATGGCCATCCCCTATTCCTCGGCCTTGGTTGGCAGCGTGTTGATGCTCTACTACGTCATAAAGAACTGGTGGACTGGAACAGCTTCTGTTCGGGGTGAAGAAGACACGGCAGCGGAGATGATCGAAGAAGCTGCCCGGCGGCCTTCCGGGGCGGAGCTGTAACTTATGGGCTTCGCCATTGTAGTTACGCTCGTTGTCACGCTGCTGTTATCTGTACCTGTTGGAATTTCGCTAGGCATGTCGGCGATGGCGGGCTTACTGTACAGCTCTCCAGAGTTTCTGATCGTCCTGCCGCAGAAATTCCTGGCTGGTCTCGATTCATTCCCATTACTGGCGATCCCGCTATTCGTTCTAGCCGGCACCCTAATGTCGCACGGAGGCATGGCGCGGCGAATTATTGATATGGCCAATGTGTTTGTCGGTCGTATCCCAGGCGGGCTAGCACTAATGGTGATCTTTTCCACAATGTTCTTTTCAGGTATCTCCGGCTCACCTAGTGCAAACACAGCAGCCATTGGTTCGGTCGCACTGCCAGCGATGGAGCGCAAGAAGTACCCTCGCGCCTATGCTACCGCCGTGTTTGCTGCCGCCGGTGGGGTCTCGACTCTGGTGCCACCTGCAATTGACTTGATCATCATCGGCGTAGTTGCAGGGATATCAATCGGCGGGCTGTTCGCCGCAGGGGTTCTTCCTGCCGCAGTCAATGGCGTCGCGCTCATGGCCCTCTCGTACTTCTTCGCCTTGAAGATGGAATTGCCGTTGGAACCACCCATGCCCTGGGGTGAAAAGCTGCGTGTCATTCGCGCCGGCCTGCTGCCGTTGTTGATGGTCGTCATCATTCTGGGAGGTATTTACGGCGGCGTGTTTACACCTACTGAGGCGTCAGCCGTGGCAGTGGTCTATGGGTTCTTCGTGTCGTTGTTCGTCTATCGCGAGCTCAACATTGGGGACATTCCACAAGTACTGCTTAAGACGGCATCCTTGACAGGGGTGGTGATGTTGGTTTTGGCAACGGCCTCGATGATGTCATTCGTGCTCGCGTTTGAGCGCATCCCCCACCTACTGGCACAACTGATTACGGACTACGCCTACAACTGGATCGTGTTCATCCTGTTCGTCCACATCGTGTTTCTGGTCCTCGGGATGTTGATGGACGCACTTCCACCTATCATCATCCTGATGCCAATCCTCGTGCCGGTAGCCGAGCAGTTTGGTATGGATCCGATCCACTTCGGGATCCTGGTTGCTGCCAACGTGGGCATTGGAATGATCTCGCCTCCCGTAGGAATCTGCTTGTTTGTCGCTTGTGGTATCGGGCGAACGCCGATCGAGGAGGTCGTGCCACGGCTCATTCCGTTCCTACTGATCCTCGTCGCTACCCTAATGATTATTACCTTCTTTCCCTCGATTACCCTGTTCCTTCCCCGCCTGCTGGGATTCGCGGGCGGATAGTCGATCTATCGACAACTGACCCAGCTTCCGCCAGTCAAGGAAGATCGGCGTGCAGCGTCAAGAATGCGCACGTTGGTGAGGCCGTCTGCGAATGTAGCGGCTTCGTTCAACTGCGTTTGACCACCCGCAACAGCCTCGACCACAGAAGCCAGGAAAGGTGCCTCAAGGGCAGCGAACGGTCCACGCCCCTGGATGCCGTAATACTCCGGTGGCAACCAAGCAACCTCGCTCTCGATCGGCAACATCTCTCTCCCGTGTTTGGCCCCGACCAAATGCTGCTCACGGTCAAGGCAGAGGCTACCTTCACTACCAGCAAGCTCGAACAACCAACGGGAAACGCCTTGCAAGGCCAAGCTCACCGTGAAGTGCACGTGGGCTCCGTTCTCGAGTCTCAGCGACAGCTCGGCGAAATCATCGGAAGTGACCTCTCGTTCCACTCCTCGGGCATCTTCACGTCGTTTTACGAAGGTCTCAAGACGAGCACTCACATCTTTGATCGGCCCGAACATCCACTGAATGTTATCGATCACGTGCGTACCAGTTGCACCGAGCACTCCGCCGCCACGGGGGGCTTGAGACCACCAACTATACGGCCGTGTCGCGAACCCTGGGGTGTCCAGCACGAGGTCGGCACGCACATGCAGGAGCTTGCCGACAAAACCAGCCTGGCATAGCGAACGCATCTTGCGACGATAAGGGTTCCAGCGCAGTTGATAATTGATCAGAGCCAAGCGACCCTGGGCAAGTTCCGTGAGTTCTTCCGCTTGTGAGACCTCAAGTGTGAAGGGTTTCTCACACAACACCGCGGCGCTTGTGTCTAGTGCCCCACGAACCATCTCATAGTGTAGGTCGACCGGCGTAGTGATTATCACAAGGTCAGGATCGAGTTCGAGCAGCTCTCGCCAGTTGGAAGTCGAGCACTTGATTCCCCAACGTTTGGCGCTCGCCGCTGCCTTTCCCGCGTCGTAGCCAGCGATCCCGATTACTTCGTTGCCACCGATGCACGCCAGTGCCGGCAGTTGTACGGCTTCCGCGTGAGAGTTACCGAAAAGAGCGACGCGTACTGGTGCGGCCATGGTGGCACTCCTTACTCATTGCGTGGGCACTGACGAACGCTTGACCCGTAGGTCGACTCTCGGACAAACTGAACCAGCTGCGCGACGAAGCCGGTCCGCTAATCGAGACCGCAAAGCTGCATGATTACCCAAAACCGGATACCGTCAAGGCTCAGAGTTCACCAGACATTGCCAGAGTTCACAAGACCCCCAAATAAGAGGATGACATGCCGTTAAAGGTCAATTGGGAGGGCGTTTTCCCTGCGATACCGACACAGTTCAAAGAAGATCTGTCCATTGACATTGAGGCCACCCAAAAGCACACCGAAGCGCTCGTGAACAATGGCATTCACGGAATCGTGATGCTGGGCACAATCGGGGAAGGCACTTCTCTCACGTTGTCCGAAAAGGTGGAAGTGCTGCGTGCCACCGTAGAGGTTGCCGGTGGGAAGGTCCCCGTTCTCAGCGGCATCGCCGAATTCACCACTCAGGGCGCCTGTGACACGGTAAAGGCTGCAGGCGAAGCTGGCGTCGATGGAATCATGCTCTTGCCGGCGATGGTCTACAAATCCGATGCTCGGGAAACGATTGCCCACTTCCGGACGGTAGCCAACTCCACGCACCTCCCCATCATGTGTTACAACAACCCGCCCGTGTATCGCGTCGACATCACGCCCGAAATGTTCAAGGAGCTGATCGACGTCGAAAACATTGTCGTCATCAAGGAAGCATCGGGCGACGTCCGCAGGATCACAGAGCTTTTCAACGCGCTCAACGACCGCTTCTTGATCTTTGCCGGACTTGACGATGTGGCCTTGGAAAGCTTCATGCTCGGCTGTACCGGCTGGATCTCCGGCCTCGTGGACGCCTTCCCGCGGGAGAATCGGGCGCTTTGGGATGCTGCCATGTCAGGAGATTACGAGCGGGCTCTGGAGATCTACCGCTGGTACATGCCCATGCTGCGCTTCGACTCGCATCCCAAGCTCGTGCAATACATCAAACTCACCTGCCAGGAGCTGGGCTACGGCCACGAGCGAACGCGTCCGCCGCGCCTACCATTGGTGGGTGAAGAACGTGAACATGTTCTTGGAATCGTCCGCAACTGCATCGCTACCCGACCGCAAGAAGTAGCCTCAACGCACGCCTGAGCAAACTATTCCGACGCTGAATAAGCCATACTTGCAGCCACCAAGTCGGTTACCGCTTGGCCAATCGCCTTGAACACGGTGATTTCTTTGTCGTTGATTCGGAGTGTAGCTTTGCCTGAGCACATCTCGGCCAACTCAGCAACAACGTCTTCCTTGCTAAAGACGCCTTCGTTAATGGGCACTAGAATTTCCCCGGCTTCCTTGAAGGCGTTAACGTAGCTGTCTGCGTAGACCTTTCCGTTCGTGATCACCTCGGTGTCACATTCCCTCTTGTCGGCATGGTGGTTGCCGATGAAGTCGAGGTGGGTACCTTCCTTAATCCAAGCACCCTTCACCAATATGTCAGCGGAGGCGGTCGCGCACACGATAATGTCTGCTTCGCCACAGGCATTTTCCAGATCGGTAACCACAGAAAATTCGATCTCCGGCAATTCCGCTGACACTTCGTCGATCACAGCTTGAGCTTCCGCCATTGGTGGAAGGCCATCGGGGTTTCCCCAGATCATTATCTTTTCTAGAGGTCGAACAGAGGCATTGGCACGGACCATGTAGGTAGACAGGTTGCCCGTACCCAACAGCAACATGGTCGAAGAATCCTCCCTGCTAAGCAAACGCGTGGCTAAACCCGAGACACCACCCGTGCGCCAAAATGTACAGGTAGTGCCATCTACTAAAGCCAAAGGCTCCCCGTAGGAACGGTCGAATATCATGATCTTGGAGTAGAGACGTTCGTACGGTGCTGGGTTGCCCTCGAAATAGGTGAATGCTTTTACGGCAATAATCTTGTCGTTCCAGGCGGGCAACAATGCAAATGCGTCGTTGTTGTCGGCATCATCTAGCAAGAACACCTGTCGCGGTGGCTGATTGAAATTCTTGGCAAACGTCTCTTGCAGAGCATCCACTAAACCGGGATAGCTAAGAGCAGCGTGTACTTCGTCTGCGCTAATAATTTTCATAATTCAAACCTCTCTTCAAAGTTGTTTTTAATGAGTTCTCTTTAGCTGGCACCCGGCGCCATAACATCAGTCTGCGTCCAGGCCCCATCGATCCTGCGCCAGAGATTTCCCGTCGGGTTCTCGTCACGCAGTTCGATCGGCAGCCTGTGCTCCCTGACCCCGTCATAGCATTGCAGCATCGAAAAACGAAGGAGAGATGCTGGAATACCCACCGCGGTGAAGCCAGGGTGCCCAGTGGCCGGGTAGGGTCCACCGTGGTTCATCGAGGGAACCACCAAAACGCCCGTCGGCATCTTGTCGTTCAATAAGCGTCCCACCCGACGACGAAGATGAGGCGCGATTCGATCGTAGAGAAAATCGTCATCGCCGTCAGAATGCGTGTACAAACAACCAGTCAGATTGCCCGCGAAGCGACCGGCAATCTGCTCGAGTTCATCGTCGTCGGTGGCAACGACGAAGAGGTTAGCGTTGCCAAAGGCCTCCTCCTGAAGCCCCTCAGGATCCGCCAGGAAGTCTTCGCCAGAAGCCTGCAACAATGTATTTTGGAAACGACACGCACCACCTTCAATCGGGGCACCACCGGTCACGAGCTCGGCGCCCGAGCTCTGCATCGACCGGACCGCGTCTCCCACCACCCGCACACCGCCAGGCCCGAGCAAGACGCCAGCATCCGCAGCTTCGAAGCGACGACGCATGGCGGCGATGAACTGTTCTGTAGCGTCACCGGCCTGCAGCACGACGACGCCCGGGTTGGTGCAAAACTGACCTGTAGCTACCATGGCGGAGGCATGCAGCTCGCCAACGATCTCCTCCCCCCGTTCGCGTAGCGCCCCCGGAAGAATGAACACCGGATTGACACTGCTCATCTCCAGGTAAATCGGCTTGCCCGCGGCATCCGCGGCTGCCTTAAGAGCCAAGCCCGCGCGGCGTGAACCGGTGTAACCAGTCGCTCCGATGAGCGAGTGTGATACCAGGTAAAACCCGTCCTCAGGCGCCATGTGGTAAACCATCTGCAGCGTGGCGGGAGGGAGGTCAGTGTCCTGAATCGCCTGAAAGGCAACCTCAGCAAGGAGTTGTGAAGTCCTCGGATGGCTTGGATGCGCCTTGGCAATGACCGGGCTTCGCACCGCAATCGCGGCAGCGAAGTCACCGCCGGCGAGGGCGTTGTAGGCAAAGGGGAAATTGTTTGGGCCGAAGACAGCCACCGGGGCACCGAGCGGTCCGTGCATCGAGCGAATATTGGTGGCTGTGTCGATAGTGGGCATTGTCCAGCCGCGATCGCGGACCGCCGTTGCCGCCTGGCGAAGCTGGTCGATGGTGCGCGGCAGCTCAATCTCAACAAAGCGCGGAGACACCGGCAACGCTGTCTCGAGGTTCGCCACCTGAGAGAGCTCTGACGAATTCTCTCCGATGAGGCAGGCATAATGCTCCAGAAAGTCAGCGATTTTATCGACCGGGGTGTGCAGCAGTTCGCTGGCAGCGACGCTTCCCGCTTCGAGCGCCACATCAATGTCAGCCCTTCTACTGACCGGGTAGGACCACTCGAGAGTTTCGCCGGTCCCTGGATTGATTGATCGAAATGCCTCTGTGGCGTCAGCACCGCGCCACTCTCCCCCTATCAAAACTCGTTCATTGTCTGGCACGTTGACCTCTTTGGAAATCACAGTGATGTTTCTCGAGAAGAGCCTCCGGATGAGAAGGGGCCCCACCCTTACTCTAGCTGAATACAGCAGCGGCGACGGTCACGCTCAACGCCGTTCAATTGTACAAACTAAGTGGCAGGTAACCACGTACCGTTTGCAGACCATGCGGAAATTCATCCGACTGGCGCCTGTCAATAATCGCCTTGCAAACTCACTGGTGCTATCGATTGGTTCTGGGAAAAGCGAATTGGTTCGCTGTGACTGGAGTCTTTATTTCTCCTTCAACGAAGTGTGTAGCTGAAACCAATCTTCCCAGTAAGCCCGGGCTGCGGGAACCCTATGAAGTGCTCGTAGTCAGTGTCTGTTAAGTTGTCGACACGGGCCAGAATTTTCCAGGCAGTGTTCAGATCCCAGCTCGCAGCAAGATCAAGGAGCCCGTATCCATCAACCAACGTCATGTCTGGAACAGCAATCTGCACGTCAAAGCTTTCCGACGCAAAGCTTAATTCTACGCGAACCTTCAGCGGCTCAATCGGTTGAAATCCAACTCTGACGCTGCCCATCCATTCGGGTAAGTTACGCAGTGGCTCCGCAGATACAGGACTTTCAGCGTTCTGGTACGTCAGGTCAGAAAACACCTTTACCCTGGGGTCAGGATCCCACCGCAACGACAACTCGACACCCTTTGTGCTCACTTCGTCTCTGTTGATGTTCTGAAACAAATCGAAATCGAAGTCGATCAGGTCCTGGTAACGAATCCAGAAGACCGTAAATGAGGCCGTTAGGTCCCAATCGGCAACGCGGTGATCAATGCCAACATCAACCCCAACGCTAATCTCGGGTCGCAGTTCGGAGTTTCCGCCAAGCTGCAGCGGGCTGGATAGGGCAAAAAAGCTTGGCAACTTGAAAGATCGACTTGCCGTGCCGCGTATTTCCGTGCCGCTCTGGCCTACTGGGTAACGAGCACCAACTCTTGGACTCCACTCAGTATCTCGGTCCCCAGGAAAGTCAGCCCGCAAACCAGCTTCGACACTTAGATCTCCGACACTTGCGGTTGCTTCAACAAACGTTCCTGGAGTGGTACGCGATAGAACATAGTCACCACTGACGTCACCCCCGAAGAACGGTGGCAAAAACAACATGCTGACGTTTTTGCCGTTCTCGTGATCAATGTCGAGGCCTGCGCTTATACGCGCCACTGTTGAAAGATCGTAGGTGGTCAACCAACCGCTACGAAGGTGCCAGTATGAAGTGGCTTCGACCGACGGTGGAACGAAATACGACACGCCTGGACTTTCGCGGTCCATACCACGACGATAAAAGGTGGTGATAAAGCGATTGTGCCAAACGTCGGCGGTCGACCAATGCAGGTCGGCACCGACGTCAAGCTCCGAGACCTGAGCATGGCGCAGATCGCCGGAACCAAACATTGGGCCACCGGATGATTCTGGATAATCGTCGGCTTCCCACAAAGCCGCACGTGTGCTGAGCCGCAGCGTCGCCCCTTCACCCATCGGCACTGCAAAACTCCCTTGAAGGTTTGCCTGCTGAAACTCATCGTCACCGACATGGCCAGCCTGTTGTTCCCAATCGAAGCCCAGGTAGTAGTCACCACCACCGGCCATACCCGCCACCGAGGCGTCGCCCCGAACCAGTGCGTTGCCGCCACCCTCAACGCTTGCCCGTACCTGGGGTTTTTTAGTCGTGCCACGGCGCGTAGTGATGTTGACAATTCCGGACAGCGCAGTAGATCCATAAAAATACGATAACGGGCCGCGTACCACCTCAATCTGCTTCACGCTAGAAGTCGGGATACTCGACAGGTTGACTGCACCGCCTTCGACGTCCGTAGGATCGTTGAGGGGTACACCGTCAAGAAGCACGAGGACAAAGTTCGGGTCACCGCCCCGCAACTGTATCGTCGCCGGGCCACCTCGCGATCCAGAAGATAGGACCCGCGCACCAACAACATACTCAAGCAACTCGGCCACGGTCCGTACGTTGGCGTCTTCTATAGTTTCTTCATCGATGACGCTCACTGACGCAGCCACCGAATCCAACGGCCGGGCCCGTACGACGACACGTTCCTTTACTTGAGCATCTTGCCCGGAGGGGGGAGATTGCCCGTCACGCAGCGCGGGCTGCGCGAGCACGTCGTTACAAACGAACAGGAAACAAAACGCGTGTAAAAGCAAGGAGTTGGTCAAATTTCCCATTCTCGATCACCATTACTACCAGAATCACAGCGTAGCGCTAAAAACGACTTTCAGCTCAAACAAGAGGTCGGTTCGCTTGGCGTTTAATGGGGGGATGGCCACAGCAATGCAAGCTCCCTTCGCTCCTAAATTGAGGGTTCAGTATTCCAACAGTGCGGCGGACAATATACATCCATGACGCTCGGAGGGCTGATAACTTGGCGGTCTTCTCCACGCGAACGCACTTCACATTCGTCAACCATCCACCCTCCGAGTAAACTTTGCGTGTCAGGGCATGTAACCGGCCTTGAGCCCTGAGTGCCTCTTGTGCTTCAGGACAATCCACAGGCACAGCGAATGGACCATGCATCAACAAGCGGGCGGCAAATACTGACAGCCTTGCATTCCGACACCAACGATTTTCGAATTGTTGTCACGCCACAAGGGACAGAACTCGAGGACGAGCAGTTATGAGCTCTCGTTGGAAGGACTTTGGGGACATTGCGGTGCGCCGCATGGCCGGAACGAAAACCGGTGAGAGCCTGCTGATCCTGTCCGACACCAAGACTGATCCTGAGGTGGCCCAGGCATGCTTCGATGCTGGCATCGCGGCAGGGGCTCGTCCGTCGCTCCTGTTAATTCCATTCATGTCGCCAACTGATGCCAGCGAACTCGATGAAACCACGATCGCAGCGGTAGCCGGAGCCAACGTGGTGATCGGGGTGTGCGAAACCATGTTTATGTCGAAGGCATCCACAGACAAAGCGCTAGAAGCTGGCGTGCGAATCGCCGCAACGAACGTTAATGGAATGGAGGACTTTGCCATCGAAGGCATCCGTGACGTCGACTACGATCGGATGATAGAGGTCGGCACGTGCATCGGTGAATTGTGGCAAGGAACCGAGATGTGCCGCGTGACTTCACCATACGGCACCAACATCACCTTCGACCTGCGCGACCGGCCCATCGATCTCGGGACCGGGATGGCTACGGAACCTGGACAAGCCGATTTCTTTCCCGGCGTCTCTGTAGCCAATGCTCCGATCGAAACCACGATTCAAGGAACCATCGTTGTTGACGGCAACGTCCCGCCGGGCCGCTTGCCCAAGGCACCAGTAACTCTCCAGATCAAAGACGGTGTCATTGTCGACTTTGAAGGCAGTGAGGATGCCGATGCGCTGCGCGCCTACTTCGCTGAGAGTGGAGACCCCATCGCCACCCACCTGTGCCATTTCACGCTCGGCCTCAACCCGCGCGCCCGCACCTCAGGTAGCGTGCACCAGGACGAGCACGTGCTCGGTGCAGTGACCTTCGGCTTTGGATCACAGGCTCCAGCGTTTGGCGGCACCGTACCACCATGCAACGTCCACTGTGACGTCGTTTTAACGACCGCGAAGATCGAGTGTGATGGTCGGATAATGCTTGAGGCCAACAAGCTCAACGAAGAGATGGGCTTCGGCGGGCTGTCATAAAGGCCACATTGACAAATTCTAATTTCATCGAGCACAGCGGAGCCCTGGGTAGCCCCGCGAGTGTGGTAATGGAGAAAATCGCATCGCTGAGATGATTGGCAACCTGGTTTTTGTGGGACAGGTCGCTAGCGACCTGTTCTGTATCTAATGTCTGGACCCGCACTGTTCGCCTCATTCCGTCGGCCGGGCTTCGGTATTGTGTGGTCGTCAATCTGTCTGAACGGCTACTCGGCGCACATCAGCACCGTCGCCATAAGCTGGTTGGCGCTAGAGTTTACTGGCTCGTCCATTGGCGTCGGCGTGGCGCTAGCGATCCGCATCTTGCCACGCCTGTTTCTTGCCGTGCCTATCGGCAGCATGTCTGACAAGATGGACCGGCGCATCATGCTACAAGCCACTAACTTCTTCGGCTTCGGCATGTCCACAGTGGCTACGATCGCCAGCATGCAGGGATGGTTTGGCTTCCAAGGCGTGTTACTCGTTGCCATGCTCGTGGGTATCTTTGACGTTGCCGAGACGACCCTAGCTAAGTCTTACGTCTACGATGTCGTTGGGCCCGACGATGCGGTTAACGGTCTGGCTCTCGAGCAGCTCGCCAACAAGCTCTTCGGTATCGTTGGGGGAATATCAACAGGATTCTTGCTCGCCGTGTTCGGTGGCGTCGGAGCTTTTGCTGCAATGGCTGTAGCCTACTTGGGCAGCGGACTTCTACTGGCAACAATCCCAAGAATTGCCCCGGGGACTGGGGCTTTTCGAGACCTCTCTTCCGCAGAAGACGATGACGTGCCGTCAGCCTCTCCCGGGCCGTGGGAATCTATCCGTCAGCTGATGAACACCCCAGCAGTGCTGACGTTCGCGATCATCGCATTGTCGGCTGAAGTCTTCGCCTACTCTAGTGAGACGCTTGCACCATCGTTTGCCCGGGACATCCTCCAAGTAGGTGAGCAGGGTCTCGGCAACCTAGTGGCGGCGCGCAATGCTGGGGGGGTCGTTGGGGTGCTGCTGCTCGGAAGTGTGGCACGCCGCGTGCGGCCCGAGCGTCTACTACCGTTGATCTGCATCGGTTTCGGGATCGGGCTCATGGCGTTCTCTTTTTCAACTTCATATTTGCTGTCGCTTGCACTAATGGGCATGGTCGGCGTCGCCTGGGGAAGCGTCGATGCTCTGCTACCCACTGTGTTGCAGCAAAATGTCGGCAACATGGATCGTGGCGCTGCAGTCGGTGTATGGAATCTCAGCCGCGGCTTCGGACCGCTCGGCCAGCTCGAAATCGGCGCTTTAGCCACCATTATTGGCGTCGCCGCTACCCAGGCTCTCAACGGACTAACTTTCGCGGTAACGGTCAGTATCGTTATGCTTGCATACCGGCGCGGGGCTAATCACCGAGTCCAAGAAATGGGTCGAAGGGTAAAGTAGCCTCGCTACAACCATCCATCAGGTCGCCCAGCGTATCAGGCAGAAAGCGCCCGATGATTTTGTACAACTGCGGGTCGCGGACACGGAGTTGGGCACGGGTACCTGAAGGGGGACCACTGTCGCCGATCTGAACATCGACCCAGGGACCAGGCAGTGATTCGTTCAGATCAAACCAGGCGTTCACATTGTGAGTAAGGTACTCGTCGTCCCCAAATGCGTCGAACGGGGTGATGCCGGCCAGTGGTTCGTTCCTGGGGGCTTCGAAATAACCTTGTTTAACCGCATTTTCGTAGGCTCCCCAAACCTCGTCTTCAATTTGGGGGTCTGTTGTCGGCCAGCCTAAGTTTTGCATGGCGTGGACGAACTCGTGGAGCAGAAAATTGGCTCGGTACTCACTATTACCCGGGTAACAAACACCACGCACTGATACCAAGCTGGTTGACGAATCAGGCATCTGGCCAAGGCCCCATTCCCCGTCGCTGGAGGAGCCGAATTCAGGTAGGTTCGAAGCCGTTTCCGATAGCCCCATGATCGAGATCCGGGGCTTGTGCGGCAGCATAGCTTCGAGAACGTCTGGCCGCTGGCTCGTCAAATGCAGGATGGTCCGGTAAGCCCCAATTAATGCAGCGTCGGGCACAGCATCGGAGCTGACGATGACAACACCGCCAGCGTTGATGTACTTCGTGTAAAAAGGGTGTGTCCCCTCCGGCGGAGCCACCACTTGCTCACCTGTTTCGATCAGCGGAAAGGACTCGACAGCTGGGCCCTGTATTGCATTGGCCATTGTGGCTGCTGATGCCAAAAACAGCAGAGTCGTAACTTTCAGTGCAATTTCCCGCAACGAAAAGGCTGTCGTAGTCACTTCTTAATTCGTCTGTCTAGTTAACTGCACGGCATTGAAAAAAAGGAGCTCAACAGAGGGTGGTTCACTGCGTGGTCAATTGTTTGATCTCGTCGTCTAATCCAGTCATCTCCCAACGAATCAAGGACCAGGGAATCGATCCAGTGTTGAGGACATCGTCCATGAATTCCCCGAGAACGAAATTGCCACCGAGTTGATTGGCACGATTTCTCATGAGCTTCATGAACTGAACCTTCCCAACGACCATGAGCATGTGGTGTCCCACACCCCTCAGGGTGGTATCAAGTTCGAACCATAGGTGGTGACTGCCATCGAGCAATTCACCGTGCGGCGCATTTTCTACACAGAACTGATACGCATCTTCGTAGCTCCAATCGCCGCTGTGCATATAGATGTCCGAAAGGGCACGGACGGTGCGGAAGGCAGACTGCTCGTAGGTAATTTCGCGACCGTGAGGGTTCCTGCCATCAAGATAACCGGCGTGCATTAGCAGTTCCTCAAGGGCAAACGCGAGCCCTTCCCCCCGCGCGGTGCCAATCTTGTACGGCCGTCTGCCACCACGGATCTCACGTTGGTCATTCCGCGAACGTAGCCCGTCGAAATGGTGTCCGACCATCTCGTGAGTCTCTTCCATCAGCGGTTCGCGATGAGAAAAATTAAAGAAATAATCGTGCTTTTCGGGCCAAGGATTGTCGAATCCATGCCATGACCCGAAGTATCCATCCGGGGTCAAATAGTCATCCACCGTGAAGATTTCTTCCTTCACTAGAAAACCCATCAGATGCTCAATCGCCTCAGAGACACTGGCTTTGTACTCAGCTTGTGACTGAACTGGCTCAATCGGAGGAACGTTTCGGTTGCGATTCTCCTCAAGCCGCTGAAAAGTCCTGACACGATTGTCCTCAAGTTCCACGATCATACGAACCTCGTCCCAGGTGTACGGGAAGAGGTAAACATTTTTCATCAGCCAGCTATAGTTCTCCTTGCCGACTCCAGCCTGGGAAGTCATTCGGCGCTTGTTGTTCTCGATCCACGCTATGTAGCCGTCGATTGCGGCAAGGGCCTCAAGACCGTCCTCGACCAAGTCCGTATGATGCTCGGTAAGGTCGGCGACGATTTGCTCGTACGACTCACGAGTGTCTCCCAGGGAAAGGACAGCAAGCGTGCCGAGATCAGCGGCAATCCGCGAGAAGTCGTTAAGGTTCACCTTGGCCTGCTCGATTATCTCGGGGACGGCCCTGAGCCGGACTCGTAACCCGTCGGCTCTAGATTCACTGAGTGGGAAATCCTGTGTCCTGCCGAGGCGTGGCAATACATCGTTGTAAAAACCCGGATCGAGCGACCAAGGAGCCAGCACGCGATGCTGGAACTCCATGCCGTTCATCTCCGCCCGCACCAGGTGGTAGTCGACCTGCTCATGGATCGGCCAACCGCCAATTTTGATCACGGCAAGTCGTCGCTGAAACTGGCGCAACTCGTCAAACTGTTCCGCCATAGTGGTCGCGGAATAGTCAGGCACGTTTGCTTGGATTTCCGGTCGCTGAAAATTCCGGAACTGTCGGAATAGATCGAGGAGATCCTCGTAGCTTCCCTGCTTGGCACCGAAAGCATTGGGCGAAGCAACAGAGCCCACAGCCACCATGCCCAGGAATGCAACCATGACAACAAATGTTCGATAACAGCGATTCAATTCGGTTCACTCTCCTAGAAGTTTAGTGAATAAGCAAAATTCGTTCATTTGGTGGGTAAAGGTATTCCACGCCCCGGCTGGTCACGATGTGATTGCCTTCGATGTTGATTGAAACAGGATAGCCAGGACGTTCCGGAAGATTCGTGTGAACCATGTATTCGAAAGAGAACATGTGATTTTCCTGAATTACCAAGTGATCTCGGTCAGATCGAAATGGAGCCACCGAAGGTCCGACCGTCACCAAACTACCGCTGTTATTACCTTGACTGTGAAAGTCGATCGAAAATCCCGATTTGTCGGTATTAATAAGTGCCTCCTGCACGAGCATGTAGTCATCTTCACCGATATCGGTGAAAGGTGTGTAAATGTAGCCGGCAGTTTCCATTGCTTCGACGCTGGCAGCCAACGTCTGACCAGCCGTTCGGCCGACCTTGATTTCCTTGCGCATAATCTCACGAGCACCGATAGCTCGATTAAAGGCGTGCTGAATACTCTCGGGGGGGGCAGTTTCGCCCTCCCTGAGAACATAAGCATTGCGTTTGTAATCCGTCGAGAAATAGTCGAGATACCGAACACCTGTGTCAAACGTCAGGAAATCACCACGCTGGATCACGTAGTCATCGTCATCAAACCGCCCCAGCTCTGACGCCGTCGCTGAATACAGAATCCCGGGAGAACCTGCGCCCGAATCGGGGCCTCGCAATAAGCCCCGCTGGTGGAACTGCTCCCTAACCCACGCACCCACTTCCCCCAAAGTAGTCTCCCCCGGTGTTATCACCTCATTGGACAGAGAGCGTTCGAGAATTTGACGGTGTATTTCCAACGCATTCGCGTAGGCGACGATCTCCCGCTGTGTCCGACGCGCCCGGAAATCCGTGATCACATTTTCCGCTGAGACGATTTTCTTGGAGTACTCGGGGCCCAGGATTTTCTCGAGCTTGACGTACTGTGAATGAGATATTCCATCTGCAATCGCGAGCCAATCGGAAGTGTTAACCGCTATTGTCGATGGGTTTCGCTCGGCGACGAAATTTCGCAGCTCATCGTAGACAGAGAAATCTTGATCACCGTAGTCATAACCGGCAATCGCCATCCGGATTGCCCGTGAACCGAAGATATCAAATAGCTCCCGACTCCCGCCGCCGCCGAATAACGCTCGCTCAATCCGGTCTCCTCCCCGGTCTGTAAAAACAATGTAGCCCCACGCGTTGCCAAACTGCTGGACCATTGGGTCCGGATCACCTTGCCGCGTGACATGGATCCACATGTCAATGTTGTTGTCACGCATGGCCCCAGGAAGTATGAGGTCAAGTTTTTCTTTCCGCATTAGGTGGAGAATTTCCGAGCTCGCTTTCGCCGTGATTACATCCGATTGCCCGTAGGCAATCGGCGTGACGAACAAAACAACAGCCGAAAACACAGCTACCCGTAAAAGTGTTCCAAAGGCCATCACTATCTCCCTCCCTGACGAGCGGGCGCCATTACCCGACTACAGTTTCTAACTAGGTCAATATTCAGAATGGATCCGCAGCGAATTCTAGGGCACCCTTCGGTCAAATCACGTGGTTCCTTGTTATTTTTTTTCGAAAATAGGAGACAGAGTCCCTCCGGGAAGAAACGGTCTCCAGAGAGTTGCAGAAGAGCACAATGAGACTTCGCCTTATCCCTGTTTTGATCTTTCTAGTGTTGGGGGCGCTTTTTACCGTTGCCGAGGCATATGAAGCAATGTTGCAGGATTCATCAGATCCTATCAGCCGACCTGCTCCGGAAAACGAAGTGCGGCTGGAGAAAAGCCGCATGGTCCCCATGCGAGACGGTGTACGTTTGGCAACCGACCTGTACTTCCCAGAAATTCCTGATGAAAGACTGCCCGTAATTCTCATCCGGACTCCGTATAACAAGAACGAATTGAGAGACAACAAGAATGGCGACGCTTATATGTTTGCGTCACGAGGCTTTGTTGTCGCCGTGCAAGACAGCCGCGGCAAGTTCGAGTCTGAAGGGATCTACTCTCCACCGGCGGGAAGTGAAGCTGAGGATGGCTACGATGCCGTTGATTGGATTGCCAAGCAATCTTGGTCCAACGGCAAGGTGGGGATGCATGGCTGCTCGTATCCGGCCGAGGTGCAAGCCGCCACAGCACCACTGAAACACCCTAACCTGACCACAATGATTCCTCGGAATGGGCCGTTCATCGGTGCCGCAAACGGCCGGTATCGGTACTGGTCGGGCTTCAAGGGCGGTGTTCTCGACTTCGCCGCCACTGTGCCTTGGTATTTCAGCTCCGGCAACAAGTATTCCTTTAAGCCCCCACCGGGACTATCAGATGAGGAGATTGCCAAAATCCGCGATTTTTACTCTCCCCAGGCAACTACAGCACCGGAGCCAGATTGGGAAAAACTGGTCTGGACGTTGCCTCTCATCGACATTATGAATAAAGCAGGGGCGCCTCCCAACGATTTTCTCGATCTGGCAACGCGGGATTTTGGCGATCCCTGGTGGCATGACACGATGGGCTATTACGACGGAACCGAAACAATCGATGTAACAGCACTACACGTGAGCTCCTGGTACGACATCAGTGTCGACGAGACGATTTACGAATTTAACTACTTCCGTGAGAAAGCTGTCTCTGAAACCGCTGCGGCCAATCAATTCCTTATTATTGCCCCGACGACCCATTGCAGCTACGAGCAGGCGACAGAGCATACCGTGGTGGGTGATCGCGATATCGGTGACGCCCGGCTCGATTATTACTTGATCTATATCAAATGGTTTGAGTATTGGCTCAAAGGAGAGGAAAACGGCGCCACGGATATGCCGAAGGTCCAGTACTACACAATGGGGAGCAACGAGTGGGGCTCAGCGGATGCATGGCCGCTGCCGGAAACTGAATACACCAAATACTTCCTTCATAGCATGGGAGGTGCAAATAGCCGCTACGGGGACGGTCGACTTTCCACAGAGCCCCCCCGTGACGAATCGCCGGACACTTTCATTTACGACCCCGCTCATCCGGTCCCATCCACAGGGGGGCCACGCGGAACTTCCTGGGGGACGTCCGCCGGTGCGATCGATCAAGGCCCGGTCGAAGTTCGCAATGACGTGCTTGTCTACACCACACCGCCGCTGGAAGAAGGTGTCGAGCTGACCGGCCCGATAACAGCGGTCTTCTATATATCGTCTTCGGCAAAGGATACTGATTTCACCGCTAAGCTCGTGGACGTGTACCCAGATGGGACGGCCTACAACATCCAAGCGAGTATTTTGCGAGCTCGCTATCGCGAAGGGTTCACTAAGAAAGTCTGGATGGAAGAAGGTGGCGTATACCAGATTCAAGTGGACATGGATGCCACTAGTAATTACTTTGCCCCGGGGCACAGGATCCGACTGCAGGTTTCAAGTAGTGATTTCCCATCCTATGAGCGAAACCTTAATACCGGGGGAAACAATTACGATGAGACGGAATGGGTGATCGCTAGGAATACGGTCCACCATTCGAGACAATACCCGTCTCATCTCATCCTTCCGGTAATTCCGGTCAAGGAGAATTAGTTGGGCTTTTACGCCGGCAAGAGACGCGGTTTGATGAGGGCCCGGCCAGGGAAATGCCGGATAATCACGGGCGGCCCGGGCATCTTAGTAGCCGCGTTGTCTCTAGCCTCTGCGGTTGTCTCACCGGCCAGTGCCTTGATTGCGTGGCAACCACAGAATCCTCAAATAGCTACTCCAACACCTGAACCGGAGCCAGTGTACTGGGCTACCGTCGATCGAATAATGGAGGAGGCATTCGAACGTTCCGAGGTAATGGAGGTCGCTAGCTGGCTCACCGATGTTTTCGGACCGAGGAACTCAAAGTCTTCCGGCTACATTGCAGCGTCGGAATGGGCGCGGCAGAAACTCGATGACTACGGTTTATCTGAAGCTCGATTGGAGCCGTTCGAGTTCGCGGCAGGCTGGGACAATAAATACACCTCGGTGCACATGACGAGCCCACAGTACTCGCCGTTCATCGCCTATCCGGCGCCATGGTCAGCCGGTACAAATGGCAAGATCCGGGCACCCGTTAAGTACGTCAACTTCGAAACGTTTGCCACTGAAGCTGATCTAGATCCCTACCGCGGCCAGTTAGAGGACTTCATTATCCTCATCAGTCCAATACAGGCCGTTCCCACCCACTTTCAGTTTAAACCCACGAGCTTCACCGACGAAGAACTCGACGCGATGGCGGCGATTCCCATCCCCTCTCCGGAATCCGAAGAGCCCCGCGAACGAAGACCGCGTGCTGGACGACTATCACGTGAACAAATCTACGATTTCGTCTTCGCCGAGGGCGCATTAGCCGTAGTTCGGCCCGATGGGAGCAATGGTCTGGGGATGGTAGATGCTGCGGTCAATGGTTATTCAATGGAACGGCGCATGTGGGAAGCAGACGCTCCAGCGTCAATTACCGAGGTGATCATTGCGGCAGAGCACTACAACCGCATGATGCGGATTCTGGAGAAAGACATTCCGGTTGAGATGGAACTCGAGATCAGGGTCGAGTTTCCGGCTGACGACCCTTACGACTACAACGTTATTGCTGAAATCCCTGGAACTGATCTGGCGCATGAGATCGTCATCATCGGTGCGCATCTGCAGTCGGAGCCGGTCGGTACCGGAGCCATCGACGATGGTGCCGGCGTCGCTGCAACCATGGAGGCAGCGAGGATTCTCATGGCTATAGGGGCACAGCCTCGCAGGACGATTCGAGTTGGCCTCTGGGGTGGACACGAGATGGGTTTATACGGCAACCGCAGCCATGTCCGGCAGAACTTTGCAGACCCAGTAACCCGAGAGTACAAGGCCGACTACGACAACCTTTCAGCCTATTTCAATCTGGACATCGGTACCGGGAAGGTCCGTGGCGTTTCAATTATGGGAAGCGAGGTCCTGCGGTCAATTCTTCTCGAATGGATGAAACCGCTGCGCGGTTTGGGGATGACACACCTGTTCCTCAACGGAATGGAACATGAGGCCTACAAAGAAGTCGGGTTGTTGGGCTTCTATTTCGAGCAAGATCGGAAGGCGATCGATGACATGAACGCACATACGAACATGGATCTGTACGATCGCCTGGTTCCCGAGGATTTGATTCAGAATGCAGTCGTTATGGCCACGTTCGCATATCACGCTGCGATGCGCGATGAGAAGTTACCTCGGGCGGTACCGCGACCATGGTGAGCAAGCAAATGGAACGAGCCCCGCAACGACCCCAAATTGCTAGCTGCAGATACTTAGCGAGCATGCTTGCCTCAGTTCTACTGGTGTTTTCGGTTCTCCCAGTGTCATCGGCACCCCTACAGGAACCAGTGTACTGGGATGTCGCCCAACAAATCCGCGAGGAAATCTTCACTAACGCCGAGCTTATGGACAACGCCAGCTGGCTGACTGACGTGTTCGGCCCCCGCGTCGCCAAATCCCCTGGCTACAAAGCCGCTGCTGAATGGGCAGTCGAGAAGTTCAAGGAATACGGGATTTCAAACTCATATCTAGAGCCTTATGAATTCGGCATCGGCTATGTGAATGAGTACATCTCAGTTCATATGATGAAACCCCAGTACATGTCGCTGCTTGCCTACCCGGCAACTTGGTCACAGGGCACCAACGGGAAGGTGCAAGGTCCAGCGGTTTACTTAGACTTTTCTCAGATTGAGTCCGAGATAGATCTAGAACCGTATCGGGGAAGGCTAATGAACGCACTTGTGCTAACTCAGCCGAAACAGGCAATCAGTACGACTATCCCGCTGCTACCGGAGGGCTTCACTGAAGAAGAGCTCGACACAATGGCAAAGATTACAGTCGGGCCAGCCAATCCCGTCCAGCCGGAGCGGAGGGCGAATCGAGCCACATTGCCCCGCCAGCAGATTATCGACTTCGTTCTCGCCGAGGGTGCTGCAGCTATTGTTCGCACTGACGGGCGTACCGACTACGGGACGGTAGTTGTCGAGAACAATAGGTACACCCTGGAGACCAAGCCCTGGGAGGTCGATGCAACGCCGCATCCAACGGAACTGGTGATGTCAGCGGAGCATTACAACCGAATAATGCGCATCCTCGAGAAGGGGGTGCCAGTAGAGATAGAAGCCAACGTTAGAGTTTCTTTCAGCCGTAACGACCTTACCGATCACAACGTTATCGCTGAGATCCCTGGCACTGACCTAGCGCACGAGCTTGTCATTGTCGGCGCACATCTGGAAGCAAACCCTGCAGCCACCGGCGCCGTCGACGATGCTGCCGGGGTCGTTGCCACCATGGAGGCAGCACGCTCTCTCGCTGCCATCGGCGTGAGGCCAAGGCGAACCATACGCTTTGGACTCTGGGGCGGGCACGAGATGGGCTTGTTCGGTAATCGCCATCACGTACGTACAAACTTCGCTGACCCGCAAACAAAAGAATACAAGAAAGACTACGAGAACCTGTCAGCCTATTTCAATATGGATATTGGCAGCGGCAGGATCCGTGGGGTATCAATTATGGGCAACGAGCTTATTCGGTCCATCTTCTTAGAATGGATGAAGCCGCTCCGTAACCTCGGGATGACTCATTTGTTTACTACCGGGTTGCAACACGAGGCTTACGAAGAAGTCGGATTGCCTGGCTTCTATTTTGAGCAGGACAGGAAGGTCATTGACAACATCAATGCCCACGGCAGCATGGATACCTACGAGCGATTGGTGCCGGAGGGTCTGATGCAGTCAGCAGTTGTGTTGGCAACGTTCGCTTACCATGCCGCCATGCGCGACGAGAAACTGCCGCGCGTGGCGCCTCGGCCTTGGTAACTTTCAATAGCCGTCAGCAGTTGTTAGTTAGCCTTTCAGGCTATGGCTACCCTGTAGGGAGTAACGTTCAAGACTATTGGAAGTTTTTGTCATACCAGAAGTCCTGCAGAATGAGTGACGTCTGCGTGAGGACGGTCCCCCTCGCCTCTAGCTCTACCCGGTATTCTCCGGGCTGGACGCGGTGTAGCACGTAGTCTCTCCCCCGCATTCCCGGCCGCCCCTGGACCCTCGTCCTTAGTGAGAGTCCTGTCCTGCCGACTTCTTCGTCCGCAGCTCCGAAAAACTCGTTGGTGTCGTAGTAATCGTAAAACGGTTCCGGCTCCCCGTATCTCATCTGTTCATCCCAACGGGCGACCTCTTCCGGAGTTTTCTTCCTTCCGCGGCGGGTCATTCCCCACATGACACTGTTAATACCCACGTTTCCCACCCCTTCGAATTCATTGATCAAAATTGCCCCATTGTAAATTGATAACTTGACGCCTTCGGGGAGGCTATTTTTTAGGTAGTAGTTCAACATCGCACCGTGCGGCTCGTTTTCGCCTTCGAAGTTCTGATCGGCAACCGCTGTTTGCCGTGGCATGACCCACTGAACCTTGTTCTCAATCTCAAAGAAATGGACATCATTGTCCATGACCTCTTCCGTCAACTCCTGCAGAGGCGAAATGTCGGCAACATAGAAACCGCGGCCAAACGTGCCGACCACGAGATCATTCTCGCGGGGATGAATAACGAGATCGTGTACCGGAATCGTTGGCAAATTGTTCTTCAGTTCATGCCAGGAGCGACCCCCGTCGAGCGATACGTGAACAGTCCGGTCTGTCCCAACAAAAAGAAGGTTTGGGTTTTTGTGGTCCTCTCGGATCACATTGATGCTCTCGTCAGGCAGGCCGCCCGTTATTGATAACCACGTTTCCCCGTAATCTGTGGTTTTGTAGGCAAACGGCCGGTAATCCGTCATGTGGCGACCTGTAAACGTCACATAGGCGGTACCCGCAGCATGGTGTGACCCGATGATTCTTGACACCCAGTACTGAGGATTATCGGGAATATTGTCATTGAGTAGAGTCCAGTTATCGCCATCGTCCCGGCTTACCTGCACGTTACCGTCGTCCGTTCCAGCCCACAGCACACCCTGTTCCACTGGTGATTCATCGATCGTCGTCAAAGTCCCGTACTCACTGACCTCACGGCCGCCGAACTTCGACGCGTCATTCTTGGTGAGATCAGGACTGACCTCTTCCCATCGTTCGCCCCGAAATGGGGACTTCAAAAGGATGTTCGCCCCATGGTAGATAACGTCCGGATTGTGTGGCGATATTAGAAGTGGGGCATTCCAATTGAAGCGGAGGTTGTTGTTCCCACGATACGCGATGCGTCTCCGTACCCCCGTCTTTTGGTCGTTGCGCGAAAGCCCTCCAAATTGCGATTCGGTATAGAGCCAGCGCCCGTTGGTCGGATCAACCTGATTGTAAAAACCGTCGCCCCCAAGCACATGTTCCCAATCCTCGAACCTGATTGGGAACCTACCCTTTTTAGTGCTTGGCCCCTTCCATGAACCGAAATCTTGCAGACCCCCGTAGACATTGTAGGGATACTCCATGTCGACGCCGATTGCGTAGATTTGCGCCATCGACACGTTGTCAAGATGGAGCCAGTTCGCCCCCGAATCGAAGCTCATCGCGAAACCATAGTCGTATCCCAACAACATATGGTCCCTATTCTCCGGATCGATCCAGAGAACGTGATTGTCTCCACCATATTCGAACGCCCGCGACCAACTGCGTCCCCCATCGGTCGATTTATGAACCATCGAATCCATGACGTAAACCGTGTTGTCGTCGCCAGGATCGACGACGATCTGGCCGTAGTAATTATTCCTCTCCCCAACCGTGCTTTCGGTAGTCCGGCGCCACGATTGCCCACCATCGTCGGTCCGGTACACAACACTCCCGATCGGTTCAACAGCGCCAGGTTTCCCTGCTTGTACCTCACTCCACCGGTCTTCGTAGGAAACCCTCTCAGAATTGTCGTTCTCGATGACCGCATAGAGAACGTCCGGATTCCCGGGATATATGGTGAGACCGATCTTCCCGATCAGTCCGCCGGGGAGACCGTTAGATAGCTTCGTCCATGTTGCGCCGCCATCGGTAGTTTTGTGGATGCCGCTGCCAGGGCCGGAGCCGGAAAAGCCCCATGGCCTGCGAATCCTTTGGTACGTCGCGGCATAGAGGACGTCAGGATCACGTGGGTCCATAACGATGTCTGTTGCACCAACATCAACGCCTTCAACGACGATTCCGAGAGACTTCTCCCATGTTTGGCCGCCGTTCGTCGTTTTGTATACACCCCGCTCTGAATTGTCCGTGTAGTACTGCCCCTGCGCCGCAACATAAACCACGTCGGGATTCTTGGGATGAACAACCAGCCTTCCGGTTTGCCCTGATTTTCGTAGGCCCACGTTCGACCAACTGACACCACCGTCGTTTGTTCTATAGACTCCGTCTCCGTAGTACGCGCTGTTTCTAAGATTCCCCTCACCGGTACCGATGTAAACGATGTTGTCGTCGGTTGGGGCAACAACCACGTGGCCAATTGATGATGTCTTCTCATTGTCGAATATCGATTCGAACGTCGTTCCATTGTTTACGGTTTTCCACAATCCTCCCGGACCAGCGCCAACGTAGAACACATAGGGATCCTGACTCGATACGGCAAATGCAACCACACGCCCTCCAGGCCGTGTGGGACCTATTTCTCGGTAATGCACCCAGTCAAGAACGTTGCTGGGGACCGATTGCCCAGAAACGTCAGACGCAACCAAAATCGCTAGTAGTAACAAGCTCAGAGCAGACCGCGTGAAAGGAATCACCATTACCCTCCTCGAGAACAGAATGTTCGCCCACTGGCCTCCAGCACTTGACGAACGCGTCAAAACTCTATTCGTAGCTGTGTGCGCGAACAACAGGCCAGTATTCACAGTGATAACAAAACATGATTGCTGAAGTTAACTTGCTCCGCTGCGCATGCTCAATCAGGCTCTTGCCCTCATCAAGCCACTGAAATATGAGGAGGGATCATGAACTTTGCCCTAGTCTCCATCTTCATAGTTGCACTGTTCTCATGTGCACCACTACCTGCAAACGTCTCTGATCAGGCTTACCCGCAGACAGAACTCACGGCGCAGGTCGACGAGCTGTTTACCGAGTGGGATACGGAGGATTCTCCGGGGGCAGCAATCGGTATCTTCAAAGATGGACGAATTATTTATGCTCGAGGATATGGCGTCGCGAACCTAGACTACGGGATTCCCCTGGTGCCGCAGTCCGTCTTGAGGATTGGGTCCATCTCCAAGCAATTTGTGGCGATGTGCATCGCGATCCTCGCTGAACAGGAAAAGCTCTCGTTCGATGACAACATCCGCACCTATCTTCCCGAGATGCCGGACTACGGCGAACCCATCACGATTCGGCACCTGTTACATCACACCAGCGGAATTCGTGAGTACCTCACCCTCGTCGAACTGATCGGGAAACCCGAGGGGAGCGGATTCGGCTATACGACGCGGGAGCTCGTCGGGCTCCTCGCTCGGCAGCAGGGGCTCAATTTCAGCCCTGGGGAAAGATACTCGTACACGAACTCGGGCTATTTTCTCCTGGCGGAGATCATCACGCGGGTCAGCGGGACGAAGGCTAGTGCCTTTGCCCAGGAGAACGTCTTCGATCCGCTCGACATGAAGAGCACGCGCTTCTACGACGACCGCGACGCGATCATCCGCAACCAGGCGATGGGTTATTCGCAAGAAGGCGACGATGGCTATCGCCTCGACATCCTCCGCTCGGATGTCATCGGTGATCTTGGAGTCATCACCACGGTCGAGGATTTCCTACGCTGGGACAACAACTTCTATGACAACCAGCTTGGAGCCGGAACACAAGATCTGATCGATACGATGTCCGAGCATGGGCGGACAAACAACGAAGATGAATTATCGTACGCGTTGGGACTGGAGTTTGACTCCTACCGTGGCCTGAGAACCATGGGGCACAGCGGATCCGCAGTGGGATATGTGGCGGACTTCTTGCAGTTTCCAGACCAGAGATTCTCTGTCGTAATACTTTCGAATTTGAGTTCGTTTCGCCCTGGACAATTGGCACGGCAAGTTGCCGACCTCTACCTTGCCGATTATCTCGAAGAACCTTCTGCTTCGGGTGCACAGGATCGGCCCGGTTCCCGATCCAGGAGCAGAGGACCAGAAGCCGTAACCCTGCCGATTGAAGAGCTTGAGGCTTTTACGGGTGATTTCTATAGTGACGAGTTCGATTTCTTTTACTCGTTCCAGGTCAAGGAAGGGAGCCTTCAGCTCGAGGTCCGTGAGCGTTCGTTCCCCCTAGTCTCATATCCCGCCGATCGTTTCGGCTGGGGTCGACGAGAGCTAAGGTTCCTGAGAAACGACAATGGCGACGTCTCCGGCTTCCTATTAGGCGCTGGGGACATACAAAATCTGAAGTTCCGAAAGGTCGAGAGTCGCATTCCCAGGTGAGATGTTGACCATCTCAAACTGCTTCTCTTGGCGAAAGCGGGGATAAGTTGAAGCCAACACCTATGAAAACAATGTGCGTGTTAGTGGCGGTCATTTTTGTGATGGCAGCATGCAGCAACAGTGATTCGAATGACTTAGCGACGCCACAATCAAACGAACGGGTGGCGTTTACCAAAAAGGTTGATGTGTTCGGTGTGCCCATCTACGCCACAAACACGACCGGCGATCACAAGCTGCTTCACGCTGCCGGAGTACTTGCCCAGTACATAGACAACAACGAAGACGGCAAACCAGACAACCCGTTGATCATGGCGGCACTTCTCGAAGGGGAAGGCGCTATTACCATGACTAGGACACAAGGTGAAATGCGGGGTGCACCAAGGGGATCGCGCCCACGCGGCCAAGGTTTGTATGACGAAGAAACTCACCCGAATGCCAAGGAGGAAGGGGTTTTCGACGGAGCACTGGAAGAAATCCTCCATATGGTCTCGGATGTCGGCTGGGGCGGCGCTTACCCTGAGGTCTTTGGGAGGGTACCTGGGACGGAGATCGCTAACGCAATGGATTTGGCCCGCGGTGGACAATTCCAAGAAATTCCGGATGAATATCCGGCGGGCGCTTGGTATTCCTACGACGATGAAACCTGCGACTATGACTGCATGGCGTCGGAATATATCTACTGGGCGTTTACTTCATTTCTCGGCGCGCAAGACATCCCCGGACGCTTCGAGCAGGTTGGACACGAGTGGAAGCTGACGACACGAGCGTTGTTACAGGAGCAGGATCCTGCCGTTTACGAGATTTTAGGCAACCCTGAGTACAAATTTCCAAGCGTCACTCCCGACGGAAAATATACGGGGACGACTCTCACTATTGAACCGTACGAACATCGCTAAACACCCCACTTTCGTGCCAGCAAAATTCAGGTAACGTCGCCGACGTACTGTCGCCAATCGCGAGAGGTATCCGCCGAACATGACCGAACTGAAGATCGATCGCAGGCAGCTCATCCTCATGGGGCTTTCTTCGAGCGTACTAGCAGCCATACCCCTGGGTTGCGTGAAGCTAGGCAATGATGAAGCGGATGAACTGTTGCAGTTCGTCAGCAACTCTCGATCACCGGTTGACGCAAAGCGCACCGGCAGCTTGCGTCAGGAGGACTTCGAAAAGCTTGGAGGCCTTTGCCAGTACGTAAACCGAGCATGGGAACTGGACGCGGACATGGGACTCTACTTCAATCGGTTACGGGCCGACCTTGACTTCAAGACAAGCGAAGAACCCAGTTACTTAACGGAGTACAAACACGCCGTCGAGCTGATCTCGATGATGGTCGGCACCACCTCCAGTGTGGAGCAGGCGTGGGCATCCCTTCTCTTTTCCGACTTCGACGTTGAGAATTTCGCTGCCACGAAGCTGGGGCGCGCCAGACGTCTTGTCTTCTCCGAATTGATCACTCATCAGATTCCCGTGTCGGGCGCCTTCAAGAGCTTTGGGCTATGGAACTACAGTGGCTACTTCGGTGGTTCGTTCACAGCTCCCGAGAGCTACAGGAAAGGAGCCGTCTAGCATGGAATCCATCATCATCGTTGGCTCCGGCGTGGCCGGTGTGACATTGGCGAGGCAGCTCCTCAAAACTGAAAACGACTATCAGATCACAGTTTTTGAGGCAGGTCCCGACTTTAAGCCTGGCGATTACCGAATATGGCTTGATCAAGTAATGGCCGACGTCGATCTCTACAGAGAGTTCGTGGATGATCCGAGAACCGAGAACGAACACTTCGGACTACGTGGCTCGAGGCTTTTTGTGAAAGGCGGCACGACCAATCACTGGGGCGGTCTGACACCTCGCTTTAAGCCTGAAGACTTTGAACTGAAGTCCCGCACTGGTTTCGGGGCCGACTGGCCACTCAATTACGACGATATGGCGCCTTATTATGCGGAAGCCGAGATTCTACTGGGCATTACGGGTGATTCAGAGAATGATGATCCACCACGGCATGGTGCGAAATACCCATTCCCGCCAACTGCTTTCACCCTAGGTGACGTGCTGATCATCGAGGCCCTCAAAACCCATGACATATCCTACGGGCATATGTCGATAGCCAGGGACGGCAATCGATGTATTACAACAGGCACCTGTAATTATTGCCCTGTGAATGCCCGATATACGGCTCTCTACGATTTAGCACGACTGCAAGACGAATATGAGGACAAGCTGACCCTGAAAACAGAAGCCCCCGTCACAAAAATACTAATGGATGGGAAAAAGCGTACCCGGGGCGTCAGCTTTCTAAACCTTAAGACGGATACTCCTGACTCAATGGGAGCCGATGTAGTTATCGTTTGCGGTGGCACGATCGAATCCGCGAAACTTCTGCTGTCCTCTGCCAACAAGGACTGGGCCGACGGTATTGGAAACGACTCAGGGCATGTCGGCCGGCATTTGATCGGCCATCCAGTGATGGGGGCCTCAGGGGTTCGGCCCGGAAACCCGGACAAGCTCGATGGAGAACTCGGCTTTACATCTCTGATCAGTCGACATTTTGATTCACCGGAATATCAGCACAAAGGAAAAATGTGGTTTTCCGGGAGTGTCGGCTCAAACTCCTCTCTGGAAAGGCAAATCCTTTCAAATGTGTCGCGGGCTGATATGGATGCAAGCTTGATTTCTGAGATGAGAATCTCTTTGGGTGGTGAAATGGAGCAATTCGAAAGCCCGGAAAATCGAGTGGGCTTGGGAAGCGGTACAACGAGACATGGCCTTCCTACGACAGAAATCGAGGTTGTCGTTCACGAAATCAATATCAAAACTCGACAGGAACATGTGCAGACGTTTGTTGAGATACTGAAAACCGCAGGGTGCAGGGAAGACAGTATCGAAAGCCACGCTGGAGATCCTGACGGAGCCCATGCATCGTCAACCTGTCGCATGAGCAGCTCCGATGTAGACGGTGTCGTCGATCCTGATTTACAGGTTCACGGCACAGATAATCTCTATGTGTGTTCGAACGCTGTTTTCCCCAGTATTGCAGCAGCTAACCCGACGCTAACGGTATCGGCGCTTGCCGTTAGATTGGCGGAACATATTGGCGAACAATCGCCGCTAGTACCCTTGAGCGGATCACATTGACTCTTCAGGCTGACATGCCGAACAGTGGGTCCCACCCCACTCCCGCTTCAGGTTAGAACGGTGCTGATCATGCAGTGCCATTAATCAAAGAGGGAATCCAGAATGAAAGTAGCCCGACTTTTTGCGATTTGTTGTGCGATACCGTTTCTAGTCGCCGCTGTTCTGCCCATCCAGGAACCAGTCCACTGGGACATCGTCGACCAGATACTCGACGAGGCTTTCAACAACTCTGAAGTAATGGAGAACGCTGGCTGGCTCACCGATGTATTTGGTCCACGCAACTCCAAATCGAGCGGCTACCTTGCAGCAGCAGAGTGGGCGAGGCAACGGCTTGAGGACTATGGACTTTCCAACGCCCACCTAGAGCCGTTTGAGTTTGGCCGTGGTTGGGAAAATCAGTACTCATCGTTTCACATGGTCGCGCCACGCTACATGCCGATAATCGGCTACCCCGCAGCATGGTCGGCAGGCACCAACGGTAAGATCAGGCTCCAGGCTATACACGTAAATCTCGACGAGATCGAATCGGAAGCCGATCTGGATCCCTACCGCGAAGAGATCCCTGGCAAGGTCGTTCTCATCGAGCCGCTCCGCGATCTTAGCGATCAGTACGGGCCATCTACGGAACCCTATACCAAGGCGGAACTCGACGAGATGGCGCAAATCCCCATCGGCCCGGCAGAGCAACCTGAACGACGTCGGTCCCGCAGCGGATTCACCTTTGAGGAACGCGTCGACCTAGTGTTCGCTGCGGGTGCAGCAGCAGTGGCGAGAACAGACGGCACGCATGCTTACGGTACCGTCGACGGTGCCGTCAACGGTTACGCCCTGGAACGGCGCATGTGGGAAATAAACGCTGGTCCGCCGATTACCGAATGGATTCTGGCGGCGGAGCACTATAACCGCATGGTGCGGATCCTGCAGAAGGGTATCCCGGTCGAGATGGAAGCAGAGGTCAGGGTCGATTTCCCTGCTGACGACACTATTGATTACAACGTTATCGCTGAAATTCCGGGCACTGACCTGGCCGATGAACTCGTGTTGGTTGGCGGGCACCTCCAATCGGAACCAATCGGCACCGGTGCGACAGACAACGCTGCGGGGTCGGCAACCTCCATGGAGGTCGCACGCATCTTTCAGGCACTCGGCATCAGACCGCGCCGAACCATTCGCATCGGGCTGTGGGGAGGCCACGAGATGGGCCTTTTCGGCAACCGCAGTCACGTGGCCCAAAACTATGCCGACCTAGAAAATCGCGAGTATAAGCCCGACTATGACAATTTGTCGGCCTACTTCAACGTCGACGCGGGGGCCGGGCGCATCGTGGCACTCAATATTCAGGGAAGCGAAGCAATCCGCGGAATCTTCAGCGAATGGATAAAGCCTTTGCATAACCTGGGTATGCAGCATTTGCTTACCACCGGGAGAGGGGTCCACGAAGCGTACCAAGAAGTAGGTCTGTCAGGTTTTTACTTCCACCAAGACCGCCGCGACGATCGCCGCTACCACTCAAACATGGACGTCTACGACCGCCTCGTCCCTGAAGATCTCATGGCCAATTCCGTTATCTTGGCAACGTTCGTGTATCACGCGGCGATGCGTGATGAGATGTTGCCTCGGGTCCTGCCACGACCATGGTAACCAAATGATTCTTCCCAGGAGTTGATCTGAACCTTCACGGGGGCGCAGACTCTACTTGAGCTCGACTTCTTTGTCGTGAAAAACAAGGACTTCGATACCGGTCAACTCGTCGGTGCCGTCGCGGCCGTCCACAGTGTCGGTGACGGTCGTTATCGCCCCCTTGGTTTCAATCCGATAATCAGACGCCACCCCGGCAAAGAAGGCCCGATCGCTCCCGGCCGCACCGGCGATCACATCGTCTCCCGCACCACCTGTGAAACCGTTGTCGCCAACGTTGCCAGTGAGCAGGTTGTCCTGGTCGTTACCTGAAACGCTGGTGTCTTTGTCGCCGGTGAGGGTAACGTCGACCAGGAATCGGGACTTGTTGGTGTACTCGACGGCTTTGTCCTGGACCATCACGAACGTTCCTTCGAACGATGGGTCAAGGTAAGCGTTGTAGGTCAGATATTCGGGCCAGAACTCCTCGACCAAGTCGAACAGGGGACGGTCGCCGGCCTGCATCTCGGCACGTGTGTGGTACGGGTACTCATCACCGTAAGACCCACCATTGCCCTGGGGGTCGTGGTCCCACAGGCCAAAATAGATGTCGAAACCGCTGATGATGTATTCGTGCGGTGCTGTCCGCCCATACTTGTATATCCCGGCTTCCACAGCACGCTTCTCAGCTCGTTCAATAGCAGCATGGTACTCGGGAAGTGCCTCTTCGATGCCTTTGGCATGCACCAGATGCATGATCTCTTCGTACGAAGCGTCGCGGGTATAGAAACCTCCTTGCGGGGCCTCGTTGTAAACATAGACATAGTCGCCCTCCACCGGGGATTCCGTGGCATACAGGTCCTGGAGAGCGAGGTCCGAGGGTTCGAGGATGTCGTACATCGCGAACGCCCGGGCCTGAGTATCTGTGTAGATGAGAGTCGCTCGCACGTCTCCCATGCGGTTGGCGATCTCGGACTTGTCGCTTCCATACCTGGTGCCCGGAGCATTCGAAAGGTGGTACCGGAGAATCTCCCGTGCGCGCGCCATCTGTAGATCGCTCACCCGCGACTGGCCGAGGATATGAATCGGCTTGCCGTTGGGGGCGACGTGCTTCGTGTACTTGGTGAACAGACCCGTCAAGGTTCTGCCGACGTCGGCCGGCAACGACACCACGCCAAACTCGGAAGACGAAGTGTCGATGTCGTCCAGTACCTCATAGTCGATGTCGACCTGGTCCGGAACGTCGTACTCGATTAGCTCCAGCGCCCCCGGCCGATTCGGGTCTGGACCTTCTGGACCTTGCTGAGCACAGGCCATCGTGGCGATGAGCACTGTGAGAACCAGCAGCATTTGCATTCGCTTCATTTCGAACTCCCTTTCCGGCGCCCTTCAGCGACTAGGCAGATCTTCGGTCACTAGGACGATGTCATCACTGTTGCCCGTCATTTCCCAACGAATGAGGGACATTGGGACAATCCCACTCTCCAGGAACTCATCTATAAAGTCCCTCAGTACAAATTCTTCGCCGAGTTCCTGCGCTCGTTCCCTGAACAGCTTCATGAAGTAAGCCTTGCCGGTAACGACGTTGCTATGAAAGCCGCCCGGGTTGCGGATGTTGGACTGCATCTCGAACCAGACCATGTTTTCCTCGGGGCTCGACCAACCGCGCGGCATGATCTCGGCGCAAAGATGCCGTGCCTCCTCCAAATTGATCTCGTTGGCGTGCATCTTCATGTCGGGTATCGACAGGCTCATGTGCGAGGCGTTCATCAGATACTCCATCTCCCGGCCCTTACGGGGCCGGTCGTCGAGCACTCCCGCCTGCATCAGCAGCTCCTCGAGCGCCACCGCCCAACCCTCGGTGCGCATCGAGTCCATATTGTAGCGCCGCCCGGCGCTGCGAATCGGGCTCTTCCTCAAGCGCTCCTGGCGCTGGAAATCGAGCATGTGGCCGATGAACTCGTGCGTTTCTCCCGGCAACATCTCGCGTTGCCGTACCTTGGTGTCGATGCTGGAGTTCTCGGGCAAGAACCGCTCGTCGCGTCCGCCCCCCTCACGGGCGATGCGCTCATCGAGCTCTTCCAGCGTTTCGAAGCCCGTGTAGTCAGTCGGGTTCACCCAGTCGTCGATGGTCATGATTTTTTCGTCGTGGAGAAACTCGACGACGGCATGAAGTGCCTCGTACACACTGGCCTCGTACTCCCGCTCAGTCATGTCGACCTCCAGGATCGGGAGGTCGCGATTGCGCTGCTCCTCGAGCTTTAGGAACGTGATGATGCGGTCGTACTCCCGCTGGATGATGTCGTTGCTCTCCTCCCAGCCCCACGGCGAAAGCTGGACGTTGCGCATCCACCAGCTGTAGTTGTCCTTGCCGATTCCGGCCGGGGCGGTCATGTCATCGAGGTTGGCTGCCAACCAAGCGGAGTAGTCGCGCACCGCCTGCCCGGCGGCCCGAGCGTCCGGCACCAGGTCAGGGTGAGCGTCCTGCAGCCGTTGCGCAATGCGATCGTAGCTCCGGGCTTCACTTTCGGCGTTGCGAATGGCGAGCACGGCAAGATCGCCGGCGGCCTCAGTAAGGTTGCTGCGTGCTTGCTCGTAGATTCCGGGGATCGCCCGCAACGTGGCCTGGTATCGAGCTTTCTCGTCTGCCGAAAACGGCGGCTCCAGCTCGAAAAGAGGGCGAGTGAACGTCTCCGCTTCGATCGAGGCACCGGCGTCACCGCCCCGGATGGAATAAAACCCGGGATCACGGGCCCACGGTTTGTGCACGCGGTGGTGGAATTCCACGGCGTTCATCTCGGCACGCACCAGATGGTAGTCAACCTGTTGCCAAATCGGCCAGGCGTCGATGTCCAACGCCGCAAGCCGCTCGCGAAATTGCTGCAGGACCTGGTACCGCTCCGCCACTGCCGGCGCCGAGTAGTCGGGCACACCGACGCTATTGGTTGCATCTCCAGATGCACGAAATTCTTCGAACATGGATACCAGGTCGGCGTAGCTGTCACCACGTTGGGCAACCTCAGCAGCAGCACCCTGCCCTGCTGTATTTGCTGATGAAGCTGAGGAAACAACGAGAAAAAGCGTCAAGATGACTGTTGAGATCACCGAATCAAACCGTGCATACATGGCAGAACCTCCGCGAAGCTGATGTGCGCATCTGAAGAATGGCGCAGAATCTTAATTCTTTACTCTAATCTTGTCTCTTCACAAGGAGCGTAGAAGCGTAAAGAATTGCTAAAAGAAATTCTTGCCCCTTTTGCCCATTAATCGTTCCGCGCAGTATACGGAGCTGATTGCAATGCCGCTGATTACCAGGAGAAGTAATTCATGCTAAACGGTCGCGTCGCCTGCGGTACGTTGTCAATTCTTTTGATCGTCGGGGCATCACAACCCGGCAGGGCCCATACCACTCAACAATGGACACCAGACAAACCGGGTAGTGACAACATCGAGGTCGTCGCACATCTTCCTCTCGGGCCACGCCTGAGCGTCGCTGACATTGAGATTGAACAGGAACTACACCGCCCGTTCGTTTACATCGCCCGCATGGTATATGGCAGTGAAGGAGAAAAAGGCACTGACATCATCAACATCGAGGACCCCGCGAACCCAAAGATAATTTACCGCTGGCGAATCGAAAATCAGGATCTGCACCTAGGCGGCGGCGGTATGGACGTCAAGTATTTCAAATGGAATGACAGTTATTACCTCGTTCAATCGGTGCAGTTCAACCAGGGTGGCCCGAACAGCGCTATGGGAGCGGTCGTCTTCGACGTGACGGGCCTTCCCGACCCCGCCACGGTGAAAGAAGTCGCACGCATTCAAGCACCTAGACAGCCAAACGGCTTCCACAACATTTTTATCTACACGCACACTAGTGGTCGAGTATTGCTATTCGCTACAACTGAGGGATCGGCCGTCAACGTATACGATCTCGGTAACGTTGTTGAAGATCGGCCAAACGACGCGTTGATCGCCACTGTGCCTGCCGGCCCGGGAACAAACCCGATGGCCAGTTATCACGATATGTACGTTGCCTATCACGTCGACAGCGAACAGGACAGATTCTACGGAGCTGGGACGGGTGGCTACTACGTCTACAACCTCACCGACATCACTAACCCAGAGCTATTAGTCTCACTCACCGAAATCGAGGGGGTAAAAGACGGGCACACCTTCGCCGCAACACCCGACGGCCGCTACGTCGTTGCTGAAACTGAGTACCGCTATGCACCGCTGCGAATTTTTGACTTAAAACCAGCACTTGACGGCGAGGTGTCAAACATACGTGTGCCGATCTCGGCGTGGACCGCCGATTGGCGCCATCTGGTCCACAACCATGAGATCCGCTGGCCATACGTTTTTGTCTCCGGCTACATGGACGGCCTCCAGGTCTTCAGCCTGATGGATCCGTACGACCCAGTAACGGTTGCCTACTACGACACCTACGTAGGCCCACTGAACACCGATGTATACCCGACGGATAACGGTGCATTCGGGATCGACGTCCGCAACGCTGACGGTCTGATCGTGATCAGCGATATGACAACGGGCTTTTGGGCTTTTCGTATGGATGGATTTCTGGGCTGGAAGGGTTCTGATTGGGGTGTCCCGGATATTTCCAGCGTGCAGAAATGGAGCAATGGAGGACGCTAACCCGAACGGCTGCCCACGTTGTTACGAAGCTTCATGAACGAAAGGCTCGGAGCGATTACCCTCCCTCGAAGAAAACTGCTGGGTGCAGCTAGAAATGTCTTAACCATCGTGCATCGTTGTTCAATCAATCCTTACGCAGAATAAATTCCTGTTATCTACCTTTGAGCATGGAGCCAACAACATGAACACCTCAAGTCTTTTGCGCTGTCTAATGGCCATTGCACTGCTGAGTTCGTCTGCTGCGGCTTCTGCCGCAATGGGTTCTCTGGAAGCCCCGCTACCTTCTGCACCACCTGTCCAGGGAGTCTCAACCTCAGCAATCCCAGCCAACGTTCTCGACCAGATCCACTTTCGCTCCATCGGCCCGACCAAGCAAGGTGGCCGAATTATGGACCTCGGTGTCCCAGACCTCGCGAAGCAACCATTCACGTTCTACGCGGCTGCCTCAACCGGTGGCTTGTGGAAAACCGCCGACAACGGACTCACTTGGAAGCCAATCTTCGACCACGAGAACATCAACTCGATTGGCGACATCGCTGTGGCACATTCCGACCCGAACATTTTGTGGGTGGGTACGGGAAACGCCTCCTACTGGGGCGAGGGAATGTACAAATCAACTGACGGGGGCGAGTCCTGGTTGCACATGGGACTCGAAGACTCTCTCTACATCTCACGGATACTTGTACACCCCGATAACCCCGATGTTGTATACGCTGCGGTGGTCGGCGACTGGGGAACCGATGACCCCTCGAAGGGCGTATTCAAAACCATTAACGGCGGCACCACATGGACCAAGTCGTTGGCCATTACCCACGACGTCTACCACGTCGGCGCCGCCGACATAGTCATGGACCCGCGCGACCCCAACGTACTTTATGCCTCGAGTTGGGACCGAAACAGTGGCGCAGGCAGCGGTATCTACAAAACCACTGACGGAGGTAACACATGGACCAAGCTGACAGGCGGCCTTCCCGCCGGAAGCATGGATCGCATCGGACTCGATATCTATCAGAGTAATGCCGATACAGTCGTCGCTTCGATCCTGACCCCAAGTCCTGATGGTGAAGGCTACAACCGCTTTTCCAACGCAGTTTGGCGCACTGACGACGCAGGTGGAACATGGCGCCGTATTAGTCCGCCCGATGCGGGGCTCAAAGGGTCGTCACGTTTTGGGCAGATCCGCATCGACCCTAATGATGACCATCGCATTTATGTGCTTAACACGGGTGTGCAGGGGACTTTCGACGGCGGCCAGACCTGGGGTAGAGCAATCCGTTTCGGCGGCGACAACCAGGCGATGTGGATAAATCCGGACAATAGCGACCATATGCTGCTCGGCTACGACTATGGCCTCGCCATTTCGTTCACCGGGGGCCACACCTGGTACCACCCAGACAACCTGCCTCTCGGACAACTCGAAGCGGTTGGTGTCGACATGGCCTATCCCTACAACGTTTACGGAGGGATGCAGGACTTCGGTACGTGGCGGGGGCCGAGCACTAGCCGCAGCCGTTTTCCGGTCCGCTTCGAAGCTTGGGAACATGTGCGCGGTGCCGACGGCTCCTACGCGCAGGTCGACCCGAGTGACAACCGATGGATGTATGTGGAGTCACAGAACGGCTCGATATCAAGAAACGATCAAAAGACTGGCGTACGCAAGAACATCCGCTATCGCGGCAATCCCGACGTACGCTTCAACTTCATCGCCCCCATCCTAATCTCGCCCCACAATAGCAACGTTATTTTTCACGGTGCCAACATGCTGTTGCGTTCTGAATTCCGAGGGGAAGACTGGCAGGAAATCAGCCCCGACCTGTCACTTGGCGGAGAGGCCGCGGAAGGTAGGAGGGTCAACGGGACGATCACGACGATC